>APMI01000105.1_pt1:0-685000 | contig 694236 bp, 564 predicted proteins | sample 667938 | NCBI WGS metagenome assembly APMI01 (sample SAMN01084076, study PRJNA167559) | wastewater metagenome | biome: Wastewater | place: Denmark: Ejby Moelle, Odense | collected 2011-11-28 | reverse complement strand
TAGACGGGATGAGTATTCTAAGGCGCTCGGGTGAGCCGTGGAGAAGGAACTAGGCAAATTGACGCTGTAACTTCGGGATAAAGCGTACCACAGCAATGTGGTCACAGTAAAATGATTCAACCAACTGTTTAACAAAAACACAGGGCCCTGCAAAATCGAAAGATGACGTATAGAGCCTGAAACCTGCCCGGTGCTGGAAGGTTAAGGAAGGATGTTCGGAGTAATCCAAAGCTTCTGACTGAAGCCCCAGTAAACGGCGGCCGTAACTATAACGGTCCTAAGGTAGCGAAATTCCTTGTCGGGTAAGTTCCGACCTGCACGAATGGTCTAATGAGTTGAATACTGTCTCCTCCACGAGCCCGGTGAAATTGTAGTATCGGTGAAGATGCCGGTTACCCGCCACGGGACGGAAAGACCCCGTGAACCTTCACTACAACTTTGCATTGATTTTGAGCAACCGATGTGTAGGATAGTTGGGAGACTTTGAAGTAGTGTCGCCAGGCATTATGGAGTCAACGTTGAAATACCAACCTTCGTTTGCTTAGAACCTAATCCCTAACGGGAAACAGTGCATGGTGGGTAGTTTGACTGGGGTGGTCGCCTCCTAAAAAGTAACGGAGGCTTGCAAAGGTGCCCTCAGTACGGTTGGTAATCGTACATAGAGCGTATTAGTATAAGGGCGCTTGACTGTGAGGCATACACGCCGAGCAGGGACGAAAGTCGGCTAAAGTGATCCGGCGGTTCTGCATGGAAGGGCCGTCGCTCAAAGGATAAAAGGTACTCCGGGGATAACAGGCTGATCTTACCCAAGAGCTCATATCGACGGTAAGGTTTGGCACCTCGATGTCGGTTCGTCACATCCTGGGGCTGGAGAAGGTCCCAAGGGTTCGGCTGTTCGCCGATTAAAGTGGCACGTGAACTGGGTTCAGAACGTCGCAAGACAGTTCGGTCCCTATCTGTGGTGGGCGTTAGTAAATTGAGTGGACATGACCTTAGTACGAGAGGACCGGGTTGTACGTGCCGCTGGTGTATCTGTTGTTCCGCCAGGAGCAATGCAGAGTAGCTATGCACGGCAAGGATAAACGCTGAAAGCATCTAAGCGTGAAACCTTCCACAAGATGAGTTTACTTTTAAGGGCTGTCAAAGACTATGACGTTGATAGGCTATAGGTGTAAAGTTGGTAACAACAAAGCCAAGTAGTACTAATTGCCCGTAAGCTTTATTTTTTATTCTTGTAATTGTTTTCCAATATGTAAATTATTGTCTCGGTTTCGCATAGCGTTATCAAGATTACCTTCTTATGGTGGTTTTGCCGAGGGTGTTCACCTCTTCCCATTCCGAACAGAGCAGTTAAGCCCCTCATGGCCGATGGTACTTGGATTCTCCTGGGAGAGTAGGTAGCTGCCATATTTATTAACCTCAATCAGTTTTCTGGTTGAGGTTTTTTTATTTTCTATACTTACCTATTTGACTTGTTCTCCTTTTATAAGTTAACCTAATTAGTAATTAGTCCTCTTTCGCAGTAATAAAATTGAATAAAGGCTTAGTTGAATAGTTTAGCTATTGATGTTATGAGCAATGGCAAGATCAATTAACTCTTTAATATTTTCGGTACCCATTTTTTCAAAAATCCGGTATTTAATTGTGGAGATGGTACTCATCTGTAGGTTCAACATTTCCGACATTTTCTTTGTGCCAGTGCCTTTAAGCAAGTAGTGCAATACTTCCAACTCCCTTGCAGACAGCTTTGAGAATGGGTTACTGTTTTCTAGTTGTTGCCCCACATCAACATTTTGTAATTCAACCGGTTCTTCGAAGAGGAATTTTTTCAGTGTTGCTATAATTAGATCTTCTTCGGCCTCTTTGTGCAGGTAGTCAAACACACCATACTGTTTTAAAATTGATGCATATACTTCGGACGGTTGCATACTAAATATCAGTATTCTTAATTCGGGGTATAAACTACGTAAGGATGGAACGATTTCTAAAGAGTTTCCATCATCAATTAATAAATCGAGTATCAAGTGGGTAGCCAGATTGTCGCGAAGGGAGCTTAACATTTTGGAACAGCTAGCCGCCTCTTCTATGGTTTTTATTCCAAATGAGGTTTCAAGTGTAAGCCGCATGCCTTTCCGTATCATGGAGTGGTCATCGACAATTAATATTTTTAAAGGGTTGCACATGTAGGTTTAGTTGTAGGTCTTTGTATGTTTTTAGTCCGTGGTCATATTTTTAAAGTCAATGTTTTTTTCAAGTAATGCGTTTAGGTATTTCAATATAGATAGTTGAACCTTGACCCAGCTTGCTTTCTATATGCATGTTGGATTTTATTATTTCGAGCATGTCCTTTATGATGAGGTAGCCAAAACCATACCTAGTGGTTTGTTGAGCAACTATATCATTGCTGGGTTTTCCTGGATCCATCAGTAATTGTATTTGCTGCTGAGTCATGCCTGGACCCTCATCTTTTATCTGTAGTGTTACAGTATCATGATTATTGATTGCCGTAATAAAAATATTGCAGTTGTTGCAGTACTTGATGCCGTTGGAAAGCAACTGTAGCAATATGCTTTTATAGGGTTCCAAGTATTGGTGCACTTGAATATCCCTATTTATATTGTTGTGTATCGTAACCTCTTTGAACCTGGCCATTGGTGTTACGTTATTTACTATGAACTGGGTGGCATCATAAAGGTTAAACATTTCCATTGCAAACTTGGTATTGTCGCTATGGTGCTTTATCCAATTGAGCATATTTGTGCTTATTTCTTTTAAACTGCTGCTTGTTTCAACTATTGTTCGCATGGTATCGTCGTAGGTATCGGGTGAAATACTGTCTTTGTTAGTGATCAATTTATTACCGGCATTGGTCATGAAACGCAATGGGGTTATCATATCGTGGCTGATCATGGAAATCAAGCGGTTTTTTAATGCATAATCCTGCTCAAGCTTTGTTTGGTATATTTTCATCTTGGCTACCTGCTCTTCCAACTGATTTTTTTGGGACTGTATTTTGTTTATCTGTTTATCTACTGTAGCTTTTAATAGCTTGTTGCGTTTTTGTAGGTACCTGTTACGCCATATTACAATACCCCATATAGTAAACAACGAAATAATTACTGCTGCCATATAAAATAGCCTTGTCCTGTACCATGGTGCATCAATACCTAGTGCCAATGTATATGTGGTAATGATTTCTTTGTCGTAAACAGATGATGTTTTTATAGATAAAGTATAATTGCCATTTGGGATATTGATCAGTTCAATAAAATTTTGCTTTGTATAGTCCAGTGTTTCCCATTTATTGTCATAGCCATTGAGCCTATATTCAATAATCTGGTTTTTAAGATTGTTCCATAATGGAATGATGAGATGCAGTTTTATTTTCTTTGTACCCGAACCCAATTGTATATGGCCAGAAGGTTGTTGATAAATGAGCGAATCGTTTATGATCATCCTGTCCACAGAAATATCAGCGGGTATTTTTGCTGTGTCTGCAGATGATACATCTGCCACAACAACGCCGTTTATACCGGTATAGACCAGGCTGCCATTTTTTAATTCAATGATGGACCCTTGGTGCCCGCCATTTAATTCTACAATGTCAATGCCGTCTTCCTTACCCAAAAAATCGTAACCAACATAAGATGTCTTGCCATTGAAATAATCAATCAGTGCCTGTGCTTTTGTTCTAAGTACGCCTGCATTCACCCCTATCCAGGCATATCCGTTTTGGTCTATATAAATGTTATGGGCATTAACTATGTATTGATGTGCATCTAATGGAAATTTCTTTAATGAACCATCCTTGTAAGCAAATACACCTCCATCCTGTTCGTAACAGGCCATGAAAAGGTAACCCTTGTATTGTGTTATTCCCCTAAAATTCTTATTGCTGCCTGGGGCTAATGTATCCAGTTTTTTTGTGTGGATATTAAAGCCATACATACCTCGCATTCCTGCAAATACAAGGTAGCCCGGCTTGTACTCTATCATGTCTTTTGCAAGGGATTCCTTACTGATCCTTGCAGAAAAGAACAGACTGTCTTTAGCTGCCGAAAATTCTAGAATGTAGTTGTTGGTAACACTGAATACCCTGCCCTCAGTGGTGGCAAATGCCGATATATCAAAGAATGCATAAGGAAAATTTCTTCGGATTAATTTCTTTTCCTTGTACGACCATGAAAAAAAATGGGAAGAGGAATCGTACAAGAAGACAATACTGTCCTTAATCTTTTTACAACTTACAATATCAGGGAATAGGTGCTGCTGGCTCTTATATTTCTTGGTAGTTAGGTCCAAAACAGTTGCACTGTTAAGCAGCAATTCATTTGTATTGAGTTCAACTGCTGCATAATAAGACTGTACACTGGATAATATGTTGGTAGTATGATTAATGTAAGAAGTGAATATTTTTTTCCTGAAAATATAGATGCCGTTGCCATCTGTAGCAATAGCCAAAACTTGCAGAGCTGCATGGTATTTAATACTGGAAATGCTGATGTTGGCTGGGATATTATTACAAAGCAACGTGCGTTTTATTTGCCCGTTCACCCACTGTAAAAGCCAACAATTGCTTGATTGTACCATAATGGCATTGGGCATGCCTGTACGCCAGAATATATCGGCATCCGGTAATGAAAAACCTGTTGGTACCACCGAAAGTTTTATTTCTTTATCAGGTAAAATGTCAATACGGTAAAGCTGCCTACCTTGTTCATAAAGAAAATCAACACCATCAACCTGTATCAACCTGCCCTTTGCAGAAAGTTTTTTGATTGGGTAGGATTTGTCTGTTAGCCTGTCATAAACAGAGAGTACCTGCTGTTCCGTAAACAGTATTTTGCTTTCATCAATAACAATGGGCGAGGGCCCATTGGCATAAGTGAATTTGCGGTTATAACTTTTGTAGAATTTAGGCCAGAATATTTTGGGTAACTGTAATACACGTGGGTTCAGTTCCGTACGCATTACCCGATAGATATTGCCTACCCTAACCAAAGTGTCTGGCTGTGGCATACGATAGCTGCTGTCAACAATAACCGGCCTGTTTTTTTCAAAACCATAAATATTACCCAAAGCATCGCCAAAAAATAGCTGGCCATTTCCGTTACTGAAAAAAGGGCCGCAATAATCGTTTTTAATAACGTCGGTCCTTGGTAATGAAAATGGCTGTATCCATCTTCCGTCAAACCTTGCAATACCTTTATAGGTGGAGGCCCATAACAGGTTATTGCTGTCCCAGGTAATATCTTCAACAAGATTGCTGGGTAGGCCATCGTTGCTGGTATAATGCTCCATGAAATAGTTTGCCGATTGGGCAAAGCCAATACTATGCCTCAGCAATTGCACAGCAATAAGTGCAGCAACCAGTAAGCAAATTCTTGCGTGGCTTTTGGAATTGGTGCGTACAGTGCAATATTGCTGCATGTAGTTTGGTCGTTAGTGTATTTTACAAATGGCAAGAAAATGTTGCGACAAGCATTACGCTACTTAAAACAAACTTATTTCTTTTCTGATTCTTTACATGTCGAATTAATTCTACAAAATGCTTCCGTTAGCTTGGGTGGTTGATTTACAGTTGATTATGCTGTAAAGGCGTAAATACCTTTTTTGAATACCCCAACATCTTAGCCACTCTTTCAAAATTAAATACAACCAGTCCATTAAACATTTACCTGATAGGCTTCCTATAACAAAACAGTGCAACAGTTTGACAACTAAATTTGGTTGATTCTGGCTTTTAGATTTTAAATAAAAATATTCGATATAATAGCTATTTAATAAAAATACTTCCCCGTGTCGAATTACTTCTACAAACTAATTTGTTGAAATGATTTTCTTTTGGACCAAGAAACAAAAGGTATCCCTTGTTGGACACAACTAACAAAGCTTAATAATAGATCAAGAAATTCAACTCGGTGACGCTGTATATCCTACAGTCGTATAGTTTAGGTCGTAAAACAGCCGTTTCTTTCTAGAAATGGCTCTCTTTTAAACTTAGTTGAAATGATAAAATATTTCCTGCCTGGATGTAACAATAGAAAAAGCGTAACCCGGCTAGGAAAAAGATTTAGGTGTGGTGGTTAAGTTAGTTATAAGGTGGTGGTTCACTGGTAACTAACGGAAGCCGTTCTGAAACAAGAACGGTTTTTTTATGTACCTGCTACGTCATTACGAGTTCCACCTATAGCTATCCGATTCAAAACCAGCCAGGTCCAAAACCCTGTCAACAACAGTGCCAGCAACATCTTCCAACGTTTTAGGCAACGAATAAAACGACGGCGTTGCAGGGCAAATGATACCACCGGCCAAGGTTACCGTTTCCATGTTCTGTATATGTATAAGGTTGTATGGTGTATCCCTGATTACCGCAATCAATTTTCTCCTTTCCTTTAAAATCACATCTGCAGCACGGGTAATTAAATCATCGCTTATGCCACCTGCAATCCTGCCCAATGTGCCCATGCTGCAAGGGGCAATTATCATTGTATTGTATTTGGCCGAACCCGATGCAAACGGGGCGGAGAAATCGTTCTTTTCAAAATACTTGGCATCATAGTTTTGGTAGCTATCGTTTTGTAGCTCCACTTTCCATACCTCTTTGGCATTGTTGCTCATTACAATTCCCAGTTCGCTATACTGGTTTTTTAAAAGCATCAGCTTATCCAATAGCACTTTCGCATAAATGCTACCACTGGCACCTGTTATGGCTACTACAACTTTGTTCATGAAGTGTTTTTTGTTTGCTGCCTGCAGCACTGCAAATGTAATTATCTAACAACCATATACAGGGAATGTTCGGCACTGGCCAATTTTGCTTTTTTGATAAAGTTATGCAACCTGCAGTCATTTCTTATCGTCTAATACTTGGTTTTTCATAGAATATTGGATTAAAACTGGGCTGGATTTCTATCCTAAGCCCTTTTTTTATGAACAGGAACGCCGGGTGTATTCATGCTGCTGCTCCAATACCAGAAACAATCCATACGAAACTGATTTTTGCAAGGTTGAAGTGAATAATTGCAAAGCCCAACTGTTGAAAACAGTTGGGCTTTCTTTTTTTAAAGCAGAATTGATGCCTAGCTGATGGGTATCTGTAGCTAATGGAACAGGGAACAGGTACGGTTTTGCTGTCATTGTAAAACATTCCTTAACGGACATAAAAAATGCCCCATATTGCTATGGGGCATTTTCATACTATTTTTATTCTTTTACGATTTGTACATGATCTCGTAATATTCATGTGCCATGCGGTTGCTGTCAAATTGATGACGGACATCCTGCATGCCCTGTTTTACAATGCCCAACCACTTTTCCTTATTGTCGTAATAGGTCGGAATGATTTCGTTTTCCAGTATTTCATACACTTTATCAAAATCATAATTGTCCAAATCATGTGTGCTCATGTTTTCATAATCTGGTTGCGGCACTACATAACTGTTTACACCATTTTTTGCAAATTCGGGTATCCAACCATCGTTGGTACTAAAATTCACGGCACCGTTCATGGAAGCAGTCATGCCACTTGTGCCACTGGCTTCACGCGGTATGCGTGGGTTGTTCAGCCAAATATCTGCACCCTGTTTCAGGCGGCGGCTAAGGAAAAGCTCGTAACCAATAAGTACGGCCACGTTTTTGTAGTTCTTGCTTAAATGTACCAACTGGTTAAACGTAGTGATGGATGGGTAATCAACCGGGTAAGGTTTGCCGGCCCAAATAATCTGAACAGGATATTTTGTATTGCTCAACAATTTTTCAAAACGCTCAATATTGTAAGCCAACAAATCGGCACGTTTGTAACCGGCAAAACGTCTTGCCCATACAATGGTCAATATATTCGGGTCAAATATTTTACCTGTTTGATCGGCCACAATTTCAAAAGTCCTTTTCTTTAAATATTGCTTCCTGTCTTCAATACCTTCGTTGTTGTCAATATCTAAATTCCTATACAAAGGCTCATCGGCCCAATAGGTGAAATTCTGTGCGTTTGTAATGGAAGTTATGGGGCAAATGCCTTCATAATGGCTCCACATGGCACGGCTCACATCGCCATGAAGCCTCGATACACCATTGGCCTTTCTTGCAAAACGCAATGCTACCAATGAGTGGTTAAACTGGTCGTCTGTTAAACCTGTCAACCTTCTTACTTCATCTAAGCTCAGCCCGCAGAAGTAACCCATTTTATGGCATAGGTAAATATCATGCTTTTCGTTACCGGCTTCTTCGGGTGTATGTGTTGTAAATACCAAGCACTCTTTCAGTTTCTCCACGCTCTTGAACTTGTTCAGTAAATAGAATGCAGAAGAAATGCCATGTGCCTCATTCAGGTGGTAAACATCCGGGTTAAAATTCAGCTCATCCATCAGCTTTGCACCGCCAACTCCCAATAAAATAAACTGGGCAACCTTGGTACTTACGTTGGCATCGTACAGGCGGTGCGTAATGGTTTGCGACACATAATCGTTCTCGGGCAGGTCGGTGCTCAATAAAAACAGCGGCGCACTCTTAAATGTTTCGGGGTTCAGGTACCATACTTTTATCCAAACAGGTGCATCATGTATCAATATTTGGAACTTGATGCCCGTATCTTCTAAAAAGGCATTGGTCTTTTCCATCCATGCTGGCTGCAGGGTCTGGTCCTGGTTACGGGTCTGGTCATAATAACCATACTTCCACAAAATACCGATGCCCACCATATTCTGTTTCAGTTCGTATGCACTGCGTAAATGCGAACCGGCCAGGAAGCCCAATCCGCCACTATAGATTTTTAGGGGTTGATGAATGGCAAACTCCATTGAAAAATAGGCTGCTTTTTTTGAGTACTGCTCATCAATTTCGTAGGGAACCTGATAATTTCTAAAGTTCATGGTTGCTTGTTTGGTTAAGAATCAGCCGCAATATAAAGGCTTTTGTTTCAAATAAATATTGTTCACTATACAGCAGGCAACCGTTATTAATGTCATGGAAAAATAGCCAATTCAATCAATAAAAAATAAAAATTTCAATAAAAACCCAAATAGGCTATGGCAAATTGCATAGGCAATATTGCCTGCAGGCCCTATTGGGCAAAGCAGGTTTCTTAACAACACATTGTTACGCTTATTGCAGGGCAACTATATCTTTGTGGCCATTGGCAACTACATGAAGAAACTTGATTGGTACATAATAAAAAAATTCCTCAGCACTTTCTTTTTTGCTATCCTCCTGTTTACCGTAATAGCAGTAGTAATTGATATAAGCGAAAAAACCGACGATTTTGTTAAGTCCAAGCTCGGGGCCATAAAAGTGATACAGTTGTACTATTTCGGGTTTGTTCCACACATCATCGCACTGCTGTTTCCCCTGTTCGTGTTTATTGCAGTTATTTTCTTTACCAGTAAAATGGCAGGCAAAAGCGAAATCATTGCCATACTTGCCAGTGGAACGAGGTATAACCGTTGGCTGCGGCCCTACTTTATTGGCGGCATCTTTTTGGCAGGCCTGTTATGGATAGCCAACCAATATGTTATACCAAGGGCCAATGTAATACGTACCAGCTTTGAGGCTAAATACATAGATGCCAACTCCAGTTACGAAGCCATTACCAGTGGCAAACGGGGAGCCGACATGTATTTTAAGGTTGATTCGTTTACCTATGCAGGTATAAACAGTTACGACACGGCAAGCAAGCAGGGTGGCCCTTTTTTTATGAACCATATAAAAGGCATTAACGTAGTGGAAAATATACGTGCCGAAGTTTTGCGTTGGGATGCAGTTAAACGGAAGTGGATATTGCAGAACGTGATTGACAGGAAGCTGAACGGGTTGAAGGAAAATGTGGTAATGGATGCAGAACGGGAAATGAATTTCAGCTTTAGTCCATTTGATTTGAAACGTGATGACTATGCCAAGAACAAGCTCACATCGCCCGAACTGAAACGCCAGATACAATTGGAAGAGCAACGTGGCTCCGAAGGCCTAAAGGACCTGAAGGTGGAAAGCTACAAGCGTGACGCCACACCTTTTGCCGTGCTGCTGCTTACCATTATTGGTGCTTTGGTAGCTGGCAGAAAAATAAGGGGTGGTAGCGGTATGCACCTGGCACTAGGTTTTTTAACGGCTGCCATTTTTATTATTACAGATAGGTTCTCTACCATATTCTCCACAAAAGGCAACCTGCCGCCCATGCTTGCCGCCTGGATACCGAATATCATTTTCTGCTTTGTGGCTTTGTATATCTATAAAAAAGCCCCTAAGTAAAACAATGGGACGAAAACCATACTGAACCTTTAAGCCCAGAATACTTGATTTTCTTGGGCCTTGAACCTTTCTTGCCCCTTAAACAATTGTCGATTTTTGAAAAAACTGCCCCCTTTAATTGTTATGGTAACGTTATCAGCAAAGCTTCTGCTTAAATGATTTGCTGTGCATAGCAAGTTGCTTTACCTTTAGCCGCAAACTACGAAACGGGGCCGCCGGGCAACGGGTTCATAGTTGATGGGTGCGACGCCAATGCAGCTTGCAACAGTGCAGGTGCCGGCTACATTCAAGAAAAAATAGCTTACAATAATTACTTGCTATAAAACACAATGAATCATGGGCATTATTAAAGACAAATTCAAGCTGAAGGCTGATGCTGCAAATGCAGAGATCAAAGACATTCTGAAGGAACATGGAACCAAGAAAATTGGTGAGGTAACGCTTGCACAGATTTACCAGGGCATGCGTGGCATTACCGGTCTGGTAACCGAAACCTCTTTGTTGGACCCACAGGATGGTATCCGTTTCCGTGGGTATTCCATTCCCGAATTGCAGGCAAAATTGCCAAAGGCAGAAGGTGGCAGCGAACCGTTGCCTGAAGGTCTTTTTCATTTAATGCTACTGGGCGAACTGCCAAACGAAGAAGATGCACACCATATTTCGAGCGTATGGCAACGCCGCAGCCATGTACCCAACCATGTGTTTCATACCATTGATGCCTTGCCATTGAGTGCACACCCCATGACCATGTTTGTTACTGGTGTAATGGCTTTGCAAACAGAAAGCAATTTTGCCAAGGAATATGCAAAAGGAATCAGCAAGAAAGATTACTGGAACCCGATGTACGATGATGCAATGGACCTGATTGCCCGTTTGCCACGTATTGCGGCCTATGTGTACAGAAGGAAATATAAAATGAGCGAACACATCCAGCCAAACGGTTTGCTGGACTGGGCAGGCAACCTTGCCCACATGATGGGTTTTGAAGATGAGAGCTTTAAAGAATTGATGCGTTTGTACATGACCATTCATGCCGACCATGAAGGTGGCAACGTATCTGCACATACTACGCATTTGGTAGGAAGTGCCCTGAGCGACCCTTATTTAAGTTATGCGGCTGGTATGAACGGCCTGGCCGGACCTTTGCATGGTCTTGCCAACCAGGAAGTGATTAAGTGGATTTTTGAAATGCAGGAAAAACTGGGTACCGATGAGCCAAGTAAAGAGCAGATTGTTGACTATGTAAAGGAAACACTGGCTGCCGGTAAAGTAGTACCAGGTTATGGCCACGCTGTATTGCGTAAGACTGACCCACGCTTTACGGCCCAAATGGAATTTGGCAAAAAACATATGCCCGATGACAAATTGGTAAACACCGTTTGGAATATTTATGAAGCGGTACCACCAATTTTACAAACCATGGGTAAAATTAAGAATCCTTGGCCTAATGTGGATGCCCATAGCGGTGCCTTGTTGGTGCATTATGGTTTGGTTGAATATGAATTTTATACCGTATTGTTTGCTGTGAGCCGTTCATTGGGCGTATTGGCAAGCCTTTGCTGGGACAGGGCCCTAGGCTTTGCATTGGAAAGGCCAAAGAGCGTAACCACCGAAAGCGTGAAAGCCTGGTTGGATGGTAAGGATGAGATTTGGGAATAATGAACTTGAAATAGTAAAGGCCAGGAAATTTTTCCTGGCCTTTTTGTTTCCTGTAAAACCTTCATGAACTGCTTTACGTAACTGCATTCAATACATAGCCCTAACCGTTTTTAATTCCTTATCCTTCCAAAACCGCTAACTAAATATTATTGCAAAAACCAATGTTTAAAAAATTGTTGCCAAACATCACAAGCAACCCAATAATAAACCTTAACCATATCGGTTAAGGTTTTTGCTTTTTGTTATTTCTCGTTGCAATATCTATTAGTTATATAAGAAAAATTATTGTAATAATAATATTTTTTAGATAATTATTTCTTTGATATTATTTTTTTTGAAATGCTTGCAATAGCAATTTTTATTTTATACGTTTGTTTTATAACCTATCTAAACCCAATTTTATGAACAGAAAACTTAAACTTTTCTGTGCCCTTTTTTTACTGGTTAAAATGGGCATGGCACAAAGTTACTATCCCGGAAATGGCCTATCTATCAGTAATGACTCTTTTCATCTTGGTGGAAACATTTCAAGAAACACAACACTAAAAGGCAAGTATGGCGGTACGCCGATGAACTTTTACATGGACACATTCGGATTACTGAACTACAGTGCAAACAGGATCGATCTTGAATCTTTTGACAGCACAAGATTGATCAGTAACAAGCTTATCAAGCTCATGTCTTTAAGCGATATCCATCTTGGGGCAACCAATGCCATCGTGATGGATGGTAATTTATGGTTCAAAAAGTATAAGAAAACAAATTCCAACTCAGGTATATTAACGGTTGACACCTGTGGTCGTGTCAGCATATCTACCGATATAACATTGAACAACTATTTCAAGCAAGGGGGCAACTCTTTCGGTAGTGCTGCCAACTTAGGTACCAATGATGAAAATGATGTCAACTTTTTGGTAAACGGAACCAATAGGCTAACCTTGTCTGCTAGCAGCCCAGGTGCAAACCTAATGGGTGGCATGGTATTCAATAATTCAGGAACAGGTTATGCAGGTGGTCCCGGAATTTATTTTGTTAACGGATCGGGCCATGCAACGGGACGTTATTGGGATGATATAGGGCTGCATATTGGCAACCAGCTTTTCAACGCAGATGGTTTGAGTTCCTATAGAAATGCCACTAATGGCTCTGGTACTAACTATGTGGATATAACGATTAGTGGGGAAGGGGTTAACAATGCGAATGGCGGCAACTTTACAGCAATAAAAGCAGAACGTGGTTTTTATGGTTCAGGTAGAGCGGGCAACTTTACCATGTTTGAAATAGCACCTAGCTTTATGAACAATGCCAGTGACAGTGGTATTTTTAAAGGTCTTAGGATACATGCAGGTAACCAGTCGGACATAAGTTACCGTAGGTACAGGGCATTGGAAGTAGCATCAGGAAAATCATTTTTTTACGGTGCTGCTTGTATTGGTTGTGCTGCAAACGACACTATACATAGTAGTGCAATGCTCGAAATTAAAGGTGAGAATTATGATGGAAGAAAAGGTTTTTTGCCACCCATGAACACCACCAGTCAAAGAGGCGACATAGCATTGCCGGCAACAGGTTTGATCAGCTATAATCCCGATTACGAAAGGCTTGAAATTAAAACAAGCAGCGGCTGGCACAAAGTACTTACTGTGCCAGTTGACAGCCCATACACTTACGCACGCACCACCACCACTTCTTCTGTTGCAGAAAACAGGTCTTCTTTTGTTACGAGGATTGGTGACAGCAAAACCAAAACATTTACGATACAACATGGCTTAAACAGCGACTTTGTAATGGTTCAATTTATTGATTGTGGGGCTGAGGCCAACTGCAATTTATTGTTGACCATACCTCAAGGGGCAAGGCTGGAACTGAATGATAAAAATTCAGCACAGGTTATATTCAAAGATGCCCCCTCATTTAACCGTTACAAGGTCATGTTTTTGAAAGTACAGTAAACACAAAATAATTGTATGAAAATACTAGCCATGTTTTTTTTGTCGCTAACCTTTTTACAGGTTGGTGCACAATATTCAGTGGAATTGCTTGACTCACCAGCAAAAGTCAAAAACATCAGGCCAATTCAATACTACGGTTACGATCCTTATCATAGTATGGAGATCAATACACTCAATGTAACAAAAGGGTACCAAAACGAAGGATTGAGTGCATTGCTGATAGATAAGAAAATTGCGACCAGGGCCCCTTACCCGTTTGATTTTTTACACATCAATCTGGCCACAAAAGCGGTTACAAGGATACCGGTGATTAAAGGGAATGATCCTGCTTTACCACAAACTGCAATGGGGCAGATCAACACGCCACGCTGGAGCCATAATGGAAAGCTCTTTGTACCTACTACAGAGCCTAGCTTTTTGGTATCTTTCGATCCCTATACCAATACGGCACATGATTATGGCAATGTGTTTGGCAATGGCGTGCAATGTGCCAATATTTCAATTGGAAAAGATTCGGCAGTTTACGGCGTTTCAAGTGCTTTAAATGGTAAAATTTACACCTTCAGGCTTGATCCTGTAACAGACGCGATACAAATTAATAGTATCTGCGATTCAGAATCTTTCATGGGTATTGGCGTACAAGGGGATGCACGCTACACATATGTAATAACAGGAAGGGATGGGTCAAGGGTCTATTCTATAGACCGGACTAACGGAGTTGTAGATACCTTGCTGTCTTCTTCAACGGTTTTCACCCACGCATCTACAACAATTGAAAACTATCATGATACGCTCTCATTTGTTTTCAATAACGCAAACTATATGTTTGAGAACGGTGGTGCCACATTATTGGCATCACGCCCTTTTGTGCCTTATCCGTTTGAAGCAATTACCTATCCGGCAGCGGTTAACCCAGATACAATAAACTACCCTTTGGTTGGTTACAATCTAGCCACAGATTCGGTATTCTGGAAATTCAGGAACAGTTCAACCGAAGAAAGTATAAAGATCAGCCCAACCATTTCCACTGTTAATATAGGGGGGCTTTATCAGGTTAAAAGCGACTCATTGATCATTTTCGGTCCTCAATATTCCACTTTTGCTGTATACAAAATTTCATCAGACACTTATTCCAAGTCAATTAATACGGAGTCTATTTATTGCGGTTTTGTAAAAGACAATAAATTCTATAACTGTGCCTATCCCTCTGGTCAGATAACAATCTTTGATCCTGCTTTACCACCAAACATATACAGAAACAGCTTCCTATTTGATCCTGTAAATGAAACGGATACAAATGCCAACCCTAGGTTTATTGGAAATGTTTATTCTGAAGGTGTCGCACCTCAGGTAGTAGTAGCATTAAACCTGTTGCAGGACAGCATATTTGCCTATGCAGGTAATATTAACAGCGATTGTACCAGAAAGGGTGATGGGGCAGGTATAGGTTACATTACAATGAGTGGAAGAAAGGTACTTGTAAATGATCCCTTCTTATTGAATTATGAGATAAGGGGTTCTGCATTGGGCGATAATCATTTCCCTTACTATTCTACCACCATGTACCCTTGCAAAGAAATGGACGCATCATTGAATGCCTGTATTATCAAACACAATGTACTGGGAAATAAAATCGAAAAAATAATACCTTTTCCCGCCAAGGATGCAGGCCTGCTTACAAAAGGAATGGACAATCAAATAGTAGGGTACACATCGTTAAGTACACCAAGTACCATCTATTTTTTGAGCGAGGTTTCGGATGAAATATATAAAACAATCAACCTTCCACTCTATTTACTGGCGGTGCATTTAGGCTACGACAATAAGCTATGGGTATTTGCAAAAACATCTGCTACCAGTTACAAGTTCATTAAAATGGATCCGTATAGTGGTGAATACACTACGATGTTTTCGTTCGACGATTCAACTGATCAGTCTTACAACGACTTTATGTTCGTGAATCAAACCGATGTTTACCTGTCTGGAACGGAAACAAAACGTTTGGCAAGAATACGTGGACTGGTAACACCGGTTTCAAATTCCTACTTATCCAATTACGATAAATTGAATGGCAGATTCAACTTCCAGATATGTGATTAAGGATTTGTTCAGCATGCTGATATTTATGCCTTGTTTTTTTTACCAATCATCAACACACCAACCAGTACCAGTAATGTGCCTATTACCTGCTCTGCAAAAATGGGCTCGCCCAAAACAAAATGGGCCTGAATGATGGTAGATACAGGGCCAATGCTGGTAATGATGACAACATTGTTGCTGCCAATTTTCTTCATGCCATTGCTAATCATGAACGATGGCAATACTGTTGCTATAATGGCCAATGCAATAGTGTAACCCACCAATGTTGGTGTAAAAACAATTGTACCAATAGATCTGGTGGCAATAAAGTGAACAAAAATACCAACAGTTGCAGCCAGCATGGCGTAAGCCGTATAGCGGGTAACACCCACTTTAGGAACGATACGTCCTGTGCCAACCAAATAAACCGAATAGGTCAAGGCACACAGAAAAACCATGAACGAGCCAAAGTAAAATTCTTTGTTGAACGTGTCAATCCTCAACTCGCCAAAATAGGCAATGCCAATACCTGTGTAGGTTAGCAACAATGCTATTACTTGTAGCCTGCTCAGCTTGCTTTTAAAAATAAATGTATTGATGAGTATGGCAAAGGTTGGATATAGAAACAGTATCAGCCTTTCGAGCCCAGCAGAAATATATTGCAAGCCAATAAAATCAAACAGGCTGCTTAAATAATAACCTAAAAAGCCCATCAACAAAATATAGAACCATTGCTTTGCGGTTATGGCATTGATACTTTCCTTTTTCGACCCCAACCATGCAGCCACCAAATAAAAAGGCAACGAAAACAACATGCGTAATGTAAGCAGTGTTACGGCATCAACCTTGGTATGGTTAAAGGCAAGCTTAACAAAGATGGCCTTGGTAGAAAACAGTATTGCACCAGTTAATGTAATAAAGTAACCAGCCAGTGTTGTATGTTTCGGTGCAGTATCTGTCATTGATTTTAATTACAATCTATTGTGCTAAGAGCTTTAAAAGAGAAAGAGCAAAGAGAAAAGAAAATACCAATTCTCTTTTTCTCTTTGCCCTTTTCAGCCACTTAACTAAAAATTATTCGCTTCAAGTATTCATTACTTTTAAACACTCACATTAAACTCTCGCAATGCGTCATTCAGGCTCGTCTTTAAATCTGTACTGGGCTTGCGTTTGCCAATAATCAATGCACAGCCAACACCAAATTCGCCTGCCGCAAATTTCTTGTTGTAGCTGCCAGGTATAACAACGCTTCCGGCAGGTACACGGCCTTTCATTTCAACAGGGGCATCGCCACTCACATCAATTATTTTTGTGGATTGTGTCAATACCACATTTGCCCCCAACACGGCTTCTTTTTCTACAACAACACCTTCAACAACTATGCACCTGCTACCAATAAAGCAACCATCCTCAATAATTACGGGTGTTGCCTGCAATGGTTCCAATACACCGCCAATACCCACGCCACCACTTAAATGCACGCCTTTACCAATTTGTGCACAGCTGCCCACGGTTGCCCAAGTGTCAACCATCGTTCCTTCATCAACATAGGCACCAATGTTTACATAGCTTGGCATCAGTACAACGTTCTTACCAAGGTACGCACCATAACGTGCCACCGCATGCGGCACTGCACGCACACCCAATGCTGCATAATTGCTCTTCAATAACATCTTATCGTAAAATTCAAAAGGGGCAAGCTCCCATGTCTGCATTTTCTGTATGCCAAAATACATCAGTATCGCCTGCTTCACCCACTCGTTTACCTGCCAACCATTTTCTGTTGGCGATGCAGTCCTTAATCTTCCTTTATCTACTTCTTCAATTACAGATTTTACTGCTTCAGAATACTGTACATCTTTCAGCAATTCACGGTTGCCCCATGCTTCCAAAATCAATTGTTGTAATTCCATAAGTCAAAATTTTTACAAACATAAATCAATGATGGCATTGCGGGTTTCTTTATCAGGAATTGTTTGGCCTGTCATTGTACTGCAATTGTTCATGTTCGGTCGGGCTATCCATTGCAAGCCTTGTATACAACCGCCGGCAGGGTTTGCAACCACTTCCGGGGTTTTTATACAAGGGCTTTCCACTGCTATCCCGCAGCAGTTCATGTATACATTACTGCTTCATGTTTGCTGGAAGAAGGTTCATATAAATCCTGTTTTCTTGATCATGTTCACCAGTATTGCGTAAGCAAAAACAAGTGTGGCAAAAGGTATGCTGCATGTATACTAATGAACGTTTGTTGCCAATAAATCAAAAATATTTTTTTGCAGTTTCAATTTTCTTCCTTCTCTTTACGTCGCAATGAAATCAAACAGCACATACAACTTCTTCTTTTTTTTCTTTTACTACTTTACCCAAAGTAGCAGGGTTGTATTTGTAAAAGCGTAAATTTTAAACAAATCAAAATACAGTCCTGGCTCACAAAGTCGGGACTTTTTATTTTATGGCAACAAAAGTATCTATACAAGGTTACGAAGGCAGCTTTCACCAGGTTGCAGCAAGGCATTTCTTTGGAGAAGACACAGCTGTTATACCCTGTGCCACTTTTAGGGACGTAGTGAAAATTGCCTCCAACAAAAAAGAAAGCAATGGTGGTGTTATGGCAATCGAAAACTCCATTGCCGGCAGCATTTTGCCTAACTATACTTTGCTGCAAAAAAGCAACCTGAAAATTGTAGGCGAAGTGTACCTGCGTATAGAACAGAACCTTTTGGTGTACCCGGGCATAAGCCTAGAAGACGTTAAAGAAGTACATAGCCATCCTATGGCATTGCTGCAATGCATGGACTATCTGGAAAAATACAATTGGAAGCTGATTGAAACAGAAGACACCGCTTTAAGTGCCTTGCACATCAAGAAAAAGAAAAGCCCACATACCGCTGCTATTGCAAGTGTGCTGGCCGCAGACCTATTTGAACTGGAAGTGCTGGCAAAAAACATCCATACGCAAAAAGACAACTATACAAGGTTTCTTGTACTGCAACGTGAAGATGTTGCAAGCGAAGTGGCAAGTGCAGATAAGGCATCCATCAATTTCCAGACAAACCATACTAAAGGTAGCCTGGCAAAAGTGCTGTCAAAAATTTCGGAAGAAGGCGTAAACCTAAGCAAGCTGCAAAGCATGCCCATTGCCGGAACCAACTTTAAGTACAGCTTTCATGCAGACCTTGAGTTTGACAATGTAAAGCAATTCAACAAAGCTATGAGCAGCATCAAGTCACTTACAGAAGAAGTGAAAGTTTACGGCATCTATAAAAATGGAAATAATCACTAGTCATGCAAACAGCAAAACGATTGGAAGGTATTGGTGAATACTATTTCTCCCAGAAACTAAGGGAAATAGATGAACTGAACAAGCAAGGTAAAAACATTATCAACCTTGGTATTGGTAGCCCCGATCTTCCACCACATCCGGAAGTAATAAAGGTATTGCAAGAAGAAAGTGCAAAGCCAAACGTACATGCATATCAGTCATACAAAGGTTCGCCTGTATTGCGTAATGCAATCAAAGACTGGTATAGCAAATGGTACAACGTAACATTGAATGCCGATACAGAAATACTGCCGTTGATTGGGAGCAAAGAAGGTATCATGCATATCTGTATGACGTATTTGAATGAGGGCGATGAAGTGCTGGTTCCTAATCCTGGCTACCCAACTTATAGAAGTGCAGTGAAACTGGCTGGCGGCACATGTATTGATTATGACTTGCAGCAAGCCAATAATTACGAACCGGATTTTGATGCATTAAGCAAAACGGATTTAAGCAAAGTAAAACTGTTGTTTGTAAACTACCCGCAAATGCCAACGGGTACCAATGGTAACAAAGCTTTGTTTGAAAAAATTGTGGCTTTTGGTAAGCAACACCATATTTTAATTGTGCACGACAATCCCTACAGCTTCATTTTAAACAATGAGCCTTTAAGTTTATTAAGTATTGATGGTGCAAAGGATATTGTAATTGAACTGAACTCCTTAAGCAAAAGCCATAATATGGCAGGCTGGCGTGTAGGTATGTTATGTGGTGCAAAAGAACGTATAGACGAAGTGCTGCGTTTTAAAAGCAATATGGACAGTGGCATGTTCCTTCCGGCACAATTGGCTGCAGCAAAGGCTTTGAGCCTGGAAGAGGAGTGGCATAATGAAGTAAATAAAATATACAATGAACGCAGGGAAAAAGTTTTTGAGCTGTTGGATTTGTTGAATTGTACCTATTCCAAAAAACAAGTGGGTATGTTTGTTTGGGCATCTATTCCAAGCAAATACAAAACAGGTTATGAATTAAGCGATGAAGTATTGTATAACGCAAATGTTTTTATAACACCAGGTGGAATATTTGGTAGTGCAGGAGATAATTATATAAGGGTTAGTTTGTGTGGAAGCATCGAAAAATTCAATGAAGCTTTAACAAGCGTAAAGCAAAATATCAATAAGGGCTAAAAAAGAAAAGGAGTGGATAGAAGAACATCATCTCCTATTCTCTTCTTATTTGAAAAAACAACAAATATGTTCAATAATGTAACAATAGTAGGTGTTGGTTTAATATCCGGTTCATTTGCCCTGGCAATGAAACAGCACGGCTTTGCAAAAAACATTATCGGTGTAAGCCGTACAAAAGCCAGCGAGCAAAAAGCATTGGAGCTTGGTCTCATTGACGAGGCATTGCCCTTGGAAGAAGCCGTAAGGAAAAGCGATTTTATTTATGTGGCCATACCGGTAGATGCTACCATACCTGTAATGCAACAGATCATGGACCTGGTAACAGATAAACAGATTGTAGTAGATGCTGGTTCCACCAAACATGTGTTGTGCGAAGCAATGACAGGCCATCGCAATAGAAAAAGGTTTGTTGCCACGCATCCCATGTGGGGTACGGAATACAGTGGTCCTGAAGCTGCGGTAAACAATGCTTTTGCTGGTAGGGCCTGTGTAATAAGTGAGAAGGAAAAAAGCGATGCAACTGCTGTGGCGATCGTAGAAAAAATATACAGGGCACTGGGCATGCACATTATTTACATGAATGCTGATGCACACGATATACATGCTGCCTATGTAAGCCATATTTCGCATATCACATCCTTTGCACTGGCCAATACGGTACTGGAAAAAGAAAAAGAAGAGGATGCCATTTTTGAACTGGCAGGTGGTGGTTTCGAAAGCACGGTACGTTTGGCAAAAAGCAACCCTGCCATGTGGGCACCCATTTTTATGCAGAACAGGGAAAACGTATTGGATGTGTTGAACGAACATATATCGCAGCTAAGAAAATTCAAAGCTGCATTGGAAAAGGAGAATATGGATTACCTGAACGAACTGATGGAAAACGCCAATAAAATCAGGAGGATTATTAAATGATATTTAGGGAAGCCACTATAGCAGACATTCCGCAGATAATGCATGTGCGGTTTGCAGTAAAGGAAAACGTGCTCAACAACCCATCGCTGGTAACTGATGCGGATTGCATTGAATACCTGACTGTACGTGGAAAGGGATGGGTTTGCGAAATGGATGGAAGTATAGTAGGCTTTTCAATTGCAGATTTGAAAGAACATAATATATGGGCCTTGTTCATGCATCCCAGCTATGAAGCAAAAGGCATTGGTAAGCAGTTGCACAAGCTAATGATGGATTGGTACTTTTCGCAAACGAAAGAAACCGTTTGGTTGAGCACAGAAGCAAACAGCCGAGCCGAAACATTTTACAAAATGAATGGTTGGAGGGAAGTTGGTATATATGGTAAAGACGAAGTGAAGTTTGAAATGGATTTCGAGGACTGGATAACTTAAAATATAGCTATTTATGAAGGTTAACAGATTGAATGAACAGGTTTATACAATTGAGGGGTTTCTTTCAAAAGAGAATTGTGTTCGTTTAATAAATCAAAGTGAGATAATAGGATATAGTGATGCAACTGTTGAAACTGAAAGAGGGGCTAAGCGAATTGCTGAAGTAAGAAATAATCAGCGGGTTCTTTTTACGGATTATGATTTGGCTGCAACTTTATGGAACACAGCAAAAGAGTATGCTCCTGTAAAAATTGGAAACAGTAATGCTATTGGATTGAATGAACTTTTTAGGTTTTATAAATATCAGGTGGGGCAACAATTCAAAAAACACATTGACCAAAGCTTTATTAGAAATGAAAATGAAGCCAGTTATTATACGTTTATGATTTATTTGAATGATGATTATGGAGGCGGTGAAACCTTATTTGATGATATCATAGTTAAAGCAAAACAGGGCATGGCTTTGATTTTCCTTCATTCGTTAGAGCATGAAGGTGCGAAAGTAAACAGTGGAAGTAAATATATTTTGAGGAGTGATATTATGTATCGATTGACGGGTGATTAGTGCTTCAAAAGCTGATGGGTGCGACGCCACTAAAGTGCAGCTATGTACAAATGCTGGTGAAATAAATAGCTGTGTCAAAGGTCTGAAACCCAATGCCAGCAAGGGTTTTAAAAGAAAAAGCGATAAGGCGGCTAATTAAGTTACCTTTGCCGCAAATTTTATATTATAATGACAACATTTAGTGAGTTAGGATTGGACGAGAAATTGGTTAAGGCAACCGATGCGTTGGGGTTTGTGAACCCAACACCAATCCAGGAAAAAAGCATTCCTGTTTTATTGAGCGGCACCAAAGATATGATTGGGCTTGCACAAACAGGTACGGGCAAAACAGCAGCATTTGGCTTACCGCTGCTGCATTTGGTAGACGAGAAACAAAGGTTCCCGCAGGCATTGGTGGTTTGCCCAACAAGGGAATTATGCTTGCAGATTGTGACTGAAATGGAGAACTTTAAAAAGTTCATGACGGGTATGAACATTGTGGCTGTATATGGTGGCACCAGCATTGGCATGCAGATACGTGACCTGAAACGCGGCGTTCAAATAGTTGTAGCAACACCGGGCCGTTTAATTGATTTGATTGAAAGAAAAGCAATTGACCTTGAGCAGATAAAATATGTGGTACTGGACGAAGCTGATGAAATGCTGAATATGGGTTTTAAAGACGACATCGAATTCATTTTGCAGAACACGCCACAACGCGAAGCAACATGGTTGTTTAGTGCTACTATGCCACCCGAAATAAAAAGGGTGAGCAAGAAGTACATGACCGATCCTTTTGAAGTAACCGTTGGCAAAACAAACAGTGCCAGCAAAAACATCGACCACCAGTTCTTTGTAGTAAATGCACATCACCGTTACGAAGCGTTGAAAAGGTTGATCGATTTCAACCCGGGTATTTATGGTATCATCTTTACCAGAACGAAGCTGGATGCACAGAACATTGCCGAAAAGCTTACCAGGGATGGCTATGATATTGATGCCTTGCATGGCGACCTTACGCAGCAGCAACGCGATAAGGTAATGGGTGCCTTCCGTGAAAAGACTTTGCAGTTGTTGGTAGCAACCGATGTTGCAGCAAGAGGTATAGATGTAAAAGAAATATCGCATGTAATCAATTTTGAATTGCCGGATGATATTGAAGTGTACACCCATAGAAGCGGCCGTACTGGCCGTGCAGGAAGTTTGGGTATCTGTATGAGCATCGTTATGAACAAGGATGTGTACAAAATCCGTTCTATTGAAAAAATGGTTCAGGTAAGGTTCAATAAACTGGAACTGCCAAGTGGTAAAGATGTGTGCAGGAAGCAGTTCTTCTCCATGATGGAAAAATTGTTGAGTACCGATATCAGCCATGGCGATTACCAGACTTACCTGCCCATGTTGCAGGAAAAGTTTGCCGATGTGACCAAAGAAGAAATTTTGACAAGGATGGCCGCATTGGAGTTTGACCGCTTTTTGAAATATTATGAAAACGCAGAAGACCTGAATGTGCGTGAGCAACGCAGGGAGAGAAGGGAATTCAACGATAGGTCAATGCAAAGTGAAGGAAGGCAGCGTATAGGCGATGATAGGAGAAGGCCGACACAATACAGCGATGGTGATACCATGCGTTTGTTTGTGAACCTCGGTACAAAAGACGGCTTTTACAAAGCAAGTTTTTTACAGTTCATACTGGACATGAGCGACCTGCCAAAATCTGCTTTGGGAAGGGTTGACATGAAAGACATGAACAGTTGGGTAGAAGTAGACAAGAAAGTTGCCAACCAAATGATCAAAGCAATTGATGGCAAAAACTACAGGGGTAGAAGAATCAGGATGAACGATGCCAACAGCAGATAAAAAGTTGAAGTGATAAGTTGTAAGTGGTAAGCCTGCACCATTTACAGCCTTCTCTTACAACTTATATATACACTTTATAACTTAATAAAATGGAACAAGCAGTAGAACAAAAACAATCAATCCTAAGTGTGTGGAACAAACGCCCACTCATTATTTCAGGGCCCTGTTCTGCCGAAACGGAAGAACAGGTACTGGCAACCGCACAACGCCTTGCAGCAACAGGCAAAGTACACATGCTGCGTGCAGGCATCTGGAAACCCCGTACACGTCCTGGCCAGTTTGAAGGCATTGGCGTAAAGGGCCTGCCCTGGATGGCCAAGGCAAAAGAACTTACCGGCCTGCCCATAACAGTTGAGGTAGCCACCGCAAAACAGGTAGAAGATGCACTCAATTTTGATGTGGATGTATTATGGATCGGTGCAAGAACAACCGTTAACCCATTCAGCGTACAGGAAATTGCCGATGCATTGCGTGGCGTGGATGTGCCTGTGCTCATCAAGAACCCCATAAACCCAGACCTGGAACTATGGACAGGTGCTGTAGAGCGTGTGTCAAAAGCCGGTATCAAAAATATTGGGCTGATACATCGTGGCTTCTCCTCTTACGGCAATACCGAATACCGCAACGCCCCCATGTGGCACTTGGCAATAGAAATGAAACGCCGTAACCCAGACATGATGCTCATTTGCGACCCATCGCATATCAGCGGCAGGAGGGACATCCTACAGGAAGTTTCACAGGTAAGTATCGACCTTGACTATGATGGCCTCATCATCGAAAGCCATATTGATCCGGACAATGCCTGGAGCGATGCCAAACAACAAATAACACCAGAAGTATTGGGCGAAATGCTAGGCGGAATCGTTTGGCGTAAAGAAGATATAGACAATGCCGACCTGCACACCAATATGGAAAAAATGCGTCAGCAAATAAACCAGCTCGATGATGAACTGATGCAGATACTCAGTGCAAGAATGAAAGTGGCCGATAAGATTGGCCAATACAAGAAAGACAACAACATCACCATCCTGCAAACCAACCGTTGGAATGCAATACTGGAACGTGCATTTACAAAAGGCGAAAAACTGGGACTAAGCAAAGAGTTCATCACCAAATATTTTGATGCGGTACACATGGAAAGTATCAACCATCAAAACAAGATCATGAATTCATAAGCATGGGCCAGGTGTCTGACGCCTTTAAAGCGTCTGACACCTATAATGTAAATTTTACCAGCAACCGTATTTCAATAAAGCTTTACTGGCGTCGCACCCATCGGCGGTTGTACCAGTTACAAGCTTTGCCCAAATAGGATATTCAACACAAAGTTCACCGGCCAAAGCCTATGTGAGCTTTGTGTTTCCTTCAGCTTCTTTGTGCCGTAACTTTCAGCAATATGGAAAAACAGACTTTCAGGTTCTCCTCCGCATCAACCGATATATACTTTGCCAATGGCATCAGTCACCTCAAGGAAATGGTAGATGTAAAACACGCCATTTTCATTACCGACGAAAACGTGTTCAACGCCCATCAAAAACGCTTCAAAAATTACAACACCATTGTACTAAAAGCAGGCGAGGAATTCAAGACACAGGCAACAGTAGACTCCGTTATACTACAGTTGATAGAAATGGAGGCCGACAGGAAAACGATACTCATTGGTGTTGGTGGCGGTGTCATTACCGACCTTACAGGTTATGTGGCATCCACCTACATGCGTGGAATTAAATTCGGTTTCGTTCCTACTACATTGCTGGCCTTGGTAGATGCAAGCATTGGTGGCAAAAACGGTATCGATATTGGCGTGTACAAAAATATAGTAGGCACCACCAGGCAACCTTCCTTTATACTGCACGACCTCATTTTCCTAAACACCTTGCCCGAAACCGAATGGCAGAACGGATTTGCAGAAATCATTAAACATGCCTGCATAAAAGATGCTGCCATGTTTAAACAACTGCAAAACTACTCCCTGAAATATTATACCATCAAAAAGAAAGAAGCCTGCCTGCTTATTCAGCGTAATGCAAAAATCAAACTCAAAGTGGTACAGGCCGATGAGTTTGAGCAGGCCGACAGAAAGTTGCTGAACTTTGGCCACACGCTAGGCCATGCATTGGAAAACCAATACGAACTGTCGCACGGCCAGGCCATATCCATTGGCATGACTTACGCCAGTGAAATATCGGAACAACTGCTGGGCTTTAAACACACCAGTGCAGTAACACAGGTGCTGGAGCAATATGGCCTGCCAACCTATGCCGACTTTGACAAAAAGCAAGTGTTTGAAGTGCTGAAGATGGACAAGAAACGTGCAAGGAAAGAAATGAATTATATACTGCTGGAAAAAATTGGTAAAGGCATTGTAAAGCCAATTCCGTTAGATGAATTGGAACATTTAATATCAAACCTATAACAGCCACAAGGCATGAAAGCAACCATACAGCCATCCATATTAACGGGCAATATTTTTGCACCTGCATCCAAAAGCTCCATGCAACGTGCATGTGCAGCAGCATTGGTAAGAAAAGGGGAAAGCATCATCCACAACCCTGGCATCAGCAACGATGATAAAGCTGCCTTGGATATTATTCAAAAACTGGGTGCCGAAGTAATTATGGATAATGAAGCATTGATCATTAAAAGCGATGGTGTAAACCCAATTGCCAAAGCAATCAATTGTGGCGAAAGTGGCCTTAGCATAAGGATGTTCACCCCAATTGTAGCATTAAGCCAACAGCAAATCACCATCAATGGAACCGGAAGCTTATTGACAAGGCCCATGGATTTCTTTGATGAAATACTACCGCAATTATCCATTGATATAAAAAGCAGCCAAGGCAAACTTCCTCTCGAAATTAAAGGTCCATTGCAGGCAAATGATATAGAAATAGATGGCAGCCTAAGCTCCCAGTTTCTAACAGGCCTGCTCATGGCCTACGCTGCAAGCAATGCAGATGCCACTATCAAAGTAAACAACCTCAAAAGCAAACCCTACATAGATTTGACTTTGGATGTAATGAAAGCTTTTGGCTTGAATGTGCCCATCAACAATAATCATGAAACTTTTACCTTCTCACCAAAACCAATTAACGAATCAACCAACCAACCAATTAGCTACACCGTAGAAGGCGATTGGAGCGGTGCATCATTCTTGTTGGTAGCAGGTGCAATTGCAGGAAATATTGTTGTAAAAGGATTGGATGTCCAATCAACGCAGGCCGATAAAAAGATACTGGAAGCATTGTCCGCATCTGGTTGCAGCATATCCATTCAGCCCGATCAAATCCAGATTGGCCCCGCACCTTTAAAGGCATTCCATTTTAATGCTACCGATTGCCCCGATCTGTTTCCGCCTTTAGTGGCCCTTGCAGTCTATTGCACGGGAACAACAGCAATAGAAGGTGTAAGCAGGTTGGCACATAAAGAAAGCAACCGTGGCTTAACTTTACAGGAAGAGTTTGGCAAGATGGGCGTGGAAATAGTTTTGCAGGATGACCTGATGCTGGTAAAAGGCGGCAATGGTGTTAAAGGTGCCAATGTGCATTCACGCCACGACCATCGTATTGCAATGGCCTGTGCAGTGGCCGCTTTAAAAGCCAATGGCGAAACAGTGGTAGAAGAAGCAGAAGCCATCAACAAATCATATCCCAATTTTTACGGGCATTTGCAAAAACTGGGAGCAACCGTTCAATATTAAAAACATTGTATGAATTCATTTGGACGCATATTCCGTGTAAACATTTTTGGCGAATCGCATGGCGAATCTGTGGGTATCAATATTGATGGGGTACCTGCGGGGTTGGCCTTGACTGAGGACGATTTGCTGCCAGACTTGGAACGCAGAAAGGGCGGTAAGCAAAAAGGCACCACGCCACGCCAGGAAGCCGATTACCCGTTTTTTAAAAGCGGTCTCTTTAACGGAAAAACAACGGGCTTCCCCATCACCATCTTATTTGAAAACAACAATACACGCAGCGAAGACTATCAAAAGCAAAGAAGCTTTCCACGCCCCGGACATGCAGACTGGGTGGCCCATCAAAAATTTGGTGGCCATGAAGATTACAGGGGCGGTGGGCATTTCAGTGCAAGGCTTACCACTGCTTTGGTAGCAGCTGGTGCCATTGCCAAAAAACTGATGCCCCAAATAACAATCGCCGCATTGGTTACAGAAATCAATGGTGAAGCCGACCTGGAAAAGGGCCTGCAAAATGCCATTGATGCAAAAGATTCAGTTGGCGGTATTGTTGAATGTAAGGTAAGCGGTGTACCTGTTGGCCTTGGTGAACCTTATTTCGATTCATTGGAATCCTTACTGGCCCATGCCATGTTTGCTATTCCCGCTGTAAAAGGCATTGAGTTTGGGGCTGGTTTTGCTGCTGCAAAAATGTTTGGCAGCCAGCACAACGATGCCATTGAAAATATGCAAGGCAAAACCGTTACCAACCATGCTGGTGGTATTGTTGGTGGTATTAGCAATGGCAACGAACTTGTTTTTAGGATTGCCATCAAGCCAACTTCATCTACACCTAAGGAACAACAGAGCCTGAATTGGGAAACCGGGAATGTGGAGGCTTTCTCCATCAAAGGCCGTCACGACCTATGCGTGGCCCTGCGTGCCCCGGTTATTGTGGAAGCGGCTACAGCCTTGGTGCTGGCAGATTGCATGTTGATGGAGCAGTTGATTCCCCGGGTGATCCGTTAAAATATAGCTGGTTTACAAGGCACAAAACTGCTTTATAGCCATTTTACCAGATTACTTGTCATGAATGCGACTATTTTGGACATATTTCCCTACTTTCGCCGTCCAAAAAAAATTATATAATGAAAACAGTTACAATCGAAGGACAACTGAGGACCGAATTTGGCAAAAAAGCCACCCGCCAAGTACGCTCTCAGGAAGCAGTGCCAGCTGTAATTTACGGGGGTGCTACAGAAGTTAATTTTTCAGCTCCTGCAAAAGCGTTCAAATCTCTGGTGTACACTGCCGATTTCCAATTGGCAGAAATAAAAGTGGATGGTAAGTCCTACACTTGCATCTTGAAAGATTTGCAATTTGACAAAGTGAGCGATGCTTTAATTCACGTTGATTTGTTGGAATTGGTAGAAGGTAAAAAAGTAATTGCTGACTTGCCTTTGAAATTCACCGGTAACTCCATTGGTGTTAAAGATGGTGGTAAGTTGGTGATCAAAATGAAGTCCATCAAAGTAAAGACTTTGCCTAAGTTCTTAAAAGAAAACCTTGAGGTTGACATTACTAACCTTAAAGTAAACGAAAACTTACGTGTACAGGATGTAAATGCAACAGATATGGAAGTAATGAACTCTCCACGTATCCCTATTGCATCTGTAGTAATGACACGTCAGTTGAAACAAGACGAAGCAAATGCTGCAAAAGAAGAAAAGAAGAAATAGTACAAACGGTCTTATATTTTACAGATCCCCCGGCATTTGCTGGGGGATTTTTTTTATGCGGCAGGAATGCTGAACGTAAATATGCTTCCCTTTTTCTCCTGGCTTTCGCCCCAAACCATCCCGCCGTTTTTTTCAACAAACTCTTTGCAAAGCATTAGCCCAAGGCCTGTTCCCTTTTCATTTTGTGTGCCGTATTGCGAAGTGATTTCGCCCTGCTGGAAAAGCGAATCGAGTTTTGCGGCATTTATACCAGTCCCAAAATCCTGTACGGAAAACAAGATAAAAGGTTGTTCATGCTTTGCAGACAGTACAATCCGGCCATTGGGATAACTGTACTTGATAGCGTTGGAAATAAGATTGCGTAAAATCAACAGTATATGGTTGGCATCGGCATATACATTAAATGACTCTGTTACGGCAAAATCTATTTTAATGTTCTTACTCGATAGGTTCTGTTGCAACAGGTTCAATGTATCCAACACAATTGGCTTTAATGAAACGGTAGCTTTCTTGGCTTCAATGCCGTTCATCTGGCTACGGCTCCAATACAACAGGTTATCCAGATTGTTCTGTAGCTGGTTTACCTGTATGGACAGTTCGGTAGAAAGCTCGGTAAATTCCTCTTTCGTAATCGTATTCTGGTTAAACAGTTCAAGCGATGTTTTCAGGCCTGCAATAGGGGTGCGTATATCATGTGCCACTATGGAAAAAAGTTTCTCCTTTGTCTTGTTCAAGATCTGTAGCTTATTGTTGCTGTCCTCCAATTGATACTTCTGTTCTATCAATTGCTGCTGCTGCAGTTCCAGCAAATTATTCTTCTCCTCCACATTGCTTTGGTAATTATAGTTCTGCCTTTTCAGAAAATACAACAACATCAAAAAGAACGCTACCCACAGGGAAAGATTAATGTCACGTCTGGTTTCGCTAACAACATCATAGGTTACCAAATGCTTGAACATATAAACACCCAAAAAAAGCATGGCATTAATAAAGCCAATGATAAAAGCCACCTTTCTGCTTCGCACCAATGTTACTGTAGACGTTACAATAAGCAGCAGATAAAACTCTACATTGTTCTTAAACAGAACCGCACTGCCGCTAAATACAAGCGATAGGATAGAGGTCATGACAATATAACCCGACCGGTAATTTTCCCTGTAATGAAAATGGATTACCCCAAAAGCAGCAAGGGCCGAAAACAGGTTGAAGATGCACAGCACATAAATGCCATGAAACAGGTTGATACAGAAAAATATCAAACTGGAATTAACGCCTAATAAGGCAACCATGTTAAAGGCCCTGGTCTTGCGTTTCTCCTCAAAAGAGAGCTTATCAGTAACACCTATATTTAAGAGCTTGTTCAGTAAGGGCAAAAAAGGTATGGGGGTTCTTGTAGTCTTCACGGTTACGTTGCTGGTTATTGTACAAACGAATTTCCTTGATTTATATTGAAATGCAAATTGCATTGTTAGTATTATTTTTGTGCACTAAGCATTATGAGTAAATTTTTAATTGTTGGTTTGGGCAATATTGGCAATGAATACCGCCACACACGCCATAATATTGGGTTTGATGTAGTGGATGCATTTGCATTGAAGCATGGCGGCATGTTTAAGCTGGACAGGCTTGCAGAAGTGGCAGAGGTAAAATGGAAAGGCAAGATTTTTATTTGCATAAAGCCCACTACCTACATGAACCTGAGTGGAAAGGCCTTTAAATACTGGCTTGACAAGGAAAAAATAGCTATTGAAAACACATTGACCATTGTGGACGACCTGGCTTTGCCCATGGATAAATTGAGGCTTCGTGCATCTGGTAGCGATGCCGGGCATAACGGGTTAAAGGATATCCAATTCATGCTCAATACCGATAAATACCCCAAGTTGCGTTTTGGTATTGGCAATAACTTTCCTAAGGGTATGCAGGCCGACTTTGTGTTGAGCAGGTGGCTGCCGACCGAGCAGCCCATTATCAATAAAAAGATTGAAAAATCGGTTGAAATCATAGAATCCTTTGCCGCAATTGGTATAGAAAGAACCATGAATACGGTAAATAATTTGGGCTTTGCATAATAAAACGGCACAGAAATCTGTTAATAGTTAAAGAAATATAAATATAAATAGCCTATCGCCACCTTTGTTCATTTTCTAATGAGTTTAGGTAGAAGCTATTTAATTGTTATTTTAAACAGCAGCCATGAAAATATTTTGTGTAGGTAGAAATTATGTTGACCATGCGAAGGAACTTGGAAACGATGTTCCGGATGAGCCTGTTATATTCATGAAGCCCAAGAATGCACTGCTTCAATCAAACACCCCATTCTATTACCCCGAATTTAGCAACGAGCTTCATTACGAAGTTGAACTGGTGCTACGCATCAGCAAGAATGGAAGGTACATTCCCGAAAAACAAGCCAATAAATATTATAACGCCGTAACGGTAGGCATAGATTTTACCGCAAGGGACATTCAGGCAGACCTGAAGAAAAAAGGCCTGCCCTGGGAAAAAGCAAAGTCCTGGGACAATAGTGCAGTGGTAGGCAAATGGATTGACATAACGCCTGGTATGTTGAAAGCCCCGGTCAATTTCTCTCTCCAAAACAATAAGCAAACCGTTCAGCAGGGCATTACTACCGATATGCTTTTTTCGTTTGACGAAATTGTGGCCCATATTTCCAATTATTTTTCATTGAATATTGGCGATATGGTATTTACAGGTACGCCAGCCGGTGTGGGCGAATGTGTTGTAGGCGACGTGCTGGAAGGTTTTTTTGAAAAAGAAAAACTGTTTGAACTGGAAATCAAGTAAAGTGGACAACTCTGCTTCCATTCAAAACTTCTTACCATTCCCTTTTTCTGCAATGAAGTAGTTAGATATTTACAGCAATGCTTAACCCCGAAACTTTATTGAAGGCATACAAGCTCATGGTTACTTCAAAGTCCATGTGCGATACATATGATGCAAACCGCAACATCTGTAAATATGTGCATTCTTCTTCTCGTGGGCACGAAGCCATACAGATAGCCACTGGTTTGCAATTGCAGCAACAGGATTGGGTTAGCCCTTATTACCGTGACGACAGCATTATGCTGTCTGCAGGTTTTAAGCCTTACGAATTAATGCTGCAACTATTGGCCAAAAAAGACGACCCTTTTAGTGGTGGCCGTTCCTACTACTGCCATCCTTCCAATAAAGATGGTATCCGTCCTTCCATCATCCACCAAAGCAGTGCAACTGGTATGCAGGCCATACCAACAACGGGACTGGCACAGGGCATACAATTTATAGAACAGCATCATCAGGCAATACTAAAAAAAGGCAACAATGGCGAAATGCCGGTTGTGGTATGCTCATTTGGCGACAATAGCATTACCGAAGGTGAGGTAAGCGAAGCCTTTCAGTTTGCCGTGTTGAAACAGTTGCCCATTATTTACCTGGTACAGGACAACCAATGGGGCATTAGTGTAACTGCCGAAGAAGCAAGGGCCATGACTGCCTATGAATATGCACTGGGCTTTAAAGGGCTAAAACGTGTACAGTGCGATGGTAGCGACTTCATGAGCAGCTTCGACACCATGCAGTCTGCATTTGAGTATGTGCGTACCGAACGTAAACCTATACTGGTGCACGCCCGTGTACCATTGCTGGGCCATCATACAAGCGGTGTACGCAAAGAATTTTACAGGAGCAGGGAAGACTTGTTGAAACATGGTTTATACGATCCTATTCCCAAGCTACGCCTATTGTTAAACGGGGTAGGCTTTAACGAACATGAAATAACCGAGGTTGAAAATACAGTGCAGCAAGAAGTGGCCGAAGCATTTGCAAAAGCACAACAGGCTGTAGAACCAACAGCAGATTTGGTAGAGCAGCATGTATTTGCCCCTGCCGCAATAAAAGAAGAGCGGGGCATCAGAACGCCAAAGAATGCGGAGAAAACAATCATGGTAGATGCAGCCCTGCACGCCATGGAAGAGTTGATGGAAGAATATCCAGAAGCGATTTTGTATGGGCAGGATGTTGGCAGGCGGCTGGGCGGTGTATTCAGGGAAGCAGCAACCTTGGCCGAAAAATTCGGCGACCATCGTGTATTCAACACAGCTATACAAGAAGCCTATATCGTAGGTTCAACCATAGGCATGAGTGCTTTGGGGCTGAAGCCGATTGTGGAGGTACAATTTGCAGATTATATATACCCAGGGCTGAACCAATTGATAACGGAAATTTCCAAATCCTGCTATTTAAGCAATGGCAAGTTTCCCGTACAAATGGTATTGCGTGTGCCAATTGGTGCATACGGCGGCGGCGGCCCTTACCATAGCGGAAGCGTGGAAAGCACCTTACTTACTGTTAAAGGGATAAAAATTTGTTACCCCAGTAATGCGGCAGATATGAAGGGTTTGATGAAGGCGGCTTTTCTTGATCCCAACCCCGTTGTAATGCTGGAACATAAAGGCCTATACTGGAGTAAGGTTCCTGGAACGGAAGATGCAAAAACAGTAGAGCCTTCAAAAGATTATGTATTGCCTTTAGGTAAAGCAAATGTTGTTGTGGCTGCTGAGGCAGATAAGGTAAAAAAAGGCGAAACAGTTTGTATTATTACTTATGGTATGGGTGTTTATTGGGCCAAAGCTGCAGCAGAAAAATTTGCAGGCAAAGTAGAAATTATCGATCTGCGTACGCTGTACCCTTTAGACGAGGAACTGGTTTTTTCAAGTGTTCGTAAACACGGAAAAGTATTGGTACTAACCGAAGAGCAGCAAAACAATTCGTTTGCAGAAGCATTATCGCTCCGTGTATCCAATCAATGCTACCATTTTCTAGACGCCAAAGTAGAAGTAATGGGTGCATTGAACTTACCTGCAGTGCCCATTAACCTTGCATTGGAAGCAGCCATGCTACCCACTGCCGCAAAAGTTGCAGAACGTATAGAACGGTTGCTGAAATACTAGATTCATTCATTCCAATCAACAGATAACCCCGCAACATTTGCTGTTGAACCAAAAACTTTTGGCCCTACTTCCACTATTTTAACCAAACCCCCTATATTTGCAGCCCAAAACGGTGGGGTAGCTCAGCTGGTTAGAGCATCGGATTCATAACCCGAAGGTCGGCAGTTCAAGTCTGCTCCCCACTACAAGGCCCTTTCAGGGCTTTTTTTATTCCCTCAATTGCAGGAGGTCATTTTCTCATTCCTCAAATACATTTCCCGTTTGCGTAACTCCGATTTACCCTTTCCGTAAGTCATTGAATTGTCATTGCAGTTCTTTTGTCACTCAATTGTAAAACTTATATTAATAATGAACAAAAGACTGATCACTTCTATACTGTTATTGGCAACAGTAGTTTCTGCCAGGGCCCAGCAGCAAGAGGGCAAAAAGAATATTGAAAAATTGTGTGGCTGCTTCGATGTGGATTTTAGGTATGCCGAAACATTTGCTCCAGACACAACTTATAAATTCCACGACCGTGAACATAGCCACGCCACTGCCGAGTTGGCTTTGCCTATTGCCGTTTCCAATAACAAAATCATCATCCAGCATTTATTGGTAATAAATGATACCATGATTGTAAAGCACTGGCGTGAGGATTGGGAATACCAGGCAAACGATATCCTGGTTTACCAAGGCAATAAGCAATGGACAAAACAGGCCATTCCTGCTGAGGAAACAAAAGGAAAATGGACACAAACTGTTTGGGAAGTTGATGATGCCCCGCGTTATCAAGGTACCAGTTCATGGATTACTGCCAATGGCAAAACCTATTGGGAAAACACAACCAATGCCCCCTTGCCACGTCGTGAATATAGTACAAGAAACGATTACCAGATACTGAAAAGAGGCAACCGTATTGCCTTAAACGCAGCTGGTTACCTGCATGAGCAAGACAACGACAAGATCATCAAAGAAGGCAATGCCGAGAAATTATTGGTACAGGAAAAAGGGTTGAATGCTTACGTGAAATTGCCCGACAGCAAATGTGCTGCTGCAAAAGCCTGGTGGGACAAAAACGGTGCTTTTTGGACCGTTATCAGGACGCAATGGGATGCAGTGGTTAAGGCACAGTCTGCCATCAACTTAAAAAATAAAGTAGAGAGCAAAAGATTGGATGAATATTTTGGTTCATTGCAAAAGCAATGGAATGCCAAAACAATTACACTGGATGAGGCTGGTAAGCAAGCCAAAACAGTAATTGAAAAATTTGTTGGAGCCGATAAAGACGTAGCTGTAAAATAGTATTTAGCCCCCAGAAAAAATAGAGCCAGCCCTTAAGGGCTGGTTTTTTTGTTTAATAAAATACAAGGTTTTGTTTGGAATATACATAGTAGTTCTATGTATATTTGTACAAACACTTAGAACTGCTATGCCTGATTTGCCAAAAGACCTTATTGCCGCATCTTCATTTCCCATGATACTGGCTGTACTTGCCAAAGGCGAAAGCTATGGATATGAAATTATTAAAGCCATTAAAGAACAAAGCAACGGCCAGCTGGAATTTGCCGAGGGTACATTATATCCTATATTAAAAAAAATGGAAGCCCACCAATGGATCGCATCTAAATGGTACAAGGCCGAAAACGGTAGGGAGAGAAAATACTATAAGCTTACGTCATTGGGCAAAAAGCAACTACAAACAGAAAAAGAAAACTGGCAATCCGTAAACCAAATATTACAAAACTTATGGCAACTGAATTTCAATTATCAATAGCTATTGATGCATTCGTGCACCAGCTATCGTCTGCAGGTACAATAACCAGTAATGATTCGAGGGAATTGAAAAGTCATTTATACGATACTGTACAAATGCTTCAGCAAAAAGGCCTGACAGCTTTTGAGGCGTTCGAGGTAGCCAAAATTCGTTTGGGCAATAAAGATGAACTGATACATGAGTTCAGGAAAGTAAATGGTACCCACATTTTGAATAAAGAATGGGTGTTTATTTTTATTGGTATAGGGCTCACCATTTTAATAAAGAACATCCTGGAGTTTTCAGAGATATTGATAGGTTACACCAATGCATCGGGTAAAATGGGTACCACAAATGCAGCTTTGGTGTTGGCATGCATACACTTGATTATTTTGCTATTGGTGGTATTGATATTTAGAAACGGGGAGCGTATTAGCAAATTTTTCAAAGAAAAGGTGTTTGACAATAATATTTGGGTAGTTTCCTTATTTGCAATGATGGTTGGTCTGTTAACCTGGATTCCGCTTGGCAAATTCTTAGGAACCAACATGTATCTCCAATCCCGCCAAACAATGGGCGATATTATTTATGATAACAGGTACACAGAGCTAATCATTAGGGGAACGCTCCCGGCAACTGTTATTCTCTCCATTTTTCTTTCTGCCCAATCGGTCAATAAAAAATTGGACTGGCAAACCTTGTTTAAGGCAAACAATTATTTCTATATTTTCCTGCTAAGCCTTGCTACAGAAACTGTTGCAGCTATGTTTGGCCGCATGTTATCGCTTGGCCCATGGTTAAACCCCATTGTTTTTGGGCTAATCATTATTGCATGTATAGTTGCGTTTATCTACCACAATAAAAATGCTGGCTGGTTTAAAATTGGCTGCTTCATTGCCTTCCCGCTGGGGGTAGAGCTGTTTGCAAGCATATACAATGCCCAGGCAAGCTGGATTTCCTCGCCATTGTTCAGCTATGGCATTGCCATCATCATCAGCACAATAATGGGTATTTTACTGGGTATATGGTATAAAAAGTACAGAATTGCTGGCTAAAATTTTTCCACTCATATCCTTACCTTCGCTCTCCTTAAAATAAAGACCTTCATGGTCTTGAAACTGAACGATGATATGAGCAGCAAGTACAAAGAATTTTCAGGCCTCAACCTTCCCTCCATAGAAAAAGAAATATTGGCAAAATGGGAAGAAACCAATGCGTTTCAACAGAGCATCGACCTAAAGGAAGGTGCTGAGCCTTTTGTGTTTTACGAAGGCCCACCCAGTGCCAATGGCATGCCAGGCATTCACCATGTTATTTCAAGAACATTGAAAGACCTGATTTGCCGTTACAAAACCATGCAGGGCTTCCAGGTAAAACGCAAGGGTGGCTGGGATACGCATGGCTTGCCTGTTGAACTAGGCGTGGAAAAAGAATTGGGCATTACCAAAGAAGATATAGGTACCGGTAAGAAAGACAAATTCGGCAACGAAGTAACCGTTGAGTATTACAACCAAAAATGCCGCGAAGCCGTTTTGCGTTACAAGAACGAATGGGACGGCATCACCAAAAAAATGGGCTACTGGGTTGATCTGAATAACCCTTACATCACGTTCGAAAATAACTATATAGAAAGCCTTTGGTGGATTTTAAAACAATTATACAATAAAGATTTACTCTACGAGAGTGTAAGCATACAGCCTTACTCACCTGCAGCGGGTACAGGTTTAAGCAGCCACGAACTGAACCAACCTGGTACGTATAAAGACGTAAAGGACACCAGTGCGGTAGTCATGTTCAAAGCGGTAAAAAACGACCGGTCAAAGTTTTTGTTTGATGCTGCGGGTAACGATGATGTTTTTTTTATGGCATGGACAACCACGCCATGGACCCTTCCTTCAAACCTTGGGTTAACGGTTGGGCCAAATATTGATTATGTGCTGGTACAGACATTCAATCCATATACCCACCTTCCTGTAAATGTGGTGCTTGCCAAAGCCTTGATAGGAAAATATTTTAAAGAAGAAGGGGAGAACGGCGACTTTGAAAATTACAATGCAGAAGTTAAACTGTTGCCCTGGAAAATATTGACCGAGTTCAAAGGCTCACAAATAGAAGAATGCCGTTACGAACAACTATTACCTTATGAAGCAAACAAAGAAACCGGCGGCGATTCGTTCCGTGTAATTGTGGGTGATTTCGTTACTACCGAAGATGGTACCGGTATCGTTCACACAGCACCTGCTTTTGGTGCAGACGATTACCGTGTAGGTAAAAAATACGGCATCGGCATATTGACCATGGTTGACAAGGAAGGAAAATTTGTGGATGGCCTTGGCGAATTCAGCAACCGTTACGTAAAAAATTACAAGGACGAAAAGGATTACCAGGATGTGAATGTTGACATCTGCGTAAAGCTGAAAAAAGAAAACCGTGCCTTTAAAGTAGAAAAATACGAGCACAGCTATCCGCATTGCTGGCGTACCGATAAACCGATCCTGTATTATCCGTTGGATGCCTGGTTCATAAAAACCACTGCCCTAAAAGACAGGATGGTTGAACTGAACAAGACCATTAACTGGAAACCAAAGTCAACCGGCGAAGGCCGTTTTGGCAACTGGCTGGAGAATATGGTGGACTGGAACCTTAGCCGTAGCCGCTTTTGGGGTACGCCTTTGCCTGTTTGGAAATCAATGAATGGTGATGTTCAAGTGTGTATTGGAAGCGTAGATGAGTTAAAAAGCAGAGGTTTTGTTCTAGACAAAAAACGATTTGCAGAAGACTATAAAAATGTCGAAGGGACATTGCCTTTTGAAGTAAATGAACATTTGCAAAAAGTGACTTTGGAAGATGCTTACTCAACATCTTTCAAAACATTTCATGATGTGTTTTCAAACCCCAATTTTGGCCTATTCAGTTTGCAGGCTGCAAGGTTCTCATTTGATATCCTTAAAAATTATTTAAAACCATTATCGGAATTTGAGGAACTTGATTTACATAAGCCTCTAGTTGACGAAATCCTATTGTTTAATGATGGAGAAATACTTTTAAGAGTTCCAGACCTAATTGACGTTTGGTTTGACAGTGGTGCCATGCCTTATGCACAATGGCATTTCCCGTTTGAGAACAAAGAAATTTTTGCCAAAAACTATCCTGCCGACTTTATAGCCGAAGGCGTTGACCAGACACGCGGCTGGTTCTACACCCTACATGCCATTGGTGCCCTGATAAAAGAAAGTGTGATAGAAGAATTGCAGCAAGCAGGCCTGCCAACCGATAAAGTAGATGGACGTGCCTACAAAACCGTGGTAAGCAATGGTTTGGTGCTTGACAAGAATGGCGTTAAAATGAGCAAGCGTTTGGGCAATATTGTAAACCCATTTGATACCATTGAAAAATATGGTGCCGATGCCACCCGTTGGTACCTGGTTACCAATGCATCGCCTTGGGATAATTTGAAATTCGATATTGCGGGCATACAAGAAGTGCAACGCAAGTTCTTTGGTACACTATACAACACCTACCAGTTTTTTGCCCTGTACAGCAACGTGGATGGGTTTGCCTTTAAGGAAGCCTACATTCCCTTGCAACAACGCCCGGAAATTGACCGTTGGGTGCTGTCATCCCTCAATACGTTGATTAAGAAAGTAACCGAAGCAATGGAGCAATACGAGCCCACCATTGCCGGCCGGCTGGTAGAAGAATTCGTGGATGAGCATTTGAGCAACTGGTACGTACGTTTGTGCCGCCGCCGTTTCTGGAAAGGTGAGTACGAAACCGACAAAATTTCAGCTTACCAGACTTTATACGAATGCCTGGAAACCGTTATCCGCTTAATTGCACCCATATCGCCATTTTTTAGCGATGCGGTTTTCCAGAACCTCAATGCCGTTACAGGCAAACACAACTGCTCGTCCATACACCATGCACCTTTTCCAAAGGCAAATACGGAAGCAATAGACACGGCACTGGAAGAAAGGATGCAGTTGGCACAGGATACCTGCTCACTGGTACTGTCGCTACGCAAAAAAGTAAATATCAAGGTACGCCAGCCATTGCAAAAAGTAATGATTCCGGTACTGAACCCAGATATGAAAGTGCAATTGGAAAAGGTTGAAGACCTGATTAAAAGTGAGGTAAACGTAAAAGAGCTCGAATACATTACTGAAACAGAAGGAGTTATAAAGAAAAAGGTAAAAGCCAACTTTAAGAGCCTGGGGGCAAAGCTGGGAGCAAATATGAAGGAGGCGGCTGCTTTGATCACCAATTTTAACCAGCATCAGATTGCTGAACTGGAACAGAACGGTTTCATCAACCTTAAGCTTTCAACGCTGGATTTTCAGCTTGAAACTGGCGATGTGGAGATTTCGGCCGAAGACATTCCGGGCTGGAGCGTGGCATCCAAAGGCAGCTTAACGGTAGCCCTGGATATTACCATTACCGAAACCCTTCAAAAAGAAGGCAATGCCCGGGAGTTTATAAACCGTGTACAAAATATTAGAAAAGAAAATGGTTTTGAACTTACAGACCGTATATTCGTGCAAATACAGCAGGATGGCTTGCCAAATGAAATCCTGAATGCTGTAAATGAATTTAAAAACTATATTTGCGGCGAAATTTTGGCAGATAACATTGACTTGGTGCCACAATTAAACGGTGGCATTGATATTGAAGTTAATGAGGCTCTGCTTAAAGTGGCAGTAACCAAAAAAGGATAAAAACTCATGGCTACAAAAAAACCTGCAGCTAAAGCTAAAACTCCAGCTAAAGTAGCAAAACCAGTATCAAAACCTGTTGCAAAAAAAGCTTCGGCCAAAGCCCCAGCCAAACCTGCAAAGCCGGCAGCTAAACCTGCCGCAAAACCTGTAGCCAAGAAAACTGCCCCTGCCGCAAAAGCAAAACCAGCTAAAGTGGTTGCCAAACCTGTTGCCAAGAAACCGGTAGCCAAAAAGGCGGCACCTGCCAAACCTGCACCCAAGGCCCCTGCTAAAGCTGTAAAGCCAGCACCTAAGCCTGTTGCAAAAGCTGATACAAAAAAAGCCGCTACCGCTGCCAAACCAGCACAAAAGGCAGCACCCGTAAAAGAGAAAATTGTAGAAAAACAAAAGATAGAAAAGCCGGCTAAAGTGTCAAAACCAGAAAAAGCAGAGAAACCAACAAAGGCATTTAAACCTTATAAGCCACCAAAACCTGTGGCCAATAAAGTAAGCGGTGTGGAAAAATCCACAACAGTCATTCCTTTAAAGCAGCTTCCGATGAAGAAGAAGGAAGAACCTGTAAAAGAAATGAAAGTGCCCAAAACAACAACTAAAACAAGTGTACCTTATAACCCCGGATATACAGCTTTGGAAAAGAGAACAGAAACAACAAAATCGAATGAGCCGCTTGTAAGATACAGCGATGCAGACTTGAACGAATTCAGGGAACTGATCAATAAGAAACTGGAAACATCCAAAAAGGAACTGGCCTATTTACAGGGTCTGATAACCCGTAAGGATGAAATGGGTGGCGATAATGATGATGCACGTTACATGACAATGGAAGATGGTAGCATGAGCATGGAACGTGAGCAGTTGAGCCAGATGGCCAGCAGGCAGATTACTTTTATAGACCATTTGGAAAAAGCCATTAGGCGTATTGAAAGCAAAACCTATGGAATTTGCCGTGTAACCGGTAAATTGATAGACAAGGCAAGGCTTAGGGCGGTGCCACATGCAACACTGAGCCTGGAAGCCAAGTTGGGCCTGGTTAAACCAAGCGGTGAATAATTATACATTACTACATATAGCTTTAGCCCCGAAAGGGGCTTTTTTATTTTGACTATCGGATGAAAGAAAGTAGTTCAAGATATTTATTGCCATGCCGAAGTATGATAAACGGAATCTTAATCAAATACCAGTTTCGACAGGCTCAACCTGACATATACCTTCTCTCATCCGATAATCAGTTTTTGTATATTGGTTCCAATCCAGTTTAGACAGTCCCGATAACTATCGGGACAACCTGATATTCGTTAAGCTGATACACTACTTAAAAGTTCGGCTCTGTTCTTTTGCTGATGGGTGCGACGCCACTGGAACTGAATGATGTGCTGTTGCTGGTAACATGAATCCACTAAACAGCCAATGGCATGGTTACAAAAAATGTGGTTCCCTTGTTTTCTTCGGTCTGGAACCAGATATGCCCATTGGCATGTTCTATAATGCCTTTACAAATGGCAAGGCCAAGGCCGGTACCCGACGACTTGGTAGTGAAGTTGGGTGTAAATATCTTGCTACGCATTTCTTTGGGTATGCCGTTGCCATTGTCTGTAATGGAAACCTGTATAAAACCATCAATGATTTGTTGGTGGATGGTGATATGGATACTCGTCTTTTCATCGGCAGATTCAATGGCATTTTTGAGGAGGTTGGTAAGCAACCTGTTGATCTGGAGTTTATCGGCCAGCACCAAATATGTACCCTCTTCCTTCTTCCATTCGATATGTACTTTTTCATTGGCCTGATGCAGTTGCACCAATGAAGCAATGGTTTCGCTGATGTCGAATTTTTCGGGGCTAACATTGCTGATATTGGCAAACTGCGAAAAATCGCCAGCAATATTGGACAACTGGTCTATTTGCTGCACAAGTGTTTCGGCCACTTTTTTGGACAGCTCTTTTACATTGTCTGAGTTGTTGTTAATGGCACGTTGCAGGTACTGTATGCTCAGCTTCATGGGCGTTAGAGGGTTCTTTATTTCGTGGGCCACCTGCTTGGCCATTTCACGCCATGCACCTTCACGTTCGTTCTGGGCAAGGGCACGGGCACTTTGTTCCAGCTTGTTTACCATTTTGTTGTACTCGTTTACCAATACGCCAATCTCGTCTTTCGATGTCCATTCAATTTCTTCATTCACTTTACCAATGTTTATTTCTTTCATCTTTTTTGTAATCAATCCAAAGGATGAAGTGATGCGGTTGGTAATCAAAAATGCAGTGGCACCTGCCAGCAGGAAAATAAAAGCATTCAGGTTGATGAGCGTAGCCAGGAAGCCGGATATTTCCTGGTTCAGTTCGGCCTGCGAATTAAGGTAAGGTATGTTTAAGTAAGCATAGGTATTGCCTTCTTCGTCGCTAATGGGTATATAGATGCTGAGGTAAGGAAAGCTGCCAATTTTCTCGGATTGTATATACCGTATTTTTTTATTGATGCTAAGTTCGTAGTAGGCTGTTGGGTCAATCTTGTCGCTCAGTAAATGTTTGTTGTATATATAGGGCTGTGTGGATGCAATCAAGGTGCCGCTTGCATTGTAAAAGTTCACATCAACATTGTGCACATCAGAAACCTCGTTTATCTTACGCTCCAGGTCGCTGCCAAAACCAACATCGTTAATGGTCAGCACATCATCAAAAGCAAGTTGTGAACGAACCAGGTTCACTTTCTCCTCAATCTCGTTGCTCATGACCTGTATGGACTTTGACAATCTTTCCTGGTTGCCTTGGTTGAAACGGTAAATGAAAAACGAGATGGTTGCAATGCCAATTACAATAAAGGAAAAGAAACTAATGAAGATGATGGTGGCATGTATTTGCGAACGTATATTGAACTGGAACACCTGCTTCAACTCGTGTGGCCTGAACCTGGTGCGTAACAAAAAACCGCCAATATGAAAAGAAGCAATCACCAAAAGGAACACACAGAACAAGTAGGCAAACAAAGTAATCAGCTCTAGCGACCATGCATTTTTCTTGGCAACAATTACCCACTTGCCATTGCCCGCATTGTACCAAAGTTCTGTATAGCCATCAGCACTTTTTTGCGACGACTGTAATTTGGGCAGGGTAATCTTGTCCAGTTCGGTAGGGAAGCTGTAATCATTGTAATGATTGATCATTTTGCCATTGTTATAAACAGCATAAGCATAGTTGCTGTTAAAGTCCGAAGTAAGGTCCTGCACCTGCCTGAACAGTTCGGGGTACAATGCTTCGCTTTTATAACGTTTGGGTTTCACTACCACAAACAGATAGCCCAGCGTTAATGATTTCCTGAAAATCTGTTTCTCGTACAGGTAGGCAAATTTTTTATTGGCGTTATCGTAGCTGTACAGGTCCTTAATGCTGGTTAGTTTGCCTTGATTAATGATGATGGTTTTGATAACCGGGTAGCTTGTTGAATCGTCATTGAACAAAGGATGGAACAGGCTGTCGAATGTATATATCCGGGTATCGTACTTATTAAGGTAGCCCGAGAAATTTTCGTTAATCAAACTGTCTTTAATGAACTTATTGGAAAACTCGCTTTGCAGCCTGTTATAATTGGCCGAAAGGAAATCGTCGCTAAAATTGGTGGTGGCAATGCTTAACAGGTTTTCGCTTGCGGGGTCTGCCTGCAAGGCAAGGTTCTCTGCATATTTCTTTCGCTGCTCCAACTCGTTGTTGCTGTTCTGGTACATGACCAATGTAGCCACAGACAATGCAAAAAACATGACCCAGAAAATAGCGAATGAAGAGCGGAGTATGGAAAGGTTGATGTCGCCCTTTCGGTAATTGCAAATAAGCAGGTACAGCATTACCCAGCTTATGATTACCAGGTTGGATGCAATGGATGGATGCCCGATATTAAAGCTCAATAAGACGAGGCCCGATATAGCCACAGCAAACAGCTGTAAGTAAATGGGCATATTATTTTCAAAGACCTTCCGTAACAGTATATGCGATAAATGAAAGAAAGACAACGCACCAAAACATAAGATGACAAAGCTGATGAAACTGTAAATAGTAAGGCTGAAGAAATTGCTTACATCAAAAGATATTTTGGAATCGATAACCAAGCTTCTTACAATAATGGCCAAGAGCAATGCGGCAGCCGTTAAAACAAAAATATTCAGGTAAGCCGTTGCTTTGTTGGAACCTGTTTTGTTGCTGCTGTCAACCGTGTTGAACTTATAGAAACCTGCAAGCCAAAAGCACAGTACTGTATTGATCAACAGATCGCCCAAAGAAGGATGCAGGAAATTGGATGCATAAATGGATGGATCGAACAGGGCAAGCTCATTAAAATTGAATGGAAACGGAACGCAGTAAGTAAGCAGCCTTAACAGGAAAACGCTTACTGCTAAAAAAATCATTCCCTGTCTGAAACTGTTCTGTCTTACTATTTCATTGGCCAATGCATTCAAAAAAAACAGCAGCAACAGTATGGCCATTGTACGCAGCACAATGGTTGCAACGTCGTAATGCGGTTCTTTGGTGGCTTTAAGCTGTATTTTAAATAATGGTTGCTGCAGGGCGTTCTTCACAACAAATGCGTTGGGTGCATTGGTTATTTCGTATTGGCTTTCCAGGCTGGGAAAGTTGGCAAACCCTGCTGTTAAGTACTTGTTCTCTATAAAATAATCCCAGCGTACCGGAACCATTGCCGTAAAAACATATACCTGCTTGTTGATGCGGAGCGAACGTTTGATGAATTCAAAATCGCCATTCTGATAATGCAGAAAATAGTTACTGTCTTTTCTTGCAAGGTCCTCATGGGTTGTATAATACTTATTGCTGTTCCAGTACGAGATAATGGGGTTGCCAATATCGTTCAATGCATAGGCCGCAATACCAAATGTTTCTTTGGTAAGTGCAATTTTTTGTGGGGACGCAACTGTGTCGTTTATAAGTGCATTGGTAAAAGAAGTATCTGCAATAATGGTTTCAAAACGTTGTTCACTTGCAGCAAGGTAGTGTTCCAATTGCTGCTGTACTTTTTTGGGCGAAGCGGTGTAGCTAAGGTAATTGTTTACAATAAATGAAATAGTGTACAGCCATGCAGCCGTAATAATTAAATACCCATGCTTAAAAATTGCATTGCGTAAGTTGGTAATCAATTATACTTGCTTTTGTTTTTTTACTTCATTCCAAATGGCATCCATTTCTTCAAGCGTCATGTCTGCAAGGGCCTTGCCGCTGGCTGTTGCAATGGATTCCATCTGCTGGAAACGGTAAATGAATTTGCGGTTTGTTTTTTCCAGTACGCCTTCGGCATCAACTTGCAAAAACCGTGCATAGTTTATCAGGCTAAACAGTACATCCCCAAATTCCTCTTCAATATGTTCCTGGTTGTTTTCGGTAATGGCTTCTTGCAGTTCGCCCATTTCTTCTTCCACTTTCTTCCATACATCTTCTTTGTTCTCCCACTCAAAGCCCACCTGCTTTGCTTTTTCTTGTATGCGGGTTGCTTTTACAACTGCCGGTAAAGATGTGGGAACACCACCCAGTACGGTTTTGTTCTTGTTTTCTTTCAGTTTTATTTTTTCCCAATTGCGTTTCACGTCCTCTTCATCGGCCACTTTTACATCGCCATAAATATGCGGGTGACGGCCAATCAGTTTATCGCACACGCCATTGATCACTTCATCCAGTTCAAACTGTTGCTGCTCACTTCCAATTTTTGCATAGAACACCAGGTGCAGCAATACATCGCCCAATTCTTCCTTAATGCCTTTCCAGTCATCCGTTGTAATGGCATCTGCCAGCTCATAAGTTTCTTCTATGGTTAATGGCCTTAATGTATGTATGGTTTGCTTTTTATCCCATGGACATTGTTCACGCAACTCGTCCATGATTTTTACAAGACGGAGGAAACTGTCGGATACTGCTGTTTTATTCATAACTAATTAAATAGAGAATACTGAAAAAATACCAAAGGCTACAAATAGAAAAACCATTAGAAAACAAGTAAGGAACATGAGTATAATAAACTTAAGAATGGTTTTGCCCCTTCGCTGTTCATAAAAATTCCTAAACGATTTGTACCAATAAAGCATGGTTGCAAAAAAGATGATTGCCCTTAAAAACCCGGGTATCACGGCATGGAACCAATGAAAGATGCTGCCAATCCATAAACGCAATAGCAGGATAATAAAAGTGCCGCAATACAGGTGTATCACAAATATTGCATGGTTCATGTAATAGAACCTTTTCTGGCGTACATACAGCAATTGTAGCATTAAGGCAAACAATGGCAGCGAAGTAAAGAGCAGTTGCGGAAAATGGTGAATGAAGTTTTCCTTTAGATTTTCCCAGTAAGCTTTTTTGTTGTCGCCATATTTCAGTTGTTTTTTTATATCCAATTTTCTAATGGTGCGGATAATAAATCCGTCCCTTTCATCTTTTGGCAGGGTGTTTTGTATTGAATCATATGCAGCAATGGATGTGTATTTCTGTTTATCAGAACTTAAAGGAAGATCGGGAAGTTCTTCATCGTCCGCTATAATTTTCTTTTTAAATGTCGAGTCCCGCTGCAATAAGGCAATATTGCTATCAATTATTGCTATCTTTTTTTTCAAAACAGTAACTGTTGCGGCGGGTATGGCTTTTACTTGTATGCTGCCTTCATATGCTGCTTTCTTTTGTTGCAGATTTTCAATAATACTGGCAACATTCTCTGATGAAGAACCTTTCTTTTCAACAAGTTCTGTTTCTTTATAAAAACTAAAAAAGATCAGGAAAAAAAATGCAGAAGTAAAAACATACAGTTTAATAGGATGCAGGTAACTGGCCCTGCGGCCCCTTAGATATTCATTGGAGAGATAGCCTGGCCTGAACAACAGGTACTTGATGGTACTGAAAAATTTGCCATCAAAATGCGTGATGTCGTAAACGAAATGCGTAACCAAATGCCAGAAGCTTTCTTTGGTCTCAATATTTTCCTGCCCGCAAACATGGCAGTAACGGCCATAAATGGCGGCACCGCAGTTTAGACAAACTTTTTCCTTTCTTTCTTTTAAATGACTCACCTTGTTAATGTTGGGCTAAAAATACAGAACTCTTGCAAAGCATCAACAACATTGTGCAGTTGTTTTTGTATGTTGATGAACCTGTTGTTACATTTGAAGCTGAATTTTGACAGACCATGAAAAAAACAATCCTCTTTATTATACTCACTGGTTTTATAGTAATGGCCCATGCACAATACTATTACAACGATATTGTTGCCAACCAACAAACCAATACCAATTACAAACAGCTACGCAGCAACAAAATAAGAAAGGTAAAAGCCATTAGCAAAGATGCCAATAACGAAGTTGCGGAAGGCTTTTCGGTATTGCAGGAACTGAGCAGCGATGGCAAAACAATGACCACTGCCACATCAACATCCGATGGCGTGAGTTCCGAGTTGACAAGCTATTACGAAAATGGCCGCATCAGCAAAACAGAAGAAAGGTCCGTTAACGTAACCACCACGGTTGACTACGTGTACGATGAAGCCGGAAAGCTGCAAAGTATTGCCTCTGTTAGCTTTGATACCACCATTAATGGCTACCAAAGCGAAATGCATGTATGGCAATACAACAGCAAGGGACAACCTGAACAGATGCTGAAAATTAAAAACGGTACCGATACCACCAGGATCATTCTGGTGTACGATGAAAAAGGCAACCCGGGCATTGAGCAATGGAGAAAAAGGAACAAGGCCAACGGTGTTGATTATATAAAAGAAACCTACTACTATTATTTTGATGCAAGCAACAGGGTTACGGATATTGTAAGGTACAACCAAGACAATGGCAAGATGCTTCCCGACTGTTTGTACGAATACGATGCCGATGGTAAGCTTACAAAAATGACACAGGTGAGAACTGGTGGATCCAACTACCTTGTATGGAAGTACAGCTACAACGAAAAAGGCTTTAAGGCAAAAGAAGTTTGCTTTGACAAAGCCAGGCATGTACTGGGCTTTATGGAATACACCTACAATTAACAATCGGCATCAGCAACAGTTGGTGCTTCAAGATTTGAGGCATGAATCTAAAATCACTCCTGGCAAAACCTTTTGCCAATTACACATACAAACAGGTAAAAAAGAATATGGCCAATGCTGTGGCAGACCAGCAGGCCATACTGAACAACTTGCTTAAAGTGGGCAGGCATACCCTTTTTGGCAGGGACCATCAATTTACCAACATCAACAATTACACGGAGTTTGTACAAGCTGTACCCGTTCGTGACTATGAGCAGATCAAAACATACATAGAGCAGATAAAGGAAGGCAAGCAGAACGTGCTATGGAAAGGCAAGCCCATATACTTTGCAAAAACAAGCGGCACTACAAGTGGTGTAAAATACATTCCCATTACAAAAGACTCCATTCCCAACCACATCAACACGGCACGCAATGCCCTGTTATGTTATATGGCCGAAACAGGTAACACCGCTTTTGCAAATGGCAAAATGATTTTCCTGAGCGGCAGCCCCGAACTGGAAAGGGTTGCAGACATACCAACCGGAAGGTTAAGCGGTATTGTAAACCACCATGTGCCCCGGTATTTACGCACCAACCAGCTACCGTCCTACGAAACCAACTGCATAGAAGATTGGGAAACAAAACTGGACAAAATAGTTGCGGAAACCATTCAGCAGGATATGACGCTGATTAGTGGCATACCACCTTGGGTGCAGATGTACTTTGACAGGCTTACAGAAAAAAGCCAGCAGAAAATAGCCGCCCTCTTCCCCAATTTCAGCATCATGGTACAGGGCGGTGTAAACTTTGAGCCCTACAAAGCAAAACTGTTTGAAAGCATCGGTAAAAAAATAGACACACTCGAACTCTTTCCGGCAAGCGAGGGCTTTTTTGCCTTTCAGGATTCGCAAACAGCAGAAGGCTTGTTGCTGAATACCAACAGCGGCATTTATTATGAATTTATACCCGCTGCCGAAATATTCAACGAACATCCAACAAGACTATCGTTACAGGATGTAAAAGTGGGAGAGAACTATGCACTCATCATCAACAGCAATGCTGGTTTGTGGGGTTACAATATTGGCGATACCGTAAAATTTGTAAGTACCAATCCCTACCGTATTGTGGTGAGTGGCAGGACGAAGCATTTTATATCCGCCTTTGGCGAACATGTAATTGGCGAAGAAGTGGAATATGCACTGCTAAAAGCTGCAAACGAAGAAAACATAAAAGTGGTGGAGTTTACCGTTGCCCCCAATATTGCACAGGGCAAAGGCAAAAGCTACCATGAATGGTTTATTGAATTTGAAAATGAACCTGACAATATAGATGCGTTTATTCAAAAAGTGGACGATAACCTAAGGGCCAAAAACGTGTATTATGACGACCTGATTACGGGCAACATCCTGCAACGTTTGCAGGTAAGGAAATTGCGTAAGAATGGCTTCATCGATTACATGAAATCTATTGGTAAACTTGGGGGGCAGAACAAAGTGCCACGGCTGAGCAACGACAGGAAAATTGCCGATGGATTAATGCCTTTTTTAGCCTGAAACATTCTTTAGCTTTCCCCTATCTTTACCCCGTTTCATTTATCCATAGAATATGCCAACAAAACGCATCGCAATATTTGGTTCCACAGGCTCTATTGGCACACAGGCACTGGAAGTGGTTGCAGCCAATCCCGAACTTTTTTCGGCCGAGATACTTACGGCCCAGAACAACGACGAATTGCTGGTGAAACAGGCATTGCAGTTTAACCCGAACTGTGTGGTAATTGGCGACGAGAAAAAATACGAGAAAGTAAAAGATGCTCTGTCCCATACCGATGTAAAAGTATTTGCAGGCGAAAAGGCCCTGGAAGAAGCGGCGGCTATGGACTGCTACGATATGATGCTGGCAGCCATTGTTGGCTATGCGGGCTTAAAGCCAACTTTAATGGCCATTGAAAATGCAAAACCCATTGCATTGGCCAACAAGGAAACCTTGGTAGTGGCAGGCGACATCGTGATGCAGAAGGCGGTGGAAAAAAGGATACCCATTATTCCTGTTGATAGCGAACACTCGGCCATTTTTCAATGCCTGGTAGGAGAAGGAAGGAACAAAATCGAAAAGATCGTACTTACCGCAAGCGGTGGCCCTTTCAGGGGAAGGAAGCCGAATTTTTTGGTGAACGTAAAACGTGACCATGCCCTGCAGCATCCCAATTGGAGCATGGGGGCAAAAATAAGCATAGACTCTGCAACCCTTATGAACAAAGGGCTGGAGATGATTGAAGCAAAATGGCTGTTCAATTTACGGCCAGAGCAGATACAGGTAGTGGTACACCCGCAAAGCATCATACACAGCATGGTGATGTTTGAGGATGGAAGCACCAAGGCACAGATGGGCCTGCCCGACATGAAGCTGCCCATTCAGTATGCGATGGCTTTTCCGCAACGCATACCCAACAAGTTTCCCAGGTACGATTTCAGGAAACCGGATACCCTCACTTTTGAGGAACCCGATTTACGCACGTTCAGGAGCCTTGCTTTGGCAATAGAAGCACTGAACAAAGGTGGCAATATGCCCTGCATTTTGAATGCAGCCAATGAAATTGCCGTGTATGCTTTTTTGCGTAACAGGGTAGGCTTTTTGGATATTACAGAAATGGTGGAACGTACCATTAACAAGATTCCATTCATTGAAAAACCGACATTGGAAGAGCTGTTTGAAAGCGACGGCGAGGCCCGTAATTTTGCAGCCACATTAATTGAAATGTAGCTGCTGTAAGGTTTTGGGCAGAATGGCTACTGATATATGCAATGTAGTTGGCACAAATGTTCATCCCCTCTTCGGAGGGGCAACAATAAACACAAAGCATCAATGCTGTTGAAGGGGTGGGTTGATACGCTTGAATAAAAGCACAATTATTCTTAACAGCTCATGGGTGCGACGCAACAGCAGTTGAACCAAGTGCTAAGTTGATAACATACTATTACAAATAAAAAAGTTGGTCCTCCTTAATTGAGGACAGGCATTATGACATTATTAGCGATTGATTGGGGTGGGGTGGCTGTTAAGGCCGGGCAGTTTGTTTTATCATTCTCCATATTGGTGGTGCTGCACGAACTGGGTCACTACTTTCCTGCCAAATGGTTCAAATGCAGGGTAGAAAAATTTTACCTCTTCTTCAACCCATGGTTCAGCCTGTTTAAAAAGAAAATTGGCGAAACGGAATGGGGCATTGGTTGGATACCGTTTGGTGGCTATGTGAAAATTGCCGGAATGGTAGATGAAAGCATGGACAAAGAAGCCATGAAACTTCCGCCCAAACCAGATGAATTCAGAAGCAAACCAGCCTGGCAACGACTGATCATTATGGTAGGTGGTGTGTTTGTAAACATCGTTCTGGCCATTGTTATCTTTATTGGCATCATGTGGGTTTGGGGCGAGAAATATGTGCCCATGGAAAACTTGAAATATGGTCTGTATGCCGATAGTCTGGCCAGAAAAATAGGTATGCAGGATGGCGATAAGATTGTAGCTGTTGCTGGCAAGCCTGTGGAAAAAGTAGGCTCTGTTGGTCCGGAAATAATCATGAGCCAAGCAAAGGAACTGACCATTGAAAGGAATGGCCAACGCTCTAACCTTGCCATACCTGCAGGCTTCATTGAAAACCTGAACAGGAACAAGCTTGGTGGCTTTACCTATGTACGCTATCCTTTAATTATGGATACGGTGCTGAAGAAAGTAAAAATTATAAAAGGCGACCTGCACAAAGGCGATACCCTGATTGCTTTTAATGATACGGCTATTACCTACTCAACAGATGTAATGAACCTTACAGTGCCAAAGGATAAAAACGTGGTGCTGAAATTTTTAAGGAACGGAAAAGACACTGTTTCTACCGAAGTTTATTTTGATAAGGACGGGAATAATTTTATTGCCTTTAAGCCAATGGATGAAGTGTTGGGAAGCAAATATATTACCTACACATTTGCACAGTCCATACCTGCCGGCTGGAACAAGTGCTGGGAAACATTGAACCGCTATATCCAGAACCTGAAACTCTTGTTCACATCCAAAGAAGTAAAGGTGAAAGATTCGCTGGGCAGTGTGGTAAGCATTGCCAATACTTTTGGTAGTGAGTGGGACTGGCAGGGTTTCTGGACATTGACAGCCATCTTCTCCATCATCCTCGCCTTTATGAATATACTGCCGGTACCCGGTTTGGATGGCGGCCACGCACTGTTCTGCATATTTGAAATCATTACTGGCCGCAAGCCTAGCGACAAGTTTATGGAGTATGCACAAACAGCAGGTATGATATTGTTGCTTGGACTAATGGCCTATGCATTGGGACTTGATTTCTGGCGGATATTTAAGTAGTACACAACTAATAGAATATTCAAAAGCCCTTGCTGTAAAGCAGGGGCTTTTTATTGTAATCAACTATTAATGATCAGCCTTCTTTTGTTCTCCTTTTCTCCTTAGCTCTTATTGCAAAAAACATTTGCCCTTTATTACTCAATTCATCTCAATACCAATCTTACGCATCAATATCGATGCATTTAAACTCTGGCAAATGCCATCTTTTAATTTGTAGTCAAAATACAGTTCATCATTGGCCACCTGCACATCAAAATGGTAATTGCTGATGGCTTGCGGAAAATTACTTTCCATATTGGCCAACTCCACATCGTGCGTAGCAATAATGGCTACAGCATGTTGCTGTATCAGTTGCTTGATGAGTGCTTTAGAGCCAGTATGCCTGTCCAGCGAATTGGTGCCCCTCAATATCTCATCCAATAAAATAAACACTTTCCTGTTTTCTTTTACTGCTTCAATAATCGTCTGCAATTTTTTGAGCTCCGCATAAAAGGTAGAAGTACTTTCCGCAAGGTTGTCTGCAATACGCATGCTGCTCATCAGCTCAATATTGCTGATAGTAAAACGTTCGGCACAAACAGGCGAACCCATCAATGCCAGCACTGTATTTACGCCAACACTTCTTAAAAAAGTACTCTTGCCGCCCATGTTGGAACCCGTAACCAGTGCGGTTTTGCCGGTTCCGACCAAGATAAATGAATTACTCACCCTTTTTGCGGCAGGTATCAAAAGATGGCCAATTGCCTTTCCTTCAAAAACAAAATGCTGGTTGCTTATGTCAGGGAAACAGAACATAGGCTGGTTGTAATGCAGCGTTGCCAAACTGATGGTTACTTCTGTTGCAGCAATGGCATCAAACCATTTGTTTACATAGCCTGCATTGCGTTTCTTCCAATCTATTAATGCAAGCATCTGCCGGGTATCCCACAACAAAAAACTATTCAGGAAATAGAATGCAAACACATTCAGGCGAGCATCAAACCTGTCCAATATTTTTTTCAATGCAAGTATCTCTGTTGCTGCACTGGTTTGCTGGTTTGGTTGAATGCCTTGTTTTAATTCGTTGAAATACTTGTTTTCAAACGGCTCCTTCTCTAGCCAGTCCAACTGCTGCCATAAAGTGGCCACTTCATCCACAACTTTGGAAAGCAGCAAATAAGTGGCATGTATTTTTTTGCTTTGGTAAAAGGAGAATAGGAAATAGATAAACGTCAATAAATAAAATGCATTGCTGGGAATTACATCTGTTATGTACAATACAAAAGAGGTTAATGTAATAGCAGTATAAATATTTGCCAGCCATTGCCAGCCACGCCATGTAAAAGAGGTTTGTTTTTCCTGCAACCAATGATTGATACGCTTCTGTGTTGCCTGCGTAACAATATTGCTAAGCCCATAAGCACTGAACTGCTGCAACCACACGGGTTTTGTCGCAAGCTCTTTAACAGCTTCCTGTTGCTGTACTATAAAAGCGGTAGGTTGGGCTGCAAGCAAGTGCGTTGCCAATAATTGCTTGCCTTGTTCCGAGGTGGTTCTGTTGATGTATTGGTATAAGGAAGCCTTGCCAAAAATATCCAGGTCGTTTGCATAGGCGTGTGTGGGTATGTTGAAATGCTCTCCAGTTTCTCTATGTAAATAATTGTGGTTTAATATTTCAATCTCTTCTTTATTCAGGTAAATCAAACGCTCCATGTTTGCCTGTTTCTTCTTATTGTCTGTGTTAAGCGATAATAAAAATAGAAACGCGGCAATACCTGCAAGGGCAATGCATAGCAGCAAAACAACGCCACTACCCCATAATTGATAAATAGCAAATGCGGTGGCAATAAAAACGCATAAGCGTATCCATGCAATACGGGAGCTTGCTTTTTTCAAATGTGCCAATTCCTTTGAAAGTATTGCCACCCGTTCCTTATAAAATTCAGCAGCTGTTGTTGTGTCCATAAATTGCATTAATAAAAAGGAAGTTTCAACTTCGTGTACTTTGTGCCTTCGTGGTAAATAATTTGTCTTTTCTTTTGAACGTGCAGAAAGATTGGATGATAAATATAGTCAACAACCCCAACAAAAAATTGTAAGTTTGCCGCCAGTCTTTTGGGGCCGTATTGGTTTTGACAGCAAAGTTCTTTGTAGGTGTAAGCATGTGGTGCGTTGTATAATTAGCACCTTAATCTGAATATACAAAACTCAAATGGCAATACTCAGTATGCCATGGCTGCTTAATCAGTGATTAAGTAACCATTTGGGCCGCCGCACAGGTTTAGCTTTTTTCCATGTGCCGCCGCCGACTCAAAACAAAAAAAGATGCTGTTGCAATAGGCTGTGCCTGCAACCTAAGACTATCCAGCTAAGGAAGTAATTGGTCTGTCTGTTCCCGGCTATTTCCCTACAATTAATTACGGACTAAACATGTAGAAAGCTTATGGCGGATTTGTTTGGACACCGGTTCGAGTCCGGTCGGCTCCACTTTTATTTTAAAAAGCTACCAGTTAAGGGTGGCTTTTTTTATATAACCAGCAATGGAATATACATCAACTTTACTGGTCCCGATAACTATCGGGACACTCATCAACGTTTAGATTAAAAATAAGCTTTTATCTAAGCGTAGATTGAACGTGTCGTAACAATCTTAGCTAAGAGCTTAAAAGGGTAGGTCAAAGCTTTTATCTCTTTTTATCCTATCCACTCTTATTGATATACTTTTAAAAACCTGCAATCATCTTCACACAAATATTCCTGCCCATATTGTACATACCCAAACTGCCATTGGGCGATGCATTGTAATACTCAAAATACTTTAACCTGCTAAGGTTGCTTTGATAGGCCATGTTGAATAGATTGTTCACCTGTAGCTGTAATTGAACAATATTATTTTTGGTATAGTTCAGTTGTGTACCAACGGTGCAATGAACTAATGCATAGGCTGGCGTAGCTGTTTCGGTATTGTACAAAGCTAGGTAACGGTTCTGTGCGGCACAATATTCAAGCTCTACTTTTGCGGTTAATACAGTGAACATGCTTCGCTTCGTTTTTATTTCCTGGCCAACGCTGCTTAACCATTTCGTTGGTGGAATCAATGGCAGGTATTCACCTTCTATGCCCTTGTTCCTAAGCCCCTCTTTTGTATTGATGCCATGCACAATAGATAGGTTGCTGGTAAAGCTGAAACCTTTCCATGCTATCGGGTGTATGTCCAATGCCGCTTCCAGCCCATACAGTTGTGCAGCAGCCTGCTGGTATTGGAAGGTTTTATTGCCCTGTGCATCCACAATGGCATTGCCACCAGCATCAACCAATTGCGTCAGGTAAATATAATGCTGCACATTGTTGTTGAAAAAACTTAAAGATGCTGCTATGTTGTTGAAATTTACACTGATGCCCAGGTCCTGCTGAAAGCTGAATTCCGGTACAAAATCCCTATTGCCCAAATACACAATATGTGCACCAGGATCCAACCCGTTGGATGCTATTTCGGTAATGTTCGGACTTCTGTAACCCCTTGCTATATTGGCTTTAAGGCTTACCTGCTCACTAAATGCATAAGCCAAGCCAATGCTTAAGGATATGCCATTGAAATGTTTACGGATGGATGGGAACTGTAATTGGGCCCCTGTAGTATCTGGTAAAAAATACTGTTTATCAAACCCTGTAACAGCATTTTGGCCTACATAAAAATCAGGACTATTCAAGCTTCTGGTATCATACCGCAACCCACCACTTATGATTAGTTTATCATGCTTCCACTTGCCATAGATATAAGTACCAATATCCAGCAAGTTATAATCGGGAATGGGAAAGTCCGTAGCATCCTTGCTCTTGTTGTTTTGGTACATGCCATTTATACCAATGGTAATATCCGTATTCGCAAAGGTGGGTGCATTGTACCTAAAGCCATAATTGATGGTATTCAGCCGCACAAATAAACTTGCTTGCCTGGGTACGGTAGGGTGGCTGTATTCCCTTCTTATATTCTGTTGTAAGCCAATGGTAGCGTCTATTTCACCTGCTGCCAATTGATAATGGTTATTGCTGTACAGTCTGTAATGTTGTATGTGCTGGTGCAAGGGACTTAACGCATAACTGTCCAGTTCCGCATCGGTAACAATGGGCCTGTTCAATATATCATCCAATGCCCCTTCATGAATTTGTTTGGTGAATTTCCTTGTTATCGAATCCCTGCTGCCATCCGGAATGCCCTGTAGGTTATTGTACAAAGTAAAGTTCAGGTTGCTGTAACCTTTACTGCTTGTATAAGCAGCAGTTGTAGCTATATTGGTCTCCCTAAAACCGGTATTATAAACCCTGCCATCTATACTGTTGCTGTAATTTTTTGCCATTCGGTAACTGCCCCTTGCAACCCATAACCAATGGCCATTATTATGGCCCAACCTGAAACCATTTCCTATAAGGCCATTGTTGCTTTGGTACTCACTCACCACCCGGCCATGCAGGTTGCCATCCTTTTCCTTTGGCAAAAAAGGGAACATGCTTACCACGCCGGCCACGGCATCGGAGCCAAACATTAAACTGGCTGGCCCTTTAATTACTTCGGCCCTGTCAATATTATAGGCATCCACTTCAATGCCATGCTCATCGCCCCATTGCTGCCCTTCCTGCCTAATGCCATCATACAAGGTCAGCACACGGTTATAGCCTAGGCCACGAATAAAGGGTTTGGAAATATTGGGGCCTGTCTTTACTGCATTCAATCCCGGTACATTCTTCACCAATGCATCAATAATATTGGGCTCAACCGTTCTGTCAATAGTTTTTGACGATACGTTACTAATAGCAACAGGATTTTCTTTTAGCAGGGTGGCTTTAGTCACACCCGTTACCACCACTTCATTCAATGCACCTTGTACGGGTTTAAGATAAATGACATAATGGGCCTTGTTTGGCTCAATTAAGGTAGTGTCCACCTGGTAGCCTATATAACTGGTAATAAGCTTTTGCTGTTGGGCTATTGCGGAAATCGATAAAGTGAAATTTCCGGCTGCATTGGTACTTGTGCCTGCTTTACTATTGGTCACTGCTATACTGCAAAAACTTAAGGCCTCTTTGGTGCCTGCATCTTTAACGGAACCTGTTATATGCAGGTTCTGTGCATTGGTCTGTATATAAAGCAGGGAGAGGAGTAAGAGCAGTTGCTGTTTCATGATCGTAGTTATGGCGGTAAAATTATAAAGTTAGATTAATCTAACAAATTTATTTTGAAAAGTATAATCTATATCCGCGAAACTGGCTATTTTTATGGAATGATTACCTTGACCGAAGAGAATTACCTGAAAGCCCTGCACCGCTTGTCACAAACGGAAGAAGCCATTACCGTAAAACGGATTGCCCTGTTACTGGACATCAAAATGCCTACTGTAAATAGCATGGTGAACAACCTTGCCGAAAAAAAATTCATTAAATACGAGAAGTACAAGGCAATAGAGCTAACAGAGAAAGGCAAGAAACAGGCATTGCTTATTTTGCGTAAACACAGGCTTACAGAACTTTTCTTAAAAGATGTAATGGGACTTGGGTGGGAAGAAGTGCATGATATAGCCGAGCAGATTGAGCACTTGCAAAGCGACCTTTTCTTTAACCGGATTGATGAAATGTTGGGTTATCCAAAGTTTGATCCGCATGGAGAACCGATACCCGATGCGAATGGTAAACTGCCGCAATACAAAGCCATTGCTTTAAGTAACTGCCAAATAGGAAAGAAGTACAAGCTCAGCGGCGTGCTGAACCACGACGCATCATTTCTTACCTACCTCAATTCTTTGGGACTTTCCTTAGGGTCGGCTATTGAAATAATGGCCATACAGGAGTTTGACAAATCGATGGCGGTGCAGTTGAATGGCAAGACCAAGACTGTATTCAGTTCCACCATTTGCCAGAACCTGTTGGTAATTTGATAAAGCCCAAGTGCGTGCTGCCTAACAAAAAAATCATTTTTCTTTCTACAGAAATCTTTCTACCTTCTCCCTCTAAAAACGAATGCCATATGATAAAATTTAGCGACATTAAAGTTGGTGACTTTGTTATGGGCGAGTACGGTGACAAAATGTGGGAAGGAGAAGTGACCCGCCTGAACGGTGATGAAAAACAGATTGAGCTGAAAACGGAAGTACAGGAATTCTGGTTTGAACAGGACCACCTGCACCCGATTCCACTAACAGAGGAACAGCTACGGAAACTGCGTTTTACCAAGCAGGAAAATGAAGACGGATCTGCCAAGTACATGAAAGGTTCTTTTAGGATTGTACTGCCACATGGAGGTGATTTTTCGCAAATGGAAATGTGGTATCGGGAAGACAGGAGACATAATCCCGATGTGCACTATGTGCATCAACTGCAGAACCACTACCACGATATGACAAAGGTTTACTTGACCAAAGAACCAATGTAAATATTGGTAACAATAAAAAGAAGATGGATAGTAATTTATTGCTATCCATTTTTTATGCAACTTTGATAGCAATGAATAGATGGTTAAAGCTTTTATTGGTAATGTATGGCTGTTTTTTGTGCCTGAAACCCCATGCACAAACCGATACGGCTTTCTGGTTTGTTGCACCAGAAGTAACATACAACGGGGGCAATATTCATGGCGATAGGCCAATCTACTTACGTATTACGGCGTTGAACACAGATGCTGTTGTAACCATTACGCAACCTGCAAATAGTTTCTTTGCACCCATTACGGTAAATGTGCCGGCCAATACTTCTCAGTCGTACGATTTAACGGCAAATATTGAGATGGTTGAAAACAAGCCTGCCGACCAGGTACTGAATTATGGACTGTTGATACGCTCCACTGCTTTTGTTACCATATATTATGAAGAAGCATCGGTAAACAATCCTGAAATATTTGCCTTAAAAGGCAGGAATGCCTTGGGCAACAGTTTCTTTATACCCGCCCAAAACATAATGACAAACAATACATCTTTTTCACCAAAACCAAGCTCTGCATTTGATATTGTAGCCACCGAAGATGCAACAACCATAACCATTACACCCGCCAACGATATTGTTGGCCATGCAGCGGGCATACCCTTTACGGTATTGCTGAATAAAGGCCAAACCTACTCTGCTACGGCAGTGGCCGCAACGGTGGCAGCCCATTTAATGGGGTCTACAGTCACTGCTGATAAACCGATTGCCATTACCATAAAAGATGATTCAATTGGCGGTGGCGGATATGGAGGCTGTTTTGATTTGGCTGGCGATCAGATAATACCTCTGGCATTGGTAGGTACAAAATACATTACCCTTCCCGGCTATTTAAACAACCCATCCACACAACCAACAGACCAGGTTTTTATATTGGCCACACAAAACAATACAACTGTAACCATAAATGGAATACTGGTTGCCACATTGGGTATTGGCCAAACATACAGGCAGGGTTCCTACAACGAAGTTTTTTATATTGAAACCAGCAAACCTGTATATGTACTGCACCTTTCTGGTTTTGGTTGCGAAGTGGGCCATGCCATGTTGCCACAATTGGATTGCTCCGGTTCCAGGACAGTAGGGTTTACAAGGTCTGTTACCTCGCCTTTATATGTAAATATTTTAGTGAAGAGCGGTGGCGAAGGCGACTTTAGTTTTAACGGTGGCACAGGTATCATCAATGCCTCACAGTTTTTGGATGTGCCTTTTTCGGGAGGTCAATGGAAATATGCAAGGATACAGTTGTCCACCAGCCAAATGCCTGCTGGTACTGCGGCCATTGTAAAGAACAGCTCACAGGATTTTCATTTAAGCATCATCCATGGCGATGCTGCAACGGGTTGCAGGTACGGTTACTTTTCTGGCTTCAACCGTTTTGATGCAACAAGTTTCAGCAATACTAGCAATAACAAACCCGCTTGTAGCGGAGATACATTGAAACTGTTTTGCGATGTAGGGGCAACGGAAGGTATCCTGTTTTCATGGACGGGACCCAATGGTTTTGTAAGCACAGACCAGAACCCTGTTATTCCCAATGTGCAAACAAGCCATGCAGGTACCTATACCGTAGTAGCCAGTAAACCGGGTTGCAATACCATTACGCTTACCACTGTTGTAAATGTCAATCAAACTCCAGATGCTTTTGCAAGCAGCATAAGCCCCGTATGCGAAGGCACCAATGTGCAATTAAATGGCAGCTCCACTTTTAGCGGAGTAAGTTATTCATGGAGCGGGCCCGCATTAGGCAATTGGCAACTGTACACCAGTACCCAACAAAACCCAGTATTAACAAGTGTGGGGCAATACAGTATGGGCAACTATATACTCACCGTTACGAAAAATGGATGTACGGCTAAAGACACCGTAGGGCTTGTTGTAAACTATATTCCTCCCTTTTTAGCCTCTGCCAGCTCTCCTGTATGCGAAGGCGACAACATTCAGCTGTCTTATATTGTTGCAGCCATTTGGTCAAATGGCGAAAGTTATTCCTGGACGGGTCCCAATGGGTTTACGGCAAATGTGCTGCTTGCGTCTGTACCTAGTGCAACACTGGCAAGTGCAGGCGTATATACTTTGGTAGGCTCAGCACCAGCCTGTCCCACAAAAACATCTACAGCAAATGTTGTGGTTACACCAAAACCTGTGGTAAATATTGTTGGCAACAATAGCGTATGCACCAACGAAACTTTACAGCTATCCGTGCCTGGCCTTTTTACCGTGCCCTATAAGTGGACTGGTCCCAATGGCTATACCAGCAACCAGCAAAATATTGCCATTGCAAACCCTGCTTTAAATGCAGCAGGCAACTATACCTTTACTGCGGGCAATATTGGGTGCACGGCATCTGCCACCAGTAACGTAACGGTAAAGGAAACACCTTCGGCACAACTGCAGGCAATATTGCCAATATGCAGGTTCGATACCTTAAGGATAACCAATAACAATACATTGGCCAATTCAAATTATTCCTGGGTAGGGCCCCATAGTTATACCGGCAGCCAACAAAACATAGTACGTAACAATTATAATTATACAGATACAGGCAAATACTATTTAACTGTTACTGCCAATGGTTGCATCTCTATTGACAGTATCAATGCTACGTTAAAAGAAAGCCCCATTGTTCAATTTGCAGCATTAACGAATATCTGTGAAGAAGCAAGCGGGTTTCTGTTGAATGCAAGTGAAACAACAGGCATTGCCGGTAATGGCAACTATACAATGGATGGGACTACGGCATCAGCATTTTTTAATCCTTTGGCTGCTGGTAAGGGAACACATTTACTTCGCTACACCTATAATGCCAATAATGGCTGTACTGCTTTCAAGGAACAACCTATTGAAGTGTACGCCACGCCAATTGTTGATGCAGGCAGTAACAAAACAATACTGAATGGAAGCGGTATTTTGTTGAATGCATCGTTGATTGGAACCCCAGCAAGTATTGTATGGACACCCATTATTGGTCTTGACAATGCAACATTACTAACGCCTTTTGCGAAACCTATACAAACCACTACGTACAAGTTAGAAGTAACCAGCACAGACGGTTGCTACGGATATGATACCGTTAATGTAAAAGTATTGAACGGTATAAAAATACCCAATGTGTTTTCGCCCAATGGCGATGGCATCAATGACAAGTGGTTTATTGAAGGATTGAATGATATGCCCAATTGCGATGTGGAAATATTTGACCGTAGCGGACGGGCAGTTTTTAAAAGCAAGGGCTACTCAACAAGCTGGGACGGTACTTTTAACGGCAAGCCATTGCCTGTTGCCAACTATTATTACATTATCCGGTTGAATGATGGCTTTAGGGCGGAACCTTTCTCTGGCTCCGTTCTATTGTTAAGATAAAGTGTTTGCCATAACTTCAAATCAAAAATGAACTATGCGTTACTGCATTGCTTTCCTGTTGCTATTGACTGCCCTAACCAACAAGGCACAACAATTTGGTGCCACACCTGCTACTGTTAAATGGAAACAGATAGACACCGATACGGCAAGGGTCATCTTCCCCAGCGGGTTAGAGCAACAGGCACAACGTGCCGCATCCATCATACATGCCATGCAGGCAAACCATGCAGCAACCATTGGCAATGCTTTAAAAAAAGTGAGCATTGTACTGGATGCCTATACATCCTACTCAAACGGCTATGTACAATTGGCCCCTTTTAGAAGCGAGTTTTACTTAACTGCCCCGCAGGATGCTTTCGGGTTGGGGGCACAAAGCTGGGTAGATAACCTGGCCATACACGAATACCGTCACGTGCAGCAATACAATAATTTCAATAAAGGACTGTCCAATTTTGCATCCATCATTCTTGGGCAGGAAGGTAGGGCCGTTGCAAATGCCGCCGCTATACCCGATTGGTTTTTTGAAGGTGATGCAGTGTTCAACGAAACCAAACTATCGCAACAGGGCAGGGGCAAGCTACCCTCGTTTCTAAATAGTTACAGAAGCCTGTTTAATGCCAACAAACAGTATAGCTACATGAAGTTGCGTAACGGCAGTATGCGTAATTATGTGCCTAATCATTACCCATTGGGCTATATGCTGGTGGCCTATGGTTATGAAAAATATGGCAACGGTTTTTGGAGCAAGGTAACAGATGCTGCCGCAAGGTTTAAACCATTGTTCTACCCCATGCAAGGTGCCATTAAACAACAGGCAGGCATACCCTTTAAACAATTCGTAAACGATGCATTTACGTTCTACCAGAAAAACTGGGAAGCAACAAAAACAGCAAATGCCACCTGGCTTACACCACTACAAAAAAATACAGTTACGGATTATAAATATCCTTACCAGACCGAGGATGGTTCGTTGATTGTATTGAAAGACGGCTATAAAATTGTACCTGCTTTTTACCATATAAAAGATAAGGTGGAAACAAGGATTGCTACCCGTGCCATTGCATACGACGATTACTTTTCCTACAACAACGGCAGGCTGGTATATGCTGCCTACCAGCCTGATGCAAGGTGGGACTATAGGGAATACAGCATACTGAATATATTGGATATAGCAACAAAGACAGAGCATTCCATTACCACAAAAACAAGGTACTTCTCGCCTGATATTTCGCATGATGGCAATAAGGTTGCTGCGATAGAGCTTACACCGCAACAACAATCGAAGCTGCATATACTAAACAATCATGGAGAATTAATAAAGACTATTGATGCGGTAAATGGACAATTGTACTCCTGCCCAAAATTTTCTGCCAATGATGATGCCGTATTCTTTGTTGTAAGAAATGCCAGCGGAGAAATGGGCATTGCCAAACAGCGTATAGATGGTGCAAGTGAGGAAATGCTGGTTCCTTTTAGCAACAGGATCATCGGTTTTTTGCAGGTTAAAAACGATACCCTTTTATTCAATGCCACTTATAAGGGCAATGACCATTTGTTTGCCTGTATGGTAAACAATAAAACCGTTTACCAACTCGCATCCTATTCAACCGGCGTGTACAAAGCAGCATTGCTGAATGATGGAACCATTGCTGCATCTGTGTTTACGGCAAATGGCTATCGCCTGGCATCTTTCAGTCCGCAATGGCAGCCAACCAATTTTGGCGGCGATGCATTGACTGATTTGTATGTGGCACCTGCTTTTGATCAGGCCAACCACCAGTTTCTGTCAACACTGGCTACACGAAACTTCAAAACCAGTAAATACCATAAAGCAACTGGCCTGCTCAATTTTCATAGCTGGCGGCCTTATTATGATAGCCCCGAAATTTCATTTACGGTTTATGGCGAAAATGTGCTGAATACTTTTCAAAGTGAGCTGGCTTATACGTACGATCGAAATGAGGGCAGCAGTAAAGTTGGCTACACAGGTGTGTATGGTGCAGCCTATATACAACCGCTCTTCAACATCAGCCAAACATGGCAACGCAATGCATTGTACAACCCAACAACAAGGGTTTATTGGAACGAGTTCAATGCCAATGCCGGCCTGCAACTGCCCCTGAATTTTTCTGGCGGCAAACAGTACCGCTATCTTACTTTGTCATCACTGTTCAATACATCGCAGGTAACATGGACGGGCATTGCAAAAGGTGCGTTGCAAGATTATACCATTAACTACCTTACTACCCGTTTGCAATACACGGCACAAAGCCAAAAAGCGGTGCAACATATATATCCGCACTGGGCTCAAAGCATTTTGATACAGTATAAAAATATTATAAACAAATACACGGCCAACCAGCTATTGGTAAACGCTGCCCTGTACCTGCCGGGCATTGGTACCAACCATTCATTGGTTATAACAGGAGCATACCAAAGCAGGGATACGGCCAATCAATATTATTTCACCAATAACTTCCCTTTTTCAAAAGGCTACCGTTCGGTCGATTTTCCCCGTATGTATAAACTTGGTGGCAACTACCATATACCGTTGGCATATCCCGATTTTGGCTTTGCCAATATGGTGTATTTACTGCGTGTACGTGCCAATGCCTTTTACGAATACACACAAACCAAAAGCTTACGTACGGGCAACACGTTCAACTTTAGCACGGCAGGGTTGGAAATTTATTTTGATACCAAATGGTGGAACCAACAGGCTGTTTCGTTGGGCATACGCTACAGCCACTTGCTCAACAATGAGTACAGCGGCACCACCCAGCCCAATCAATGGGAGGTTATACTGCCTGTAAATTTATTTAGGTAAGGCAGCTTTTTGGGAGTCAACAAAACAATATTGCTACAGCCTATAATAGGTACATAATAAAAAACCACTAAGCATTGCTTAGTGGTTTCAGAAATTTTTGTTGTACAATAACAAATATTAGAACAGGCCAAATAGCATACCGTCTACCTTGCTGATGATTTCGCCCAGATGCTCTTCGTTTTCACCAAACTTGTTCTTGTCGCAATCAATCACCAATAAAGGCCCTTCTTTATAGCCATCAATAAAACGGGTGTACAGTTCATTCAGTTTCTTCAAATAGTCAAGGCGTATATTCTCTTCATACTCACGGCCACGTTTCTGTATCTGTCCAACCAATGTAGGCACCGAAGCCTTTAAATAAATCAATAAATCTGGCGGCTCCACCATTGTTTTCAGGGTCTGGAAAAACTTGAAATAGTTTTCAAAGTCACGTTTGCTCATCAGTCCCATGTCATGCAGGTTCGGGGCAAAAATATGTGCGTCCTCATAAATTGTCCTGTCCTGTATAATGGTTTCCGTGCCACGTTGTATGTCCAGCAACTGGTTCAGGCGGCTATTCAAAAAATAGATCTGCAGGTTAAAGCTCCAGCGGGGCATGTCCTCATAAAAATCCATCAAATAAGGATTGTGGTCCACATCTTCAAATTGTGGAATCCAACGGTAATGCTTGCTCAGCATCTCGGTCAACGTGGTTTTGCCGGCACCAATATTTCCAGCTATTGCAACATGTTTTGGTTTCTTAGCCTTTGCCATGAGAGGTTCAAAAGTTTATAATTTACAACACTAAAATTTAGCATTGTACGGGCTGTGAAAGTAGGGTTTATCACCAAAAAACAAAGAAATAAATCAGGTAAGTTTTCAAGTTTATCCCAACACCGCCTTTCTTACCAATTTAATGGTTTCGGCTGCACTGGCCCTTGCCTTGTCTGCCCCCTGTTTTTTTATTTTTTCCAATAGTTCCTTATTGTTTTGCAGGTCGGCCGCCTTTTCACGGATTGGTTTTATGAAGTTCACCATGTCTTCGGCCAGTTGCTTTTTCATATCGCCATAACGTATGGTGCAGTTGTTGAAGTCATCATCAAATTTTTTCACTGCATCCTCGGTACTCACAATTTTCATCAACGTAAACAGGTTCTCTATAAAATCGGGCTTTACTGAATTGGGTTCAACAGGTGCCACATCCGATTTTGCTTTCATGATCTTTTTACGTACCACCTCATCTTCATCTGCCAAGTACAAAGTGGCCAATTGGTTTTCGCTCTTGCTCATTTTTCCATTGCCATCAAGGCTCAGTATCTTAACCAGTTCGCCACCATAATTAAACGCATACGGCATGGGAAAAATGTCGCCATAACGGTGATTGAAGCGTTGTGCAAAGTTCCGGGCCATTTCCATGTTCTGCTCCTGATCCTTGCCCACAGGCACTTTCAGGGCACGGTGTATCAAAATATCTGCTGCTTGCAATACGGGGTAGGTCAGCAAACCGGCATTCACATTGTCCGGGCTAAGCCTTGCTTTTTCCTTGAATGTGGTTGTTTTTTCCAGTTCGCCTTTATACGAAAGCATGTTCAGGTACAGGTACAGTTCCGCAATTTCGGGCACATCGCTCTGCACGTACAACGCCACTTTTTCGGGATCAAGGCCACAGGCAATATTCTCGGCTACAACCCTGTTCACTGCTATGCCCAGTTCCCTTGTGTCGGGGTGCGTGGTAAGGCTATGCCAGTTTGCAACAAAGAAATAACAGTCATACTCATCCTGCATACGTACATAATTACGCATTGCACCAAAATAATTGCCCAGGTGAAGGAAACCGGTGGGTCTTATACCGCTTAAAACAACCTCTTTTGCCATAGTTGGCGAAGATAAGCGTAGAGCCCAAACCAGTAAAGATTGTGTAACAGTTTTTTGGTAATCAGCAATGGGATATGGCCCAGCTTTCGTGGCGTCGCACCCATCTGCGGTTGAATGGGGATGGGCTTTTATACAAGTGTGGGGTAAAGTCAGTTATTCCATCCAAAAAGGGTTCCTGCTAAAATGGAATATAGCAGTAATCTTTATTAAGCAACTGCTTTCGTCAATCGTATAATGTAAGGTGTAAGGAAATATTTTACACGAAGCCATTCTCATAAAATCATATTTCTCAGCAGCATAGTAAAGTAAGGGTTGGCTTTAATTTTATTCACGGTTTGCCTTACATCTTCAACCAGTTTCTTACCCAATCCCTTTTGTTGCAGGTTATACCACTACTTTGCTTCTTTTAGATCTAGCAGGGCATTGGGTGAAAAAATGAGTTTATACTTTTCCATCTTCATCCATTTCCACCTGCTTAAAGAAGTCGTCTTCGTTTATGGCTATTGAAGGGTTGGTATTCATTGCTGCCAAACGTTTCAAGGATTCTTTTTTCTGCCAATCAGGTATCCCATCTTCTTCCATTATTTCTATGGCATCAATTTGTTGCAGGTCTTCCAGTATAGCAGAAGCATATTCCTTTTTAATTTTAATATGGTAGGTAACATCACTCATCTTGCATCTTTACTCAAATTTACGCAAGGCAATTTATTTCTCCACCAGTTTCTCCAGCACAAAATGTACTGCTGGGCAAAACGTGGAATTCTTTAGTGTAATGGCTGGCCTTTTCAGCAATACATCTTCATCCGTATAAGGAAAACGGTGGCAATCGCTGGGGCGTTGGTCATAAATGTCACAATAATTGTCGGCTCCCAAAAAAGGGCAGGGGGATGATTTTACCACATAATCACCTTCCAGGTCAAGTGTTAAATAGGTATCAATAAAAACACTCTCCTTCATGCCCAGATACTTGCTGATCCTTTTAATATCCGGTGTTTTAAAACGGGGCGAATAGTTTTTGCAGCATGCGGCACATTGCAGGCAGTCAATTTTACTAAAAGCTTCTTCGTGCAGGCTGGGCAGTTTTTTCAATACCTTATTCTTGTCTGCACGCTGCAGAAAGTTCCTGTAAACCTTTTGCTGGCTTTCACTTTTCTTTTTCCAGTTATCCAGGTCCACTTCTGCCATTTACTTTTACTTTGCAGCAAAAATAGCCACAAAGCCAGTAACCGGCATTTCTTTGTGTAATGATATGGATACCGTTAAAGAAAATATTTTACTGCTTATTTCAACCCCGTACTATTTTATTATTATAGGTATTGAAATACTGCTGTCGCACCTGCATACCAAAAAGCTGTATACGGTTAAGGATACGTTTACCAATTTGTACCTGATGCTGCTGAACTCTGGCATCGACCTGCTTTTCAGAATGGTATATGTAGGTATCGTGTTCCAGTTCTGCTTCAACCACCGCTTTGTAAACTGGCAAATAGGTATATGGTACTGGATTGCACTGGTGCTGGCCGAAGACTTTGTATATTATTGGCTGCACCGGTTTGACCATGAGATACGTTTTTTCTGGGCCACGCATGTTACCCACCATTCGTCCGAAAAAATGAATTTCACAGTAGGCTTCCGCTCTTCTGTTTTTCAGCCGTTGTACCGGTTTATCTATTTTTTGCCACTGCCTTTATTGGGTTTCAAGCCATTGGATATTGTATTTATTTATTCTGCCACGCAGATATGGGGCATTTTTGTACATACGGAACTGATCAAAAAAATGGGCTGGCTGGAGTATATTCTGGTAACACCTTCCCACCACCGGGTGCACCATGGCAGCAATCCGAAATACCTGGACAAGAACATGGGCATGTTTCTGATTATATGGGACAAACTGTTTGGCACTTTTCAGCAGGAGCTGGACGAAAAGGAATACCAGCCCATCAGGTACGGTCTCACCAAAAACATTGAGCAGCCCAACGCCGTGAATATTGTTTTTCACGAGTGGGATGCCATTGTAAAAGACATCAGCCGCAAGGACATTTCATTCAAGCAGCGGTTGCTGTACCTGTTTGGCAAACCGGGCTACAGCCATGATGGCAGCAGGCATACGAGCGAGCAGATGCGAAAAAATGAAGAAATTGACACTAGGCAATAAATAATAATTTGTATTAAAAAAGCAATACTTTTAGTGTATAAAATAGATAATGATGGGAGTGATATACGCAGATATTGAACTGATTAATGCTGATGACCTTGCAATGGTACGCAGGCACATTATAGGGGAAGAAGAAGTGAAACGCATGCATGTGCAAATGCTTGTTGATACCGGTAGCGTATACATGTGTATAAACGAAACCATACAAGAGCAATTGCAATTGGCAGTAGTAGAAAAAAGAAAAGGTCAGTTGGCCGATGGAAGTGTGGTGGAATACGATGTTGTTGGGCCAATAGAAGTGCGGTTTAAAAACAGGCGTTGCGTGGTAGATGCAATGGTACTGCCTGGCGACAATGAATTGTTATTAGGTGCAATTCCTTTAGAGGATATGGATGTTTTGGTTCACCCGTACCGCCGGGAATTGATTGTAAACCCTGAGCATCCTTATTTTGCCCAGATGAAATTGAAATAGCCAACTTTTTATAATACATCGTTTGTACTTGGCTTTATTCCATTCACAGTATTTCCCCAACGCAAACAATCGTTCGTTTTTGCTGTTTTTAGCATGTACATTTGCGGCACTTTAAGCAAATGGTTAGTGGGTTTGCATGGGTGCCGGGACCTTTTCCTGACCTTCATGGGTGCGACGCCGAGAACGACCATACCCCTACCAAAGCTGGTAACATAATATTTTTTAAACGCAAAAAGTAGTCCTCCTTTTTTGAGGGCATGGGTTTATGAATTTATTTCAACAACAGGACACGGAGTTTCAAAAAAGGCATAATGGACCCAATGAAGCAGATACGCATAAAATGCTTGCTACAATTGGCGTGGATAGTTTGGATGAACTGATAGACAGAACCGTTCCTGCATCCATCCGTTTGCAGGAAACATTGAACCTGCCGGCTGCAGTGAGTGAGTTTGAATACCTGAACAATCTGAAACTGGTTGCTGCCAAGAACAAACTGTATAAAACATATATCGGGCAGGGCTATTACAATACTATTACCCCAAGCGTAATACTGCGTAATGTTTTTGAAAACCCAGGTTGGTACACACAGTACACGCCCTATCAAGCAGAGATTTCCCAAGGCCGTTTGGAGAGCTTGTTGAACTACCAGACAATGGTATGTGACCTTACAGGATTGGAATTGGCAAATGCTTCTTTGTTGGACGAAGCAACCGCTGCTGCCGAAGCAATGGCCATGCTGTTTCATCACGGAGATACCACGAAGAAGAAAAAATTTTTTGTAGATGAAGCTGTTTTTCCGCAAACAAAAGATTTGTTGCTTACAAGGGCTACACCTATAGATATTGAACTGGTTGTTGGCGACTATAAAAATGTATTGCTAGACGATAGCTATTTTGGAGCAATACTTCAATACCCCAATGATAATGGCAGTATAGAAGACTACCGTGGCTTTATTGCCAACGTGCATAATATTGGTGGCTATGTGGTAATGGCAACTGATTTATTGGCATTGACTTTATTAACCAGCCCAGGCGAACTGGGTGCCGATGTTGCGGTGGGTTGTGCCCAGCGTTTTGGTGTGCCATTGGGTTATGGTGGCCCACATGCTGCATTCTTTGCAACCAAAGACGAGTTTAAACGTGGCATTCCCGGCAGGATCATTGGCGTAAGCATTGATGCACAAAACAACCGTGCACTGCGTATGGCCCTGCAAACAAGGGAGCAACATATTAAACGTGAAAAAGCAACATCCAACATCTGCACCGCACAGGCATTGCTGGCCAACATGGCTGCCATGTATGCAGTGTATCATGGTGCCGATGGATTGAAGACCATTGCAACCCGTGTTGCTACATTGGCACAGGTGTTAAGCGACAGCTTGAGCGAACTGGGTTTCAAAAATGTAAACAATGCCTATTTTGATACGTTGAAGGTGGAAGTGGACGCTGCACATATACGCCCGATTGCCGAGAAGAACCAAGTGAACTTCCGCTATTATGATGCAAAACATATAGGCATTAGCCTAGATGAAACCACTACACAAAAAGACGTACTGGATATTGTGTACATATTTGCCGAAAGCCTTGGTAAAAATGAAGCAGAGATTGAATTTGACAGCGATGATGAACTTGATTCCATTCCTGCTTATGCAAAAAGAACATCGGTCTATTTAACGCATCCTGTATTTAACACGCACCGCAGCGAAAGCCAGATGATGCGTTACATGAAGCAACTGGAAAACAAAGATCTGAGCTTGAATACCAGCATGATTTCATTAGGTAGCTGTACAATGAAATTGAATGCTGCCAGCGAAATGATACCGGTAAGCTGGCCCGAGTTTAGCCAACTGCATCCTTTTGTGCCTGCCAACCAAGCCGAAGGCTACCAACAAATTATTGATGAGCTGGCGGAATACTTATCTGTAATAACCGGCTTTGATGCTTGTAGCCTGCAACCCAACAGTGGTGCACAAGGTGAGTATGCAGGTTTGCTGGCCATTATGGGTTACCATCAAGCAAATAACAACGCACATAGAAATGTGGTATTGATTCCAACATCGGCACATGGTACCAACCCTGCAAGTGCGGTAATGGCGGGCATGAAAGTAGTGGTGGTAAAGAACAATGAAGACGGAACCATCAACATAGAAGATTTAAAAGCAAAAGCCGAACAGCACAAAGACAACCTTGGTGCATTGATGGTTACTTACCCAAGTACCTATGGTGTGTTTGAAGAAGGCATTAAAGAAATATGTGCCATTGTGCATGAGTTTGGCGGACAGGTTTATATGGATGGTGCCAACATGAATGCTCAGGTAGGCTTAACAAGCCCTGCAACCATTGGGGCAGATGTTTGCCACCTGAACCTGCATAAAACATTTGCCATACCGCATGGCGGTGGTGGCCCGGGCATGGGCCCCATTTGTGTAAAGGAACATTTGAAACCTTATTTGCCAGGGCATGTGCAGGTGTCAGACGTTTCTAAAACGTCAGACACCTACCAAACAGGTGCCGTTTCCGCCGCACCTTATGGCTCTGCTTCCATTTTATTGATCAGTTACGGCTACATCAAAATGTTGGGCTACGATGGCGTTAAAATGGCAACCGAATACGCCATACTAAATGCCAACTACATGAAAGCAAGGCTGAAAAAATATTACCCCATTTTATATACGGGCAAAAACGGCACCTGTGCACACGAGTTCATTGTTGACCTGCGTCCGTTTAAACAAAGTGCAGGTGTTGAAGCAGAAGATGTGGCCAAACGATTGATTGATTACGGCTTCCATGCACCAACCATGAGCTTCCCCGTTGCAGGTACCATTATGATTGAGCCAACGGAAAGTGAGGACAAGGCCGAGCTTGACCGTTTCTGCGATGCATTGATTTCCATTTACGAAGAAATAAAAGCCATTGAAGAAGGCAGGAGCGACAAAACAGACAATGCCCTGCACCATGCACCGCATACACAGGCTGTAATTTGTGCAGACGAATGGAACCATGCCTACTCACGTAAGGAGGCAGCATTTCCGTTGCATTATGTAACCCTGAACAAATTCTGGCCAAGCGTTGCCAGGATAAACAATACCTATGGCGATAGGAACCTGGTTTGTAGCTGCGAACCTATTGAAAGTTACATGGAGATGGAAGTGGAGAAATAGGTGTGTATAGAGTATAAAAAGTATATATAGTATATAAAGAAAGCCCCGTTTTTTCAGCGGGGCTTTTCAATTATAATAATACGTGCCGCAATCAATATTCCAGCACTTTCACATCTGCTTTGTCCCCGTTTACGGTTACAATAAAAATCTTATTGTACACTGCATCGTCCAAGTCTTTAAATCTTTGTTCTTTCAATAAAGCATTGGCCAATGCAGGCACTGTATTGCTATGTCCTGCTACTAAAATGGTCTTGCCTTTTTGTTGCAGCAACTGTTCTGCAAATGCTTTTGATGGTGTGTACACCTGTACTTCTTTTTCAAACTTCTTGGCCACAGGAGTTACGGTAGATTTTGTACGTATATAATTGGTTGAATATACTGCATCAATCGTATAATTCTTTAATGCATCTACCAGGTTAATGGCCCTCTGTTCGCCTTGCTTGGAAAGTGCTGGGTCGGGGTTATTCTTTATACTGGTATCTTTTTCCGCATGCCTAACCAAAATATAAGTAGATGTTTGTGCAAAGCTTATTGAAGCAAAAGCAATCATTGTTACAAACAATACAACTAGTTTCTTCATACAGTATTTTATTGAAGGTAATCATTGTGCATATAAGCAATGGCCATTTATCAAAAAACAATCCGGCAATACAGGTTTTGCTATTTGTTTCTGTATCTTGTACATTCCAAAACATACAACATGAGAAAGGCTTTATTCTGCTCTTTGCTTCTTTTGTGCTCCATCAATCTCTTAGCCCAAAAAAAACCTTTGGACCATACCGTCTATGACAGTTGGCAAAGCATTGGCGAAAAAATGATCAGTGACGATGGTAAAATTGTGGTGTACACCATTACGCCACAGGAAGGCGATGCCACCCTGGTTGTTCAGCAAAGCAACGGAAAGAAACTGCTTGAAATAGCCCGTGGTTATATGGCTAAAATTACCCGTGATGCAAAGTTTGTAGTGTTTAAAATAAAACCAACTTTTCAGCAGACCCGTGATGCCAAAATAAAAAAGAAGAAACCAGAAGAAATGCCCAAAGACAGCCTGGCCATTTTTGATATTGCCAACAATACGATAGAGAAACACGCACGTGTAAAATCGTATAAACTGGCCGAAGAAGACAATGGCTATGTGGCGTGGCTAAACGAAAAAAATGAAGGCGAAAAAAAGAAAGATGATGAAGAAGGTACCCTGTTAACCGTGAAGCATTTGGCCAGGCAGGCCGTGGATAGCTTTGCCAAAGTAAGCGAATATGTATTTGACAAAAGCGGCACAAAGATGTTGATAGAGATTACCGCAAACAAAAAAGACTCTTTACGGACCGCAGTAGTACGTATGGATCTTTTGCGTGAACATAAAGACACTTTGCTTAAAAACTTTGGCGATGCCCGTGGCTATGCATTTGATGAAGAGGGCAATAACCTTGCTTTTGTTGCAACAAAAGATACGGGTAAAATAGAACAGAAAAATTACAGTCTTTATTATTGTGCATTGCTATACCCGGCTGGTGGCTTCAACATCCGCACTATAGACAGCAGCAATACCGGTCTTACTGCCAAATGGCGTATCAATGAAAATGCGGTACTCTCTTTCAGTAAAAAAGCAAACCGTTTGTTCTTTGGAACATCACCTGCGTTGCCTATAAAAGATACCACGTTACCCGAATTTGAAAGGGCAAACGTAGATGTTTGGCATTACAATGACGACGACCTGCAACCTGCACAACTAAAAAACCTGGAAACCAATTTAAAGAAAAGCTATACTGCTGTTTATGATATTGCAGCGTATAAAATGATTCAACTGGGCAACGAAAATTTTGAACGTGTGCAACAAACATTGGAAGGGGATGGGGCTGTTTTTTATACTGCATCCGATTCGGGCAAACGTGTGGCTGGCCAATGGCAGGGCTATACATTGAAAGATGTGTATGCCATCAATCCCGAAAATGGCAAAAGTGAAATCATCTATAAAAACCTGAAAGGCAATCTCCACCCATCTTACACAGGTAAATATTTACTGATGTACGATGAAAGAAAGAAACAATACCTAGTGTACAACCATCAAACCAAACAGGTGAATGCAGTTGCCAAAGACATTGCTTACCCTTTGTATGATGAAGAGAACGATGTGCCCGATGACCCCAATGCGTATGGTATTGCTGGTTGGGAAAAAGATGATAAATATGTTTATGTGTATGATAGATATGATATTTGGAAAGTTGAGCCTAATGGAAAAGAAAAATCCAGTTTGGCAAATATGCCTTTTGGACGAAAGAATAAAATAGTTACACGTTATAACAAAGTAGACATTGATGAAAAATATATTGACCCTTCCAAAGAATCCTTTTTTAAATTATACAATGAGAATACAAAATTAAATATTTACACAAAAACTACATTTTCTAAACCATTTGAAGCAACGGTTATAATTGGAAATAATCATTTTTTATGCAATGGACTAATAAAAGCAGACAGTGCAAATGTTTTTATGTATTCAGCAGAAAATGTTTCTGCATCTGCTAACATTTATATTGCCCCATTGCAGTCACCATCCCGAGCTGATACTACGAAAGGATGGCATGTATTGATTGGAGAATTAGGTACTCAACTTTCCAACCTCAACCCCCAACAATCCCAATACAATTGGCTTACCGCCGAACTCTTTAAGTGGAAAGCCTATACGGGTAAAGAAACCGAGGGCATACTATACAAGCCAGAAAACTTCGACCCGAAGAAAAAATATCCCATGATTGTTTATTTCTATGAACGCAACAATCAAACCTTATACAACTATTTGGCCCCATCACCAACACCGTCTCGTTTAAACATCCCATTCTTTGTAAGTCGTGGCTATATTGTTTTTGTGCCCGATATCTGGTACAAAACAGGCAAGCCTGGTCAAAGTGCATATGACTACATTGTAAGTGGTACAAGGGCTGTAGTAAAACAAGGCTTTGTAGACAGTACAAAAATTGGCCTGCAAGGACAAAGCTGGGGTGGCTACCAAACAGCCCAGCTTATTACCATGACCAAACTGTATGCAGCAGCCTGGGCCGGTGCACCCGTTGCAAACATGTTCAGTGCCTATGGTGGCATACGCTGGGAGAGTGGTGTAAACCGGCAGTTTCAGTACGAGCATACACAAAGCCGTATTGGTGCAACTATTTGGGACAGGCCAGACCTGTACATCGAAAACTCACCCCTGTTCCATCTTAAAAAAGTAACCACACCGTTGGTTATTATGAGCAACGATAAAGATGGTGCCGTGCCCTGGTACCAAGGCATAGAACTGTTTACTGCCTTGCGTAGGTTGGATAAGAAAGTTTGGCTGCTCAACTATAACGACGAAGCACATAACCTGGTGGAAAGAAGGAACAGGAAAGACATACAGATACGTGAACAGCAATATTTTGACTGGTTGCTAAAAGGCGATAAAGCACCTACATGGATCACCGAAGGTGTGCCCGCTATCATGAAAGGAAGAACATGGGGATTGTAGAGAAGTAGTAAGTAAATAAAGTATATAGGGTGTATAAAGTAGTTAAGTATGATTTTGTGCTGCTACTTTATACACCCTATATACCTTTCTACTATAGATACTTCTTCCTAGCTTGCCCTACTAATATACTTCACCAAACTCCATTTAGCCATGGCAGTAATGTTTCCTCAATCGGAAAGCTGAAATCTGTTCAAACGGCTTACATAGCAAAAGGCAGCTTGTTTTATCGCTAGTGTTTGCTAATTTCTTTCCAGTGCCCTTTCGTAAAAAATACATTCCCATATCTGGGCGATTTGAAAACATAATAAAAAGTCCATGTGTCTCTATAAAGAGCGGGCCTTTCTTCTATTATATGATGCGTTGTGCTATCCATGCTTATTGTTATTCTCGGTATACGGTATGCCTCAAGAAACCCGATTTTCCCTTTATATGTTTTTGTTATTTTTTCATTGCATGTTTCATGAAATAGGAATTCGTTTTGTTGCGTTATCTCAAAACGGAAATGATTGTACTGCCAATCTGCTTGCCTTCCGTTAAACTTTGTTCGATCAATGATATACTCACCGTAAATGTCTTTTTTATGAAGCTCTTTTTTACCCCTGGCAATAGAAATGATATTCAATAAAAAAACAAACCCAATTACAACAAGCCATACAATGCCAATTGCTTTTCCATAGATCGTTTTCTTTGATGTAAACCAGATAATGGCAAGTATAATTGTTAGGGGCAACAGGATAACTACAAAAAATGAAATAAATAAAAACCCACCCATTGCATTTTATTTAGTTGGTACAACACGGTTACTACAAACGCTTTTCCTAATCCATCGTACTCGGATGCCTTTCAATTTTTGATTGTGTTTTATCAATGGTAAATAGCAACATCAATTGGATGGAGTTTTTGCCTGAACCATCGTCTGCTTTCCTGTAATCGTACTGACGTATAAACCCGCCCTGCAATAAAAACGATTTGGTAAACTGGTAGCCCAATCCACCAAACACACGGTTGCGTAAAAAATAAGGTGCTTCGTTACTAAAGAACACTTCATCAAAAGCGGTAGCATACAAAGTGTTTGTGGTAATGGTGCTTTTGTTGATAGGCACAATGGGATTGAACCGATAACGGAAACGGTTCAAGAAATCGCCATTTACCCAACGCTGCTCAATACGGTAGCGGTGCTCAATTTTTATGCGGTCAATATTATTGATGAGTACCAATTGCTGCCACAGCCTGAACTCCTTGGTATTTGCCGGCGATTTGAAAGTACCTGGGTAATCGTATGTCTTATAGTCTCCCACACCAAACAGCACCGACCCTTTTTTGGGAAAGTTGTACTGCAGCCCCGCCTTCAATTCATGGTAATAAAAATCCTGTGTAAGCTTCTGGCTACGGGTCTGTGTCTCCGCATAAATGGTCCAGTTCTTTTTCAGGTTCATGTTCATGCCTATAATATCCCACGAGCCCAGTTCGCTGTTCTGTGCATCAACAGCCGTACAAAAAAAGAAAGCCACCAAAAAATAGGTGGCTTTTGTTATGTTCAATTGTTTCATGAATCAATCAAAGGGTTGTTGTATAAGCTCAATCACACATCAAAAATCACACTTCTTCTACCATTCCCTGTTGGTATCCCATTTTTCAAACTCCTTGGCAACGGCCGTTAAAAAGCTGGCACCAATGCTGCCATCCACAATGCGGTGGTCATAGCTCAGGCTCAGGTACATCATATGGCGTATGCCAATGGTATCGCCCTCTGGCGTTTCCACAACCACTGGGCGTTTCTTAATGGCACCCACAGCCAGTATGGCCACCTGTGGCTGGTTAATAATCGGTGTACCCATCAGGCTGCCAAACGTGCCCACATTGGTAATGGTAAACGTACCATTGGCGGTATCGTCCGGTTTCAGTTTATTGTTGCGTGCAGCATCGGCTAGTGCGTTTACTGTCTTGCTCAGGCCCACCAGGTTCAGCATGTCTGCACCTTTAATCACGGGCACAATCAGGTTACCGCTTGGCAGTGCAGTAGCCATACCAATATTGAAATCTTTTTTCACAATGATCTTGTCGCCATCCAACGAAGCATTGATCCATGGAAAACGCTTCATCACTTTTGTAACGCACTCAATAAACATGGGTGTAAAAGTGATCTTGCTATTGTTCTCCCTTTCAAACTGCTTCTTCACCTTGTCCCTCCACAGCACCATATTGGTTACGTCTGCCTCGGCAAAGCTGGTTACGTGTGGCGATGTATGCTTGCTGTCAACCATGTGCTTCGCAATCATCTTACGCATCCTGTCCATTTCAATAATCTCCACATTGCCAGTATAGCTGGTGGCAGGTAGTGGGGCGGCATTGCTTGCCGGTTGCGGTTGGTTGCTGGTTGCTGGTTGCTGGTTGTTGGCTACCGGTTGTGGCTGTGCAATAGGTACAACAGCTTGGGGTTGGGCAACAGTACTGGCTACTGGTTGTGGTTGACTTACGCCAACTTTCCCTTCCCTCTTATCGGCAATATATTGCAACACATCTTTCTTGCTTACGCGGCCATCCTGCCCAGTGCCCGGAATGTTTTCCAGTTCGCTCAGGCTAATGCCTTCGCTGTTCACAATATTCAGTACTAAAGGCGAGTAGAATTTATTGTTGCCACCTGCTTTGGGTGCGGCGGCAGTTGTTGCTACTGGTACATAAGGCACTTCTTCCTGGGCCACTACTGGTTGCGGTGCGGGCTGTGGCGTTTCAACCACTGGTGCTGCCACAGGTGCGGCAGGCTCGGCTACGGGTTGTGGTGCGGCGGGTACACTACCTGTGCTGCCACCGCCGGTATCAATACGTGCAATCACGGTACCAATAGGCACAACATCGTTTACTACAAACAATATTTCGGTTATGGTACCGCCAGCAGTGCTGGGTACTTCGCTATCAACTTTATCGGTGGCAATTTCCAATACCGTCTCATCCTGCTTCACAACATCGCCTACATTTTTGAACCACTTTAAAATGGTGGCTTCCATAATGCTTTCGCCAAGTTTGGGCATTACTAAATCAACTATTGCCATACTAATTGTTTCTTTAAATGTTTAATCTGTAACCGGCTGCAAATGCTCACTCCGTCCTAATTGCATTGCCCAATAACCATTGGGTTTGTACGATATATCCACAGGCAGCTTTTGGTGCTGCAAAATAAAGGAAGTATTGTTTAAACCATGCAAGCAATCCGGCTAACCTTTCCTATACCATGCAATAGTGTATAAGATGCAGTTTATCCACATGTAAAAGTAGTTTTTCAACAAGTAAAGTTATTCCTGCTTTATCCACAGCAAGCAAAATAGTGGATGGATCAGGCAGCAACCGCTTTTACGCAGCTACTACAAAAACACTACTTTAGCTACTGCTTCATTGCAGGCCATACCATCCTGGCATTGCACTACCCAAAAACGATGTTATGACAGTAGAAACCATTATGGCCCAACTGGAAGCCAAAGGCAGCGAAAGCATCAAGAAAATTTTGCTGAAGCATGGGGTAAAAGAGCCCTTTTTTGGCGTAAAAGTAGAAGACCTGAAACTGATACAGAAAGAGGTGAAGAAGGACTACGAACTGTCCAAAAACCTGTACAACACAGGCAATGCAGATGCCATGTACCTTGCTGGGCTGATTGCTGATGAAAGCAAGATGACGAAGAAAGACCTTAGTGCCTGGGTAAAAAAAGCCGTATCCAACAACATTAGCGAATACACCGTGCCCTGGATTGCAGCCGAAAGCAATTTTGGTTTTGAACTGGCCCAGGTGTGGATTGACGCCAAAGAAGAATTTATTGCCGCTGCAGGCTGGGCCACGCTATGCAGCGTTGTGGCCATAAGGACCGATGACAAACTGGACATGCCCGCTCTAAAAAAACTGATGGACCGTGTGCAAAAAAACATACACAAGGCCCCCAACAGGGTACGCTCTAAAATGAATGCGTTTATCATTGCAGTAGGCAGCTATGTGGCACCGCTTACCAACGATGCCATAGCCACTGCACAACAAATTGGCGAAGTGCAGGTAATAGTAGAAGGTACCGCCTGTAAAGTGCCTGATGCCATAACCTACATCAATAAAGTAAAAAGCAAGAACGCAATAGGCAAAAAGAAAAAAATGGCGAGGTGCTAGCACCAATACAGGGTTAAAGGTTAACTGGTTAAATGGTAGAGTAGTACAACGTTTAAACCTTAAACCTGAAATTGATTTTAGGTACCCTGTTGATAATTGTGTAAGGGTTAACTGGTTAAATAGTGGAATCGTAAAACCGGTTAACCAATAGACCAATAGACCAATAAACGAATGAACCAATGAACCAAACTTTAACTCATGCAAATTGATAACTTACTGCAACAGGTTTCGTTTATTAAAGAAATAGACAAGCTGAAATACATACAACGCAAAACCCGGTTGTTTAACAGCAACAGGCACGAGAACGATGCCGAACACAGTTGGCACCTTGCCATGATGACCATTGTTTTGGCCGAACATAGCAACCAACCCATTGATGTGTTGAAAGTGGTGAAAATGGTACTGATACACGATATTGTAGAAATTGATGCAGGCGACACTTTTATATACGATACCACAAAAAGCCATACCAATACCCACGAGGAACTACTGGCAGCCAAACGCATTTTTGGGATGCTGCCCCCCGAACAGGCCCAGACCTTTATTGATATTTGGCAGGAGTTTGAAGAAGGCATTACCAACGAAGCCAAATTTGCAAGGGCCATGGATAGGTTTGAGCCCCTGCTGCAAAATACATCCAATAACGGCGGCACCTGGGCCGAGTACAATGTGGACTATACAAAAGTGTACGAAAAAAAGAAAGCCATCAAAAACGGCTCCGATACTATTTGGAACTATGCCGAAGACCTGCTGAACCAAAGCGTGCAACAAGGCATTTTAAAAAAGGCAAACCCATAACAAATTATCTTTTATTGCATATAAGGTGGTGTTGCTCTAAAACATATTGTGCATAGTATAATGCTCACCACTATAGCAACCCAGTCATACTAAAAAAGCTGGCCCCATCTAAACTACATTGTGTAATAAGCATTTACAAAAAGCTGTTCGGCCTAGCTGCACCAGTTTTGCGTAGTTATACGCAGTTTTGTGGCCATGCTGCTTGCATAGGTTTTGTTTAACAAAAAATACCATGTGGCAGCCATGGCCCAACGGCCTACTTGTTACTGGCCGGTAACTGCACCAGTTGCTTGATACTTATAATAATTGCTTATAAAGTAAACAACAAAAGCACGTATAGTTTCAGCACTCCAAAAAGCTTTTTTTGCTACAGGCAAAAGAATAACAGGTTTCATATATATAAATAACCAATACTTTCACTTTGGATGTAATACCAATGTTTAATGAATGTGCCAGCAGCTGTAAGGGCTGTTGGTAACATAATTCCTTAATCCTTAAAACCGGTATCAACATGGTTACATCCAAATGCCTATTTGCAACTGCCCTTGTACAAAGGTTGCAGCTTGCAGCCATCATTATTGCAAGCATCCCTATTATGTTTGCCTGCCGAAAAACCGATATGCAGGCCATGCAACAAGCACAGCAAAAAGCTGTTGAAAAATTTCTTGCACTGCCCCCGTACACCGCCGCTGAAGTGAAACGTGTTGCAGCCTTGTTGAAAGACAGGCACGAGCGGACTGGCTTCCTGAAAGAAATGGTACGGCAAAACGGTTTTGCCCTATGGGATAAAGCCATTATAGGAAGCAATGGCAGCAAAAAAAGCATGTTTGCCCGTTCAGGCAACAGCAGTAGCGATACCATCATTTACATTCCCCTTGCCCTCGAAAATGCCAACCATGTAAATGCATTCATTTACGCCACACTCAATGGCAGCATAGAGCTAAGGTTTTACCGTGCTACCGATTACGAACGGTTTGGTTTTGGTAGCCTGCAAAGCCCTGCAAGAAATGCGGACAAACTCGCTGTGCAGTTTATGCTGCTTGACTACAATGTGTTTGGGCATAGCGATTTCAACCTGCTGGACGACCGGCTATTGAAAGACACTACCATGCCACTGGGCACATCCACCCGTAACAGAACGGTGCATATAGAGCCTGCCACCAATATGGGCAGTAGGTACGAGATACATACCGTAACCCTTTGCAACACCACTTCGTACCTGCAATGCACTACCAACCATAGCTGTTGTCCCGATGGTAGCTGCCCTGCCTGTCAAGCTGTATGCTGGCACACAAAAACTGTATGTACCAGTTTTACCACTGTTGTTTTTGTGGATGATGATAATTGGGGCGGTGGTAGCAATGGCCCCGGTAGTGGCATGGGCGGCGGTGTTGGTACTGGTGGCTCCGGTGGTATTGGTGGGCCTACACCCGGCTGCAACCCCACGCCCATAATTGACAATGGCGAATTGCCTTGTATTGAGGGCGACATGAACGGGTGGCAGCCGCTACTTACACGACCACCTTCTACGGAAGAATATTTAAAGAAGCTGGTTAATGCGGTGCATAAACAGTCAGATTCCATTTATGCACTTTCGCTGGCACATAACCCAGCAGTAGAATACGGTTTCCTGGTTTGCCAAAGGGCTACAGGAGAGCCTTATGCAAGGAATATTAAAACGGATGGATTACAATATGAGGTTAATTATAATCGAAATATTCAACCAGACGAAACCATTGTGGCGTTGCTGCATACACATCCAGACTCAGATACAACATTACTGCAGGCCCCATCCGATGGGGATCTTAGCGGTATGAGAAAATTTGGAAATAGACAAAACTTCACAAAAATTGTTGAATGTGGCACCAAGCGGTATGCTCTTGTAATTACCGATCCTGTGAAGGCAATTACATTCTTTAATAATCACTCCGAGGATGATATGGAAAAAGATAATATCCAGTACCTCGAAAGCAATTTAAGTAATTCAACCCCAAGCATTGTTACTGAAAAATGGTTGCTTAAATACCTAGGGCCATCTGGCAACTGCGGTATAGGGCTTTATATAGCCACTAACTTGCCAGAAAAGAACAATTTCAAAAAACTCAATTAATTTACAGTTATGAAAAAGATAATAGCACTCATAGCATTTATCTCCATCTGTTATATGGCTTTTGCCGATGGCGGTTATACATATACTAATAGGTACACCAACAGGGTTGTAGTGGATAGCACTACCAGCTTGATACTACAACTGGACTTCGAATCGTTCAGGGGCAAGCCAATCGATTCGTTTCTGGTTAAGCTGCCACAGAACTATTCAAGCATCCATAAGTTTTTTGCAGGTGCCAAGGTACCAGGAGGGTTATTGATAGAATATGCAAATGGCAATTATGTGCGTATATATATGCAGCACCCACTATGTTGCATATCCAACCCCCATGCAATGCCATCGCAATGGAACCTGAATGAGCTTAAAATGGAAAAAGCGGCCGACATTACTTTGAATGATGGTATTAACTGTTTAAAAGGCTGCCATCCCGATAAGGAATATGATTGACAAAATATTACTGTTATTGAAATAAAGGCATCCATATTTTTTGCGTTCCATTTTCCAATTGCTTATCAACCCAATTAACCCACAGCCATGAAAAATATAATAACAGCAATAGTATTCATTGCCCTGTGCACTATGGCTTTAGCCGATGGTGGTTATAACCATACTAATAGGTTCATCAACAAGGTTATAGTGGATAGCACTACCAGCCTGATACTGCAATTGGACTTCGAATCATTCAGGGGCAAACCTATTGATTCATTTTTGGTTAAACTGCCACAGAATTATTCAAGCATCCGCATGTATGGTGCAGGCGTTAAGGGGCCACTTAATCTCACCATAAAATATCCTAATGGCAATTTCATTTTTGTATATGTGCAACGCCCTATTTGCTGCGTATCCAACCCTGGTGCAAGGCCATCGCAATGGAGCCTGAACGAATTTAAAATGGAGAAAGCCGATGATATTACACTGTATGATGGGGTAGCATGTTTAAAAGGATGCCATCCGGATACAGAGTACAATTAAATGGCCTATTGTATTAAAGGTAGGTTTCAAACAATGGTTTGTTAAAGCAAAAAAGTAATAACCCAATTAACCCACAGTTATGAAAAAGATAATAGTACTCATAGCGTTTATCTCCATTTGCACTATGGCTTTTGCCGATGGTGGTTATAACCATAATAACAGGTTGCAAAAAAGAACCATCATTGACAGTATCACTAACTTGATACTGCAACTGGATTTCGACTCTTTCAGGGGCAAGCCCATTGATTCGTTTCTGGTTAAACTGCCACAGAACTATTCAAGCATCCGCATGTTTGGTGCAGGTGTTAAGGGGCCACTTAATCTCACCATAAAATATCCTAATGGTAATTTCATTTTTGTATACGTGCAACGCCCTATTTGCTGCGTATCAAATCCCGGGGCAAGACCATCGCAATGGAGTCTGAATGAGTTTAAAATGGAAAAGGCTGCAGACATTACTTTATATGATGGGTCGTCAACATGCCTAAAAGGATGCCAACCAGATAGGGAGTACAACTGATAAAGGAAGATGTTAATATGTATGCAGCGGGCAATACGTTTGTTTCCGATAGATTCAATAACAGCATTAATTCACAGCCATGAAAAATATAATAGCATCAATAGCATTTATCTCTATCTGTTATATGGCTTTAGCCGATGGCGGTTATAGGTACAATAACAGGGTTCAAAAAAATAGTATCATTGACAGTACTACCAGTCTTATACAACAAATAGATTTTGGCTCATTTAGGGGCAAACCTGTTGATTCTTTTTTAGTCAAGATACCCCAAAATTATTCCAGTATCGAAAAGCTACATACCCGTGCAGCAACACCTCATGGCTTCGTTATCACTTACCCCAATGGCAACTATATTTATGTGTACATAAAGTATCCGCTTTGTTGTGTGTCCAATCCACATGCACTTCCTTCCAAATGGAGTATTGGTGAGCTTAAAATGGAAAAGGCAGATGATATTACCTTATATGATGCAGCAGGTTGTGTAAAGGGGTGCTACCCAGATAAAGAATATAATTAAACTGGTAAACCCAATTAACCCACAGTTATGAAAAAGATAATAGTACTCATAGCGTTTATCTCCATTTGCACTATGGCTTTTGCCGATGGCGGTTATAACCATAATAACAGGTTGCAAAAAAGAACCATCATTGACAGTATCACTAACTTGATACTGCAACTGGATTTCGACTCTTTCAGGGGCAAGCCAATCGATTCGTTTCTGGTTAAGTTGCCGCAAAATTATTCAGCTATTAATATGTATGGTGCGGGAGTGAAGGGGCCGTTTAGGCTCATTATTGAGTATCCTAATAACAATTACATTTTTGTATATGTTAAACGGCCTATTTGCTGTGTATCCAATCCAAAAGCAAGACCATCGCAATGGAGCCTAAGCGAATTTAAAATGGAGAAAGCCGATGATATTACACTGTATGACGGGGTGGCATGTTTAAAAGGGTGCCATCCGGATACTGAGTACAACTAAATTGGTACGGATAGCATAGTTATGCAATAGTAGATACTTGTCTATTTAAAACAGATTCAAATAATAATGTGTAGAATGGAAATGATCAACAACCTAATTTATATGCAATCGTAAACAAAGTAATAACATCAACAGCTGGCTAATGCTATTACTTATAATCGGTTGTTACAGTTCAATAAAATCCACATGCTGCAAAGCAGCATCAATCAGTGGGTATCTGTTCTACCCGTATCATCCGTGTGCCAATACATGCAACAATTATCAGGTACATGTTGCTAGCCTTGTATATACTACGCAGCCACTTACGTACAACTACTGAATTTTATAAAAATAATGCCCCATAATTTTTAAATGCTGGCTATAGCAACTACTTTGTTGTTAGGCAGCATACCATTTGCTGCCGGTAAAAAAATCTGTTAACACCAAAACTAACAACCATGAAAAGCAATGTTTTTATTGCAGTGCTATTATTGTGCTGCACCACCATGATGGGCTTTAAAAACCTTACAGGCAAAGGCACAGGCAACAACGGTACTTTGTACGTAAAGTTTAAACACGACCCCAACAAAGGCAATATTCACCTTACGGTACGCAGTGCGTCGGGTACGGTTAAATTGGCCGATGTGCAATTGGCACCTAACGAGGTTTTTGAAAAAACTTTTACCGGGTTGGCAACAGGTACGCAATCATGGTACCTAGTAAGTGTGGATTGGCCAAACACCGATTTCCATAACCAAAGTGCCGGCACAGGTAGCACCATTGCCAATGGTTTTCCGGTTACGGCCAACAATGCCATTGCAAGCTGGCAAATTGCCGGTACAGGTGCTTTTGGTAGCATACCTATCTTGCTGCCATAACAGCCGGGCAAATTGGGGTACATTAAAAAAGCCGTTATGCAACTAGTGCGTAACGGCTTTTTGGTATCGGTAAATAGGTAAATAGTTGGGGTTTAAAGTTTAAGGCTCGAATGTTTAATCGTTGAACCTGTTACGGAGTTGGTACTGGTGTTACGGTTAATTGGCTTATTGGTAAACTGAATATTGCTCGTTAACCCCGTCAAGGTTAGGCAACAATCAACTTACGCAGCATATTAATGGCATTGATGGCGGTAATATGTATGTTCCTGGTCCTGTCGAACCTGAAATTGAATTGCTGTGCAACTACCTGCTGCCTGTTGGCAACGGCAATCCATACTTGGCCCACTGGTTTCTCGTCGGTAGCACCGCCCGGGCCCATAATGCCGCTTACAGCAATGGCATAATCGGTATCCATTAGTTTTATAATGTTGGCCGCCATAAGGGTTACGGTTTGTTGGCTTACGGCACCCACGGTAGTAAGTATCTCGTTGCTTACACCCAGCAGTTGCGTTTTTATTTTGTTGTCGTAGCAAACCACACTGCCCGTAAAGAAACTGCTTGCCCCGGAATGTGCGGTAAACAACGATGCAATGTGTCCACCCGTGCAGCTTTCGGCTGTGGCTAGGGTCTGTTTCCGTTCTTTTAGCAATTTGGCCACGGCCTGCTCTAACGGTATGTCTTCATCTACCACTAAAAACTCCTGTACCAATGTTTTCAGTTGTGCAAACTGGGCATCCAATTCGTTGTTCAAAGTGGCTTTGTCAAAGCTGTTGCCCGTTAGGCGAAGTCTTACCATGCCATAGTTGGGCAGGTAGGCCAGTTTTATATGTGACGGTATTTTTTCTTCCCATTCCTTTATCAGCTCGGCTAGCATGCTTTCGCCAATGCCTTGGGTAAGCAGGGTGCGGTGCTCAATAAATCCGGTCTCGAATTTTTGCTGTATAATGGGTATTACATGGTGCGTGGTTATCCATTTCATTTCGTGTGGCACACCGGGCATGGCTATAAAAATGGTGCCGTTTTTTTCAAACAGCATGCCGGGGGCCGTGCCTACTTCATTTTTTAAAACGGTACATACATCGGGTACTTCGGCCTGCTTCCTGTTACGCTCCAGCAATGGGCCGGTGCGGTTAAACACTTTTTCAAACAGGTATTGCACGTGTGCCAATGTAGGTTCATCCAGTACCATCTTTCCACCAAAATATTCGCACAGCAAAGGTTTGGTTATATCATCAGCAGTAGGGCCAAGGCCGCCTGTCAATAGAATGATATCGGCATGTTTGCTTTCCTCGTCCAATGCGTTCCATATATCTTCATAGCCATCGCCCACGGCCAGCCTATGTTTTACGGGTACGCCAATCTTGTTCAGTTCCTGTGCAATAAATGCACTGTTGGTATCAATTACTTGACCGATCAGCAATTCGTCGCCAATGGTTATGATAGATGCAAATAGTTTTTTCATACAAATCCGTTCTGCTAATTTCACTGCAAAGTAATACGGTAAATGATAAATGGGCCATGCCGCCACTTACTAAAAGCGTAATGATTGTAGGTAAGGGTTCATTTTAAAAAACTTGTTTGTACATGAAAACACTTGGATTATTGGTGGGTGCATTATGGATGACCCTACATGCTTTTTCGCAAAATGTTACGCAGCGGTTAGATGCAGCCGTAAAGACTATGTTGCAGGATAGCAGTATGAAGCATGCCATTATGGGCCTCTATGTGGTAAACAGCAATACCAAAGAAGTGGTTTATAACTTGAATGCAGAAATGGGACTTGCACCTGCAAGCTGCCAGAAGGTTTTTACCAGTATTGCTGCATTGGATATACTGGGCAAAAACTACCGATGGAAAACGGAACTGGGTTACGATGGCGAAATAAACAACGACACGCTAAACAGTGCCTTGTATATTATTGGCTATGGCGACCCCACATTGGGCAGCTGGCGGTATGCGGCCACAAAACCAGATACCCTGTATAAACAGTGGATAGCCGCTATGAAGAGCATAGGCATTAAAAAATATGCAGAATATACTTTGGGGTATGATAGGAAGTGGGAGAGTGCCACCATACCCGGTGGCTGGATATGGGACGATATTGGTAATTATTATGGTGCTGGTATAAGTGCATTGAACTGGGGCGAGAATCAATACGAATTGAAGTTGAAAGCAGGTGATAGCATTGGGGCAAAAGTGAAAATGGATGTGCGTGCATTGGGTAACGAAGATATTTACCTGGAAAATGAACTGGTAACGGGCAGGCCCAAAACGGGCGACAATGCATACGTGTACCTGCCACCCTACAGCAATGCAGGTTATATAAGGGGCACTGTTGGTATTGATAGTAAAAATTTAAGCATTGCAGGCTCGGTACCCAACCCATCGTTAAACATGGTAAATGCATTGGCCCAGGCAATGGAAAAAGAAGGCATTGGCAAAAGCAGGTATGTGGGTTCGTTTAATAGCTCTGTTATAGAAAAGAAAGACCTGCCCATTGCTTACAAAACATTTTATACGTATTATTCGCCAACGTTAGACAGTGTGAACTTCCATTTTTTAAGCCGCAGCGTGAACCTGTATGGCGAAGCGTTTATTAAAACCATTGCTTATGAGAAAACAGGTTTTGGCAGTACCGATTCTGGTGTTGCCATTGTAAGAAGGTTTTGGCAAGAAAGGGGCATTGAAAAATCGGCCTTACGCATGATAGATGGCAGTGGCCTATCGCCACAGAACCGTGTTACCGCAAACAGTTTGGTAACGGCTTTGCAATATGCCCGGACAAGGGAATGGTTTGCGAGTTTTTATGAAGCATTGCCCACCTATAACCAAATGAAACTGAAAAGCGGAACCATTGGTGGCGCAAAAAGTTTTGCAGGCTACCACAAAGCAAAAGACGGAACGGAATATACCATTGCTATTATTGTGAACAATTTTGACGGTGCTGCCAGTAGCGTGGTAAAGAAAATGTTTGTGGTGCTGGATGAGTTGAAGTGAATTTGGTGGCACACGGATGACACGGGTTGAATGGATGCACACTGATTGCATGCCGCAAGGCAGCATGTGGACTTATTATTGTACATAATAATTTGATGGTACAGTTTTTTGTATTATAAGTTTAATTGTTTGTAGCTTTAAAAATCATCAACCCAAAACAATTGTATGAAAGAGCAAAATTTCAGCAACCATAGCCGTTATGTGCCCCTGTACCATTTTATTGCAAGTGCACTTTTATTGGCCATATTAATTGGTGCATCCATCAATTTATGGTTCAATGCAAAACAGAATACTTATTCATCCTGTCTCATTTTTGCGTTGACCGTTTTAGTGGGGCTGGTTTGGTATTTCTCCCGCACATTTGCCCTAAAGGCACAGGACAGGGCCATACGTGCAGAAGAGAACTTCCGCCATTTTATTTTAACTGGCAAGCCTTTAAGCAATAGCTTACGTATGAGCCAGATTATTGCATTGCGTTTTGCAGCAGATGAGGAACTTGCGGGGCTTGCAGAAAAAACAGTTACGGAAAATTTATCCAGCAAAGCAATTAAGCAGCATATTAAAAAATGGAAGGCCGATCATCATAGGGCTTAACCAATAAACGACAAACAAAAGCAGTTACTTACCACAAAGGGCACAAAGTGAAAATAGAATTTTTCATTTCGTGCCCTTTGTAGTTCTTACTACTTACTAAAATAATGCTCTATCTTTTCATGCATGGCTGCAGGCATGGTTGTTTTTCTTCTGGTTGCTGCATCCAAAAAATACAGCACCACTTTGCCAGAGGTAAGCAACTTGCCAGCTTCATTAAAAACTTCCTGGTAAAAAGTTATCTGGTGGTCATGTGGCAGCTCACGTATCTGTGTCTTTATCGTTATCAAATCATCATAGGTAGCGGGGCGTAAATATTTTACCTGCATTTCCACCACGGGCATAATAACGCCTTGCTGCTCCATATCCTTATAGGTATAACCCAACTGGCGTATGCTTTCCACTCGGCCCACTTCAAAATACTGTGCATAGTTGCCATAATAAACCACATTCATCTGGTCTGTTTCTGCATAGCGTACCCTTACCTGTGTTGTGCTCTCGTACATACTAAAATTTGTTGGTAAAGTTAATAGGCTTTGTTGTTTATCCACAAACGGCCTTATTGCCCAGCCAAAACTTTGCTGCACGGTAACTTTAAAGCGATTTTGCGTTTTATTAAGAAACAAAACGGGAATCTTTGTTATTCAAGTTTCACCTCCATATCTATGCATACAACTAAAAAAATATTTGCACTGGGTATTTGTTGTGCAATGATGCTTGTGTCGCAGGCTCAATTCACCAAAACAAATAACGACCCGGATGAAGACTTCAAAACTGCCAAGGAATATTGGCAACGCGAGCAGTACAGTTTGGCGTTCCCCATTTTCAAGAACCTGTATTACAATGGCAGCAATAATAGTTTGTTGCCTGTAAGCGTATTGATAGAAGCAAAATATTACTCGCTTGTTTGCGGACTGAAACTGAACGATGCAAGCATAGAGCCTTTGGCGGTTGAATTCATCATGCTGGAACACAATGCACCCCGTGTGCAGATGATGAGCTTTCACTTGGCCGAATACTATTACCGCCAGAAAAAATTTGGTGATGCCAATGAATACTACGCTAAATCCAACATAGACAACCTGAGCAATACGGAAATTGCTGCGATGAAATTCCACCAGGCTTATGGCTTTTTTACACTGCAACAGTTTGATAAGGCAAAGCCCCTGTTCAATGCCATACGCCAGTTGCCAGATGATGCCAACTATATAGATGCCAATTACTACTATGGCTTCATTTCCTTCTACGAAAAGAATTACAAACAGGCATTGGAGAGTTTTAAAGTGGTGGAAACAAACCCTGCCTACCAAAACATTGTACCGTTTTACATTGCGGAGATCTATTATTTTAATGGTGAGCGTGACAAGGCCATTGATTATGCCGACAAAGCCATTAAACGTGGTGGCCAATACTACGACTTGCAATTAAAGCAACTGGTTGGGCATTCTCTATTCGAGAAAAGGAAATATGCAGAAGCATTGCCTTACCTGGAACAGTACGTTAACCGCAACGAAAAAGTAAGACGTGAGGATCTGTATGAATTAAGCTATTGCTATTACGAAGCCAGCAGTTGGAACAAAGCCATCAGCGGTTTTAAACAGTTGGGCGGCAAAGAAGATTCATTGGCACAGAACAGCATGTACCTATTGGCCGATGCCTACTTGAAAGTGAACGACAAACCCAATGCTAGAAATGCCTTTCTCTTCTGTGCATCCAACAACAGCAATGCGGTGCAAAAAGAAATCTCCCTGTTCAGTTATGCAAAGCTGAGCTATGAACTGGGTTACCTAGATATTGCTTTAAAGGAATTGCAGAATTTTATTGCGGCCTATCCAAAATCCACTTTCATACAGGAAGCAAAAGAACTGCAGGTAAGTGTACTCACCAATACCAGCAACTACAAAGAAGCATTGGCCCTGTTTGAAAGCCTGAAAGAACAAAGCGAAACGGTAAAGAAACTCTACCCACGCATATTGTACGGGCGTGCAGTGGAACTGATAAACGACCAGCAGATCGATAAGGCCGATGACCTGTTTAACCGCATATTGCAAGTGCCCTACAACAGCCAGCAGATACAGTATGTGTATTTCTGGAAAGGCGAGATTGCCTACAGAAAAGGCAAGACAGATGAAGCATTGGGCTATTTCCAGAATTATTTGAAGGATGAAAAAACAAACGGCGAAGTAAACCCCGTGAATGCCAAATACAATGCAGCCTATTGCTTATTAAAGAAAGAGGAATACAAAGGGGCTTTGGGTTATTTTGAGCAGGTTACCAGAAGCGTTTCTACCTCATCTACCAGCATACAGCAAGATGCTTATATACGCAGTGCCGATTGCTATTTTATGGGCAAGGACTACAAGCAGGCATCTAAAATGTATGAAGATGTAATTGCCAACAATCTGCAACAGGCCGATTATGCCCTGTTCCAGAAAGCAATCATAGCTGGTGCCACAGGCAAAGGCAACGAAAAGATAAACCTGTTGCAGACACTGCCGCAACGTTACCCTAACTCGTCATTGATTGCAGAAACCAATATGGAGATTGCCAATACTTATCTAGCTGATGAAAAATGGCAAGAAGCCATTCCATATCTGGAAAAAGTAGCAAAGGATAAGAAAGCAACAGCCTTATACCCACAAGTATATTTAAAAACAGGTATTGCCTATTTCAATTTAAACAAGAACACAGAATCGCTGGTGTACTTTAAAAAGCTGGTGACCAGTTACCCCAATTCTGCCGAAAGCGACGATGCAGTGGAATACATTAGAAAAATATTTGTGGAAGACCAGAAGCCAGGTGAATTTGTAACCTTTATGCGTGACAACGGTAAAACCGTTACCTACAATGAAGAAGATTCACTCACTTACCGTTCTGCCATGTTGCGTTACGATGCAAAGGATTTTGCAAGTGCCAAACAGGGCTTTGCACAATACATTTCCAAGTTCCCCGATGGTAAATATGCAATCGAGTCAAACTACTTCCTGGCCGAAATCAATATTGTAAACAAAGACTACAATGCTGCATTGCCTTATTACAATGCCGTGGCCGCCAAAGCCCCTAACCGCTATGCAGAAAGGGCTTCGCTGCAAAGTGCACGCATCTATTATTTTGATTTGAAGGACTACGCAAACGCCGAAAAATACTATTCGCAACTCAAATCGCTTTCAACCCAACAGGAAAACAAATTGGAAGCCATGCGTGGTTTGTTGCGTTGCCAATACAAGCAACAGAAATGGGCCGAAGCCATGCCAAATGCACAGGACCTGTTAAAGGAAAAAGGTATTGCGGCAGATGACCGGATGATGGCCAACATGGTAGTTGCAAAAAGCAACCAACTGGCCAATAAGCTGGATGAAGCCACTGCAGCCTATAAATCCGTTATAGCCATTGGTAAATCTGAGTTCAGTGCAGAGGCACAGTACCGCATTGCAGAAATACTGTTGCAACAGAACAAGCTGGCCGATGCGGAAAAAGCAGGTTTTGAAACCATCAAGAAATATGGTAGCTACGATTACTGGGTTACCAAAAGCTACATCTTATTGGGCGATGTGTACTATGCCCAAAAAGACTACTTCAATGCAGAAGCCACTTATAAAAGTGTAAGTGAAAATGCCTCATTGCCCGAACTGAAAGATGAAGCGGCAAAGAAGCTTGCCAAAGTGATTGAGGAAAAAAACAAAACAAATAAAGTTGAACAACAGTAAAACTGGTGACCAATGAACAGACTGAAAAAAATATGCATACTGATACTTGTTGCAATAACCCCTTTTGCCAACATTGATGCCAAGGGCAAGCAAAAGAAAAAAGCAGCAACACAGAAATCAACTGCCAAGAAAAAAACTTCGCAGGCCAAAAAGAAAACAGCCACGGCAAACAAGGCCAAGGCTGGTAGCAATGCCAAAAAAACGGCCACTGCTGCCCCTAAAAAAACAACTGCCAAAACAGTAGCGGTAGCCCCCAAAAAAGAAGCGAAAGAAACGGATGAACAAACAACCGTTAAGGTAAAAGATACTACCAAGCCAGATGTGGTAGTACTATACTCCAGCTTTAAACCAACCTTGCGTAATGCTGCCAAAATAAACTTTACGGCCGCCACGCCAATTCTGGATACTACCCGTATTGCATTAACCTATAAAGTACCGGCACAGAACCTCTTCTTCTCCTACCAGCCAGTAGCCATAAAACCATTGGCGTTATACGTGGACAGCAGTGTGCATTGGCAAAACGACAAATATGTAAAAATGGGCTTTGGCAACTACTCAACACCTTATCTGGAAGCAGGTGCGGCTTTTGGCGATGGGGTAAAAGCATTGACCAGCGTACATGCAAAATATACTTCATCAAAAGGCAGCAAGGACTTTCAACAGTTCAGCAAAGCTGGCATCGAGGCATTGGGCAACTATACTTCGGGTAACCTGGAATGGAACGGTAAACTGTTTTACGATAACAGTACCCAATACCAATATGGTTACGACCCATCAACATTGGTGTTTGCCAAAGAAGACCTGAAGCAACAGTTCAACACCATTGGATTAAACATAGGCCTGCGGAACAAACAGGCCAACAGCTATGGCATTACGTATAAACCTAACCTGGGCGTAAGCTATTTCTTTGACGGAAGGGACGGCAAGGAGCTGGACTTTGTGGCCAAGCTACCCATCAACAAATCTTTCGGAACCATGTTTGCATTTGATTTAGGGCTTACTGCAGACATCACATCTTACAAAACCAGTACACAAACCATCAAGAACAACCTGTTTTACCTAGAGCCCACCATACAGTTCAAAACCCCCAACCTTAAAGTCAATTTTGGTATAGTGCCTGCGTGGGACAATCAGAACAATTCCATACTGCCAAACATTTCTGCCGAAGCAAAAATCAACGGCGAAAAATTTGTACTGCAGGCAGGCTGGGTTGGTTACTACCAAAAAAATACTTATCAGTCTTTAGCAGCTATCAACCCCTGGCTACAGCAACCTTCGGCTCTGTTCAATACCAAGATACGTGAACAATATGCTGGTTTCAAAGGCTCCGCCGGAAGTCATTTTACCTACAATGCAAAACTCTCTTTCATGCAATTGAACGGGCAGCCACTGTTTGTAAACGATGTGGTTGATGGCAAGTCATTCCTTATCCTAAACGAACCCGAACTGCAAATGGTAAAAATTCATGGTGAAGTTGGCTATACTGTGCAGGAGAAATTTTCTTTGCTGGCAGCAGCCACCATCAACCAGTTTACCAAGCTGTCTGTATATGATAAAGCCTTTGGCTTATCGCCTATGGAACTGACAGGTTCCTTACGCTGGAAAGTATTGAAGGACTTGCATTTCAAGAGCGATATCTTCTTTTGGGATGGCCCACGCTACCTGAGCAAAACCCTGCAGACACAAAAGCTGGATGCGGCTGTAGACCTGAACATGGGGCTTGAATACAGTGTTATGCCCAAGCTTAATTTATGGTTGCAATTCAACAACCTGCTCAACAACCGCTACCAACGCTGGAGCCAATATGAAGTATTAGGGTTGAATGTTGTGGGTGGCGTGGTGTATTCGTTCAAATAACAATACCAAGTGCACAGCATGCAAGTATAGCAGTATCTCGTAGTGCTTATGCTACTGTAAGGCCATTGTGTACATGCTTAGTTTACAGAAACAAAAGACAGCGTTGATTCAATAAAACGCCCATTCTAAAAAGAGGATTCAAATAGCTAGACCTTCTATTGAATATGGTTCGCATTATGTTTAACTGTCTTCTGTCAACTCTCCACTGTCAACTGTCCTTCTTCCTTCTTCAACGGATACATACTCAATGTAGCAGCCACCACTGCATAAGCCGGTGCCAACACCCAGCCCACAAAGGGCAGCAAATGCATGGCATAAAAGCAAAACCCATTGCCTATGGCAAGCCCTTTATGTGTGCCAATGTATTCAATGCTTTCGGCGGGCGATTTACGGTGCCGCTCCATACTGTAATCCAACATAGAAAAGCCATAATAATAAAACTCAACCAACAGGCTTATTACCGGCGTAAGCAGCCCTGCCACGGGCACAAGGCTCAACAGTAAAATACTAAAGGCATATACCGTTTGCCATAGGGCATTACGCAGGGCTATGCGTATGCCCCGCACAATATCTTTGGTAAGTTGTGCAAAGCTGAAGGGAAAATCCTTGCCCTCAATAATGGCTTCTGTTTTTTCGCTCAGGTAGGCAAATACGGGCGAGCCTACAATTAGAAAGAAAAACTTAAATAGCGAAAAGTAAAACAGCATCATGGCCACCCAAAGCACCAGGCTGCCCAGTGTAAACAAAAAGCCAAGGAAGCCATTGTTTATCCTGTCCAACCAGCCTTTTAAACCCGTTTTCAGGTTTAGCCAGCCAATAAAGCTATTGCTGGTATGGGCAAAATAGTACATGCTTACGCAAAACAAAAGGGTGTAAATAATGCCCGGTACTACAATCCACTTCCATAGGTTGTGCTTACGTATAAATTGATGGGCCTTAAAATAGGCCTCAATGGCTATGATTATTTCTTTTAGCAACTTGGGGGTAATTTGCGTTGCTAAGATACTTGTTTACCAAGTTTAAACAACATGTTACAAAAAACGCCAAAGCATTGGGCAAAGCTGCCCGCAAGTTTTTACCAACGTAGCAATGTGCTGCTCATAGCCAAAGAGCTGCTGGGCAAAATACTGGTTACGCATTTTGATGGTGTACTGACTGCTGCACGTATTGTAGAAACAGAAGCCTATAATGGTGCGGTTGACAAAGCATCGCATGCATACAACAACCGCCGCACGGCCCGTACCGAAGTAATGTTTGCACAGGGCGGCACCGCTTATGTGTACCTGTGTTATGGCATACACCACCTGTTTAATGTGGTTACCAATACCCAAGGCACACCACATGCAGTATTGATACGTGCTGCCGAACCTTTGCTGGGTGTTGAAGATATGCTGTTGCGTACCGGCAAGCCTAAGTTGGATAGTACCTTAACCCGCGGCCCGGGCAATGTATCTAAAGCACTGGGCATAGCCACTCATCATACCAATACCAGTTTGCTACAAAGCGAAATATATATTGCCTGCGATGGCTACCAACCCACCAAAAACCAAATAGCTGCCACGCCCCGTATTGGTGTTGATTATGCAGGTGATGATGCTTTGCTGCCTTACCGTTTTATTGTAAAGGATAGCGTTTATGTAAGTGGTAAGAAGGGATCGACTAAGGGGTGATGGTACCCCTCCCTTGCATTACCATCATTTGCGAATAACTGCGGTGTTATTGGTTGATTGGTTTATGTGTTAGCTGCACTGTAAAGCAAACTCCGTTTGCTTGGTAGCCCCGTCATAAAAAAAGTAAACCAGCCCCATATCGCCCCACATAAGCCCTGCATTGTCTTCGGAGTCTATTTGAAACAACAGTGGCATGGGTTGGCCATTACTGCCCACGGGTGTGCTTTCGCCCTGTACCCAACAGGGGTAGCCACCAATTTGGCTGCTGTAGTTTTGCTGGCCGGTTAATTGCTCTATGGCTTTTTGGTAACTATGCCAAGGCTTGCTTTCGTTTAATATGCAAGATAGTTTGGCCGCTGTTTCGTGGTAGGTGTTTAGCCCTTCCCAATCGGGCAGCGATTGTATTGCCTTGAACGATATGTTGCAGTATTTCAATTGTTCAATACCTGCCGGGGTATCAATCTGTATGGCAGATGCTGTGTTTAGGGTTTCGTATATTTTAATAAGCCAGCCGTCACTTTCCGTATCAAACGCAAATTCTTCCATGCCGTAAAAAAACTGCACCAGTTTAATATTATCCGGCAGGTTTATTTGCCCATTGTTGAAAATTTGAAGAACAAATTCCAGGTGCTTTCCATTTTTTGCCGTGGGCCATTGCCCGCCTGCTTCAAAATAGGGCAGTCCACCAAAATGCGAAAGCAATGGTGCATTTTCGGGCGGCTGCTTCGATGGTGGATGCACTTCCAGTTTTGTTGCGTTTCTAAGCAGTGGCCTAAGCAGGCTTAAAAGGTCTTCGAAAGAAGTAAGGTTTTGGTCATTCAGCTCTTTACGGTAACCATCGTAATGCGATGCGGTTTTGGCTGGCTTTGCTGGCTTAAAAAGGGCTAAAAGCTTTGTCAAAATATTCATGGGTCAGTGGTTGCTATTCATGTAATAGATAGGCTGAAAAAATCAAATCAGTAACAAGCCAATTCAAATATAACAGATGCTGGCTATGTGGTAAACTGGTATAAGGGCAAACCTGTTTAGTTAACTTATACTTCATGTGCAAGGCAGGCAAACCGTATTCGGAGGCTGCATCTGTCTGCAAAAACAAAAATTATCGCCGCAATTCTGCCATAACATTTAGTTTTGGCCCATAACTGAAACTTATGATAGTAAACCTTAGCGGGCAGCACAGCCTTGTAAGTAATTGGGTAAGCGAATTGAGGGATGTAACCGTACAGGGCGACCGCCTGCGTTTTCGCCGCAACCTGGAAAGGATTGGCGAAATTGCTGCCTATGAAATAAGTAAGGAACTGGCTTGGAAAGAAGTGGAAACACAGACCCCGTTGGGTACGCATAACAGTAAATTATTGGAAACCCAACCTGTATTGGCCACCATTTTACGTGCAGGCCTGCCCTTGCACAACGGTATGCTAAACTATTTTGACAAAGCAGACAATGCCTTTATATCGGCCTACCGCAAGCACCTGCCCAGCGGTAGCTTTGAAATAAGCCTTGATTATATGAGCTGCCCATCGCTGGAAGGCCGCACGGTAATTATTAGCGACCCCATGCTTGCCACAGGGGCTTCCATTGTAAAAACCATTAACGTAATGCAGGCCGATTACAACCCTGCCAGCATTCATGTGGTATGTGCCATTGCCAGCAGTATTGGTATAGAATTCATTCATCGTGAATGTGGTGAGCATGTAAAAGTGTGGTGTGGCGATATTGACGATGAGCTTACCGCCAAAGGTTACATTGTACCCGGTTTGGGCGATGCCGGCGATTTGGCTTTTGGTACCAAAATGCAATCCTAGGCAAGCGGTTGACTATACTGTTGGGCTTGTTGAAACCGCTATGATCACTACATAAAATCGGCTTCTACAGGCTTAGCCTTACAACTTATTTTTAAACTGGCTTATTCTGATTGTCGCAATTGTTAAATCGTGTATATATTGTAAATACATTTACAGCATTATTCTTACATTCGGTATCTAATTGTTTCGATGAAAAAAATTCTCACACTTGTTTGCACAGTCTTGCTGTTCCTCTCTGCCCAGGCTCAGGATCCGCATTTTTCACAATTCTTTTCATCGCCACTAACATTGAACCCTGCTTTTACGGGTAAATTCAATGGTAGCTACCGCGTTACGGGCAATTACCGCAACCAGTGGCCCGACATCAACAATGCGTTTACTACAGCTACGGCATCTATCGACTTTCATATATTGGAAAACAAGATTGCCTATACCGACAATTTTGGCGTGGGCATTATGGCCTATAACGACAATAGTGCCAACGGTGCGGTAAAGTTCAATTATGCATCCATATCAACCGCTTACCATTTGGGGTTGGATGAGGATGGCTATAGCCAGATAGGCGTTGGCTTTCAGGCCACATACGCCAATATGCTTATTAATACGACCAAATTAAAATTTGAGGACCAGTTGACTACATTGGGTTTTACAGGCGTAACGTCAGAAATATTCAGCAACCCGTCGGCGTTGAAATCGAACTACTTCGATTTGAATGCAGGTGTATTGTACACTGGCAGCAGCAACGACAGGAACAACTATTATATTGGTGCCAGTGTGTACCATATAACCAGGCCCAAACAAAGTTTTTCAGGTGCCAATTATTTGTTGAACCCAAGGCTTACCATACATGCTGGGGGCTATTTTCCCATGGGTGAAACAACAACGTTGCATGTAAGTGTCTTACAAAACATGCAGGGCCAGGCAAGTGAAACCGTTGTGGGTGGTGCCGTACAATTTAATGTTGGCGGCGATGACCCCGACAAGCCTACGAGTTTTTATGCAGGTACCTGGCTACGCTTAAAAGACGCTGTTATACCTTATATAGGGCTGGAGTATGGCGATTTTAGGCTGGGTGCCACGTACGATGTAAACACATCTTCCTTAAAAACGGCCAGCAATAGCCGTGGCGGTATAGAGGTATCATTGATATACACCCGTCGTCCATCTACCGAAAGAAATATACATTGCCCTAAGTTTTAGTGGGGTTGCTTCATTCGTATTTATTTAATTAAAGTCCTGTTATCAGGTTAAGCTCCCCGAAACCGCGTCGGCATTTCTTTATAGCCTTCCGCATGCCGATAGGCATTGAAATAGGCTGATAACTTGCTCCCTCTTTTACACAAAGCAAATAATTACGCTTTAACAACTGCATTGAAAATTTTTACGACTGCAATTATGTAATGCTGCAAAAAATACCATCTGGTGGGTATTCAATTTAAAAAAACTATCAGTATGCAAAGAGTATTTATTGCAGTTATATTATTGCTAAGCATTAATATAAACCATGCACAAACAAAAAATGCAACAACCGTTACTTCTCAGCTAACCAACGCCAATGTGTTTTATGGTTATGGTGCCGAACTTTTGCATAAAGCAAAAGCCAACCTTGTTACTGGCCAGCAGGAGGTTGTTATAGAAAACGTAAGCAATGTACTTGACCAGAACACTTTGCAGATTAGCTGCCCGGAGAATGTGGTGTTGTTGAGCTATCACTTCAATACAAAAACCATCAATGTGGCATCGCCCATAAACCCGTTGACAAAAAAGATGGAAGACAGTATCAAAATGCTCAACAAACAAATAAATGCCAACCAGCAAGAAGCAACCGTTACAGAAGAACTATTGACGAAAACCACAAAGATCATTGACAACTATTCTGCCGCACCAGATAAAGCCATGAACACAACTGACGTAGTAAAACTAATTGAATACTACAACGGCAAAGTACAAACCTATCGTGCTGCCATATATACGCTGCAACTAAAAAGGAATGATCTACAGGAGCAGGTAAACGATATTAATACAAGGATATATGAATTGAAATCAAAGGATGGAGCTGCTTACACAAAGTATATCGGACAGCTTGTATTGCAGTTAATGGCCAAAGAAGCAGGCAATGCCGATTTTTCCATATCGTACTATACACAAAAAGCAGGCTGGGTACCTACTTACGATATGCGTGTTAAAAGCATTGACAACAGTTTTAAACTGGTATATAAAGCAAGTGTAAGCCAAACAACAGGTATTGATTGGAAGCAGGCAAAGCTTACGCTAAGTACCAGTAACCCCAATCAGGGTACCAACATGCCCGTGCTTACACCCTGGAACCTGCAACTGTATGTACCTGCTGTTTATGAACAGATGCTGAAGGGCAGGGCAGCAGGCGTACAGGTGAATGTGTACAATAGGGCACAGAGCATGGCCAAAGAAGAAGTGGGAGTTGGTTATGAAACCAAAAAAGATGATAGGAAGTATTTTGACATGAGCGACATTAGCAGCTACACCACTTTAAACGAAAGCCAACTGTTTACCAGTTTTGAAATTGACCTGCCTTATGATATACCTACAGATGGCAAAGCTTACAGTGTGGCCATAAAAGAAGAACCCATTAAAGCAACCTACAAACATTATGCAATACCAAAGTTGGATAAGGATGCATTTTTACTGGCCGAAATAAGCGATTGGGAAAACCTTGACCTGCTACCTGGCGAAGCCAATGTAATTATGGACAATGTGTATTTAGGCAAATCATTCATTGACCCTAATACTACCACGGATACTTTGAACATATCGTTAGGACGTGACAAGCGTATAGCGGTGAAACGATTGCTGATGAAGGAAAACAGCCGGACCAAATTGATTGGCAACAACAAAACCGAAACCTTTACCTATGAAATAACGGTAAAGAACAATAAGAAAGAAACAGTAAATATGTTACTGAAAGACCAGTACCCATTAAGCAGCACCAAAGAAATAGAAGTAAAGCTGGATGATAGCAGCGGGGCAGAAGTGAATGAAGAACTGGGAATATTGAATTGGAAAATAGCATTGAAGCCTGGCGAAATAAAGAAGTACCGGTTTACGTATAGGGTTACCTACCCAAAAGATAAAAAGATTGGCAACCTGAGATAGTCTGCTGCAAAAGGTTGATACGGAACACCGTTTCGTATCAACCTTTTTTCTTTGTGTACTTGCAGCCTTTGTGGTAAAGAAAAGCAACTATGTATGTAATGATGGTAATTGAGGTGGCTGTTATAACGTACATTGCCTTTTAACCACTTGGCACAACAGGTTTAATTTTTAACAACCTGCTTCAAAAGTTTTTTGTTTCTTAGTGTCAATAAACCTTGAACCATGAAACAACTTATTGCAGTACTGTTTGCCTGCACAGCCATCATTGCATGTAAGAATGATAAGCAAGAAAAAAAGTTCAACGAAAAAACCTACGAAGAAAATAAAGAGAGCCTGGCGGACAAAGAAAAAAACAGCCCTGCCCGTTTTTTGACGGTTGACAATAGGGACAGGAAAAACCTGATCGGTCAAACAGTAGTGATAGGCCATCTTACCAACAATGCAACGGTTTGTACTTACAAAGACGTTGAAATAAAATTGTCTTTTTACAGTAAAACAGGTGTTAAGCTGGATGAAGGCATAGAAACCATTTACGAAACCATACCTCCGGGCGAAAAAATAAAATTCAAGACAAAATACTTCTCGCCAAAAGGTACAGATAGTGTTGCCATACAGGTATTGAAAGCAGGTGCGGAAGTGAAGAAGTAACGATTAAAAGTTGATAAGGTATATACAGTAAATAGGGTATATAAAGTAGGTTTAACTGCTTACTTTATATACCCTATTTACTTAGTTACTTCTTCCATCTTATTTCACAAACTCAAACTTATCTCCATCAAACAAGCCTTTATCGCTCAACTTTAAATGTGGTATTACCAACAATGCCATAAAGCTGAGGGTCATAAACGGAGCCATTAAAGTGCTACCCAGATCTTGTTTTGTCATGTTGTCAATGGCTGTATAGGCATCGGCAACTTTATAGCCATCGTTGGCACTCATTAAACCGGCAACGGGTAAACCAAGTACCATTTCTTTATTGGCACTAACTGCACTAACACCACCTTGCTCTTTTATTACCAGGTTAATGGCTTTCATCAAACTTTCATCATCGCAGCCTACAGCAACAATATTGTGGCTATCGTGTGCAACAGACGAAGCCAAGGCTCCATGCTTTAAACCAAAATTTCGAATAAAGCATTTTGCAACAGGTGCATTGTGGTAACGGTTTACTACAACCATTTTAAGTATGTCATTCGCAACATCACTAACCAAAGTCTTGTCCACTGTCTTCCCTTCCAGCATCAGCCTGTTGGTAATTAACTGGCCATCCAAAGCTTCCATTACAGGTATCTTGCCATCTTCATTGGGGTATTCATCTACTGCAATGCTTAACTGGTCAATAGTAATTTCATTGCAATCAAATTGGTTGATGGCAGTAACATCCACACTTTCAATAAATGATTTTCCATTCTCCGCAACCAACTCACCATTGATATAGGTTTGTAGTATGTTGAAATTTGTCAAGTCTTCAGCCACAATAAAATCAGCAGCATCGCCCGCTTTCAATAAACCCACTTTCATTTTGTAATGCTCAACCGGGTTCACACAGGCAGCCTGCAATACCTTAAACACATCAATACCTTTGGCCACGGCCCTTGCACACAACTGGTTAATATGTCCAACAGCCAAACTGTCTGGGTGCTTGTCATCGCTGCAAAACATCATCATGGCATAATGTTCATGCATCAGGTCAATCAATGCTTCAAAGTTCTTGGCGGCACTTCCCTCACGTATCAAAATCTTCATGCCGTATTGCAGTTTGTCCAATGCTTCTGCGGCAGTAAAGCATTCATGGTCGGTACTGATGCCTGCATCAATATATTGTTTTGCTTTTTCGCCCATCAGCCCTGGGGCATGTCCATCTACAGGTTTACCCAGTTCATGTGCATGGGCAATTTTTTTCATCACTTCCGCATCCTTAAACAGCACACCGGGAAAATTCATCATTTCACTTAAATACAGCACTTCATCCTTTTCCAACAATGCCCTTACATCATCGCTGTTCAATGCTGCACCTGCTGTTTCAAAAACGGTAGCTGGCACACAGCTTGGTGCCCCAAAGTTGAATTTGAAGTTGACCTTTTTGCCGTTCTCAATCATGAATTCCACACCTTCCATACCGCATACATTGGCTATTTCGTGCGGGTCGCTAATAGTGCCCACTGTGCCATGTACTACGGCCAGTTTTGCAAACTCGCTGGGTACCAACATGCTGCTTTCCACATGCACATGGCTATCTATAAAACCGGGAAGTAAATAATGCAGTGGCAATGCACTGTCAGCCGCAGGTAGCGGGTTAATGGTTTTAATGCGTCCGTCAACAACTGTAACTTCTGCCGGGTAAATACGTTTGCCAATAATGTCTACTAAGTTGCCGGTAACTGCAAAAGTGTTTTGTGCCATAAGATTTTATTAAAAGATTTTCAGCAATCGGTTTATAACGTTCAGGCCGCTAAATTTGGCAAAATTTCTTATATAAAATAGTATTATGAAAAAACTGTCGCTCTTTATTTTTTCCATGTTGGCATTGGCCGCAGTACAGGCACAAACGGTGGATGAAGTTATTGAAAGGTTCCTGCAGGCCCATGGCGGTAAGGAAAGGTTGAACAGCATTACTTCCTTACAGGTACAAAGCTCGCTGAACCTAGAGCAGATGGGCATAACGATTACCATTAACAATATCAAAGAAAAGAACAAGCTTTTCCGCATACAGTCATCAAGCCCCATGGGTGGGGAAGAAAGCTATACCATTATTACCGATACGGTTGGCTATAGTTATATGCCTGCCATGAATAGCCCAATGGGCAGCACAGAAGCCAGCCTTACCAAATTTTCGCCCGAAGAGTTAGCGAACCAGGCTTATCAAAAAGACTGTGCAGGCTATTTTGGCCAGTTGGTTGACTATGCTACCAAAGGCAGCACGGCCGAATTGACGGGAACAGAAAAAGTGAATGATACGGAATGCGACAAAGTGAAACTGAAACTGAAAAGCGGGCAGGAAATGGTGTTTTACATTGCCCAAAACAATGGCCAGGTTAAACGCCTGCAAGTGCCTGGTGCCGTTGCCCTGGAACTGATGGGCATGAGCAATGCCATGAAGGCATTTGGTGGTGCATCGCGTATGGGCGACAGGAAGATTGCCATTGATTACGAGAAGTACAAAATATTTGATGGCTTTCCTTTTCCAACCAAACAAAGCATCCAGCTTGGGCCAATGCAGTTGGTTATAGAAAATACAAGCATTAAAGTAAACCAGCCTGTGGATGCAAAATGGTATGTAGTAAAAGGGGCGTAACACATCCATTAAAACATAAAAAAAGTGCTGCCGAATTTTATTGGGCAGCACTTTTTTTATGGATACATATTTTATCAGGCTTCAATTAATCCATGCTTTACGGCATACAGTATCAAGCCTGCGGTACTTTTGGCACCGGTCTTTATTTTTAGCCTGTCGCGTATGGCTTCTACTGTTCTTGGGCTTATTTCTACAATCTCGGCAATTTCTTTGGTACTTTTTTCATCACACATCAGCTTCAGCACCTGTATTTCCTTGTCGCTAAGGTCTGCTTCTTCTCCATTTAAGCCAGTAGGTGCAGCTTGTTGGGTGCGTAAACCGCTCAACATGGCCCTATTGGTAAACTCGTTAAAGTAGAATTCGTTCTCAAAACAGGACTTGATGGCTTGGTAAATCGTGTCGCTGTCAGAGTCCTTGGTAAGGTAGCTGTTGGCACCAATGCCCATTAATTTGCTGATGAGGGTAACTTCATTGTGCATCGTCAGCATGATCACCTTTACATCTGGCAGTATTTTCTTCACTTCGGGCAACGTAGCAATACCATCCATTATTGGCATCTGTATATCCAACAAAATCACATCTGGTTTAAGGAATTTAAGCAGGTTCAGCAATTGCATCCCATTCTCCGCTTCGCCCATAAACTCAATGTCCTGGCGAAAACTTAGGGCAGATTTTACCCCCTGTCTAAACAGGGCATGGTCATCCGTAATCAAAACTTTTATTTTCTCACTCATATTGTCATTATTGGTAGGTCGTGGTTGGCTGCCCCAAAAGGGTTAGTAAATAACACAAAAAGGAGGCGGGTTAATTTACCACGAATGTATTAGAAAATTTACGAAGGGAGAAACCCTATTTTTCCCATACGGCTTCGCTATACTGAAGTTCTAAAAAAGGGAAGTTTTGCTCTAGTTCTGGGAATAACCTGTGCGTATGTTTGCATTGTCAATTTGATACAACGGTTTACCCCGTTTTATTCAATATCCAAGAAAAACCAAAGAGCTGCAGGGCAGCAAAATCCGAAAACCGAACAACAACAATAATCCGAAACCTAGAGAAGACACCGGAGTATTAAAGCGACAAAAACCAAATCCGATCCTTAGAAAAGCTGAACCCGTTTTTGAAAGTCCAAGCGTGAAAAACCAAACCTGCACCAATCCATGCAGGGCCAATATCCTAAGCGTGAAAAATCGCAATCCAACATTCCTGGAAGCTATAAGGCCCAGGTTAATGACCAGGGCCTGATGACAACATCAGGCCTTTTTTATGTATGGCAAAGCCTTTGGGGAGGCAAAATGCTACCCTTCAGTTCAGTCAACCGCTACTACTTGCTTGCTTCCTGTTCTGGTAACAATGAATTTTTTGCGGGTCACTACGGGTGTTCCCTTACTGTTTGCGGTATTCCTGTTTTCTTTTAATTGCTTGATTTCCTGTTCCTGTTTGTTTACCTTCTGTTCTAGGGCGGCTATTTTTTGGGCAACTGTGGTATCAGTAAAAGTTACTGATATGCCAGCATTTGCTTTGTATGCTGACAAGGAGAGAAGCAGTGCGGCAACAATGGATATCTTTTTCATGTGTGCGAGTTTTAAAGTATTGGATGATTCGTACCAACAAAAGTATGCTAACGGGTGTTAGTATCTGTAAACACAACCTTAAAGTTTGGTCGATTTTTCCTTTCCTTTGGGGATGCCATGTTGCAATAATGGAAATAAACAATACACATGAAAATTGCCGATATTATCCATGTACTGGAAAAAGCCGCCCCACCATCCTTACAGGAAACCTATGACAACGCCGGGTTGATAACAGGCGATGCCGGTTGGCAATGTACAGGCATTATATGCACGCTGGATGCAACAGAAGCAGTTGTACTAGAAGCCTTGAGCAGGGGCTGTAACCTGGTTGTGGCACACCATCCCATTGTTTTTAGTGGACTGAAAAAGCTGAATGGCAAGAACTATGTTGAAAAGACAGTCATTGCTGCCCTTAAAAACGATATTGCCATTTATGCCATACATACCAACCTGGACAATATGTTGCAGGGCGTAAATGGTAAAATAGCCGATAAGCTTGGTTTGGAAAATAGGAGCATATTGGCACCCAAAACCGGGCAATTGATGAAACTGTTCACTTTTGTCCCAACAGACCAGGCCAACCATGTACGCAATGCCTTGTTTGAAGCGGGTGCAGGCCATATTGGCAACTACAGCGAAACCAGTTTTAATGTGCAGGGAACCGGTACTTTTAAAGGCAACGAAAACGCCCAGCCCTTTGTTGGTCAAAGCGGCAAACGCCATAAAGAAACGGAAACAAAGATGGAAGTTGTTTTTCCGGTTTGGCTAAAAAACAGGCTGGTTGCTGCATTGAAAGCCGCACACCCGTATGAGGAAGTGGCTTACGATATAGTGCCCCTGGCCAACGACCTGCCCTTGGTTGGCAGTGGCCTGATTGGCCAACTGCCCGAACCTATGGAAGAGACAATGGTACTTAACATGCTGAAAACCAGCTTTAACCTTGCTGTTGTTCGGCATACACCCTTACTGGGCAAACGCATTAAAACAATTGCTGTTTGTGGGGGTGCCGGTAGCTTTTTAATAGGCAAAGCCATTGCTGCGGGGGCAGACCTCTACGTTTCGGCCGATATTAAGTACCATGAGTTTTTTGATGCGGACGGAAAGTTGGTAGTAGCCGATATTGGACATTGGGAAAGCGAACAGTTTACCATAGAACTTTTAATGGAAATTTTACAGTATAATTTCCCTACTTTTGCAATCCTTAAAAGCAATGTGGATACCAATCCTGTTAAGTATTTTGTCTAGCAAGGTTGCACTTCATTCCCGGCTTTTAAACTTTAAACTTTAAACTTAATATATGGCAGCGGTTAAAGATTACTCTGTTGAAGAAAAGTTGTTAAACTTGATAAAGCTTCAAAAAATTGACAGCAAACTGGATGAGTTTCAAATTTTGAAAGGTGAGCTTCCTTTGGAAGTAAGTGACCTGGAAGATGAGATACAGGGCCTTCACGCACGCCGCACACGTATTGAAGAAGAAGTGAACGGTATCAACGAATTTATCGAAAGCAAAAAAATTGCCATCAAAGAAGCAGATGACTTGGCCAAGAAGTACGAGAAACAAAGTACCAATGTTAAGAACAGCCGCGAATTTGAAGCCATTAACAAAGAAATGGAAATGCAGCAGTTGGAGATGAAACTTGCAGAGAAGCATATTAAGGATGCAACTGAAGAATTGTCGGACAAGGCAAGGTTACTGGACGGTGCCAAAAAAACAATTGCCAGCAAAGAAGGCGTATTGAACCACAAGAAAAGCGAACTGGAAAAAATTATTACAGATACAGAAAAAGAGGAAACAGATTTTAAAAAGAAAAGTGCCGATGCTCGTACACATACCGATGAAAGGTTGCTGTACAGCTACGACAGGATCAGGAAAAGCTACCGCAACGGTTTGGCTGTAGTGCCTGTAGAGCGTGATGCATGTGGTGGTTGCTTCAATGCCATTCCCCCACAAAAGCAAAGCGAGATACGCCTGCACAAAAAAGTAATGGTTTGCGAAAACTGCGGACGTATACTGGTTGATGCAGACCTGAACGATAGCGTAGAAGTAAAATAAATCCTACAATAAGTAATTTAAAAGGGTAACCCATAAAACGGTTACCCTTTCTTATTTTTATGAAGATGAAAAAATTGTTGCTGCTTTTTGGTTTAATCAACTGCTTTGTTGCTGCAAGGGCAGAAAAAGTATTTGAGTTCAACACTACCTGCCAACAAGCCTACCGGGAAATAATGCAACTAAAGCTGAACAACGGACTGGCACTGGTACAAAAAGCCAAACTGCAAAACCCCGATAACCTGATACCGCTTGTGCTGGAAAGCTATATCGATTTTTTTACCCTGTTCTTTAACGAAGACCCCGCAGAATTCAAGATACGTGAACCCAGGTTTGACGAACGTATTGCAGCTTTAAAAAAAGGTCCGGACAATTCGCCTTTCTACAATTTTTGCTTGGGGGCAGTTTATCTGCACAAGGCAGGTGTGAACCTGAAGTTCGACAGGCAGTTTAAGGCCGGTATCGACTTTCAGACCGGGTATAAATATTTAAAGCAAAACAAGAAACTCTACCCAACTTTTGTACCCAATCAATTATTATTTGGCGGCCTGCAAGCCACTGTGGGCACCATACCCAAAAGCTATAAATGGATAGCGGGCATATTGGGCATTAAAGGCTCCATTGCCGATGGCATGAAAACCGTGAACGGCTTTGTAAACAGCAGCGACCCTTGGGCAAGGCTTATGTTTAATGAGGCCATTTTTTTGGACTGCTACCTGATGTTCTACATTGAAAACAAGAAGGACGAAGCCCTACACCTGATTGATACCAAGAAGCTGGATGTGATAAACAATCACCTGTTTACGTATATGGCCGCAAACCTTGCCATCAACAATAAACAAACAGAATATGCAAAGAATGTGGTACTGAACAGGAACAGGTCTGCCGATTACATGCCTACAACAGTATGGGATTTCCAGTTGGGGTTCATTTACCTGCACCACCTGCAAACGGAGGAAGCCATCAAGTATTTTGAAAGCTATATACGCAATTTTAAAGGCAAGTTTTATGTAAAGGATGTGTACCAGAAACTGAGTTGGTGCTATTACTTACAAGGCAATATGGCTGCGGCAGAAGAAGCAAGAAAAAATGTGATTAGCAAAGGGGCCGCCATTTCCGATGCTGACAAACAGGCGTTGAAGGATGCAAAAACCGGTGTTTGGCCAAATCCTGTGCTGTTGAAAGCAAGGGTACTGAACGATGGCGGCTACAATTACGATGCACTGATGGTATTGCAGGGCAAAAGCACCAGCAGCTTTACAAAAGAGGTAGAGCAGTTGGAGTATTGCTATAGGGTAGCAAGAATTAATGACGACCTGAAAAATGACGATGCTGCCATCGCTTTTTATTTAAAAGCAATGGCCATTGGCATTAACCGCACCGAATACTATGCAGCCCGTGCCGCATTGCAGATAGGGATGATTTATGAAAGACGTGGCGATAAAAAGAACGCCATTGTTTATTATGAAAAATGCCTGGACATGGATGACCATGATTACAAAAACTCATTGGACCAACGTGCCAAGAGCGGTATTGCCAGGTGCAATGGCGAGTAGATAATTGGGTAACTGATAAATATGTCAATTGAGCAATGGTTGTTAGGCTATTTAAAACGGTTACCTGTAAATTTGGCTCCTAAAACTATTGGCCAATTGGCATATTAGCACCTATATATTATGCTTCAGAAACTGCACATACAGAACTACGCAATTATAGATGAAATTGAAATCGCCTTCTCTCCCCGGTTAAATATCATTACGGGCGAAACAGGAGCCGGTAAAAGTATCTTAATGGGTGCATTGAGTTTGATATTGGGCGAACGTGCCGATACTTCCGTACTATTAAAGAACGACAAGAAATGTTTTATTGAAGGCTTCTTTAAAATTGATGACAAAAAAGAGATCAAACAATTTTTAAAGGAACATGAACTGGATGAAGAAACTGAATTGGTATTAAGAAGGGAAATAGCAGCGAACGGTAAAAGCCGTGCCTTTATTAACGATACGCCAGCAACCTTGCAACAGTTAAAACAACTGGCTTCTTTGCTGGTTGACCTGCACCAGCAATTTGATACATTGGAGCTGGGCGATACCGATTTTCAACGTGAAGTAATAGATGCATTGGCAAATAATACGGCCAGGGTAGAAGCCTATCAAAACCTGTACACAGAATGGTTGCAGGCAAAGAAAGAACTGGGTGTGTTGCAGCAGCAAAAAGCATCTTTTAACAAAGAAGCAGACTATAACCAGTTTTTGTTTGATGAACTGAATGAAATAAACCTACAGGAAAACGAACTGGAAGAATTAGACAATGAACTGAAAATGCTGAGTAACAGTGAGGGTATTAAAACAGCATTGTCGAGGGTTTATTTTGATTTGAAGGAAAGCGAGCAGCCGGTTGTTACTCTATTGAAACAATTGGTGAATCAGTTAAATGCCTATGCTGCCTATCACCCGGACTTACAGGGAATCATAGAAAGGTTACTGTCTGCCCAAATAGAAATACAGGACATTGCAGGTGAAGTGGACAGGATAAACGATGCTGTTAACTACGATGAAAAAAGGATTGAGTGGATCAATGAAAGACTGGCAATTGGGTACAAGCTATTAAAAAAGCATGGCCTGCAAAATACCAATGAGTTACTACAATTGCAACAAGGGCTTGAACAGAAACTACAGGCTGTGTTGAATATTGATGATGCCATCATTAATCAGGAAAAGAAAGTAGCAAGCTTGCAGGATGAAGCCAATAAACAGGCGGAAGAAATATCCAAGGCAAGAAACAAACAGGCAAAGCCCCTGGAAGAAAAAGTGAACGAACTGCTGGCCCAGGTAGGTATGCCCAATGCCAGGCTGAAAGTGGAAATAAAAGAAACGGCTTTGAACAATTTTGGTAAAGACAATATTGAACTGCTTTTTGATGCCAATAAAAGCAACCGTTTTGAACCCATACGCAAAGTGGCAAGTGGCGGTGAACTGAGCAGGCTGATGCTTTGCATAAAATCGTTGGTTGCACAGAGTATCAATTTGCCCACCATGATTTTTGATGAAATAGATACGGGCATTTCTGGCGAAGCTGCAAAACAGGTAGGTGCCATCATGAAAGGTTTGGCTGGCAGCCGCCAGATCATCTGTATTACCCATCAACCACAAATTGCAGGCAAGGCCAATGCACATTTTTTTGTGTACAAAGAAATAAAAGACGAAGCCGTTAAAACAAATATCCGCCTGTTGAATGATGATGAACGCATAACGGCCATTGCCAAAATGCTGAGTGGCGAAAAACCTTCTGCCGCCGCATTGGAAAGTGCGAGGGAGATGATGAACTAAACAAGCAAATCAACAAAAAGTAAATCCAAAATTCCTGGCGATATGAAAAACGTTCCGCATTGGCAATGGTTCATGGTTCTTTATTTTGTACTGGTAGCGGTTCCGGTTTATATAGCACATGTTCAATTAAAGAAAAAGCTTTTGATCGATAAAACTGTACAGAACATCCTGTACTATTTTGTGGCAGTTATTGCAACGGCATTTGTGATGCATTTTATAACGATGCTGCTATATTATAAATTCATCTTTTCCAATCACAAGTGAAACATTATTTTTACCGAATCATACATCTTAAATCAAACATCATAAATCGATTACTATGGCATACAACTTATTGAAAGGCAAACGTGGTATCATAACCGGGGCCTTGGATGAAAACTCCATTGCCTGGAAAGTAGCAGAAAAGGCACATGAAGAAGGTGCAACATTTGTATTGACCAATGCACCCATTGCCATGCGTATGGGCGAGATCAATAAGTTGGCAGAAAAGACAGGCAGCCAGATCATACCTGCAGATGCTACCAGTGTGGAAGAACTGACCACCCTGTTTACGCAGAGCCAGGAAGTGCTGGGCGGCAAGATAGATTTTGTACTGCATTCCATTGGCATGAGCGTGAACATACGTAAGAAGATACCTTATACAGAAAGCAACTACGATTATTTCATGAAAGGTATTGATGTAAGTGCCATGAGCTTTCATAAAATGCTGGCCGTTGCAAAAAAGCTGGATGCCATCAATGAATGGGGAAGCGTGGTAGCATTGACCTATATGGCCGCTCAAAGAACCTACCCGTTCTATACGGATATGGCCGATATTAAAGCCATGCTGGAAAGTATTGCCCGCAGCTTTGGCTACCATTATGGAGTAGATAAAAAAGTACGTATCAATACCGTTTCGCAATCGCCTACCAAAACCACTGCAGGTACGGGTATCAAAGGCTTTGGCGATTTCTTTGATTATGCAAATGCCATTGCCCCATTGGGTAATGCCAGTGCAGAGGACTGTGCCAACTATTGCATTACTTTGTTCAGCGACCTTACAAAAATGGTTACCATGCAGAACCTGTTTCATGATGGTGGCTATAGCACTACAGGTGTTAGCAATTATGTAATGGAGAAATTGGGAGTTGAGTAATAAAAGTTGATTAATTAACTAGTTCATTAGTTGATTGATGCCTTGTATTGGTATTGGAACGGATGGAGTAGTTACTGTAAATTCAGCTTGATATGTTATATAATAAAAGCCGGTGCATGAATATGTATCGGCTTTTATTTTTAGCTTGCTTCCGTAAATATTGTATATGACACTCCTGTTTAGCCTTACACCCAGCCAGATTGCCTTGATTGGCTACATTGGTTCTTTCCTTACATCCGTAACATTTATACCGCAAGTGTATCAGGCATGGAAAACAAAAAGTGTGGGCGACTTAAGCATCTGGATGATTGCCATTGTAATTACCAGTACCCTTGTGTGGCTGGTGTATGGTTTTGGTATAGAGCATGGCGGGCCTGTAATTGTAGCAAACCTTGTAGTGCTGGTGCTTACATTGGTACTGTTATATTTCAAGTTTACGTTTAAGAAAAAAGAATAGTTGCAACCTGTTTAATGCAAAGGTCTTTTCTTGATCATTCCACCTTTAGTATCCTTCACGCTGTTCATTACCACAAAAGAGTTTGGGTCTATCTTTTCAATTTCTGTTTTTAGCTTGCTTATTTCCAAACGGGTAATTACGGTGTACACAATGTCCATGTCTTTAGTAGAGCCCGTTTTGCCGTAACCACGTTTGCCTTTGTACACGGTTACGCCACGCCCCAATACATTAATGATCATTTCCCTTATTTCTTCGTTGTGCGAAGAGATAATGGTAACGCCTGTATATTCTTCAATACCTTCTATAATAAAGTCAACGGTTTTGGATGCCGCCAGGTAAGTGATCATAGAGTATAGTGCCGCTTCAATAGACAATAAGTAAGCAGCCACTGCAAAAATAATGATATTGAACAATATGATAATATCGCCAATGGTAGTGCTTAGTTTTTTGCTGATGAATATTGCCAGTACTTCCGTACCATCCAGTACAGCACCGCCACGTACAGATAGGCCGATACCTGCACCCAAAAAGAAACCACCAAAAACCGCTACTAATAGCTTGTCGTGTGTAACATCGGGAAAGTGGACAAAAGTTACACACAACGCCAGCCCGATAATGGCAGCCGATGCTTTGAGTGCAAACGTTTTTCCGATGGTTTTGTAACCCATCAAAACAAAAGGTATGTTAATGATGAGTAGCCATATCTGTACGGGCATCTTTGATTTTTCGCTTACCAATAGTGCAATACCCGTAGCACCGCCGTCAATAAAATTATTGGGCAACAAAAAACTTTCCAGTCCAAAAGCCGCACAGCAAATACCTGTGCCTATCAATAAAATATCCTTTACCCAACGCAGCACATTGATCTTTGCTTCACGAAAAGCTTTTGCCATGGCAAAGGCTGAAAGCTCTTTCTGTGAACCTGATTTTTGCTGCTTCTTGGCTGCGGACTGTATAATAATCTGTTTAAAAAATGGGCTTATAGACATAGGCTAAATATAAATAGGTTCGCTTGGCTTTAATGATGCGATAGCAATATGCATTACCATATTCCTATCTATGCTTCAATAAAACTTTACTGTGTTTTCTTTCAATTAATGTTCCGATAAATCATGCGGAACAATCTTGTTTTGTTGAATGAACTGGCAACAATATTTGTTTACCATTTAAACATCAACTTTAAGTTAACCAATCTAGGGGTTAACCTATTGGGCATTGCAAAAGTGTTGTTCTGAAAATCCTTTACCAGCAAATAACTAATGGTATTTGCACGGTCAATTAAGTTAAACACTTCCAAGCTTGCCCAAATGCTTTCGAAGTTTTTAAAGGGTGAGTGACTGCGTCGGTTTTGTTTTTCAGGGTCAAGTAACAAGGCACTTAAACCTAAATCAACACGAATATAAGGGTCTATAACTAAGGCGTTCCTATATTTAACACTTCCAGGAATATTGTATGGTAAATTACTTCCATACAAAGTATTCAGATAGAGCTTGAAATTTTTGTTGGTACTTAAATAATCTTGAAAGAACATACCAAAAGTTATCAGTCTGTCTGTTGGCCTCCGTAGCCAGCCCACATCAACTGTTGTGCTGTCTATGGGCCTGTTCTGTGCATCCAGCGTATAATTTTTATAAGTGTCGTTGTTAATGTTCTCTTTGGTGTTCATGATGCCAATGCTTATCCAGCTCTCTGCATCTTTTACCAATTCGCCATACAGCCTAGCTTCAATACCCATTGCATAAGCCTTGGCATTGTTCTCGCCAAAATAACGTACCCGAACATTGTCTACATCATAAGGCACTACATCTGTCATGTTTTTATAATAGGCTTCTGTGGTAAACCTTGCAGGGCGGTCCATCATCTTAAAGTTATAATCAAGCCCCAATGTTGCCTGCCAACTTTTTTGTGCTTTTAAACCCGTGTTCACTGTGCCATCATACCTCCTTAGCTCTCGGTAAAATGGCGGTTGGTTGTAGGAGCCAACAGATGCTTTTACTACAATGTCTTTTTTCCATTTCTTGGGTATGAAAGAGATGCTTACCCTTGGTGATACCAGGAACTCTTTGTTCAATGTATTGTAGTTGTAACGAAGGCCCAACTGCATGGTAAAGTCCGATGAATCCTTGAACTGTATATTATCCTGTATATAACCACTGAAGCGTGTGATGTCCAGGTCTGCTTTATTCTTTAGCACCTTGTTCAGTTGCAGTGTGGGGCCGCCATAGGGCAGGGCATAACCCGCACTGTCATTATATTCCCATTCATTCAGCTTATCGTTCACCAATTGTTTCTGTATGGTATTGCCCCATTGAAAAAAATGCTTGCCTTTGTCCAGGCTGCCTTTGTGGCTTGCATCCCAAACGGTAATGTCTAAACTGTTCCTGGAAAAATTCTGGTAAACGCCGGCACCCAAAGGGTTGGTGATCAACCCATAGCTGGCAGAGCTTCTGTCAAAATCACGGTCACCAAAAAGATAGGCACCTGTTATATCTATGTTTTCCTTTTCGTTGTTGTTGAAGCGGCTCAGCATCCATTTCAAACGCAGGTTCTTATTGGGTTGGTGTGTTGCCGACAGACCAAGAAAATTGGTGGAGTAGGCATCTTTCTCCTGCCCTTCAAAATAGATGTCCAAACCAAAATTGGCCGTATAGTAAGGCGAGAAAACAGAGGATGACAGCTTGCTTTCCTCTGGGTACAAGGTGAATTTTGTTGCAGATGTATTGGCAAATAACTCTAACTGCCATTTGTTGCTGGGGGCATACGTAACCAGGGTCTGCAGGTCGTTGGATGTAGGGATATAATTGCCCTTGGTATCCTGACTGCTCAACAGGTTCCTGTTGCTGCGGTTACGCAGGCCAATGAGATAGGTGACTTTGTTTTTGGCTGCTGTGCCTTCTAAATGGAAACCCTGCTCCAACAGTCCAATATAGGCACTGCCACCAAATGTTTTTGGTTTGCGGTAGCTGATGTCCAGCACACTGCTCATTTTGTCGCCATATTTTGCCTGAAAGCCACCGTTGTAGAATTTCAGGCCGCCTGTAAGTTCGGGATTGATAAAGCTCAGCCCTTCCTGTTGTCCATTGCGTACCAGGTAGGGGCGGAACACTTCAAAATCGTTTACATAAATCAGGTTCTCATCGTAACTGCCGCCACGTACAGAGTATTGGGAAGTAAGCTCATTGTTGCTGCCCACGAATATCTTAATCAATTGCTCAATCCCAGTAATGGGCGATGGGTTTACGGCCGTTTTGGTAGGGTCTATATACACACGGCCTGTTTCCTTCCTGTCGCGTTTGTCCTTAACCGTTACGCCTTTCAGTTGGGTGGTATCTGTTTTTAATTTGATGGAAACGGTTTCTGTCTCGCCTTCATTTAGGATATAATTTTTTTGAACCGACCGGTGGCCTACGCCCGAAAAAACAAGTGCTGCAACTTTATTGGGTGTAATGTCCAATTTAAAAAAACCGCTATCGTTTGTGGTGGTGCCTTTTTGTTTACCCAGTATCTCTATGGAAATGCCAATCAATGGCTTATCATTCTCGTCCAGTACTTTACCCTTTATTGTGGCTTTTTTTTGTGCATATATGGAAGTGGAAAATAAAATAATTGATAATGTAACTAAAATAGCCTTCATGCCTGTTTATTATAGCAATGAAGATAGGGATTGGGCCTTGAATATTATCTGTGGATTAAAAAAATGAAGTTTTGATTAAAAAGAACTTAAGAAACACGTATTTTGTGGAATCATTTAAAAAATTATTGTTATGAAGAGAATCTTTACACTCTGCCTTTCGTTAGCAACGCTTGGAGCAATTGCCCAAAACACTCAAAAAACAGCAGCGGCTTTTGGGGCAGGCAACTTGGTAGTTTTCCGAGCTGGCGACGGATCTGCGGCTTTAAGCAATGTTGGAACTGCGGCTTTTTTGGATGAATATACTGTTACTGGTACATTGGTTCAGTCTATTGCATTGCCTACTACAGCATCAGGCAGCAACAAACGTCTTATTTGTAGTGGTACCGCTACAAGCGAAGGAATGATTCAAAGAAGTACAGATGGTGCATATCTGTTAGTAACGGGATATGATGCTGCTTTAGCTACTGCAAGTATAACCAGTTCAGCTTCTGCCAGTGTAAACAGGACAGTAGCCAGGGTAAATAGTGCAGGTGTTGTAGATGCCTCCACTTCATTAACGGATTTTTCCGATGGAAGCAACCCTAGAAGCATCATTTCTACCAACGGTACCGATATGTGGGGAGTTGGCGGAGCAGGTGGTGTAAGATATTTTACTTATGGCAGTACAACTTCTACACAAATTTCTACTACCAGTACGAATATTCGTGCAATTGATATATTTGGAGGACAGCTTTACATTAGTACAGGTTCTGGCTCTTTACGTGTAGCATCTGTAGGTACTGGGTTACCGACAGTTGCGGGTCAAACAATTACGCAATTACCTAGCTTTCCTACTACTGGTAGTCCTTATCAATTTTGGCTTGCAGATTTAAGTGCAGCAGTTCCCGGACCAGATGTACTTTATGTTGCTGACGATGCATCAGGTACAGGGATACAAAAATATTCTTTGGTAGCTGGATCTTGGGTAGCAAACGGAAGTGTTGCCGTTACAGGAAACGGTGCACGTGGTATTACTGGTTCAGTTGCTGGCTCTGTTGCTACTTTGTATATTGCAAATGGTACCAATATTTTTTCATTGGTTGATGCTACTGGTTATAATGTTACTATAGCAGCAACAAGCCCAACCTCTATTGCAACAGCTGCAACAAATACAGCATTTAGGGGTTTAGATTTCGCACCAGGTTCAGTTGTGCCTCTTTCAATGCAATCATTCACCGCTTCATTGGTTGGTGGTAAAGCTTCTTTGGCTTGGTCTAGCATAAACGAAATCAACGTTAGCGGTTTCGCAATCGAAAAAAGCAAAGACGGCAAAAGCTTCACCCAGCTTGATTTTGTAGCTGCAAAGAATGCTTCAACCAACAGTTATAGCTATACCGATGCAGTTGCTGCAACTGGTACTACATACTACCGTTTAAAAATTACCGACAAAGACGGTTCTTTTAAATACAGTGCAGTTGTTGCATTGAATGCCAAACAAAGCATTAGCCTGGATGTGTTCCCTAACCCGGTAAGCAGCACAGCTATTTTGTCGCACACTAAAGCCAACAATGGAGCAACTATTAAAGTGTTGAGCATTGAAGGCAAGAAACTGATGCAATACAGCGTACAGGCAGGTGCTACACAAAGCAGCATCGATGTAAGCAGGTTGGTTAAAGGCAACTATCTGGTTGTATTTGAAAACGCAGGTACAATGAATGCTACAAAATTCATTAAGCAATAACTTTTTTGAAGATACACAACAAACTAAAAGGCTCTCCATTGGAGAGCCTTTTAGTTTGTGTACCATGTTTTCTAATACCTGTCTAATAAATTACTTTTAACTCTCTCGTTACAATGCTTTCAGTCGGGCAATGGTTTCAGTTGGGTTGGCAGACCTGAAAACGGTATTGCCAGCTACCAATACATCTGCACCGGCTTCAATAATTTCCTTAGCATTGTCAAGCGTCACTCCTCCATCAATCTCAATATGCAAAGGCTTGTTCCTATCATTGGCCATTTGCCTTAGCTGTTTGATTTTTTCCAAGGTCTGAGGAATGAACTTCTGCCCACCAAAACCCGGGTTCACACTCATTAAACAAACCATGTCAATATCCTGAACAATATCAACCAGCGATGCAATGGGTGTGTGCGGATTCAATGCTATGCCCGCCTTCATGCCCAGTCCCTTTATTTGTTGAATGTTACGGTGCAGGTGCGTACATGCTTCTACATGCACGGTAAGTCCATCGGCACCGGCATTTTTAAATTGCTCGGCAAAATGCTCAGGCTGCTTAATCATTAAATGCACATCGCAAAACTTGGTAGTGGCCTTGCGTATAAATTCAATAATCATGGGGCCAAAGCTGATATTGGGCACAAACCTTCCATCCATGACATCTAAATGAAACCAGTCTGCCTGGCTCTCGTTCAGCATATTGCAATCGGCCTGCAGGTCAATAAAATTGGCACTTAATAATGATGGTGCTACAATGGGCATAAAAGGAAAATTTAATTGTTTAATCGGGCTAATGCAGCAAAGGTATTGTTGTGCAACAATTATCTAAGCCGTCTTTCTTTTATCTATTCATTCTTACTTTAACCGCTTCAATGCTGTTGCGGCGTCATCAAAACTTTTGTCTATCGACAATGTTTTTTCATAATTGCTAATGGCTTCTGTTTTGTTGTTCATCGCCTCATAACATTTGCCTTGCCAATAATAGGCATACACATAGGTGTTGTTTATAGAAGCAGCTGTTTTAAAAACATCCAATGCTTCTTTGTACTGTTTGTTTTCGTAGAGCAAAGCACCTTTTTCTACGTAAGTATCCATCAATGTGTAATTGTAATTGATGCAGGTATTGAACAGCTCTAAGGCCTTTTCTTTATTGCCGATCCTTGCATTGTACACACCTTCAAAAAAAGCAGCTTCTCCCAAATGTTCCCTGTCTGGGTACAACTGCTGAATGGTAGCACAAACTGCCATTGTTTTATTGTTCCTGGTTTCTGCGTATAGGTTGGCCAGCGATAACAAAACATCAACCGAAGGGTAAATACGTATGGCCCTGTTGTACGAAACAATGGCATTAACAGTATCTGCAGCATGTTCCTGTACCATCCCCTTCCTGAACCAGAATGCATTGTTCAGGCTGTCCTTGCTAATCAATATATCCATTTGTGCAAGTGCATCTTTATACAGGCCTGCACTGTCTAATGTGCTTACTAAAACCAACCTAAGTCTAACGCTGTCGGGGTTTTTGGCCAATTGTTTCTGTAAGTTACTGATATAGGTTGCCGGAATTTTCTTTTCGTTCTCATCCTTACAGGCCAACGCCAGCATCGAGATGCAGCAACAAATGAGCAGGTACTTTTTCATGCTGCAAAAATAGTCCTGCTTTTTGCATCGTGACTTTTTTCTGACATTTACTTCGATGGTACACAATAGTTTTGGCGATTATTTTACAATAGTCAAAACCTGTTGCCTGACTCTAAAACAGTGGTACAGGTTTGATGGTGTTATTAAAAACAAAAGCTTACATGAAAAAACGATCAATCTCCTTTCTGGCCCTCTTGTTCACTATCCAGTCATTTGCACAACATGGCAACCAGCCCGCAGTTGCCGATTCTGTTCACTATGCCGATGAAAAACATTTTAAAAATGTACAGCAACTAACTTTTGGTGGCGACAATGCCGAAGCCTATTGGAGCTTTGATGGCAAGTACATTATTTTTCAGAAAACAAACCCTAAGGAAGGTTTGCAGTGCGACCAGATTTTTCTTGCTAAAGCCCCTACAAAATACGGCGAAAAAATAAACCCCAAATTGGTAAGCACTGGTAAGGGAAGAACTACTTGCCCTGCTGTATTGAAGGATGGTAAACACATTATTTATGCATCCACACATTTGGGTGCAGATACCTGCCCACCATTGCCCGATAGAAAAAAATATGGCAACAAATACATTTGGCCCATTTATGCCAGCTTCGATATTTTTTTGGCAGATACTTCTGGTAAAATCATTAAGCAATTGACCGATACCAAAGGTTATGATGCAGAAGGTACCATTTCGCCAGATGGAAAGACAATGGTGTTTACTTCTGTTCGTGATGGCGATTTAGATCTGTACCTGATGGACCTGAAAACCTATAAAGTAAAACGCTTTACCAATACATTGGGATACGATGGAGGTGCATGGTTTAGTCCCGATGGCAAGAAAATAATCTGGCGTGCAAGCCGCCCAAAAACAGAAGCGGAAATAAAAGAGTACAAGGACTTTCTTGCACAGGATTTAGTGGCACCTACCAATATGGAAGTTTGGGTGGCCAATGTGGACGGAAGCGATGCACATCAGGTAACCAATTTTGGACAGGCAAACTGGGCACCTGCATTTATGCCCGATAGCAAACGCATCATTTTTGCATCCAACCAAGAGTATAAAAGGGGCTTTCCTTTTAACCTGTACACAATAGATGAAAAAGGGGGCAACCTTACTAAAATCAGCCATGACAAGGGTTTTGATGCCTTTCCCATGTTTAGCCCCGATGGCAAGAAAATTATTTTTTGCAGCAACCGGAACAACGGTGGCACGCACGATACCAATATTTTCATTGCAGACTGGGTAGAGTAGGTGAGTAGTGTATTCTGTTTAAAACAATAAATTGTCAAGCCGAACAATGACATGGTAAGCTTGTTAACCATGGCATTGTTCGATACTGGCAACAATTTAAAATGTGTCAATACCATAGGTTTAATTATTGGTGGTTTGTGGTTTGTAGGTTTACTTTGCCTTTTTATAACCAAAAACCACAGTTATGTACACCGGACTGCTTCATTTGCACAGTTTATTGCGTTGGGTAATCATTGTTTTATTAATCATAAACATTATAAAACTGTTTGGCGGCAATAAGGTTATTGCACTGAGTAAATGGCTGTTGATTACTGCACATACCACTTTGGTGTTGGGGCTATGTCAGTATTTTTTTGGCCAGATGGGTTTTGAATTATTGAAAACCTATGGTGCCGAGGCCATGAAAATAGCCCCCATACGTTTTTGGGCAGTAGAGCATATTACAGGGATGATATTGGCAATAGCACTGATCACTATTGGCCATGTATCACTTAAAAAAACTGGGAACACCAAAAAAACAGCCATCCTTTACACCATTGCCTTTATCCTGATACTGGCAGTTGTGCCTTGGCCTTTTAGGACTGGCGTTGGCAGGCCCTGGTTTCCAGGAATGCACTAATACCTATTGGACAACTTTACAATAAAAGGCTTCAATTGAAGCCTTTTTCTTTTATTTGCAGCATGAAAAAAAACATGGTGGCTATATTGTTTTTGGGTATGCTGGTTACGGCATGCGGCAATAAGCACCACCAGGGGTATGCCCATATAACCGAACGTAAACATTTGGCAAGCGGACAACTGCGTATCAGCTACTGGTTTAACAACGGGGGCAAAATTTATAAGGATAGTGCAGAAGTAAACAACACGGTTATTCCGAACGATTCGGTGCCGATTGTTTTTTCTTCCGAGAATCCCTTAGAAAACAAACTCCAGATTCCTTGATACCAAAGGCTTTCAGGGTTTTTGTTCCATGAAATAAAAAACCTGAAAAAAAATCTTTTCAAGAATTTTGTTGGTATCAGTTTTCCATTACCTTTGCCATCCCGAAAAAAGGAGTAGTTCTTAAGTCTTTGGAGATAAAATAAGCCGAGGTAGCTCAGTTGGTAGAGCAGCTGATTTGTAATCAGCAGGTCGTGGGTTCGACTCCCTTCCTCGGCTCAATAAAGTTCTTGATTTTTTGGGCAGATGGCCGAGTGGTTAAAGGCGACAGACTGTAAATCTGTTCTCTCACGAGTACGTAGGTTCGAACCCTACTCTGCCCACAGTTCTTTGAGTTTAAAGTTGATGGTTCTGGTTTGGATTTTTATACCGAACATTTTCTTTAAACAGGTTTTTTACAAGCGGAAGTAGCTCATTTGGTAGAGCGGTAGCCTTCCAAGCTTCAGGTGGCCAGTTCGAGCCTGGTCTTCCGCTCAAAAAATGGAAGTCACTTAGTCAATAAGTCAGGGTCATTTTTGTAATTGCAATGGCTTATTGACTATCACTGACTCAATGACTTTGTAAAGAAGCCGTTGTAGCTCAGGGGTAGAGCACTTCCTTGGTAGGGAAGAGGTCGTGAGTTCGATTCTCACTAACGGCTCCCCGCCCGGCTTTAGGTTGGGCACATCTTGTAAACCAGATGTAAAAGGTTTAAAAACAGAAAGCTATGGTCGATAGGCAAATGCTTGTTGACAGCGATTTATAAACAACACTAAAAAACGATAAAGATGTCTAAAGAGACCTTTAAGAGGGAGAAACCTCACGTAAACGTTGGTACCATTGGCCACGTTGACCATGGTAAAACAACATTGACAGCAGCTATTACTACCATCCTTTCTCAAAAAGGTTTGGCACAAGCTAAGAAGTATGATGAAATTGATGGTGCTCCTGAAGAAAGAGAGCGTGGTATCACAATCAACACGGCTCACGTTGAGTACCAAACTGCTAGCCGTCACTATGCACACGTTGACTGTCCAGGTCACGCCGACTATGTGAAGAACATGATCACTGGTGCTGCACAAATGGACGGTGCCATCCTTGTAGTTGCTTCTACAGATGGTCCTATGCCACAAACTAAAGAACACATCCTTTTGGCTCGTCAGGTAGGCGTTCCTAAAATGGTTGTTTTCATGAATAAAGTTGACTTGGTTGACGATCCTGAATTGTTGGAACTGGTTGAAATGGAAATCCGTGAAATCTTGACTAAGAACGGTTTCGATGGCGACAACACTCCAATCATCAAAGGTTCTGCAACTGGTGCTTTGGCTGGTGAAGCACAATGGGTTGAAAAAGTAAACGAATTGATGGAAGCGGTTGATACTTACATTCCTTTGCCTCCACGTCCGGTAGATTTACCGTTCTTGATGAGCGTTGAGGACGTATTCTCTATCACTGGTCGTGGTACTGTTGCTACTGGCCGTATCGAAAGAGGTCGTATCAAAGTAGGTGAAGCAGTTGAAATTGTTGGTTTAATGGAAAGCCCTTTGAACTCAACTTGTACTGGTGTTGAAATGTTCAAAAAATTATTGGACGAAGGTGAAGCTGGTGACAACGCAGGTCTGTTGCTACGTGGTATTGAGAAATCTCAAATCCGTCGTGGTATGGTTATCTGTAAACCAGGTTCTATCACTCCGCACACTGAATTTAAAGGTGAGGTTTACGTATTGAGCAAAGACGAAGGTGGACGTCACACTCCATTCTTTAACAAGTACCGTCCTCAGTTCTACTTCCGTACTACAGACGTAACTGGTGAAGTTATGTTGCCAGAAGGAACTGAAATGGTAATGCCTGGTGATAACGTAAGCATTTCTGTTAAGTTGATCCAACCAATCGCGATGGAGAAAGGTTTGAAATTCGCTATCCGTGAAGGTGGACGTACAGTAGGTGCCGGTCAGGTTACTGAAATTGTTAAATAAGTATAAGGATAGCTATTAGCTTTTAGCTATTGGCATATAGCTTTCGCTATTGTTAATAACATAAATAGTCTATCTTTACAAAATAATGCTAAAAGCTATTGGCTCATTGCTAATAGCTTTTAGCTTTCTACGGGCATGGTGCAACGGTAGCATACGGGTCTCCAAAACCTTTGATCTGGGTTCGAATCCTAGTGCCCGTGCTAACATTTTTTAGTTCAAATTGTTTAGGGTTTAAAGTTTAATGATAGATAGTACATTGAACTTTAAACCTTAGGCGTTAAAGGTTTTTCGAATGAACAAAATTTCAACTTACTTTAAAGACAGCTACCACGAATTGGTAGAAAAAGTTACTTGGCCTACTTGGGGCCAATTACAGCAAAGCACTGTAATTGTATTGGTAGCTACTGTTATTATTACCCTTATGGTATCGGTAATGGATTTAGGCAGTAACCAATTGCTGAAATTGATTTATTCATTGTTTAAGTAATTGAAATCATGGACGAAGAGATAATTGCAGTAGAGAAGCCCGAAGTTCCGCAAATGGCAGACAATACCAAATGGTATGTGCTACGTGTGGTTAGTGGCAAAGAACGCAGTGTGAAGGAATACCTGGATAAAGACATAGCCCGTAGTGGTTGGGTTGATATTATTAAGCAGGTTTTTTTACCAATGGAAAAAGTGTACAAAGTACAGAATGGTAAAAAAGTAATGCGTGAAAAGAACTATTTTCCAGGATATGTAATGCTTGAGGTAACGGATGGCAAGCTAACGGATGATATTGTACAGCACGTAAGCAATATATCCAATATCATGCACTTCTTAACCGATGGCAAGGGGTCAAAAGGCAATATCATTTCTTTGCGTAAAAGCGAAGTGAATAAGATGCTGGGCAAGGTTGATGAAATGAATGATATGGGCGTAACCATCAGTGAACCATTTATTGTTGGCGAAACCATTAAAATAATTGAAGGTCCATTTAACGATTTCAATGGTGTTATTGAAGAAGTGAATGATGAGAAGAAGAAACTGAAAGTCGTAGTAAAAATATTTGGCCGTTCAACACCTGTGGAATTGAGCTATATGCAGGTGGAAAAACTAAGTTAGTTGTAAAGCTAAGAGATAAGGAAAGGGTCCCGTTTCATTTTTATGGAACGGGATTTTTTATTCGGGCAACTCAAAAATGATTTCAAAGCTAAAGGTTGAGCCCTTGTCCAACTCGCTGCTCAGCATGATTTTGCTGTTCATCAGCTCCAGTAGGTTCTTCACAATACCTAAGCCCAAACCTGTACCGGCGGTGTTTTTGCCGGATTTTGATTGCTGGTACAGCTCAAATATCTTTTGCTGGTCTTCCTGCTCAATGCCCACACCTGTATCAATGATGGCAAAATACACTTTCACCAATTGGCTGGTCTGCTCACGTACTGTTGCATTTACTTTTATCATGCCGTTACGGGGCGTAAACTTGATGGCATTGTTGATGAGGTTGCTGATGATCTGGTTCAAACGTACCGGGTCGCCAATCAGCACTTGCGGAATATGGTTGTCATAATTCAAATGGTACAGGATATTTTTCTCCCGGATATTGGCACTGTACAAATGGTGCACCTGCTGGAAAATGTCCTGCAGGTCAAATTTGATATGGCTGATTTCCACATTGCCCGAAACAATTTTCTGATAGTCTAGTACTTCGTTCAATAGGTTCAGTAAATGTGTGGAAGCCTTCTTCTGATAATTCAAGTATTCCCGCTGATCGTTGGTGGGATTGGTTTCCATCAATAAATCAGTAAGCCCGATGATGCCGCCCAATGGGTTCCTGATTTCATGTGCCATAAACGAAAGGAACTTGTTCTTCATTTCAAGGCCATCCTCAATCTGCTTTTTCTGCTCTGTCAAAAGTTGGTTGTAGTTCTCCAGTTTCTGTTGTTGAAGTCGTTGTATGCGGTTCATGCTTTTTTGCCGCCTGAACATTAAACCCAGCAACAATGCAAGCGAACCAAAAAGTATGCTTGCTATAATAAAAGTGATGCTTTCTGCTTTGGCCTCCTCTGTCTGCTCTTTGAATTTTTGCAATTCTATAGCCTGTAGATTAAGGGCATAGTCTTTTTCTTTTGCAATCAGTTCTGTTTTCAGTTTTGTACTTGCCAATGTATCCACAATCCTTTCAGAAGAATCCAAGGCAGCAAATGCCGTTTTATAATCACCCTTCTTCGCCGCAATTTTTGAACGCAATGCAAAACATTGCTGCAAATAGTCCTTGGTGCCCGAAGCGATAGCTATTGCAAAGGCCTTATTCAGGTAGGTTTCGGCATCTTGCAACCTGCCTTGCTCAGCCAGCATGTCGGCATATTCCTTATACGAGTTCAATGCTGCAACCTGTGCTTCCAATTTCTCCTTTAACTGTATCGATTTTTTGAAATACAGTTCGGCACTATCAAACTGGTGCAATTGCTTGTATGCATCGGCAACATTGTTATAAGAATAGGCAATATAGGTTTCATTACCAGTAAGCAAGTCCCTTTCCAATACCTGTTTAAAATGGCTAAGGGCCAACGCATGTTCGCCCAATAAGTCTTCAACAGCACCAAGGTTGCTCAATGCCATGCTCTCCTGGTCGTAATATTTTTTTTCTTTTGAAATAGTAAGGCATTCTTCAAAATAAGACCTTGCCAGTTTTAAGTCGCCTGTATTCTGGTATATAAGTCCGATATTATTCTTAACCCGAACATATCCCACCGAATCTTTGGCCAATACAAAAGCGTGTAGCGACTTGTTGTAATTATCCAATGCCCTTTTGTAATCGCTTTTATAATCGTAACAGATGCCTTTCTCGTTCAGTATTTCAGCTGTAAGTGCAAACTGCTTCAACGTGTCCACCAGGGCCAATGCCTTGTTGGCCATTGCAATGGCCGAATCGTAATTGCCTTTCAGGCTCTGTATGCTGGTAAGCATAAGCCAGCATTTGGCTTCGCCGTCTGTATACTGAATGGATCTTGCTTTTGTAAGAATTGTGTTACACACAACAGCAGCACTGTCGGGATTGCTATAGGCAGATACCTGCAATTTCTTTAAACTGGAATCTATGGAAACAGCCCCTGCGGATTTTGCTTTGATGGATGTGTTGGTGCAAGCAAAAAGTAGAAACGACAGTACCAGAAATAGTAATGTTGGGATTAGGATTTGGCTTTTTTTTCTTTTGCGGGTAATAAACATTGTTGCAAAATAGTTGCATGTATTTGCAGTAAAATAAAGCTGCAATTTCGGGAAAAAGTGTTTAATCTACATTTATATTATACAAACGAACTTTTGCTTCTGCATCTACAAAAAATGTTTAGTTTTATGATATGCCATTGAAAAGAAACTTCACTTACTGGATTGATAAACGCAAATGGAAATATGTTTTCCTTTTGGCCACGTTGGAACTTAGCCTGCCATAGCAGCCTGATCTTATTACAGGCACACTCCATGCGGCAATGCAATTCGCCGCAGCCGATATATATATATAACTTTTTCTTACTTCAATTAACTTTGTTATATGCCACATTATTATAAACTGGGAAACATTCCACATAAACGCCATACGCAGTTCAGGAAGCCAGATGGCAAGCTGTACTCCGAGCAATTGTTTTCAACCGAGGGTTTCAGTAATGACTATTCCTTGCTGTACCATGCACATCCGCCAACACAAATCATACAAACAGATGAACCAATAGATGTTGCACCCAAAATTGCCGAAGAAAAAATGTTGAAGCACCGCAGCTTTGAAGGGTTCAATATTAAACCCGAGCCTGACTTTTTACAGAGCAGGAAAGCGGTATTGGTAAACAACGATTGCCATATTGTATTGGCCAGTCCGCAAGAAAGTATGCAAAGCTATTTTTATAAGAATGCCGATGCAGACGAACTGATATTTATTCATGAAGGTACCGGTAAGCTGCTTACCCAATATGGTGAACTTGAATTTGCTTATGGTGATTATATTGTAGTACCAAGGGGAACAATTTATCAGGTGCATTTTAATGATAGCAGCAACCGCCTGTTGATTGTGGAAAGTTTCAGCCCTATACGCTATCCCAAACGTTACCTGAGCAAGTATGGACAGCTACTGGAGCATTCACCTTACTGCGAAAGGGACATACGTCAGCCAAAGAACCTGCAGACAAAAGATGAAGCAGGCGATTTTGTAATCAAAACAAAAAAGAAAGGCGTGCTATATGGCTTGCATTATGCACACCATCCATTTGACGTAGTGGGCTGGGATGGTTGCTGCTACCCGTATGTTTTTAGCATTCACGATTTTGAACCGGTAACGGGCCGTGTGCATCAGCCTCCTCCCGTGCACCAGACATTTGAAGCACATAATTTTGTGGTATGCAGTTTTGTACCACGGCTGTATGACTACCATCCACAGTCCATTCCTGCACCTTACAACCACAGCAATATTGATAGTGATGAAGTGCTGTACTATGTGGATGGCGATTTCATGAGCCGTAAAAATGTTACCAGGGGAATGATTACGTTGCACCCGGCGGGCATACCGCATGGGCCACATCCCGGAGCGGTTGAAAAAAGCATCGGTAAAAAAGAAACGCAGGAACTAGCCGTAATGGTTGATACCTTTCACCCGTTAATGTTAACGCAGGCCGCTTTGGAAATTGAAAATGAAAATTATACAATGAGCTGGGCAGAGTAATTATTTACCCTGTTGTCATGCATGCTTTACCTAGGGAGCCGTCTTGCTTGGCGGCTCCCGTTTTTTGAGTGCCGTGGCTTTCGGTATCTAAATTACTACATGCCAACTGCTGGTTACTTTTTGCCTTTTACCAGGTTATAAGAATCATCAATGAACTGCCGCATTAGTTTATTGGATAAGCTGCCGTCTACAACAATCGTGTTCCAATGCTTCTTGTTCATGTGATAACCAGGCAACACACTGGTTGGGTATTCCTCCCTTAACTCAACAGCCTTGTCTGGATTGCACTTTACGTTGAATTGTAATGGATGTGCATCCAACCCCGTTAATAAGAATATCTTATTGTTTACCTTAAAAACCAATGTTTCATTACCAAAGGGAAATGATTCTTCTGCATGGGGTTTACTGAGTGCGTATAGGCGAAGCTGTTCAATATCCATAATATCTGTTGTTGTATAAGTATATAAAAATGTGTATCGGCCACTGTAAAGGTGCAGGTTTACAATCACAAAAATTGCGTAATAATACTCTATACGGCCTTGAAAACTTTTTGTACAATTGTTGTACAAATTGCACAAGCTAAAAATTTTACAAAATGAACAGGAACCTAAAAAGCAACATTGGCCAATTGCTGGTTTTAGCAACACTTGTAATAGGCATGAATGCCTGTAACAAAAAAGTTATTGTGGATATTGGTTACCCTGCCGATAAACCAACTATGGCGGCAAAAGTAAATATGTGGTTGAACAAGCAAGCCGCTGATGCCCATAAGCAGGAACAGAAAACCCAAATAGAACTGCTTACAAACAATTTGGCCATCAATAAACTTTGGGTAGAAGTGTTACAGGAAACGGAGAAAATGATCCTTGTTCCTATTAACGACGGGTTTGCAATCAGTGTAAACAAAGCAAAACCTGTTACCAATTATTTAATGGTGATATTGGATGTTGATGGCAATGTTAGAAAAGGGCAGTTGCTGCAATATACCGAGCCCGGCAAAAACGTAAAAGTTCCTTTACCTATTAATGCCATGCATCGGTTCTACAATTCCGAGCACCCCAACGGACAGTTTACAGCAATACTCATCAACAGCATGAACAGGCTGCTTTGGGAAGTGGAGAACAAGAACAATGAATTGATAAGATTCAGCAAGACCGAACCCAGGAAGGGAGCCGGTGGTGGTTTGGACAATAGCTCAACTAATAGCCTTTCTTGTACTTCATGGTATTTGGTTACTACTACTTACTATAGCGATGGTACATCTAGTTCAACCTCGGAATTGTTGTTTGTTACCTGTGAACAGACCGACATATCCAATGATGACGGCAGCGGTGGTGGAGGAACTGGCGATAGTGGGCAAGCTGCAAACCTTGAACCACTTACAGGACAGAAAACATGGTATCCCAAGCAGGATTATTATGGAATATGGAAAGTAGTTTCTACGGAAGGTTTTACTGGCTATAGAGATACGGTATGGCATATGCCTAAGTTTACTGCTACAAGCCATAAAGGGGATGCTTTTTCAGCACCGCCAAACACAGGTACCTGGACAAATACTGGCGTAACAAATAGTCTTACATCTGATGATATGGCAAAAGTGTATATTAGTGGAACTATTAATCTTATAAATCAAGATCCAATAATACTTTTAGATAAACAAAATCGGTTTCTAGCCATTGAAATATGGCCTTAGCTTATCTTAAAGCGATTAATCTTAGAGTTCATGTACAAACTATTGGTGCAATTTTTCTTTTGCATAATGATTTTTAGTGTAGCTAATTCACAAAACGGCTGTGCTATATTTAAACCGAGATTTTATGATACTGTGAATAACAAATTCGTATTAAGTCGTTATCAACGTGATACAAAAAAATGGTTTAAGGGTGATAGCACTTTAATAGTCGAAGTACCTGGTGTGCATATTTTAACGGATGAATTTGGCAAAGAAACATTTAGCACTCTTGTTGACAAATACATTTTTATTGATTTAAAAAATCGGTTATTCTACGAGTATAAATCATTTAGCGACACAGCTACGCTTATAGCAAAATACTTTCAACCGGATTCGGTTAAGGGGTGGACTTTTAATTTTTGGGTATATAATCCGTTCAACAAATTAGAAAACACATACCCGATTTCTGATACTGTTATGAATGGCGTATTGTATAAAAGGTTTGCAGAGAACAAGCTTTTAAGCGATTCGGTAACAAAAAATGACAGAAGCATTTATACCTACTACTTAAACTGCTCAGAAAAAAACACCTTTTTTACTTTGTTCAAAAAGTTAACAGAAGTAACGGGATGCCCCGTTTTATATACCACATGGTATTGGCCAGATAGGAACCAAACTATAGCGAGTGAAATAGAGCATGTTTCAAACCGTCTAACAAAAAAAGAATTGAAAGTATTTGCAGCTTGGGAAAAAAATGCAAGGGAGCATCCGGTACAAGAATAAGATTGCTACAAATAAAAAGCCCTTGCATTAACAATCCATGCAAGGGCTTTTTATTTGTAGATTTTTTTCTTTACACCAACAACTTCTTCACTTCATCTACCAACTCGGTTTTAGTAATAGGCACACCCATAATTTTATTGTAAGCTTTGGCATCAACCATAAACTGGTCGCGTATGATTTTTACCAGTTGGCCATTGTTTATTTCGGGTACCAATACCTTGTCAAAGTTCTTGATGATATCGCCCAGGTTCTTGGGAAATGGACGAACATAACGTATATGTGCATGGCTCACTTCGGTATGGCCTTCGGCATGTAGCTCCATCAGGGCACTTTTAATGGCCCCATACGTGCTACCCCAACCCAATACCAGTACCTTACCTTTTTCGGGACCGCTATCCAGTTTCTGTTCGGGAATATATTCAGCAATCTTGTCCACTTTTTCCTGCCTTATTTTCACCATCAACTGGTGGTTTTCTGGCTCATAGTTTACATTGCCGGTTATGTTCTGTTTTTCCAGGCCGCCAATCCTATGTTCCAGACCTGCGGTACCCGGCACGGCCCATGGCCTGGCCAGTTTCTCATCACGCAGGTAAGGCATGAATTTTTCTTCATGGTCGCCCAACTGTGTCTTGAACTCCACTTTTATTTTGGGTAGGTCATCTGCTTTCGGGAACTTCCAAGGCTCGGCACCATTGGCAATATAGCCATCGCTCAAAACAATTACGGGCGTCATGTGCTGCACGGCAATACGTACTGCTTCATACGCCACATCAAAGCAATCGCTTGGGGTAGACGATGCAATTACTGGCATGGGGCACTCACCATTCCTGCCATAATAGGCCTGCATCAAATCGCTCTGCTCGGTTTTGGTAGGCAAACCTGTTGACGGGCCACCACGTTGCACGTTGATGATGACCAAGGGTATTTCCAACATTACCGCAAGCCCCATGGCTTCGGCTTTTAGGGCCATGCCCGGACCAGAAGTAGTGGTTACGCCCAGCAGGCCACCATAGCTTGCACCAATGGCCGATGTAATGGCTGCAATTTCGTCCTCTGCCTGAAATGTCCTAATGCCAAATGTTTTGTATTTGCTCAGTTCATGTAAAATATCCGATGCAGGAGTAATAGGGTAAGAGCCCAAAAATAAAGGCAGGCCGCTTTTGTCACTTGCGGCAATAAGGCCATAAGTTAATGCCTGGTTGCCCATGATGCTGCGATAGACACCTGGCTCCATTTTGGCCTTTTCCACACGGTATCTTGTAGTAAAGGTTTCGGTGGTGTCGCCATAATTGTAACCGGCCTGCAATACCTTGATATTGCTTTGCAGGATCATTTCGTTTTTACCGAACTTCTCTTTCAGGAACTGTATGGAGCTATCCAGTGTACGGTTATACATCCAATAGATATAACCCAGTACAAACATGTTTTTTGCACGGTCACGTTCTTTGTTGCCAAGTTCGGTAAACTCCTTAACCGCTTCACGGGTAAGTTTGGTAACATCTATTTTGGTTACGTTGTAACTGTCCAGGCTGCCATCTTCCAAAGGGTTCACACCATCGGGATAGTTGGCCAAACGCAGGTTCTTGGCATCGAAGCCATCAATATTGGCAATGATTTTTCCGCCTGGTTTCAATGCTTTCAGGTTCACTTTCAAAGCCGCTGCATTCATGGCTACCAATACGTCTGCAATATCGCCCGGTGTATATACCCTGTCGCTGCTGAAACGCAACTGAAACCCGCTAACACCTGGCAGGGTGCCGATTGGGGCCCGTATTTCGGCCGGGAAATCGGGAAATGTGGCCAGGTCTATTCCAAGTAAAGCAGTATTGTTGGTGAACTGCGAACCCGTAAGCTGCATACCATCCCCACTGTCGCCAGCAAACTTTATAACTACGTTCTGTAAAACTTCTTCTGTGGTACTCATCGTTAGACAAAATTAATTATGCGAATGTAACAATTGTGGTGAGGAATACGGGTTGATTTTTTTGGCAACGTTGCCAAAAAATGGAGCAGGAACCGTAAGCATGATGCGGGTTGGATGGGGTACAAAACAGATGGTAATAATGCAGTTTTTATACCTGCAAGTTGGGATTGATATAATGGATATTGCTTTTACAAGCTACCGGATTGCGTAAGGGATAGGAGTGGATGCCCCGCAGCAATGCTTGCATTGCGAGGAGCAGGAACGTATAGCCCGGCCCGCACAGGCGGGTTACGCACGAATTTTTTTTCTGCAACTGGTAAATGGCTTGTATTGACTGGTTTTGTATGGTGTATCATTGTTGTTTTGATAAGTCCAGGCCAGCAACCATGCAATATGCATTACTGGTCAATGGTTAATCAATTTATAAATACCTATCAACACTTAGCTGCTATATGTTGCCAAATGTTACCTTAGCCGCTCCTTAAACATGGTTATGATTAGCAATAAAAACAGGTATATGGCAGGTATGTTATTGACTGCATGCATCGCATTAGTATTTGGTTGCAATAATGCAGCAACCGATACAGGCAAAAAGGACAGCCTGCCCGATGGCAAAAGCAAAGCTACCGTAACCACGCAGCCCGCAAAGCCGATTGATACCGTTGACCATAAGTTTGACCGTAAGCCTGTTACTTATGACAGTACCAAGAAATACATTTACCTGACATTTGATGACGGCCCAATGGGCGGTACCCGTGAATGTTTGGAAGTATGCAAGAAACTTGGCGTAAAGGCCACTTTTTTTATGGTGGGCAGGCATGGCAGCGATAAGGGCGGGCAGGAAGAGGTGAAGATTATTAAAGAGAACTATCCACAGATATTGTTGGCCAACCATAGCTATACACATGCCAATGAGCATTACCGGTATTTTTATGAACATCCTGATATGGCAGAGCAGGATTTTTACCAGGCCCAAAAAAGCTTGAACGTGCCTTACAAAATTGTACGCTTGCCGGGCAACAGTGCCTGGGTGCGTAAAGGCGAGAACAAGAGCAGCCATTTGGTAAGTGCCGTTTGCAAAAGGCTGGACAGTGCCGGTTACAATGTTATTGGTTGGGATGTGGAATGGAATTTTAGCAGGGGGCTATCATACCCTGTGCAGAGCCCTGCCAAGATTGCCGGCGAAGTGGATTATGCAGCACAGGGGCATAGTCATACACATAACCATGTAGTATTGCTGAGCCATGACAGGATGTTCAGGACACCAAACTATAAAGATTCGCTTACAAAATTTATTACCATACTGCAACAGAATCCGAACTATGTTTTTGAAACGATAGACAATTACCCGGGGTTGAAGTTTTAGGGGAGGTATGTTATAGTACGAAAATTTTTTTGAGTGTAAAGCCACATGATGAATTGTCTACAACGCAATTAAACACAATGAGCCGTTCCATGCAATTGCCTTTTGCATCTTTTACATTGTTGCCAATATAAAAATCAAACCATCTAAATTCGGGATCAACAGAAACATATATGATGTCTTCGCAATCATCACTTTTGATAGGATTGAGTTGAACATCCTTATACATCAGGAAAGATTTACTGGTTGTTGTTAAGCTTTCACTGAAATCTGAAAAACGAATATGTTGAATGAATTGTTTGTTGTAGGTATTGAAAAATCTTGAATAATATTTTTTAAAATCAGCTTCATTTTGAATGGATAAGCCGATACGCTGAAATGCTTTACATGGATAGGTAAGACTTTTTGCAAGTTGAACCGAGTCGTTGTTTTTGATGCATTGCTGAAACTTTCTAAAAGCTTTTTGCAGACATGCAGACTTAGGGTCCAGACTGTCTTTTTGCAATAGAGTGTTGTTTACATTGCCTGCTTTTGTAATATGGCAAACAAGCAAAAATGCGAAAAGGAAAATACCGGAAATTGGTTTCATGATTAATAGCTGATAGATTCTTACATCCTGCCTTCTAAAAAGCCCAACTGCTTCAATATACCCATGAGTATATTTTTTCGTGCATCCATCATTTTTGTGTCGTGACTGCCTTCTACATTCAACACAAAAAAGTAGGGATGTTTGTTTTCTTCAACCCAGCCAACAATCCAGCCCAATGCATTGCCGTTTTCTTTATAACCCAGCCCGGTTTTGTATGCCAGTATGTAATTGGCGTTTGCTTCACGCACCATTACCTTTTTTACAATGTCTTGCGTTGTTTTGCTAAATGGCAACTGGTTGAAGTAAAGTTTTTTTACAAGGCCAAGCTGCTCGTCGGGTTTTATTTTTAAGGAATTGTCTATCCAGAAATGGTCAATAGAAGTAGTGATTTTTTTTGTTCCATAGTTCAGGCTGTCCAACCAACGTTGCATGGTATCCCTGCCAATTCTCCTGGCCACTTCTTGATAATAGGGCAATGCAGAAACCTTGAATGCCTCTTCCATGGTCAGATCCTTGTTCCAGTCTTTGGCAGTATCCCCATCAGGAAAGGTCCTAACAACACCATCCCATTTAATGAGCATTTTTTCGTTTACGATCCTACCGGTTTGCAGGCCAATCAATGAGTTGACGATTTTGAAAGTGGAAGCAGGCTGGTAGGCCGAATCTTTGTAACGTGACAGGTTATAGACCGTAAAATTGCCCTGTGCGTTATCGAAAATGCAGAAAGTTCCTGTTACATGATTGCTGTCGAAATACTTTTTAAGACTTGCATCTTCTTTTACATTGTTTGGACTGCAGGCTGTGAATAGAATGACTGCTGAAAGGATGGAGAAAACAGTTAAGAAACGCATGGTTCAATTTTTATGAACCGCAAAGTTATACTGCGGTATTATACGGTTGCCAAAGCAATGGTTATTTCTAGTGGATTGCCGTAATAAAAAATCCCGGTATGTACCGGGGTTTTAGCTGTATTGCAATGTTGCTTTATTTCTTTTTGAATGCCGTGGCACCGAGTACAATGGCAATTAACCAGAATGCAATGAAGATGAAGAATATAATTTTAGCGATTGATGCAGCACCGGCAGCAATACCGGTAAAACCAAAAATTGCGGCTACAATTGCAATAATCAAGAATGTGGCTGTCCATTTAAGCATACAATTAGATTTTAAGATGAATAATGTTTGGATGGCTACTAACCATTATTCAAATTGCATACCTTGTTTGGTAATGCTTTAATGCAGGGCTAGAGTAGGGGGTTATGTGGAATATAATACACGGTTACACCTACTTCAACACACCCAACTCTTTACCCACTTTTGTAAACGCAGCAATGGCTTTATCTAAATGCTGCTGTTGGTGTGCTGCACTTAGCTGTACACGTATCCTTGCCAAGCCTTTGGCCACAACAGGATAAAAGAAACCGATTACATACACGCCTTCATCCAACAGTTTTGCTGCAAAATTTTGTGCAACTGTTGCTTCGTACAGCATAATGGGAACAATGGGGTGGTCGCCGGGTTTTATGTCAAAACCGGCTTCGGTCATTTTTGTACGGAAGTATTTTGTATTGAATTCTAGTTGGTCCCTAAGCTCGGTTGTTTCGGTAAGCATGTCAAGCACAGCAATGCTTGCACCTACAATACTTGGTGCCACTGTGTTGGAAAAGAGGTATGGCCTTGAGCGTTGACGCAGCATTTCGATGATTTCTTTTTTGCCCGAAGTAAAGCCGCCACTTGCACCACCCAATGCCTTGCCCAAAGTGCCGGTAATAATATCAATGCGTCCCATTACATTCCTGTATTCATGTGTGCCACGGCCTGTTTTGCCCAGGAAGCCCGACGAGTGGCATTCATCAATCATCACAATGGCGTCGTACTTATCAGCAAGGTCGCAAATCTTGTCCAGTTGTGCAATGGTGCCATCCATGCTAAAGCTGCCATCGGTAACAATAATACGGCTACGCAGGTCTTTTGTTTCAACCAGTTTTGCTTCAAGGTCGGCCATGTTGTTGTGCTCGTAACGGTAACGTTGTGCCTTGCATAAACGAACGCCATCAATAATGCTTGCATGGTTCAGTGCATCGCTGATAATGGCATCCTGTTCGTTGAACAGTGGTTCGAACACGCCACCATTTGCATCAAAAGCGGCAGCATATAAAATGGTATCTTCTGTGCCTAAAAAAGTGGCAATCTTTTGTTCAAGCTCTTTGTGAATGTCTTGCGTACCGCAAATAAAACGCACACTGCTCATGCCATAGCCGTGCGTATCGATGGCTTTGTGTGCAGCTTCGATTACTTTGGGGTGCGATGATAAGCCGAGGTAGTTGTTGGCACAGAAATTAAGTACTGTTTTTCCATTGACCACAATTTCTGGTCCTTGCTCGCTGGTTATGATCCTTTCTTTTTTGAAGAGGCCAGCGGCTTCTATTTCGGCTAGCTCTGTCTTGATCCTTTCGGTAAATTTTGTATTCATGGTGCAGGCAAATTTTATGTGGGCAAAGATAGAAGGAAGATGTTTTGCGATAAAAGTTTGTTGATGATAGACGGAAGCCCATTAGCAGGTTGCGTAAGGGATAGGAGTGGATGCCCCGCAGCAATGCCTGCATTGCGTGGAGCAGTAACGGATAGCCCGGCCCGCACAGGCGGGATACGCACGGAACTGCATAAAGGTTAATGATTTTAAAATAATGCAGAAAGCAGGGCATTGATAAGTATGTTGCCTTATTTTTAAAGTAACTGATTTTTGTATGAATAGAATTATTGCCGCATTGTTGTTGTGCGTGGTGTTTTGTGGGGCTGCACCTGCCCAAAAAGATTCTTCGAAGAACCACACAGTTTGCTTGAGTGCCAATGAATACAGGTTGTTTGAACTGATAACGCAGTACCGTAAGGAGCTTGGCCTGCCGTTTATACCACTATCGGCTTCGCTTTGCTATGTGGCACAGATGCATACAAAGGACCTGTTTGTGTACAGGCCAGACAGGAATGGTTGCAACATGCATAGCTGGAGCAGGAACGGGAAGTGGAGTGCCTGTTGTTATACACCCGACCATAAGCAGGCCACTTGCATGTGGAATAAGCCAAGGGAACTTACAAACTATACCGATGATGGATATGAGATTGCTTTTAGTTCCGTACACTCCGACGATGCGAATTATGAACCTACGGCTGCCGAGGCATTGGATGGATGGAAGCATAGCCCCGGGCACAATGAGGTAATTACGAATAAGGGCATTTGGAAAACAAGTACGTGGAAGGCAATAGGCATAGGCATTTATAAAGGCTATGCCGTTATTTGGTTTGGTACTGCGACAGATGTTGCAGGTGTGCCGGCCAAATGCAATTAGTTATGCAACAAACCTGTAGCCCACACCTTTAATGGTGAGTATTTCTATGGCTGCATCTTCTTTTATATAGGAACGCAGTTTGGTAATGTACACATCGAGGTTGCGGCTGTTGAAGAATGAATCGTTGCCCCAGATATGGTTCATTAAATCTTTGCGGTCAATAACATCGTTCCTGTTCTGGTACAGGTATTTGAGCAGTTCGCTTTCGCGGTAGGAAAGCTTGCGTTCTTCTTCTTTAAGTGCCAGTACCTGTTTGTTCAGGTGAAAAATGTATTTGCCAACTGCAATGGTTTCGCCGGCGGCAATAAACATGTTTTCCTTTTTTACACGCAGCAGGTTCTCTATACGCACAATCAGCTCTTCCATACTAAAGGGCTTGCGTATATAATCGTTGCCACCCAGTTTAAAGCCTTTTACCACATCGTCGGTTTCTGTTTTTGCAGTAAGGAAAATTACGGGCACATCGTCGTTCAGCTTCCGTATGTCTTCTGCAATGTCAAAGCCATTTTTATTGGGCAGCATTACATCCAGCACACAAATATCGGGTTGCTGTTCCATGAACAGGGGCAGCACTTTGTCGCCATCGCTTTCCATGATTACATCAAAGCCACGTCCTTCCAATGTTTCTTTTACAATCTTGCCCAGAAACATTTCGTCTTCTACATATAAAATCTTAATGCTCATAGATGGTTGCCTTGCCGCTGTTTATATAGGTTATGCAATAGGGAATTTTACGGTGAAAACGCTGCCAATACCTTCTTCGCTTTTTACCTGTATACTGCCATTGTGTTTTTCCATAACATGGTACACATAGCTTAGTCCAAGCCCATAGCCTTTTACATTGTGCTTGTTGCCGGTTGGTACCCGGAAAAATTTTTCGAATACTTTATTGGTATAGGCAGCAGGAATGCCAATGCCTTTATCGGCAATGTGCAATTCAATTTGTTGCGGCAGCTTCTTTAATTCAACGGTAATAAAAGGGTTACCGTTGCTATATTTCAGGGCATTGTCCAATAAGTTGTACAGCACGCTGGTTATATGTATATGGTCGGCAGAAATCATGAAGTCTTCGCCTTCAACCTTTAGCTCTACGGTTGCGTGGTGCTTGTCAAATTGTAGCTTCATGGTATTCAGCACTTCGTTGGTGAGTTGCTGTAGGTCAAATGTTTCTTTCTTCAATTCTATTTCACGGTTCTCGAACATGGAAAGTTTCAATACCTTATCAACTAATAAACTCAGGCGTTGCAGTTCGGAAGCAGAAATGTCCAGGTATTCTTTTGTCCTTTCAGGGCTGGTTATTGCACCAAAGCTCCTTAGGGCTTCTATGGCCACATTCACGGTAGCAATGGGTGTTTTCAGTTCGTGGGTAATGTTGCTGATGAACTCGTTCTTCATGTCGGCCAAACGTCTTTGTGCCAAAAGGTTACGGTAAAGGCTTATAAAAGAAATAACCACAAACACAAGTAGCAAAAATGAGCCGCTGATTTGCCAGCCCATTTTTTGAACAATGAACCCAAAGATGTTGTTGAATTTTGCCTGGTAGCAATAAGGTGTGTTGTAGCCTACAAATACCTTGCTGGTTGCAAATTCTTTGCCGGTGCCTTTTAGTGTATCGGTTTTTGCAATGTCATCCTTACTGCCTGGCTGCAGGCTGATATAGTAATGTATTTTTTTATTTGCCTTGGCAAGTTCTGTTTTGTAAGCCGAATCTAAAGTAGGCACCGGTATGGAGTCGTTGATACTTTTACTGGTTCTTAGAAACCGGATAATGGGCGATGGCTGCTTTTCGAACAAAGCGTTTTCGTTTACATATTGTTTTCCGGGTACTTTCTTTTTGGAACTGTCCAGTTTGATGACGATGTTTTGTGCAATGGGAAGGTTGCTGATGATGGAATCCTTTTCCTGTTTGGACAGATGGCGGTCGCCAAATTGGGTAGTATAGGTTATGCTGGTAATGGTTGTTTTGCCAAGTGAATCCTTTTTGATAAACAGGTTGGAGTCGCCCTTTATTCTTTGTTTTATAAAAACTTCTATCAGGCCGGGAGGCGGGGCAGCAAGTGGTTCGCCCTTGGCCTTAAATACCCTTACGCAATCAATTTTTGAAGGGTCCAGGTTCCTGAGTGCTGCAATATCTGTCACTTTGCCAACGGTAACTGTGGTGTTGGTTTTAGTGTCTTTTGACGTGCGGTAAAAGGTATTGCCAGCTTTCTTGTTGCCATCCATAACAAAGGCTTCCTTAATAGGATGACCTGCCAGCAAGGTATCGTTCTCAAAACGTTGTTTCTGTAACTTATAAATTGTTTCCCTAAAAGTAACGTCCACTTCTTTTTGTAGACTATTGTATTCATCCTTGTATAGCTTGTGAAGCCAATAGCACTGGAACGCCACTATTAAAGCAATGGCCGCAATCATCAGGTTCCTTGAAAAGTGCAATTTTTTCATCATTGCAAAAGTATAGATACGCTGTTGAGTAAGTATGGCCCTTAACCTTAATTAACCTTTCAGCAACCCTGTTTAACACCTGCCACGGCTAGTTTTGGCAAATAAAATTAACGCATGAAGAAAATAGTTTTTGCAGCTATGGCTGCTTTAAGCATTGGCACAGCAACAGCACAGGTTAAAGAAGGTACAGTAGTGTATGAAAGAAAAATTAACATGTACAAACGCATAGCCGATGAGCAGATGCGGGCCTATATGCCCGAGTTCAGGACAAGCAAGCACATGCTGCTGTTTAGCGACAGTACTTCTATTTACAAAGCTGTGCCCGAAGATGAAATGCCCGAACCCAGCGAAGGTGGGGCAGCAGGTGCACCACGTGTAATGTTTAAGATGGGTGGTGGCGATGCGGATGAACTGTACAAGAACTTTGCAATTTCAAAATCGATAACGCAAACAGAGCTGGGGGCCAAAACGTATATCATTGAAGATAGCATTCGCCAGCAGCAATGGAAACTGACGGATGAAACCAAGAAGATTGCAGGATACAATTGCAGGAAAGCCGTTACCAAACAGAAGCAACGCCTTGGTGTTATGAAGACGACCATTACTGATGGGCATTCAAAAACAACAGATTCGAGTAGGAGTGGTGCAGGGGTACAAATGACAGAAGTGGAAGTGGTTGCCTGGTATGCAGAGGATTTGCTGAGCCCTGTTGGCCCGGAAAACAATGGTGGCTTGCCTGGCGTGATACTTCAATTGGATATCAATAAAGGGGAAACTGTTTTCACTGCCTTGGAAGTAAAAAATGCGGTAAACAAGAAGGAACTGAAAGAACCATCCAAAGGTAAAAAAGTGACCAGGGAAGCATTTACCAAAATGCAGATGGAAATGATGGGCAATATGCAGGGCAGTGGCGGAAGGACGATACGTTTTGGCAATTAAAGCAACAATGCAAACGAGTACAAAGGGCTGCACCTGTAAAAGTGCAGCCCTTTGTATTGCCTGAAACTCAATTAAATCAAGCATTTTGGCATCATAGTATTTTTAAAACTCTTATGGTTTTATTTTGATGTTTAAACATTTAGTAAGATATTTGGATATTCCAGTCAATTATTTACCATGAAAGCTGTTAAAAAAACATTGTTTCTTATAGATGATGACGAGATCTATCTCTTTAGCACCAAACGGCTGATTCAGATGAATGACCTATGCGATAATGTGATGCAATTTCACAACGGATTGGAAGCAATAGAATTTTTGACCAAGATAAAAGACAATTTGAATGAGCTGCCCGATGTGATATTGCTGGACATAAACATGCCGGTAATGGATGGTTGGCAGTTCATGGATTCCTTTGCATTGCTGAAGCCTTCATTAAGCAAAGATGTTGCAGTGTATATGGTAAGCTCCTCGATAGATGATTTTGATATTGACCGTGCAAAATCCATACAGGAAATTTCGGACTTTATTTCAAAACCTATGGGCTCGCAGGAACTGGTAAATATTTTAGGAGATGCAGTAGCTGCTTAACGATTTTATACCCCCATATCCCGTTTAGTAGAAGAGTCCATTCCTAAAAGAATGGACTTCTTTTTAGGAATGGACTCTTCTAATGTATCGCTATAAAAGAATGGGGGCTTAAAGCCGCCCATTCTTTATCTCATCAACAATATTGGGATCAAGTAATGTGGATGTATCGCCGAGGTTTCCTGTTTCGCCTTCGGCAATCTTTCTTAATATCCTACGCATTATTTTACCACTGCGTGTCTTAGGCAAACCACTCACAAACTGTATCTTGTCGGGTTTGGCAATGGCCCCGATTATTCGGGTAACGGTAGCCAATATGTCTTTCTTGTACAGGTCCTCATTTTGGTTGCTGCCACCATTAAAGATTACATACGCATAAATGCCCTGTCCTTTAATATCGTGCGGATAACCAACCACGGCACTTTCCACAACGCCTGCGTGCATGTTAATGGCGTTTTCCACTTCTGCCGTACCTATCCTGTGCCCGCTTACATTTAGCACATCATCCACCCTGCCGGTAATGCGGTAAAAACCATTTTCATCCCGCATGGCACCATCGCCTGTAAAATATAAATTGGGATAGGTAGCAAAATAGTTGGTACGGCAACGCTCATGGTCGCCATAAGTAGTTCTTAATATACTTGGCCAAGGTGCTTTGATGCAAAGGTTGCCCGAAACGGTTTCATTGCCTTCCGCAACTACTTCTTTCCCGTTCTCATCAACCAGTAACATCTGCACACCAGGCATGGGCAATGTTGCCCAACTTGGTTTTGATGGTGTAATACCAGCCAGGTTTGATATGAGCACGCCACCCGTTTCTGTTTGCCACCAGGTATCAACAATGGGGCATTTCTTCTTGCCAATATGCTCATCATACCAATGCCATGCTTCTTCATTAATCGGTTCGCCAACCGTACCCAAAACTTCCAGGCTTGATAGGTCCTTGCCTTGTAGCGGCTCTAAACCAAAGCCCATTAAGCTTCTAATGGCAGTGGGTGCCGTATATAAAATATTTACTTTGTACTTATCAACAATGTCCCAGAACCTGCCCGCATCGGGATAAGTAGGTATGCCTTCAAACAGTAAACTGGTGGCACCTGCACTCAATGGACCGTAAACAATATAGCTATGGCCAGTGATCCAGCCAATATCTGCAGTACAGAAATGTATCTGTCCGGGTTTGTAATTGAACACGTTTACAAAAGTGTAATTGGTATATACCATGTAGCCGCCACAGGCATGTACTACACCTTTGGGTTTGCCTGTTGAACCAGAAGTATATAGAATGAACAGCGGGTCTTCTGCATCCATTTCTTCGGCTGCACCAAAATTGGTATGCGATGGAACATCCAACCCTTCGGACACGATACGCATTTCATCTTCCCACCAAACATCCCTGCCTTTGAGCATGCTTACAGGGGTTCTTGTTCTTGTGTACACAATTACCTTTTTTACGATCTTGTTACCAATCAATGCATCGTCAATAACACTCTTTAAAGGAATGTCCTTTCCGCCGCGATAGGCACCATCGCAGGTAACAATAAATTCGGCCTTTGCGTCTTCCAACCTGTCTGCAATGCTCTGTGCCGAAAAGCCACCAAAGATTACGCTATGTATGGCCCCAATTCTTGCACAGGCCAATACGGCATAGGCCAGCTCTGGTATCATGCCCATGTATATACAAACACGGTCGCCTTTTTTTACGCCATTGTTCCTTAACACCTGTGCAAACTGGCAAACCCTTTTGTGCAAGCGGTTATAGGTTACCACTCTGGGTTTTTCTTCGGGGTTGTTGGGTTCCCAGATAATGGCGGGCTTTTCGCCCAATGTTTCCAAATGCCTGTCCAGGCAGTTTTCGGTAATGTTCATTTTGCCGCCCTTGAACCATTCTATTTTGGGTTCGGTAAAATTCCAGTTCAACACCGTATCCCATTTTTTACGCCAGGTAAAATGCCCGGCAATCTCAGCCCAGAATGCTTCTGGCTCTTCTACGCTTTTCTTGTACTGTTGCTTGTATTCTTCAAAAGAGGTTATCTGGTATGGGTAGCTCATGGCAAACTTTTATTTGGCAATAAAATTAAGGGATTGAAAAGTGAATCGTTTTTACTTTTTGAAACTAACAATTGATAGCTGCAGGCAGCCTGTAACGGCAAAGCAATTTTTTGCGGAATGGCATTTATGCTGTATGTTCATTGCGTTATTGCTGCCTGCTTAATGTGATTGCTTAAACACCACTAATTGCTTTAATCTATGTCATCTGAAAAAGGTATCTGGAAAGTTATCGGAGCATCATCCGTTGGCACTTTGATTGAATGGTACGACTTCTACATTTTTGGGAGCCTGGCCACTATTATTTCCACTAAGTTCTTTCCGCCGGGCAATGCAACTACGGCATTCTTGGCAACGCTGGCCACATTTGCTGCGGGCTTTATTGTACGCCCTTTTGGTGCATTGGTATTTGGACGGCTAGGCGATTTGATAGGAAGGAAATATACCTTCTTGTTGACGCTGGTTATTATGGGCGGCTCTACTTTCTTGATAGGATGCATACCGGCTTACCAAACATTCCATTTTGCACCTTACCTTATTTTGATATTGCGTTTGCTGCAGGGTCTTGCATTGGGTGGCGAGTATGGTGGTGCCGCAACTTATGTGGCAGAACATGCTCCTGCAAACAAACGTGGCTATTACACAAGCTGGATACAGACCACAGCCACGCTGGGTTTGTTTGTTTCGTTGATCGTAATTATTGCTGTTCAAAAAAGTTTGAGTACCGAAGCCTATAACGATTGGGGCTGGCGTTTGCCATTCTTGTTAAGCATTGTGCTGGTGCTTGTTTCCATTGTTATAAGAATGAAGATGAACGAGAGCCCCCTGTTTGCAAAATTGAAAAGCGAGGGCAAAACAAGTACCAACCCATTAAAGGAAAGCTTTGGCAAAAAGCAGAACATGAAAATGGTTTTGTTGGCTTTGTTTGGTGCCACAATGGGGCAGGGCGTTGTATGGTACACTGGCCAATTTTATGCACAGACTTTTTTGCTGAAGACCTGTAACCTTGAACCCACGCAGGCCAACACTTGGATTGGTATTGCCCTGTTATTGGCTACGCCATTCTTTGTTTTTTTTGGATGGTTAAGCGATCGGATTGGTCGCAAGGGAATCATGCTTGCAGGCATGTTGCTGGCCGTAATCTGTTACAGGCCCATATTTACGGCTATGTACACTATGAGCGATGTAAAGACAAAGCTGGAAGAAAGCTCCAATATAACCACAAAAAAAATAATCAACCCAGATAACAGCAACGATTCCCTGATTGTTAAAACAACAGCAGCTTCGTTTGTTGATGGCAGTAAGCTGTTGCAAACAGACAAATACTCACAGGCAGTTATACAAACGGGCAATAACAAGCCATTGGAAACAAAAAAAACAGTTACGCTTGCTGCTTCCTATCAATGGAAATTGATAGCATTGATATTTACGCTGGTAATTTTTGTAACCATGGTATATGGCCCTATTGCCGCATTCCTGGTTGAGCTGTTCCCAACAAAAATCCGTTACACCAGCATGAGCCTGCCATACCATATTGGTAATGGTGTGTTTGGCGGCCTTGTGCCCTTCATTGCAACATTGATAACCGTAACGCCGGGCAGCAACTATTTAAGCGGCTTATGGTACCCCATTGGCGTGGCGGCCGTATGTTTTGTAATTGGCATACTGTACCTCTCCAATAAAACAGACGAGAACGTGAACGACGATGTGAACGAATACATTCACCCTAAAAATTGATTTTCATGAATCCTGTAAAAAAATATTTGGGTCTTGTTTGGATAATGGTTGCCATAGCTGCTTTTGGCCTGCTTGTTCAGGCAGCAGTTATCCATATAAAAGCTGGGGGCAGTCTGGACATCAACAAGCCAATGCCCTGGATCATCATCATCACCATTTTTACACCCATTGTTATTGGCCTGGCATTGTTTGGCTGGTATGCTTTTAAAGAGGAGTACAATTCGGGCAAATAGGAGCGGTTGAACGTTTGAAAAAACAGCCGTAGCCTGACAATAATCCTGAATGGATCACTGCCAAACAAAGATGCTTTTCGTCAATTGCGGTTTTTTCTACAATTTAGTGCCAAATTGAACTACCCTTAATGGGGTAGTGCTATTTTTGCGATCTACAATTTCTAAAATAAAACCAATCTTAGGCTTCTGCAACTAACCAAGGTTTTTGCATAAGGCATAAGGTTCAAGCGTATGATAGTAAGATATTTTCTTTCACATTATCATTACTACTGGTTATTGCTTCTAGTAATAATTGTGTTTAAGATAGTGCTTTCTTTCTTCTTCAATAAAAACCTGGAAGGGGTCTCAGGCTTCCTGTTTGCCATTTTTAAATGGTATGGCGAGGAAGACCAGGAAATGGCAGAAACTGCCAAATCGAGAACCTTGATGCGTTTTTACAACGTGCTTACGCTGGCCATGTACTTTATGCTGTTCGTTATTGTCATGGTGTCAATTATACCGCTGTTTATAAGTGTTTAGTTTTTTCTGCTTAATTTGGCTGCACGGAATTTAAAATGCCCTACTACAAATGTCAATTGAGGTTCAACAATTATTGAAGCAATACGGTACACAAAAAGCGGTAAACAATATTTCGTTTACCATAAACAAAGGTGAAATTGTTGGTTTTCTCGGTCCGAACGGTGCAGGCAAAAGCACTACCATGAAAATTATTACCGGTTACACAAAAGCTACCCAAGGGCATGTAAAAGTATGTGGTATAGATGTAACGGAAAACCCAATTGAAACCAAGAAAAAAATAGGCTACCTGCCCGAAAGCAATGCATTGTATTACGACATGTATGTAAAGGAATACCTGAAGTTCATAGCAGGTGTGCACCACATTGCACAGACAAAAGATACAGTTGCTGCCGTGATAGAACTCACCGGCTTACAGGTGGAACAGAAAAAAAAGATTGGCCAGCTTTCCAAAGGGTACAAGCAACGTGTGGGACTGGCCGCAGCCTTGATACATAAACCCGAAGTGTTGATACTGGATGAACCGACAAGTGGTCTTGATCCCAACCAGATTATAGAAATAAGGAACGTTATCAAGGAACAGGGCAAGGATAAAACGGTTTTGTTCTCGAGCCATATACTGCAGGAGGTTGAAGCCATTTGCGACAGGGTAATTGTAATAAACAAAGGCGAGATTGTTGCAAACGATACGCTTACCAGCCTGAAAAGCAAAGGCGACAATTTAGAGGAAGTATTCAGGAACCTGACGCAGGCTGTGGCAGCAACAAACGATTAACGATAACAAAAATTATAATATAAAATCAAAGCAAGCAAACTATGAGTTACATTATCGAAGTCCATGCAAGGCAGATATTAGACAGCCGTGGCAACCCTACAGTAGAAGTTGATGTATTAACCGATGACGGTGCTTTTGGGCGTGCTGCAGTACCAAGTGGTGCAAGTACGGGCATTCACGAAGCTGTTGAGCTGCGTGATGGCGACAAGAAAAAGTATGTAGGCAAAGGCGTATTGAAAGCCGTAAAAAATGTGAACGATATTATCGCTAAAGAACTGATTGGTTACGATGTGGCACAACAAGCAGCCATAGACCAGGTGATGATTGACCTGGACGGAACGGCCAACAAAGGAAAGCTTGGTGCAAATGCCATCCTTGCTGTAAGTATGGCTGTTGCAAAAGCTGCTGCCGAAGAAGCCGGCCTGCCTTTGTACCGTTACATTGGTGGCACCAATGCCAAAACATTGCCCGTGCCCATGATGAATATTGTGAACGGTGGTGCACATGCCGATAACAAAATAGACTTTCAGGAATTCATGATCATGCCGGTTGGTGCATCTTCTTTCAGCGAAGGTTTGCGTTGGGGTACCGAAATTTTCCATACGCTAAAAAGCGTATTGAAGAAAAAAGGCTATAGCACAAATGTGGGCGATGAAGGTGGTTTTGCACCCAACATTCAAAGCAACGAAGAAGCAATTGAAACCGTACTGGAATCAATTACCGCTGCGGGTTACAAAACAGGCAGCCAGATAGTGATTGCCATGGATGCTGCCAACAGCGAACTATGGAATGCCAAAAAGAAAAAATACGTTTTCCATAAAAGCAGCGGCAAAGAAGTAAGCAGCGACGAACTGGTGAAATTCTGGGAAAGCTGGGTGAAAAAATACCCTATCGTTTCCATAGAAGACGGTATGGCCGAAGACGATTGGAACGGTTGGAAAAACCTGACCGATACCATTGGCAAAAAATGCCAATTGGTAGGCGACGATCTTTTCGTGACTAATGTTGACCGTCTTAAAATGGGTATCGATAAAAATATTGCCAATGGCTTATTGGTTAAGGTAAACCAGATTGGTACCTTGACCGAAACCATCAACGCTGTAACCATGGCACAACATGCAGGCTACAATACCATCATGAGCCATAGAAGCGGTGAAACAGAAGATGTGACCATTGCAGACCTTGCAGTGGCTTTGAACTGTGGCCAGATTAAAACGGGCAGTGCAAGCCGTACCGATAGAATTGCAAAGTACAACCAACTTTTGCGTATAGAAGAAGCATTGGGCACAACAGCTATCTATCCAAAAGGCATCAAATTCGGTAAATAACGTAAAACAGGCCCTGAGGCAGGTGGGGCTATAAACATCTGTTAATAGTTGATGGTTGGTGGTTAATGGCGTTACCATTAATTTTACTTCCATCAACTATTTTTATTGGAGCGTTATGAAAAAAATTCCTTCCATTATTCTTAACAAATACGTGCTTGCCGTTAGTTTCCTATTGGTATGGATGATTTTTTTTGACCAAAAAGACTTTTTTTCCGATATGGACAGGAGGGCCGAACTGAAGAAACTGCGGCAGAAAAAGGAATATTATACCACCGAAATTGCGAAAGCAAAACAGGAACTCGCTGATTTACAAGGAAATGCGGCAGCTATAGAGAAGTTTGGACGTGAAAGGTACATGCTCAAAAAAGACGGGGAAGATGTGTTTATTATTGAAGATACATTGGCAACAAAAAAATAACATTCACAATATACTTTGCTTTAATGTCGTTTTAATATTGTTGTTTCGGAAAAATCGGATTGTTCACATTTCTACAAAGTATTTATGCAAAAATTTAAGCAGGAAGTACTTATGCAATATTTGTATAAGGAAACTTCTACAGAGGTAACGCTTGCTATAGAATCGGCTTTATCGGAAGACTGGGAGTTACAGGATGAGATTAACACATTGAAACGAACCATGAAACAAATGGATATGCTTAATCTCCGTTCACCCCGCAAGTCAACCATAGCTGCCATACTTAGTTATGCAAAAGCTACCGATGAGGTACCTCATCAGTAAATCATTCAAGTAATCAACTTTAAAAATTAATTGTAAGCCGGTATCTTCCTTTCTTTGTTGCATAAAAGTTATGACAAAGAAAGAAAGATACCGGTTTGTTATTGGCTACTTCGAAGAGCATGCACCCAATGCAGAAACTGAACTTATTTACGATAACCCTTACCAATTGCTGGTTGCCGTAATACTCTCTGCACAATGCACCGATAAACGGGTGAACCTTACCACGCCTGCCATTTTTAAGAAATACCCTACACCGGTGGAAATGGCCAAAGCCAGTTTCGATGAACTGTTTCCCTTTATTAAAAGCATTTCGTACCCCAACAACAAAACCAAACACTTAATTGGCATGGCCAATATGCTGCTGGAAAAGTTCAATGGCCAGGTACCCATGACGGTAGATGAATTGATACAGCTACCAGGCGTGGGCCGCAAAACCGCTAATGTTATTACCAGCGTTGTTGACGAGCAGCCCAATATGGCCGTTGATACGCATGTGTTCCGTGTAAGCAAACGTATTGGGCTGGTAAGCGAAACCGCAACCACGCCATTGGCCGTTGAAAAGGAGCTCATCAAAAATATTCCGGAGGAACTGGTGCACAAGGCACACCACTGGTTGATACTGCACGGGCGTTACATATGTATTGCACGCAACCCCAAATGCGATCAATGCGGGCTTACAAGGGAGTGCAAATATTATCAAAGGTTATTGAAGAACCAGTAATGGTTGGATGTATTTGTAGGTAACCAGCAATAGAATAACATGCAGCTTTACTGGCGTCGCACCTATCAACGTCTAGGCCAAAGCTGAACTTTTACCAAAGCGTATGGGGAGCACAAAGAACACTAAGTATGCACGAAGCTCACAACGGCATCATAACTCAATTGCTTTAAAAACATAGCCCAGTTTGCTGAAATGCTCCAACACTTTTGGTAAGGCAAAATGCATACGTTCCCATGCTTTGGTGCTATCGTGAAAAACAACAATGCTACCTGCTTTTGTATGCCGCAATACATTGCTTAAGCATTTGTCGGGAGAAATGGACGTATCAAAATCGCCACTCAACACATCCCACATAATTACCTGGAATTTGGAATTTCCCTTTTGGTATTTCAATCCGTTCGCTTGCGATTTCCTGATCCTTCCATAAGGTGGCCTGAACAAATGGCTATCAATTACGGCAGTAGCTGTTGCTATATCCTTCAAATACGCATCATCATTGGTTTTCCAGCCATTTAAATGGTTCTGTGTATGGTTGCCAACAGCATGGCCTTCGGTTAAAATTCTTTGGTAAATAGCAGGCTGGGCGGTTACGTTTTTGCCAATGCAAAAAAAACTGGCTTTGGCATTGTACTGTTTTAACTGGTCCAATACAAAGGGTGTGGTTGTTTCGTGCGGACCATCATCAAATGTCAGGTAAATAGTTTTTGTATCTGTTTGTATGTGCCAAACATAATCAGCATAAAAAGCTTTTAGCCACCAAGGCGTTTTAACAAGATACATGGTTCAAATATACAAAGCCCTCAATTGCCATAAGCCACTATATGTAATGGCTTTTTGTTTTGTACAAACATTTTACCGTGGTGCTGCAAAAATATTTTTTGTGATTCTTCGGTGGCAAAAAGCCTGTCGGCAAAAGCTGCCAGTTTGTTGTGTGCAATAGACAAGGGCTTGCCCGTAGCTACTGCCGCCTGTTGATACGCAAGCACTAGGTTAGTGAAATTGCTGCTGGCCAATTGTGCATTGGCAAACACATCGCAGCCAATAATGGTGGTATCCGATACTGCTATAAAACCTATACAACTACTGTCGCTCTTTGCCAGGCGGTTCATGAAATAATTATAGCAGGTAGTGTCTTTACTCAATAATTTTTGTTGCACCTGTAAGTAAGGGTAAGTGGTTGATGTGGTATTGCTATGTTCAAACTGCTTTTCAATTTCTGTCCATACATTTTGTTGTATGCCTGTGCTGTCTGCCACCTTTCTTACATTACTGCCTGCAAAACCTGCATGGGCAAAGGGTTTTGGCTTTTTGCTCCACCGGCCTTTTTCAATACAGAAAACATTCAAGTATTCAGCTTCCTTACCCGGGGCTATCATCTTTGTTTCGGTAATCATACGGTCCTGCTTGCCGCCTTGCAACAGTTCGCCATCTGTTACCAATACATGTTGTGTGGAGTTGTTCTTTATTGTCAACGTCCTTACGTCTGCATTGCCCTCAAAATAATTTTCCTTTACCTGTACCTTTTTTTGCTGCATGGCTTGTGCCAAAGAAATAAAGTTTGTTGGGGTTGTACTGTTGTTGTCTTTTGCTGTTTTGTCCTTATACCTAATAGGTATCAATTGAAGGTGATTGCATGCCCAGACAGAATCGTATTCGATTTTTATATTGCTATATACAAGCTGTGCATTGCTAAAAATTGCAATGGCACAGCATACAATAAATAAAACGAGTTGTTTGAACATAACCGGGTTGCCGGGTAAAGATATATCCTTCATGGGTGCGACGCAACTGCTGCCGATTGAAATACTGTTGCCGGTTTCCTAATTTTCAATTTATGTGTATGATTCGCATGGGCAATGAACGATCATTATCTTTGCGGCATGAGTAAAAAAGTAAGGGTACGTTTTGCCCCAAGCCCTACGGGGGGCCTGCATTTGGGCGGTGTTAGAACCGTATTGTTCAATTATCTATTTGCCAAAAACTTAGGTGGCGATTTTATTGTACGTATAGAAGATACTGACCAGACACGTTTTGTGCCGGGTGCGGAGGAATATATTTTTAACTGTTTGCAATGGTGCGGTTTGGAACCGGATGAAAGTCCGTTACATGGCGGCCCTTATGCACCTTACAGGCAAAGTGAGCGTAAGCCTTTGTATAGGCAATATGCAGAGCAGTTGATAAAAGATGGTTATGCCTATTATGCATTTGATACGGCTGAGGAGTTAGATGCAAAACGTAAGGAAGTAGCCAATTTTCAATACAGCCAGCATACCAGAAGCGGTATGCGAAATTCATTGACTTTAAGCGAAGCCGAAACGCAGCAGTTATTGGCAGATGGTGTGCAGCATGTAATACGCATTAAAATGCCTGCGGATGTGGAAGTGAAGTTTGCCGATATGATACGCGGTGAAGTAAGTTTTAATAGCTCATTAGTGGATGATAAGGTTTTGCTGAAAGCCGATGCAATGCCCACTTACCATTTGGCTGTAGTGGTAGATGATTATTTGATGAAGATAAGCCATGCTTTTCGTGGTGAGGAATGGCTGCCCAGTGCACCCGTGCATGTATTGTTGTGGCAATATTTGTTTGGTATAGATAATATGCCGCAGTGGGCACACTTGCCATTGATATTGAAACCCGATGGCAATGGTAAACTGAGCAAACGTGATGGTGACAGGCTTGGCTTTCCGGTATTTGCAATGGACTGGAAAGACCCGAAGAACGAAGAAATGACAACAGGTTTCAAGGAGCGTGGCTTTTTGCCCGAAGCCTTTGTGAACATGCTGGCCATGCTGGGCTGGAATGCAGGAACGGAACAGGAAATTTTTTCGATGGATGAACTGATAGCAAAGTTTTCGATGGACCGTGTACATAAAGGCGGTGCCAAGTTTGACTATGAAAAAGCAAAATGGTACAATGGCGAGTGGATCAAAAAATTAGATGTTTCAAGTTTCAGGTTTCAGGTTTCAGGTTTGTTGGCAGAAAAAGGTATCGTAGTTGCTGATGACGAAAAATTGATAAAAGTATTGAACCTTGTTAAAGACCGTTGCACCTTGTTGCCCGATTTTGTACAGCAGGCGGCTTTCTTTTTCAAGCAGCCCGAAACCGTTGATATTGCTGCCATACAGCCAAAATGGGATGAGAAGAAGCAACTGTTTTTTGCAGAAGCCATACGCATGTTTGAACAAAGTGCTTTATGGCAGGCGGCAGACTTGGAAGCATCGTTTAAGGAGCTTGCTGCTGCCAACCAACTGAAACCCGGAGAGCTGATGCTGCCTTTGCGTATCATGCTGGTAGGGGGCAAGTTTGGTCCAGGTGTATTTGAAATTGCAGAATTGATTGGCAAGGCCGAAACAGTTAGCCGGATAAAAGCCGTATTGACCGAATTGGGTTAACATGCATTAAACATATATACGGATAGCCTGTCTTTTTTCTAAACAAACAAGAAATGAAGACAGGCTTTTCTTTTTTGCTACTGGGCATTTGCTTTCTGCTTTTTTTGAGGGTTACTATTGCTACAAACAGCCCGGTTATACTACAGCCATTGGCTACCAAGAATTATTTTTTATACAGGGTTTATATAGTAACAAGTACTTCAGCCGCTTACCTGGCAGGGCTGGTGGCGTATGGAGGGCGTTATGCTTTGCAGCATCTCAATCCATTTTTTTACAAGGTTAAAAAAGTACATGTAATGCAATAGCTTGGCTGTTCTTTGAATTATGTAGCCAGCAGCAGTATATGGCTGGCCTGTTGTGGCGTCGCACCCATGGGCAGTGGAACGGGGCGGGACTTGCCCGGGCGTAGATTTGCCCATTCTATAATCAGCGTATGCACTGAAACTTATTTCAGCTATTTTTGGCCCTTTATTGGATTGCCTAAATAAGATTGCCATGAACAGACCAATACGCGTTTTAGTAGCCAAAGTTGGGTTGGACGGACATGACCGTGGAGCTAAAGTAATAGCAACGGCCCTGCGTGATGCAGGTATGGAAGTTATTTATACCGGCTTACGCCAAACCCCCGAAATGGTTGTGAATGCTGCATTGCAGGAAGATGTGGATGCAATCGGCATCAGTATATTGAGTGGGGCACACAATACCGTATTTCCTAAAGTAATTGCGTTGATGAAGGAAAAAGGCATGAACGATGTATTGCTTACCGGTGGTGGCATCATTCCCGAAGACGATATGAAAGCATTGAACGAAATAGGGGTGGGCAAGTTGTTTGCACCCGGTACGGCAACAAGTGATATTGCTGTTTTTATTACAGATTGGGTAAAGGCGAATAGAAGTTTTTAAGAAAGCTGTTAGCCTATAGCTGCAAGCTGTTAGCTAACGACTAACAGCTCTTCACCTATCGAACCATTTCTTAAACGATGGGGCTTTCTCCCTGCTAATGTCAATTTCCATTTTTAATGGTAACCGCATACATACACTGAGCTTCTGGTTCTCGTGTGGCTTTACATTTTGTATAGCATTGATGTTGATGATGCTCTGTCTATTGGCACGGTAAAAAATAGCTGGGTCAAGCAGTTCCTCAATATCTTCCAGGGTAGAAAAATCCAGCATGTACCGCTCCCCTTGAATGGTGTGCAGGTAATTCAGGTTGTCACGCACAAAACATGCAATGTCGCTGGTGTTAATGGGTATCCAACTGTTACGCATATGCACAATGAATTTTTCTTTGTACATATTCTTCTGCTGCGGTTGGGCAAGTGTCTTGATCAACTGCTCCATATCCATCGGCATTTTCGACTTGCTTTCCACTACGGAGCGGCATTTGTCAATGGCTTTTCTTAAATCATCTTCATCCACGGGTTTCAATAAATAATCAACCCCATTTACCTTAAATGCACGTATGGCATACTCATCATAAGCCGTGGTGAATATCACGGGACAGCTAAGGTTAAAATGTTCAAACAGTTCAAAGCTTACCCCATCGCCCAATTGAATATCCATGAACATCAGGTCCGGCTCCGCATGCTGCATGAACCATTTTTTGGCAGTTTTTAAACTGGGCAATACTTCAACAATATCTATATCGGTTGTTACATTTTTTATTTTGGTAACGAGTTCCTTTGCTATCAAACTCTCGTCTTCAATAATAAGGGCTTTCATGTGTTTTGGTGTTTAGGTGTAGTTAGTTATGGTATTTGTTATATCAATGGAATCTTAACGGTAAAGTATTGCCCGTCTTCCGCTATCAGCAGTGGCTTGCCAGAAAGGTACCTGTATAGCGATACAAGATTGTCAAGCCCTTGCTTATTACTGGTTTCAACAAATGTTTTCTTCTGTAGGTTGTTCCGTACAATCAAAAAATCCTGCTCAATGAATATGTCAATGTACAAAGGGGTTTCATCATCCACAATATTGTGCTTAATGGCATTTTCTATCAGGTTCTGCAGGCTTACGGGTACAATCTTTCTCAACGCATAATCCTCGCTTACGTTAATGGTTACCTGCAGGCCGTTGTTGAACCTTGTCTTCTGTAAATGGATAAACGTCTGTACAAATTTCAGTTCGTCTTTCAGGTACACCAGTTCGCTGTCTTTGCTTTGCAGAATGTACCTGTATATTTTGCTCATTCCATCCAGGAACGAGATAGCCATTTGGGGATTGATGCGTATAAGGCTGCCCAGCGATGTTAATGAGTTGAACAGGAAATGCGGATTAAGGTGCTGCTTCAGGTTCTCGTACTGCACCCTTGTTTTTTCTTTCTCCAATGTTTGTGCTTTTGTTTCGAGCAACAATATTTGCCGTTGCTTCTTTAGCCGGAATAGATAGAAAATATAGATGCCAAACAGTATGGATAAAATGAAGATGGAAAAGAACCACCACTTTTTATAGAAGGGGGTCTTTATAAAAAAAGGTATGGACACTTCGGTCTTGCCCCAGTCGCCCTTTGCCATGCCCGACCTTACTTTGAAGCGGTAATTGCCGCCAGGTATATTGGTATAGCTTACCGAATGCCTGGTGCCGCAAGCAATCCAGCCCGTATCAAAACCTTCCAGCATGTATTCGTACATATACGATTCGGGCCTGCTGAAATCAATGGTTGTGAACTCAAAATAAAAAGAGTTCTCGTTTGCTTCCAGCATTACTTTGCCCCTTTCTTTTACCTCTTTTTCAAAAAGTTTGTCAATGGCGTTTACGGCCATAATCATAATAGCCAATGGTTGTTCTTTTGGTTGCAGGGCAGGTGCACTGGGGTTGCATTCGTAATAGCCGCCCTGGCATAGCAGCCATATTTTGTCGCCAACAGTTACCAGCCTCAGCACTTCGCCCGATTGGTTGATGCCATCCCTGAACCCGTATTTCGTAATCTTGGAAGTGCTGGCATCAATCATGCTTACGCCATACACCAAAGGTTCCAGGCACCATATATTGCCTGCTTTGTCTTCGGTAAGTTCCACGATCACTTCGGAGCGGAACCCATCTGCCACCGAATACTTTTTTACAAAAGTTGGCTGGGGTGTATTGCAATCTATTTTTAGTAGGCCTGTCTTTACAGAAATCCATAGGAAGCCCTTGCTGTCAACAAAGAAGCTGCTTGTTTTTTCTTCGGCAAGGCCAGGCAATATTTTATTGATTGCTGTTGCAGGCTGAACAATTGTAGTGTTGGGCTCGCAATAACTGATGTATCCCCTGTTGCTTGCAAACCATACCCTGCCTGTACTGTCGGTGGCAACACTGGAAATAAGATTGGTGGGCACATTGTGTGCAGCATCACCTGCGGGAAAAAAATGGTCGTACGTTTTGTTCCTGGTATTGTAACGGAACATGCCATTGCGTAAAGTGCCAATCCAGAGGTTGCCCTCGAAGTCGGGCGATATGTCTGCAAATACATTTGATTCTTTGTTGTTGTAAACAACGGGTTGTACAGGTTTCATCAACTGCTCCGTTGCAGGGTTGAACTGATAAATAAAATCCCTTGTGCATACCCAAACATTGCCATCCTTGCCTTGCTTTATCCTGTTTGCCTTGTTTACGTTTTCCTCAACTGTGTTTCTTTCGATGGGCAGTATTTTTTCGTTGCCATTTTTTTTGTTGATGAGGTGAAGGCCGCTGGTAAAGTTGGTGGCAATCAAGCGTAGGCGTTCATTTTCCCATACATCCATCAGTTCAAAAAAAATATTGTTGTCGCTATGTGTTACGGCAAGCCTGTGAAACTGGAACCTGTAATCGGATGGCCTTATTTTCATCAGCCCCATTTCGTTCAATGCCCAAATATTGTCATCCTTGTCAAATGCCACTTTGGTCCACAACCATGCTGGAATGTTTTTATAAAGCGGGTTGTTGCTGAACGGGATAAACTTTTTGGTAATGGTATTGAAGGCCATGAAACCCTTATCGGCACTGGCTATATACAGTATGGAATCATTTTTTACAATGAGTGAGTGTATGATGTTGGCAGTATGCGATTCTTTATGTTCAAGATCGAACTTGAATATTTCGAGTTTACCGGTACCCAAGTCGTACGATGAAAGACCACCACCCCATGAACCTATCCAAAGCTTGTTGCCCTGCTTTACAATGGCCCTATAACTATCATCCCTAAAAGCATTGGGTTGGGCAGGGCGTTCAATCAATTTTTTCATTTGATGGGTGCCTCTGTTAAAAGTGTACAGCCCATCAGCAGTGGCCATCCACAGCATGTTCTGCCCGTCTTCATAAATATTCAGTACCCTGTTGTAGAACTTCCTGATCTCGGGTGAAAAATGGGTATCGCTTTCCGGTATGATTTCAAACACTTCGGCGTTGCCGTTTGCTGTATTTATTTTTACAAGCCCCCTTCTGGACACACCAAGCCAAAGATGATTGTCCCTGTCAAAAAACATGGATTCGATGCCACCCGGTTTTTCGTTTGTGCTATGTGGCGGATACTTGATGGTGATGTTGGTGAAGCTTCTTGTTATGGGGTCAAATTTGGCAAGGCTTCCGTCAGCAAATACCATCCATATATTCTGCTGCTTGTCTTCTGCAATCTTGATAATGGAATTGGTGAAACCATTTTGATTGGTAAATTTCTTAAAGCCATGCCCATCAAATTTTATGAGCCCTTCGTAGGATGCGAACCAAAGAAAGCCTTGTGAGCCCTGTACAAAGTCCGAAATGCTTTTGGTGGTAATGCCGGCAACTTCTTCATAAGGCGTAACAATGAATTGCTGTGTCTGTGCATTGTTGCTGGTGACCATGCACAACAGGAAAAGAAGGAACAGTATGCGTCCTTTGACTGGCATAGGGGGTGTTTAAATTGCTTAGTGCTACAAATTACTGAATATCGTTACTGTTTATGGATAGTTTTGGCCGAAACGGTATAAAATTGAAACAAGGCGTTGCAAAACTTATATGAAGCGATTAAAAAAGCCCCTTGTGGAAACAAAGGGCGTGCTAAACCAACTGATATATGTATAGAACCTTTTATGAATGTGCCATTGTTTCAACTGTATGCAGTTGAATGCTTTTTGCATTTACCGAAGCAGCGGCAACCTTTGTATAACCTGCTGTTGCCTGGTTTGATGCAGCGGTATCTTTGATGACCTTATTGCCCGTTTTTATTGCAAGCAGCAATGTGGTAGATAAGGTGATTCTTTTTTCCATAGTGATATTGTTTTTGTTTGACAGTGCAAATGTGGCATTGATGCAGTGGCTGATGAAATCTTTAAAACCCAAGCGTAGTAAATATTGTATAAGGCTTGATAAAGGCCAACTCAAACGTTTATGTTTTTTCGTTGGGGTATGCAGCATTTATCATGGTGTGGGAGATAGTGTCGTAGCATAGCGTCCATGCATCATTCAGTTCATTGTTCCAATCTTTACCCAGGCCTTTTTCCAATGTCCACAACAAGGTTTTGCCAACAATAGCATAATGCGAAGGGCGTACACCATAAGCTACATGGCGTATGGCCAAATCTGCCAACTGTTCGTTGATTTCAGTAAGGTCGTCAATTTTGGAAACGATATAGCTCAGCATGTCAATGAGCTTGCTGTATTGGTCGGTCATTTTGCTATTGAATAAGGTACGTAAGGAAGGCATTTCGAGAAAGAGCCTGCTATAGAATACATCACCTACCAATGAGGTGTCGATGATCTTGAGAACCTTCCAGCTGTTTTTGATGAGTATTATTTGTTTTGGGGTCATGATATATTAGGGGTAATACGTGCAACAAATAAGGTAATACAAATTGCCCCGCTATGTTGCAAGCGGAGCAATGGTTCCGTTCATAGGTGTGTGCATTATGCAGCAACCTGTGGCTGTTGGGCTGCGGCAATCATGGCGTTTGACAATGTGGTATAGCAAGTGATCCACGCTTCTTTTACTTCATCAGTCCAATGTTCGCCCAGGCCTTGGCTCAACGTCCAAAGCAAGGCGGTACCAACAATGGTATAGTGCTCATTTTTTACACCATACTTTACATGGCGTTGTGCAAGTTTCTCTACTTCTTCAATAATGTCTTCCAGTTTGTCGAGCTTATTGATCACATAGCCAATCATACCCAACAGTTTCTTTGATTGTTCGGACATTGGGTTTGCAAACATGTGCCTGAGTGATGGTACAATTTCGAACAGGCGGTTATAGAATAGGCTACCTACTGTTATGGTATCCAGTTGTGCCACTATACCCCAGGTAAATTTTACATGCTGTATCTGTTGTGTAGTCATAGTTTGTTTTTTTGAATGAACAACACGAAAATGACCAGTAAAAAACAGTACAAAAACTTTTTGTAGGTGGAATGTTTGCAATGCTACACGAGCCGTAGATGAATACAGTTAAACCGTTGCTGGTTGATGTATGAATATTTGCACCACCAGCTTGCAGTTTGATTGATATCATGGTGTTGCATTGTTAAAGGCATGGCTGTTGCCCAATGAATGAAATGGCATGCAGGTTTTTGCATGGTTGCCAACGGTTCGTTTTTTATTTTCTACGCTTCAACAAAAAGATGCACAACCTAGTGCGGTAATTATTGTTTATGATACGCATCCGGTGCAGTTTTACATCGTTAAACAAGCAATAAACAATATCCTAAACAAGAAATACCATGATACTTATTGAACGGATGAATTTTAAAAAATTATTGATGGCAATTGCCTTGAAAGTAGCCATAGCAGTTGTTGTACTGATTTATAGCAAGAAAATGGTAGCGGTAAAAGTGGAGTGTGAAGAAACGCTTTCCAGTATAAATATCGAGATACAAGTGAATAAAAGTATAATGATCAATTGTTAACCTGATTTTGAAATCCAATATCCTATACAGCCTTTCCTGAACATTTCAAGTGAACAACAATCCAGCAATCCAATATCCTGTGAAGCCATTATCCAAATCCTATACCCGTTTCTTTTAATCCTATTCTATACACTTGAAACATGTTGGGCCGGTACTGCAGGGGTACCGGCTTTTTTTATAATTTTTCCAGCATCTGTACCACACCTTCTTTTTTAAGGATCAAATAACCCAGCCTGTCATTGCTGATGCCTTCTTTTAACTGATAGCTAAACACCAACTGTTCGTTGGCCACGCTTGTTTCAAAATACCTGAACTGTATATTGGCGTACTGTTTCAGGCTATCGCCAATTTCGTATAAGTGTGTAGAGAGTACAAACAGGGCATTGTCCATTTTCCGCAAACCTTCAATTACAGTGGTGCTGCATTTCATGGCATCTTGCACATTGGTTCCCTTAAACAGTTCGTCAATCAGTATCAGCCATTTTTTGCCATCACTTATTTTTTCGATGGTACTTTTTATGCGTTGCACTTCATTGAAAAAATAACTTTCGCCTTTAATGATATTATCGGCAACCTGTATATTGCTTAGCAGCCCATCAAATAGGCTCAACTGCATTTTTTTTGCAGGCACGCCCATGCCAATATGTGCCAGATAAACACCTATGCCCACTGCCTTTATGAAAGTGCTTTTGCCTGCCATGTTGGCCCCAGTAAGAAAAAGAAAATTCGATTCTTTGTTTAACTGTACCGTATAGCTAACAGGGATGTCCAATAGCAAATGGTACAGGCCTTCGGCTTCAATGAAAGGTTGTGCAGATTCCTTGAATTGGGGAAAGCAGAAACCATATTTTGTACAAGCTGTTGCCAGGCTAAGGTAGGCATCCAGCTTGCTGTAAATGGTAACCAGCTCGTACAGCTCATGCTTGAAACTGTACCGTAAAAAATTGCCGAACTTCAGTACTTCAACAGGTGTAAGTACCTGCTTCTTTTCCCTTTGCAGCATTTGCTGTACCATGGGTTTATGCAATAGTAGCTTAATCCGGCCAACGTTTACCTGTAAGTGATTGCTTGCTGGCTCGTGCAATACATCCACTACTTGTTGCATACCTTTTACAAAACTGATGCAATGATCTACTGTATATCTTGTAATGGCATAATCGGGATAGTTTACCAGCTTGTAAAAAAAACTGCTGATGGCTGTAGGATGGTTGGGATAGGTATTTACCTGTGTATCAAAAAAACGCTCCACAACCATGATGGTGCCATTGGTTATGGTAGCAGGCCATTTGTTGCTAACAGACTGTAATTGCTGAATTGTTTTCTGTGCATCCACAATGGCAGCCAGGCTATCCAACGGCTTGCTCAGCAACAGTCTTAAATGCTCCCTGCCTTCGTTGGTATGCGTAAAGTTGAGATGATGAAAAACAGAAAGCTCTTCTTCGTGGTTAAAAATGGAAAGGTCGGAGAGGGTGGTTTTGTCTGCTTGCATGTGTTTTGTTGAAGGTTTAAAGTGTTGATGCGTACTTGTATGCTATCGCTCAAACTTCATTCTTTGCCCCATTTGAGATTCATCCCAAACACCGTTTCCATAAGTCAGGTGCCCATTTACAAAAGTGTGGGTAATGGCTGCCGGAAATGTGAAGCCTTCCAACGGGCTCCATCCGCATTTGTACAGAATATTTTCTTTGGTGGCAGTGGTATGTTGGTTCATGTTTACCATTACGAGGTCGGCAAAATAGCCTTCACGTATAAAGCCACGCTCTTTTACCTGGAAGCAGGTGGCAACGGCGTGGCTCATTTTTTCTACCACTTTTTCCAGGCTTATTTTTCCTTGTTGTACATAATGCAGCATCAGCAACAGTGAATGCTGAACCAAAGGAAGACCAGCATGTGCTTTCTCGTAAGGTTCATTCTTTTCCTCCCATGTATGCGGTGCATGGTCGGTAGCTATTACATCCAATCGGTCATCTAACAAAGCCTGCCATAAAGCTTCACGGTTATGCGGGGCCTTAATGGCGGGGTTGCATTTTATCTGGTTGCCCAGCCTGTCGTAATCATTGCTGGTAAAATGCAAATGGTGCACACATACTTCGGCTGTAATCCTTTTATCTTTCAATGGCAGCATATTGCCAAACAGTTGCAGTTCCTTTTCGGTACTGATATGCAGTATGTGCAGGCGGCTATTGTATTTCTTGGCAAACTGTATTGCCTTGAAGGAGGATTCAAAACATTCTTCTTCATTGCGTATGATCGGGTGGTCCGAGGCATCCAATACCGCTTTCTCCTTTTTCCGTTGTTCAAAGTTCTCCCGTATCATTTTCTCTTCTTCGCAATGCGTTGCAATCAACAGTTCGCTGCCGGCAAAAACCCGGTCAAGCATCAGTGGGTTATCTACCAACAAATTGCCTGTTGAGGAGCCCATGAAAATCTTTACACCACAGATATCGTTTTTCCTGTTATTGGCTTTCATCACTTCTTCATAATTATCATTGCTGGTGCCTATAAAAAAAGAATAATTGGCCAATGCCGTTTGTTGGGCAATGCTGTACTTTGCCTCCAACAGTTCGTGTGTAAGGCTTGGGGGGCTTGTGTTTGGCATTTCCATGAAGCTGGTAACACCACCGGCTATCGCAGCTTTTGCTTCCGTGTAAATGTTGGCTTTGTGTGTAAGTCCCGGCTCCCTGAAATGCACCTGGTCGTCAATGGCACCAGGCAGTACAAACTGGTTGCTGCCATCTATTTCAACCATGTTTTCAACGGTGTTGATAACTCCGCCGACTTTGGCTATGCGTTGGTTTTTTATCAACACATCACCACTAATCCTTTGCCCTTCGTTGACGATGGTTGTATCTTTAATTATATAATTTTTCATCCTGCCAATTTATCTGTTTTAACCGAAAGTAACATGACGCAAAGTATTAAAACTCTTCTCAAAATTATCCTGCTGCTCATTCCCTTTGCCTCCTCTGCACAAACATCTTATATAATGCCCGGTAGCAAGGACTATATTTTGATGGAACGTCTGGAAATAAAAGCAAGAACGGAGGGGTTGAACCATTCTTTTATCAGGCCGTTTAACCGCAGGTTACTGGTAGAGCAGGTACAAATGATAGATAGCCTGCAACGCAACCAGAACCGCATTGCCGCTGATATTACACCTATTGACCGTTACAACATGACCAGGTTTTTGATGGCGGGCAAGGAATACACCAATTCAACTTCATCATTCAATAACAAAAAGAGCAGCAGCAATTTGGTTGAGGTGAACAGGCCCAATTTTTTTATGGTACTGAACCCTGCATTGCAATACCAGCAATCGTTTGAGAGTTATGATAAGCAAAGCGTGTACCTGGCATCGGGCGGGGTTGTGTCGCATGGGTTGATTGCAAAGAAGCTGGCTTTTGATTTTTACATGACGGGCAATCAGGAAAGGACGCCGTATTATGTAAGGCAGTTTACTAACAAATTCCATGCGGTGCCTGGTTTTGGCAATTTCAATGTTACCGATAGCAATGCAGTAAGGTATTACGACGTAAGGGCTTCATTGCAGTGGACGGTTGCCAAGCATATAGACATGCAGGCAGGTTATGACCGGAATTTTTTAGGCAATGGCATACGTAGTTTGTGGTTGAGCGATTTTAGCGGTAGTGCGTTGTTCTTTAAAATCAATACAAGGTTATGGAAATTTAATATTGAGAACCTGTACATGAAACTTACCCCGCAGTTTGGTATCGTTAACCAGGCTGATGAGAAAAAATATTTACGCATCAATACCATCAGCTTTAATGCAAACCGTTGGCTGAATATCGGATTGTTTGATGCGGTTGTATTTGGCCGTAAGAAACAGTTTGACCTGAACTATGTATTGCCGTTTACCTTTTTGCGTGCAATGGAACAGCAAAGCGGTAGCCCTGACAATGCCTTGCTGGGGCTGAATGTAAAGGCAAATGTGAACCATCGTTTACAGGTATATTCCCAAATTATATTGGATGAATTCCTGTTGAAGGAGGTAAAGGCAAACAGTGGTTGGTGGGCAAACAAATTTGGCTACCAGTTGGGTGCAAAATATATAGATGCATTTGGTATCAAAAACCTGGACCTACAGGTGGAAAGTAACCGTGCAAGGCCTTTTACGTATACGCACTATGATTCCGTTTCTAATTATTCAAATGCCAGTCAGCCATTGGCACATCAGTTAGGGGCAAGCTTCCAGGAATTTATTGGCATTGCACGTTATCAGCCTTTGAAGAAATTGTACCTGCAGGCCAAGCTGATGTATTATTATCAGGGGCAGGATTCTGCAGGGCAGAATTTTGGCAACAATATACTGAGTGATTATAGGGTTAGGGCAATTGACCCAGTCACGGGCCTGGCTAAGGAGCATGGCTGGAATGTGGGTAGCGGCGATAAAGGAACCTGCATCTATGCATCAGCGAATGCTTCTTATGAAGTAAGGGAAAACCTGTTTCTGGAAGCAGGGTTTACGCTGCGTAACTATAAACTTTCATCAGGCAGCAAGCAGAATACCACCATCTTCAATGTAGGCTTTAGATGGAACATTGCCAAACGCGAATTTGATTTTTAAATGAACAAAAAAGGGATAATGAAAATTTCAAAATATATCGTCAATACATTGTTGGTTGCATTGCCAATGGTTGCTTCATCACAAACAACCTATCTTATTGCAGGTGGCAAAGAGGAAAGTTTGTTAAACAGGCTGGAAATAAAGACCAGAACAAAGACACTTTCGTTTTCGAGCGTTAAACCCTACAACAGGAGGGATATTGTAAAGGATGTGGAATTGTACGACAGTTTGTATAATGCAGGTGACAAACGTGCAAAAGGGATTACCGATATTGACAAATACAATATGCAACGCTTGTTGATGAACAACAGTGAGTGGAGCAAGCCAAGGGAAACCTATATCAGCGAAAAGCCGATACTTAAATATTTCTATCAAACAAGGGGCAATATGGTAGAGATGAAGAGTAAAGATTTTACCTTGATTGCAAACCCGATTATCCAATACCAGCAGGGGAGCAATGGCGGTAACCCTAGTGGCACATTCATCAACCAACGCGGGGCAGTAATACGTGGCATGATTGGTGAAAAAATTGGGTTTGACTTCTACTTTACAGAGAATCAGGAACGGCAACCAATCTATGTGCAGGATTGGGTAAACAAATATGGTGCGATACCTGGTGTGGGTTTTAGAAAAGGGTTTAAGGTAAATGGTTACGATTACTTTGATGTACGCAGCAGCCTTACATGGAAAGTGGCGAAATTTATGGATATGCAATTGGGCTACGGCAGGAATTTTATTGGGGACGGCTATAGGAGCCTGTTACTAAGCGATTTTAGCACCAATGCCATGTACCTAAAAGTAAACACGCATTTTGGCAAGTTTAATTATGAAAACATTTTTTCTGAACTGGTGCCACCCTTACATAGAATTGGAGGCGATTATTTATACCCACGCAAATACTATCGTGTAAGCTATTTAAATTTTAACGCAAACAAGTGGCTTACGCTTGGGCTGTTTGATGGGGTGATGTTGGGTAAATCCGATGCCTTGAGTTTTGGCCTGTTGAACCCCGTTATCTATGCCCACATACCCAATGACAATAGCAATGGTATAAAAGATAAAAGCTATACAGGCTTTACGGTAAAAATGAACCTGGCTAAAAAAGTGCAACTATATGGCCAGGGCATGATTGATAAAATAAAGCTGGATGAATTGAAGAACAATTGGTGGGGAAATAAGTTCGGTTACCAGGCAGGTTTGAAATACATTGACGCATTTGGTTTCAAGAATGTGGATGTTCAATTGGAAACAAACCGGGTAAGGCCTTTTACTTACTCATCTAGCGATTCTACAACTAGCTACAATCATTACAACCAGCCGTTGGCACATCCATTGGGGGCGAATTTTGAAGAGTATATTGCCATTGTAAAATACCAGCCAGTAAAGCAATTGTATTTGGAAGCGAAAGCTATCTATTACAGGCAGGGGCTAGATAGCAGCATTGCGGGCATCAACCAGAATTATGGCGGCAATATTTTTTCTTTCAATAGTACAAGGGCATTGGGCGATAATGGCTGGACAGTAGGTGTGGGTGACTTGGCAAAATGTACCATCATCACCTTCTTGGTGAGTTATGAAATAAAAGAGAACCTGTTTTTTGATGTTTCCTTCCTTTCTCGTCAATATAACCGCATGAGCACAGGCAGTGCAAACACATCCGTTTTTTCTGCCGGCATCAGGTTCAATATCGGAAGAAGGGAGTTTATGTTCTAAGTATAATAACTGGTTGTTCAAATAGCTAATGGCGGTATCCATTTCTTACAATAGAAATAGATACCGCTTTTTTAGTATATGCCCTTGAAATGCTTGATAATTAGGCCTTCTTGGCCTAAAAAAGAATGAGCCGAGGTAGAAACCTCAGCTCGTTTTTAATCCGTACCCTATGAAAACTAGTTTAAAAATATATGTTTTGCTCTAGCATAAAGAATAGCATCTTGGATTAATGCTTCTAAAACCCTTTTTGACTGTATGATTGGCTTTAAGGGTTATGTCTAAATGCTTTGTAAAGATTGTATTATGTGTTGTTTGTTTTTTTAAGCAATCAAAATTTCCAATAGTTCTGAAGTTTACAACCTGAAAAAGTGAAGAAAAATCAAAATGCAACATTGTATTTATTAAAACGATTTTATTGCTGTTTAATTATTAAGTGACAAATTTATTTTGAACTTTTTTTTCATCCGTTCAAAATAGTTGTTATACATAAACGCTAAGCGGTGCACTTTTATTCTTTGTGTCATTTTATTTTTTATAAAGAAACCGTTAATGAATGGACCTGATTTTTGACTAACAATAAATTCGCTAAAATTGCATCATGACTTTAATAGATACACATTGCCACTTATACTTACCAGAGTTTGAAAATGATATTGAACAAATAATACAAAGGGCTGAAACCCTTGGTGTACAAGGGTTTTATCTGCCCTGTATCAATAGTGAAGTAATTGATGACATGCTGAAACTGGAACAGCGTTTCTCAAACAGATGCTTTCCCATGATGGGACTTCATCCCTGTTATGTAAAGGAAGATTACAAACAGGAATTGCGGATTGTTGAAGAATGGCTGAATAAAAGAAAGTTTGTTGCGGTAGGGGAGATTGGCCTTGATTTTTATTGGGACACCAATTTTAAGACACAGCAATACGAAGTTTTTGAACAACAGATGCAGCTTGCATTGCAACACGGTATTCCTATCGTCATCCATTCACGCAATGCCATTCAGGAAGCAATTGATATGGTAAAACCATTTTCTGAAAAAGGTCTGAAAGGCATTTTTCACTGTTTTGGCGAGGGGTACGAAATGGCTACGCAAATCATTGATATGGATTTTATGCTGGGTATAGGTGGGGTGCTTACTTACAAAAAATCTGGTCTTGCAGAAACCTTGGAAAAAATTGGTTTGGAGCACTTGGTACTAGAAACGGATGCACCTTATTTGACACCCGTACCTTTTAGGGGCAAACGTAATGAAAGCAGCTATCTTGAATACATCATTAAAAGGCTGGCGGAGGTGAAACAAGTGCCTGTTCAGGAAATTGCAGCCATTACAACTACAAATGCAGAAAAAATATTCGGTAGCTAATTTGTAACCGCTATTTTTGCCGCCCAACAACAAACAGAGAGGTGTCCGAGTGGTTGAAGGAGCACGCCTGGAAAGTGTGTATACGGGAAACTGTATCGAGGGTTCGAATCCCTTCCTCTCTGCTGAAACGCCGTAAGGTCAATAACCTTACGGCGTTTTTATTTGTACAGACTTTTGTTCATCTTTTTAATTAGTGAACGACTGTCGATTGGGTAGTATGCTAAAATCATGTCACAATAGTTCCTATCAATGCAATATTTTTATAGGAACAAAAAACTTCAATGGGATGATGGAACACTTCAGAAAAAAGAGCATAAAACCGTGGCTGTTTGTAATTGCTATTGGCCTTGTTTCCTTTACCATCATCCGTTTTCAGCAAAAGCCTGTATTGTATATCATAGGCGACTCAACCGTACAGAACAGTGATGGCAATGGCAAGAATGATTATTGGGGTTGGGGCAGTTTATTGTACCCTTACATGGACACCAACAAGATAGCGATAAGGAACCATGCAAAGGCCGGCACCAGTACACGGACTTTTATAAGCGACGGTAGATGGGATAAAATATTGGCCGTGTTGAAACCCGGGGATTTTGTGATGATGCAGTTTGGCCATAACGATAATGGCCTGTTGGATGATACTGCAAGGGCAAGGGGTACGATAAAAGGAACAGGAGAAGAATCCAGGACTATTTTTAACCCGATCACCCAAAAGCAGGAAACCGTATATACTTATGGCTGGTACTTACGCAAATTTGTGAATGAAGCAAAAACAAAAGGGGCCACTGCTATTATTTGCTCATTGGTGCCAAGGGATAAATGGAAAGACGGCAAAGTAGTGGTAGAAGAACAGTACCCTGCATGGGCAGAAGAGACAGCCAAAACAACGGGGGCATATTATATAAACCTCAATAGCATCATTTCAAGACATTGGGAAGAGATGGGGCAGGAAAAAGTGAAACCCTTTTTTCCGGGCGACCATACGCATACCAATTTAATGGGAGGGCAGTTTAATGCACGTTGCGTTATTGAGGGGTTGAAGCAAATAAAGCAATGTGGTTTAAACAGTTACCTTAAACAATAAATGGTTGCTTTACCAATTGTTCATCTGTTCCTTTACAATCCTTTCTGGCTCTTCCAGTTTATGTTCCTTCCACTTAGGATCGTACTTCACGAACCAGCTTAACCATAAGCTCCTGGATAAACGCATAAACAACGGCTGCAATAAAATCATCAATACCGAATTTACACCAAGCCACCAGAATACGCTATTGTCTTGTATGGAAATGCCCAGCAATACCCACCATGCAATAAATGTAGCTACGGAAAAGGCAACAGTAAGTGCATAACTAACATAGGCCGTGCCATAATAGAAACCCACTTCTATTTCGGTTGGCTGGCCACATACGGGGCAACGCTCGTGCATTTTTACATTGTTCTTAAGGTCGTAGGCATTGGTGCCTTTAAAAATATATCCTTCCCTGCAGCGTGGGCATTTGTTATTGAATGTGCTGATTAAATAGTTGGGCTTTTTAGTGTATGCTTCTTTCATTATGGGTGCAAGGTACTTATAAAAAACTTGTCCTAGCTTTCCAGGACCTTTTCCATTTGCATGCTCCTGGAACCTTTGATCAATAAATAGGTATGGTCAAAATGCTGTTGCCTAAACCATTCACGGGCTTCATTAGAATTGTTTAGATAAATAAATGGATGGGCCAGTTTTTCATAATCACCGCCTACCAGCACCACATCTTTCCATGTATATTGTTGTATTAATTGTATGATGCTTTCATGTTCTTTCAGGCTTTCATCGCCAAGTTCCATCATTGCACCTAGCATCAATACTTTGCTTGTTGCATGCAGCTTTGCAAAATTTTCAATGGCAGCTTTCATGCTGGATGGGTTTGCATTGTATGCATCCAGAATAATTTTGTTGGTGCCTTTGTCAACCATTTGAGAGCGGCTATTGCTAGGCACATAATTTTCAATGGACGATTTTATTTTTTCTTCAGGCACATTGAAGTGCTTGCCAATAGCTACCGCACATAAAACATTGGGCAGGTTGTATTCGCCAACCAAGTGTGTTTTGATCAATGAAAGGTGGGTACCACTTGTAAGCGATACTTCCAAAAAAGGTTCACTGATGCTTACCGAACCGGTTATTGTTGCGTTATGCGTACCATAGGTATAGATATCTTTTATACCGGTACCCATTTGCTGCAGGTAATCGTAATCATTAAATATAAAAGCAGCTCCATTATTATTGCGTAAATAATCAAAGAGCTCGCCTTTGCCTTTTCGTACGCCTTCAATGCCGCCAAAACCTTCTAGGTGTGCCTTGCCGCAATTGGTGATAATGCCATGTGTTGGCAGGGTATAAGAGCAATAGCTTTCAATTTCTTTTTGATGGTTTGCTCCCATTTCTATAACCGCCATTGCTGCATCTTTCCCTACGCTCAAAATGGTCAGTGGCACACCAATATGATTGTTCAGGTTACCCTGCGTTGTATAAGTAATATAGTGCGATGAGAGTACCGTACTTACCAGTTCTTTGGTAGTTGTTTTACCATTGCTGCCTGTAATGGCAATAAAAGGAATGGTAAATTGTTGGCGATGGTATTTGGCCAGTTGCTGCAAGGTGGCCAGGCTATCACTTACCGTAATCAGCCTTGCATCGGTTGTGTCTAATGGCTCATCAATAATTGCGTAGGCTGCCCCAAGCTCCAGTGCCTGCAAGGCAAAAAGGTTGCCGTTAAAATTGGGTCCTTTCAAAGCAAAAAACAGGTCGCCTTGTTTAAGTTTTCTTGTATCTGTCTGAACACTGGGATGCTGTATAAATAATTGGTAAAGCTGTTCTATAGTCACAATCAAAAATTTAGTGTATCAAAAATAAAGGCTACTGGGTATTTTGCAAACCGTTACTGGTTTCAGTTGCTACATGAATCCATAAAAAAACCATCTGTGTTAAGCAGATGGTTTTTCTTTATAAAAGAATCTTGATTTATTTCTTTTGTTTCCTTGCAGGGAAGAAGTTACCGGTTTTGGTAGCTGCTTTTGTTCCTTCTGGGGCACCATAATGCGTCATCGCACAACGGAAGCCAATGGTGCTGCTGCTTTGGTCTTCTTCAAGGAAGCGGCGGGCTCCTGGGCTTAACCAATATGGTCTGTCGTTCCAGCTACCACCTTTAATAACCCTTGATTTATCAGAGATCAAAGTAGTTACGCCATAGTTATAGGTTGCACTGCGGCCATCTAAAGTAGAGTCACCATCAAGATAATCGATTGCATAAGATTTTTGGTAGTTCCTACGCTTTCTCAACAAAGAATCCGGCTCGGCTTCCATTTTAACACGACCCATGCTGTCTGTGCTTGCTTCGCCATCCGCATTTTTCTTTACCCTTTTAAATACGTTACCCCTATAAAAGTTGAAGTCATCTCCATCAATTGAATTCAATGGCCTGTACACGTCGGCAACCCACTCACTTACGTTACCGCTCATGTTGTAGATACCAAAGCCATTAGGGTAGAAAGAAGTGATTTCGGCAGGTATGGCAGAACGGTCGTTCAAACCACCTGCAACACCCATGTTATCACCTGATCCACGTTTGAAGTTTGCAAGGAAAGCACCTTGGAAAGCACCTTTACGGGTAGAACGCAGGTTGTCAAAACCATCGTTTCTCCAAGCGTATACTTGTTTGTTGGCGATTACCTCTTCACCACGGTTCTTTTCGGACCTACGTTTTTGAGGATTTTCCATTACATAACCATAAGCAGCGTATTCCCATTCAGCTTCTGTTGGCAAACGGTAGTCGCCATACAAGATACCATCAGAGAATTTAGCAGCACGTGGCATGCCTTTAGCATCTTTCAAAGGGCTTTTCTTTGTTGGAGGCGTTTTCGGATTGTATAAACCCATCAAATAAGACTTTGTATTGAAGTTACCAGAGTCAACATTGTTCATACCGCCTTTTTGGTAATCCTTTACGTTGATTACACCTTTATCCATCAGGGCTTTTTCGTTCACCCTGTCGGTACGCCAGATACAGAAATCGTAGGCCTGTTTCCAGTTTACGCCAACTACTGGGTAGTAGTTGTAAGAAGGGTGGCTGAAATAATATTCCACATAAGGCTCGTTGTAGGCCAATTCGCTTCTCCAAACCAAGGTATCAGGTTTGGATGCCTCGATAGCCTGTTTGTAGGTATCGTAGTTAAAAGTGTTTTCCAACCAGTAAATGTATTCACGGTAGTGAACGTTGGCTACTTCTGTCTTATCAATAAAGAAGGAGTTCACGGTTACACGCTTGGGAATGTTGTTCCAGTCGCCCATTACATCTTCCTGTGTAGCACCCATTGTAAAGGTACCGCCCTGCACAAAAACCAATCCTGGGCCTGTTTTGATGTCCTTAGGTTTGGCAACGGTAAAATTGTTCATTTTTTTATCGTTGTAATTCCATCCGGTAACAGAAGACTTTTCTTGTTTTTTCTTACAAGAAGCCATTGAACCTAGAACGGTTATTAGCAAACTAAGGTTCCTGATTCCTTTTAGCATTCGCATTGTTGAAATGTTTGAGTGTATTGAACGTTGGTTTTACAGAAATATTGTCTAATGAAGACGTTGCGAATATAACAGAATTATCCAAATAACTCCCAAAAATCCAAATGCAACTATTGTTAGTGAAACGATAATTTCTATTTGGGCAGATAATCGGGTAACGAAGGGGATACTTTTTTCTGATTTTTGCCAAAATGTTCCCGTTTGGGTCATTTTTCTGTTATAAACAAGGTTCTAAGGCGAAATAAACTGGACTGTTTTGCTCACCAAACCAGTTATATTAAAATTCTAGCAGCGAAAACCCATGTGCGATTGTCTAAATTTCAGTATCATTGTAAACAATTTACAAAGGTCAACGATACCTCATTGAACTTTGATGTCACCAAATTTAACTGAATGGTTTGATTTTCTACACTAGGTAATATTTCCACTACAACAAGATTTGGCAGTGTGGAATATTCTTTTATTTTTACAATTCATTAACTAAATCATTGACTTCGATGAGACAATCAACATTGAAAGCTGCTGCTGTTTTGCTATTTACCGGCTCATTCTTTTCCAAAATCTCTGCTCAGACTGAAACCATTAATGTAGTTACGACTGCTGTTCCTTTTTTAAGAATTTCTCCTGATGCCCGTGCCGGCGGTATGGGTGATGTTGGTATTGCCACGTCTCCAGATGCAAATGCTTCTTTTTGGAACCTTGCAAAAACCCCGTTTGCCAAACAGAAAACTGCTTTGGGTGTTACTTATACTCCTTGGTTAAAAGACCTTGGATTGAGCGATGTTTACCTAGCCACATTGGGTGGATACCATAAATTGGATGATGAACAAGCTATTTCTGCCTCGGTTCGTTATTTCAGCTTGGGTAACATACAATTTACAGACTTTGCAGGTAACGACCTGAACTCTTACCGTCCAAGGGAATTCTCTTTTGATATCGGATACTCCCGTAAACTAAGCAGCAAATTTGGCGTAGGTGTAGCATTAAGGTACATCAACTCCAGTTTGGCCAATGGTTCTGTTGGTGGCGTAAGCTACAAAGCAGGTACCGCTTTTGCTGGTGATATCTCTTTGTTCCATACAGGTGTAAACGAGCAGGGACAAGGATTTAACTGGGGCATTACCCTGTCGAACCTTGGTTCTAAAATCGGTTATACAAACGATGCACAAAATAAGGATTATATACCAGCCAATTTAGGTTTGGGCCTTTCTTATACAACTGTATTTGACGAAACAAGCAAACTTACTTTTGGTTTGGATGTTAATAAACTATTGGTTCCTACACCTCCAACAAGTGTTGACAATGGCGGTTCTATCGATTCTGCTGCACTTGCTGAATACAGGGGTTACGGTATCTTGAAAAGCTGGACCAAATCTTTTGGTGATGCAGGCAGCTTTGGTAGCGAATTGAAAGAGTTCCAGGTATCGCTTGGTGCTGAATATACTTACAATGACCAATTCTCTTTAAGGGCTGGTTATTTCTACGAAGACAAAACAAAAGGCAACCGTAAATATTTCACCGCTGGTGTTGGTGTAAAATACAATGTTATCGGTTTGAATTTTTCTTATTTGATTCCTTCTGGCAACGGTGTTACAAGAAACCCATTGTCTAACACACTTCGTTTTGGTTTGACCTTTGATTTAGGTAGCGATAAATAATTTATTTTATTGATGTAAATAAAAGGCGAAGGTATCTGTTACCTTCGCTTTTGTTTTTTAATGATTGATTATGAATATTAGAATTGGCTTTGGAACCGATTTTCATCAATTGGTAAGCGGTAGGGATTTATGGATTGGCGGTGTAAAAATACCGCACCACAAAGGTTCCTTGGGGCATAGTGATGCAGACGTACTGCTTCATGCCATTTGCGACGCCATGTTGGGTGCGTTGAGTCTGGGTGATATCGGTGTGCATTTCCCGGACACATCAAACGAATTCAAAGACATTGACAGCAAGATACTGTTGAAAAAGACGCTTGATTTAATAAAAAAAGAAGGCTATAAAATTGGTAATGTTGATAGTACGCTTTGCCTGGAAGCCCCTAAAATAAAGCCATTCGTTGCAGAGATGCAACAGGTCATTTCGTCCATATTGGAAGTTACGTTGAAAGATGTTTCCATTAAAGCCACCACTACAGAGAAAATGGGTTTTGTGGGTAGGGAGGAAGGGCTGGTTGCTTCGGCTGTAGTACTGTTGGAAAAAATATAGCAGCCCTTTTGGGCTTATCCTTATCTTACTTCTTTAATAGTTCAAACAAGACAAATAATGGCACTCAATCTGGCAGACAGCAAAATTGCAATAATTGGTTTGGGATATGTTGGCTTACCATTGGCCATAGAATTTGGCAAAAAATTCGATGTGCTGGGTTTTGACATCAACGAAAGCAGGATCAAGGAATTGAGTGAAGGAAAGGACCGCACGAATGAAGCTGATTTGGGAGCACTGAATGAAGCCGTTTTACTGAAAAGGAACAACGGAAAAAGCGGACTGGCATTTTCATCAAATGTTGAGGAATTAAAGAATGCCAATATTTTTATTGTTACCGTACCTACACCCATTGATAATTTTAAAGCCCCTGACCTGAAGCCCCTTCTTGCAGCTTCTGCCATGATTGGCAAGATTTTGAAGAAGGATGATATTGTTATATACGAGTCAACCGTTTACCCTGGTTGTACAGAGGAAGACTGTGTGCCTGTACTGGAAAAGTGCTCGGGTCTTGTTTTCAATACGGACTTTTATTGCGGTTACTCGCCAGAAAGAATAAACCCAGGCGACAAAGTGAATACGCTTACAAAAATCAAAAAAGTGACTTCTGGTTCAACACCGGAAATTGCCGATTTTGTGGATTCCCTTTATGCAAGCATTATTGTGGCCGGTACCCACAAAGCCACCAGCCTGAAAGTTGCAGAAGCATCAAAAGCAATTGAAAATGCCCAGAGGGATGTAAATATTTCTTTTGTAAATGAATTGGCATTGATTTTTGACAGGATGGGCATAGATACCACCGATGTTATTGAAGCTGCCGCCACCAAATGGAATTTCCTGAAATACAAACCAGGCTTGGTAGGTGGGCATTGCATTGGTGTTGACCCTTACTACCTGGCCCATAAAGCAGAAAGCCTGGGTTACCACCCACAAGTTATTTTAAGTGGCCGTAGGGTGAATGACAATATGGGACTTTTTGTGGCAAGCAAAGTGGTAAAGCTGATGATACAGAAAGGACAAAAAATCAATGGGGCAAAAGCCCTGATACTTGGTATAACCTTTAAGGAAAACTGCCCGGATATACGCAACTCCAAAGTAATAGATATTTACAGGGAGTTGCAGCAATACGGCATCGCAATAGATGTGTTTGACCCTCATGCGAATGTGGATGAAGTAAAACATGAGTTCGGAATAAACCTTACCAGCGAAATCGCATCCCAATACAACGCAATCATATTGGCAGTTGCCCATCATGAATTTGGCAGCCTGGATTTTGATACACTGGCCAACGGGAACGATGCGGTTATTTTTGATACCAAATCGTATTTGGATAGAAGCTTGGTAGATGCAAGGTTGTAAGTGTTTTTAGACCAACTAATAGTTTATGCCTTGTTGGTTTTATAGAATGAATCGTTTGTTCCATAAACGCAACTTGTTGCGGTTTACTGTTTAGAAAAACACGACCTTTGCCTTTTATTTATTTATGTTAAGGCACTTATGAAAGTAGTAATATTAGCAGGAGGATTAGGTACCAGACTAATGGAGGAAACAGAGGCCAGGCCTAAGCCCATGGTTGAAATAGGTGGTAAGCCAATTCTATGGCATATCATGAAAATATATGAAGCTCATGGGTACAACGATTTTATTGTTTGTTTAGGGTATAAAGCCCAAACAATCAAGGAATACTTTTTGAACTATTATCTATACAATTCTGATGTCACTATTGAGTTGGAGAAAAATAAAGTAGATGTCCATTTTTCCAATGCAGAATCCTTTAAAGTTACTTTGGTTGATACTGGGTTAAACACCAATACTGCTGGCCGCATAAAGCGGATCCAAAAATATATAGGCAACGAAACTTTTATGTTGACCTATGGAGATGGTGTGTCGAATGTAAATATTAAAGAACTGGTAGCATTTCATAAATCGCATGGCAGGCTGGCTACTTTAACAAGCATACAGACTCCAGGACGTTTCGGCAATATTGAAATGGATGTAAAAGGAAACGTGGACTATTTTGTTGAAAAACCCCAAGGTGACGGTATGTGGATCAACGGCGGGTTCTTTGTATTGGAACCACAAATATTCGATTATTTACAAGGTGATATGGACGATGTGCAATGGGAGAAAAAACCTTTGACAGACATTGCCAATGACAAGCAATTAACGGCCTTTAAGCATTATGGTTTTTGGAAACCCATGGATGCTCTCAGGGACCGCATAGAACTGGAACAATTGTGGAATAGTGGTAAAGCCCAATGGAAAATATGGTAGCAGATATTCTTGACAATTACAAAGGCAAACGGGTATTGATTACCGGTCATACTGGTTTTAAAGGTGCCTGGCTCACATATTTGTTACAAAAAAATGGAGCTATAATAAAAGGCTATTCGCTTGCTCCGGAAACAACGCCCTCATTGTATAATTTATTGGAAGGGGTTTTGACAATTGACTCTGTTATTGCTGATATTAATGATGCTGCCAAACTACAGCAGGAAATTGTTTCTTTTCAACCGGATTATATCTTTCATTTAGCAGCTCAGCCATTGGTGAGGAAATCGTACAATGATCCTTTAAATACTTTCAATACAAATATCATTGGCACGGCCAATTTATTGAATGCTGTAACAATGCTTGCAAAACCTTGTACTTGTGTTTTAATAACTACAGACAAGGTTTATGAAAACAAAGAATGGAACTATCCATACAGGGAAACCGACCGCTTGGGTGGGTATGACCCATATAGTGCAAGTAAAGCATGTGCCGAACTAGTCATAAATAGCTATAGGAATTCTTTTTTCAATCCTGCTCATTACCACCAACATCAAAAAGCAATAACAAGTGTACGTGCCGGCAATGTAATAGGTGGCGGTGATTGGTCTGAAGACAGGCTATTGCCAGACATAGTTACATCGATAGCCACAGGTAAGGAAATTATTATCCGGAATCCCAATTCTGTACGCCCTTGGCAACATGTAATGGAACCTGTTTTTGGGTACTTGCAATTAGGTGTCCTGCTTTCTAGCGAACCATCAAAATATGATGGGGCATGGAATTTTGGGCCATCCAATGCAGATAACCTGCCTGTTATAACAATTGCACAACGGGCAATAGATATTTGGGGAAAAGGAGCAATAAAATTGCAGGTTGACCCCAATGCCTTGCATGAAGCCAAACTCTTAAAACTGGATATCAATAAAGCTATAAACGAATTACAATGGCAGCCAATGATGGATACATTCATGGCCATTGAAAGAACAATACAATGGTACAAGTCTTTTTATGATGGGAAACAAACATCCGTTCATCAACTAATGGACGCTGATATTTTATATTATCAATCTTTATCAACTAAATAATGGATTCTTTATTTACCAATCTTCATGATAAATCTGTAAGGGAAAGTTTAATACCGCTCTTTAAAGATAAAATAACAAGAACCATTGTTCCTGGTAGTGACTATATACCAGTTACTGGCAAAATAATAGATGAGGCAGATGTATTGCTGGGCATAGAAGCAACTATGGATGCCTGGTTGACGGCAGGCAGGTTCAGTACGCTTTTCGAAAGGGCCTTTGCCAGATATATGGGTAGCCGTTTTTCATTTCTGGTAAACTCAGGGTCCTCTGCCAATCTACTGGCTTTCTATACGCTTACATCACCAAAACTTGGCGATAAAGCCATTAAACCCGGAGATGAAGTGATTACCGTAGCGGCTGGTTTTCCCACCACCGTAAACCCGATGATACAGTTTGGTTGCATCCCTGTTTTTGTGGATGTGGATATACCTACTTACAATATCAAGGCCGATGATATAGAAAAAGCAATCTCCCATAAAACCAAAGCCATTATGATTGCCCATGCCCTGGGCAATCCATTCAATTTGGATGCTGTAATGGCAATAGCCAAGAAATATGATTTATGGGTTATTGAGGATGATTGCGATTCGTTGGGGGCAACTTACAACAATAAAAAAACAGGCACATTTGGCGATATTGCAACAGTTTCATTTTATCCGGCACACCACATTACAATGGGCGAGGGAGGTGCTGTATTGATTAACAATGCATCGCTTAAAAAAATTGCAGAAAGCTTTAGGGATTGGGGCAGGGACTGTTGGTGTGCCCCTGGTTGCGACAATACCTGTGGCAAACGTTACGATTGGCAATTAGGTGGGCTGCCAGATGGGTACGACCATAAATACACCTACTCTCATATTGGTTTCAACTTAAAGGTTACAGATATGCAGGCAGCTATTGGGTTGAGCCAGCTATCTAAAGCTGATGCGTTTATTGCCAAGCGGAGAGAGAACCATATTAAATTAAAGGAACGGTTTAAGCAACTGGAAGAATATTTTATTTTACCAGAAGCAACCGAAAACAGCGACCCAAGCTGGTTTGGCTTTATGCTTACCATAAGGGAAGGCGTAAAAATTGACCGCAATAAATTGGTAGAGTATTTAGAGAGCAACAAAATAGGGACACGTTTGTTTTTTGGCGGCAATATTTTGAGGCAGCCAGCTTATGCAAACCTGAATTACCGGAAGATAGATGATTTGCCGAATACCGATATCATTATGAACAATTCATTCTGGTTAGGTGTATGGCCCGGATTGAACGAAACCCATTATGATTACATCATTGATAAGGTAAAACAATTTATAAACAAGTGAAAAAGGTTTTAATAACAGGAGCTTCAGGTTTCTTAGGGTCGCATATAGTTGAAGAATTGCTAAACTGCAATTATGATGTGTATTGCTTGAAACGTACAACAACAGATATTGGCAAAGTAGATTTTTTTCAAGACAAGGTTACTTGGATAAATATTGATGAACATGGATGGAAGCAACATATAATTGATAGTGCACCAGCAATTTTTATACATAGTGGCTGGCACGGAGTTGGGGTAAGTGATAGGATGGAATGGGATACACAATTCAGTAACCTGAATTTTTTAATGGACTTATTGGATATAGCTGCAACAATAAAAAGTTCAAAATTTATTTCCTTTGGTTCACAGGCCGAATACGGCGTTTTTGCTGGAAGTATTACAGAGGAATTTCCGGTAAAGCCAACAACTGCATATGGTGCGGCAAAACTTGCTTCATCTGTACTTGTGAAGCGTCAATGTACCGCCAACAATATCAGTTGGTATTGGTTAAGATTGTTTTCTGTTTTTGGGGAAAGGGAAAGCGGGTCTTGGTTTATTCCCACGGTAATAAACAGTTTGCTTCATCAAAAAGAATTGCAATTAACAGGTTGCGAACAGGTTTATGCATACATGTATGTAAAAGACCTGGCATCATTGGTGCGTAAAATAGTAGAATTAGACATTCCATCTGATATATATAATGTAAGTTCAAAAGAGGCCCATGCTTTAAAAACAGTAGTTGAAAAAATTACAGATATCATACAGCCGGAATTTTCAAATATTCAATTTGGGGCCATACCATATAGGGAAAACCAACCAATGCATATGCAAGGGGATATAAATAAGCTTTTATCTAAAATGGATGGTTGGAAAGAAAGTAATTTTGAGCAAGCGTTACAAACGACCGTTGAATATTTCAAGCAGCTTAAAGACAAAGAATCAAATGGTTAATCACTCAATTGAATTTGCGAGGCAGATAAGAGCACTGACGCTAAAATTGGTGTATAATGCCAAAGCCTCCCATATTGGTGGGGCACTTTCTATGGCAGATATATTAGCTGTATTGTATGATGGCATTTTAAATGTTGATCCAGGTGCCCCTGATTATGTAGAGAGGGATAGGTTCTTGCTTTCCAAAGGACATGCCTGTTCTAGTTTGTATGCAACACTTGGCTTAAAAGGATTTTTTGATTTGAACGAACTGGATGGTTATGCCACAAATGGTAGTTTATTCCTTTCTCATACAAGCCATAAAATACCCGGTATCGAAGTTTCAGCCGGAAGTCTTGGTCATGCTTTACCCATAGCATGTGGCATTGCGTTAGCAGCTAAAAGAAAAAAGGAACAATGGAAAACTTTTTGTCTTGTAAGTGACGGCGAGTTGAATGAAGGCTCAAACTGGGAAAGTATTTTATTGGCTCCGCAATTGAAGCTTGATAACCTCATTTTGATTATTGACTACAATAAAATACAAAGTTTTGGCTTCGTAAAAGATATAGTTGATTTGGAACCCTTAAGGGCCAAATTTGAAGCATGCCGTTGGAACTGTTTTGAAATTGACGGACACAATCATAGCGAATTACACGACACTTTTGTTAAATGTAAAGAGTCTGCAGATTCGGCACCTAAAGCAATCATTGCCCATACCACAAAAGGAAAAGGGATCAGTTTTATGGAAGATAGCTTGTTATGGCATTACAAGTCTCCAAGTGAAGAACAGTATCACATGGCATTACAAGAACTCAATCAGTACAAATGAGAACAGCTTTTATTAACCAATTAATTGAAGAAGCAAGTAGCAATAACAATATATTTCTTCTTGTAGGCGATTTGGGTTTCTCTGTGGTTGAACCATTTGCAGAAAAATTTCCTGATAGGTTTCTCAATGTAGGCATTGCAGAACAAAACATGGCGGGAATTGCTGCTGGCCTTGCAATGGAAGGTTACTGTGTTTATATCTATTCTATTGGGAACTTCCCTACATTAAGGTGCATGGAACAGATACGCTACGACATCTGTTACCATAACCTCAACGTAAAAATTGTGGCAGTTGGTGGCGGCTATGCTTATGGGGCTTTAGGCCCTTCGCATCATGCAACAGAAGAGCTGGGTATGTTAAGAACCATACCCAATCTTGTTGTATGTGCCCCCGCTGATCCTTACGAGGCAAAAGCTATAACAACATTTACCGCTTGCTACAATGGGCCTTGTTATATTAGACTGGGTAAAGCAGGAGAGCCTGAGGTACACAAACATACAAGTGATGAGTCAAAGCAAATTGTAAAAGGAACCATATTGTCAATAGCAGAAACAGGCAATACTACTGCAGTGTTTTCAACAGGAAGCATGCTTAAATATGTCGTGGATTTTATAGAAAGAAACAATATTGCTTCATCTGTTTATAGCTTTCCTTTTATAAAGCCGATTGACAACACAATGCTTCTAAACTTATTTATAAAATACAAGTCTATCATTACCATAGAAGAACATCAGGCAAGTGGTGGTTTCGGCTCCGCTATTCTTGAATTGCTGTATGAATTTGCCAATCAGGGCTTATTGGCACAGAACCAGTTCCCTAAAATGAGGAGAATTGCAATTAATGACCAGTTTTATTCCGTTGCCGGTTCTCAGGAATACCTGCGTTCAGTTGCGGGATTAGAGCTGAAAATGGAATATTTCGATTAGCAAACCTGATTTGTAGGTGAGTTTAAGTTTTATGCTCATAGTACTAGGACTACAAAAATTTCTTTGTAATAGCTTGAAATTCAAAATATATGTTGATGCTTAACTAAGCAAATAGTATAACATTCGGTTTAAGGTGAAATTAATAATTAAACTTGGTTTAATATATTGGCAAAACTATATTTGCGGCTCTTATGGGTAAAATTGATAATGAAATTTTAAACTCCCAATTGAAATTTATTATCAGATTTTTTGCTTTGTCACTGTGACTGAGGTGGCGAAGCTATATTTGTAAATGAATAATTAGACTCATTATGAAAGGTTCCTTTTTGATATTGGCAATGTTTATTTGGTGTTTTGTGAATGCACAACTGCCGCAAGATATGAGCAAGGTTAAATCTGCCGATATTACGGATGCCCAACTGCAGGAATTTTTACAAAAAGCAGCTTCATCTGGTTTATCTGAAATGCAGATTGAGCAGGAATTCTCAAAAAGGGGGATGCCTGCAAACGAGATTAATTTGGTTAGATCAAGAATCAATAACCTACCAAAAACTGCAAACCTGATTTCAGAACCAACAATTGTCAAACAATCTGCCAGAACGGTTTCAACAACAAGCAATGTTGTTGGTAACAAAGTCAATACGAGTAATGTTTTTGGCTCTGAGCTTTTTTCAAATCCAAGTAGCTCTTTCGAGCCTTCCATAAATATTCCCACTCCTAAAAACTATACCTTAGGTTTCGGGGATAAAATACTGCTGGATATCTTTGGCGTTAACCTTTCTCAACAAACATTGGAAGTAAATGCTGAAGGTACCGTATATGTAAAATATATTGGCCCAGTTTACGTAAATGGGTTGACAATTGAAGAAGCTTCAAAAAGAATAAATGTAAAACTTTCGAAATACTATCCAGCTATTCAATCGGGTCAAACGAAGGCTCAATTATCGTTAACCACTATTCGAACTATAAAGGTTATGGTATTTGGTGCTGTACAAAAACCTGGTACATATTCTGTCTCATCGCTATCTACCTTGTATAATGTATTGTATCTGAGTGGTGGGCCAACTGAAAATGGTTCTTTTCGAAATATTGAAGTAATAAGAAATAGTAAAAAAATATTGACGGCTGATTTGTATGATTTTCTTTTATATGGCAATCAAAAAGGGAATATACGTATTGAAGATGGCGATTTGATTCGAATTCCATTTGCTAAGTTGAAAGTCACTTTGACGGGAGAAGTAAACCGCTCAGCTGTCTTCGAATTGCAAAGTGGCGAGACTTTAAAAGATGTTATTGGTTTTGCGGGAGATTTTAAAGTTACCGCTTACAAAGCGAGAATTACTGGAACAAGATTAACTGATTTTGATAAATTGGTTCTCGATATATCTAAAGATTCTATCGCTTCTTTTAAACCTTTAAATGGTGATGAATACAATGTAACTGGTATAGTTGATAAATTCCAGAATCGCCTTACAATTGAAGGGGCTGTGTTTAAACCCGGAAACTTTTCGTTTACAAAAGGAATGTTAGTGAGAGACTTGCTTAATAAAGCAGAGGGTCTTAAAGAGGATGCTTACACTGGTAGGGCTGTCATTGTTAGAACACGTGAAAACCTTACAAAAGAATATATTAACCTAAACATAGCAAAGGATTCAAGTGGCCAGACCTTTTTGCTGCAAAAAGAAGATGTACTGCAAATCTCATCCATTTTTGATATAAGGGATCAGTTCAGTGTAACTATTAATGGAGCAGTAAGGAAGCCCGGAACATTCGAGTTTGAAGATAGTCTATCCTTGAAAACAGTGATACTTAAAGCTGGTGGGTTTGCTGACAATGCAACAGGCATGGGCCTTCAAATTGCCAGGCGGAAAAAAGATGTTGATGTCAACAATCCAAACAGTCCCATTGTAGAGCTCATAGAAGTTAATGATACAAAAGATCTTACCCAAGGCTCTGCTGATTTTATTTTAAAACCTTTTGATATAGTTTCAGTTAAGGTTAATCCGTCTTATAAAGACCAAATTAGTGTTGCTGTAACCGGAGAAGTATTGGCACCTGGTAGTTTTTCATTGTTGAGCAGGGTAGAAAAAATTAGTGATTTAATTAAACGTGCTGGTGGCGTTTTATATACCGCAAATATTTCAGGTGCCAGGCTAAGAAGAAAGAATAATTTATACGATGTTGATCTAAAAGTGGTTAAGAAAATTGCAGAATCTTCTGCAAGAGATTCTTCCGGTGTAACGTATGAAGCTGAGAGAAAACCATATACTGAAATAGCAATTGACTTACCTAAAATCTTACAAAATCCTGGAATTAAAGAAGATATATTACTAGAGGAAGGCGATGTAATCTTTATACCATCTATCAATAATATGGTGTCTGTTTCTGGTGAGGTTTTTAAACCACTTGACATAAGCTATGACGACAACAAAAGCTTCCAAGATTATTTGTCTGATGCGGGAGGGATAACTAATTCGGCTAACAAAAAAAGAATGTTTGTAGTATATCCTAATGGCAGGGCCGCCAAAATAAAGCATTCCTTTTTCTTTTTTAAGAAATATCCGGTAATCACTGCTGGGGCAAAGATTTTTGTACCTAAAGAACCAGAAAAAAAAGGAACAGACTACGCAAAGGCTGGAATTATTATTTCTGGTGTATCTGCGGTTATAACTGCTATTGCACTGGCCTACCAAATTACTCGATAACCTTTTTCAAACCAGTCTATAATTTTACCCATTAATGGAAATAGAAAAAGATAATGAAGATGAAATCTCTCTAAAAGAGATTGTACTAAACATCAAAAGCCACATTAATTATTTAATTACTCAATGGTTTAAGATTATTGCTATAGGTGCTATTGCTGGTTGTTTGGGTTTTTGTTGGGCTTATTTTACACCTGTTACCTATTCCGCAAAGCTTAGTTTTGTTGTAGAAGAAAGCAAGTCCAGTTCTGGTAGTTTGGCTTCTTTGGCTGGACAGTTCGGATTTGATATAGGTTCTAGTGGTGGTAATGGACTTTTATCGGGAGAAAATCTCTTGTTGTTTTTAAAGAGTGTAAGCTTAACAAAAGAAACTTTATTAACTCCTTATGATTCTAGTAAAAATTACTCTTTGGCAGACGAGTACGCAAACTTGTATAAACTAAGAAGCAAGTGGGCTTCTTCAAGCAAGATTGGAAAAGAAATCTTCTTTCCGCCAGGAACTTTAAAGCAGCCATACACCCGGTTGCAGGATAGTCTTCTTCAAACTATAATTACAACTATTTTAAAAGGAAAATTGATTGTTGAACGGCCGGAGAAAAAAGCAGCTTTTATAACTGTTGAGACAAGTATGAAAGGGGAGCTATTAAGTAAATACTATTGTGAAAGACTTGTTCAAAAAGCTATCGACCGATATGTTCAATCTAAAACTAGAAGGCAAAAATCCAATGTTGATAGATTGCAAGCCAAAGCGGATAGTATAAATAGGGCATTGAATAATAAAACTTACAACAATGCATCAGACTTGGAGAGAACGCTGGATATTAACCCCGGCGAAAAGACAGCTACTGTTACTGCGGAAGTAAGTTCAAGAGAAAAGATGATGTTGGTAAACATTTATGGTGAAGTCGTAAAAAATTTAGAAATAGCCAAAGTACAATTAACGCAAGAAACACCTACTATACAGGTAGTTGATGAAGTGATGCTACCCCTGAAAATAATTAAAAAAAGTAAATTAATTACTACCATTATCTTTGGCGTTATTGGTGTCTTTTCGATGATTGCTTTTTTAATAATCAAGAAGCTGTTTGAAAAAGCAATTTGATTTCTTGCTTTACTAAACAATTGCTAAAGTGTGAATGTTTTACAGTGAATTTTGGCAGACTCTTGCAATAAATTCCATAATTATTTATTAAATCAAATCTATATGCAAAAAGTTTTAGTTACCGGTGGTGCTGGTTATTTGGGTTCTGTCCTTGTTCCTACTTTATTGAAAGCTGGCTATAAGGTTCAGGTTTTGGATAATTTAATGTTTAACCAAAATACATTGCTTGATAGCTGCAGTAACAGCAATTTTGAATTTGTTCATGGTGATGTTAGGGATTATAGATTATTGGACTCCTTGGTTAAAAAGGCAGACATCGTAATTCCTTTGGCTGCATTGGTTGGCGCGCCACTTTGCAAGAGGGATGAGGCTGGTACAATCGCTATTAATAAAGATGCAATTATCCATATAAATAGGATACGTTCAAAAGAGCAATGGGTTATTTACCCAACAACTAATAGTGGTTATGGCATTGGGCAAGATGGTATATTCTGTACAGAAGAAACACCTTTGAACCCAATTTCTTTATATGGTACAACCAAGTCTGATGCAGAAACAGACCTGTTGCAAACAGACAATGTTTTAACCTTTAGATTGGCAACTGTATTTGGATGTTCCCCACGTATGAGGCTTGACCTTTTGGTAAATGATTTTGCTTACAGGGCTTTTTCTCAAAAATATATAGTGTTGTTCGAATCGCATTTCAAAAGAAACTTCATTCACATTAGGGACGTTGCAAAAGCATTTTTACATTCTATTGAGAACTTCCAAACAATGAAAAACAATACTTATAATGTAGGGTTAAGCAGTGCCAACCTCTCTAAAATGGAGCTCTGTTTAGAAATAAAAAAACAAATACCTGACTTTTTTATTGCAGAATCAGAAATAAATAAAGATCCTGATCAGCGTAACTATATTGTTAGCAATGAGAAAATTGAAAAAACCGGGTATAAGCCAGATTTTGATATTCAAACGGGTATTACAGAATTGATCAAAGGTTTTAGCCTTTTAACAAATAACAAATATTCAAACGTATAATATAGAATAATGATTATATCAAAGACACCTGTTAGGATCAGTTTTTTTGGAGGTGGTACTGATTACCCAGATCATTACAAGCAACATGGGGGAGCTGTACTTTCCACGAGTATTGATAAATATATTTTTATTACTGTAAAGTCTTTAGAAGGGCTTTTAGAATACAAATACCGCATAGCTTATTCAAAGCTTGAATTATGCAATGATATAGAGGAAATTCAGCACCCTGTTGTAAAGGCTTGTATCAAGTTTCTCGAAATAGAAGAGGGGCTTGAAGTAAACATTATATCGGATCTTCCAGCACGAACCGGTATCGGATCCTCTTCTTCGTTTACGGTTGGTTTACTAAATGCATTGTATGCCCTAAAAGGAAAAATGGTTTCTAAGGAAAAGTTGGCTCATGAAGCAATACATATAGAGCAGGTAATGCTTGGAGAACGTGTAGGTGTACAAGACCAATGTGCTGCTGCGTATGGTAGTCTTAATCAAATGAACTTTGAACCTTCTGGAAGAATATTGGTGAACCCTGTAATTATAGGTGACGAAAGAAAAAACCAGTTACAAAAGAACCTTATCATGTTTTATACAGGAGTATCACGATATGCCCATCAGGTATTGGAGGAACAGATACAAAAAACCAAGGAAAACAAAATAACTCCAGATCTCAATAGAATAAAACAAATGGTTGACGATGGTATGGATATTATTTGTAATGGCAAAGATTTGAAATTATTTGGTGAACTGATGCATGAAGGGTGGACAGCCAAGAAAAGCCTTTCTTCTGCCATATCCAATAATTTTTTGGATGATATATATGAACGGGCAAGGAATGCTGGTGCAATCGGAGGTAAACTTCTTGGTGCAGGTGGCGGAGGTTTCTTTGTATTTTATGTAGAAGAACCCCAAAGAGGCAACGTTAGAAAGGCATTAGCAGAGCTGCCTGAAATTCCATTTAGGTTTGAAAATGATGGAACAAGGATAATTTTCTTTTCATAGAACAGTAGATGCAAAAAAAACAGTCCCTAAAGCGAGTTCTGGAGAATAAAGCTGTTGTTTTCAGCCTGCTCAATAAATCAGGTAATGTACTGTTTGGAAGTATTAATATTTTCCTAATTAGCTTCTTCCTGTCTCCAGAAGTACAAGGCTTTTATTACACATTTAATTCCTTGATTCTATTTCAGGCTTTGATTGATATTGGATTTGGAACTGTGCTTTCGCAATTCGTTAGTCACGAATTTGCTTTTCTGCAAGTGTCAAAAAGTGGCCTCATTGAGGGGGAAGAAAATCATAAAGAAAGATTTGTTGCATTGGTAAGCATAGGCAAAAGATGGTATAAACTATTGGCTTGCTTGTTTTTAGTAATCATTGGTATTGCAGGTAGCTTTGTGCTTCTATCAAATCCGCAGGTAAATTCTAAACCATATTTGCTTCCATGGTGGATATTGTCACTAACCACTTCGTTATCTATGGTTCTTCTGCCATATCGCTATATAATGGATGGAATGAATCAAATAGCTGTATCGCAGAAAATTCTATTCTGCGGAACTTTATCTGGTTTTTTGTGTTCTTGGATTAGTATGTATTTTGGTGCTGGCATCTATTCTCTCATTGTATATTCAACAATAAACTTGATTGTTACTTTATTAGGAGTATTAAGATGGGCCAAGCTAATACATAACATTAAGCCTCCTAAGCATTCGGAGTTGCTGAAGTTCTGGAAAAAAGATTTTCTCACGCAACAATGGAAGATTGCCCTTACAACCATATCAGGTTTTTTGATGTACCAGTTATTTGTGCCCCTCCTGTATAAAGTAAGTGGCCCGGTTGCTGCAGGTAAAATGGGGGCAACATTACAGATCTTTAATGCAATACTGGTATTTGGGTATCTTTTGCCATCTCTTAATGCGCCTAAAATGGGAATGTTGGGAGCAAAAAAAAAGTACAAGGAAATTATGCAATTGGTTAATAAGCTAAGCTTGGTTGCTACCATTGCAGCATCTATTATGGTAACACTAATCCTTATGGGATTCTGGGGATTGCAGTATTTTGGTTATACTAAAATCATCGATAGGTTTATTGATTTTAAGTGGATGGCGATTTTTTTTATTACAGCAATTGTTATGCAACGTATTGCAACGGAATCCTTCGCTGTTCGATTTCAAAAACAAGAACCTTATATTGTATCTTCCCTTGTATCTTCTCTAATATCAGCTTTGCTAATGTACATACTTGCCAAGAAGTACTCTTATCAAGGCGAAATAATTGCATTTTGGATTGGTACAATATTAATTGGGTTATCGTGGTCACATATAATTTATAATAATTTTTTTAAAAAGAAACTTAATGAACCAAATCACGAAATGTCCAATTTGTAATTCGGAAGAAATAAAAAGTACCTTTCCAAATTATAAAGGGTATGACTTGGTTAAATGCAGAAAGTGTAATGTTGAATTTGCTTTACCTTTCAAGTGCCCTGATCCTGAAGAATTCTATTCCAATTCAGAGGACTTAGCATCTAAAGAACGACATGAACATTTATTTACGTGGTATACAAATCATCCAAGCCAACAATCAAAATTTTTAGAAAACGGACAAGGAAAGAAATTACTGGATATAGGTTGTGGCAACGGGGCATTTGTTGAGTTTGCGGAAGTTAGGGGTTTTGATGTAGTGGGACTTGACTTGGATACTTATAGCTTGGAAATGGCGAAGAGAAGAAATTTGAAAGCTCGTCTTTTTAAATCGGACTTAAAAAACTATATAACAGAAAATCCGGATGTCAAGTTTGACATAATAACAATGTTTGAAGTGCTAGAACATTTGGACAACCCAAAAGAAATACTAGAGCTTGTTTATCAATTATTGAAACCCGGAGGACTTTTTATTGGAAGCTTGCCAAATGAAGATCGCTTCTTAGCGAAGAAAATTAATATGGACTTTGCAAGTCCGCCTTTTCATTTGACATATTGGACATGCCAGTCTTTTACACATGTTTTAGAAAATAACTTCAACTTCTCAAAAATCACTTGTGCAAGCAATATTTATTATGGTTACGTATTTAATGTTTCCAAGCATTTATTGATGCAAAAGCATTCAGTCAGGCAAAACAGCCTTTTGGGAATTGCGATAAGGGGAAGCTTTTGGATTATGAAGCAGTTTGAACGCCCTATAGAAAAGTTGCTGCAAAATGGCTCAAGTTTTTATTTCGAATTTAAAAAATAAATATGAAAATTATTGAATCCAAAAAAGTACTGGATCTTAAACTGATTCAGCCCGATGTTTTTTATGACTTCCGTGGCGAATATGTTGAAACCTTCAATAAAAAAATGTACAACTTTGTAGATCGCCATGGCAACAAGGTAGAGTTTGTGGAAGATGATATTTCAATGTCAAATCATGGTGTTTTGCGTGGGCTGCATGGCGATGAAAAAACGTGGAAGCTTATACAATGTTTATATGGCCAGATTTATGTAGTAGTAGTAGATATGAGAAAAGACTCTCCTACTTATCTTAATTACGAGACTTTTGCTGTAAATGAAAAAAATAGACATCAGGTACTTATCCCTGCTGGTTGTGCAAATGGTCATTTGTGCCTATCAGACAGGTGTATTTTTTCTTATAAGCAATCGGAATACTATTCTGGGATGAGCAATCAGTTTACGGTACGTTGGGACGACCCTGCGTTGAATATATTCTGGCCAATCAAATTTCCACAAGTATCGGTTCGTGATTCTTCGGCTGATTTCATAACAAAATAATTCTAATGAAAACAGTACTAATAACAGGTAGTAGCGGCTTTCTTGGTAAAAGACTCGTTCCTTATCTTCAGGCAAAAGGCATAGATGTGACAGCCTTGAACTCCAAAATTTGTGACCTTACAGATAGTGCTTCATTGGTAAATATACCGGTGAAACAGTATGACCATATTTTCCATTTGGCAGCGTGGACCCAAGCTGGAGATTTCTGTTTGCATCATAGCGGAGAGCAATGGATTATAAACCAGCAGATTAATACCAACATATTAGCTTGGTGGCAGAAGCATGCCCCTCAAGCTAAAATGATTGCTTGGGGAACCAGTGTATCTTATGCTACAGAGAGTGATTTGGTTGAAACAAAGTATATGCAGGGAATACCAAGTGATAAATTTTATGCCTATGCCATGAGTAAGCGTATGTTACTTGCTGGTTTAGAATGCTTGAAGAAGCAGTTTGGAATGAATTACCTCTATGTAATACCTTCTACCTTATATGGGCCAGATTATCATATGGATGGGAGGCAGATGCATTTTATCTATGATTTGGTGAGGAAGATTCTCCGTGGCAAACTTTATGGAGAAGAAGTAGTTCTTTGGGGTGATGGAGAGCAGCGTAGGGAGCTTGTTTATGTAGATGACTTTGTAGAAATACTTTTTCAGTTGAATCACAAAGTAAGCAATGATTATTTCAATATTGGGGCTGGCGAAGATTATTCGATAAAAGATTTTGCAAGAATTATTTGTGAAGTAGTGGGATATGATATGGGCAAGATTAAATACGATATTAACGGTTATGTAGGTGCTAAATCCAAGATATTGAATAATGAAAAAGTTTTGGCTATTGTAAGTCACAATATGACTCCGTTACAAAAAGGAATTACTGAAATAGTTGGATGGTTCATGTCTAATAAAGAAACACTATTACCACAAAATATATGAAAAAAACGATAAAAAAAATAATACCTTCTTTTCTGTTAGAATATTACTATTTGAGCAAGAACAAAGGGAAGTACAAAGGGGTATCGACAGAGAAAACTTTTACAGATATCTATGAAACTAATTTGTGGAGTAATGGGGAAAGCATGTCTGGCCCTGGCTCTACTTTAAAACAAACTGAAATAGTCAGAGCTGAATTACCTCGTATTTTTGCTCAATTTGGCATTAAATCAATGTTGGATATCCCATGTGGGGATTTTAACTGGATGAAGGATGTTGATTTGTCAAATGTAGATTATATTGGATCTGATATTGTAAAGGAAATGATACTAAAAAATGAATCAACGTATTCAACAGACAAGATTCATTTTCGACAACTGAATTTATTGAAAGATGATTTGCCTCAGGTGGATTTGATTTTTTGTAGGGATTGCTTTATTCACTTTTCTTATAATGATATATCCATAGCAGTAGAAAATATCAAAAAATCCAAAAGCAAATATCTGTTAACTACTACCTACTTTAAAAGGAAAAAAAATATAGATATTGTAACTGGTGACTTTAGGCCAATAAATTTAGAAAAAGAGCCATTTTCCTTTCCAGCTCCTTTGTATAAGATTAATGAGGAATGTACAGAAGTGGCAGACCTTTATGCAGATAAATGTCTTTATTTGTGGCAAATTGATACTCTTTAAGCGTACTCTAAATCTTTCTTTACAATAAATGCTCTTTAATTCTTTTGATTTCCTTCTCTTTTTTCCAATTGTAACGATTTTATATTATTGTTTTCCGCATAAGCTAAGATGGGTACTACTGCTTATTAGCAGCTGCTATTTTTATATGGCATTTGTACCAATTTACATACTTATACTTGGTGCTACAATTGTCATTGATTTTTTTGCTGGAAAATATATTGAAGGATCAACAGGGGGTAAACGAAAAACTTTTTTGATTGTTAGTTTAGTAGCCAATATTGGGGTTTTGGCAGTGTTTAAATACTACAACTTCATTGTTGACAATGCTACTTTTCTCTGTAAGGAATTGGGATTTACTAGTTCATTGCCTTATTTGAATATACTTCTTCCAATTGGCCTGTCTTTCCATACTTTTCAGGCAATGAGTTATACTATTGAGGTGTATCGAGGAAATCAAAAAGCAGAAAAGCATTTTGGCATTTATGCATTATACGTAATGTTCTATCCGCAATTGGTAGCCGGTCCCATTGAGAGGCCACAAAACTTATTGTTTCAATTCTACAAAAAGCACTCATTAGATTATGGTAATGTTGTTAATGGCCTTAAACTAATGTTGGCAGGTGTTTTCAAGAAAGTTGTCATTGCAGATAGATTGGCAATTTATGTAAATGCTGCTTACAATAACCAGGAAAACCATAACGGAACCACATTATTGATTGCAACCATTTTTTTTGCTTTTCAAATTTATTGTGATTTCTCTGGTTATTCTGATATGGCCATTGGTGCGGCACGTGTTATGGGTTTTGATTTAATGAAGAATTTTAATAGGCCTTATTTTTCAAAATCTGTATCGGAGTTTTGGCGTAGATGGCATATTTCATTGTCAACTTGGTTTAAGGATTATCTGTTTATTCCGTTAGGTGGTAGCCGATCGAAAAAAATGGCTCGTGTGTTTTTCAACTTGTTTTTTGTGTTTTCAATAAGCGGTCTTTGGCATGGGGCAAGTTGGACTTATGTTGTATGGGGGGCATTGAATGGTATTTATTTGATTTTCGGGATACTTATCACAAAATATATCTTCAAGAAAAAAGAGAAGCAATCTAAATTATGGCCAATTGTAAGTATTCTTTTTACATTTATTCTTATTTGTTTGTCATGGGTTTTTTTTAGAGGAAACAATATTCATGATTGTATATCTATCATCCACAAGATTCTTTTTTCGTCTGGAAAATTGTTTACAGGTGACGCTGGTAGCAGGGATTTTATTTATGCGGTAACATTCTTAATAGGATTAGTGATGCTGGAAATAATACAAGAATATAAATTGTTTAGCGGGTTTTCTTTCTATAATAATAAAAGCACATTGATACGCATGACATCTTACGTTGTTACTATACTACTTATATTAATGTTCGGTGTTTTTGATGGAAGCCAATTCATCTATTTTCAATTCTAGGACGGTGTATGAAAGTAAATAGCAAGTCTTTTTTGAGAAAGCTCTTCTTTTTCATGTTGCTAGTGGTGGTTATGGATTATACAATAGGACACTTGCTCAAATTGTATTATTTCAAGCAAAAATCTGGTGTTCTTTACAATTCTACCTATGCAATAGACAGTACAAAAGAAGACGTATTGGTTTTTGGTTCTTCAAAAGCAATGCATCATTACGTGCCATCTATATTTGAAGATAGTTTGAAAATGAGTTTCTACAATTGTGGCAGGGGAGGGCAGGATCTTTTTTATAGTATGGCGGTTTTTTCTGCAGTAATTAAGAGGTACCAGCCTAAATATGTTTTGATAGATATTCTGCCCAATGAATTTACTTATTCTAACAGAGATAGACTTGCCAGCATCCTTCCTTATTCAGATAACCCGACTATAAAAGAGTTTGTGCCATATAAAGGCAATTTTGAGAAATACAAACTGCTATCTAAAATCTATCCATATAACTCCTTGTTGGTAACAATTCTTAAAGGGGATTTCGGCAAAAATGATTTGAACGATTACAAGGGGTTTGTAATGCTGTCAAATGTGTCTAAAAATCATCCAGCAAAAGAAATTGCTGAAACTGGAAGTATCGATATGGAGAAGGTTAATTTACTGGGTAGAATAGTAACACAGTTAGATCAATTGAAAATCAATAATTGCATTGTTATTTCACCTTCCTACCTTAAATACAAAGAAGGAGGGCCTACACCTAATATTGCTGATAGTATCTGTAAAAAGAGTCATTATTCTAAATTCGTTAATTATAGTGATAGAAGTGGTTTTAGGGATTATCGATTATTCTCTGACGATGAACATCTAAATGGCGATGGGGCTCATTTTTTTTCAAAAAGCTTAATCAAGGAACTACGGCTTTAAATTTTTTTGGAGAAGATTAAAAATATAAGTCTGAATACAAAAAAGCGTTTACCTAATGTTAAGGAAATCAATTGGGCAATCTTTTTGTATTGCTCGGGATTATCTGATTCGTTAAGTCTTATCAAATTTCCCCTTTTCGGAACAACCGAAATCAAAATAAGTGATTTCATATTTTTTCTACCGGTTATATGTATTGTACGAAATTGGAAGTTTATAAATCGGGCAATTCGCTCTACTAGGAAAAAGGGGGGCTTTCTTTTTTATTCGTTTTCTGCATTCTATGTTTCTTTGGCTATAGGTATTGTACTAGGAATTGTTAGGGGTAATCCTATAGGTTTAGTGTTAGGCGACGCAAGAGGGGTGCTCTTTATCTTGATTGGTTTCCTTTCTGCATTTATCATCTACTATAGAATAGACATCTTTGCAACAAAAAAGCTAATTTTCTTTAGCTTGGTTGTATTCATTGCCCTCCCAATTCAGATGTTTATTTTGAGGGATAATATCGTTTTATTTAATTTCCACCAAGATGCATACACAAACTTTCAGGAGGGCTATGGAAGGTATATTTTGCCAGTAACAGGAGTTGTATTTATTTCTATAACTACAACCCTTTTGTTCAAAATATTGAGGAGCAAGCGTAAAAGGTTTTTCAACATTACCTTAATACCTTTCTTTTTGATAACAATTTGGGGATCCCAATCAAAAAGTCTCATAATTGTTCTTCTTATATTACTGCTGATTGTTTTTATTGTTTGGATTTACCAAAAAATGAAAATGGTATTTTATTTTGTCGCAGTTACAGCGATAGTAATAATGGGGATTTTTTTTTCCTTGCCTTATAATAACTCAAATCAGGATCTGGTGTCGGTTTCTGGGAGGGAGCTTCCGGGCCTTGATTTTTTTGTGGATCCAGAGTCTTACCAGAGCAGCCTTCCTGAAGCATACGACAGATATGATCAATATGTAGATGCATGCGACTATATTACGCAAAACTCTGTTTCTATCTTAGGAGGGGGGGCAGGCGTTATTTATAGAACGCCAACATGGAACTATTTAGAAAGTTCAGTAACTAAAAAAGATAATTATTTGACATTCTCCGATAGTTTAACGCCGTATATAATTGTTAAGCAAGGTTTTTTGGGCTTATTTACGCAACTTGTTTATATGGCTATAATTTTTGCTTGTTCAATTAGACTAATTTCAAGGTCATTCGCAAAATTTAATGAACACACGTTAATTATAGCATTGCTTGGGGTAAGTTGGTTTTTTTTGATTTCGTTTGTTAACCCAGTTTATACAAATGATATGGGTTATTTTTTAGGGCTATTCCCAACACTAACCATACTTTTAGGAAGAAAGAATCCAGTACAACTAAATGGTCAATAAATCAAAAATATCGGTTATTACACCGAATTATAACTGTGCACCTTTCTTAATGCAGGCAATAGAAAGTGTAAAGAATCAAACCTATCAAAATATTGAGCATATTGTTATTGATGGGGCATCAACAGACAATTCGGTTGATATACTAAAACAGTACCGCCACCTTATCTGGAAATCTGAGCCGGATAAAGGCATGAACGACGCTGTGAACAAAGGTTTCAGGATTAGCACAGGCGATATTCTTTGTTATCTGAATTCAGATGATTTTTTTTATGCAAACGCTTTGCAGGAAGTACATGATTTTTTTCAGGAACATCCTCATATTGACATGGTGATTTCTGATTTTGATGTATGCGATGACAATGGGGAAATTATGATGAGCAGGAAAGTGGCACCATTAAATTTTAAGGAGTTGCTTTTTGGAGGGGTTTTTATTTGTCAGCCAGCTGTTTTCTGGAGAAGATCATTGTATGAAAAAGTTGGCGACCTTGATATCTCATTAAGGTTTGCACCCGATTATGACTATTTCTACAGGATGGGATTGGCAGGAGCCAAAACCGGTATTATTAAAAAAAATATTGTTGCTTTTCGACTTAGGATAGATAGTAATACAATAGCATTGCAAAATACAAAAAACGGTGGCCTGAAGTTTATAAACAAGCACTGGAAACCCTTCTCGCATAATGAAAGAGTGAATGAAATTTTACTTAGGGTTTATAAATTTTATTTCCGTGGCCAGCATTTTATCAGGCGTCTGGTATATCGAAAAGGTTATATAGTAGTTATTTCTGGCAACGCCAGAATCAGGAAAAAGTACAAAGGAAAAGGTTAAGTAAAAAAGAATGAGGATACTGATATTACAGCCTAATCTTTGGAATAGAAAAGGAGCTGCACCGGTATTGGTGATGAAGAACTTAGCAGCTTCATTGAAACCATCACATGAATTCTTTTTTGTCTCAATTTGTAAACTTGAGCCAATAACACAAAAAGAGCTATTTACTGCCGGGCACAAAGTTGAGAATTTGAATGTTCCGAAATGGTTACCCATTTTTCGTTCAAAAAAACTGGTATCCATGATATATGATTGGAAACCTGATATCATACATATAAATCAATTACGTAGCGAACTGCTTGCTGCATCCATCAAAAAGCATTTTCCATCCATTTCAATAATAAGTACCAAACACGGATTCTATGAGTATTTTGACCCATCCAGAAAATGGCCCTATTCATTATTAAGACTAAAGGCATTAAAATACGTTCAGAAATCTATTGACCATACAGTTTGTATCAGTCATTTTGAAAAAGGATTTTATGTGTCACATGGAATTCCGGCAAATAAGATAAGCGTTATCCATAATGGTATTCAACCAACCCTATTGTTGTCAAGGTCAAGTACACCAACCTTCAACATTATAACTGTGGGGAAATTAGAACCAAGAAAAGGAATGGATAAATTTATAGTAGCTGCAAAAAAGGTGTTGCAAAAAGGATATAAGAACTGTAAGTTTAAAATATTTGGAACAGGTTCGGAGCAAACCTATTTGGAAAAGTTGATATTGGAGACTGGGTATGGAGAGTATATTAAGCTAATGGGTTTTGAAACAAACAAGGATAGGATATATACTGATGCTTCCATTTACGTACATGCAGCAAGCAACGAAGCTTTTGGGTTGTCTATAGCAGAAGCCATGCATTATGGCCTACCGGTAGTGTCTTTCAATGTAGATGCTGTTCCAGAAATAATAGAGCATAATGTTACTGGATTTTTGGTACCGCCAAACGATATTGAAAAAATGGCTGAAAAGGTCGAGGCATTGATGCTTGATAATAAATTATTAGAGGTAATGTCTGCAAAAAGTCATAAACGGGCCATTGAAGAATTTTCACATAATAAGATGGCTGATAAATACGCAAACCTGTATAAAGAAATTTTGGACATTCCAAATAATGAATAATTATAAATCTTATTGGCATAACAATGCTGATTTGATTATATAGCATCGAACCAATATGCCCTTTGCAGCCTTCTTCTTTATTTTGTTGTATGCTTTTCATGCAACACCTGTAGTGGCTTACCCAACCACTACAGCTAAGCTTGAATGGGTCAATATAAAAGATTTTGGTGCTATCGGCGATGGCGTTCATGATGATACCAAAGCTATATCCATGGCAATAGGTGCTACCGATAGTGGCGTTATCTGGTTTCCAATGGGCAACTATCGCTTAACCAGCAGTATTGCCATTAAAAGCTTTATTTCATTAAAAGGAGAAGTTGGGGGTACCCATTTGTTAATGTCATCTAACAATATGGATAACCAGTGTTTTATGTTTCAATTTTCAGACAATAACAATAATTTGGAGAATTTTTCAGTATCAGGCATGAACGTGACTTATATGGGTAATGCAGATGCTGCTGGCAAAGAACCAAATGCATTTTTTTTACTTCCCAACAAAGGCAGGCATACAAAAAATATTAGTTTCTCTAACTGTGTATTCAGTGGCTGGGCAAATGCAATAACGTTTAATTGTAGGGATTTTGCAGCTATTTATCATTATTACCCCTCCATCACCAATTGTAGTTTTCAAAACTGTTCTTATTCCTATCACAAAGAAGCGACTAACGACAAAAAAAGAAACAGTCAAGCAATTTGGCTGGGCAGCGTGTTTCGCTACAATGTATCGGGTTGCCGTTTTGTAAATTATGAGGTAAACAACTCTGACGCTTATGCTGCAACTGTTGGCTTATACGCTTACCATTCTGCAAATGGTACAATAACCTCCAATATTTTTACCAGTGGGGTATCAGGACAAATACCCGCAGTAATCAACACCGGCTATGGGATATGGCTCTATTATGACAAGGGTACTTACATTACTGGAAATACTTTAAAGAATCATCATAATACTGCAAAAATTCAAAACTGTTCAAAGGTTGTACTTTCCAATAATAATATGGAAACCTTTGGACAGGATAATGCATTGGAGCTGGATGGAAGCAGTAACTGTATAATTAGTGGCAATACTATTACTTCTGCCATTATGTGCGGCCTGGCTTTGTTCAAGGACAATGAGAGTTCTTATTCTTCCAACAACAACCGGCTTGTAAACAATAATATTTTCAATTGCGGGGGTGCTGGCATTCTATTATCGCATAGTAATGCCAACTATATAAATGGCAATACTGTCTTTAATAATGGCAATGGCAGTGATCCTTTAATGGCAGACAACAAACAAGGAATTTATTTGGACCATGTTTCGGAAACGAAAATTATACACAACAAAATTTTCGACGACAGAGAAAACAAGAAACAAGAGTACGGCATTTTTATTAATGCCACTTCTTCAAATAATCAAGTTATAAATAACAATATACTTTCGCATAAGCTGGGCCTTATATCAAATAAGGGCATTGGTAGTAAGATAACAATTGCACAATAAAGAGAAAAGGATAAGATGAACATTCTTATTATCAATCATTACAGGAGATTCAAGAATTGGCGGTGGGGGCGTATGTACTCTTTGCCCTATGAACTTGCAAAGCGGGGACATAAAGTAACGCTGTTTGTAGTAGCAGATACTGAAAAAAAGAAAGTAAAACAATATCAGGAGAATGGGTTTACCATAGTAGAATTCCCTGATTTGCTTAAGGGCAGTTTGCGTTCAGGGTGGGACCTTTGGTGCATATATAGTAGGAAAAAATATTTACGATCTGTTGAGCAGAAGTTTGATATTATACACCTCTTTGAAACAAGGCCCGCTACTATTTACCCTGCATTGAACTACAGAAAAAAACACCATGTACCTTTTGTAATAGATTGGAACGATTGGTGGGGCAGAGGTGGGCTTATTACAGAAAACAGGCCATCTTGGTATGCAGGCACTTTGGGCCATATTGAAACATTTTATGAAGAGGCTTTCAGGAAATATGGTAGTGCACATACTGTAGTATCGGATGCATTGAAAAACCGGCTGATCAATATGGGGATTGATAAGGACACTATTCACTGGATACCGAATTGTGCCGACATCGATCAATTTATACCAAGAGATGCAGTAACAGCAAGAGCTTCTTTGCGGCTGCCACTTAATGTACCTGTATTTTGTTTTACAGGTTACGAAGTGTTGAGTGATTTAGATCTGGTACTTGACTCATTTAAACTGGTTTTAAAAGTATTACCCAACGCATTACTGTTACTAACAGGAAAGGTAACAGAGAAAACGACTGCTTTTGTTGCAGAAAACCACTTGGAGAAAAATATTTTACAACTAGGTTATGTATCGGAAGATGATTTAAAAAATGTTATTGCTTCATCCGATATCTGTTTAATGCCTTTTCGGAACAAGATTTCCAATTTAGGTAGATATCCCGGAAAAGTAGCCGAATACCTAAGCATGGGCAAACCGATAATAAGTAATGATGTTGGTGAGGTTGGGAAACTCTTGAAAAATTGCAAAGTAGGCCTGCTCGCTGAACCATATCCTGAACAATTTTCTAATTGCATGATTGGACTTATTTCTAATAAGCAACTTTTAGATGCTTTCGGTATGAATGCAAGGGAATATGCAATGAATAATTTAAATTGGACCATTCAAGCAAAAAAACTGGAAGCTATTTATAAGAACTTGGTTGAAACTAAAATACTTTAAAAACTCAAAATATTTTTAACAAAAATAAATGATAATTGAGTGCTAAAAAACAGTAAGAAACATTTTAATGAGATACCCCTGGTTATTAAAAAATTTGCAGTCAAATGTTTAATAATGTTTATAGTGTGGGAGTCTTTATATCATTTGGTAATGATCCCACTCAATCAACCAGATAAATGGCTTACACATTCAACGGCCATTGTTACTGCTAAAGTATTGGCTGTAATAAAAGCTGATGGCCCATATACGGTTATGGATGTTTTTGACAAACAAACGGGAATAGATGCAGGCAATGCTCCGGTTTTTAAATCACTAGTTTTATTGAATAACAGGAAAATTATAGGGATAGCAAATGCCTGTAATGCACTGGAACTGATGGTGCTGTATATAGGTTTTTTATTTTGCCTGCCTACAACATATAAAAGGGCAATTGTTTTTAGCATTTGTGGGTTAATAGCAATTTTCGCTCTCAATATTTTACGATGTGCCTTAATTGCCTGGATTAACTTAAATGGGCACCATCAATTAGCAGATATGGCACATCACTATTTGTTTAAGCTGGTTATGTACCTACTAATTTTTGCAGCTTGGGTATGGTACAGCAAAAAAATGCAAATTGAAAAAAGCTAATAAAAATAATATACTTGTAATTGTTGTTTTGACTTTGTCGGCTTGGCTTGCCTGGCGTTTGTTGTTTGACAATGAAACGTATAAATGGATACCTAGAAAGTTCAGGCATTATTATCAATTCGGGTTTCTCTTTTTTACTTTTCTGGTCGGTTATCTAGGACTTAGGAAGAATGATTTGAAGTGGATTAAAACAATTTGGGTTATTGTATATGGAACTTTAGTAACCTTATTAGTGGCAATGGGTTTGGTTGACAGATTTTTGTACCCGCTTTCTTTAGAAATGAGAGTTGGTATTGCAGGCATCCGTGATTTCTTTCTTACCCCGTTACCCTATTTGATTTTGTGGTTGTTTTCAGCAGTTCTTAAACCGATGGCAAATAATAAATGATTAAAGATTGCATGTAATGTATTTAATGAACAATCTTGTAATACAAAAATGAGCTTTTGAAGTATGAAGAAATTTTTTTCTCTTATTCTTTTTATTGTTGGAGCATTGAACAGTTATTCTCAGATTAATGAGTCAACGAATAACACTTCTTATGACTTTTTATACCGAATGGCACAGAAAGGATTAATAGAAATCCAGGATTATATTACTCCGCTTTCAAGGGATGAAATAAATAAGTCCTTACAAGCATTAAAGCTAAAAGATTCTTTACTTACTAATGTAGAGAAAAAAGAGCTAGCTTTTTATATAAGGGATTTTTATTATGATAATTACGAAGGTTCAGTAAAAGAAAAAGCATCTTTCTTGAAAAAAGATAAAGCAGACAGGTTTCGCACTTTATACATTGTTGATGATAAAGTAAGATTTTTTCTCGACCCTATTGTTGGGGCATCCTATTCGCACTACAATAATGGGATGCACAATATTTCATATTATAATGGTGTAAGGTTATATGGAAACATTGGTAAGCATATAGGCCTGAATATATCTTTTCGCGACATTACCGAAAGTGGCGATTCACTCAACTCAACGAAAAAATTTACCCCTGTTACCGGGATAATAAATACTAGTCAAAAAGCTTCACAACTTAACTATAGTGACTTAAACTTCAATATAGGTTACAAATGGGCAAATGGCTCAGTCAATATTGGGAAGGATCATTTAAATTGGGGGTATGGAATCGCCGGGAAAATAGTGTTGTCTTCCAAAGCACCTTCATTCCCTTATATAAGCCTGGATTATAAACCTTTTAAATGGCTTCGGTTTAATTATTTCAATGCTTGGTTGGCTTCCAATATCGTGGATTCTTCTAGAAGCTACAATACAGGTGCTCCTGGTGCTTCCATTTACCGTACTGTTGACCGTTCAAAATTTATGGCCCATCACTCAATATCTATTGTACCTGTCAAAGGATTAGATATATCTATTGGTGAGTCAATGATCTACAGTGATAAACTGGATGTTGCATATCTAGTACCGGTTAATTTTTTTAAAGCATACGACCAATATGCAAGTAATTATGGGTTGAATAGCGGAAGTAATTCCCAGTTTTTTGGGCAGATAAGCTCAAGAAACCAAATCAAAAACACCCATTTGTATTTAGTTTGCTTTATTGATGAATTAAAACTTTCAAAAATTTTCGATAGGGTTCAAAGCAGAAACCAGCTCGGTTATACAATTGGAGTAAACCGGACCGATTTGTTTGCCAAATACCTCACTTTAGGATTTGAGTACACGCACATCAACCCTTTTGTATACAATAACTTAATCCCCGCTCAAACATATGAAAGCTCATCCTCTGTTATGGGTGATTGGATGGGCAACAATGCCGATAGATTATACCTGTATTTAAAATATACTCCTATAGCCAGATTGAAATTCAACTTATGGTTTCAGTCAATAAGAAAAGGCGGGGCTGGTACGCTGCAACAACAGTATAATATTCAGCCACAACCCGATTTTTTATTTGATAGGATGTTTGATAAAAGAAATGTTGGACTTGATGTTTCTTATGAGTTGATAAATAAGCTAGTGCTAAATTTCAATTACAATAATGAAAAAACAAAATACTATAACGGATTGCCGACAACCGTTATAGAAGCGGTTTCATTAGGCTTTTCCTACGGGCTTTGATTTTATTTGACTTCAACTGTTAGCTTTTCTGTACCTTGCATCACCCCCTGCAATTTGAAATAATACCTTAATATGAATCGAACTAAGTATTTATCCAGATTAGGGGTAGATATTGTCATCATCGCTGCATGCCTGATTATAGCTGAGAGAATCTCACCTTTTAGTGATTCTTTTTTCTCTAAAAGGCATATCCTTTTTCTGACTTATGTCATTACTTTTTGGTATTTCGCCTCACAGATTACTTCTCTATATTATGAATTTTTAACTAGGTCACTGTCCCAAGAGATTATCACTGTTATCAAAACCATTTTAATTCAGGATACATTCATCATCATAGTGCTTTTTTTTGTATCTCGAAATCCATTGGAAGCTAAATGGTTTATGGGATGTTTCATAGCTATTCAGTTTGTGACATTGCCATTCTGTAAATACTTTACCAGGTGGTATTATGCTTCAACATTAAACAAGGGCAAAAGGGCCATTTCAGTATTAGTTGTGGGAGCAGGGGAGCTAGGCATGAACTTCAATTCAATCATTTGCAACAACTACCAGTTTGGATATAAAATTGCTGGTTTTGTAGATGATGTCCCTAAGCCATACTTAAATGGACAATACCTTGGCAAGATTGCAGATTTGGATAATGTTTTACAAGAAAGGCAAGAAGTGAATGATGTGATAATTGCACTTCCAAACAGTGCTATTGATAAAATAAAATATGCAGTAAAAGTGAGTGAAGAAAATGGTAAAAGGGTTCGATTGATTCCCGATTATTTTGCACTCTCCACATCTGTTACCATTACGTCGTTTGGTACGTTACCGCTTGTTTCATTGCGTAAAATCCCTTTGGACGATGCCGAATTGAGGTTCTTCAAACGTGCATTTGACATTGTTTTTTCATGCTTTTTCTTTGTTTTTATTGCCAGTTGGTTGTTTTCCATCCTTGCAATTTTGATTAAACTAAATTCAAAAGGCCCGGTATTCTTTATTCAGGAAAGATGGGGATTGAATAATAAGAAGATTTTTTGTTACAAATTCAGGTCAATGGTATCTACAAGTAAAGATGTGGATGAGAATGGAGTTTATCAGCAGGCTACAAAAAATGATTCAAGGGTCACATCAATTGGGAAATTCTTGCGTAAAAGCAACTTGGATGAATTGCCACAGTTTTTAAATGTACTCAAAGGTGAAATGTCGATTGTAGGTCCCAGACCACACCCTACTCCTTTGAACCTATATTCTAAAAATACAATAAACAATTACATGCTCAGGCATTTGGTAAAGCCGGGTATTACAGGTTGGGCACAAGTGCATGGTTACCGTGGGGAGACAAAGGATGCCGAATCAATGCAGAAAAGGATTGATTTTGATATCTGGTACATTGAAAATTGGAGTTTTTGGTTAGATTGCCAGATAATTATACAAACTGTTATCAATATGATTAAGGGCGAAAAAAATGCCTATTAAATCCTCTTCAATGCAAATTTCAATCATCAACCAATCCTCCAACCAGCTTCCTGAATATGCAACCATAGGATCATCAGGAATGGATATCCGTGCCAGCCTTGAGTCTTCCATCACGCTGCAATCCTTGGAAAGAACCTTGGTACCAACTGGCATCTTTCTCGAAATACCGCAAGGCTATGAAGCACAGGTACGTCCACGTAGCGGTCTGGCCATAAAGCAAGGGCTTACCTGCCTTAATTCCCCGGGCACAATCGATGCCGACTACCGGGGCGAAATCAAAGTTATCCTCATCAATCTCTCCAACGAAGCACAAACAATCAATCATGGCGACAGAATCGCCCAAATGGTTTTCATGAAGATTGAACAGGTTGAATTGCTACCTGTTGAAATTATTAACGAAACAGAAAGGGGCACGGGTGGCTTTGGTCACACAGGAAAACAATAAATTCGCAGCATGAAAAAATTAGCACTATTCATTATACCGTTCTCGGTATTCATATTTTCATGCCGTACAACCAAGAAGGTACAGACCATACAGACTGCGATTACCAAAAAAGACACCATCCAAACCGTTAAGGTAAAAGAAGCCCCAACGGTTGATTCTGCGGCTTTGATCAAAAACATCATGGGCAAAGTAATGCAGCAACGTATCGATTTTACCACTTTCACAGCCACCATAAAAGCCGATTACGAAAGTGCTTCCGATAGCAAAAGCTTCAAAGTGTACTTATACATGAAAAAAGACGAAGCCATTTATTTGAGATTGGTAGGCAGTTTTCTGGGTATTTCCAAAGAGGGTTTCGCTGTAAAAATTACTAAGGACAGTGTGGTGGTGGTAAACAAGATTGATAAAATAGTGCAGTACAGGAGCCTGTCCTATATACAGGAAGTAACCAAGATCCCTTTCGATTTCAAGACCCTGCAGGACATGTTTATCGGCAATCCTGTTTTCATCAATAACAATATTGTTTCGTACAAGGCCGGCGGATCGCAACTCTCCGTGCTGATGGTGGGTGATATCTTCAAACACATGTTAAGCCTGGACAATAGCGATTATAGGGTATTGCACAGCAAGTTGGATGATATAGAAGACATGCGTAGCAGGACCTGCGATATATCTTTCAGTACGTATGAAAACAAATCTGGATTCAATTTCTCGACATACAGGAAAATTTCCGTTGCCGAAAAATCGAAACTGGATGTTTGGCTGGATTTTAAGCAATATGCCTTTAACGAGCCTTTAACCTATGTGTTTAATATTCCTAAAAGTTACAAGAAGCAATAATTTTTTTTATGTATTCGCCGTTAGCTTGTAATCATTAACCTTCTAACCACTAAATTCTTTTGCATGAAAAATAAACTGTTTTTATTGGTTCTTTTGTCAGCAGGTGTATTGTTTGCCAATGCACAAACCAAAGACGAACTGCAAAAAAAGGAAAGCGATTTAAAAAAGGAGATTACTGAATTAACCAATTCGCTTACACAGATACAGAAAAGCAAGAAACTGTCCCTTAGCCAAGTGGCATCTGTGCAACGCAAGATTGCTGCTAGGGAAGAGTTGATAAATACAATAAGCAAACAGGTAAAGTTGTTGGATGAAACCATTTACCAGAATGAACTGGATATTTACAGGATGGGCAAAGAATTGGATACCCTTAAGCAGAAATATGCCCAAAGCATTGTATTTGCCTATAAAAACAGAAGTAGCTACCAATACCTCAATTTCCTTTTTTCTGCTACCAGTTTTAATGACGCCCTGAAAAGGGTAACCTATTTAAAAAGCTATAGGCAACTAAGGGAAACACAGGTAGATAATATTATAAAGACAAAAGAAGTATTAGCTCAAAAAAGAAATACGCTTGACGTAAGCAAAAAGGAGCAGGGATTGGTTCTGCAAAATCAAAAAGGTCAATTGGTGGATTTGGAAGAGGATAAAAAGAAGCAGACCGAAATCGTAAAGGACTTAAAGAACCAAGAGAAAGAAGTATCTGTTCAGATAAAGAAAAAAGCCAAACAAAGGCAGGATATGCAAAGTGCAATTTTGGCCATCATTAGAAGGGATGAAGCGGAAGCAGCACGCAAAGCAAAAATTGCAAAAGACAAAGAGATTGCCGATGCTAAAAGGTTAAAAGATCAAAAAGCCAAAGAAGATGCTATTGCAAAAAGTAATGCAAACAAACCTGCCACAACAACTACTGTAACACCGAAACCCAAAAACAACGATCCTGTTACCGGCATGGTAACCACAAAAAAGGACGATCGTGCCCCAAGTAAGCTGGAGTCGACAGAAGAAGTAAAAGAAGTTTCTATCAATTTCGAGAAAGGTCGTGGCCATTTGCCCTGGCCAGTTACCAGCAACACGATACTTGTTCCGTTTGGTACCTATGGGGCAGGGGGTAAACTTACCGGTGTAAGTGATGGAATTGAAATTGCCATGCCAGAAGGCAGCAATGTAACCTGTGTGGCAGATGGCAAGGTTTCGTATGTGGGTGATGTTGGTGGCGAGCAGGCTGTAATAGTGAAACATGGAAAATACTATACTACTTATAGCCACCTGTCTTCCGTAAAGGTTTCCAAAGACCAGGAAGTAAGGTCCGGAACTGTATTGGGCAGCTCAGGAACCGATATTGATGGGCAAGGATCATTGTTGTTCATGATCAATAACGATAAAGGTACCCCTTTGAACCCCAAGCTTTGGTTGAGGGGCAGGTAAAAAACGTCCATTACTGAATATATTGTACAAAAGCTGCCCACACTGGGCAGCTTTTTCGTTATAAAGCATTCATGCTCACTTATGTTATGTACGTTGATGGGTGCGACGCCAGTAAAGCTGGGCTGGAATGCTGCGGCTGGCCACATAAAAATCTACCAAATGTTGAAAATTCCTCTTTTTTGAAAGCCCCAGAACCTTACCTTTGCCGCCAAATAAAAAACCTTATCATATATGGCTACAAAAGGTAAGATCAAGCAAATCATTGGTGCGGTTGTGGATGTGCATTTTCCCAACGATACCACTTTGCCTGAAATCTATAATGCGTTGGAACTTAAAAGAGAAAACGGCGACACTTTGGTGCTTGAAGTACAACAGCACTTGGGCGAAGACAGTGTACGTACCATTGCAATGGAAGGTACCGAAGGTTTGGTACGTGGCATGGAAGTAACTGACACTGGCAAGGCTATTACCATGCCTATAGGTGAAGGCATCAATGGCCGTTTGTTTAACGTAACAGGCGATGCTATTGACGGTTTGCCACAGGTGAACAAAGCTGGTGGCCGTCCTATTCACAATAAGCCACCATTATTTGAAAACCTTAGTACTGCCAGCGAAGTGCTATATACTGGTATCAAAGTAATTGACCTGATTGAGCCTTATGCAAAAGGTGGTAAGATTGGTTTGTTTGGTGGTGCCGGTGTGGGCAAAACAGTATTGATTCAGGAATTGATCAACAATATCGCTAAAGGCCACGGTGGTCTGTCTGTGTTTGCAGGTGTGGGTGAAAGGACCCGTGAAGGGAATGACCTATTGCGTGAAATGATTGAAGCGGGCATCATGAAATATGGTGACGGTTTCAAGCACAGCATGGAAGAAGGTGGATGGGACCTGAGCAAAGTGGACCTTGAAGGACTGAAAGATTCAAAAGCTACATTCGTATTTGGACAGATGAACGAGCCGCCAGGTGCACGTGCCCGTGTTGCCTTGAGTGGTTTGACCATTGCAGAGTATTTCCGTGATGGTGACGGTACAGGAAAGGGTAGGGATATCCTGTTCTTCGTAGACAATATCTTCCGTTTCACGCAGGCAGGTTCTGAGGTATCGGCACTATTGGGCCGTATGCCATCTGCGGTGGGTTACCAGCCAACATTGGCAACTGAAATGGGATTGATGCAAGAGCGTATCACATCAACCAAAAACGGGTCCATTACCTCTGTACAGGCGGTATATGTACCTGCGGATGACTTGACTGACCCGGCTCCCGCAACAACATTTGCCCACTTGGATGCAACTACGGTATTGAGCCGTAAGATTGCGGATTTGGGTATCTACCCTGCGGTTGACCCATTGGATTCTACTTCACGTATACTTACGCCAGCCATTGTTGGTGATTCTCACTACAATACAGCCAACAGGGTTAAATTGATATTGCAACGTTATAAAGAGCTTCAGGACATTATTGCCATCTTGGGTATGGATGAATTGAGCGATGACGATAAAATGACAGTACAACGTGCAAGAAAGGTACAGCGTTTCCTATCACAACCTTTCCACGTTGCCGAACAGTTCACTGGTCTGAAAGGTGTATTTGTAAGCATTGAAGATACCATCCGTGGTTTCAACGCCATTATGGACGGTGAAGTGGACGAGTATCCAGAAGCAGCTTTCAACCTGGTTGGTACATTGGAAGATGCAATAGAGAAAGGCAAAAAAATGATGGCACAGGCTCAAGGATAATTATGTTTAAAGTTTGAATGTTCAATGTTTAGAATTGATGTAAACATTGAACATTTAAGCCTTAAAACTTAAACGCATAACAATGATATTAGAAATACTTACACCAGAAAAAAAGATTTACAGCGGCGATGTGTATGGTGTGCAATTGCCAGGCGTGGACGGTTTGTTTGAAGTACTGAACCACCATGCCCCATTGGTAAGTGCATTGGGAAAAGGCAATGTGAAAATTTTGAAAAGCAAAACAAGTTTTGAGAATTTTACCATTACTGGCGGTTTTGTTGAGGTATTGAACAACAAGGCAACCGTACTTGTAGAGAATGCTGTAGAAGCTTAGTTAGGAGATTGACAGAAGAAAGTTGTTAGATGACAGATAGTAAAAGCCTTCAACGAAAGTTGGGGGCTTTTTTATGCTTCGGATTCTTCGTTTTTCTTTTGCTTCCTAACATGCTCTTTATAATAGAGAAACAACAATGCCATACCTAAAATGATAATGAGCAAGGAACTTTGTTTAAATCCGAACAAACAAATCAATATACCAAATAGAAGGTACCAAGAACGCATATCGTAAGGTTGCGGGGCAAAAATTTTATTGATCTCATCTTCTGAATATCCTTCTGCTTGTAGCTCATTTTTTAACTCACTTTCAGGTAAGCCTCGGGTCAGTTTCTTTTTAGCCTCCTTCATCTTTTCTTCTGTAAGCAGCATGAATAAAAGGTTTTGCTATTTTAAATTGAGTAGATAAGGTTTGTGTAAGATATTCAAAAATATCTTGTAGAAAACTTACTACAATAAAAAATAGGTCTTTTCAAAACCAAGCTTCCCCTTATGCCGTAACTGTATCCGAAACACACATTCAACAAACACTCAAAATTACAGTTATGAAAAAGATTGCTTTAATGCTTGTATCGGCATTTTTATTCAGTGCCACTTTTGCCCAGGACAAAATGGAAAAAACAGTTACAGTTGGCGGTGCAGCCATGTACCCATCCAAAAACATTGTAGAGAATGCAGTTAACTCCAAAGACCATACAACATTGGTAGCTGCCGTGAAAGCTGCAGGTTTGGTAGAGACCTTGCAAGGCGAGGGACCATTTACCGTATTTGCACCAACAAATGCCGCATTTGACAAACTGCCTAAAGGAACCGTTGAAAACCTAGTTAAACCAGAGAACAAGGCAACGTTGACCAAGATATTGACCTATCATGTTGTAGCTGGCAAATGGGATTCAAAAGCAATTGCAGCCAAAATAAAAGAAGGCAATGGCACAGCAGTATTCACAACGGTTGAAGGCGGTACTTTAAAGGCTTCCATGAAAGGCAACAAGCTAATGTTATGGGATGAGAAAGGTGGCATGGCCATGGTAACAATTAAAGATGTGTACCAAAAAAATGGTGTGATACATGTAATTGATACAGTAGTAATGCCTAAATAATAAGGAATAACAACATAGATAATGCTGAACGGTTGATGCATATTGCATCAGCCGTTTTTTATTGCATGCATCAAATCATAACAAATGTATTCCCGCATCCATTTCTTGATAGGAACAAACCCTGTACTACTCAGCAATTAAGTAGGGCCTTATATAGCATACGAATTATTTTGTGTTGCAATGCAGATTATAGCGAAGTTTGCTTGACTCTTAAACAAACTTTGAGATAGATGCGTTACAGAATCCTCATCTTGTTATTAATGGCCATTGGATGGTATGTATTCATTACCGGCATACTGCTGCCTATTTATACGGGCTATGAATATTTTACTATGTACGCTGCTACCATCATCAATAAAAAGCAAAGGGTTGATGCTATAAGAGAACATTTGTCGCCACACTATTTCCACTACATAAAACTGGTTGTATCGTTTGCCGCTGTGCTATTGGTATTGCTTACGGGTTTGGCAGTATATAAAATTAACCTGTTGTGCAGGGCAGCTTCCCGCTGTTTTGCAGTATTCAAAAAAGCGACAAATGTATGGAAACGGAACTGGCATGACAGCATGGTTATAAGCAGGTGCATTTTTACCATTGCAATGGTTTATACAATCGGCAGGGCACTGTACCTGATGCATACCATTCCCTACACGCATGATGAAACCTATACCATACCCAATTTCATTTTGCCTGGTCCCATAGTGTCCACTACTTTCTACCCTTATCCCAACAACCATATCCTGTTCTCCATTGTATGTTGGCCATTCAAATATTTGCCACTACCGCCGGAATATGCTTTTCGCCTGCCGGCACTTTTTGCTATAGTGATTTGCTGCTTTATACTGTACTTGTTGTTTAAGCAATTGACCAATGACTTTGTTGCAAGTATAGGTATCAGCATTTTTGTGTTGCTCTTGCCTGTAATGACTTATTCGTTCCTTGCCCGGGGTTATGGCTTCGTGTTTATGTTCTTTGCATTTAACCTGTACTGTGTCATCAATTTTATAAAGACAAAGAATAAAACCTATAGCAGGTTATTCATACTGTTTTCCGTACTCGGTTTGTACACGGTACCAAGTTTCATATACTGTTACGGCAGTGTAGTAATTGCCGGTTTTTTTCAACTGCTATGGTTAAGGCAGAAAGAACAGTTGCGTGCATTCATTAAAAGCATTGCAATTACAGGTATGGTTACTTTGTTGCTATACATACCCATCATGATCGCTTCTGGTGGATGGAAAGGCTTTTTAAGTGTCATCTATTTTGGTTACGACGAAAGCTATGGTCCGTCTTTTGCCCGTATATGGCGCCTCGCATCAGATATTTACCTGTTCCATTTTTTTGAACAAAGACCCCTTACTGCAATCTTTTTTGTTGTGGTGTTTGTATGGTTGGTGTTATATGCATTTGCCAGGCAAAAAGAAAACCGTTACAATACCTTCATTGCATTGCCGTTTGCACTTGTGGGCTTAAGCATACCCCTTTTAAGTTTTATAGTGCAACATAAATACCCACCCGAAAGGATACATGGATACATGTCGCTTTGTATTGCCTTACTAATCGTATTAATATTAGGTAGCTTTAGAAAAGCAGTGTACAAAAAAGTAGTTGGCATTGCTGCGGTACTTGCTTTCTTGGGATTGAATATTGCTTTTGCCTTGAAGAGTGCCATCATTCACAACGAAATAAAACCCGATACACTGGCTTGGGAAATAACAGACAAACTATTCGAAAACCGCAGTAGCGGTACAGATACCTGTTACTCTTTCAGTGTTTTCTTTATTACCACTATACAAATGAAATGGGCACTTGCCCAAAAAGACATTGTGGTGTATCAGGTTGAACCCAATAGCCCTTCAACCAGGTTGTTTGATCTGAATGAAAAATATCCTTGGATCATTACTTCTTACAAATACCCTTTAAACGATTCGAATAAGTTGCATGCAGAATATATTCCTATCTTGACCAGGAAAGAAGCTGTACTATGGAAACGGAAACAACAGTAAAAAGATAGCAACTGCAATGAAGGGAAAAATTCTTATCATATTGCTGGCAATAATGGCACTCTGCATGTACTTCTTTTGGGTGTACCTGCCAGTGCATAAAAGCTATGGTGACTTTGTTGCCTATGTTGCCGGCATCATTCATAAGAAGCAACGGGCTGATGCAATTGCACAATCCGTTACACCACACCTGCATGGTATATTCAAGACATTGACTTTAGTAGTTGGTATATTGTTATTGGTGCTGGTTGCTGTGGCGATCAGATATGCAGAAAAACTGACAGCATTGTTGAAACGTTTCCTGCATTTCCTGCTGTATCCATTTCAGTCTTTTTACGCAACATGGAAGCAGATGGAAAACCTGTCCAAGGTTGTTTTGTTTGCTGCATTAACCATACTAATTGCTCAGGGCCTTTGGTATATTATGCACTATGCCGTAACGCATGATGAGGCATACTCCATGAACAACTTCATGATGAATGGCCCTGTGGTTGCTGCCACTTTTTACCCGTATCCCAATAATCATATACTGTATTCGATGGTAAGTTACTTTTTCGGTTTCCTGCCTGTTCCGTATGCTGTTGCCTACAGGTTACCATCTTTAATGGCCATGTTTATTGGCTCAATAGCATTATTCAAATTGGTAAGGCATTTTGCCAAAGATGTAATAGCTGCACTGGCGGTAACCATATTTGTTACTGCCCTGCCTGTTGTGGTGTATTCTTTTCTGGCAAGGGGATATAGTTTCCTGTTCATGTTTTGCAATGCTTCTTTATTAGCCCTGGTCAATATTGAAACTGGCAATAGGAAAAAGTACTGGATATATTTCACGGCATTTTCCATTGCAGGTTTATATACTATACCCAGCTATATCTATGTTTACACTATAATGATGGTTTCTTGTTTTTTGTATTGGTTGATGAATAAAAAACATGCCCAGCTAAAAAGCCTATGTATAAGTGGGATGGTTTGTGCTATTATTACTTTATTGCTTTATCTGCCTGTAATTGTTTCCTCTGGCGGCTGGAGTAATTTTCATAAAATATTGTATGTTGGTTACGATAAACTGCCAACTATTACCGGTGCCGATATTGCAAATTTTGCTTCCATTATTTACGACTATAGCTATAATGAAAAACCAATGGCAGCATGGGCACTGATTATTGTTGTTACAATAGCAGCAATTGCGTTATGGATAAAAACAGGCAGCACATCTGCTACCAACAATAAACTCAGGTTGGTGCTGCACATTGCAATAGTGGGCTTCTATTTCCCTATTTTTTGTTTCATGATTCAACGTACCTACTTTGCCCACCGGATCTTCTTCCATCTTGTTGCATACTCATTGCTTTTTCTGGTAATGTCAATCAACGTATGCATACCTGCAAAAAGACAGTTTGCGATAATGGTGCTTTGCTCGGCTTTTTTTGTTTCTTGTTACGGGTTGTTTGGCAGGAAAAGCATTATGGAACACAGCCACTCCGATGAGGATAGATCTGCATGGCTTATAAGCAAAACCATGCTGCAACAAAGCAATACTGCAATAGATACCTGTTATACTTTCAGTGCCTTCTTCCTGCCTGCATTGCAATTGGACTACCGGGTAAAGGGCAAGGAGCTATATGTGTACCAGCAATACCAGGGAAGTCCATCCACAAAGGCATTTTCTTTCAATGACAATTACCCATGGGTCATTGTAGACACTGCAAGCCATATACCAGAGCTGGCAACCATTGATAAGTATTACAATGCAGTTATTGTAAGGAACAATGTTGTGTTATGGAAACGCAAGTAAATATTTTCCGGATAAACTATCATTAATAAACCAATTAAGTCATGTCACCTATCATCTATCATATTACTACAAAAAACGAATGGGAGGCCGCCTGTAAACAAGGGTTTTATACGGCACCTTCTTTGGCTGCGGAAGGCTTTATACATTGCAGTACTGACGGACAGGTTGCTGGTGTGCTGCAAAGGTATTTTGCGGGCAAAACAGGGTTGGTAAAACTTGTAATCGATACAGCAAAGCTTACGCATGAACTGAAATACGAATTGTCCCCATCCATCAATCAGGCATTTCCACACGTATTTGGGACAATCAATCTCGATGCAGTGTTACAGGTTATTGAAATGGGATAGTGTTATTGCTTTAGCAATTTCCTCATCTTTTTAAAGTCCAGGTCAAGCAACTCAAAACGCTGTGCGGCATTGGGCAGGTAATAATGCCACCATTCTGTATCCAATGCAACAAAGCCATGCTTCTCCATTACGGTTTTTAGCAGCTTCCTGTTTTTAAGAACCATACTGTCTAACTGCATGTAACTATGATGGGCCTTCTCGGTAAAATCATCAAACGGGGTAGGCATGCACAATTCGGCACCAGTGTCTAAATCATAAAGGGTCAAATCTACTGCGGCACCACGGTTATGTCCGCTGCCTTTGGCAGGATTGGCAGCATAACGGTCATCAGGCACCGCTTCCCACATTTTCATGGTAACGGAATAAGGGCGGTAACTATCAAATAGCTTTAGGCCAAGATGCTGCTGCTTCAATTCTTCATTTACCCGGTACAGGGCTTCTGCGGCTTCTATACGCATACAAGCCAAAGGGTTTTTATACAAAGCCTTACCAGTGAAATTGGCAGAGCTGGCATACCTCCAATCCGTATTCAGGGGAACAATAAAGTTGCTTAATGCCACCATCCGCTTGGTACTGTCCAGTTTTACTGACTTTATATAACCTGCTTTGCTACTAATTACCTTTAGCCCATACCTGCTGTGGGCTATCGAGGCGGGTGTTGCACAAGAAATAAGGCCAAAATATGCCGCAATGGCAATGGTTACACAGGATTTAATATTTTTTATCATGTGGATATCTGGTGTAATTGGAACAATACGTATACAATGTCTAAATATTTCTTTACTTCATTGAGCATTCATCTACAAATACGGCAAAATAATTGGTGATAATTATTTCAATGTTAATGTACACATAATAAGATACACACCTTATTTTTGCCAAATTAATAAAACTGTTTTTATGAAGAAACTTATCATGTCTTTGTTGACTTTCGGTTTTCTGGGTGCCACATTTGCACAGGAGGCTGTAAGTTGGAAAAAAAGACCAACCCTAAGCGTCAATTTTTTCCTGAAAGATTTTAAAACCCCCGACCTTATTGGAAGCACTTCACTTGCTACCGTATTGGGAAATAAGCAATGGGCAAAGTTTTCTGAAATGACCCCTGGTTTAAGCCTGCAGTATTTTCAAGGTTTGAGCGATAAGGTAGATTTTATGGGAACATTGGCCGGTTCATTCCTTGACTATCCTTTTTTGACCCGTGGACAATACGGTGAAAATAAATTTTTGCTTGAAACCGAAGCAGCCATCAACCTTAAATTGTTAACAGACAAGTATGTTGTGGTTCCTTTTGTATCTGGTGGCGTTGGTGCTTCCATGTACGGAGGCAGCTTTTTTGGGGCTTACATCCCTGCAGGTGCCGGTCTTCAGTTCAATTTAGGCGGCGGCGAATCTTTTATATTTTCCCAAGTTTCTTACCATATACCTGTAACTACTGCCAATGTTAACTACCACTTAAATTATTCTATTGGCTTTGGTTCTCCATTGGTTGACAAGAAAGAAGTAAAGGTGATTCCACCACCACCACCACCAATGAAAGTTGAGCCTAAGGATACAGATAAAGACGGCATTGTGGACAGTCTTGACAAATGCCCTACTGTACCAGGTGTTGCTAAATACAATGGTTGCCCTGTACCGGATACAGACAAAGATGGCATCAACGACGATAACGATAAATGCCCTACTGTACCAGGTGTAGCCAAATACAACGGCTGCCCTATCCCTGATACAGACAAAGACGGCATCAACGATGAAGAAGACAAATGCCCTACTGTTCCAGGTTTGGCACGTTACAAAGGTTGCCCAATACCGGATACAGATGGTGATGGCATCAACGATGAAGAAGATAAATGCCCTACTGTTGCTGGTCCTGCAAGCAATGGTGGTTGCCCGCTTCCTAAAATAACAGAAGAGAAAAAGAAGAAAGTAGAAAAAGCAGCTACCAATATTTATTTCGCTACTGGTAGTGCTGTATTGTTGAAGAAAAGCTATGCATCCCTTGACGAGATTGTTGCTTTGTTGAACGAAACTGACAACTCAACTCTTGGTTTGGATATTGAAGGCCATACAGACAATACAGGTTCTGCGGCTTTGAACAAGAAATTATCCCAAGCCCGTGCAACTGCGGTAATGACATACTTTAAAAAGAAAGGTATTGCAGAAAACCGTTTAAGTGCTACTGGTTACGGTATGGAAAAACCAATTGCAGACAATAAAACTGCGGCTGGCCGTGCCAAGAACAGAAGGGTAGAAATGAAGCTTAGAGAGCTTTAATAGATAAATTATTCAGTCAAAAACCCCACTTTTCAGTGGGGTTTTTGATTTGTTTTGAAAGGCATTTAGAAAGAATAAATAAATTCCTTAAAAAACTTTCTTTTTTATATGGATATTTCGGCACAAGTGCTTACTTTTGCCGTCCCGAAAAAAAAATGTGTTATGGCTAGAGTATGTTTACTTACAGGCAAGAAGCCTCAAACTGGAAATAGTGTTTCTCACTCAAACATTAAAACCAAGCGCCGCTTTTTACCAAACTTGCAAACAAAACGCTTCTTCTTTGCTGAGGAAGACCGTTGGGTTTCATTGAAGCTTTCTGCAGAAGCAATCCGTACCGTTAATAAAAATGGTCTGGCTTCTGTAATTAAAGATTTAAGGGCCCAAGGCAACAAAATCTAATTTAATTACAATTACACACCACAAGGTAAATTTCCTATACAATGGCAAAGAAAGGTAACAGGGTTCAGGTGATTTTGGAATGTACCGAACATAAAACTTCAGGTCAGCCCGGCACAAGCCGTTACATCACTGTAAAGAACAAAAAGAACACTCCAGAACGTATGGAGTTGAAAAAGTTCAATCCGATTTTGAAAAAAGTAACTGTTCATAAAGAAATTAAATAATCATGGCAAAAGCAGCTTCTAAAAACGCTAAGGTAAAAGACTTAAAAGCCGCCGCTGAGGCAAAAAACTGGACTAAAGTAATTAAGGCTGTTCGTAGCCCTAAAACTGGTGCATATACTTTTAAGGAAGCTATAGTGCACAAGGATAAAGTAAAAGACTTTTTGGCTGCCAAATAATTGGCAAGGCATACACTATATTAAAAGCTGTTCCACAACAAGGAATGGCTTTTTTAGTTTGATAGAAATTAAGTAAAATCATTGCTATAATCAATAACCATGGGATTTTTTGATAAACTATTTGGCAAGAAAGAAAAGGAGAGCCTGGATGAAGGCCTGCAGAAAACCAAAGAGGGCTTCTTTTCTAAAATAACCAAAGCCATAGCAGGCAAAAGCACCGTTGATGAAGAAGTGCTGGACAGTTTGGAAGATGCATTGGTAAGTGCCGATGTAGGTATTGACACGACCATACAGATAATTGAACGTATTGAAAAACGCGTTAAGCAAGACAAGTACATCAATACTTCCGAACTGAATAAGTTATTGCAGGAAGAGATCAGGAATGTGCTGATTGATGCAGATGACAGCTCCTACAAGAATTTTGAGATACCCGAAGGCAGGAAACCCTATGTGATACTGGTGGTGGGCGTTAACGGCGTAGGCAAAACAACAACCATTGGCAAGCTGGCACATAACTACAAAAAAGCCGGGCACAATGTAATTTTGGGGGCGGCAGATACTTTTCGTGCCGCTGCAGTTGACCAGCTAACCATCTGGAGCGAAAGGGTAGGTGTGCCCATTGTAAAGCAGGCCATGGGTAGCGACCCTAGTGCAGTAGCTTTTGATACCGTGCAAAGTGCCGTGGCAAAAGGTAGTGATATTGTAATTATTGATACCGCCGGCCGTTTGCACAATAAGGTACATTTAATGGATGAGCTTAGCAAGATTAAACGGGTTATTCAAAAAGTAATACCCAATGCACCACATGAGGTAATGCTGGTACTGGATGGCAGCACCGGGCAGAATGCACTGGAGCAGGCCAAACATTTTACAGCAGCTACCGATGTAACTTCATTGACCATTACCAAATTGGACGGCACAGCCAAAGGCGGTGTTGTTTTGGCCATTGCCAACCAATTTAAAATACCGGTTAAATTTATAGGTGTGGGCGAAAAAATTGATGACCTGTTGATTTTTGACAAAAAGGAATTTGTGGATAGCCTTTTTAAATTAGAAGCATAATTTTTAATCATTAAAATGTTTGTTATGAAAAAAATGATTGTTGTTGCCATTATTGCAATGGGCATTTCATCTGTTTCCAACGCACAGGGAATATTGGACAAAGCAAAAACAGTAGCATCTGCTGCGGGTTTTGATGTAAACACCTTAACGAAAAGCATTACGGACAAACTTACCACCAAGCTGGGTTTAAGTGCAACGCAGGTACCCAAAGTAACCAGTGCAGTTTCCACCTTTATGCAGGCAAAATCGCAGATACTGCCTTTGTTGCAAACCAATAAAACAGCCTACAAAGAAAAACAGGCAAGCCTTTTAAGCAATTTAAAGACACAGCTTGCAGGTACTTTGGTAAAAAACCAGATGAATAAATTTCTGGGATTGAAACCTGCTACAAACGACGCCAGCAATGTATTGTCCAATCTTTTTTACTAATGGGTACTGTGGCAAATAATCCACAATATTTGCCACACTATTTAAATAATGATTGACAGTTTTAGATAGCAGGTTGCCCAATATTGTTCTTTGGCTGATGGGTGCGACGCCACTACGGTCCAACCTGCATACCAAAGCCTGTACAAAAAATAAAAGGGTGCATATTAAATGCACCCTTTCTTTATGATGGAGTTGCTGTATTCTAAAAAGTGTACCTGATACCAAGGCCACCCCAACCGCCTTCAAAATAATTATAGCCAACAAAGTTGAATGAAGGCTGCCAGTCGAAGCTAAGGTTGATAGGGGCACCGTTAAACTTGTAATCAAGGCCCAATACGCCATCTATACCCAACTGTAAACCACTTTCGCGACTAGGGTAATCCTTTTTCCATTTATCGTTCCATGTACCAATGTGGGCACCTGGGCCAACATACCACTTCAACCCCGGGGCACCGTTTATGTCGCCATGAATTTCATATAGTCCCGTAACCCGGAAACCATATTGCCAGAAATAACCCAGCCCTTCAATAGCCCTGTTACTAGCGGTGAAATGCTTTACGGACAAGGCTCCTGGATATATCTTTACACCAACAGCCGTGGTATAACTTGAGCCCATGCTTTGTGCAGATGCTGCAATGGTACAGGTAGTAGCAATGAGGCTTAGGATGAGAAACTTTTTCATAAGTAATGTTTTTAGTTCATCTTCTCTGATAATAAAACCATGCCAGTTTTTAATTTATTCCGCTGCGTGCAAAATGGAAGTGGATTTTCTATTAGGTTTGTACCATGCATTTGTTAAAAGATTTAGTTAATGATTTTGCGGAAAGGTTTGCGGTTGCACACTTTCCCGAACAGCCCTCCACCTTATACGAACCCAACAATTATTTTCTGTCCATGGGGGGCAAAAGGATAAGGCCCGTGATGTGCCTGATGGGCAACGAACTGTTTGACGCAATACATGCCGATGCATACCATGTGGCCACTGCCATAGAACTGTTTCACAACTTTACGCTGATACACGACGATATAATGGATGCGGCCCCGCTAAGACGTGGCATGGAAACCGTACATAAAAAATATGGCGACAATACCGCTCTGTTAAGTGGCGATGTAATGCTGATACGCTGCTACGATTACATCAACAAAATAAACACCCACTACCTGCACCGCATATTGTCCGTTTTCAATAAAACAGCCAGAGAGGTATGCGAAGGCCAGCAACTGGATATGGATTTTGAAAAACAGGAAACTGTTTCGCTGGATGAGTACATTCACATGATCAGCCTTAAAACCTCTGTACTTATAGCGGCAAGCCTGCAAATGGGGGCCATTATTGGTGGTGCAAGCGAAGGCAACTGCAACCACTTGTATGAATTTGGAAGGAACCTAGGCATTGCCTTTCAGATTCAGGATGACTACCTGGATGCTTTTGGCGACCCCGAAAAATTTGGTAAGGATGTTGGTGGCGATATACGGCAGAACAAGAAAACCTTTTTACTACTGCATGCCTTGGAAGTAGCATCTGATGCACAGAAAAAAGAAATGAAGGAACTAATGCAACAGAACCCTGCAGACAAGGTTGAAAGGATACTGGCCATATTCAGGGCCTGTAATGTAGATGCATGGGCCAGGGAACTAAAAGAGAAATATGTACAAACAGCCTATAAGCATTTAGAAGATATTGCAGTAACCTCAGTACGCAAAAAGCCGATGGTTGAGCTGGCAGAGTTCCTCGTACAGCGTGATTATTAAGTAAATAAAATATAAGGGTGAAAGGGACGCCAGCATGTCTACTCTCACCCTTTTGTTTTTCACGACTGTAAAATTCAAAACCGCTTTTTTGTTTTTCCGCTTATTCCCTTAGCTTTAAACCTTCTCAACCAAAACAACACTGTACATGGCCAATTCCATCTTCCGTACAAAAAAAATAGGCAAAATCATTGCTGATGCCGCAGCAAACGAAGAAGGGCATTCTTCCGGCTTAAAACGTGTACTGAATGTAAAGGACCTTACCTTTTTTGGCATCGCTGCCATATTGGGTGCAGGCAGTTTCAGCAGCCTGGGTGGTGCGGTTTTCAATGGTGGTCCTGGTGTTGTTGTACTTTTTGTTATTACGGCAATTGCATGTGCCTTTACTGCTTTCTGCTACTCGGAGTTTGCAAGCCGCATACCTGTTGCCGGTAGTGCATATACTTACGCCTATGCAAGCTTTGGCGAACTGTTTGCCTGGATCATTGGATGGGCCCTGATCATGGAATATTCCATTGGCAATATCTACGTAGCCTATAGCTGGAGCGATTATTTTACCTCCTTCCTGCACAAATGCAATATCCATATTCCCGAATACCTATGCACCAGTTATATGGAAGCAAAACATGCCGTGACCGATGGTAGCAGCAACAAAGAATTATTGGCAGCATGGGCTAACGCACCTGTTATTGGTAGCTTAAGAATCATTCTCGACCTGCCGGCACTCATCATCAACATACTCATTACCTACCTTGTTTTCCGTGGCATTAAAGAGAGCCGGAACTTTAGCAATGTAATGGTCATACTGAAACTGGTAGTGGTACTACTGGTTATACTGGTTGGTGGCTATATGGTTTTTTCGGGTGGGTTAACCAGTAACTGGACACCAACAAACGATGCAGGCATCAAATCATTTATGCCAAACGGTTTTGGCGGTGTAATGGCAGCAGTAAGCGGTGTGTTCTTTGCCTATATTGGTTTTGATGCGGTAAGCGTACTGGCCGAAGAAAGCAAGAACCCCCAACGCGACCTTCCCAAAGGCATGATACTTTCATTGGTCATCTGCACCATTATCTATATCCTGTTGACACTTGTATTGACAGGCTCTGTAAACTATAAGAATTTCGATGGCATCGGCGACCCACTCGCATTCATATTTGAGCCACAGAACCTCAACATTGGTTGGATGCAGTTCCTGGTGGCCATTTGTGCAGTAGTGGCCATGACAAGTGTACTGCTCGTATTTCAAATGGGCCAGCCACGTATATGGATGAGCATGAGCCGCGATGGGCTATTGCCACCTGTATTCCAAAAGATACATCCAAAGTTCAATACGCCTTCCTTCTCCACCATTGTTACAGGCTTGGTTGTGGGGGTGCCCATCCTGTTTACCGACAAAACCTTTGTATTGGATTTCACCAGCATAGCAACCCTTTTTGCATTTGTACTTGTTTGCGGCGGCGTACTGTTAATTCCCCGTAGGGAAAAAGAAGCAGGCAAGTTCCATATACCGTTTATCAATGGCCGCTTCATTTATCCTGCAATCATTATTGGGGCATTGATCATTTTGGCAATATGTACAAAAGACTATTTCCACAACCTGTTCCAACTTAGCCTAACGCAGGCCCAAACGGAAAGCATCACTAAATCGGTAAGCAACCCAACAGCCAAAAAAATTCAGGAAGCCCTTGCCGATGCATTGTTGGCAAAAAGAACGGTCAACATATCAACCATCATATTCTGGGCAGCGGCCATCATCATGTGTATCGTAACATTCATCAAACAATACTCCCTTATTCCGCTACTGGGCCTTACCACCTGTTTGTATCTGTTAACGGGCATGACGGCATTGAACTGGGCATGGTTTACGGGCTGGCTTGCAATTGGTCTGGTTATCTATTTTATGTATGGCTTCAAAAAAAGTAAACTGGCAAGCGAGGTATAGCTGCTGTTTACGGGCAGCATCACTTCAATGAAGGTTTCTGCTCAGCTATAGGGACACCCATCGGCGTTTGGTCCTTCAGCACGGGACCTTTATACAAGCCTAGGTTGTTGCGTGCCAAAGGCACGCAAACATGTTTAGCCATTCAGCAACTTATGCCGCTTGATTGCTTTTCCTTGTTTCAGTTTCAAAGAATGGTAAACGGTTGGTACATCATTCGTCCATTTGTTCAATATCAGTATAATGGCAACTATTTCAAGCCTTGTAATCATCCCGATCCAGAAACAGCAATTGAACAGTAGGGTAGATTCGCAATGCACCATTATTTCTACCAACGTGGCAAACAATAGCAATGTCCATAGTTTTGCACCAATGGTATGTGTGGCAACCTCTTTCCTGAATTTCAGGAAACTGATAACATAAGTCAATCCCTCCATACTAAAAAGCACCACTAGTTTTACCGCATTCAGCCTAAAAAAGTTAGGGCATTGAATATAGGTTGCCACGGCAACAGCTATAAAAAATACCTGGTCCACTGCCGAATCCAAACGTCTTAGCTTCTGTGAAGAGATATTGAGTTTCCGGGCAATGATGCCATCGAAAATATCGGTAAGCAACCCGATGGTTAAAAGGGAAATGGCAACTACTGCATACTGCTCTATATGCATGGCACTGGCTACTACTATTGCCGCCCCTATAAAGAGCCTTGAGTAGATAAGTGCAATAGGAACGTGTTTTATAAGGTTAGGCATTTGGTGAAAATAAGCAATCAAAAATATGCTCCATCTCAATTAACAATGTAAACAAATTATCTTCACGCCTCTTATGCTAGCTGCAACAATCCGCTTATACAAAAATGCATACCAAGGCTTAACCAAAGAAACATGGTTACTGTCGCTGGTTATCCTAATCAATAGAAGCGGCACTATGGTACTGCCATTCATGAGCATTTACTGCACACAGAAGCTGCAATACAGCATTGGGCAAACCGGTTTTGTTATAAGCATGTTTGGGGCAGGCTCCATTTTGGGTGCACTCATAAGCGGTAAGCTGGTTGACAGGATAGGCTTTTACTATGTACAGTTTTTTACATTGCTTATTGGTGGTTCCATGTTTTTTGTAGTGGCCCAGTTGCAACACTTTATAAGTCTATGCATAGGCGTTTTCTTCCTCAGCTTATGCAATGAGAGTTTCCGTCCTGCCAACTCCACTGCCATCGTGCATTATAGCAAAGAAGAAAACCGCACCCGTTCCTACTCACTAAACCGGCTGGCCATTAACCTTGGGTTTTCGTTTGGCGGTGCATTGGGCGGCTTCATTGCATCCAGGAATTACCATTGGCTGTTCTGGGTAGATGGTGCCACAAATATCTGTGCCGCATTGCTGCTGCTAAAATTGCTGCCGCCGGTAAAACACCACCATCAACAAAAGCAAAGCGATGCAAAAGGCATATCGCCTTACAAGGATAAAAATTTCCTTTTCTTTTTGGCAATGCTGGTACTGTTTGCTATTTGCTTCATGCAATTGTTTGGTATGCAACCCGTGTTCCTAAAAACAGTATGGCATATCAGCGAGCAGCAAATTGGTATGCTCATGGCATTGAACGGGCTGATGATTGTTTTTATAGAAATGGTCATGATACATTCGTTGGAAGGTAAAAAGAACCCATTGTTCTTTATCCGCATAGGCATTGCATTAGTCGCATTCGGTTTTGTATGCATGAATATCATGCAGGGCACATTCCTTTCTGCCACCGTTTCAATGATACTCTTCACCATCGGCGAAATGTTTGCAATGCCATTTATGAATACCTACTGGATATCGAGAACGCATAACAATAACCGTGGCAGTTATGCAGCACTCTATACTGCAGGCTGGAGCATTGCCCAAGTGGCAGCACCCACCATCGGTTCGCAAGTTGCTGCCAATGCAGGTTTCAATGCCTTGTGGTGGGGCGTTGGCATTGTGTGCATGGTGGTAATAGCAATGGCTTTTGTTTTGCAGAACAATCACAAAGATGTTATGCTAGTTGGTTAAAGATCATTATTTTCATGTGAAAGCTTTAAAACCTTGAAAAGAGTCTCACCACTAATCATCTGGTTCGGCATCATGTTCCTGATCGTGGTGGCCGGAGTGGCCGGGTTTATGGTCATTGAGCACTACCGCTTCCTCGACGCTTTGTACATGACTGTTATAACCATCACCACCATTGGTTACACGGAGGTAAGGCCATTAAGCGATGCAGGCCGTGTGTTCGACATCATTCTCATCATTACTTCTTTCTCCTTATTTACCTACGCACTGGCAAGCCTTACACAGTTTATTGCCAGCGGCGAAATGGCCTTATACTTTAAAAACAAAAAGATCATGAACGAAATGGACAGGCTTCATGGCCACGTAATCATTTGTGGCTTTGGGCGAAACGGAAAACAGGCTGCCAAAACCCTGCGTGCACACAAGGTTCCATTTGTAATTATAGACCAGAACGACGAAAACCTGGAAGCATACATGCAAGAAGATGCAATGCTGCTTTATATAAAAGGCGATGCAACAGACGATGCTGTTTTGCGTCATGCAGGTATCGAACGTGCCAGCAGCCTCGTATGTGCATTGCCTGCAGATGCCGCCAATGTATTCATTGTACTGTCTGCACGTTCCCTCAATTCACGAATGCGTATCATCAGTAGGGCATCGGCTGCCACATCCATTGCAAAACTTAAAAAGGCAGGGGCCGACCATGTAATCATGCCCGATAAAATTGGTGGTACACATATGGCAACATTGATAAGCAAACCCGATGTGGTGGAGTTCATAGATTACTTGAGCGGCGAGGAAGGTGCGGGCATCAACATTGAAAGCGTAAGCTATGACATGCTGCCCGATAGCATACGCGACAAGCCTTTACAGGTAATCATGGACTGGAAGAAGACCGGTGTAAACTGTATTGGTGTAAAGGATAAAGGCGGCAAATTCCTCATCAACCCGCCATACGACACCATTATACAGGACGGCATGAAAGTAATTGTATTGGGTACAAGAACACAGATCAGCAACATGAAAAACAATGTGGGCGATGAATAGCTGCCACTGATAACGATTGCATAAAAAAGCCTGCATACTAACAACTGTTTGCAAAAAATCATCCCAACTTTAGGGGCTTAAAGGCCCGTGCCGATGTAAGCAATGTTTCTTTATCTTCGGCATCCTTAAACAATGATTGGTTTACAAAAACATTTCTAATTTGCTCCCATCATGAATGAAAAAATTGGCAGGTATCGTTGGACGATTTGCGGACTGGTTTTTTTTGCTACGACCATTAACTACATTGACCGAAATGTAATCAGCTATTTAAAATCCACGTTCACTGAAACACTTCACTGGACCGATGCTGACTATTCCAATGTAGAAATCACCTTTAAAATATTTTACGCAATTGGCATGCTTGGGGCCGGAAGGATCATTGATAAACTGGGTACCAAACTTGGCTATGGGATCTATACTTTTTTTTGGAGCCTTGCAGGTGTGGCAACGGCTTTGGCAAATGGTGTTGGAGGCTTCCAGGTTGTACGTGGTGCCTTGGGTGTTGCAGAAGCGGGCAACTTTCCTGCTGCCATTAAAACAATTGCAGAATGGTTTCCCAAAAAAGAAAGGGCATTGGCAACAGGTATCTTTAACTCCGGTGCAAATATCGGTGCCATTGTAACACCCATTTTTATTCCGATGATATTGGAGCACTGGGGCTGGAGATGGGCCTTTATCTCAACCGGGTTGCTGGGCTTTGTTTGGTTGATTTTCTGGTTTGCTTTTTATGAGATACCAAGAAAGAATAAAAAATTAAGCAAAGAAGAACTGGCCTTTATAGAAAGTGATGTGGACGAAGTAAAGGACAATGTGACGGAAGAAACACAGGTAAAGCTTAGCTGGTTGAAACTATTGGGATACAAACAAACCTGGGCTTATGTTATTGGCAAATTCTTGACAGACCCTATCTGGTGGTTCTATCTTTTCTGGTTGCCCGACTTTTTTGAAAGCGTGTACAAAATCAAATTACAGGCGGCAAGCTGGCCGGTAGCCACAGTTTATATTATTTCAACAATTGGTAGTGTAGGTGGAGGTTGGCTTCCTTTATACCTTATCAATAAAAAGGGATGGCCTGTGTTCAAGGCACGTAAAATAAGTATGTTGCTCTATGCATTTTGTGTATTGCCCATCTTCTTTGCGTTGGTGCTGGGCAAAATTGATATGTGGCTGGCTGTAGGCGTAATAGGCCTGGCTGCAGCTGCACATCAGGCATGGAGTGCAAACATATTTACAACAGTAAGTGATATGTTCCCCAAGAGCACCACGGCTTCTGTAACGGGTATTGGTGGCATGTTTGGTGGTATTGGCGGTATTGTACTTTCTATGTTTGTGCAAAAGCAAATGTTTGTGTACTACCGCAGCATCAACCAGATAGAAACTGCTTACTATATCATGTTTGCCGTTTGTGGCAGTGCCTACCTGCTTGGTTGGGTAATCATGCACTTCCTTGTTCCGAGAATGAAACGGATAGAAGCATAAGCTCTAAAAAGTTGCTTAGAAATATACAGTAACCTGTAACAATTGCATTTTATAACAGCACTTGTTACAGGTTTTTTTATTGCATATTTCACCAATCAATATTTAGATTTGTATGGCCTGCATCAAACTAAAACTACTGTAAAATGCTAAAGAAAAAAGTGCTCTGTTTTGGTGAACTGTTATTGCGGATTTCCCCTGCACCCAGTGAAGATGCAGACAAGCATCCGATGCTTTTGTATATGGGCGGTGCAGAAGCCAATGCGGCAACAGCTTTGGCTGGCTGGAACGTACCCACAAAGTACTGTACCGTATTGCCCGATAATTTCATGAGCCATCATGTAATTGACTACCTTGAATACAAAGGCATTTATACTTCTTCTATTCTACTGGCAGGCAAACGCATTGGTGTGTATTACCTGGAGCGTGGGGCCGATTTAAAGGGCAGCATGGCTTATGATAGGGAACATTCCTCGTTCTCCGAACTGAAACGTGGTATGATTGATTGGGACAAGGTTTTACGGGATGTGGAATGGTTCAACTTTACGGCCATTAGCCCTGCATTGAATGCCAATGTAGCCGATGTATGTTTGGAAGCTTTGGAAGCAGCATCAAAGAAAGGGATCACTATTTCGGTTGACCTGAATTACCGCTCACGTTTATGGCAATATGGCAAACAACCTGTTGATGTAATGCCCCAACTGGTGGAACATTGCGATGTTGTGATGGGCAATATCTGGAGTGCCAACAGCCTGCTTGGTACATACATCGATGAGCATATACACGACAAGAAAAGCAAGGATGCCTACTTGCAACATGCACTTGCTACCTCTAAGGAAATTATGCAACGTTTCCCTAAATGCAAAACAGTAGCCAACACATTCAGGTTTGATAGCGAAGGCAACCATTTGTTGTATTACACCAGTTTGTTTACCGGTAATCAGCAATACAATTCACCGGAGTTTACCTGCGAAGGCGTGGTTGACAGAAGTGGAAGTGGCGACTGTTTCATGGCCGGATTGATTTACGGTTTATACAACCAGCACGAGCCACAAGAAGTGCTGGATTATGCCACAGCAGCGGCTTTTGGCAAGTTGCAAGAACATGGCGACAGCACAGGACAGGATGTTTTGACGGTGAAGAAAATGGGCAAGTAGTGCTTTGCAAGCAACCTTAAACAAATTTGAAAGTGAAGATAAAGTATCTTGACCTTAGTCATTTCCATCTATTATAATCGAATAAAAGGGTTTTATAATGCAGACAAATCCATTCTGCGAAGCAGATAATCCCTTTTCAAAACCTGTTCAATTCGTGTTATCCGTGTCCTACAAAAAACAAATCCCGCCATTACAGCAGGATTTGTTCCTTTAGTTTAAGAGTAACTGTTGAGGCGGTTGCTGCTCAACAAGCAGTTAGATTTTGGGTGCGGCGGCAAGTATCTCTTCGCTAACACCATTCTCATATTTCTCGAAGTTCTTCACGAACTGTTCGGCCAGTTTTTTTGCTGTTGCATCATAAGCCAACCTATCGGCCCAAGTATAACGGGGGTTCAGTATGTTTACTGGAACACCAGGGCAACGTTTTGGTATCATCATACCAAATACAGGATGTGCCTCAAAATCAACATTATCAAGTTCCCCGTTCAATGCAGCTGTAATCATGGCCCTTGTGTAAGAAAGTTTCATACGGTTGCCAATGCCATAGCTACCGCCGCTCCAGCCAGTATTGATCATCCACACATTTACTTTATTGGCCTTCATTTTCTCACCCAACATTTCGGCGTATTTACCGGGATGCAATGGTAAGAAAGGTGCACCAAAACATGCACTGAATGTGGATTTAGGCTCTGTAACACCTGCTTCGGTACCCGCAACTTTTGCAGTGTAACCACTAATGAACTGGTACATGGCCTGACCAGGTGTAAGTTTACTTACCGGAGGCAATACACCATAGGCATCGCATGTTAAAAAGAAAATGTTTTTGGGCAAACCGCCAATGCTTGGTTCCAATGCATTGCTGATAAAATCCAACGGATAGCTAACCCTTGTGTTCTCGGTAATTGCCTTGCTGCTGAAATCAATTTTATTGGTTCCTTCATGAAAAGTAATATTCTCTACCAATGCACCCGGGCGTATGGCATGAAAAATTTCCGGTTCCTTTTCTTCACTCAGGTCAATGGTTTTTGCATAGCAACCGCCTTCAAAGTTGAATACGGAATCTGCAGTCCAACCATGTTCATCGTCGCCAATCAGTTTACGGTTAGGGTCGGCACTCAGGGTTGTTTTACCGGTACCGCTTAAACCAAAGAACACGGCTACATCGCCATCGTTGCCCATGTTGGCAGAGCAGTGCATGCTCAATACATTTTTATCGTGTGGCAATACATAGTTCAATATGGTAAAAATGCCTTTCTTCATTTCGCCGGTATAACCCGTGCCGCCAATTACAATTGTTTTTTCTGTAAATGAAACCACGGCAAAATTGTGCTGGCGTGTCCCGTCAACTGCAGGGTCTGCCTTAAAACCTGGAGCCTGTATAATGGTCCACTCAGGTTCAAAGTTTTCCAGTTCTTCTTCCTGTGGACGAAGGAACATATTATAAGCAAACAGGTTGCTCCAAGGGTTTTCGTTAATTACACGGATGTTGGTCCTGTACTCGGGGCTTGCACATGCATAAGCATCACGTACCCAGATTTCTTCCTTGCTGCCCAAATAGGCAATTACTTTCTTTTTTAATTGCTGGTAGTGTTTTTCTTCAATGGGAATATTGAAGTTGTTCCAATGCACACTGCTTTCTGTTATAGCGTCCTTCACTATAAACTTGTCTTGTGGGCTACGGCCGGTAAACTCGCCTGTACGGATGCACAATGCACCAGTATCGTTCAGCACGCCTTCGCCTCTTTGAAGCGTCTGCTCTGTCAATTCATCGGGCTGTAACTGGTAGTGGATGTTCGTGGCATCGGATAAGCCAATCTGCAACAGTTTTTCTGTTGGGATAAAAAGCGTAGGTAATGACATGGTAAACTATCGTTTGTTAGTTTAGCAAAAATAAGGGGTAAACAATATTCAAAAAACAGTTGTTGATTGTTAAACATTTTGAGAATATCTAATAACGGTATATGCTTTTTAGTGCTTTTCGATTTATGGTTTTGATAGCGAGGGTTTTGTAGCGGGGATGGGGTGGATTGTTGGATGGGGACGAAATTTTTGGGAAGCAAAAAAGAATAAAGGATTTAATGTAGCCAACAAAAGAATATATATAAGCTGCATGGGCGTCGCACCCATCAACTGGAGAATATGACTAAGCTTTTTTTGTGTTGTAATCCTCCGCCTGTTTCGGCAATCATGATATCTGCGGTACTTACCTGACACTCCACGCCGATACTCTGACGAAAATTTCTTATTGTAACTTTTACATATATTTGGTTAGTGTTTATTTTGTTATACACCAACTATTTCATCGTATTTTGAAACAGCCAACCAACAGAACAAAAAGCATATTGGTATTGATGCCCATTTTAGGGGTATTACTTTTTGTGGTACTTTATATTGTTGCCACATTTTTATACCCTGGCGGTTCGCAGGTTGACCAAATTTCTATTGGGTTTAGTTGGGCAAACAATTATTGGTGCAACCTGTTAAATGAGCGGGCCATTAATGGCCAGTTGAACCCTGCACAACCTGTTGCCCTGACAGCCATGTTTATACTCTGTTTAACGCTTACATGTTTTTGGATTTTATTTCCAAAGCAAATGAACCTTGACAGGAAACTTAGGCTTACCATACAGGTTTCAGGAACGCTTGCTATGACCGTTGCTTTCTTTTTGTTTACACATATAAACCACGACTTGATAACAAACCTTGCATCATCATTTGGGGCAATTGCAACAATCGGAACTTTTGTTGGGCTTTATAAAAAAAAGTGGACGGGTCTTTTTAGGTTTGGTCTTTTGAACATTTTACTTGTGGTGCTAAACAATTTATGCTATTACAATAAAGCATGGATTGTTTATTTGCCAGTTATACAAAAAATAAGTTTTGCAACATTTTTGATTTGGATCTGCTGCATAAACATACACCTCTATAACGAACAGAAAAAAACAGCTAACAGCATTGATATTGCTGAACCCGGCAGCACAGTTTAAAAACAATTTCAAACCAGCTCAACCTTTTTCTTCAGTTGATGGGTGCGACGCCTCCGCAGTTGAACCATGTACTGTTGCCGGTAACATAAACAATTATACAACCTTGCCAACCGAACCATCCTTTGTTGCCGTTAACTGAAAAACAGATTTTGGTGAAAGCCCTTCTTCTATACGGTGCGATACATAGATGATGGCAGTGCTACTTGCCTTGGCAATTTGGTTGATGAGTGCGATGACCATTGCTGCATTGCTGTCGTCAAGACCCGATAATGGCTCGTCCAAAATAAGTAGCGGCGGATGTTTTACCATCGCCCTTGCAATTAATGCCTTGCGTTGCTGCCCAACAGACAGGTTGCAGAAAGGCGTATTGCCCAAATGCTGCATCTGCAATAGTTGCAGCCATTCGTTAGCCAGTTGTATTTGCAGGTCCGATGGTTTGATGTACAGACCAATTGAATCCACAAAACCAGAAATAATCATTTGCTGCAAGGTATGCCTGGTGCTAAAAAGGTCGGTCATGGCCATGGTGATGTAACCTATTTTTTCTTTTATCTCCCACACGGTTTCGCCACTGCCTTTGCGTTTGCCAAATAAAGTGATGTTCTGCCCATAGGCCTTGGGGTTATCGCCCGTTATCATGGTAAGCATGGTGGTTTTGCCCGAACCATTGGGGCCTATCAATTGCCAGAACTCGCCTGCATTGATTGTCCAGCAGATATTGTTGATGATGGTCCTATCGTTGTATTGTACGGTTACGTTGTTGAACTGTATGAGTTCTTTATTGTTGATTGTATATGGATGAATGGGTGGTGGAATTGTTACAGCACTGTCATTGATAACGGATACGTCTTGTTCTTCGGGTTCATCAACAATTACATTGTGCTCACCTAGGTAAACGCTATTCGTAATAAAAGGCAGTAGGTCGGCCTTGCGTTGAACAAGCTGTATGAAAGTAATATGGCTGGCTGCTTCTGTTAGCATGCTACGTAAAGCCGCCTGCGAAGCAATATCCAGGTTATCAAAAGGATTGTCGAGTATAATGAACTCGGGCTGCTGTGCCATCAAATGCTGCAGCAATGTTTTCTTTTGCTCGCCGCTCGACAATGTTTTCAGTACCCTGTTGGTGTATTTGGTAACATCGCTGTATTCGTGCCGGGCTTCTTCTTCAATCAGTTCTTTTAATACGATGCTTGAAAACAGTAAACCTTTTTTATTGTTGAATGCATCAAAAGGTGCTTGGGCTTTTGCGTTGAGTATTTGCTGCGTCAATAAATGGGTTTTGGCATTGTTGGATACAAAGACTGCCCAGTGGTGTTGATGGTTGCTCATTGAAAAGTGTGATGTTTGTATGGATTGCTTAACCTGCATACCATAGCTTAATATAATTTTTCCAGCTCTCGTATATACTCAAACTGCAGGTCTTCGTGCAGGCCCTCAATTGCTTTGCTTATTTTTTTGAGTTGCGAGTCGTACAGGTTGCTCAGTGCTGCACTTTGCTTTTTATGCAGGCCCAGTTGTTTAAACTTGCTGCAATAGTGTAGCAGTAGTTCCACTTCTGCCTGTTTGTTGCTAGCGTACTTTATATGTTTGTTGGCCGTGCGTAATATTTTACGCAATGTTTTTTTGGCAAAATAAACATGGCTGGTATTGATGCCTGTAAATAGCCCCTCCATTTCGGCCTGCACATTTTTAATATAGTTGTCTATATCATGTGCTTCAAACAATAAAAAATTGAGCAGTTCCTTGTTCTCTTTTTTGTACCTGGCCAAACGCAGGCACAAAGCAGCCAGCTCAGTTTTGCTGAGGCTGTTCAGTTCCTGTTTTATTTCCTGTATGGAAGCTGCTTTCATGCTTTCAATTGTAAGTTTGGCCGTAGCGTTGGCAGCAGGCTGCCCGCTAACTTTTGCAACGGCACCACGTAGTATGTTCAATATTTTGCCAGCCATTGATGCGTTGTTGTTATTCGTAAAATTCCATCAGCGAGCGGAAGTAATTATGTGTCCAGCCCTCGGTCATGTCTTCGTAGGCTTCATCTGGAATATTGGTATGGCGTAGCTCCGCCGATGTTCCATCCTTGTGTTTATGCAAAATGATGGTTACAATGGATGGTTCGTCCTGACCATCAAAATACCATTGCTGTACCATTTTTTTGCCTTCTACAAATTCTATGTTCCTGCCTTCAATGTCGCCACCAAACAAAGAGAATTCAGAACCGGGTTCTGTATTCATTACGGCTTCCTCACCCGTCCACAATCGCAATGTTTGTGCATTGGTCAATGCCTGGTAAACAATTTCGGGCTCTTCGGTTATGATGTAGTATTTTTTGAAATCTTTCATGTTGTATCTGTTACGGGTATAAAAATACGGCAACCAAAGTTTGCCCTTATCTATTTCATTCAATTAACTTCGGCAGCATGAAAAACATATTGCTTGTTGTGGCCATTGCCATGGGCCTTTCTTGCTTTGCACAGCAGAAGAAAACAGAAAATATCGTGATTGTTACTTTGGATGGTTTCCGCTGGCAGGATATGTTTCGTGGAGCCGATTCGGCTATACTGAATAAGAAGCAGTTTGCCATGCAGGACTCAACAGCACTATTCAATAAATATTGGGCAGATGACAGGGACGAACGCAGGCAGAAATTAATGCCTTTCTTTTGGAACAAACTCATCAAGGCTGGCCAGCTATATGGCAATAGGGATGATGGCAGCTATGTAAACGTTACCAACCGTTACTGGTTTTCTTACCCTGGGTATAACGAAATATTTACGGGCTATGGCGATACATTGATCAACTCCAATGACTTTGGTTTGAACCCTAACAAGAACGTGTTGGAGTTCATTAACCAGCAGCCAGGTTTTGAGAACAAGGTAAAAGTATTTGGTTCATGGAAGGCCTTTACCCGAATATTGAATGTGCAACGCAGCAAGCTGGATGTTACGGTGGGCCTGGCAGATACAGCCGAAACAAGACAGGCCATTGCATACATGCAACAGGCAAAGCCCCGTGTGCTCTATATAAACATGAGTGCCACCGACCATGAGGCCCACGACAAGCATTATGACAGCTATTTAGATGCTGCCCACCGGGAAGATTCTTTGATTGGTGCAATATGGAAATTCATACAGCATAACCGCTTTTATAAAAACAGGACAACCTTGTTTGTTACGGTTGACCATGGCCGGGGCGATGCAGCAAAGTTTACTACACACAATGCCAAAACGCCACATTCAAACGAAATATGGTTTGCTGCAATTGGGCCCGATACAAAGCCACTGGGCGAAATGAAACAGGGACGTTTTTACCAGAACCAGTTTGCAAAAACAATAGCTGCTTTTCTTGGACTTGATTTTACAAGCGACCACCCGGTTGGGGAAAAGATCAATGCACCTTTAATGGATTAGAAGAACCGTCCACCGCCTTGTATCTTTTTATAAGGGGTTGCAAAAAAATGGTCAACCGTTGTGTTGAATGCATCGGTATAAACAATAGGCGTGGCATGACCCGATGCAGGCAATATCCATAAATAGGCTTTGGCAATATGCTTGTATATTTCCATGGTATGCTCTTCCTTAATCACATCATGGTCGCCACCAATAACCAGGGTCGGTATGGCAATCCTGCGCAGGTCGGTTACAGGTATATTGGGCTGTTCCAACAAAAGCTTCAATAGTTTAAAGCCCGCTTTCTCTTCTTCTGTCAAAGGTGTTTTCTTGTTCTTCACCATATTGTAGCTTGGCTTTACCATATTGAGTACTTCGGGATACACCGCTGTTGTGTCCGGCCGCAGGTTGGCACCTGTTACTGCCAGCTTCCTTACTTTTTCCGGGTGCCGTATGGCCAATAGCAAACCATTGATGCCTCCATCGCTCCAGCCAATCACAAAAGCCGAATCCACTTTCATGGCGGTAAGCAATGCAGCATAATCATCGGCCATCATTTCATAGGTCAATGAATCGCCTGCGTCTGCGGATTTTCCCTGTGCCCTGCTATCGGCAATAATTACTTTGTACTTCTGCGAAAAATAGGGGATCTGTTTGGCGAAATTGTCGATGGAGCCACTGTTGCCATGTATGATTAACAAAGGGGCACCTTGACCATAGGTTTCGCAATACATTTTAAAGCCACGTATATCATAGTACTTGCCAACAGCATCGTTTTTGCCATAGGTGGTTGTTTTCAATAAGCTATCGAATTCCTTTCTTATTTGATTGATGTCTGACTGGCTGAATGCAACAAGGCAGGCAAGCTGAAACAGCATTGCAACAGTAATTTTTTTCATAGCAGGTATATTTATTAATGATAATAAATATAGCATATAAAACTAAATGCCCAATACTTCTTTCAGCTTTGTATAGCCGGCCTTGCTTACTGGAATTTTTGCCCCTGTATTCAGCAGTGCCAGGTGGCTGTCTTTTTCGTAAGGGTCAATTCTTGTAATGAGCGAGGCGTTGATGATGTAGGAGCGGTGTACCCTTACAAATTGCTGTGGCTGTAAACCTGTTTCAAAAAACTGCATGGTTTTCTTTTTAAGGAACACACCATCTGCCGTATGTATTTTTACATAGTCATCTGCCGCCTCCAGGTATTGCACCTGTGCAATGGGAATGATTTTTATTTTGCCACCATCCTTTACCACAATGCGATGGTTTTGTACAGGCGACTGTGCAATGGTTTCCAGCACTGCATTGGTTTGCTCCGCAGCGTTTTTTTGTTGCAGCAGTTTTTGCATGGCCCTATCAAAACGCTCCTTGCTAAAAGGCTTCAATAAATAGTCCACTGCATGTGTCTCAAATGCCTTAATGGCAAATTCTTCAAAAGCAGTGGTGAAAATTACCTGTGGCGGGTTGTCTATCAGTTCCAGCATTTCAAAGCCCGTAATCTTCGGCATCTGTATATCCAGGAAAATCAGGTCGGGCTGGTATTGTTGAATGGCTTTTACACCTTCGAAGCCATCATTACATTCTTGCACCACTTCAATATGTGTATAGGGCTGCAGGTATTCTTTTACCAGTACCCTTGCCAATGGTTCATCGTCTATTATAATTGCTTTCATGTTCTATGTTTTACAGTTGGCCTTAGCTTGTTGAAGGCAAGTTGAAAACGATTTTCATAAACGGTTTCAACAAGTTCAACCCAACATGCGTTTACCCCTTTAACTGCGGAATGGTTACCGTTGTTATAAAATGCTCGGCTGTTGTGGTGGTATGCAACAGGTCTTGCCTGGCAAATAACAGGAACAGCCGTCTTTTTATGGATGCAAGGCCAAAACCTGTTCCGTGTAAGGGCTGTGCCGTTGCTGCATCAAAAGGGTTCTGCACGGTTACTTCCAAATTGCCATTGCTGTTGCGGGCATCTATTACAATGGTTACTTGCCCAATGGTATCGTATAGCCCAAACTTGATGGCATTTTCAACAATGGGCTGTAACAGCATTGCCGGAAGTTTCATGTGCAGTGCTTGGCCATCCAGGATGGTTTCGGTTTGCAGCCGGTAGCCAAAGCGTACCTTTTCAATATCCAGGTACAGTTGCAGCGATTGCAGTTCCTCTTCCAATGTACTCCATTGCAGTTCTTCTTTTTTCAGGGTGCCACGCAAAAAGTCGGACAGTTGCTGAATCATGTGTCTGGCTTTTTCTGGTTGCGTACCCGTTAATGCACTAATAGAATTCAGGCTGTTGAACAGGAAATGCGGCTGCAACTGCTGTCTTAATTTAAACAGTTCGGCTTCTTTGGCCAGGCGTTCTGTTTCGGCTTTCCGCTCGTCGCTTTCCTGTTGCTGCTTTTGTGTTTGCCACAAAAGGTTCATCATGGTCATGGATCCATTGATTAAAAATGCAATGGCATAGCGTATGTTGGACGAGTTGGATAGTTGCATCATGTACACCGTATCCTGTTTATAAAACAGCCACAACAATGTTCGGGTGGCCAATAGCCACAATGCACTAAGCCCTAGGCTCACCACCAGTACATACCAGTATTTTTCCCTGCGGGGCAGGTAGTAACGCATATTGTTGGTAATAAGCAGGCACGACATTGCCAACAGGCAGTTGCTCACCATGCTATCGGCAATGGCGGTAAAGTGGGGCACACCAAAATCAATCAGCACCACCGTATGCATAATGGTCCATACTGCCCACCAAATAGTGAAAGCAACGGTAAACCCTTTCCCTGATAAAGAAGGTGCTGCCAATGTATTGCTAGTTTAGTCTGAACGTTCTGTTTACGCTGCTTTCCAGTAAATGGTTGGCACGCAAATGTGTAGTGCGAATGTACATATCGGGGTTGTCTTCCTCGCAAATGCGTGAATACATTTCGGCACCATCTATTAAATTGTTCAGCGGGTGCAGTTCGGCCACATCAATGAATTTCCATTGCACAGGTTTGGCAATATGGTTCAGGAAACTGTCTTCTTCCCGTTCACCAATCAGCCTTGCTTTTTGAAAGGCATGCAGGTCGTCTTCTGCTGCCACAAGCCTTAGTTGTTCATCAAACTGTGGCGTGTGCTCACCATCGCCACAAATAATACGGTAGATGATTTTTGCGAGGTACCATTTCATATTGAGAAGGTTTATTTTTTGCTAAGAGGTTAAAGGAGAAAAAGGGTTGAAGGAAGCTTATGTATTAACTCTTTTTGCTAAGAGGGTTAAAGGAGTAAAAGGATAGGAAGGTGTTTATGGATTGCTTTTTTCTCTTTCAATCCCTTAGCTTTTAACGGTATTAATAGCTCCTTATATCCACACCGGCAAACATGCAGGATCCTTTCAGTACAAGTACTTTGCTGGGGTCGGGCATACTGGCTGCATTGTAGTTGCGTTTATCGTCCACGCCATGAAATGCACCATCAATTTCGTTCTGCACGTTCCAGTGTGGTGGTATCATCAGTTTGGTTCCGCCAAACGCCTGTTCAATGCGTAATACCACCCTTCCGTTTATATCGGCCTGTGTCAGGTCTATTTCGGCACCGCCAAACATGCACGATACGGTACCCCCCTTAAAGTTCTTGGAAAGGATGGTGCGTTTAACGCCGCTAAAAACCGAATTGATTTTTAAATAGTCCGCATCCGTGATGGAGCCTTCATCTGCTGCTTCCTGTGCAGCAGAATCCTGTGCATTGCTGCCCCAACTGCCAAACCTGTTATTGTTTCTCCATTCCCTTCTTTTCCTGCTAAACTCCCAGCTATGTTTGGGCCTTAGTATAAACAGGGCACCTACGCCAATTACAATAATGGGCACAATGTATTCGTGCAGGTCAAGCTGTGGCATCTGCTCGTCTATCAAAAAAATGGAGCCGATGGAAATCATGATGATCCATCCTGCATTATGGAACCTGTGCTTGATGCCACTGAGTATGCCAAGAAAAATAAGCAGCACTTCCCAGGAAAAGATCCATTTGGGTATGGGTGCACCCAATTTGTATGCTAGTAATAAAAAGCCACCAGCTACCAGCATTACGCCCATTATTACACGGTTGTTGTTATTAAAGGGTCGGTTCGTTTCCATTGTTCACTGTTTTTATTTGATGACACAAAACTATATACTGCCGTATACCAGCACAATGGTGTTTAGGCTATTGCATACAAAACGGCGGTAAGTGGGGCTGTTTGGTAGGTGAAGCTTGCTGCAGCAGGTTGCATGGCCCTTGAGCCATAGACTTTGTGACAGAATTGTTTGTGACAAAAAAACTGTCACAGGAAAAAATGTCACAAAAGAATCGGTGAATTTTTTAGCCTAAAAATATTGGACCTGATTCTATATCAAACGCATTTGTATTAAGAGGATGGATTTTGGTGGTTGGCCACATCATGTCCCTTTAAGCTTACCTTCGCCCATATATTTTGTATCATGATCAAGATTGGGGAGTTCAATAAATTAAGGGTTTTGCGTATTGTAGATTTTGGCCTGTACCTGGATGATGGTGCGGAAGGCATACTACTGCCCAAGCGTTTTATGCCCGATAATGTGCAGGTAAACGATGTATTGGATGTGTTTCTGTACCATGATTCGGAAAACAGGATGATTGCAACAACCGAGCAGCCCAAAGGAGTGGTGGGCGATATTGTGCTGATGGAATGTGTAGCCGTAATGCGGGCTGGTGCCTTTTTGGATTGGGGCTTGATGAAAGACCTGTTTGTTGCCAAGTCGCAACAGTTGGTGGGCATGCGTGTTGGTGGAAGCTACCTCGTAAAGATTTACCTGGATGAGCAGACACAGCGTGTGGCAGCAACGGAAAAGATAGAATACCAGTTGAGCAATGAGGAACTTACCGTTAAGGAAATGGAAATGGTGGACTTAATTGCTTATCGCAAAACGGATTTGGGCTACGTAATGATTATTAACAACAGGCATACTGGCCTGTTGCACGATAGCCAGGTGTTCCGCAATATTGAAGTGGGCGACAAGATGCAGGGTTTTGTGAAAACGATTCGCCCTGATAATAAAATTGATATTGTGTTGGGTAAGCCAGGCTACCAGAAAGTAGAAGATGAAGCGGAAAAAATTATACGCCTGCTGCACGAAAATTATGGGTATCTGCCTTATACCGATAAAAGTGAACCGGAAAAGATATACAGCTTTTTTGGCATGAGTAAGAAGGCGTTTAAAATGACCATTGGCGGTTTGTACAAGCAGCGTAAGATTGATTTTGCAAAGGAAGGGATTGTGTTGGTGGAGGAGGAGTAGTTGTTGGCACACGGATGCGACTGGTTGAATGGATTCACACTGATTTGGTTCTGCTACGCAGACCAAGGTTTATGGAGGCGTATGGAATTTGGAATTTCTCTTTTTTGATTTGTTCCTTTTGTTGGCACACGGATGCGACTAGTTGAATGGATTCACACTGATTTGGTTCTGCTACGCAGACCAAGGTTTATGGGGTCGCATGGAATTTGGAATTTCTTTTTTTTGATTTGCTCCTTTTGTTGGCACACGGATGCGACTGGTTGAATGGATTCACACTGATTTGGTTCTGCTACGCACACCAAAGTTTATGTGGCGTATGGAATTTGGAATTTATTTTTTTTGATTTGTTCTTTTTTGTTGGCACACGGATGATACTGGTTGAACGGATACTCACTGATTTGGTTCTGCTACGCAGACCAAGATTTATAGGGATCGTATGGAATTTGGAATTTATTTTTGGGATTTATATTTCTATAGAATTAATAATCAGTTGTCCAATGAAAACCTTCTTGCAATAAGGGCAGTTTTTGAAGATCTATTTTCTTGAGGCGGATACGCAGGGAATCCTCGTATAATTTTCCATCCAGTTGCAGGGCGGTATCTGCAAAGTTCTGGTAAGTAAAAAAATGGATGGAACTGTCTTCCGTGTTCCTGATGGTAAGTTCGTGTTTGCTGGAATCCAGTTGCAATTCGTAATCCCTCATTTCATCATTCATCAGTTGCGTTATCAAATATCCCCTGCGGTGCACAAATACCCTACGCCAGCGAACGGGGTCGGTTGTTAGGGGTGGCAAGGTATCTCCATTGTGGATGAATGTTTCCACATTATAGGCCCCATGCAGATAGGGGCGTGGTTGTTTGTCGTCGTTAAAGTTTTTTGAAGAAAAATAGGTTGATAGGCAATCAAAAAGTATGCATGCAATTACTGAAAATTTAATAAGCCTGTACAGCCAAACCCTTTTGTATAAAGGGTATTGAAAGGCTGGATGTTGTTGTGCCGCAGTATTGTTAAGCAAGAAGAAGGCATACATCCTTTTTGTATGTGGGGCTATCACCAACAGACAAAGCAGCAATAGGAATATGGCATACAGTTTTACCGAAATGTCAAACGAAATATTGATCATCAGCACATTTACCATAATACCTGTAGCAATACAGGCAGCAAGCAATTGCGTTTTTCTGAAAAATAATAGCAATGCAATAAGCACTTCCAATAAACCTGTGAAAACGGAATAGGTACGTGAAACGCCCATTGTGCTCCAGTACAGTAAATCTTTATACGTATTACCCAATGTGGTGAATAAAGTATTGGGCTCGGGCAAATAAAATTGCTGTTTGAATACTTTATTAAAACCATATACCAGTAACTGCATGGCCAGGTAATACCGTATAAAAGCAAGGAACCAGTATTGGCATTGGGCATAGTTGGTTCTTTTATATAGTAGCCCCCACAATAAGGCAATCACTACTGCAAGCAATAGTAATACCAGGGCATTGATGTACATACCTGTTGAATCGGAAATCAGTGCTACCGTATAAGGTTGTTTAAGATGTAGGATATTGCTGCCGAACCACTTGGCCATTCTTTCAAAAAAAACATGCGTGTGGCTGCCAATATCGGGTATGTACCTATGCGGAAAGGAAAATGAGCCTATGAACAGCAACACATATGCAACCGTAAACCTGAAGCCGGTTTTGCGTGCACTGCCCCATTGCCCAATTGTTAAATCTGTTGCCATATTGTACAAACCTAAAGGGATGTAAACCGTTTTTTATATCTTGAAAATAAAAACAAATCATGAAACGCTTTTTTATAATGATGCTGGCAATGGCATGCACGGTTGCTGCGTTTGCACAGACCAAAAAAATTGAGCACCGTAGCCATAGCGGTACCGATAGGACCTTCACCACAAAGGGCGACAGCAATTTTGGCCTGAGCCCCGAAACCAAACGGCGGATGGATTCGTTGAGAAGGGTTGATATGCGAAGGGACAGTATTGCCAAGGCCAAAAAGGCGGACAGCCTGAAACGTGCTGCTAAAAGCAGGAAAGATTCAACAAAGGTCAAGGATAGAAACAGACAGAGTTCATAATAATTTAAAAGTAGAAGGGCATTTTCTTGAGTGTTTTTGGGTTTTTTTGTAAGTTGTACCCTTAACCTTAACCCAAGTATTGCTTTTATTATTTGATATGCGAAGAATTGTATCCTTTTTACTTCTGGTTGTTTTTTTGATTTGTGGAAACATACATGCACAGACAGTACTGAACCGTGGCGACCTGGCGATTGTAGGCGTGAATGCAGCGGTAAGCGGTAGCCGCGACGAAATAAGTTTTGTATGCTTTAAAGATATTGCAACAGGTACCGAAATACAGGTTACCGATAATGGTTACGAAAGCTGTATGGCTGGTTTGTGGAGCGGTGGCGAAGGCGGTGCCATATTGAAGAGAACGGGTGCCATGATACCTAAAGGTACGGTGATTACATTCAGGACGGCCCCTTTTGCCTTTACCTATCCGGATGCCAACTGGAGCATCAGCGACCTTTCCACCAATCAGTTGTCTTCTGCATTCAATATGAACTCAACAACTGGCGACCAGTTGTATTTTGCCCAGGGTGGAACCTGGGTGGAGCAGAGTTCGACCTGTACCATTACAGGACCAAGAACGGACCCCAATGCTATTTTCCCCGGTAATGCAGGACGTATTTTGTTTGGTTTTTCCACGAGTGGTTCTTGGGTAAGTTTTGCAGCTTCGTCAGGACAATCGGGACTGTATCCCGGTATGCAATGCTTTAGCATGGCACCCACAGCAGGTGAGGCTTTCAATAAATATACGGGCCCATTAACGGCCACTACACAAACCGATTGGATCAAGCGGATAAGTACGGCTGCCAACTGGACAACCTATTCATCTTCTGCCAATTATACTTCTGCCAACCCCAATTTTAATGTTACCAATTTTGTATTGCCCATCGTTGCCGGTGGCGATATACCCACTGCTACGTGGACAACGCCCAGTGCATTGTGTGCAAGTGATGCGAGCATTAACCTGAACAGTATGGTTACAGGTACAACGGGCGGAACCTGGAGCGGTACCGGCGTTAGCGGAAGCACGTTTAACCCTACTGGATTGAATGGCAACTATAATATTACCTATACCATTAACTATACACCCAGTATCATTACCTGCCCCATTACCCAAACCAATACCATTGTGGTAAAGGCAACACCAGCAGCCCCTGTGTTGCAGGTGACCAATAGCTGTGGCAGCTCAACCGTTACGGCAACAGGCGTTACTGGAACATTGACCTGGAGCGACGGTGGAACAGGCAACCCAAGAACGGTAACCAGTGCCGCCACTTTTACGGTAACACAAACTACCAATGGATGTACCAGTGCAAGCAGCAATAGTGTAACCACGGCACCTGCTACTGCACCGCCGGCACCTGTACTGCAGGTAACCAACAGTTGTGGCAGCTCAACACTCACAGCCACAGGTGTTACGGGTACACTTAACTGGAGCGATGGCGGAACAGGCAACCCAAGAACGGTAACCAATGCAGCTACTTTTACCGTAACACAAACTGTAAGTGGTTGTACCAGTGCAAGCAGCAACAGCGTAACAACGGCACCAACTGCTGCACCTGCAGCACCAATGGTTACAACACCTATTGGCTATTGCCAAAATGCAACTGCAACTGCACTTGTAGCCATGGGTGCCAACTTGTTATGGTACACGGCTGCATCGGGTGGTAGTGGCACTACCATTGCACCCGTTCCGGTAACCACAACAGTTGGTACCGTTAATTATTATGTGACGCAAACAGTGGGTGGTTGCGAAAGTCCAAGGGTATTGATTGCAGTAAACATTAGTGCGGCGCCCACCATTAACACGGTAGCCAACCAGTCTGTTTGCAAAAACTCCTTTACAACAGCCATTAATTTTTCAGGTACCGGGGCGGCAGTGTATAACTGGACGAACAATACTCCTTCTATTGGTTTGGCTGCCAGTGGTACAGGCGATATTGCTTCTTTCCAAGCGTTGAATGCAGGCACTACACCTGTTATAGCCACTATTACAGCAACACCAGTTTCCACCGCATACGCCTACGTGGCCAATTACGGTACCGTGCTTTCGCCAGGCAATACTGTTTCCATTATCAATACGTTGACCAATACAGTAACGGGTAGCATACCTGTTGGCAACAATCCCTTTGGTGTGGCCGTAAGCCCCGATGGTACCAGGGTATATGTTACCAACTATAGCCCTGCTTCCAATTCAGTATCTGTTATCAATACGGCTAGCAATACTGTTACTGGTACCATTGCTGTTGGCAGCCAGCCAATGGGTGTGGCCGTAAGCCCCGATGGTACAAGGGTGTATGTAGCCAACCAGATATCCAATACAGTATCTGTAATCAATACGGCTACCAATGCTGTTGTGGCAACCATACCGGTATCGTTACAGCCGCAGGGTATAACCGTTAGTCCCGATGGCACCAGGGTATATGTGGCCAATGTGAACTCCAACAATATTTCCGTCATCAATACTGCCACCAATGCAGTACTCAGTACCATTGCCGTAGGTGTACAGCCCATAACGGTTGCCATTAGTGCAGATGGCAGCAGGCTTTATGTGCCCAACTACGGAACAAACAATGTATCGGTTATCAATACAGCTACCAATGCAGTCATTGCTACCGTAACGGCAGGTACAAACCCCAATGGTGCGGCAACAAGCCCCGATGGCAGCAAAGTGTATATAACCAACCAGGCCCCTTTAAGTACTTCCAGTACGGTTTCCATTATTAGTACTGCTTCCAATACGGTAACGGCAACTGTGCCTGTTGGGGCCACACCACAGGGTGTAAGCTTTACTTCGGACGGAACAAAAGCGTATGTGGCGAATGCGGGGTCAAATAATGTATCGGTTATTAATGTTGCAACCAACACCGTTACAGCAACCGTGTCGGTAGGCAATGTGCCACGTTCGTTGGGTAATTTCATCACACCAAGTAATGGTTGCACAGGTACGCCTATTACATTTACCATAACGGTTACGCCATCGCTGTCTGCCACATATACCTATGCAAGCAGTGTGTACTGTGCTACGGGTACTGCCACACCTATTATAACGGGTACCACAGGTGGAACATTTAGTGGAAGCACGGGCTTGGTTATTAATTCTGCAACGGGTGTCATTGATCTTGTTGCAAGTACACCGGGCAGTTATTCGCCTAAATACGATTTGACTGGTTGCGGCAACTTTACTGCTACGGCCAATAATATTACCATTTATGCTTTGCCTTCCGTACCTGTGGCGGCTGCCACATCGCTTTCATGTGCTGCCACAACGGGAACAATTACCGTATCATCGCCGCTGAATGTTGCCTATGGGTATAGTATTGATGGAACAACTTTTCAGGCATCGCCCGTTTTCAATAATGTGGCACCTGGAACCTATACAGTTACGGTAAAAGATGCGGGCTCGCAATGTACCAATACATCGGCTCCTGTTGTTGTGAGCGGTCCGTCATCGCCACCTGCCAACCCGGTAGTTACAGCCACACAGCCAACCTGTACCGTACCTACGGGTAGTATCACGGTTACTTCTCCAACAGGTACCGGCTTTACCTATAGTGTTGATGGTACTAACTATACCAATACATCAGGTACCTTTACCGGCTTGGTGCCCAACACGTATAATGTAACTGCAAAAAATGCTGCTGGTTGTGTTTCGGGAGCTACTTCTATTACAATAACTGCTGCGGCTGCTGGTTTTCCGGCCCCGGTTTCTTCAGTTACGCAGCCAACCTGTACAGTTGCAACAGGTACCATAACCGTTACAACACCAATTGGTGCCGGGTTCTCCTACAGTCTTGATGCGGGCAGTTTCCAGACATCGCCCACATTTGCCAACCTTGCAGCCAATACATCGTATCAGGTAAACGTAAAGGGATCAAATGGATGTATTACCACAGCTACTGTTGCAATTGATCCCGTACCTGTTATTGCCATACCGCTGTTTAGTATTACCCAACCAACCTGTACTGTGGCTACTGGCAGCATTACTGTAACTGCACCAGTTGGTGTGGCTTATACGTATAGCATTGATGGGGTCAATTTTCAATCATCCACTTCTTTTACCAATATTGCTCCCAACTCCTATACCTTAACAGTAAAGAATACAAGTGGTTGTAGCAACAATGCCAATTTTACCATCAATGCTGCACCTGTAGTGCCTGCTGCACCTGGGGCAACAACGCCTGTTACTTATTGTCAGGGTGCTGTTGCATCGGTAACGCCATTGGTTGCTACTGGTGCAAACCTGTTATGGTACACTGCAATAACAGGTGGTACAGGCAATAGCAATGCCCCAACGCCATCTACGGCAAGTGTTGGGTCAACCAATTATTATGTAAGCCAAACAGTAGGCGGTTGCGAGAGCCCAAGAAGCACTATTGTAGTAGATATTATTGCAGCCCCTGCAACACCTGTTATTACTGCTTCGGGGCCATTGCAGTTTTGCCAGGGTAAAGATGTTATTTTAACAAGCAGCTCACCTACTGGCAATCAATGGTACAAAGATGGCGGATTGATTGCAGGTGCGGTGGCCCCAAGCTATACGGCTACAGAAAGTGCATCGTACACCGTTGTGGTAACCAATGCAACCAATTGCAGTAGTACATCATTACCAACCATTGTTACGGTTTGGCCATTGCCAATTGTTTCGGCTGGGCCCGATATACTTGTATTGGAAGGTGATAGTGCAAGGCTATATGGTGCTGCTTCTGTAGGAACGGTGTTTACCTATCAATGGTTCCCGGGCCAGTATTTATCCAATGATGCCATTGCTACGCCATGGGTAGTGAGCCCGTTGACCGATATGTATTATATACTGGAAGCAACCAATGAAAACGGTTGTTCCAATACCGATATGGTTTTTGTGAAAGTGCTTCGGGAACTGATCATTCCGAATGTATTCTCTCCAAATGGCGATGGTACTAACGATACCTGGGTAATACCCAAACTTAGCGATTATGCAGGCTGTACCGTGGAAGTATTTAACAGGTATGGCCAGTTGATCTTCAGGTCGATTGGCTACAATACCCCTTGGGACGGAACATATAATGGCAAGCCTTTGCCAGTAGGTACTTACTATTATATCATCAATCCTAAAAACGGGCGTAAACCGAAGTCGGGCCCAATAACCATATTGCGTTGATAAAATAAATATTGGATAGCTTTTATCACAACTGATCGCATGAAAAGGATATGCTTACTGTTTGTTCTATTGGTTACAATCAACATAGCGTTTGCCCAAAAGCAGACCTGTGGCAGTTTCAAAGAAGGTTACTTTAGAATTACCGATGAGTATGCCACGGTATATATAGAAAGAACCAAAGCGTTTCAAAAAGAAATAGCAACAGACGGTACTGCTGTATTGCTAAAAATTAAATGGATAAGCGATTGTGTTTATACTTTGGAACTGGTTAAATACATCAACAATCCCAATAATTACCCTATTCATAAGCAGGGAATCCTTACTGTTAGGATAATGGATATTACGAACAATAGTTATTACCAGGAAGCTACTTCAACCGAACATTCAAGAACCTATACATCTGAAGTGAAACGGATAAGTAAGGAGGAAATGCCGAAATAAAAAAATGGCCACTTGTACAAGTGGCCATTTTTTTATAATGATAAAGTGAGGTAATTATTTTACTTCAACTTCAGCACCTGCTTCTTTCAATTTAGCAGCGATATCATCAGCTTCTGCTTTAGATACACCTTCTTTAACTGCTTTAGGAGCACCGTCAACTAGGTCCTTAGCTTCTTTCAAGCCTAAGCCAGTCAATTCCTTAACTACTTTTACAACACCTAATTTACCAGCACCTGCGTTAGTCAAGATAACATCGAAAGATGTTTTTTCTTCAACTGCTGCTGCACCGCCGTCGCCACCTGCTGCAACTACAACTGCTGCTGCTGCTGGTTCGATACCGTACTCAGATTTCAAAACGTCTGCTAATTCTTGAACGTCTTTTACTGTTAAGCCTACTAATTGTTCAGCTAATGCTTTAATGTCTGCCATTTTTTTACGTTTTAACCGCCTTCATAGATTATCTCCGGCGGATGGTTAGTTAATATGCCTTGTTTTAACCTCACAGGCTTTGGTTATTCAATTTGCTAATTAGCCAAAATGCTAATCTGCTATTAAGAAACATGTTTTGCAAAGAACCAATTAGCATATTATGCTAATCAGCATATTATCCTAATTATTCAGCCGCTGGAGCTTCTGCTTCTGGTGCTGCAGGAGTTTCAGTTGCTGGTGTAGCTTCTGCTGTTGGAGCAGCAACCTCTTCAGCTACCGGTGCAGTTTCAACACCTGCCGCTTTTTGTTCGTGGTGGTGCAACAAAGCTGCAATCACACGTTTAGCAGGAGATTGTAACAAGCCAATTACTTCACCAATCAATTCGTTCTTTGTCTTGATTTGAGTAAGGGCCTTCAACTGGTTGTCGCCGCTGTAAATATCACCATTAATGAAAGCAGCTTTCAATACAGGTTTCTCTGCGTTGTTGTTTGCTTTACGGAAAGAGGAGATGATCAATGCCGGTTCTTTCGGGTTTTCACTGAACATCAATGCAGTTACATTGTTCAATGATTCGTACATACCTGCATATTTTTCAGCATCCAAACCTTCCAATGCTTTTCTGATAAGGGTGTTTTTGGCAACCTTCATTTCAACTTGTTTGCTGAAGCATTCAGCACGCAGTTTACCAATTTGTGCTACCGTCAATGATTCTGTATCGGTAACATAAAAGTTATTGTATTGTGAGAACTTCCCTTTGAGAACTTCAATCACTTCGTTTTTTTGATCTTTAGTCATAACTAAGTTTTATTAAACCCGTTTCATTTTCCCTGCCCTTCGGCAGAAAATCCACAGGATTAGTTAGATAATGCTTTTGTGTCTAAGGTAATGCCAGGGCTCATACTAGCAGCCATGCTTACAGCTTTAAGGTAGGTACCTTTAGATGTAGATGGTTTCAGTTTCATGATGGCATTGATTAATTCTGTACTGTTTTCAGCAATTTTATCCGGTGCAAAAGATATGCGGCCGATAGATGCGTGAACGATACCTGCTTTGTCAACTTTAAAGGCAATTTTACCACCTTTAACTTCATTAACAGCAGCAGCAACATCGTTTGTTACAGTACCTGTTTTAGGGTTTGGCATCAAGTTACGTGGACCCAATACTTTACCCAGTTTACCAATTTTAGGCATTACAGATGGAGTAGCGATGATTACATCAACATCTGTCCAACCGCCTTCAATTTTAGCAATGAATTCATCCAAACCAACATAGTCGGCACCTGCAGCTTCGGCAGCAGAAACTTTGTCTGGAGTGCAAAGAACCAATACTCTTTTGGTTTTACCTGTACCATGTGGCAAGGTTACTGTACCACGAACTTGTTGGTCAGCTTTTTTAGGATCAACGCCTAAACGGATATGCAGGTCAACTGAACTGTCAAATTTTGTGCAGTTGATTTCTTTTACAAGGTTTGCAGCTTCTTTAAGGGAATAGTTTTTATTCTTATCCACCTTAGTATTTGCAACTTTTCTTTTTTTAGTCAAAGACATGGTTATAAATTTTTAGGTGAATATTAATTGTTTTCCCAAGGGGCTTTACCGTCAATAGTTAGGCCCATGCTGCGTGCAGAACCGGCAACCATTTTCATGGCACTTTCAATAGTGAAGCAGTTCATATCGGGCATCTTATCTTTGGCAATAGCCTCGATTTGTTCCCAATTTACCTTGCCAACTTTGATACGGTTACTTTCTTTGGAACCTTTTGCAATTTTTGCAGCTTCCATTAACTGGATTGGAGCAGGAGCAGTTTTGATAACGAAATCGAAAGATTTGTCAGCATAAACTGTAATTAAAACAGGAACAACTTTTCCTATTTTGTCTTGAGTCCTAGCATTGAATTGCTTGCAGAACTCCATAATGTTCACACCCTTGGAACCGAGTGCAGGCCCAACTGGAGGTGCAGGATTGGCTTGACCGCCTTTCACCTGCAGCTTCACGTAGCCAGAGATTTCTTTTGCCATTGTTTACGATTTAATTGGTGATAACGTCTTGAAAAAAGAAATCCCAAATTGGAAATTCCAAATTCCATGACTCCCAAGTAGCATCTTTTTCAAGATGACTTTCAATCATTCTTAATTGTAAAGAACTTTTTGGGATTGCAAAAGTAAGGGTATCCGATGGAAAAAGAGCAATAAGTGGGCAGTTTTTTTAACAGGAGTACTTGGTTTGCCCATAAATAAAAAAAATCCCGCCATCGTAAAATGGCGGGATCCTGAATTTTTAAGCGGCAAGCTTCTGTTTTTTTCGTTTTATCTGGTTAGAAATGGAATCTAATGCGTTATCAAAAGACTCTTCAAAGGATTTGGAGGATGCTTTTACAAAAAAATCATGCCTCGGTACATGCACTTTAATTTCAGCAATTTTGTCCTTAATCGTATGCACCACATTGTCAAGTTTCAGGAACACATCCACTTTTACAATCCTGTCGTGAAAGGTGTTCAACTTCTCGAGTTTGCGGTTTACATACTCTACTAACTTTTCATCTGCATCGAAGTGCACTGTTTGAATCATAACGTTCATAACAACTCACGTTTAAACTGTGAAAAAATAAAATTTAAAAGAACTACTAAATGTAACGTTAGAGCATAGGCTTTTTTGTGTTTTTTTACTGATAACAAGGTAAGGCAAAATCTTGTGAAAAGAGCATTTGAAAAGCCATTTTTTTGCCAATAATTTTCTGTCGTTTCAGGCTATAGGGTAACGGTTAAAAGGGCAGGATTATTATGCTTTTGGGTGTGCTTTTTTATAGACGTCCTTTAGCTTCTCGATGGTGTTGTGGGTGTACACCTGTGTAGCGGCCAGGCTGCTATGGCCAAGCAGTTCCTTTACGGCATTCAAGTCGGCACCATTGTTCATTAAATGGGTGGCAAAACTGTGGCGGAGTATATGCGGGCTGCGTTTTTTTATCTGTGTGACTTCAAATAGACGCCTCTTAACAAATGCATATACGCTACGTGGCTGTAGCGGTTTGCCTTTTTCTGTAATAAATAAGTTTAGAATTTCCGAGCTTTTTATTGGCTTTTCAGCAATATAAGATTGAAGGGCATTTTTTAATTCAGCAGATATAGGCACAATCCTTTCCTTATTGCCTTTACCCAATACTTTTACTTGTTGATAAGAGCCATCTAACTGGCTTTCTTTTAGGTTAATGAGTTCACTTAAACGCATACCCGTAGCGTAGAAAAGTTGAAGCACCAAGTTTTCCGTCCTGCCCTGCCAACTGTCCTCAAATTCAACGTGGTTGAATAATGTATCCAAATGCTCTTCCTGAACAAAAACTGGCAAGCGTTTATTGATCTTGGGCGAAACAATGGTGGTCATAGGCGATTGTTGTATTTCACCCATTTTCATTAAGTATTTAAAGAAAGATTTTAGCGTAGATATTTTGCGGTTAAGGCTTTTGGCAATTATTTCATCTTCCTTTAATTCCATTAGCCAAGTGCGTACAAAAGATGCAGTAATATTAGTTACTTGAATGCCATCATACTGACTTAGAAGAAAAGCTGCAAATTGCTCTAGATCGGTTTGGTAAGCTATAATGGTGTGCTGCGAATACCTTTTCTCGAATTTGAGGTAATCCACAAAACGCTGTATTTGCGGGTATTGTAGGCTTATATCCATAATAAAAAAGTAGCCTAAAGTTATTCACTAAAGGCTACTTGAATATATTTGGGAATAAAAGGTTGATTAGCCTTCTATTTTTCCACTTGCCATTTGTTGCTTATAGATCGCTTTCAACACTTGACCACGGCGAACTACCGATGGTTTAGTGAAGGTTTGACGCTCCCTTAATTGTAACAAGGTCTTACTTTTTTCAAATTTCTTCTTGTACTTCTTAAGTGCTTTGTCAATGTTTTCGCAATCTTTTGAGTCAATAATAAGCATAACTGATATACCTCCTTTGGTGAATAATGGCGGCAAAGATAAGGTTTGCAATCAAAAATCCAAATGATTATTTCAGTGTTGGGTCGGTAAACTCGTCGTAATAATATTTTACCGTAATTCTATTGGTATCAATAGCAGGGTTTATCCATTTTAAACCCCTATTGAAACCCATTCTAAAAACAGGGATGCGATGTACGGTAAGCTTTAGAGTATCTATAATAACAGGTTCAGCAGACTGGGCTGACTGTTTGAACACTTCATTTTGTGTCTGCAACACATATTGGGACGCATTTCTGTAATGGCTGGCAGATTGGTATTTGCCCCAGCCCCAATAACAAACCAATATCAACAGCAGGGGCAGTAGAAACTTTATGGATTGTTTTTGCAGGGAGAAAAAACTGCCACAAAACATAGCAATACCCATTGCCAAAAAAATGGAAGGCATATACAGGTACCTGCCGGACTCGTAGGAACGGATGGTAATACCCAAAGAAATTATGGGAATGATTAGCAGAATAATGGAACCAAGTATAAATAATAACGTGTTTCTATTAGTAGCTATCTTTTTTCTGTTCGTAAAAAATAAAAAACCTAGTACACAAATTGACACTGCCGTTGCAATTTTATAGCAACCAACTGTTGATGGGTTTAACCACAACCTTGTAATAAGCCTACCTGTATTTGCTATTAAATGCGGCCAATTTCTTGTTATGAAATTGCCGCCTTCATAAGACCCTACAATATCTGCTGTAATTATTTTTCTTGCTATGATATATATAACTGCTGCTAGTGATAGGCAAAATGTATATGTCATTTTTTGTTTGCGTTGCCCTTTATCCATACATGCCAACCAAAACAAAATGGCCGGTAATAAAATGCTTTGTTCGTACGTAAATAAAGTGGCACTAAAAAAAACGAAACCTAAAAAATAATGCCTTACGGTTATTTTTTGATCGAAGAAGAAGCGTAACACAAACATTAAAAAAACAGCAGAAAGTACCGGTGTACGCCCTAAAACCCAAGCAAGGGATTCTGTATGCTGCGGATAAATAAGGAACAATGCCGTTGCCAAGAAAGCAGTGTTTGTTGCCTTTGCCCTATCGGCCTTTAACCAATTTGTTTGAATGGCAAAACATAGATTGTATAGCTGAAAGCACACAATACCATGCAGTAGCAATGCTGTTATATGAAAGCCATAAGCTTGTTTGCCATACAAGAGCAAATCGAGTTTAACCAGCAATTCATGTAAGGGGCGGATGGAATTGGTTTGAAAAAACTTGCCTTCGGTGGTTAAGGGGATATGGATAAAATCATCGTTCAAAAAAAACAGGCTACCAGGCCAGAATAACAATAGGTTTATTGCACCGAGCAATAATACAATTGGTATCCATGTTTTTTTGCCCATAATCGTGTTGCAGAAATTAATGCGAACAACATTACACGTTTTTTTTAATTTGCCCAACAATTCAAATTTATGTTCACAGGTATCATTGAGGCAACAGGAACCATTACGGATGTTTCTAGTAAAGGATTGAATGTAACATTCAGTATCCGTTCTGGTATAAGCAACGAATTAAAGGTTGATCAAAGCCTTTCGCATAACGGTGTTTGCCTTACCGTTGAATCAATCAATGAAGGCATACATACCGTTACTGCAATAGAAGAAACAATACAGAAAACAAATGTGGGCAATTGGAGAGAAGGCGATACCGTAAACCTTGAACGTTGCCTTCAGTTCAATGGCAGGATTGATGGGCATATTGTGCAGGGACATGTAGATGCAACAGGCATTTGCGTAGGTAAAACCGAACAGGATGGTAGTTGGGTTTACCGCTTTCAGTTTGCAGAAAACTTTGCACCATTAATGATCGAGAAAGGGTCCATTTGTTTGAATGGCATCAGCCTTACTGTTTTTGACGTAACAAGAACAGAGTTTTCCGTTGCCGTTATACCTTATACATACGAGCATACCAATATTAAGGAAGTGAACCTGCGCGATACGGTGAACCTTGAATTTGATGTATTGGGTAAATACCTGAACCGCTTTCACGAATTGATGCAGCCCAATAATTAAGGGCTAATGATTAGGGAAGTATCCGTAAAACGCAGCCATGTATCTGTTGCCGGGTTATACTGCAGCCCAACGGTGTCTTTAAGACTATAGGCACCTGTCCTGTTGCTTTTGTCTCTTGCCCAAAAGCTTTTTACAGTAATTCGAGAAGTATCTATTTCATGGATTAAACGGAAAGTATTTGAATACTGCTCCCTAATCTTCTCGTCGCTATCATCTTTGGAAACAATAAAAATGCTTGGGGCAAAAGATGGATGCAGCCATTGCATGGCTTCTTCAAACCCCAACCTAAATACCACTGCACCTTTATTGTATTGCGGCATATACTCTATAAAGATGGATTGCTTGTTGGATAGCTTATACACTTCGGCAATGGTGGTTTGCTCAATGAAACCTGCTTTGGTATAGCAGCAACGCGATTGCTGCAGGAATAAAATGTTTATGCACAGCCAAACCGTAACAATAGGCACGAACCATGCCTTGCTAAAAATTCCATTGAATACATACAATAGCCAAAAACAGAAAAATACAGAAGGAAGGTATAAGTACCGCTCACCTTCAACACCATGTGTATCTATACCCAACGATAGGTAGGGTAGGTAGGATAGGAGCCAGCATACGCTTATGAACAAGAATAATTTCCTGGGTTGCCTATGCCTGAAAAACTTGAAGGTTACAGCAATAATAAGCAGCAATGCAACTACAAAATACAAGAGCAATGACCGTGTTTGTACAAATGGAGGCAGCAGGGTTCTTGCAAATAGCCTAAAGAAATTTGCTATTAGGTTCTTCATGTTTAAAGAAAGCAATGTGCCTGTGTCGTATTGGTTCAATACCTGTCCGGTAACCTTGAACCGCAATGCCAGGAACAGGATGAATACAAGCCATACAATGGCTGCATACATCATTTCCCTTTGTTTGGTTACGGTATTCTTGCTTGCATCCATATATGCAATAACTGCTACAAGCAAAGGAAATACCCATGACGATTCGTAGGCAAGCAATGCCAATATAAAGCACAGTACCGATGCAATAAAGTAGCTGATGCTTTTGTGCCTTTGTACATATAATATCAATGCTGGCAAAAAGAACAATGCACCCAAACTGCCCGACCTTCCGATGATCCAGAAAATGGATTCGCTATGGAATGGGTAAACAAAAAACACAACTGCTGTAATGCCCGACAGCATGGGGCCAAAAGGGTTGGCAGTATCATATCTCCTGATCAATACCCTTACCAACAAAAACACAAAAAAACTATTTAAAACATGCAATAATAAATTGGTGATATGGTAGCCCAATGCCGATGTATTGCTAAACAAAAAATCCAGGTGCAGTGAAATATTGCCTATGGGACGTAACGAATTTCTTTGTGCCCATATATTGCTGGCACTTTCTGGAATATGGATAAAGTCATCTGCCAAAAAAAACAGGCCTTGCGGACGGTAAACGTAAAAGCCTGCTGCAACAGCCAGTACGGAAATGATGAAAAGGAAAATCTTTTTACTTTGATCCATTGTTGTAAAGAAACAAAAAAGAAGCGTAGCAAATACTTGTATTTCCTATGCTTCAAAAAATGCATTATCCATTGAATAGGCAAGCCGCAATTGCATACCTGCGATTGATTTATTCAATCACTTTGCCTTTCAATGCACCGCTTACGGCCACATCCATGGCACGTTCTGCAAATGGGCGGCTTATATCATTCAGCTCTTCAATCTTGGTTTGGATCAAATTCTTGTCATCCATAGTTAAAGCCAATTGCAGGTTCTGCATGGCCTGTGCAGTGGCAATCATCTCTTCTTTCGTAATCAACTCGCTGTTCTTTGTAAGGAATTTCTCTGTCACTTCCAGTATCTGTTCACCTTCGGTCTTTGCCTCTACCAAGGCCCTTGTGGCAATATCATCTTTGGCATGTGTAATGCTTTCCAATAACATTTTTTCAACTTCGGTATCGGTTAAACCATATTGCGGTTTCACTTCAATGCTCTGCTCCACACCGCTACGCAGTTCTTTTGCAGTAACCACCAAAATGCCATCGGCATTGATTAAGAAACTCACTTCCACTTTTGGCATACCTGCTGGCATACCCGGAATATTGGTCAAGTTGAACTCAGCCAGTTTTCTATTGTCTTTTACCAGGTCCCTCTCGCCTTGAAACACAGATATACGCATGCTTCCCTGCCCATCTTTATGTGTGGTATATTGCCTTCCTGCTTTGGTAGGTATTTTAGAATTACGTGGAATCAATACATCCATTAAGCCACCCATTGTTTCAATACCAAGACTTAAAGGTGTTATGTCCAGCAATAAAAAATCCTTGTTGTTACCTGCTAAGATATCGGCCTGAACTGCTGCCCCCAATGCAACAACTTCATCCGGGTTCACACTATCGTTTACAGGCTTGCCAAATAATTTGCTCACCGATTCTTTTACCAACGGAACCCTTGTGCTGCCACCAACCATTACCACCACATCAATTTCGCTTAATGCAACACCGCTATCTTTTAATGCATTGTTGCAGCATTGTAATGTTTTATCAACTAACGGCTGGATCAGCTCTTCAAATTTTTCTTTGGTAATAGATAATGTGTATCCATTAAATACCGCATTGAATTCGTTGCTGTTGCTTAACTGTTTCTTTGCTGCTTCTGCACGCAAACGCAAACCTTGGGCAAGCGGTTTATTGCTGCTTAAGATTTCTGTAGTAATATTTAATTGGCTGCACCAGTACGCTACAATGGCGTGGTCAAAATCATCACCACCCAAATAGGTATCGCCATTGGTACTTAATACTTCAAAAATACCATTTACGATTTTCAGTATCGAAACATCAAATGTGCCGCCACCTAAATCATATACGGCAATTGTTTTTTCATCGGCAGTGTCAACACCTAAGCCATAAGCCAAACTTGCAGCAGTTGGTTCATTCACAATCCTTAGAACATCAAGCCCAGCAAGCTTTCCAGCATCTCTAGTTGCCTGTCTTTGTGCATCATTAAAGTAAGCAGGCACTGTAATCACAGCCTTGCTTACAGGTGTTTTTAAAATATGTTCGGCACGTTGTTTCAGTTCCTTTAAAATAAAAGACGACAGTTCAATGGGCGAATAGAATTTGTCGCCCACCTGCACTTTTACCAAACTGTCTGTATTGTCATCAATTATTTTGTAGGTAAAAAAATCAGCATTCGTCTTTACATCGCTATAGCTTTTACCCATTAAACGTTTGGCAGAAAAAATAGTGTTCTGCGGTTCCGTTTCCAGGTACTGCTTTGCAGCTTCGCCAACAGTGATATTACCTATGTTGTCAAAGTGCACCACACTCGGTACGAGGCTGCTGCTATCGTGTTCCTTCAATGCAATGGGTTGCTTGCTTTCCGGATGGATGATGGCCACCAAACTATTGGTTGTGCCCAAATCAATGCCCACAATCATTTCGGCCTGTTGCAAACTTCCTGTTGCTATGTTAATTGCTATTTTAGCCATTTGTTCAAATCTTTGATTTATTCAGTTGGTAAAAGTACCCGTTTCTCTAAAACTTATTTTTACTGTTTGGGGAATAAGAACGAATTATCACTATCAATGGGCGTGCCTGGCCTGTGCCAGTCGGGCTGTTCACTCCAAGTACGCAGCAAACAGGTTTGCTTTGCGGGCTTTGCGTTCCCATCCCTCACGCAACCGTTAGCTGTTTATGGGTGCTTCCATAACAAACAGCCATCGCCATAACTCAAAAAACGGTAACCGTTTTGTAATGCATGGTTATAGACTTTCTTCCAGTCATTACCTACAATGGCTGCTACCAATAATAATAAAGTAGACTGCGGTTGATGGAAATTGGTAACCAGCCCCTTTGCAACTCTCAGTTCATATCCCGGTGCAATAATGATTTGTGTTTTAGCAATCAATCTTTCCAAACTATTTTCCTTCATCCATTTTAATAAACTGTTCAAAGCATCAGCCATACGAATATCTTGTGGTAATTCGTAAGCATCCCATTGGTTAATGCACCGTACTTCTTCTTTTGTCTCTTGGCTATCGCCCATCGCCTTTCTTACCCCCATCCAATACAGGCTCTCAATTGTCCTCAAACTTGTTGTACCAACAGCAACAATTGTTTTATCTGCATATTCAATCAATTGTTCAATGGCAGCAATGTCTACATCAATAAATTCTGCATGCATTTCATGGTCCGCCATGATTTCGGCTTTCACAGGTTTAAATGTTCCCGCACCTACATGTAGCGTTACATAGCTACGTTGAATATTTTTTGTTGCAAATTTCTCAAACAGATTTTCTGTAAAATGCAACCCTGCTGTTGGTGCTGCAACACTGCCATCATGCTTTGCGTAAATGGTTTGGTAGGTTGTTTTGTCGGTATCTTCTGCATTCCTATTTAAGTAGGGCGGCAAAGGAATAACGCCAGCAAGATGCAGTAAGTCTGCAAATGAGAGTGTATCATCATCCCAACTTAACTCAATCAAAAAATAATCATTCTTTTTCTCTACAATCTTTGCTGTTAATGCTATGGTCTGTTGTCCATCGTCTATCGCCTTCCTCAACACATCTTCTTTCCATTTTTTTGCACCACCCACCAAACATTTCCAAAACACTTTTCCTTTCTGTAACATGGCCGAGGTAATGTCTGCATATCGTTCATCAGGTTCCAAACAAAAAATTTCAATAATGCCTCCTGTCGATTTCGTAAAAAGCAATCTCGCTTCAACAACCTTTGTATTATTAAAAACAAGTAAGGTGTTTTCTGGAAGGTAGTTGTCTAAATGCTGGTAAGTATCTTCTATAATATTGCCATTGTTATAAATCAGCAATTTGCTCGTATCTCTTTCCGCTAAAGGGTAGCGTGCAATTTTTTCTTCGGGTAAATGATAGGTGTAATCGTTAATGGACAAATCTTTTGGATGCATGGGACAAAAATAAATCAGCGGCGTTCTTTTCTCAATACAATCTTTAAGCCACTCCATAATTCACTTACGGCACAAACTTTTACATCAACCCAACCTGTTGGTAAAACAATTTCACGGATCGTATCTTCAGTAATATCGGTTTCCATTTTTGCAACTTTCTTGTACCAGGAAATCCAAATGACAGCGGTAGATGGAAGAATTTTTATCAGTTTGGCGAACTGTTTTTCCAGTTCAACCCTTTTTGTTGCAAACAAATGGACCATATCGGCCTTGTTACCACTTTTTACCACTTGTGCTGTTAAATCTGTGCCCAAAAGCTCAAAATAGTTGTCTGGGGCATTCAAAAGAAGCAGTTTGTCTGTTGCTTTTATGCCTAATTTTTTAATCAAAACAGTATTTGAATAGCCAACTGCTTGCATGTTTTGCACAGTTTAAGGGTAAATTTTGGTATAATTTTCCCACTTTAGGTATGGTAAATCCGCTGAAACCCTTTGCAGCACAGCTTTTCCACAGTAATGCACATTTAATTCACGCCAAATTAACTTTAACATAAGTGAAACCCAATACTGGTAAGGGTTTCAGCCTAAAAAAAGCTGTGGATAAATACACGGCATCAAAATGACTGTTTACGGTGGTAAAAAGTGTTATTTTGTGGTAATAAATGGTAGTCCTATTTCAAATTCAACTTACATACCAAATCTTCTAGGCGAATACGAAGCAACGGTCGATTCAAAAGGCCGTTTCTTGGTTCCTGGTGGCTTAAAGAAACAGCTGCCCGATGGGGACAACCGTATGGTGATAAGCCGTGGTTTTGAAAAATGCCTTACCCTTTATCCTTTGAAAAGTTGGGAGCCGATTGTTGAACGTATCCGTAAGCTAAACGATTTCGACCCAAAAGTAAGAGAATTTAAACGTTTGTTTTTAGGTGGTGCAACCGAAGTTGAACTGGACAGTGCGGGCCGTTTATTGTTGCCACCCCAATTAAAAGAATTCGCAGGCCTCAGCAAAGACATTGTGCTTGCTGCCGACCTCGACAAGATAAATATCTGGGATGCTAGTAAGTACAAACAGTTCTTTGAGGATTTTTCACCCGAGGCATTTAGCAGCTTAGCTGCCGATGTTATGGCGGATAAAGGAAGTAGCGGAATTAGTATTTAGGAATGCGTAAAAATTAACAGTGATGAGTGAAACAAATTCCAAACAACAAATTCCAAGCTCCGATTACCATATCCCTGTCCTCTACAACGAAACACTGCACGGTTTAGCCATTAAACCAAACGGTATTTATGTGGATTGCACATTTGGAGGCGGTGGCCATAGCAAAGGTGTTTTAGAAAGCTTGAATGCTGATGGACAGTTGTTTGCGTTTGACCAAGATGCAGATGCACAAAACAATATGTTGCAAGATGAACGAGTGGTTTTTGTACCACAGAATTTTCGTCATATTCAACGCTTTTTGCGGTTGAACAAAGTGCAGCAGGTTGATGGTGTGTTGGCAGATCTTGGCGTAAGTTCTCATCAGTTCGATGAAGGTACACGTGGTTTTTCTATCCGCTTTGATGGTCCGTTGGACATGCGTATGGATGCACGCCAAACCTTTACTGCTGCTGATATTATTAAAACGTATACAGAGCAGCAACTGCATAAAATGTTTGAACAATATGGAGAGGTAAGCAATTCAAAAACGCTTGCAAAACATATTGTAGAACATCGCAAACATCAGCAGGCACAAACCATCGAGCAGTTTAAGATGCTGATACACCCGGTAGTGAAAGGTAATCCCAATAAGTACTTGGCACAGGTGTTTCAGGCATTGCGGATAGAAGTGAATGACGAGATGGGGGCATTGAAAGAGATGCTGCAACAGTTAACTGCATTGCTTAAACCAGGTGGCCGCGTGGCCATCATCACCTTCCATTCCTTAGAAGATAGGTTAGTTAAGAATTTTTTCCGCAACGGCACTTTCGACGAAGAGCCAGATAACCCCTTCATGTCTGTTGCGAAAGAGAAACATTGGAAACTGGTGACTAAGAAACCGGTTACCGCAACCGATGAAGAGTTGAAAAGAAATAAAAGAAGCCGTAGTGCAAAGTTGAGAGTGGCAGAACGGATGTAAATAGAGTGGTTCACTTTCTTGAAGTGGGCAACGCTTGAAAAATAATAAATAACAAAACATAATAAATCCCCCTTTAGGGGATAGGGGTATGGCAGAAACAACAACAAATACAACCAATACAGAAAAAGTTAAAAAGAATTTTTCTTTTAAAGCTGTTGGCGGTGGCTTGTTGAATGCGAAATGGCTTACAGGAAACATGAACTTTTTTTTGTTTTTGAGTTTGTTGGCAGTACTGTATATAGCCAACGGTCACATGGCAGATAAAACGATACGCAACATCAATAAAACACAAAAGGAATTAAAAGACCTGCAGTTCGAATACAAAACAGTGAAGAGCGAAGTGATGTTTAAAAGCGAAGAAGCACAAGTGCTGAAAGCTGCAGAACCATTGGGTTTAAAGATAAGTAGCGAAGTGCCGCAACGGTTGCAGTTAAAGAAAACGGTTGAAGACAAAAAGAACGATTGAGTTATAAATGGATGTAAAGAAAGACATACTCTGGCGTGTTTATCTCTGCTACATAGCAGTGGCAGTAGTATGTGTGGTTGTGTTGGGTAAGGCATTTTACATTCAGCAGGTACAGGGAAAATATTGGAGAAGCATGAGCGATAGCCTTCACCAAAAGATAGAAGAAGTAGATGCAGAACGTGGTACCATATATAGTGAAGATGGGCAAATGTTAAGTACCAGTATTCCGCAGTTTGACGTGTTCATTGATTTTGGTGCAGATGGTTTACGTGATAAAAGCGGTAAACGTTTTCGAGAGAACCTTGATTCATTAAGCATTTGCTTAAGCAATCTGTTCAAAGACAAAAGTGTTGGAGAATACAAACAAATGTTGCAACAGGGCTATAAAGAACAGAACCGGTATTTTGAATTGAAGAAGAACATGTCGTTTAGGGAATATCAACAACTACGCACATTCCCTTTGGTAAAACTTGGAAGAAACAAAAGCGGTTTTATAGCAGAAGACAAAACCATCAGGTTGAATCCGTATAAACTATTGGCGTATAGAACAGTTGGTTTGGATAGAGAGAACGCACAAAAAATTGGACTGGAACAAACCTATGATAGTTTGCTGAAAGGTAGGAGTGGTAAGCGTTTGGTAAGATACATAGCAGGTGGCGTAAGCGTACCAGTTGACGATTATCAGATAGAACCCGAGAGCGGTAAAGACATTGTAACAACATTGGATGTTTTTATACAAGAGGTTACAGAAAATGCTTTGATGCACATGATGGTAAGCAATGAAGCTGAACATGGTTGTGCCATGGTAATGGAAACAAAAACAGGAAAGATTAAAGCAATAGCCAACCTTGGTAAAAGAAGCGATGGCAATTATTTTGAAGATTTCAACTATGCCATCAACCCTTCTGAACCAGGTTCAACATTCAAGTTGGCAACAATGATATCGTTGCTGGAAGACAAAAAGATTTCTTTGACATCGCAGGTAAACTTACAAGGCGGCACATGGCAAATAAATGGCCAAACTGTTTATGATAGCGAACAACATGGCCGCAATGAAGTATCGGTTAAGCAGGCTTTTGAACTGAGCAGCAATGTAGGTATGGCAAAATTGGCTTGGGGCAGTTATGCATCAGCACCGTCACAATTTTTAAACCACTTACATCTGTTGAAGATGGATACGCTAACAGGCATTGATATTACAGGCGAACGCAAACCTGTTATCTACAGACCTGGAACCAAATATTGGAGTTCAACAACATTGCCTTGGATGGCCTTTGGTTACAACCTAACTGTCACACCATTGCAAACATTGATGCTATACAATGCGGTTGCCAACAATGGTAAAATGATGAAGCCTTATTTGCTGAATGCAGTAAAAGATGAAGGCAAGACATTGAAAGAGTTTCAGCCAACAGTTGTTGTTGAAAAGATATGTAGCGATGAAACGCTGGCACAGTTGAAAGAATGCTTGCAAGGTGTTTGCACAGACGGTACAGCAAAAGACCTGTTTAAGAAAACGCCTTATAAAGTTGCGGGAAAAACAGGTACCGCATTGGTAGCAGATGGCGTGAATACCTACGCAGACAAGGTTTACCAAACATCGTTTGCAGGATATTTTCCGGCAGATAACCCGCAGTACACCATTGTTGTAGTAATAAAAAACAAGCCACATGCAGCATTGCATTACGGAGCATCTGTTGCAGGGCCAGTGTTTAAAGAAATCAGCGACAGGCTATACACAACCTATGTACGCCAGGCCAGTTTCAATACGGTGCAGGCACAAAAAACAGACAGTTCTTTCTTCAGCTATACCGGTATGAAAAACGATGTGCAACAGGTAATGGGTAAACTGAAGATGGGTTACAAAGATGTGGACTCAAGAGGCGATGAATGGATCAATGTAACAGGAAGCAATGCTTCCACATTTGTAAACAAAAGAATGGTTGACAACAAAACAATGCCGCAATTAAAAGGCATGGGATTGAAGGATGCCGTGATTGTATGCGAGAATGCAGGATTGAAAGTGAATGTAAAAGGCAAAGGCAAAGTAGCCAATCAATCCATTGTTGCCGGGCAAGGTATTGCAAAGGGGCAATTGGTAAACATTGAACTGAATTAATAACAAGCAATGGCAAAGCTGCAAGACATATTGTACAAAGTGCATTTAAAAGAAGTACATGGCAATACTTCGATAGATGTAACGGACATACAAATTGACTCCAGGAAAGTGGGTAAGGGTTCTGTGTTTGTTGCCATTAAAGGTGAACAAACAGATGGTCACCAGTTCTTTGATAAAGCAATTGAGTTAGGTGCAACGGTTATTGTATGCGAAACCCTACCTAAAAATTTTGTTGAAACAGTTACTTATATAGAAGTAAACAACTCGCATGAAGCTGTGGCGTATATGGCACATAACTTTTATGGCGAACCTTCTACAAGGGTGAAACTAGTTGGTGTTACTGGTACAAATGGTAAAACAACCATTGCTACCGTACTCTTTAAACTGTTTACGCAAATGGGTTACAAATGTGGTTTGATAAGTACCGTACAAAATCAAATTGCTGATGAAATAATTCCATCAACACATACAACACCAGATGCGGTTAGTTTAAATGCGTTGTTGAATAAAATGGCAGCAGCAGGTTGCAGCCATGTATTTATGGAAGTGAGCAGCCATGCCATACACCAGCACCGTGTTACGGGATTGCATTTTGTTGGCGGCATATTCAGCAACATAACACACGACCATTTAGACTATCATAAAACATTTGACGAATACATTAAGGTTAAGAAAAAGTTCTTTGACGATTTGCCCTCAACCTCTTTTGCCATAAGCAATGCAGATGATAAGCGTGGTGCAGTAATGCTGCAAAACACACACGCAAAAAAATATTACTACAGCTTAAAAACGGTAGCGGAGTTTAAGGGAAAAATATTAGAGAATGCATTGACTGGTTTACAAATGTTGGTAAACAACAAAGAAGTGCATTTTAGATTGATAGGCGAATTCAATGCATACAACTTACTGGCTGTATATGGTGCTGCGGTTTGCTTGGGCGAAAACAGCGATGATGTACTGACTTCGTTAAGCATATTAAGTGGGGCAGAAGGTAGGTTCGATTACATTATCAGCAACCAATTGATTATTGGTATTGTGGATTACGCTCACACACCAGATGCTTTGGAGAATGTACTTGCAACCATAAAAAAATTACGTAAGGGTCACGAACAAATTATAACAGTTGTTGGATGTGGCGGCGACAGGGATAAAACCAAACGCCCCATCATGGCACAGTCTGCTTGCGATTTAAGCGACCGTGTTATTCTAACAAGCGACAACCCTAGAACGGAAGATGCAGCACAGATTTTAAAAGACATGGAAGAAGGTTTGAACAGTGCAGCCAAAAGAAAGTACATAGCCATTGTTGACAGGAAAGAAGCCATTAAAACTGCTGTGAGTTTGGCAAAAGAAGAAGACATCATTTTAGTAGCAGGTAAGGGGCACGAAAAATACCAAGACATCAACGGAATAAAATATCCATTTGATGACAAGGCAGTACTGATGGAAATGTTTGAAGTTCTAGGAAAATAGTTAATAGGTGATAGGTCATAGTTCATAGTTAACACCATGAACCATAACCTATGAACCATCAACCAAAATTGTATGCTATACCATTTATTCACTTGGCTAAACAAAGAGTTTCACATTCCGGGTGCAGGGCTTTTCCAGTTCCTCACATTCAGGATTGCGATGGCAATTTTATTGTCTTTGATTATTGCAACAGTATATGGTAAACGCATCATACTATACCTACAAAAAAAGCAGATTGGTGAGAGTGTAAGGGATTTGGGTTTAGAAGGACAGATGCAAAAAAAAGGTACGCCAACAATGGGTGGCATCATCATACTGCTAAGCATTTTGATACCAACATTGTTGTTTGCAAACCTCGATAAAGTGTACATCCGTTTAATGGTACTATGTACGGTATGGCTTGGTGTGATTGGTTTTCTGGATGATTACTTTAAAATAAAATCACGCAAAGCAGCCAAGGCAAAAGGTGAAACATACAAGAAAAAAGACAGCGATGGATTGGCGGGTATAAGTAAAATAATTGGCCAGGTTGGATTGGGAATAATCATTGGCGTTACGCTTTACTTCAGCAATGCAGTAACGGTTGAAAGGGAAGTGGTAACAGATTTACAGCACACACTGCAAACAGGTGAAAAAGTTGCAAAGAACCAAGATGTCGTAGTTAGAAAAATGGATGGTGTTGAAAGGGCTTTTGTAAAAGTTAAAACACCCATCACTTCCATTCCATTTGTAAAGAACCATGAATTCAACTATAGTAAACTGATTAGTTGGATAGGGCCTGGAGCAGAAAAATATACTTGGATCATTTACATACTCATTGTTACGTTCATTATTACAGCAGTGAGCAATGGTTCAAACCTTACAGATGGTTTAGATGGATTGGCAGCAGGAACAAGTGCCATTATTGGTGCAGGCATTGGCATATTTGTTTATGTAAGTGGCAACTACAAGTTTGCCGAATACCTGAACATCATGTACATACCCAACCTTGGCGAACTGTCCATTTTTGTTGGTGCATTTGTTGGTGCTTGTGTGGGTTTCCTATGGTACAATGCTTACCCGGCACAGGTTTTCATGGGCGATACCGGAAGCCTTGCCCTTGGTGGAATCATTGCATCGCTGTCCATTATTGTAAGAAAAGAATTATTGATACCTATTTTTTGTGCCATATTTTTTGTAGAGACCTTAAGCGTAATGATACAGGTTTCTTATTTCAAATACACGAAGAAAAAGTTTGGTGAAGGGAGAAGGGTTTTCTTGATGAGCCCATTGCACCATCACTATCAAAAAAAGGGGTTTCATGAAAACAAGATTGTAATGCGGTTCTGGATCATCACCATCTTATTGGTAGTAGCAAGTATCATGACGTTGAAGATAAGATAGGCCCCTATCCCCTAAAGGGGGATTTGGATGGAGGAGATAGAAGCGAAAATGAATATATGATGGGAAATATTAGGTAAGATAAGGTGAACAACGTTATACCGCTCATGGGTGCGACGCCCATGCAGCCCAATTGAAAAACAAAAGCTGGTAACATAAAACAACAAATGGCACATCGGTTAGTAATACTTGGAGGAGGCGAAAGTGGTGTAGGTGCTGCATTGCTGGGCAAACAGAAAGGTTACGATGTTTTTGTAAGCGATGGCGGAACAATAAAAGACAAATACAAACAAGAGCTCTTTGATAACGGGATTGAATTTGAAGAAGGCACACATACAGCCGATAAAATTCTGGATGCAACAGAAGTAATGAAAAGCCCTGGCATTCCTGAAAAAAACGAAATGGTAAAAGCCATCCGTAAAAAAGGGATTGAAATTATCAGCGAGTTTGAACTGGCTTACCGCTTTAAAGGTAACAGCAAGATAATAGGTATTACAGGTAGCAATGGTAAAAGCACTTGCACATCGCTTACCTACCATATCTGCAAAACCGCGGGACTTGATTGTGCATTGGTGGGCAACATTGGTTACAGTATTGCCAAACAGATGGCAGAAGCACCAAAGGACCTGTATGTGGCGGAGATCAGTTCTTTTCAATTAGATGATATCAAGACTTTCCGTCCGGATATAGCCATACTGCTCAACATTACCGAAGACCACCTAGATAGGTATGAGTACAAATTTGAAAACTATATCAACAGCAAGTTCAAGATCATTGAAAACCAAACAGACAAAGACTTCTTCATCTATAACATGGATGATGAAATAATCAATAAACATTTAGAAACAATAAGCAACCATAACCATACTAACCCACTACCATTTTCTATGAAGCACGAAGTAAAAAAAGGCGGATACATCAAAGGCGATCAAATGATGTTACGCATACAGGAAGAAAGAGTAAGCATGAGCATTTATGACTTTGCTCTTAAAGGGAAACATAACAACTACAACACTATGGCAGCAGGTATTGCCGCAGCTACGCTCGGCATCCGCAAAGAAAAGATCAGGGAAGCGGTTAAGGATTTTCAGAGCCTTGAACACAGGATGGAATTTGTAACAATGGTTCGTGGTGTGGAATTTATTAACGATAGTAAAGCAACTAACGTTAACAGTACATGGTATGCTTTGGAAAGTATGAACAAACCAACAGTGTTGATTATTGGTGGTACGGATAAGGGTAACGACTATACGCTCATAGAAGAACTGGTGCAACAAAAAGTAAAAGCAATTGTTTGCATGGGGTTAGACAACAAAAAAATTATTGAAGCTTTTAAAGACAAAGTGCCAACAATCATAGAAACAGACAATGCAAAAAAAGCAGTGAACGCAGCTTTTAAACTAAGCACAAAAGGTGATGTTGTTTTATTGAGCCCAGCCTGTGCAAGTTTCGATCTGTTCAAGAATTACGAAGACAGGGGCAAGCAGTTTAAGGAAGCAGTAAAAGAGTTGTAATAGAAGTAAGTATTGAGTTGGAACAAATCATAAATCAAACATCATAAATCAAACATCATAAATCAAATATCGGCTCTTGGCAGATACGTTAAACATAAAAGACATTTCATTCGCATCGCTCAACAAGGAAAACTTAATGAAGCGTACCCGCGGTGACAAGTTTATATGGGGCATTGTTATACTGCTTGCCATTATATCTGTACTCGTAGTATACAGTGCTACCGGCTCTTTGGCATATAAAATGAATAAAGGCAACAATGAAATTTACCTGTTCAAACAATTGGCATTTACGGCTATTGGGTTAATGGTCATTTATTTTCTGCATAGAATTAATTACACCATCTTCTCCAGGATAGCAACCATCCTGTTTTTCATCTCCATACCATTATTGTTATATACATGGTTGTTCGGTGCAAAAATCAACGAAGGTAGCCGTTGGATAAAACTGCCTGTTATCAACCTCACCATTCAATCAAGTGATGTAGCAAAGCTTGCTTTGTATATGTACATCTCAAAAATGATGAGCAAGAAACAAGAGGTTATCAAAGATTTCAAAAAAGGGTTCCTGCCAGTTGTAACACCTGTGTTCATCATCTGTGCATTGATTATGCCAGCAAACTTGAGTAACGCATTGCTAACAGGTGCAACATCATTAATGCTCATGTTTATTGGTAGGGTAAGTGTAAAGCATATACTGCTTACAATCGGTGTGGCACTCGTTCCTGTACTGCTGATTGTTTCGGTTGCTGTTATGACACACAAATCAAAAGTAAAAGATACAGACAAACCAGTTGCCGGAAAACTGAAATCATTGGGCCGCTTCGGTACATGGGTAAACCGTGTGCAAGACTTCATGTACGCTAAAAAAGAAGAAACGCCTTACCAGGTACAACAAGCAAAAATAGCAATAGCAGGTGGTGGCGTACTATTAGGCAAAGGCCCAGGCAACAGCACACAAAGAAACTTTTTGCCACAGGCCTACAACGATTTTATCTATTCAATCATAATAGAAGAATACGGCTTATTGGGTGGTGCAATTATCATCATCATCTACTTGGCATTTCTGTTCAGGTGTATAAAAATATTCAGGCGTTGCCCGTTTGCATTCGGTGCATTTTTGGCACTGGCACTAAGCTTTACGTTGGTAATACAGGCCGTAGCAAACATGGCAGTAAATGTAAACATCGTACCGGTTACAGGGGTAACGCTACCGTTGGTAAGTATGGGGGGCAGTTCCTTTTTGTTCACATGTGCAGCCATTGGCATTATATTAAGTGTAGCAAGAAACGTTGAACAATTGGAGGGTAAAGAAGAAATTCTCGATCCATTAATAACAAGGGAGAAGAAAGAAGAAGTAGTTGTTAAACCAGCTATATAACATCATTCAACTGTAGTGGCGTCGCACCCATCAACAGAAGAACAGGACTGGACTTTTATCGAAGCGTAGAATGAACAATTTTTAAAAAATAAATGAGCAAAAAAATTATCATAGCAGGTGGCGGTACAGGTGGGCATATATTCCCCGCCATAGCCATAGCCAATGCTCTGAAAAGTTTAGATAATGGAATTGAAATCCTGTTCATTGGTGCCAAAGGCAAAATGGAAATGGAAAAAGTGCCGCAAGCAGGTTACGAAATAAAAGGATTGGATATAGCGGGGTTCAACAGAAGTTCTTTGATAAAAAATATTGGCTTGCCATTCAAGTTGATTAAAAGTTTCTTTCAGGTAAGAAACATTATCAATGCTTACAAACCAGATGCGGTAATAGGTGTAGGTGGTTACTCCACTTTTCCTGTGTTGAAATATGCACAGAGCAAAAGCATACCAACCTTCATCCACGAAAGCAACTCATTTGCAGGCAAAGCCAACATGATGCTCGGAAAGAACGCAACAAAAATTTTTGTTGCCAGCGATGCAATGGATAATTTTTTTCCAAAAGAAAAAATAATGCTAACAGGCAATCCTGTTCGTAAAGCCATTGTTGATTCAAAGGTTACAAGAAGCGAAGCCATTAAGTTCTTTGGGCTAGATGAAACAAAGCAAACAGTATTGGCAGTAGGTGGCAGCTTGGGTGCAAGAAGCATCAACGAAGCACTGGCAACCAACTTGGATGAATTTGCAGACAACAACCTGCAACTCATTTGGCAAACAGGCAAAACAACTGCAACTGAATACAAAGCAAAAGCTGCTGGCAAACAGAATATCTGGTGCAATGATTTCATCACCCAGATGGAAATGGCTTATGCAGCAGCAGATGTAGTCATCAGCAGGGCAGGGGCCATGGCCGTAACTGAACTATGTGTAACAGCAAAGCCAACCATATTTGTACCGTTTCCATTGGCGGCAGAAGACCATCAAACAGTGAATGCAAAATACCTGGTTGATAAGCAAGCGGCCATAATGATAAAAGACAGCGAAGCAAAAGAGAAACTGGTAGCGACAGTGGTAGAGCTTTCAAAAAACGGAAACCTGCAGAACTGGTTAAAGCTAAACATTGCATCATTGGCAATAACCAATGCAGATGAAATAATAGCAAAGGAAATTTTAAAGACAATCGCATAAAGGCTCCGTAGGAGTTGATAATAGGAATGAGTGAACTAACAAAAAATAGTAACGTTTTACAGAACTCCCCTTTAGGGGATGGGGGCAAAATATATTTCGTAGGAATAGGTGGCATTGGTATGAGTGCATTGGCACGCTATTTCAAATCAAAAAACTGTTCAGTAAGCGGTTACGATAAAACGTCCACACCACTTACACAGGCTTTAGAAAGTGCAGGTATTGATATTCACTACAACGAAAACGTAGATGTCATTCCGAAAGATGTAGATGTAGTAGTGTACACGCCAGCTATACCTAAAGACCATAAAGAGTTGGTGTACTATCAAACCAACAACTACAAGGTTGTTAAACGTAGCGATGTATTGCAATGGATAACAGAAAGTTCTTTTAATGTATGTGTAGGCGGTACACACGGCAAAACCACTGTTACCAGTATGATTGCACATATACTGCGTGATACGGGTTACGGCTGCAACGCTTTTTTAGGTGGTATTGCTGCCAACTACAATACCAACTTCTGGAGCAGTGAAAGAAATGTTGCAGTAGTTGAAGCAGACGAATACGATAGAAGTTTTTTGAAATTGGTACCAGATGTGGCCGTTGTAACAGCAATGGATCCGGACCATTTAGATATTTATGGTACACCAGAAGAAGTAGAGAACGCCTTCATTCAGTTCTCGCAAAGGGTAAAACCCAATGGATGTTTGATAAGCAAATACGGATTGAAAAGAAGCGATGAACTAAAAGCGGCACATCATTATACATACAGTTACAATGATAGCAAAGCCGATGTTCATGCAGCAGATATAAGGGTTATAAACGGCAGCTATGTTTTTGATGTGATTGCCAAAGATTGGGTACTGCAAGATGTGGTACTCCACATGGGTGGCCTACACAATATTGAAAATGTAACAGCAGCAATAACGGTTGCCAAATATTTGAATATTGAGGATAGCAAGATAAAGCAAGCAGTAGAAACATTCAAAGGTGTTAAGAGAAGGTTTGAATACATCGTAAAGAACGAAGGGCATGTATTGATTGATGATTATGCACATCACCCAGAAGAACTAAGGGCATTGATAACAGGTGTAAGAAGCATATTCAGCGATAAAAAAATGACTGTTGTTTTTCAACCGCATCTCTTTAGCAGAACCAACGATTTGGCAACAGAGTTTGCACATAGCTTGGATTTGGCAGATGAAGTGATACTGTTACCCATCTACCCTGCAAGGGAACTGCCAATGGAAGGTGTAAATAGTGAAATGATTGTAAACAGAATGGCTTTAAGCAATACGCAAGTATTAAGCAAAGAAGCTATGAAAGATTGGGTAAAAGAAAACAGACCTGAACTATTGGTAATGGCTGGTGCAGGGGATATTGATGCATTGGTACAACCGATGAAAGAGATACTAAGCAAGTAGTAGTGAGTATTGATGAATGGAATTTGGAATTTAAATTTTGGGATTTTATAATATATGTGGAAGCAGAAGGCAATACAAGTTTTATGGATCATAGCAGGCATCGGGGTGGTGGTACTGTTGGGTGCCGCTATGCAACAAAAAAGCCATAAAACTTGTAGCGATGTGAAGATTGAAATTACCGGTGCAGAAGAACACATGTTTATTGATGAGAAAGACATCATGGAGATTCTGAACAATGGCAATGAAGTAAAAGGCAAAGAAGTTGCAGCAATTGACTTGAGAAAAATGGAAGAGCAATTGGAACAAAATCCTTGGGTAAAAAATGCAGAACTGTTCTTTGATAACAATCGGGTATTGACGGTAAGTATAGAAGAACGTCAACCTATTGCAAGGGTATTTACTACGCAAGGCAATTCATTTTATTTGGATACTGCTGGTACACGTTTGCCATTGAGCGATAAGCTAAGTGCCAGAGTGCCTGTGTTTACAAGCTTTCCAAGCGACAAGAAAATTATGGCTCAAAGCGATAGTCTGTTATTGCAAGATGTAATTACCATTGGTGCATATATTATAGAAGACAGTTTCTGGATGGCACAAACGGCACAGATTGACATTACACCACAATCAACTTTTGAATTAGTACCTGTTGTTGGCAACCATATTGTAGCCTTGGGCAAAGCAGATGATTTGGAGAATAAACTGAACCGCTTGTACACGTTTTACAAAGAAGCGTGGTTGCAGAACGGCATCAACAAATACGAGAAACTGGATGTGCAGTACAACAACCAGGTAGTGGCAGTAAAGAGGGGCAGTTATAAAACCATTGTGGATTCTGCCAAAGCTTCGCAAGTAGTAAGCGACTTGATGAATGCACATGCAGCAGATACTACCAACGCTATTTCGGTTGAAGCAGTGAACAGGATGAACAATACAAGAAGGGATACAGTGAGGCATGTGACCACACCACCCAAGCCTGCTGCACGTGCAAATGACAAACCGGTTGCAAGGCCTAGCACCAGCAATGCAAGACCTGCCCAACCAAAACCTCCAAAACCGCAAACGGGCAATCAGCCTAGAGCAGTCTTGGAAAGAAGGAACTAAACAAGCATAAACGCATTTTATTATAAACAACACCTTTTCGCAAACAACAAAAAACACATATCTATGAACCAGAATGATTCACCCATTATCGTTGGCCTCGATATTGGTACAACCAAAATTGCTGCAATTGCCGGTCGCAAAAATGAATACGGCAAACTAGAGATACTCGGCTTTGGGCGTGCCAACAGTAATGGTGTGCAACATGGTCAGGTATTGAACATCGATCAAACCATCAAAGCCATCCACCAGGCTTTGCACAATTGCTATGAGAGCAATCCCGACCTCGAAATCAGTGAAGTATATGTTGGCATTGCAGGCCACCATATCAAGAGTTTGCAAACCCGTGGCGACATGGTTAGGCAGGACCCTGAAAACGAAATACAGCGTTGGGAAATTGACCAGTTGATAGAAAATCAACGCAAGACTTTCATACCTGCTGGCGACCAGATCATTGATGTGATACCACAAGAATTTCATGTGGACAATATCCAGAACATCAAGCAGCCTGTTGGTTACAATGGGGTAAAGGTTGGCGCCAACTTCCATATCATCACAGGTGATAGGAATGCCATACGCAACATCAACCGTGCGGTTGAACGTAGCGAGTTAAAAACAAAAGACTTGGTTCTGCAACCATTGGCATCTGCAAGTGCAGTAATGAGCGAGGTTGATATGGAAGCAGGTGTTGCCATACTGGATATTGGTGGCGGTACTAGTGACCTTGCCGTTTTCTACGAAGGCATATTGAAGCATACTGCTGTTATACCTTTTGGTGGCGAGAATATTACCAACGATATACGCATGGGTCTGGGTGTGTTGAAGCAACAGGCCGAAGCCATGAAAGTGCAGTTCGGTTCTGCTTTGTCAGACGAAGCAAAAGCAAATGCCTTCATTACCATTCCTGGTCTAAAAGGAATGCCTGCAAAAGAAATCAGTGTTAAAAACTTGGCACAGATTATACAGGCACGTATGAGCGAAATATTGGACTTTGTTTCTTATCATTTAAAACAAGTTGGTTTAGATAGCCGTGCACTGAATGGTGGCATCATACTTACAGGTGGTGGTTCTCAATTGAAACATTTAATCCAGTTAACAGAATACACAACTGGTTTAAATGCAAGAATCGGTTTGCCGAATGAGCACCTGGCACCAAACCATATTGAAGAGTTGAAGAAACCAATGTACGCAACCTGCTTGGGCCTGATATTGAAAGGCTATAGCGATTACGAACACAAATACAAAGAGTTCAACGAAAAATTCAAGAAGGTAGAAGTGCCCAGGAACCTGAAAACAGATACTGTTGAAGCTGCACAACCCGTAGCTGTTGCAGAAGCAACTGAAACAACAGTAAACGTTGCAGAACGTGCACAGAAAATGAAGTTCTGGGACAAGTTCAAAAACAACCTGATTGATTTATTTAAAGAAGAAGAAGATAAAATGATTAGGTAAAAGCTACAAGAAGCAGGCAGAGCAAGCTTTCAGGTCTACGCTCATAACTTGCTTCCTGTTTCTTGAAACTTGATTTTTTATAATTATACTACTAACTATTCTACTTACTTACTAATCCATTAAACAAACAACTATGATACATTTTGATTTGCCGAAACAGAAATCGTCCATCATCAAAGTATTAGGTGTAGGCGGCGGCGGAAGCAATGCAGTAAACTTCATGTTTTCACAAGATGTTGAAGGTGTTGACTTCATCATTTGTAACACAGATGCTAAGGCTATTGAACAAAGCAAAGTACCTAACAAAATTCAGCTTGGGCCACACCTTACACAAGGTCTTGGTGCAGGTGCCAACCCAGAAGTGGGTAAAGCAGCAACTGAAGAAAGCCTGGAAGAAATAAAACGCATACTGGAAGTGAATACCAAAATGGCTTTCATTACCGTAGGTATGGGCGGCGGTACAGGTACTGGTGGTGCACCTATCATCTCCAAAATTTGTAAAGACCTTGGTATACTAACTGTAGGTATCGTTACAACACCTTTTGGCTTCGAAGGACCACGTCGCATGCTACAGGCACAAGAAGGTATCAACCAATTGAAACCGCATGTAGATACATTGCTTGTAATCAGCAACGACAAACTGCGTATGCAGTTCGGTAACCTAAAAATGAAAGAAGCTTTTACAAAAGCCGATAACGTTTTGGCTACCGCAGCAAAATGTATTACCGATATCATCAACAGCCGTGGCCATATCATTGTTGACTTTGCCGATGTATGTACCGTAATGAAAAATGGTGGTGTAGCCATATTGGGTAAAGCAGAAGTAGAAGGCGAAGACAGGGCACAACGTGCCATTGAAGAAGCGTTGAGTTCTCCTTTGTTGAATGATAATGATATCCGTGGTGCCAAATGGATCCTGATTAACATCAACAGTGCAGAAGGCGATGATGAATGCACCATGGATGAATTGGAAACCATCAACAACTACCTGCGTATGCAAGCTGGTGAAGACACCGATGTAATCGTTGGTACAGGTTATGACAACACGTTAGATAAAAAAATAGGCATCACTTTAATTGCTACTGGCTTCGATGCAAAAGACCCTTTTGCAAAACCGGTAGAAGCAAAGAAAGAAGAGCCAAAGCCTGAAAAAATTATCATGACTTTGGGTGTTGAAACCGAAGAGAAAAAAGAAGTTCCAGTAATTGCACAACAACCATTGGTTATTGAAGAAATGGATGTGTTTGCACCTACTATGATGGAACCAGTAATGACCCAACAACCACAGGCTCCTGTTGTTGCACAGTCACCTTTCATCTCTCACGACTTTTCCACCACTACTCCACAACACGTAGATTTACGAGCTGAAGTAGAAAAAGAATCTGCTACTTTACATTTCGAGTTAAGTACAGAAGAAACCATTGTTCCGCAGGCAACAATGCAACCAGAAGAAAAGCCGGTTGTTGAAGAGCAACCGCTTAACAATATCACGTTAACTGAAAGAGTTCAAGAAGCCGTTAATCCACTCAACAGCTTTTTATCCAAACCATCCAATATCTATGCAGAGCCTAACTATGAGAAGCCGTCGCAAATGTCCGGACATCTTATGGAACCCGCTCTTCCTGCACAGCCCATCAACGAGCTACCGGAGCTTGAGATGAAGTTGGTAGAAAGGGCCGAAACTCCAGAAGCGGCGGATGAAGCCTTGGTGAAAGCTCAACAGGAGAATCAAAGAAATATGTCTACAGAGGCACCGGCGATGCTGGACGATGTAGAGGAACATAAACGCAAAGCTGCAGAAAGGATACAGAAATTACGTAACTTATCCTTTAACGTAAATGCAGCCGATTCTAGTAATGAGTTTGATGCCGTTCCGGCTTACGTCCGCCGCAACATGGAACTCTTTGGTAACACATTGACTTCTGTAGAAAATTTCTACAGCAAGTACACGGTTAACAAAGATGAAAATGACAACACGCAAATTTCCACCATCAATACTTTTTTAGACGGCAAGAAACCGGATTAGTAGGCCGCATGTCATACTGAGCTTATAAAAGTATGACATACAAACAAGTCTCATCTTTGATTCTTTATAAGTGTTTTAGTTGTTGTTCCCCTCGGTGAAAATCGGGGGGATTTTTTTATGTAACCAGCAGACGTGCATACTTGAACTTCATAGGCGTCGCACCCATCAACGGTTGCAAAATATCCGTACCAATGTGTTACTTTTAATATATGTATTTCAACAATAAACTGCATCCATGTAATAAAAAAATGAAAAACGCCATCCGGTTTATTGTATTGTTTGTCATTATGGGTATGACAAACAGCTTACAAGCACAAAACAATATCATGTGCCTAACGGCCAATATCCCTATACCAGCTTCATTTGACACAGTGCCCGCGGCTGCTTTGGCGGATGATTATTATTTATGGGACAATGGAAAAGTGCTTATTGTAAAATTCATGAACGGTAGTATTCCCTTACAGGAAAAAACAAAAAAAATTGCCCGGCAATGGGAGCAGGCAGCCAATATACGTTTTGAATTTGTTACAACAGGCAACTCGCATATACGCATCGAGTTTAACAAGGAAGGGTTTATGCAAAGCACAATAGGCACATTGGCTGCGACGTGCCCGCAGGATAAGCCAACAGCTTTCATTGATACATCAGCATTCAATAACCAGGAGCTTATGCAAGGCATGGTATTGCATTTGTTTGGTCATGTATTGGGCCTGCAGGACGAAGTGTATGTGCCTAAAAACGGAAACAATTGGAATGCACAGGTTTTGAACAACTATGCCTCCACAATAAAACTATCCAATGCAACGGCCCAAGAAGTGATACAGGAAAAATATAATATCAACCATGCTAACTGGTTAAAGTACGATGGGCAATCCATCATGGCCTCACCCATCGTGAAACGATTGTTGGTCAATAGTTATCCAGTACGGTGGAACAGCAATATATCAACCAAAGACAAAGCCCTGATTGGCTTATGGTATCCTAAAAAAGCAGTCCATTACGATAATGCAGCAAAACCTTCCATAAACTTTACAGGTTTGAAAATGGCGAAAAGTGATTTCAAAAAAGGCATTTCATTCTTTCCTGTTTTTGATTTTGTGAGCAGGGGCAATGGCGTTGTTTCTTTTTTGCTGGTATTGGTTGATAAAGAAGGCAGGCCCATACAAACCTATAATCCCTATTATAATGTACTTAATCAAACTGGTACTTTCATACGGCCGCATTTTGTTGGGTATAGTGTGTCTGCAATCAATAAAAACAACCTGCAGGATATGGAACTGTTCATTCCTTCTTTTGCCATTGAGGGCATAAGAAAAGAAGATGGCCTATTTGCCATCTTCAAAGTGTTCTATCAAAATTTTGGCGAAGGGGTTTCGGGTTGGGTATATGTTTCCAAACCCTACGAAATAAAATAGGCATTACGCATTCACCGGCACACTATGCACGGCCGCTGCCATTTCCTTGATGAGTGAAAAATCCTTTTCAATGGCATTGCCCACAACAATAACATCAGCACCTGCCTTGCAGTTACGATAGGCTTTTTCGGGGTCAACGATACCACCGCCAACAATCAAGGGGCTTTCAATATGTGTGGCCACTTTTTCAATCATGTTTTCGGTAATGGGGCGTTTGGCTCCACTGCCTGCATCCATGTAAATCAGTTTCATGCCCAGCATTTCGCCAGCCATGGCAGTACACATGGCAATTTCATTTTTATCGGCAGGTATGGGTGCTGCGTTGGATATATAGGAAACCGTAGTAGGGGCACCGCCATCAATAACCATATAGCCTGTAGGCATTATTTCCAGTCCGCTCTTTTTTACAAAAGGGGCAGATACCACATGCTGGCCAATGAGCAATTCGGGGTTACGTCCGGAAATTAAAGAGAGATACAACAAAGCATCGGCATAACGGCTTACCTGCGAAGGCGAACCCGGAAAAAGTATAACAGGAATATCGCAAGCTGCTTTTATCTGTTGGATGCAATCGTCTAAATGATTGGAAATGACCAATGAGCCGCCCACAAAAAAATAGTCCACTTTGGCTTCCAAAGAAAGCGATACCAATTGTTCAATAGATGTGGCATCCACCTTGTCGGGGTCAATCAATACCGTGAAGGATTTCTTCCCTTGTTTCTTCTTTGCCGCAAATTGGTTATATAAATCCTGCTTCATTCAATTGATTATGTGATAATGCAAAAATGCAAAAAACTTTTTTCTTAATACGTTTTAACTCAAGATAATTCATTTTTCGTTGTTATTGAGCAATTTAGCGGCATTCTCGTCCAAAAACCAATACAAAACGCCTTTATTTTCCGGGTTTATTAATTGTGCCGGATAGTTTTCTATATCCTTTTTGCCCGTTGCCACTTCTTTCACAACAGCTGCTTTGTTACTACCAGATACGAGAAAAGCAATGGCCGCAGCCCGGTTTACAACGGGTGCGGTTAAAGAAATGCGGTACATCTGCTGTTCTTCCAGCCAGAAGCTTTTTACCCAGTTTTTTTGTTCATGCAATATTTGCGTGTGCGGAAATAGCGATAGTGTGTGGCCATTATCGCCCAGGCCAAGCAATACCAGGTCAAAAGTAGCAGGCTGGTTGTCGAAATACTGATGCAGTATTGCTTGGTATGCAGCGGCTGATGTTTCTGGTGGAAGCGTGGTATCGAAGGCATGGATATTGCCCGCCTGTACATCCACTTTGTTCAGCAAAATTTCATAAGCCATGCGTGCATTGTTCTGCTCATCCGAAAATGGAACAAAACGTTCATCACCCCAAAAAAAATGTACTTTCTGCCAGTCGATGGAGCTTTTATAAGGCTCCTGTGAAAGTAGTTGATACAGATTTTTGGGCGTACTGCCGCCGCTTAATGCAATAGTAAACCTGTCTTGTTTCACAAGGGTTTGTTGAATATATGCAACCATCCAATCGGCAATGCCGGTATTGAATGCATCAATGGATGGATATATGTGGAAGTTCATTATTTACTATTTAAACAATTTTTTACCGCTAAGACACAAGTTGACTAAGTAAGAAGAGGAAGGTTTTTCTTTGTGCCCTTCGTGCCTTTGTGGTCAACATCTTTCTGTTCTTACTATGAACATTTAAAATTGTTAGTTGAACATTGAGCATTCATAAAATGCATTACTCGCTTTTAAACGTATTGTGCACCGCCTGGTTAATCCATGTATAACCATCTTTCGCAATCAAAGATTCCGAATCTTCCGGACCCCAGGTGCCCGGTTGGTAATCCGGGAAATCGCTTGGCGTTTTCATCTGCCATGATTCCAGTATGGGCATAATCACTTTCCATGCAGCTTCTACCTGGTCGTCACGCATAAATAAAGTGGCATTGCCTTCCATTACATCCAGCAGCAATGTTTCGTAGGCTTCCGGTTGTGGCAGGTTGTAAGATGAATAACTGAACACCATATTCACCGGGTTCAATATCAAGTTTGGACCAGGGCGTTTTGCCTGGAAACGCAAGGCAATATCCATCTCCGGTTGAATGCTGATGGTCAACACATTGCTACGCCATGTTTCTGCAGCCTCCGGTGGAAAGGCAAAGTTGGGCGTACGTTTAAAATGTATGGTAATGCTGGTTGTTTTCTCCTGCAGGAACTTCCCGGTGCGTATATAAAAAGGCACGCCTTCCCAACGCCAGTTGTCAACGTACAACTTCAACGCAGCAAAGGTTTCCACGTTCGAGTTCGGGTTCACGTTATCTTCTTGTCGGTAGCCCTTTACTTTTTTGCCTTTGATCCAGCCTGGTCCGTATTGCCCACGCACACTCATGTTCTGTACTTCTTCTTTGTTTATCTTTCGGATGGCATTCAATACATCCACCTTCTTGTTGCGTATTTCATTGGCATCAAAATTCACGGGAGCTTCCATGGCAATCATGCATACCAGTTGCAGTATATGGTTCTGTACCATGTCACGCAGGGCGCCGCTTCTTTCATAATAGTCGCCACGGCCCTCAATGCCTATGTTCTCGGCATTGGTTATCTGTACATGATCAATATAGTTTTTGTTCCAAACAGGTTCTAGCAAAGTGTTGGCAAAACGTAATGCCAAAATATTCTGCACTGTTTCCTTACCTAGGTAATGATCAATACGGTAAATCTGTTTTTCTTTAAAGATGCTTTTCAGTAAGGTGTTTAATTCCTGTGCCGATTGCAGGTCGTGTCCAAAAGGTTTTTCAACAACAATGCGTGTCTTGCTACAGTCCCTACAATAATCTATGCTGCCCAAATTGGTGGCAATGGGTTTTACCAACTGTGGTGCAACTGCTAAATAAAACATGGCTGCAGGTGCACTGCCCCAATCTTTTTCTTTTTGTTTAATGATCTGTGGAATGATGCTGTACGATTTTTTATTGGTGGCATCCAATACCGCATACTGTATATGCTGCGAGAATTTTTTCCATTGCTTACTGGTTGCATCATCGTACTTGTTGCGGCTAAAGTTTTTAATGCCTGTAAGTATCAGTTTCCTGAAACTAGCATCCAGCATGGGTTTGCGGCCCATGCAGACAATATTGAAATTCTTCGGCATCAAGTCGTCCAAATATAAATTGAACAAAGCAGGCATCAGTTTGCGTTGCGATAAGTCGCCACTTCCGCCAAAAATAAAGATCACCGTATCTGTTACAATCTCTGTTGTATTTGCCATGTGTTTGTAGTTGTAATGCTATTGGGTTAAAGTTGTTAATGATGTATCAATGGTTCAACAGTCCCAACTTGTATTGAATGATTTGTTTTGTACAATCTGGTTTAGCCTTCCCACTCGGTATGGAAACTACCCTCTTTGTCTATACGTTGATAAGTATGTGCACCAAAGAAATCCCTTTGTGCCTGTATCAGGTTTACCGGCATCCGCTCATTGGTATAGGCATCCAAATAACCGATGGTGCTTGCAAAGGCAGCAGCAGCAATTTTATGGTTAATGGCAAGCGAGGTAAACTGTCTTAACCCGTCTTCTTTTTGTTGCAACAGCTTTGATATGGATTCATCCAGCAAAATATTTTGTAGGTCAGGGGCTTTTTGAAAAGCGTCATAAAAATTGCTCAACACTTTCGAGCGTATAATGCAGCCGCCCCTCCATATTTTAACCACCGATGCCAAAGGTATATCCATTTGCAATTGCGAAGATGCCTGCTGCAACATAGACAGGCCCTGTGCATAGCAAATAAGTATGGCTGCCTGTAAGGCATCACCTGCCATAGCAATAACCTGTTCTTTGGACAGGCCAGATGGATTGATTTGTTTGTTGTATAATTTGGAGGCAGCAACACGTTGATCTTTATAAACAGATAGGTCACGCATGGCAACAGCAATATCAATAGTGGGTATGCTTACAGGCAGGTCCATCGCTTCTTGAGATGTCCACTTACCTGTTCCTTTAGAACCTGCTTTGTCCAATATCATGTCCACCAGATCATTACCCGTAACATCATCTTTTTGTAAAAAGACAGCAGCGGTTATTTCAATCAAAAAACTTTGCAGTTCACCTTTATTCCAAGTGGCAAAAGTTTCGTGAAGCTCTTGGTTGCTCAAACCTGCCGAATGTTTCAACACGGCATACAGTTCACTGATCAGTTGCATAATGGCATACTCGATACCGTTGTGCACCATTTTTACATAATGCCCTGCTGCATGGTTGCCCATATAGGCCACACAGGCTTCGTTGTTTATTTTGGCACTTACAGCTTCCAGTACCGGTTGCAGTTGGTGCCAGGCACTCTTGTCGCCACCGGGCATAATGCTGGGGCCCCTTCTTGCACCCATTTCGCCGCCAGAAATGCCCATGCCCACAAAATGGAAACCTTTGCCCGACATATACTCCACACGTCGTTGCGTGTCTTTATAAAAAGAGTTGCCGCTATCCACCACAATATCGTCCTGCTCCAAAAAAGGTAATAGCTCTTCCAATACACTATCCACAATTTTACCTGCGGGTACCAGCATCAAAATCTTTCTGGGTGTTTTCAGCTTGCCGCACATTTCCTGCAAGGAGCCTGCTACTGCTACGTTTGGTGAGTTGTTCGCTTCCGTCAATAACGCCTGTGCAGTAACTGTGTTTTTATCAAAGCCAATAACAGAGAAACCATTGTCTGCCATATTCAATAACAAGTTCCTGCCCATTGTTCCTAAGCCAATCATGGCTGCATCATATTGCATAAGTGTAATCTATTTTTTTAAAGGTAATTATCTTTTGTATTACTAGCCAAGTTGTTGGATGCATGTTGCCCCTACATTAAAAAATTGTGACCAGGCGGTAATATGCAACAATAAGATTAGTACAAAAAATTCCGCATCTGGCAAGCTTTGTTTTCAACACATGCCCGGCATATATGTGGGTATCGCAGCAAAGCCAACGTGGCTATGAGGTGTAAAATTATTGGCTGTCCTTATCCACAAACTGTGGATTTTAAGGCCCTTGAATTGTCAACCCGGAAAGATATTTTCGTTAGCACGTAACAATTAGCTAACCTAAGCCCTTCGGAAACCGAAACCCATTATTTTCCACCTATAAATTCAATCATCACATGGCCAGCATCAGCAACCAACGCTTGCAGTTTAGCCGTCGCTTTACTAAAGAAGGCATCAGCCCCTTTGACCAGTTTGAGTACGATTACAGAACCAGTATCATTAAAAATCCTACTGGCGAAACGGTGTTTGAAATGAACAATGTAGAAGTGCCGAAACAGTGGAGCCAGATTGCCACCGATATACTTGCACAGAAGTATTTCCGCAAGGCAGGTGTGCCACAGGCAGATGGTAGTTTGGGAAGGGAAACTTCGGCCAAGCAGGTTGCCCACCGCATGGCCAATTGTTGGAAGGTTTGGGCAGAGCGTTATAACTATTTTGATACAGCAGAAGATGCAACTGTTTTTTATGAAGAATTGGTGTACAGCATCCTTAACCAAAGCTGTGTGCCCAACTCGCCGCAATGGTTCAATACAGGTTTGCACGAAAGCTATGGTATTACAGGCAAGCCGCAAGGGCACTATTATGTGGACCCTGCAGATGATGTATTAAAAAAATCGCAAAATGCATACGAACGTCCACAACCGCATGCCTGTTTCATATTAAGTGTAAACGATGATTTGGTAAATGATGGCGGTATCATGGATCTATGGGTGCGTGAGGCAAGGATATTTAAATATGGTAGCGGTGTTGGTACCAACTATTCATCTATACGTGGATCGCAGGAAAAACTGAGTGGTGGCGGCACTTCCAGTGGATTGATGAGCTTCTTGAAAATTGGCGACAGGGCAGCGGGTGCTATCAAATCGGGCGGCACTACCAGACGTGCAGCCAAAATGGTTTGTCTGAATCTTGACCATCCTGAAATAATGGAATTCATTAACTGGAAAGTGGAAGAGGAGAAGAAAGTATCTGCCTTGGTAGAAGCGGGTTACGATAACAGTTACGAAGGCGAAGCTTATGCAACGGTTGCAGGACAAAACTCCAACAACTCTATACGCATACCAAACGAGTTTTTTAAAGTACTGGAAGAAAACGGCGATTGGGAATTGAAAGCAAGAACCGATGGACGTGTAATGAAAAAAGTACCGGCCCGTGAAGTATGGAACCAGATTGCCTATGCAGCCTGGCGTTGTGCCGATCCGGGAACACAGTACGATACCACCATCAACGAATGGCATACCTGCCCACAAGGCGGAAGGATCAATGCAAGCAACCCTTGCAGCGAATACATGTTCCTAGACAATACTGCCTGCAATTTGGCTTCTATCAACCTGCGTAAATTCTTTGATGAAAGCAACAATACATTGGATGTGGAAGGGCTGGAATACATCAGCCGTTTATGGACCGTTGTATTGGAAGTAAGTGTATTGATGGCACAGTTTCCCAGTAAAGAAGTGGCTCAGCTTTCTTACGATTACAGAACATTGGGTTTAGGCTTTGCAAACTTGGGAACCATTTTAATGATTAGCGGTATTGCTTATGACAGCGAAGAAGCAAGGGGCATTGCTGGTGCAGTAAGTGCAATCATGACGGGTATTGCCTATAAAACATCTGCAGAAATGGCCAGCTTCCTAGGTGCATTTGCAAAATACGAAGACAACAAAGAAGATATGCTGCGTGTGATGCGTAACCACCGTGCAGCCGCTTACGATGCAAACGAAGCCTACGAAGGTTTGGAAATAAAACCACAAGGCATCAACGCAAAATACTGTCCGGAAAATTTATTGAAAAGTGCAACCAAAGCATGGGACGATGCTGTTCAAATGGGAGAGCAGTACGGTTACCGCAATGCACAAACAACCGTAATTGCACCAACAGGAACCATTGGCTTGGTAATGGATTGCGATACCACTGGTGTTGAGCCAGACTTTGCTTTGGTAAAATTCAAGAAACTAAGTGGTGGCGGTTATTTCAAGATCATTAATGGTGCAGTGCCCAATGCATTGAAAACTTTGGGCTATACGCAAAAAGAAATTGATGCCATTGAAAAATATGCAGTAGGTGCCGCAAGCTTTGATGGTGCACCTTTTATCAATAGCCAAACATTAAGTGCCAAAGGTTTTACGGCGGAAGAAATTGCGAAACTGAATGGTGCTGCAAAAGCTGCCTTTGAAATTGGCTTTATTTTCAACCGCTACAGCTTAGGCGATGCAACCTTGCAACGCCTTGGTTTTACAGAAGAGCAATACAGCGACTGGAGCTTTAACATGCTGGAAGGTTTGGGTTTTAGTGAAGAGGAGATTGCAGCAGCCAACGATTATGTATGCGGTACCATGACGGTTGAAGGTGCCCCTTATTTAAAACAGGAGCATTACCCTGTATTTGATTGTGCCAACAAATGTGGCAAGAAAGGTGAACGCTTTATACATGCACATGGTCATATAAGAATGATGGCTGCCTGCCAACCATTTTTAAGCGGTGCCATTTCCAAAACCATTAACCTGCCACATGAAGCAACCATCGAAGAAATTGCAGATTGCTACAAAATGAGCTGGGAACTTGGCTTAAAAGCAAATGCCCTGTACCGCGATGGCAGTAAACTATCGCAACCGCTAAGCACCAAAGGCGACAAAAAGAAAAAGAAAGGCGATGAAGAAACTGCTTCTGCTGAACTGCAAGAAACCAGTAACCAGCAACTGGCAACCAGTAACCTTGTTGACCTTGCTACTTTGTCAGATGAAGAATTATTGGTTGAGGTAAACAAACGTATGGCTGCTTCAACAGATACCAAATTGAAACGGCAGCTGTCGCGTATTGTGGAACGTAAAGCCTTACCAGCAAAGCGTCGTGGCTTTACACAAAAAGCAAAAGTGGGCGGGCAGGTTATCTTCCTCCGCTCTGGCGAATACAACGATGGTACCCTGGGTGAAATATTTATTGACCTATACAAAGAAGGTTCTACCGTACGCAGTATGATGAACTGCTTTGCCATTGCTATTTCCGTTGGTTTGCAATACGGTGTTCCGCTGGAAGAGTTTGTAGAGAAATTCGTGTTTACCAAATTTGAACCGGCAGGTATGGTTGACCATCCAAACATCAAAACAACCACCTCTCTGGTCGACTTCGTGTTCCGTGCATTGGCTTATGAATATTTGGGCAGAACAGATTTGGTACATGTACTGGATAAACCAGAAATAGGCAACACTGGTGGCGATGAAAGTGAAGTAACCATGTTGGGGCAACCGGAACTAAGCAATGTGCATGTTACGGCAGCGCCTGTTACCGCACACAAAACACAACGCACAGCCGTTAAAGCCGAAGCAAGTTTGGATGCAGTAAATGCGGCTGCTAAAAATATGCAAAGCGATGCACCGCCTTGCAATACCTGCGGACATATAACCATACGTAGCGGTACCTGTTACAAATGCCTGAACTGCGGTAACAGCATGGGTTGCAGTTAAGCATTACAACTATTGTATAAAAATGAAAGCCATCTTTACAAGATGGCTTTTTTATTGAAAATACTTTCTACAATCCTATAATTATTGAGGCAAGCTGGCATTACTTTATAAGTAGTAATTAGGTTTGAAACGCAATCTTATTACCAGTGTCAGCCTGAGCTTGTTGAAGACATTTTAAAATGAACATTGATCAGTTTCGACAGGTTCAACCTGGCAATAAATTCAAACTGTATCACCATCTTCCATACAAATTTTGGTCAACCAGATATTTCAAGCTAAATTTGAAACAACCCTTTAAGAAAACACCTAGTGGAAAATACCATTCAACTTCTGATAGTTGAGGATGATTTATTAATTGCCCAAGACTTACAAGAAATCCTGGAAGAGGTAGCCTATCAAGAAATTTTTAAAGCCCGTAACTATCAACAGGCTGTAGATATTCTGACTTCCCAAAGCATTGATTTTGTTTTGTTGGACATCAATCTCAACGATTCATTGTCGGGCATAGAACTGGCAAACCATATTAACCAACACTACCAGATACCGTTTATTTACATTACTTCGTATTCCGATGCAGGTACCATTGCCAGCGTAAAACAAACAAGACCAGCAGGCTTTTTATTGAAACCTTACAGTAAGGAACTGTTACTTGCAAAAATTGAAATTGCACTGTTCAATTACTCCAATAAATTGAATGCTGCGGAACAGCAGTTAAATACACTGGCTGCTTCAGATGCAGAAACGGACCTGGTGATCAATAACCATTTGCTTATAAAAAATAATTACCGCTACATTAAAGTGCCTTTGTCTGACATTCTATGGTTTGAATCGGACAGGAACTATGTAGAAGTAAAGACATCGGAAAGGAAATACACCATCCGCTGCTCCCTGAAAAAACTAACGGAACAGCTTCCTGAAAATGGGTTTATAAAATGCCATAAACAATTTATCATTAATGCAGCTCATGTGGAGAGCTTTAGTGCAAACCTGGTTTTTATAGCAGGCCAGGAAATACCCATAGGCCGCAATATGCAAAGCGATGTGTTCAATAAATTAAAATATGCATCCATATGAGAATGCTCTGTTGGATGATGATATATATGTTGCCTTTAATAGCAACTGCACAAAAAACAAATCTGGATAGCCTTGTTCATGTTACAACAGGCATGAAAGACGATTCTTCTAAAGTGATCAATCTCATTACTGCATCCAATAAATTCAGGGTAGAAAAAATTGATTATCCCAATGCAAAAAAGTATGCGGCACAGGCATTGCAGCTATCTGCTAAAACAGGCTTTGCAAAAGGCATGTTTAAGTCAACCATTGCACTGGCGTATGTAACAAGGGATATGAGCCTGCACATGGAAGCGATTGATCTTTTAAAGAAAGCCATAGCCATTTATGAAACCAATAAAATATTGGCCGCAGATGAGACCTTGCATGTAACGCATATATACACATATACTGCACTTGCAGACCTGTACACCTACTTGCCCGATTACAAAAACGCACAGCAATACGCTTTTAAGGCAGTGGATTTGTCTGAAAAATATGGTATTGGCATTGGGCAATGTTGGATAACCCTGTCCATTATTTTTTCCAAGCAAAAAAATATGGAAGAAGCAAATAGCTATGCATTAAAAGCGGTGGAGTATTTTAAACAGAAAAGTGCTTTTGATGACCTGGCAAGGGCTTATGCTTTCTTGGCCAGGTATGCCTATACTGCCGATGATTTTTCAAAAGCCATAGATTATTACCTGGCATCGTACGAAACCTATAAACAGGCCAACAGCCTGTTTGGTATGCGTATAGCATTGTATAACCTGGCAGAGATTTGCCTGAAGACAAAAGACTATGAAAAGGCCGATTATTATATTGATGAAACCTTGAAAATAAATAGTGTTTCCAGCGATGATGTTGTGTACATTTTCTACATCAATCAACTGAAATTTGAAATAAACCTCAATAAGAAAAATTACAGCGAAGCCATCAACGTAGGCAACCTGTTACTGGATTATGCAACCAAAGAAAAAAACCTACGCAAAATAAGTGCAGCTTACAGTAACCTGTTTTCGGTATACACCGCTACAAAAGATACTGCCAACGCATTTGTGATAAGCGAAAAGATAAGTGCTTTGAAAGATAGCCTGTACAATACGGATATGGCAAAAAGTACTGCTGATTTAGCCAAGAAATATGAAACCGAAAAAAAGGAGCAGCAGATCTTTTTTCTGGATAAGGAAAACAGGCTGAACCAGGACAAACTCAGCAAGGAAAAAGCTTTATCTGTTTCGCTGCAAAACGAGAACCTGCTAAAAGAAGGGAAACTGTATCAGGAACACTTATTGGGTGAGGCACTGGAACGTGAAAACAATTTAAAAAACAATGAACTGAACAGGGAGAACCTGCTTAACCAAGCCCTGCAATCACAAAACAAATTGATGGCCCAAAATATCAAGAACCAGTCTTTGATACGTTGGTTGATGATAGCCCTGCTTATCGGGTTCACGGTTTTTGGCATCAGCTACTACAGCAATTACAAAAGGCAAAAAAAGGATAATGTCAAAATACTTAAGCAGAGCGAAGAGCTAAAGACCTTGATGAGCGAAGTACATCATCGCGTTAAGAATAATTTACAGGTAATAGTTGCCATGCTACGTATGCAGGCCCGGAGTATCGATAACCAGTTTGCAATTGATGCTTTGGTGAATTCGGAAAACAGGTTGCAGACCATCGCAATGGTTCATGAAAAATTGTATAAATCCGATACCTATGGACAGGTTTCATTGAAAGACTATCTTGGGGAACTGATGGAGGTATTGGTAAGGCAATACCAGAAACCGGCATTGTCTTTTACCTACAATTTATCTGTAAGTAACGAATTGTTTACCAATTTAGATACAGCCATACCCGTGGGCTTAATTGTAAACGAACTGGTGACCAATTCATTTAAACATGCTTTTGGCAACATCAACCAGGCATATATACATATTGAATTGAATGAAATACAGGATGATACCTATCAGTTAATTGTACAGGATAATGGCACTGGTTTGCCCCATGGTCAGCTTCCCAAGCAATCAGCCAGTCTTGGCCTAAAACTGGTACGTTTATTTACCGAACAATTAAATGGTACCATACAGTACAGCTTCAACAAGGTTTCCAGCTTCACCATAACTTTCAAACCGCTTACTGCTTAATACGCAACTGTATCCAAATAACAGTTGTGGGGATGTTTTAAAAGTCAACTGCCAGCACATTATATACAAAAAGCCGCATTTCGTCCCACTTGTTTTAGTATGTCTGTAACCAAAAGTAATTTGGCTTGTTATAACAACCGTTACCTACCAAACAAGCAACTTATGAAACTTTTCTACAAATCTGTGACCACAGGTTTTTTACTGGCATTCTTGCTAATTACGCAAACAGTCTCCGCACAATGGAGCAGTAATACTGCAACCAATACACCGATAGAAGTGTATCAGCCAACTTCAACACAAGCCTATAATCAGCAAACCGTTAGCGATGGTGCTGGCGGTACATTTATTACCTGGATGGATAGCCGTTCCGGTAACTACGATGTGTATGCACAGTACCTTGATGCAAGTGGTGTGGCCCAATGGACCACCAATGGTGTGGCAGTATGTACCGCATCGGATATACAAACCTATCCCAACATCATTACCGATGGGGCTGGTGGTATTATCATTACCTGGCTGGATAAACGGAATGGCAACTGGGACATCTATTCCCAAAAACTGAATGCAGCAGGTGCAGCACAATGGACCGCCAATGGTGTGGCCATCAGTACAGAATCGCATAACCAGGGAACATTGTATGGCTATGGAGGCGAAAACGGGATGAAGATGACCACCGATGGTTCAGGCGGTGCCATTATTGTATGGAACGATTTCAGGGCTGCCAATAATTTCTGTAGTATCTATACACAAAGGATCAACTCAGCAGGAACAGTACAATGGACTGCCAATGGCGTTGCTCTTTATACTTCTTCAACCAATACCAACTATCCACCAAACGATATGTCCATTCTTGCAGATGGATCCGGCGGTGCATTTATCCTTGCATCAGAAAACAGGACTACGGATCCTGATAACCATGATTTGTATGCTTACAGGGTCAATGCTTCAGGAGTGTCGCAGTGGACTGCAAGCGGAGTAGCCATTTGCACAGCAACAAATAACCAGACGGGTCAATCAATGGTAACGGATGGGTCAGGTGGATTTATCACCACTTGGATAGATGGCAGGATCAATAATTACAATAATTTACAATTATATACCCAACGTGTCAACGCATCCGGCGCTGTACAATGGACTGCCAATGGAATAGCCCTTACAGGTAGTTTAACCAATAATACCAATAGGCAAAACCAACACATTGTTTCAGATGCTGCCAATGGTGCCATTATTTCTTGGGACGATAACAGGAACGGAACCTGGGATGTGTATGCACAAAGAATCAATAGTGCTGGTGCAGTACAGTGGACAACCAATGGCGTAGTAGTATGTGGTGCCACAGGCGACCAATCCTCCAATAACATTACTACCGATGGCAGCAGTGGTGCCATTGTTACCTGGACAGATTCAAGAAGCGGAACACACGTATATGCCCAAAAAATAAATTCGGCAGGTGCTGTGCAATGGACAGCCAATGGTGTGCAGGCAACTTCGGGTAATGGAGAGGGTGCACCCGTAATCAGCACCAACTCCGCTGGTGGTGCAATTGTAGTGTTTACCGAAAACAGGTACAGCATCTATGTTACATCCATCTCTGCACAAAACATTAATGCCAATGGTACATTCGGTATACCGCCTGTGCCACCAACCATTACTTCCTTTACACCAACATCTGGTGTGGTTGGTACTTCCGTAACCATTACCGGAACAGGTTTCAATACAACAGCCGCTAACAACATAGTATATTTTGGGGCTACCAAAGCTACTGTTACGGGCACGCCTACTGCTACAAGCATTACGGTAACTGTACCTGCAGGTGCCACTTACGCACCTATTTCGCTATTGAATACAACAGCGGTTTATTCTTGTGTAAGCAGTGCAAGGTTTGCACCGGTATTTGCACCAAGCAAAACAAATATTTCAGTCAATGATTTTGCTACAGTAGTAACAACCAGCATTGCTTCACCTACAGGAATTTACAGGGCCGTAAGTGGTGACCTTGATGGCGATGGCAAACCTGATATAGCCTTTGCAAACAGAAATGGCAGCGGCATCACTGTTATGCGTAATACCAGTGCTTCTGGCTCGGTAAGTTTTGGTACAAGACAGGAATTTAGTACTTCCTATCAGGAACCTATGACCGTAACATTAGCTGATGTGGATGGCGATGGCAAACTGGATCTTGTTGTGCCATGTGGAAACCTGAATGGTGCCGGTCTTGCAGTTTTATTGAACAACAGTTCATCGGGAACGATCAGTTTTGCGCCATCTATTGGTATGTCAATAGATCAAGGCAATGCTTCTGTTGCCGATTTTGACAAAGATGGCAAACCCGATATCGTGTTAACATCTGGTGACCGTTTGGCTATTTACAGGAACACCAGTACAGGTGTAGGCAATTTCAGTTTGGCTGCCCCTGTATATACAGCCAATGGTACCATGAACAACTATGTTTCTTCTACGCATACCATTGCAGATATTGATGGCGATGGCAAGTTGGATATTGTAAGTGGAAACGGTAACAACATGATTGTATTGCTGAATACAAGTACAGGAACAGGCAACATTAGCTTTGCTGCTGCAACCAGTTTTGCTACAACGAGCAATGTGTACAGGGTAGTAGTAGGCGATTTCAATGGCGATGGCAAAATGGATGTTGCTACCAGCTCTTCATACAGCTCGGCAAATACCAAATTAAGTGTTTTCCAAAACACCAGTTCTGTAGGCAGCCTCAGCTTTACCAGAAGTGAATATGATTCCTACGACCCAGGTGAATTAATGGTTGCCGATATTAATGGTGATGGCAAAGTAGATATTGCTTTAAGCAGTTTAGTATTTAATACATACAATACAGCGTTGGGTGTGTACCAGAACACCAGTTCCACAGGTGCCGTTTCATTTGGTGCCAGGATAGCGGTAGGACCGGTCAATTCTTTCTCCCCTTATTTTGCCTCAGCATTTGATATTGACGGAGATGGCAAGCCAGATGTGCTAACTTCGAACGACAATTCTTATTCTGTGTTCCGCAACCTGTCTGTTGTAAATGTATGGACAGGAACAAGCAGCACTGCGTGGGGTACAACTACCAACTGGAGTGCAGGCACTGTACCAACCAGCACCGACGAGGTAAGCATACCATCAGGTACCACTTACGCCCCTACATTTAGTGCAGCACCTGCAACCATTGCAGGCTTGGGTATTGCAAGCGGTGCAACATTAACCAACAGCAGTATATTAACCGTTTCAGGTGCATTAACCAATGCCGGTACCATTACCGGTGGTACATTCAATGTTGCCGGCAACTTAACCAATACAGGTACTATTATCAATAACGTGGCATTGAACTTAAATGGTTCATCTGCCCAAACCATTTCCGGTACAGGTACCATTAAAAACCTTACACTAAACAATAATGCAGGTGCAACCATAAGCAGTGGCACCACTTCCATAACAGGTACCTACACACCTACCGCTGGTATATTAACAACCAATGGCCTGCTTACTTTGGTAAGCAACGCAAGTGGCACAGCCAATATAGCAGCAGGTAGCAGCAGCGGCAACTATATATCGGGTAACGTAAACGTGCAACGTTATGTACCCGGTGGCGGCCTTGCTTCAGCTTCGCCAAGCAAAAGGGCATACCGCTTTATAAGCCATCCGTTCAGCACTTCCATTGCCATTAGCCAATTAAAAGGCACTACTGGTTTTGATATTACAGGTGCAGGCGGCAGCACCAATGGCTTTACAACTACTGCTTCCAACAATCCATCTGTATTTTGGTACAATACCACTGCAGGTAATGGTAACACAACAGCCGACCCGGGTTGGACAGCTTATACAACAGCCACCAACTCAACCAACGGCAATGCCAATGCATGGAACACCTATCAAGGTGTCAGGGCATTGGTAAGGGGTACACAGGGCCAAGGTTTGGATGGCAGTACCGCTTATACAGTTGGCAGCCCAACAGTTGCATTAACAGGTGCATTGAATATGGGTGATAAGACTGTTAGCCTTGTAAACAGCGGTGCCAACTGGAACCTAGTGGGCAACCCTTACCCATCTGCCATAAACCTTAACCTTGCCACAAGAACAAATGCAAGCAATTTTATTTATGTATGGAAAGTGGATCAAGGTGTAAGGGGTGCTTATTCAATAGCACAGAACATTGGTACTACAGCATACAACCTTCCGGCCTATAGTGCATTCTTTATACAATCTACAGGAAGCACGCCTAGCATTGCTTTTCACGAAACAGATAAAACTGCAAGTGTAACTTCGGATGTGCTGTTTAGGAATGCAACGGTAAGCAATACCTTAAAGATGAGATTGGAAAGTGCAGATGGCAGTATCTTCTGGGATGAACTGAATTTCAATTTCAACAAAGACTACAAGGATACCAAAGAAGCCGAGATTGACGGTCTCAAAATGTTCAATCCCGATGTGAGCTTATACAGCATCACCAGCGATAACGAAAAATTATCGGTTGATGGCAGGTCAATAAAAGAAGATGCAATTATACCATTGGGCCTTGCAACAGCACAGGCAAGAAGCTTCAGGTTTATTGTAACGGAACTGAACAATGCAGCGGTTAACGAACAGTCCACCGTTTACCTAAAAGACAAATACCTGAACACACTTACCAAATTGGAAACAGGCACTACCTATGACTTTGCAGTTACTGCAAATGCTGCAAGCCAGGGCGAACAAAGGTTTGAGCTGGTACAAAAAGTATCGCCTGCTTTGGCAACCAATAGCAACTTTACTGTAAAGGTTTCACCAAACCCGGCTACCGATGTGTTAAACATCAACTACGATGGCCTGAACAATACAGCAACCACCACCATTAAAATAGTGGATATGAATGGTAAGGTTATGCAAACCATTGAAGCCGGTAAAGTACTTTTAGGTAACCAAACCATTTCTGTAAAAGGCTGGAGCAACGGTATGTACAATGTACAGTTACTGAATGGCGACAGTAAAAAAACAGTCACTGTTATCAAACAATAAACCTAACCGCTCCATTAACCCAATCATTTATTATGAAACTGAAAATATCAACCACGCAGCTAGTAACTTTTAGTTTACTGTTCGTACTTTTTATGCTTCCCTCCTTATTGCATGCCCAACCAGGTTTTGGCGATGATACGGATGACGTGCCCATTGACGGCGGCCTATCCTTACTGGTAGCCGCAGGTGTGGGCTATGGTGCAAAAAGGTTAAAGGAAAAAAAGGGAATGAAAGCAGCCAAATAAGTTGATCCCTATGGTACTATTACAAGCCTGTCCTGTAAAAGGGGCAGGCTTTTTAATGCCTGCCCTTATTGCATTGCCAGTAAATAGAATGCAGCTCCAAAAATTCTTTCTATACATTTGCTGCATTCAAAAATTCATATGCAGTTCAGTTTCTCGTACAATAAAAGCAAGACCTTACAGGCACTACGTTACCATTTCATCTCCCGCAAGGAAATAAAAGTGATGATGATTTTGGTAAATGTATTTGCGGTTGTTTCGGCTATTCTGTTTTACACCAAAAAAATAAGGCCCGAACCTTTTTTGCTGGGCTCTGCAATATGGGTATTCATGATGCTGGCAATCTGGTATATATTGCCCTTTAGCATTTACCGCAAGGCAGCAACCTTTCAGGACCATTTTACCATACAGTTCCTAGACTCGGCGGTGCATCTGGAAAACAGCAGGGGCTATACCAATTGGACCTGGAACCAGTTCTCCCGTTTTTTTGAGAGCCCGCATTTCTTCCATTTGTATTTTGATGAGAAGTCTTTCTTTCTTGTACCAAAAGAAAACATGCCCGATGAAATGCGGCATGAACTTAGGGCCATGTTAGATGCCAGGGTCGGCACAAAAAAATAACAGGAGCGTTTTACAGTTCCTTTTCCATTACATAATGCGGAATGGTCACTTCAAAAAATTCATTGCCAACCGTTTGGTAACCCAGTTTCTCGTAAAAGCCAATGGCATTTTTACGGGCATGCATGTTTATCTTCTTAAAGCCCCTGTCCCGTGCGATATTTTCTGCAAAATTCATCAGTACCCTGCCAATGCCCTTGCCCTGCAAGCCGCTGGTAACGGCCATTTGACGCAGCCGTACCGTTTTCTCGCCCTCTTTGGTTAGCAGGCAGCAACCTTCCATAATATCATCGTCCTCAAAACAGCCAATCAAAATATCATCTTTTTCCCTTGCCAGTTCTTCCGGTGTAAACGAAAGGCCTAATGGCTTGCGTAATATCTGCATCCGCAGGTCCACCATTTGCTGGTATTCCTTGGAACCGTGGTAAAGAATTTTTAGTGCCATAGTTGTTAGTGTGGGCTTACAAGATAATAATCATTTTTAAAATAAGCAGCGAAACACGGAATTATTAGTTGGATCAAGATGTTGCTTCAGACGAAATAGGTACTGTGTAACCAGCCAATGAACACGATTCAACTGCATGGGCGTCGCACCCATCAACAGGTGTACATACTTGAACTATATGATAGGAGAGGCCTGTATAGAAAGGAAATACCGGGTTAATGATTGTGCATTAACGCTCCATGGCCTTTTTCTTCTTCTTGGTTGGATTGTACAGGCGGTTGGCTTTTTGTACCAATGTCAAAAACTCTGTCTGCGAATAATCGGCAGTGTTTACTGCTGTTTGGGCAAGATTCAGCACATCTGTAAAGGAATAGCCTGTTGCATATTTGGACAGTTTCAACAAACTGCCAAACATGGCTACCGATGCGGCAAAACGTATGGATGGATCTGCTTTATAGATGTCTTCAATTTTATAATGCACATCAAACCGCTGCACTTTTGTTACATCTGTATTGGGTATCTTATACTGCAATACTGCTTTTGCAAAAACTACGTTGCTGTCAACTGTTGTATTTTTTGGGGTCACTTCAAATATGGCAATCATAGAGTGGCCACTGCCTACTTCGCCACCTTCCAGCTCGCTTGTGCTGTCTTCTACCGAAGCCTTCCTGTTGTCAAAGCCAATCAAACGGTATTCCTTAACCGCATCCGGATTGAAATTGATATTCAAGAAAGCATCATTGGCCACTGTGTACAATGTTTTGGTAAACTCTGTTACCAGTACCTTCTGTGCTTCTTGCAGGTTATCTATATAGGCAAAATTGCCATTGCCTTTTTTGGCAAGTGTTTCCAGTTTACTGTCTTTATAATTGCCCATGCCAACACCAAGGCAGGTAAGGTAAATGCCCGATTGGCGTTGCTGTATAATCAGCTCCTCCAACTGCTTCTCCGATGTTTGCCCTACATTGAAATCGCCATCGGTAGCCAGTATCACACGGTTATTGCCGCCTTTTATAAATGTTTCCTTAGCAGAGTTATAAGCCGAACTAATGGCCCCTTCGCCGGGTGTGTCGCCACTTGCAGTCAATGAATCTATCACCGATTTTATTTTCTGCTTTTCCGCACCACTTGTGGGGTTCAATACCCTTGCCACACCGCCGCCATATATAACAATGGCTACGGTATCCTTTTCACGCAGGTTGTCTGTAAGCATATTGAATGCACTTTGCAACAAGGGCAAACGGTTGGGCTTATCCATTGAGCCAGATACATCAATTAAAAAAACAAGGTTGCTTGCAGGTACGGTATCAAGGTTCAGTTTGGGTGCGTTCAGGTTCAGGAAAAGCAACTGGTTGCCTTTGTTCCAGGGGCAATTGGTTACATAGCTTTTGCAAGAAAAGCCGTCTTTACGGGATGATTGTTTATTGCAACTGAAGCTAAAGTAATTCAGCATTTCTTCAATCCTTACAGCATCTGTTGGTACCAGTACTTCATTATTGATAAAGCGTCTTGCATTGCTATACGATGCACGGTCTATGTTTAATGCAAAACCTGTTTCGGGATACTTCTTGGCATCTACATAATCGTTTTCAATAAGGCTGCTATAGCTTTCGCCCATGGCACCAAAAAGCGATGTATGCTCCTTCAATAGGTTCTTTGTAACGGAACTGAGCTTGTTCTTCATGAGGCTTGCGGTTGCAACCGTCATCTTCATTACAAGCGATTGGTATTTTCTGGACTCAACTGCTTTTTTGGTTATTTCATAACCCTGATAGGTAAGTGTAATGGTATCTATTTCCAGGTTGGTAGGAATGCCAAAATAGCCCGAGCTGCCACTATTATATGAGTAATTGCCTTTGGAGTAGAGGTTGATTTTTACATCGGGCATAAGCCTGCCTTTCTCATCCTTTACCTCGCCCCGCAAATAGTATTGGGCGTTCAGATGAAGGGCAGTCAGGGTTATCAGCAATGCAAGCAACGCTTGTTTCATTGGTTAGGCGATGGGTTTAACCTGAAGATAACGCTGAAAAAGCCAAAATAATATACGCAGTGGGCAATCTTTACAAAAGATTATGCATTGCTAAGCTGGTAAATTTCGCGGATGTTACGTCCAAGACCGTCATAATCAAGTCCGTAACCCAGTACAAATCTGTTTTCAATTACAAAGCAGGCATAGTCAATAGGTACTTCAAACTGTCTTGGTTCTGGTTTGTCCAACAGCACGGCCACTTTTAATGATGCTGGTTGTTGGTTGTGTAGCTGTGGTAAAAATGTATGGAGTGTTTTGCCGGTGTCTATAATGTCTTCCAGTATCACCACGTGCCTGTCCTTGATGTCCATGTCAAGACCAATGGCAGTAATAACCTGTCCTGATGATTTGGTGCCTTTGTAAGAAGCCAGTTTTATGAAACAGATTTCGGCTTCAAAGTCCAACTCTTTAAAAAGGTCCGATGTAAACATGAACGATCCGTTCAGTATTGCAATAAACAGTGGACGTTTGCCTTCGTAATCGGCTTTTAGCTGGGCTGCCAGTTCCTTTATCTTTTCAATAATAGTCGCTTCTTCAATAAAAGGTACAAACTCTTTATCCAATACTTTTAAAGGCATAAACAGAAGTTGATGAAATGATGATTATTTGGTTGCCTTTACAGGCGTGATGGGGCGAAGATATATTTTTTCACCTTTCTTTACCTGGCTTCCTTTTTTAAGTTTGTTGTACGTTAATAAACTTTCCAACTGCACGCCTTCAGACTGGCAAATGTCATGTATGCTTTCGCCATCTTGCACAACGTGAAAGTCGGTAGCACCTTTCTTTAATTTCTTTTCTACAAAAACCAAACGGTCTATGTCCAATACATCCATCTCCTGTATGTCATTAAACTCAAGCAGTTTGCTTAAGGTAATACCAAACTGGTTGGCCAGCGACAGCAGCGATGTGCCTTCTTTTGCATAGGTGGCTTTTACATGGTTAATGGTCAATATGCCTTCGGGATATTTGCTCTGCTTTTTTGCAAGGGCATCGGTTTGCTTCACCGCTGGTGTGATAACGGTTTCGGAAGTGCTATCTATCGGCTCTTCTTTTTCTTCTTCCTTTACTGCAATGGGTTCAATTATTTTGGTATCAACTGCTGTTGATGCCATGCTGCTGTTTGCATCATTATCGTTGTTGCCTTTTTGCTTTAGGGCAAGTAAAGTGTATTGCTGCAGGTTGTAGTTGCTGATCAATTGTATCAACCTTTGCGGGTAGTCTTTTTCTGTTGCATAGCCTGCTTTTTTCAGCCCCTTTGCCCAGCCTTCATAATCTGTAGGGTCCAGTTTAAACAAAAACGCATACCACTCCCTGGTCTTTAAAAATTCTGAATGGTCCTTATAGCTTTCCGCGGCAGAGGTGTAGGCCCTAAAGCATTCGCCCCGTGCATCGTCATCATGGTACACTTTATCGCCCGTCCAGTTTTCTTTGCACTTGATGCCAAAATGGTTGTTGCTTTTCTGGCATAGTTCGCTTTGTCCATAGCCGCTTTCCAACATGCCCTGTGCCAGTGTAATAGATGCAGGCACGCCACCACGCAACATTTCGGCCACGGCAATGTCTTTGTACATATCAATGTATTGCTGTGCCTTTTCTTTTTGTGCAAAAGAAACAATGGTCAATAACCAGCATGCAACCATCAATAATAATTTTTTCATTGTACTTTCTTTTTAATGAGTAACAAACCGTCGCGTACGGTTAGTAAAACTTGTTCTGTCCTGTTGTCTTTTGCTACATGCTCATTAAATGCATGAATGGCTTTTGCACTTTTGCCTTTTATTTCCTCTTCCAGAACCTGGCCATGAAACAGCACGTTGTCTGCAATAATGATACCCCGGGTATTTAGCTTAGGCACAATCAGCTCGTAATAATCGGTATAGGCTGTTTTGTCCGCATCAATAAAAACAAGGTCCCATTCCATATCCAATTGGGGGATGATTTCCTGGGCATTTCCGATGTGCAAATTTAGCTGGTTGCTGTATTTTGAGTTGCTAAAATTTATCCTTGCCGTGTTGGCATCTTCTTCCCTTAATTCTATGGTATGCAATTGCCCTTGCGGGTGGATGCCTTCAACCAAGCAAAGGGCACTGTAGCCCGTAAACGTGCCTATTTCCAAAATATTCTTTGGCTGCAGGATGGAGCTTAAAAATGTTAAAATTTTTCCCTGCACATGGCCGCTGAGCATGTGTGCATGGGCGTGTTGCTGGGTTTGTTCGTTTACCTGATGCAATAGCCCGTCTTCTTTCGATGTAAAGGCGGCTGCATATTGTTCTGCTAATTGGCTGATGAGTTCCATTTTGCAAAACTAAGGTTTTGCTTTGGCAGGTTTTGAAATCAGCAATAATCCAATAAAAGTCAACAGGCCATTGATGATCAATAATTCAATGCCTATTTGGTAGCCATTGAACCAGTCTTTGGCATGGGCACTTAAAAAATACGACAGCACCGGTGCAACAAGACAAACAAGCGTTACCACGAACGAGTTGGGCAATTGTTTTTTGGTCAATATGCCAAATGCAAACAGACCCAATAATGGGCCATAAGTATAGCCTGCCAGGTCGAGTATCTTGTCGATAATGCTATTGTCGTTCAGTTTGTAGAATACCATGATGCAGATAAGGAATATGACTGCGAAACTTAAATGCACGGTAAGCCTTGTACTTTTTTGCTGTTTTTCAGTAAGGTCTTTTCTTTCACGCAACCCCAATATATCGATGCAGAAAGAAGAGGTCAATGCAGTCAGGGCACCGTCGGCACTGGGAAAGAGGGCCGATATCAATGCAATGATGAAAATGATGCCGATGGCTGTTGGCAAATAGTTCAAGGCTACTGAAGGGAACATACGGTCACCGATAATATTGGTGCCTTGTAGCAGAAGTTCTTTTTTACCAGTGACTGCATTCAGCTCGTACACTGCACCATTGCTGGTTGTGTATAGGTACAGCAAGCCGCCCAGCATCAGGAACAGGAACAGTACGGCAAACAATACAATGGATAGTGTGATGACGTTCTTCTGCGAATCGCCCAGTTTTTTTACGCTGATGTTTTTTTGCATCATTTCCTGGTCAAGACCCGTCATGGCAATGGTAATAAAGGCACCGCCAATAATCTGTTTCAGGAAGAAGCCCTTGCTGTTCACATCAAAATTGAAAACATTTAAATAGCCTTTGTCTTTCATTATATGCAAGGCTTCACCAGCCCCAAGGTGCAGGTGGTTGAGTATATAGATAACGCAAACAACCAGTCCAAGAATCATGAGTGAGGTCTGTAACGTATCTGTATATACAATGGTTTTTACACCGCCTTCAAAAGTGTACAGCAATATCATCAATAATATTACCGCTGCAGTTACTACAAAGGGAACGCCCATCCTGTCTAGTATAAAAAACTGCAATACATTAATTACCAGATAAAGCCTTGCGGTGGCTCCAACGGTACGGCTGATGATGAAGAACAGGGCACCTGTTTTATAGGTTATCCTACCAAAACGCTGGTCCAGGTAATTATAGATAGAAGTAAGGTTGAGCCTGTAATAAAGCGGCAGCAGCACAAAGGCAATGGTAGCATAACCTATCAGGTAGCCAATGGCCACTTGCATATAGGCAAAGCCTTTAAATGCATTGCCTGCCGCATCGCCAACGCCACCTGGCACGCTTACAAATGTTACCCCACTAAGGCTTGTGCCAATCATGCCAAAAGCCACCAGTATCCAGTTGCTGTTTTTATTGCCAATAAAAAAAGATTCATTGTTTGCATTACGGCCTGTGTACCAAGCAACTACTAACAGAATAACAAAATACGCACCTACAAAAGACAATAAGAGTGTTGGGTTCATTGCAGCAATGTTTTAATTGGCGGAAGATAAAAACTTTATGTGAAGTTGATAAGTAAAATGCGGGATTATGTTGTAACATACTAATATTGCTGCGTTAATATGCAGTTTATGAGTGTACAAAATATTGCTGTTTTCTGTGGCAGCAAATCGGGCAATAACCCTTTGTTTGCGGCACATGCAAAACAGACAGGTGAGTGGCTGGGCAAAAATGGCATTGGACTTATATATGGCGGCGGTAGTGTGGGGCTTATGGGTGTGGTGGCCGATGCAGTAATGGCCAGTGGTGGCAATGTAGTTGGGGTGATACCCGAAGTATTGGTTGCATGGGAGCAGGGGCATAAAGGCATAACACAGATGCATGTTGTAACGGATATGCATGTACGTAAGAAAATGATGTACGAGCTGTGCGATGCGGCCATTGTGCTACCGGGTGGCTATGGCACATTGGACGAACTGTTTGAGATCATTACCTGGAACAACCTGAAGATACACGACAAAAAAATAATCCTGCTAAACTCAGCAGGATTCTATACACATTTGATTGCACATATTGAAATGATGCAGAACGAGGATTATTTGTATGGCAACTGGCGTGAACGCATTATTGTTTGCGATACGCCCGAAGCTATTTTTTCCTACTTGGATGCAGGTAAAAATTGATGCCCCCACGTATTACGGGTACCATGTTGCCATAACCATCGCGGTAAGGCGAGAACTGTTCGCTACCTAAGTCAACCATGATTACGGTAAAGAAATTCATTTGCCCTATAATCCTTTGCCCATAACCAAGACCTGCCAGGAAGCTGGTTGCTTTAACGGTATTTTTCTGCACGGGTATCGTTGGCTGGTTCTGTACGGTCGATTTATAGGAAATCCAGTTGTACTCCGGCTGAAGCTGGATGAAGAAACCATTGAAAGGATAGATCCTCGTGAACACCCCTGCACCATAGTTGAATGAGTTCTGTTTTATATTGTAAGGCCCATCCGTATATTTTGTAGTGTTGAAAATGGCATTGAATGCAAGGCCAGCATCTATCCATTCTGCAAATGAGTAACCAATTTCGGGGTTGGCACCAATTACAAAGCTGCTACCGCCATATACGCCACTGGCCGATCCATAACCCAATGCCAGCGTACCGCCCAAAAAAACATTCTCTTTTTTAAAGCCACTTTTTTCTTCTATTGTTTCTTTTTGGGCAAAGGCCGATATGCTAAAAAGGGTTGCTGCTAAAAATACGATCTGCTTTTTCATGATATAGTTTTTGGGTAATGGGCTTTTATCCTGCAAAGATGCCTAATCAATTCAAATCAAAAATTTTTCCTGCATTTAAAATATTGTTAGGATCAAAGGACTTTTTGATGGCACGCATCAATTGAAGGTTGGCATTGTTGAATACAATGTCCATATAGGGCTTTTGGATAAGGCCAATACCATGCTCGCCACTAACAGTGCCCCCCAAACTTTTTACCAGTTGAAAGAGTGCCCTTAAAGCATTGGTCATTTCTTCGTTGCCATGGCTGTTTTTGATGGTTGGGTGGTTGATGCGTATATGCAGGTTGCCATCGCCGGCATGGCCATAACAAACTGCGTGAAAGCCGTATTGCCTGCCCAAGTCCTTTACGCCACGAATCAGTTTGGGCAGTTCGGCCCTTGGCACAACTGTATCTTCCTCAATGGTGTAACCGGCCATTTTCACGGCTTCTGCAACACGCCTGCGTAGCTTCCATAGCTCTGCTTTCTGGTTGGCATCGTCTGCAAAGAAAACATCGCCGCCGCCAAATTCCATCATCAGTTCGCTAATGGCTTCCATGTCTTTCATCAGTACATCCATATCGTTGCCGTCCACTTCCACAATCAGGTGTGCAGCAATGTCATCGGTTACGGGTACGGCATGGCTATCCACCATTTTGCTTACAATCTGTAGGGCATCAATTTCCACAAGCTCCAATCCGCTTGGGGTAAAACCCGCACGGAATATGGCACTTACGGCTTCGCTTGCCTTTTCCAAATCGGTAAAAGGTACCAGCATCAGTAAATCGTATTTGGGCAATGGTATCAGCTTCAATACAATTTTTGTAACAAAGCCCAAAGTGCCTTCGCTGCCTACCAATAGTTGTGTAAGGTTGTAGCCGGTGGAATTTTTGAGTACGTTGGCACCTGTCCAGATAATTTCGCCGTTGGGCAACACCACTTCCAGGTTCAGTACATAATCCTTTACCACACCGTATTTAACGGCTTTGGGGCCGCCGCTGTTTTCGGCAATATTGCCACCAATAAAGCAACTGCCACGGCTGCTAGGGTCTGGCGGATAAAAAAGGCCTTTTTCCTTTACGGCATTCATCAGTATTTCTGTAATCACACCAGGTTCGGTGGTTACCTGCAGGTTGCGTTCGTCAATTTCAAGAATGCTGTTCATCCGCTCGGTGCTTATCAGCACACCACCCAAATGGGGTAGGGCACCACCGCTTAAACCGGTACCTGCACCCCTTGGTGTAACGGGAATAAGGTCGGCATTGCACATTTTCATAATGGCAGCAATTTCTTGGGCAGTTCGTGGCTTAACCACTGCTTCGGGATTGAACTGTAAGCGTTCGGTTTCATCATGTCCGTAATGCAAAAGGTTTTCCTCATCGCAAAAAACAAATGCTTCGCCAACAATCTGTTTCAATTGCTGTATATGCCCTTGGGTAAGAATGGTTGCCATTAAAAAAATTTTGGCAAATGTAATTCCTACAGACGAGATAGAGTAACGCAACCTGCGTTTTTATGCAGGAAAGACCATTTGATGCATTGGCTATTAAGCAACAAAAAGATTTGCCTGTTGTTAAAAAAATGAAAATACCGTAACTGCTGTAACATTATACGAAGTTGATCGTATATTTGTACGACAATGTTCGTATAATATCAATTCAAACAATAAACCTACAATCATGAACAATGAAAAACAATCACCGAAACTATTATTGGCACTTAGTTTATTGGCTTTGTGCATTACCGTTTCTGCATGGAAATACGGCAGTGATGGAAACCAAAAAAACGGCCCCGAGGGCAGCAGTAGCAACACAGGAGATACCACTAAACCTAGAAAACATGCTCATGCAAAAGATGGGTATGTAGCAGGCGATGTAGATGCTGCCATGAAGGAACTGGACAAAAGCATGGCAAATTTGGATGCGGAAATGAAGAAGCTGGACTTTTCGAAAATGGAGAAGGACCTGCAAGCAGCCATGAAGGAAATTGAGGCCATTGACTTTGCAAAAATTGGAAAGGAAGTAAATGAGTCGCTTAAAGAAATTGACTGGAAAAAGATGCAGGCAGACATGGATAAAGCCATGAAGGATGTACAGGTGAACATGCAACATATAAACCTTGACAAAATGCGTGAGCATCTTGAAAAAATAAAAGTGAACCTTGACAGGCAAAAACTGAACATTCACTTGGATACAGATAAGATAAAGGAGCAGGTAGAAAAAGGTATGGCACATGCCAGGGCGGGGCTTGAAAAGGCAAAGGAAGAATTGCAGAACCTGCAATCGTTTACCAATGAACTGGAGAAAGACGGTTTGATTAATAAGAAACAGGGCTACAAGGTAAAAGTAGAAGATGGTGCATTGTTTATAAACGGAACAAAGCAGCCTGCCGAAACCTATGAAAAGTACAGAAAGTATTACCGTAAGGACAGGTTCACGATTTCAAGCGACGGAGAAAATATTTCCTCTATATAAATTAGGCCCCCACGTAATGCAAATGCCATCAATTATTCAATTGATGGCATTGCTGTATCGGTAAGTAAAGATTTAGAATTTTACGGTTGGGCATTTGATGCTTTTTTCGCCGCTGCTGTACAACCCGCTTTTTACAACAGACAGTTCGTAGGCACCCCTTGTTTGGTTATAGCTTTTAAAGGTAGAAAACGTGGCATCGTAACTAAAGGTAAATTTGGTGTTCCTTATATCGAAGCCAACGGTTGGTATAACTGCATCGTTTTTTCTGTAATAGCCACCGGCAATGAATTGCAGGCTGCCATTTTTATCTGCACTCAGGTCTCGCTGAACCATCATGCCAAAAACAACTTCGGTGGCGTTGCCCATTTTGCTTACATAGATATTGGGGTTCAATATCCATAAATCGTTCACTTTTAAACTTGCGTTTCCAAAGGCAGTGTAGCGTATCTCTAGCCTGTCGTCGTTATTGGACTGTGCAAAGAAACTTTCCCTTGGCCTGTTGATGTTGCTCATGCTTACGCCAGCATTTAAATACAAATTGTCGTTGGCAAAATAGGCATAGTTAACACCTGCCTGTAAGGTAAAGTAGTAAGAGGAACTGTAGGCAAAAGGTTCGTTGGCAGGTACTGTTGCATCAAAGAACTTACCGTTCCATTGGCTGTTGAAAGTAAGCTTGTTGATGTCGATTGTTTTTTGCGTGAACCCAATATTGAAACCGCCGCTTAACAGGCTCCTGAAACCAAGCAACTGGTGGTATGCAATGGATGCAAAGCCCTTGGTTGATTTTAGGTTGCCTGCACCTGCCACATCCTGTAGCAATGCACCACCAACACCAACCCATGCATCTTCGAACTTGTTGTTGAAGAGTTGTGCATCTGCCCAAACGCTCATTGTTTTATAGGGATTGTTGGATACAGTGCTCCATTGGTTCCTGTAATTGCCACCAACCCTATAATCAAAATCGGGATTAAAACCTGTATTGGCTGGGTTTACCAATAAAGGTGCATTGAAGTATTGGGAGAAATGCAGGTCCTGTGCCTGCACATGATATGAAGCAAGCATCAACAGGCTACCAATAAATATTTTTGTACGCTTTGTCATTGTCACCTCCTTTCTGTTTTATTGTTCTGTTTCTCTTTACAGTTACCGTGTTTACCGCAACAAGGTTATGTCACCCGTTTTGCTGTATTTCTGTCCATCGCTATAAATAACATCCAACCCATAATTATATACGTCTTGCGGTTGCAGTACACCTTTGTACCTTCCGTCCCAGCCAGCCCCTTTGCCGCCGGTAAACATCAATGTGCCCCATCTGTTGTATATACGCCAAACCATTTTTTCTATACCAAAACCATTTACGTAAATAACATCGTTAATGCCATCGCCATTGGGCGTAAATGCATTGGGCACATCCAGTGCAGGCACAATACGGGCCTGTATGTTTTGGCAGGTAGTATCGCTACAGCCATATACATTGGTGGCAACCAGGCAAGCCACATATAATTTTGTGGCATTGTACAAATGCTTCACATCTGGTGTCAAACTAGTAGTAAGCAACGTGTCCGCATCGCCAAAAATCCATTTGTATTTTATGCCTCCCAATGAGTTGTTGATAAACGTAACCGGTGTATTGATTTCTGGTGGTTGTGGCGTATAAACGTATGCGGCAGTGGGTTTGTCGCTTACGGTGATGGTAAATGTGGTACTGTCAATTTTATTACAGGTGGCTGTGTCAATGGCAATCAGTTTAATGGTATAAGTGCCAATGTTGCCATAGAAGTGAACAGGGTTCACGTCTGTTGATTTGGGTGAATTGTCGCCGAAGTCCCAAATGAAATCGGTACCTGCCAAACTGGTATTATTGAATAAGGCATTGTAAGGTGCACAACCAGAAGCAGGTGTTTCAAACTGTGCCTTTACCAATGGTGCCACACGCAATGTTTTAGGAACGCTATCGGGTTCATTGCAATAATTTGTATCTATCAATACCAACCGCACATTATACACGCCTGGTGCAGCGTAGCTATGCGTTAAGGTTTGGTTGCCACTGATTACAGGAGGGGTATTGTCGCCAAAGTCCCAACGGAAACTGTTTGGCTTGAAAGGCTTACCAGCCGGTGCCACAGATGTGTTCACGAAATTGTATTTAAGTGCATCGCATGGCAGTTGCTTGATGGCATCAAAAGACAATGCTGCATCATCGTTCCTTACCCGCAAAGTAGTGTAGGATGTATCGGAAATATTGCAGGTAGATGAATCCACCGAAATAAGCCTGACATTGTAATAACCAATGGCATTGTATAAGTGCGATGTTGTTGGAACAGTTGTTTTTATTTCTGGCGAACCGTCACCAAAATTCCAGATATAGCTTTTGCCCTGTGCTACCACATCGGTAAAGCTTACCTGTAAAGGCACGCAGCCCGAAGTGTCTTTTATGCCATTGATGGATGACTGTACCTGCCCACCAACACCTGCCAGGTTGAAAGCCATTTTTACGGCAGCGAGGTTACAGCGGGAGCCGCCGTTTACTTCGGACCATACGCCCGGTGTGGTAGGAAAAACAGTACCACCTTCGCAATTGGCACATATAGCCTGGTAAATGATTCCGTTTTTATCGAACCTGCTGGTGCCACCATCCACATGGTCCGGGTACGCACCACCGTTCTGACCAAAATAGCTTCCATACAGTTGCCTGTTGGCATTCCGTTCTAGCACAAAAAAGTAGAAGTCACTTCCGTCTGTTGTAGGTTTATAGGCATCCGGTGTTACTGTTAGCCCCGCTGTGGAAGTACCTTCATATTGTTGCCCGGTATTGCCCAAGCCACCCCAGCCGGAAACATAGATGTTTTCGCAACGGTCAACCAGAAAAGCGGTAGGTGAAATATCGGGTTCGCTTCTTCCGGCACCAAACACGGTTGAATAGATCCAGCCCGAAAGGTCCTGTTTCAATTTTGCAATGAATTGTTTGCCATTTGTTTGGCTAAAAGGTGCAGCCACCACTGGCCAGTTGCCTGTTGTGGTACCCATGATATAAGGAAAGCTGAACTTATCGAACTGGATGCCATAAATAAGGTCCACACCGGATGTGCCGATATACGTGGATTGCAGAAAGATGGAACCGGTATTGTTGAGCACCTGAATAAAACCGTCAATATGGTCGGCACCCGGGCCACCCTGGTTTGCCGGAAAAATGGAGCCGGAAAAATTGCCGGGCATATTGGTACTCCTGGTGGCACCCGCTACATAAATATTGTTGTTGGATGGGTTGATGGCCAGTACAAAAGCGGCATCGTCATCTGTGCCACCCATCAGCGTACTGAATTGGATAGAACTTAACGTGGGCGATAATTTCAGCACAACTGCATCCTGGTAGCGGCCTCCGCCGGGATTGCCCGGTGTTGTTTGTGCTGCACCAACAGTTGTTGGAAAATTTAATGATTGTGTGGCCGAAGCCAGGTACACGTTGCCTGCATTGTCTATGATTACTTCGCTTCTGGCATCATCGCCATAATTACGGCGTAACGATTCCACACCCGATGTGCCTGCATATTTGGGCCTGATGTTTACACCGTCATCATCCGTACCGCCAATTCTTCTACTGCCTATCAATTGTGTGCCTGCTGCATTCAATTTAGTAAGGATGATATCCCAACCGCCGCCCGGTCCATAAACCGTAGTACCAGCGGGATACAGTGGATAGTCCGAAGAGGATGTACGCCCGGCAATAATCAATTCGCCTGCATCGTCAACCACCAAACTATGTGGTTGCTCAGCCCCATTGCCACCGCCAAGATAGGTTGCATATACGCGGTTGGTGCCAAGGTCATTGAATTTCATGATGGCAATATCATAAGGGCCAATACCTGAATCGCCGCTACCTGTACCGCCCTGGAATGTTGTTTGGTATGCACCATTGCTTACCGGGAAGCCCTGGCTGAAAACGATACCACCCGCATAGAAATTTCCCTGTGCATCATAAGTGGCCGTATAGCCCCAGTTGTCTGCAGCACTGCCCGTAAAAGTAGAGAAGATCATGGTGGGGTCTATCACCAAAGTGGCTTCTTTGCTAAGGTTGGCTGGAATATTGAAGCGGACAATATTGCCCCTTACATCGTAGGAGCATGCAACTTCCGTTTTTGCCGTTTTGGACAATTGGTAGGAGTAAGGGGCCAGTTCCTTTATATCGCCCACACTTGTTTTGATGATGAGTTCGCCATTCTTTGTTTTTACATCGTCAACCCCATCAAAATACATGGCTATTTTACTGGCATCGCCACCTGGGTTTACAATAATGTCGTATTTCAGGTGGTTGTTATCGGTATAATACCTTACGTCGATATTGGGATAGATATTCTTGTACGTTACCGTTTGGTAGATTTTGCAATTGCTTGCCCACTTGTTTTTGTCGTTGCCAATAAAGTAGTTATTGTAAGTGGTGATTGGTTTTTCTGCAATAATGGTAGGATTGTTGTCGGCACCCAAGAATTTTACTTCGTATGCATGGGAGTGTACCGTAACAGCGTTTTCGTTAGAGGGTTTTTTTCTGGAACCAAGACTATTGCCATTATTGTTTTCATGGTACAGTTTAGAAATGGCCGTTAGGTCTTCTCCTTTGCTGATGTTTACCCTGTACCCGGAAGGCTGTAATGCAAAAGCACCATTTACCATTAAACCCTTGTATTTTATTTCTGTACCCCATTGCCCTTTATTCTCCACAAACTCCAGATAGGACTGAGCACATGAATGCTTTGACCAACCAATGATGATAAGTAAACAGGCTAATATTCTAAATCCTTTCATTAACTATGGTGTTTATGTTGAAACGCAGTTGCATCGGCATCGAAAAAAAGAAAACAACGAAAATTGCTACAGAAATAGGAGCATTATTTTACCCTTACGATATTTTGCTCCACCCTGCTTTACCTTTCCGACTTTGAAGGTATTTCTTTAACGGCAAATTTTTTGCCATGTTTATGTCAATATCCGCTTCTAGTAAATTTTCTGCTTCAAACCTTGCCATTTCAAGCAGTTCCTTGTCATTGACAATAGAAGCCAGTTTAAAGTTTAAGGCACCACTTTGCCTGGTTCCTTCAATTTCGCCAGGGCCACGCAGTTCAAGGTCTTTTTCTGCAATTTTAAACCCGTCGTTGGTGGCACACATAATGGAGATACGTTCTTTGGCGTCAACGCTTACCCGGCTGCCTGTTAAAAGAATACAAAAGCTTTTGTCGCTGCCACGTCCGACCCTTCCCCGTAACTGATGCAGTTGCGACAGCCCGAATTTTTCCGAGCTCTCAATTACCATTACGCTGGCATTGGGCACATTAACGCCTACTTCAATAACGGTTGTGCTTACCATAATATTTGTATCGCCACTAACAAAACGCTGCATATTGGTTTCTTTTTGATCGGCAGGTTGCCGGCCATGCACCATGCTTATATGGTATCTGGGTTCAGGGAAATAGCTTTTTACCTGCTCGTAACCCTGCATCAGGTCTTCGTAGCTCAGTTTTTCGCTTTCTTCTATCAAAGGATAAATAATATAGGCCTGCCTGCCCTTGCTTATTTCATCCCTGATAAACTCCATGACCTTGAAACGCTGTGTTTCATTGCGGTGCACAGTTGTAATTGGTTTGCGGCCAGGTGGTAGCTCGTCCATTACGCTATAGTCCAAATCGCCATAAGCCGTCATGGCAAGTGTGCGTGGTATGGGTGTTGCGGTCATTACCAGTATATGCGGCGGTATGGCTGCCTTCTTCCATAAAGCTGCACGTTGGGCAACGCCAAAACGGTGCTGTTCATCCACTACCACAAAGCCCAGGTTCTTGAACTGTACGGCATCTTCAATTACGGCATGTGTGCCAACCACAAAATGGATGGTATCGTCCAAAAGGCCCTGCAATATTTCCCTGCGTTGCTTGGTTTTGGTGCTGCCGGTTAGCAGGCGTAACTCAATGCCCGTGCCTTTTAATAAACCTGTTAGCCCATTGTAATGTTGTTGGGCCAGTATTTCGGTGGGTGCCATCAGGCAACTTTGGTAGCCATTGTCTGCAGCCAGTAACATACTTAGTAATGCCACAATGGTTTTGCCGCTGCCCACATCGCCTTGCAGCAGGCGGTTCATTTGGTGGCCACGGGCCGTATCCTGCCTTATTTCTTTCAGCACCCGTTTTTGTGCATTGGTTAACTGAAAGGGCAGATGGTTATTGTAAAAATTATTGAAATAGCCGCCTACTTTTTCAAACACAACGCCATGGCTGGCCTTATGCCTTTGCAGGCGTACCAGGTTCATGCGTACCTGTGCGATGAACAGTTCCTCGAACTTCAATCTTTTTATGGCAGCTTCATATTCATCGTTGTTCTGCGGAAAATGGACTGCACGGTATGCTTCGTTCCTTTTAATGAGCTTTAGCCTGTTGCACACATCTTCGGGAATGTTCTCCTCAATATCCTTTGGTTGCAGTTGCAGGAACAATTGGTAAGTGAATTTTGCCATTTGCCTGCCATTCAGACCCCTTACTTTTAATTTTTCGGTAGATGGATATACAGGCTCCAGGTAATTTTTGCCATCTGCTTTTGCAGGAACAAACAACTCTATTTCCGGATGTACAATTTGTGGCCTGTTGTTAAAAAAGCCCACTTTGCCAAATACCAGGTAGGTATTGCCTTCGGAGAAATTCTTGATTACCCAATTGATGCCCTGAAACCACGCAAGCTCCAATACACCCGTGCCATCTTTTAAATAGGCAATTAAACGCCTTCCTTTTTTGTCGCCCATAATGGGTGCAAACTCCAGCCTGCCTGCAACCTGTACATATTCTGTCTGGAAGTTGATGTCGGCAATTTTGGAAACTTTTGTCTTGTCAATATGCCTTAATGGAAAATGGTTCAGTAGGTCCTCAAACGTATGGATGTCCAGTTCCTTCTTCAGCATGTCGCCACGCAAAGGGCCAACACCTTTCAGGTATTCGATGGGCGAGGCAAGTATGGATGCTGTTGCGTTAATTGGTTCATCAATTGGTTGCCACAAATATCGGTTTGCAATTTTGTTTTTTGGTCAACTTAAATAGGAATGGTTTTTTGTCCAATCAATATTGGCTGCAATTGAACCTGCTGTAATGGCAACTGTACCCGCTCCGCTTCATCTGTCTTTTTATGCACTTCAATGATGTTATTGCTTGCCCTGTTTCAATAAATTTTCGGGCACTTATGCGTTGGGCTACTTTGTTGGTCATTTACAAACGTGAATCGACTACTTATGAAAAAGAATACTACATTTTTGGTGCTACTCTTATTGGCACAACTTCAATTAATTGCACAGGGGCCTGCACTTACATGGGCCAAATCAGTAAAAAGCCAGGTAATGCCCGGCAACCAGATTGTGAACAACCCCAATGTGGTGGTTACCGATGCTGCGGGCAATGTGTACATGACGGGACAGTTTACAGGTACGGCAGACTTTGACCCCGGTGCAGGTACGGCCAACCTGACCAGTGCAGGCAGCAAAGATATTTTTATAACCAAGTACGATGCAAGCGGCAACTATGTTTGGGCAAAAAGCATTGGTGGCAGTGGCGACGATGTGGGGCTATCGCTTGCCGTAGATGCCAGTGGCAACGTATATGTAACAGGTGTATATGTTGGTACGGTAGACTTTGATCCCGGTGCAGGTGTGGTTAATTTGGGTGGCTCGGGGCTGCATAATTCCTTTATTGCAAAATTCAGTTCGGCAGGCGTGCTTATTTGGGCCGATGCCTTAACAGGCTCCGATGTGTATAGCTGCTCACTTGCATTGGATGCGTCGGGTAATATATATACTACAGGGTACTATCAATTAACGGTGGACTTTGACCCAGGTGCAGGCGTAACAAACCTAAATAGTGCAGGTGGCTTTGATATCTTTTTGGCCAAATACACCAATAGCGGTGCATTGGCCTGGGCACAAAGCTTTGGTGGCACTGATTACGAACTGGCCTATGGCCTTACCGTAGATGCCAGCAATGCCGTATATATAACGGGTTATTTTGGTAGTGCCACGGTAGACTTTGATCCCAGTGCTGCCGTTGCCAACCTTACCAGGGTTGGCGGTACCGATGGGTATATTGCCAAGTACAGTGCTACAGGCAATTATATATGGGCAAACGATATTGGCGGTGTCGCAGGAAGCCCTACTGTACGCTCCATTACCACCGATGCAACAAACAATGTGTACATAACAGGGCTTTTTACCGGTACGGTTGATTTTGATGCAAGTGCAGGTACGGCCAATTTGATAAGTACCAGCAGTACCGATGTGTTCTTTGCCAAGTACAATAGTGCAGGGACATACGTTTGGGCAAAAAGCATTGCCGGCAGCGGCCCTGATGACTGTTATGGAATAGCAGTGGACCCTGCCAACAATGTGTACATAACTGGATATATAGGCGGTTCCGCAGACTTTGACCCGAGTGCTGCCACGGTTACTTTGTTCCCAAGTGGCTTTGATATTTTTATGGCCAAGTACGATGTAAACGGCAACTATGTATGGGCAAAAAACTTTGGCAGCAGTGCAAATAGCAATGGCGGTAATGCAGTTGCTACCGATGCTGCAGGCAATTTGTATGTTGCCGGCACTTTTACGGGATCGATAGATTTTGACCCGACAGCAGGCACTACTGTTTTAACTACAAACCCTGTAGGCGTGCTGTTTAATGCCGATGTGTTTGTGGCAAAATACACAACGGGTACAGTGGTGCCTTTGCAGGCCAACTCTTTTGCTGCAAGGCTAAACGGTGCTGTGGTTACCTTGCAATGGACAACAGTTTCAGAAACAGCCAATGAACATTTTGTAGTGGAAAGAAGCAACGATGGTAAACAGTTTTATACCGTGACTACTGTAGATGGCAAAGGCAATGCACTGGCACAAAACAGTTATACTGCTTATGATGCAACAACAGTAAACGGCACGGTTTATTATAGGTTGAAGCTGGTGCAGGCAGATGGTGGCTATACCTACAGTAAAGTGGCCATTGTAAAAAATGACGGATTGTTACAGGTAGCTATTTATCCGAACCCCGTAACCGATAGGATAACCGTGCAATGCAATGCTGATGCATACCATACATTGCTGTTGTTGGATGCAGCAGGCAAAACCTTGCTTACAAAACCAGTAGTAGCAAATATGCAATTGGATATGGCAGGGCTGGCCACAGGCATATACTGCATACAGTTGGTTGGGGTTAATGGAGCTGTCAGCAAACAGGTAATAAAAAAATAATAGGCATAAATAATAAGAGGCCATTGCAGCAAAACCTTGGTTTTGCTGCAATGGCCTCTTTGTGTTGAGTAGTATTGTGCCAACAGTGCAGCCTTGGCTTAGGTACTGTTCAACCCTGTACTGCCGTTGATGGGTGCGACGCCACGAAAGCCGAATTATATTCCACAGCTTGTTACATAAATCTTATTTCAAAACTTTATATTGCAGCCATCAAAAAAAATGTATGAAATACCTTCCTTTAAATCCCGACATTTTCATCAATAACCGCAAGCGTTTTACAAGCAAGATGCAGCCCAATAGCATTGCCATTTTTGTAAGTAACGATGAGTGGCCAAGCAATGGAGATGCCATCCATACGTTTAAGCAGAATAGCGACCTGTATTGGCTTTCGGGTGTGGAGCAGGAAGACAGTATGGTGATCCTTTTTCCGGATTGCCCGGACAGGAAGTACCGTGAAGTGCTGGTGCTGATACGCCCCAACGAACTGAAAGAAAAATGGGACGGCAAAAGGTTAAGGGCCAATGAAGCCACGGGTATTTCCGGCATCAAAACAATTGTATGGCTTGACAGCATTGATGCATTGCTGCAGACTTGGGTGCACCTGGCAGATACCATTTATTTGGATACGAATGAAAACGACCGGAAATCGCAATTGCCCCGTAGCCGCGACTACCGTTTTGTGGACGAAATGAAGAGCCGTTACCCCTTGCACAATTATGCGAGGGCAGCAAAAGTGATGAAAGAGCTTCGTGGTATAAAAACCAAGGAAGAAGTGGAAGTGATACAAAAAGCAATAGATATTACCGACCTTACTTTTAGGCGTTTGTTGGGTTTTATAAAACCTGGTGTAATGGAGTATGAGATTGAAGCAGAAATTATGCATAGCTTTTTAAGCAACCGTGCCACAGGCGAAGCTTATGGAAGCATTATTGCCAGCGGCGACAGGGCAAGAACCCTGCACTATATTAGCAATAACCAGGAATGCAAGGATGGTGAACTGATACTGATGGATTTTGGTGCATCGTATGGTGGTTATAATGCAGACCTTACAAGGACCATTCCCGTGAACGGCAAGTTCAGCAAAAGACAGAAGGAAGTATATAATGCCTGCCTGCATTTACATAACTATGCCAAAAGTTTATTGAAGCCCGGTATAACCATTAACGACTATACCGATAAAGTAGGAGAGGAAGCAACACAACAGTTCATTAAAATTGGTTTGCTTACCAAGGCCGATGTAAAGAATGAGGACAAAGAAAACAGGGCCTACCGTAAATACCTGTACCATGGCATTAGCCATCATCTAGGTTTGGACGTGCATGACCTTGGAACAAGGACGGAGCCCATAAAAGCAGGTATGGTGTTTACCGTAGAGCCGGGCATTTATATTGAGCAGGAGCAGATGGGCATAAGGATTGAAAACAACCTTTGGATAACAAAGAACGGGCATGTGGACTTGATGAAGAACATTCCAATTACGGTAGAAGAGATAGAAAAGCTGATGAAGAAATAGTACTACCATAACATAATATTTTAAATGACGGGTTTTAAAGATGGTACATTAGCCATTACTTATAAACGCAGTATGATAAGACAGATTCCAAACGTATTTACGCTACTCAACCTATTCTTTGGCTGCCTTGCCATAATAGCAACGGTACAAACAGGGTTGACGATTGGCGTAGACAGCAATGGGCAGCAGATAGTGGAGATACCCGAAAGGATTTATTTGGCAAGCATTTTTATTGGCATTGCTGCCGTAATAGATTTTCTGGATGGCTTTGTAGCAAGGCTCTTAAAAGTACCATCAGAAATAGGCAAGCAATTGGATAGCCTTGCCGATGTGGTAAGCTTTGGTGTTGCACCTGGTATGATTGTGTACCAGTTTCTGCGTTTGAGTTTTGCCCAACAGGAAAACGGATTGGATATAGCAATGTTCTGGTTACTGCCTGCATTTATTGTTCCCTGTGCAGGGGCATACAGGCTGGCAAGGTTCAATATAGATATGGAGCAGTCTTACGGGTTCAAAGGTGTACCCATACCTGCTGCCGGATTATTCATTGCATCCTTTCCGCTCATATACTGGTTCTCTTTCGAAAAAAGCCTATGGATACTGCCCGTGCTTACCAGCAAATGGTTCTGGTATGGATTGGTCATATTCATCAGCTACTTAATGGTTTCCAAACTTCCCATGATGGCTTTAAAGTTTAAGAAAAAAGAAATAGATGAGATTAATATTTTAAAGATAAAGGATGACTTTAGTGGGAAAAAGATTACTCTTAAAACAACAAATCTTACTGGAAATTTTAAATTATTGATGCCATTTATCATTATTGCCATTGTAAGTTTAATAAGTGCCATTTTTTTAGGCTGGCTGGCCGTGCCGATAGGGTTTATTGCCTATGTAATTTTATCTTTGGTCTTTAAACAGCATACATCCAAACAACAATAACGAATCATGATATATAATGTACAGATTAAAGTAATGCCTTTAAAAGATTTGTTGGACCCACAAGGTAAAGCCGTACAAAGTGGTTTAAGCAATTTGGGCCTTACCAATGTAACCGATGTGCGTGTGGGCAAACACATTACCCTGCAAATTGAAGCATCCTCTGAAGACGAAGCAAAAGCCGTTGCAGATGAAGCAAGCAAGAAACTATTGGCCAATGCCGTAATGGAGTTCTACGAAATTGAAATGATCAACTAAGATAGTTAGTGGTTAATTAGTTGATTGGTTGATTCGTTAACTGGCTGGTTGGCTAAAAGATTACTGTTTGCCCAAATACTAATAAACCAGTAAACCAATGAACTAGTAAACCAATAAACCAATCAACGAATTCCTTCTCCATGCTCTACCTTGTTCCCACACCACTTGGCAATTTAAAGGACATGACTTTTCGTGCAGTAGAAATATTGCAGGCCGTGGATGTGATACTTTGCGAGGATACCAGGACATCCGCAAAGCTGCTGAACCATTACCATATACAGAAACCACTTTCGCCCTACCACCAGCACAACGAACATAAAATTGTACAGCATCTTGCCGAGCAGATGCAATCGGGCAAAACCTTTGCATTGATTACCGATGCAGGAACTCCCGGTATTAGCGACCCTGCCTTTTTACTGGTTCGTGAATGTATAAAGCATGATATTAAAGTGGAATGCCTGCCTGGTGCCACGGCTTTTGTACCTGCATTGGTTAATAGCGGACTGCCTACCAACAGCTTTGTTTTTGAAGGCTTCCTGCCTTTAAAAAAAGGGAGGCAAACAAAATTGAAACAGCTGGCTTTGGAAGAAAGGACTTTTGTAATTTATGAAAGCCCCATGCGTTTGGTAAAATCACTGGAAGAGTTTGCCGTTTATTTTGGTGCAGACAGGATGTGCTGTGTAACCCGTGAGCTTACCAAAATGTTCGAAGAAAACAAACGTGGCACCTTACAGGAAGTGGCTGCACATTTTAAAGCAAAAACAGTAAAGGGCGAAATTGTAATTGTTATTGCCGGCAAGGAATAAGATGGTACAATACTTGTAAACGCTTCCTGAAAATAATTGTATGAAAAAATACCTTGTTGCCCTGTGTACATTCATTGTATTTGCTGCCACGGCACAAATAAGAAAGATACCTGCCGAAGTAACTACAGCTTTTGATGCAAAATACCCCAAAGCCGAAAAAGTGGAATGGAAAGACAACCTGACCAATTTTGAAGCAAGCTTTACATACGAAAATGCAGAAACATCGGCCAAGTTTAACAGCAAAGGCGAATGGCTGGTAACCGAAAAGAAAATTGAGTTTGATGCATTGCCGGCAGCAGTAAAAGATGGCTTTAAAAAAAGCAAGTATGAGGACTGGGAGCTGAGGGGCGTAAAAATAATTGACGAAAAAAGCAAGGCCATTAATTACCGCATACTGGTAAAGAAAAACGATGTACAGAAAAAATACCTTTTTTACGATGCCAACGGCAAACTATTAAGGGATCCCATAGCCTTATAATGCTAAAGGCATAAACTTATACCATCAACAAGCGGGCACTTGCCCGCTTTTGTTTTGCCATTGATGAAATAGCAACTGCTTGTTTGGTTTTAACTTCTTGCATCTACTATATTTGATGAAATTTGCTGTTGCTGTATAGGCGTTAGCCTTACAGCCATTGTTTAACTGTTGGGTCTTTTGCCGAACGTTGATGGGTGCGACGCCGAGAACGCCCATGCCCATTACAGCAGCCGGCCCCAAAAATGAAAATCTAAATTTTGCTAAGATGGCCAAAAAAGCTACGCTATTTACTGTTACTGCTGTATTGTTATCGCTTTCCACTTTTGCCCAGCCCGACCGTTGGCAGCAAAAAATAAAATACAATATCAATGTGGCTATGGATGTTGCCAAGAACCAGTTTACGGGAACGGAGAAACTGGAATACACCAATAACTCGCCCGATACATTGAACAGGTTCTTCATGCACTTGTACTGGAATGCATTTCAACCAAATAGCAGCATGGCCGTAAGAAGGAACGAACTGGTGAAAACAATTATTGGTACCGATAAGGATGGCAAAGATGTGCACGACAACGATGCAAGAACAAAAGCAGCCATCAATACATTGAAGCCCGATGAAATTGGCTATCAGCATGTGAAGAGCATTAAGATAAACGGTGTTGAACAAAAGTTGGTTGAGCATGAAACCATTTTGGAAGTACTGCTCGCAAAACCTTTGCTACCCAAAAGCAAGACTGTTATTGATGTGGTGTTTGAAGCACAGGTACCCATATTGATAAGGCGTGCCGGCAGGGGCGACAGCAGCGGTGTATGTTATAGCATGGCACAATGGTATCCTAAAATGGTGGAATACGATTACCAGGGATGGAATGCCAACCCTTATATAAACAGGGAGTTCTATGGTGTTTGGGGAGATTTTGATGTGAAGATAACCATGGATAAAAGATATATGGTTGCCGCAACAGGCCTGCTGCAGAACCCCAATAGCATAGGTATGGGATACGCAGAAAAAGGGGTAAAAGTTGCAAAGACAACAGACAAGAATATTACCTGGAACTTTATTGCAAACAATGTGCATGATTTTGTTTGGGCTGCAGATACTGCATACATGCACATTTCGAAGGAAGTGCGAAAGGACCTGACATTGCATGTTTTTTATAAACGTACAAACCCAGGTAACGACAGTGCCTGGAACAATGTGCTATGGGCAGCAGACAAAGTATTGCCATTTATTGAAAGCAAGTTTGGCAGGCACCCTTACCCGCAATACTCATTTATACAGGGCGGCGATGGCGGAATGGAATATGCCATGGCCACATTGCTGAAAACGCCCGGCTTTGGTGGGGTGTTTCACGAATGGATGCACAACTGGTACCAGCAGCTAATGGGCAGCAATGAAAGCCTCTTTGCCTGGATGGATGAAGGGTTCACCACATTTGCCGAATACCAGGTGGCCAATTATTATGATACGCATTGGGCACAGCAATCGCCTTTTGCACACGACTCTACAAAACTGGCAACGGCAAAGGCTGTTGAAAAAAGCAAGACACAATACCCATTGATACATGCGGAAGCCTATACCAAATACTTTAACCTTGCCCGGAGTATTTTTGAAGAACCCATGACCACTCATGCCGACCATTTCAATACAAACTATGCCTACTCACTGGCATCGTATTTTAAAGGCTCGGTATTTTTGGGACAATTGGGCTATATAGTAGGGGAAAAGAAAAGGGATGAAATTTTATTGGAGTACTATAACCAATGGCGTTTTAAACATCCCAATGCAAACGATTTTATACGCCTGGCCGAAAAATTGAGCGGCATTGAATTGCAATGGTACAAGGAGTATTGGGTATATGGCACCAAAACAATTGACTATGCGTTGGGCAATGTGAATATTGATACCATAACCGGCAAGACATTGCTTACTTTGAAACGTATTGGCAAAATGCCCATGCCAATTGATGTGCTGCTGACTTTTAAGGACGGCACCAAAGAGCTGCACTATATTCCATTGAACCTAATGTATGGTGCCAAGGAAGCAGAAGACGGAACACCAAGAACCGTACATACAGAGTGGAGATGGACGCATACTGAATACACTTTTGAAACAAGCAGGAAAATTGGGGAAATCAAGTCCATTGAAATTGACCCAAGCTACCGCATGGCAGACGTGAACAGGAACAATAACAAAGTAGTGATACCGAATTAGTGCATACACCTGTCCTGTGTAATGGTAACCCTTATTGCCTCTGCACGGTTGCGTACATTGAGCTTGGTGTAAATATTGCGTACATGCTTTTTTACGGTTTCAATACTGATGGAAAAAGTGGCAGCAACTTCTTTGTTGAGTTGTCCTTTGATGACTTCGCTTAATATCTGCTTTTCCCTTTCAGACAAAGGCTGTTGGTGAATGGTGTCTGTATGCATTTTTTACAATAATTAGTTGGATTTAAAAAGTCCCGGCTAGGAATAGCTGGGACTTTACTGTTTTACGAAAATTGCCCCAAATGAGAAATTAACACGCCACAAACATATAATGCTGCAATAGGCCATGCAACGTGTAATACCCCTTTGGGGGAGGGGGATTTTCCCGTTGATGTTATGGTGTAAGGAATATGTTATTTACTGGGAATACCCGTTTACTAGGTGCTGCTGCCAACCTTTTAGATAAGTACGAATGCGGTAAAATTGAAGTGCTAAAACTGGTTAACTGTTATGGGGCAACAGTACTACTTGCTTGCATAAATGATGAACTTCTCCTTAAAATAGTCCTCGCTAAAAATATCATATATGCTCATCATCTTGGGTCTGGTACCACTTTCAAAAATCTCCTGATGAAGGTCGCCACCCTTTAGGCAAATCAGGCCATTGTTCATCTCATTTTTGTTTTCTTTTTTAAGCAAAGGCTTTGTCCAGGTCCACAGTTCTTTTAATGGGGCCACGGCACGGCTTACGGCAAAATCGAATTTCCTGTTCTTGATTTCTTCGGCCCTTGTATGTTGCGTGGTAATATTGGCAATGCCCGCACCTGCTGCAACGGCTTCCACTACCTTCAGTTTTTTGCCGATGCTATCAACCATGTGAAATCTTGTTTCCGGGAAAAAGATGGCCAAAGGCACACCGGGGAAGCCACCACCGCAACCAATGTCAATTATGTCTGCACCGGGCTTAAATTCCACTATAGCCGCAATGCTTAGGGAGTGCAGCACATGGTGCAGATATATCTGGTCAATATCCTTGCGGGATACCACATTTATTTTTTCGTTCCATTCCTTGTACAATCCTTCCAGTGCAGTCAGTTGCTGCAACTGTGTAGGGGTAAAGTCAGAAAAATATTTCAGTAATGTATCTAGGCCTTGCATAGTGCAAATGTAAAAGTTAAATGGTTGAAATGTATGTTGCAAGCAATGCTGCCATTCAGTTTAGCTCCAGTTGCGTTGCGGTTTTTTCCAGATTGCAGGCAAGGTGAAAAGGAAATAGAAAGGCATCCATATATCAAATGCCAGGAACCAGGGCCATAAATCCTTTTCGTTCAACTTTATCATGGCTTTGTACAACACTATGGCCTGTACCAAAAGCCTCAACCCAAACACGGCCAATGCCAACCACCAGCAATAAAAAATCATGCTTATAATGAACAATGGGTAAACGCTAAACAGGCTAAAGGAATACAGCCCCAACAAAAATTTATGGATGGGTTTATAATACTTGGCTGTTGTGTAATGGCGGTATTTCTGGTTCATCCACTCCGTCCAGGTACGCTTGGGCTCACTTAGCGTATGGGCTTCTTGGTCAATAACAATGGCAATATTGTTTTTATTGGCCACCTGGTTAATGAACAGGTCATCATCGCCACTTGGTATCTGGTTGATGGATGAAAAGCCTTTGTTGCGTAAAAACACATCCCGTTTGTAACTCAGGTTCCTGCCAACACCCATATAGGGTATGCCTGCCAAGGCATAGGAAAAATATTGCAATGCGGTATGGAACGTTTCAAAACGGATCAGTTTGTTTAAGATGCCCTTGCGTTTGTTATAGGCACCATAACCCAATACCACTTCTATATTGTTGCTATAAGCGTCCTGCATTTTATGCATCCAGTTTTCGCTGGCGGGTACACAGTCTGCATCGGTCAGCAACACAATTTCATGTTTGGCACTCTTGATGCCAATACTCAATGGGAATTTCTTCCCGCTGATCATCTTCGCTTCCTGTGTCAGTTCAATATGGTTCAGGTTCTTAAAACTCTTTTTGAATTCATCCAGCAAATATTTACTGTCATCGGTTGAATTGTCGTTTACCACCACCACTTCATGGGTGGTTTTATAATCCTGTACCAGTATGCCGGGCAAATGATTGGCCAGGTTATGTGCTTCGTCCCTTGCACAAACAATAACAGAAACGGGGTACTCCATTGAAGTGCTTTTCAATGGTTGTTTATAGAAAGCCAGTCTTCTGAAAAAGAACAGGTAATAAAAAACCTGGAGGGTAATTATAAAGCAGAAAGCGTAAAAAATAACTTGCCAAACTATTGGCGGAATCGAAATCATCATGCTGCAAAAGTAACAGTTGCGTATAGTTATAGCAGAAAGCTTGTTAAGATGTGGAAAAGATGCCATTTGTGGCAATGGCAATAGGAGATAGGGCTATTTGCCCATCAATTTTGAACAGTGCATTGCAGCACTTATTTTTGCAGGCTTATGCCGCAACTACAGTTTCAATTACAGCAATCGGATAGCATTACCAAAGCCAGGGCCGGCACCATTACCACCGACCATGGCGAGATACGTACACCCATTTTTATGCCTGTTGGTACGGTTGGTACCGTTAAGGCCGTAACCCAGCAGCAATTGAATATGGATGTGCAGGCACAGATTATTCTGGGCAATACTTACCACCTGTACTTACGCCCCGGCATGGAAGTGCTGGAAGCTGCAGGTGGGCTGCACCAGTTTAATGGCTGGCATAAGCCCATATTGACAGACAGCGGCGGCTACCAGGTTTTTTCGCTGGCAGCCAACCGGAAAATAAAAGAGGAAGGCGTAACCTTTCAGAGCCATATTGATGGTAGCAGGCACCTGTTTTCGCCAGAGAAAGTAATGGATATTGAAAGGAGCATCGGTGCGGATATCATCATGGCTTTTGATGAATGCCCACCTTACCCAAGCGATTATATCTACGCCAAAAAAAGCATGGAGCTTACGCACCGCTGGTTGGAACGTTGCGTGAAACGGTTGGCGGAAACGCCCGATAAATATGGTTATACCCAGAACCTTTTTCCTATTGTTCAGGGAAGTACGTATAAGGACCTCCGTACTGCATCCTGCCAATTCATTAGTTCGGTTGGGGCCGCTGGCAATGCCATTGGCGGTTTAAGTGTGGGCGAGCCCATAGAAATGATGTATGAATTTACTGCATTGTGTTGCGAGAACCTGCCTGCAGACAAGCCCCGTTACTTAATGGGGGTTGGTACACCTTGGGACATTCTGGAAGGGATAGCTGTGGGGGTTGATATGTTTGACTGCGTAATGCCAACACGTAACGGCAGGAACGGGATGCTGTTTACAACGCAAGGTGTCATCAACATCAAGAACAAGAAATGGGCTACGGATTTTTCTCCGATGGATGCGGGCCTGCCTTCCGAGATGAGCAATTACTATAGCAAAGCTTATATGCGTCACCTGTTTGTGGCCGATGAAATTTTGGGGCTGCAACTGGCCAGCCTGCAGAACCTTACCTTCTATTTATGGCTTGTGGGCGAGGCCCGCAAACATATACTTAACAATACTTTCAATAGCTGGAAGGCAGATATATTGCCAATAATAAAGCGGAGGTTGTAATACAGACCGATAGGGGTAGGGTATAGCAATGGAGTGATCAATTCTAAATAAAAAAATCGCTTTGTTTAATATGCTCTTTTATTTCCATGCAAACGCAGTTGTGGATAACTCTATAAGCAATCTTTCTTTCTTAACATCGTTCCCATTTTAGTGACCGGTAGAAGAATGGATGGTACTTTTATAGTGCTTACTAATCCGTTATCTATGATGTCCAAAAAAATATACATCCATCTTCTATGGATGTTTCTTTTAACAACATTAGGTGCAAATAGTCAGTCTGGTTTTAACCCAATGGGCTATGCCTCTTCTATGAAAGATGCACTAAAGGATCCAGCCGCTATATCAACGGTTAGTGTTTACTATAACCGTGGTATGATCTTCGACGTGGAGCAGGGCAAGATTGCTCCTGATGAACCATTGGAAAAATTAAAGGAACTGAACAACCTTAGGCAACTGCGTTTGAATGGCTGCCCGGTGAACTTTAGCCAGGAAAAATTCTTTTGCGGTCTATCGGGACTAAAGCAACTGGAACTGCTGGAAATACGCATGAGCTATAAGCAGTTTGGTGCATTGACTGAAAGGTCCGTTAACTGTCTTAAAAAATTAAAGACCTTAAAACGCTTGAACCTTCCCAATCAGTATCCGGCAGAAGAAGTAACCAAGTTGCAGCAACTGTTGCCCAATTGCGAAATCATTATCAATACTTATCCCGAAGGGGAATAATATAAGTGGAACCCATTAAAAAAGGAGCGTGCTAGTTACGCTCCTTTTTTATGTGGAATATGTTGATGGCAAATCTACGCTTCTATAAAAGCCAACCATGTATTGCTGCTGATGTACCGAAGCTATCGGGAGCAACGTTGAAACAGTTGGGAAGTCTCACTAATAATAACCTACAATGTTTTTAGGTATTCTATCAGGGCCTTTCTTTCTGTGTTGGTAAGATTGTCGCCAAAAGTGTGGCCATAATTGCCATAACCAGGCAAAGTAGTGTTGTAGCTTTTTTTACGTTTGGGTTGGGCCTGTGTCTCGTACTGCCATCCAACCTGTTCATAATTATAAACCGGGTTCTTGAAATCGCGGCTCCAATAAGTGGGCCTTGTTTTGCTGTTGAGCAAAGCCTCTAAAGTTGGTACGGAACCATTGTGCAGGTAGGGTGCCGTAATCCAGATGCCATCCAATGGTGGTGCTACATAGCCATTACTGGGCTCTAGCCTTGCAGGGTACTGGCCCTGTGCAAACCAGCTTTTGTTGAACCAATCGATGAACTGATAATTTTGGTAGTTGGCCTTAAACAGCAAAGAATCTGTACGTATCAAACTTTCGGGTATCAGCAGGTTGGGATAGCTTTCATTGCTGCCATAAGTGCCGTGGCAACGGCTGCAATTGTTTACAAAAATGGTTTCGCCATCGGTGGCCAATTGCCTGTCAATTGCATAGGGATATTTGGGTGCCTTAATGGATTTGATGAAGGCCAGCACATCGCCAAAATGGGTGTACACTTCTGCGGCTTCTGCAGTGTCTTTTACGGTAAGTATATTGCTCAGCATCAGGAACCGGCCAAAGTCGCCACGGCCAAAACCATTGTAAAACATGGCATTTTTTTTATTCATCATCCACCAGGCGGGTACATCGGTTGGTATGGTTTCATCGGGAATATTCAGCAGGGTTTCATTGCTCCACTCCAATGTTTGCGGATTGCGGTGTGCCACCAACAATATGGCCAGCCTGTCGGCCGCATTCACGCCACGTACTTCTGTTTCCATGTAGGGGTTCACTAGGTCAAAGGTTGTAATCATTGGCTTTGCTGCATCGTACAGTTTGGGCGAAAGGGTCTGCATGGCTTTTACTGCCATATTGTTCAGCAGGTTGTTCTGCTTGCTGATGTTGCTGAAATCAATCATGCTATTGCCCAGGCCCACATACAGCGAATCGTTGAACACCTGTGCATGGCATTGCAGGCAGGTAGGTATCACAATGTCCACACCATCGGCGGTGGTTACCACATTGTAATCGTGCCCAACCGTTGCATTTTTGCCCGTGCGTTGCAGGTAATTGTTCTTGTCTTTTCCAAAAAGCATTTGATAGTACTTGTAAGGAATGCCACTGCTTAAGAAATTGCCCGTAGTAAGGTAATTATAACCCTCCGTTGCATTGCCAGAGCGTTGGGTGCTTGGCGGTATGAACATGGGCCTGTCGCCCTCATTGAAATGACGGATGAATGCTGTTGCAACAATAAAGCCCAGCAACAGGGAAAGGATGATTGCAAACTTTTTCATAACCAGGATTACGCAATGAAATTACTTAATCGCAGTTGATGCAACTGTTTATTTTTTGATGCTATTTGTTGGCCGGCAATGGTGCAGGGTTGGGCTGCGGTGGCGTCGCACCCATGAGCTGAAGAATGTATTGGGGCTTTATGAATGCAATTGAAATGGCAGTCCATCCATTGTTGATATAGTATCAATTCACGGACTTAACAATACCATCCTGCTTTTTAATGAAATAGAGTTTCTTGTTTTCCAGGTAATCGGGCACAATGTTTTCTTTCTTCAACTTTACCGGTTGCACATCAAATTCGTTGAACACCGTGAAATCCTTGCTGGACAAGTGGTTCACAAAATCGTCTTTGTATTGCAACAATAATTTGGTAAAGTGGTACATGCTTTCGTAACCCTTGAATACCCAATCGCTTGCCCTGGCAAAATAAATGTCTTTATATTTTTTAGTAAGGTACTTGCTCAGTTTTTCGTTGCGTGAAAAATTGTAAGGCGATGAGTAGATGATTTCGATGCCTTTGCTATCAAGGGATGCAGCTTGGTTCAGGTCCTTTATGCCATCCCATGTAGGCATGCCAATGGCAACTGCCTGGTACCTTCTCGATGCATTGAGCGTTTTAACCAGCCTTGCACCAAAGGGTTCGTTAATGGTACCGCAAATAACAATGTTTTGTTTGTTGCTATCCAGACTGCTTAATAATTGCTTGCTGCTAAAACTGTCCGTCAATTCAATGGTTTTGTATTTTAATGGAATGGATGGCGTGTTCTTACCCATTTCGGTAAAAATGGACTGTATCATGTCTTCTACCGCACCTTTCCTTTTAATGTACACCAAGTTACCTGTTGAATAGTTTTTTTGGATATACCTGTACAGCCCTTCGCAATGGGTACGTAAGGTGGAGTTGATGAGGATGAAGAACGGGTTGTTGCTGGTGCCCCCATCGTTAGGAAAAGTAGATGATATAAGTGGTATGTTTTTCTTTGCTGCAAAATCGGCCAGTGGCTTTACATCGGTCCTATTGTTGAACGATGCAATGATAAGTGATACACTGTCCCACACTGGTTGTGCAAGCACTTTGTTCATGGGCTGGTCGCTGCTCTTGCTATCAAAATACAGTACTTCAATATGGGCATTTTCGCTTTGCAAACTGTCAATGGCCATCATTACGCCAGTATAGAATTCAAGACCGGGCAGTATGTTTTTCGGGATGTTGCTGTTGCCCAATTTGTAATTGTTGTTGGTAAAGGCAGAGTCCAGGTACACAGGAGAGAATACGGCAATCTTTACAGGCTTGCCGGCATCTGTTTGGGCAGTTGCGTGTATGGTAAAGAGCGAACAAAAAGCAATCGTAACAACAACTAGAAATTTCATACAAAAAATTTGATGCGACAAAGTAAGCAAAAAATCTGCCATAGATGTTTGGAAGAGGTCACTGCTTCTCTATAGGCACACTAATAGGAATGAATCAGGCGGATGGAATTTGGGAATTTATCGTAGTAGTAGTTAGTACAGGAGTAGCAAGGCGTACAATGGAGTTTGGAATGTACAATTGGAATTTATTCCAACACATTTCCCAATATATTGAAAGGACAAACAAGAAGTTGCATATTTTCTTGTTTGTCCTTTCCTGTTTTTATTCCCATTCAATGGTAGCAGGTGGTTTGCTGCTGATATCATACACCACACGGTTAATACCGCGAACGTTGTTGATGATTTCGTTGGAGATGTTTGCCAGGAACTCATAAGGCAAATGGGCCCAATCGGCTGTCATGCCATCCACACTTGTTACGGCACGTAAGGCAACAGTAAATTCATAAGTCCTTTCATCGCCCATAACACCTACGCTTTTTACAGGCAAGAGTATAGTGCCTGCCTGCCATACTTGGTTATATAAACCTGCTGACTTTAATCCTTTGATATAAATGTCGTCGGCTGCCTGTAACAGTTGTACTTTTTCTTCGGTTATATCGCCCAATATCCTGATGGCCAGTCCGGGGCCAGGAAACGGATGGCGATTGATCATGTCGGCAGGTATGCCCAGTTCCAGACCAACTTTTCTTACTTCATCTTTAAACAGGAAACGCAATGGCTCTACCAGGCTCAGCTTCATGGTATCTGGCAGGCCACCTACATTGTGGTGCGATTTAATGGTGGCACTTGGCCCATGTACGCTTACGCTCTCAATCACATCCGGGTAAATGGTTCCCTGCCCCAAAAATTTGGCTTCGGTAATTTTCTTTGCTTCGGTATCAAACACTTCAATAAATAGCCTGCCAATTGTTTTGCGTTTTGCTTCGGGGTCTGTTTGCCCTGCAAGCTCCTTATAGAACAATGCTTTTGCATCCACGCCCGTAACATTCAGGTCAAGTTGCTTATAGGTTTCCAGTACTTGTTCAAACTCGTTTTTACGTAGTACGCCATTGTCCACAAAAATGCCGTGCAATCTTTTGCCAATGGCCTTGCTAATGAGTGTTGCGGCAACTGTACTGTCCACACCGCCACTCAATGCCATGATAACATGTGCATCGCCAATTTGCTGTTTCAATGCTTCCACGGTTTCGGTAACAAAGGAGGCTGGCGTCCAGTCCTGCTTGCAGCCACATACATCCACCAAAAAATTCCTGATTATTTTTTTGCCTTCTTTAGAGTGGTACACTTCGGGGTGAAACTGTAAGCCGTATAAAGGTTGGGTATCGGTAGTTGTTTTCTTGAATGCAGCAACGGGTATGCTTTCGGTTGTGGCCAATACTTCAAAACCCGCCGGTAATGCCACAATGCTGTCGCTATGGCTCATCCATACCTGCGAGTGATCGGCAATATTGTTCAATAGTACATCCTCTTTTTTCTTTTCCAAAGTTGCACGGCCATACTCACGTTTGTTGCTTTTGTCTACCCGGCCACCAAATTCTTTTGCCGTTAGTTGTGCACCATAGCATACGCCCAGCACTGGCAACTGACTGATAAAGGATGGAATGTCAACCGTAGGATTGTCCACGTCGTTCACACTAAACGGGCTGCCACTTAAAATGATGCCTTTTAAAGTTGCATCAATGGTAAAGGGTTTGTTGTAGGGAATGATTTCGCAGTACACATTTGCTTCGCGGACACAGCGTGCAATTAATTGGGTGAACTGGCTGCCAAAGTCGAGGATGAGCATTTTTTCAGTCATGCCGCGAAGATAATAGTTTGTGTTTTTTGTTGCCCGAATTGCATGGATTGGGCATGAATATAATTTCAATAGGGCAATTTTGTTTGGCACACAGATGTTATGGGTTTGACGGATTGGGAGGGTAGGGTTTACTGTTTGCAGTAAGTGGAATTTTAAATTTATAGGCACACGGATGGTATGGGTTGTACGGATTTGGAGGATAAGGATTTACTGCTTGTAGCAGGTGGGAAGGTGTTTCCACAATTTTATTGGTGCAATTGGTGGCAGTTTTTTTGCAACAAACAAGGATAATTGCAATTGCCTAACCGGTAATAGTACGGCCGGTGATAATTTGTGCAAGCATTCTCAAATCATCTTCGGTATGCAAGGCATTCAATACAGCCCTGTTTATTTTTTTGCCTTGTGTAGTTGGGTAGGCAAATGAAGAAATAATGGTTTGGTGTTTTGCAAAAAAAGTTTCATCCAAAACTTCGGGCAATACAAAAACAGGCAGACGTTCATCATTAATGATACCGTCATGTGCAGACAAAAAGGTTTTAAGTAGGCTGATATTGTGCATCAGTTTCGCTCTTTGTGCTGCATAAATAGATTGGCCTTTAATAAATGTATATGCCAATGCTGGTGAGAGCGATGTACTTGCCGTAAAGTCGGGCAGCGTTCTTATGGCATCTGCTGTTGCTTTATTGGTACAACTGATGGCACCGCCATTAATGCTGAATGCCTTGGACAATGAGTAGGTAATGATGTATTCAATGTTTTCTTTGCGGGGCAGCAGGCTGCTGATGCCTTGGCCTTTATTACCCAATAGCCCAATGCCATGCGAGTCATCCACAATTACAATTAAAGGGCTTTCGATGTATTGCAGGAAATCGAAATCATTCACTTCGCTTGTAAGGGGGTTAACTGCATCTGTAATCAGCACGGGTGTTTTGTCGAAACTGGTTTCATGTATTGCATGTAATGTTTTCTCGGCCCATTTGTCAAAACCTAGACTGGGCTGCTGTAGCTTGTTTATTGCAGGGTGTGCTTCGGGGCAAACGGCAATTGCATGGTTCCTGAACAGGGAGGAAGCAATGGTGCCTGCACCAAAGCCCGAAGCAAAACAGATGGAATCGCTTGTATGGGTCAATGCGGTTAATGTTGCTTCCATTGCTGCAAAAACATCCAGTTGCGTATTGGATATTCTGGATGAAGGGAACAGCCATCCATATTTGCTGATGCCTTGCTGGAACAGGGAAACAAACTCATCTACATGCTGTACACCTAAATAAGCATAACCCGAGAAAAATAAAAACTCTTTTGTATCTATGGTTGCCGTTCTGCCCGGCGTGTTGGATAATTGAAACATGTTGTTATAAAAGTTGCGATAGTAATAGGCAGCAAGGGGCTGCTTCTGTATTGTGAGCAATAATCATTGCCTATAACAAACGATGTGTTACAAACATTACTTGTTCTGCTCTTTCATTAAATTGTTGAATTGCTGACTATCGCCTTTGGGTATGCTCAAACTTTTCCATTCGGCATCTTTTAGCATCCTGCCAATGTAAACAATCTGGCCCACATGGTAAGGATAGTGTGCCAGTTGCCGCAAGATGGCATCATATACTATCAATGGCTCTGTGCGTATGTATATGGTTTTCTCCAAGTCTGCTGGCTGTAAGCTTTCCAGCGTGTCCAGCAGGCACTTCCAGCCATTGTTCCAAAGGGCCATAAGTTCGTCTTTGCTTTTGTTGGCCACTTCAAATTCGGTGTCGCGGTTACGCCACTCTTTTTCGCCATCCTCGGTCAGGAAATTTGTCCAACGGCTCAGCATATTGCCATACATGTGTTGAATGATGACGGCAATACTGTTGCTTGCTTCATTGGGCTGGTACAGGAAATCCTTGTCGGTTAGTTGGTCAAAAGTTTTGTCGGCAAGGTCCTTGTAATATTTGAACCGCTTGATGGTGTCTTTTAAAAATCCTGTTTGCATATGATGAATGTTTTTGGATAAATAATGTTATTAGGATATCGTATACTTTTGTTAGAAGCCTGCTACACTATCATCACCCCTTTTGTCAGCAACAGCCTCAATCTTATTCTGTGCATTGATGCGTATTACTTCGGTCCTGCTCCATGGGCCACGGTCAACGATCTTATAACCCATTGCTTCTAACTGCTTCCTGGTATCTAAGGGAAAGCCTTTCTCCACATATACTTCATCGGGCAGATGCTGGTGATGGAATTTTGGTTTGTTCACTGCGTCGCTAGCAGTCATGTTAAATTCAAGCAGATTCATCAGTGTCTGGAAAACAGAAGTAGGTATGGTTGTACCACCGGGTGTACCAGCAACAATATAGGGTTTATTGTTTTTCAATACCACAACAGGGCACATGCTGCTCAACATTCTTTTGCCGGGTTCAATGGCATTGGCTGCACCACCCACGGCACCGTAATAGTTTGCCACACCGGGTTTGATGCTGAAGTCATCCATTTCGTTGTTCAATAAAAAACCTGCACCGCCAACAACGGTTTTGCTGCCGTAGCCACCATTTAAAGTGGTGGTTACGCTTACCATATTACCTTCTGCATCGTAAATGCTTAAGTGCGTGGTTTCTTCGCTTTCCTTTATTTCACCCGCTTTTATATCGCTGCTTTTGGATGCTTTGTTGGGGTCGTAATCTTTCATCCGGTTGGCAATGTAGGCATCGCTGCTCATGGTCTTTAAAGGCACTTTCCAAAAGTCTGGGTCGCCCAAATGTTCGGCACGGTCGGCATAGGCCCTGCGTTCTGCTTCAACCATTAACTGCACGGCCTGTGCACTTTGAAAGCCATAGGATGCTATGGGGTACTTGGCTACCATTTTCATTACCTGCAGTAGTATGATGCCGCCACTGCTTGGTGGCGGAAAGCCAACAATATTGTATCCCTTATAATTGAATTCGATGGGGGTTCTTGGTTTGGCCTTATAGTTTTTCAAATCTTCTAGTGCAATAATGCCGTTGCCTTTCTGCATTTCTTCCACAATCAGTTTAGCTGTTTCTCCTTCATAAAAGCCCTTGACTCCATTGTCGCGTATGCGTTTCAATGTGGCGGCCAGTTGCTTTTGTATCAAAGTGTCGCCTGCTTTCCATTTTGCTTGCTTTACAAATGCCGGTGTAACGGTATTGTATTTTATGAATGCATCCCTGTTGGTGTTCAGGTTATTGGCTTCCCTTTCGGTAATTACAAAACCATATTCGGCCAGGTCAATGGCAGGTTGGATGAGTTGTTTGAACGGAAGTTTGGCGTAGGGCATGGTGGCAAACAAACCCGCAACGGTACCGGGCACACCCGCAGCAAGGTGCCCATTTTGCGATAGGTTGGTTTGGGCATTTCCATCTTTATCCAAGTACATATCTTTATTGGCTTTGTGGGGAGCTTCTTCTCGGTAATCCAGACCAATTAGTTGTCCCGTTTTCCTTCTCGCTATCAAAAAACCACCACCACCAATATTGCCTGCCCCAGGGTAAACCACAGCCAGTGCCAGTTGTGTTGCAATGGAAGCATCAAATGCATTGCCGCCTCGCTTCATGATGGTTGCACCCACCATGCTTGCTATAGGTTGTGCAGAGGATACGGCCCCATGCTTATACGTAGCTGATTTTGTTTGCTGGTAATGGTAGGGGTCTACCTGTTTGCCTGCACCCAGCCATTCGCATCTTTTTTCTTGGGCATGCAGTACATAGAAGGAGCCTATAATAATAAGGCCTAGCAACATTCTTTTAGTCATACAATTCATCATTTTATTGGTAATGGGCCCTTGTGCCCAAGCAGTTTTAAAGCAAGTCATTCCAGTATGGCCATCATGGCAAGTGCAGCAATCCTGTTTCTTGCTGTTGACTTGTTTTGTCAATTGAATGGCTAAAGTTATTAATAAAGTTCAATTGAGCTTTTTTAGGTAAACCTTATCTTTTCTTTCGCATTTTGCAGTTGCTTGTGTAATATTGCCATTAGTTTAACAATGTTTCAACATATTTGTTAGGCCTACTACGACTCAATTTGTAAACAAAAAAAGCTGTTATGAGAAATTTTGCTGTAAAGCTCCGCTCTATTGCATTAATGGTACTTTGTACTCTGTTTGTCCAGGCAACCATGGCACAATTGGCTACCATCAAAGGTTCCGTAAAAAATTCAAAAGAAGGGCTGGAAGGTGCATCCATTGTACTGGAAGGTAAAGGCCAAGGTACGCATTCAAACACTACAGGTGGCTTTGAACTGAAAGTTAAAGCCGGTACATATACTGTAACTGTAAGTTATGTGGGCTATCAAAAAAAGACATATACCATAACATTAACCGCAGGGCAGGTGTACACATTGGATGTGGAACTTGCAAAGAACCAGGATTTGCAGCAGGTAACTGTTGTGGGTTCACGTTCGGCCGTATCAAGGTCAAATACGCAAACGGTTGCTCCTGTTGATGTGTTCACATCAAAGGAACTGGCTTTGACTGGCCAGGTTGAGCCAACGCAGATGTTGAACTTTGTTGCTCCTTCTTTCAATTCATCCCGCCAAACGGTTTCTGATGGTACTGACCATATTGATCCTGCCACTTTACGTGGTTTGGGGCCAGACCAGGTGTTGGTGCTGGTAAACGGTCAACGCAGGTACAATACTGCTTTATTGAACGTAAACGGTACTATTGGCCGTGGTAGTGTTGGTACCGATCTGAATGCCATACCAACATCCATGATTGAAAAGATTGAGGTGTTAAGGGATGGAGCAGCGTCACAATACGGTTCTGATGCGATTGCAGGTGTTATTAACGTGGTATTGAAAAAAGATTTGAGAAGCGGTGGACTTAATTTTCATTATGGCAAACAATATGCTGGCGATGGACGCACCATTTTGGCAAGCGGAAGCCTTGGAACTGCCCTTGGTAAAAAAGGTGGCTTTTTTGATATTGGCGTTGATGTACGTTTAAGGGATGCTACCAATAGGGTAGGTACTTACGGTCTGCGTCCTGATGGTACTTATTCAGCAGGTGTATATTACAATTATGCCAACTATGCTGCTGGCCCAATAAGGGATGCGATTATTGCACAGGACAATGCATTGATTGCACAGCGTGGTTTTAGCCGCGATAACAATATGTTGGTGGGTAACTCCAAGTCCAACAACTACAACTGGATGTTCAATATGAGCATACCATTGAGCAGCAAAATAAACTTTAGTGCTTCTGGTGGTACAGGACACAGGGATGGTCTTGCAGCGGGCTTTTACCGTTATGCATACCAGACTTCCCAGGTTATTGCTGCATTGTACCCAGACGGGTTCTTGCCAATGATCGGTTCAAAAATCAATGACAAGAATTTGAGCTTTAGCTTGAATGGTGCTTTACGTAACGATTGGAAATGGTCTTTTGCCAATACTTACGGAAGCAACGATTTTGGTTTTACCGTTTCTAACTCAAACAATGCCTCTCAATATTTACAGGGTGTAAATGCACAAACATCTTTTGATGCAGGTAAATTGACCTACCAACAAAACACCACTACTTTCAGTATTGTAAAGGATTTTGGCAAGCAGTTGAACCTGAAAACGTTTAACGTAGCTGGTGGTTTGGAACACCGTTTTGAAAACTATCAAATTGGTGCCGGCGAAGATGCAAGCTGGAAAAATTACGACCCTACCAATACACATGCTGCTGGTGCACAGGTTTTCCCTGGTTTCCAACCAAGCAATGCTGTTAATAAGAACAGGTATATCCGTGCTGGTTATATAGATGTTGAAAGTGACGTTAACGACAAGTTCATGTTCAATACTGCTGTACGTTACGAAAACAACAGCGACTTGAAATTCAAAGATGCAAGCGTTGCGGGTAAACTATCTGTACGTTACAAAATTGCCAACGCATTAACTTTAAGGGGAACTGTAAGTAATGGTTTCCGTGCCCCTTCTTTGCAACAGGCAAACTTTAGTGCAATCAGCACCACATTTATTTCCTCTGGTACAACATTGGTACCTGTTCAACAAGGTACTTTCCGTAATGGAAGTGATGTTGCCAACGCATTCGGTATTCCTAAGCTGAAAGCCGAAACATCTATGAACTATAGCGTAGGTGCTACCAGCAAATTGTTGAACAACAAATTGTCTATTACTGTTGACGGTTACCTGATCAACATCAAAGACAGGATTGTATTGAGTTCTTCTTTACGTAGAACAGGTGCTGCCGAATCTGCTGCCGTAAATGCCATTTTGAGTGCTTACCCAGCTTTGAATGATGTGAGCTCTGTTGTACTGTTTGCAAATGCAGTAGATACAAGGACTAAAGGTATCGATGTAGTAAGTGCCTATACCGACAAATTCGGTAAAGGTTTGTTGACCATAACATTGGCTGCCAACTTTAATAAGACAGAAATTGTAGGCGACCCACATGTTAGCACAATTACTGATCCTACATTGAAGGCTCGTTTATTTGGCCGTGATGAAAAAGGCAGGTACGAAGAAGCCCAACCAAGGGATAAAGTATCATTGGGCCTTACACACCGCGAAGGCATTGTTACTGCAAACATTAAAGTAACGCGTTTTGGCAAGGTAGCCACAAGAGATGCAAGTAACCCTGCATTGGACGAGTTCTTCGATCCTAAGTATGTTACTGATGCAAGCCTTTCTTTCCGCCCGGTTTACTTTATCAATGTAACAGTTGGTGCAAACAATATTGGCGATGTATATCCTGACAAATTAAAGAACTACGCAAACACAGGCGATGGCCGTTTTGTATATAGCCGTAATGCTACACAGTTTGGCTTCAATGGCGGTTACTGGTACACCAATGTTGCTTTTGACTTAGGCAACATACACAGTGCACCTAAATTGAAACCAGTGCCAGAAGCTCCGGTAGTTGTTGCCCCTAAACCTGTACCACCAAAAGATACAGATGGTGATGGTGTACCTGATAAAGATGACAAATGCCCTACTGTTGCCGGTGTTAGGTCTTTAGGCGGTTGTCCTGATAAAGACGGTGATGGTGTTACAGATGCAGAAGACAAATGTCCAGATGTTGCCGGTGTGAAAATATTTGGTGGCTGCCCCGATACAGATGGTGATGGTATCGAAGATTCAAAAGACAAATGCCCTACACAACCTGGTACTGCTAAATACGGTGGTTGCCCTGTACCTGATACAGATGGCGATGGTTTGAACGATGATTACGATAAATGCCCAACCGTAAAAGGAACCATTGCAAACAATGGTTGTCCAGAAGAAACCAAAAAACCAAAAGAAGAAACACAAAAGAAAGTAGATGTTGTAGCTAAAAGCATCCTGTTTGAAACAGGAAGTGCAACATTGAAAAAATCTTCTGATGCAGCTTTGAATGCCATTGCAAAAGAACTGACAGATGATGCTTCTTTGAACCTGGATATAGAAGGCCATACAGACAATACTGGTTCTGAAAAAATAAACCAGGCTTTATCTCAAGCCCGTGCCAATGCCGTGAAGAAATACCTTGAAAAGAAAGGTATTGCTGCAGGCAGGATCACAGCTACTGGTTATGGAAGTACACAACCAATTGCAGACAATAAAACTGCTGCTGGCCGTGCACAAAACAGAAGGGTAGTAGTAAAATTGAAATAAGGTTTATAGCTTATAGAATAAAAAGAAGGTCAGCCATTGCAATGGCTGACCTTCTTTTTATGAACTTAATAACAATGGTATGATTAGCGGAAACCACCTGCTGCAACAATGGCTTCACCGGTAACCCAAGTTGAATCATCGGATGCAAGGAACAATGCTGCTTTGGCAATATCGTCTGGCTGTCCAGTACGGCCAAGTGGCGTTGTTGCTTCTATCTGTTTGTGGAAATCGCTACCAATAAACTGGGCAGCGGTTGAACCTTCTGTTTCAATCAAGCCTGGGCTTAAAGAGTTGACACGGATATTGCGTGCACCCAGTTCTTTAGACAATGATTTGGTAATGGCATCTACTGCACCTTTAGTGGCACTGTACACCGAGCCACCAGCTACGGGTGCCTGTGCAACCAATGAACTGATGTTGATAACGCTTCCGCCTTTGTCATCAAAATGTTCAGCGGCTTTTTGTGTGGTAAGTATCAGCCCCAAAACATTCGTGTTGAACTGCCTGTTGAAATGCTCTTCGGTTACTGCTTCCAATGGCGAAAATTCATATACGCCTGCATTGTTCACCAGTATGTCCAACCTGCCATAAGCTTTCTTTGTTTCATCAAACAAATAATTGATATCGGCCTGCGATGCCACATTGGCTTTTACTGCGATGGCTTTACCACCATTGGCTACGATCTGCTCCACCACTGCATCTGCACCTTCTTTGCTGGTTGCGTAATTAACTACTACCGATGCCCCATTGGCACCTAACTGTTTTGCAATGGCTGCACCTATACCTTTAGATGCACCTGTAACAACTGCTACTTTGTTTGCTAATCTTGACATGACTGTGTTTTTTAAATTTGATTGTTGTTGTTTTTAATTTGGAAGAAGGATGGCACACGGATGGAACGGGTTGTATGGATGCTCACGGATTTTATTCCATCATTTCTGCGAAACCGAACAAATCCTTTTTAATCCATTCAATTCGTGTTATCTGTGTGCCACCATTTCCAATTTCTTATTTCCAACCGCCACCCAATGCTTTGTACAATTCAACTTGGGCAGATAGTTGTGCTTTTTTAATAGATGCTGTTTCCAATTCACTTTGCAGCACATTGCTTTGTGCAGTAATCACTTCCAGGTATGTTGCCATACCATTTTTAAACAGCATATCGGCGTTTGAAATGGCTTGCTGCAAAGTGTTTTGGCGTGTTGAGGCAATGGCTTGTTGTTCTTTTAACTTCTTAATTTTTACCAATGCATCCGATACTTCGCCAACGGCATTCAAAACAGATTGCCTGAATTGTATCACTGTTTTTTCCCTGTTGACTTTTGCTATTTCGTATTGTGTTTTCAGTTGCTTTTTTTGGAACAATGGCTGGGCAATATTGCCTGCAACCGTACCGAATAAGGAAGCGGGTATATTGAACCAGTTGGTTGCCTTAAAGGCATTTACACCACCTGCTGCCGTAATGCTTAATGATGGGTACATATTGGCCTTGCTGATGCCCACGTTGGCATTGGCAATGTTTAATGCCAGTTCATAACTTCTTACATCTGGCCTGCGGCCAAGCATTGCAGACGGTATTCCGGTAGATGGGTTGTTGCTTACAGCAACGGTATTCAATGTGGTATTGCGTACTGTTTTAGTGGGTAATGTGCCTGCCAAAATGCTCAATACATTTTCCTGTAATGCAATTGCCTGCTCAAACTGTGGAACCAGTTGTGCCGCAACCAAACGTTGTGCTTCCGCCTGCTGAACGGCCAATGCAGTTACCTGCCCGGCATTGTATTGCAGCCTGATGATGCGGAGCGTGCTGTCATTCAACAATACATTCTTATTGGCTATATCCAACTGTGCATCCAGCATTAGCAGGTTGTAATAGCCTTGTGCAACGTTGGCAACAATATTTGTTTGTATGGCTTTTCTTGCTTCGGTTGTTTGCAGGTAAGATGCCAGTGCCGCAGCCCTTTGGTTTTTGATCTTGCTCCAAATATCTGCTTCCCATGAAAGGTTGATACTTGTTGCATAGTCTTCTATATACGATTTACCAAGAAACTGGCTTATGCTCAAACCATTCAGGCTATTGTCTGATGGGCGGTTGATGCTTGCACCCAATTGCAACTTTGCATCTGGCAGATAAGCATATTTTGTTTGTGCCAATGTTAACTGTGCCGTTTCAATATTCTTCAATGCAATCTGCATGTCGTAATTTTTAGCAATGGCACTGTCTATGATTTTTTGCAGTGATGCGTCGGTAAAAAAACTTTTCCACTCCATGTCTGCAATGCTTGCCGTGTCTGCATTTGCTGCATTCCTGAAACTTTCGGGAAGTATAACCTGAGGCTTTTCTATGTCTTTAGATACGTTGCAGGCACTGGTAAAGGCCAGTAACAGTGCAATGATATATGTGTTCGTTTTCATTGTGTTTTGTTTGCTTAATTCATTTATTGCTAGTTGCCAGTTACTGGTTGCTAGTACTGGGTCTTTAACCGATAACCAGTAACTAGCAACTTGTAATTACTTGTTATGTTCCAGTTTGTCAATGATCCAATCATCATGTTCTGCAATTTTTTTAACGCTGATTTTTTCTTGCAGCTTTTGAAAAATGACAAACAGTACCGGGATGATGAAGATGCCCAACAGTACACCTGTAAGCATGCCGCCAACTGCACCTGTACCTATGGAGCGGTTGCCCATGGCCGATGCACCTTTTGCCGTAAGCAATGGCAACAAGCCTGCAATAAATGCGAATGAGGTCATTAAAATAGGACGTAAGCGTAACCTTGCTGCTTCTATGGCTGCATGGTGAATGGTGAGCCCGGCCTTTCTCCGCTGTACTGCATACTCCACAATCAGGATGGCATTTTTGGCCAGCAAACCAATAAGCATGATTAAACAAACCTGTACATAAATGTTGTTATCTATGCCTGCTATGTTGATGAATGCAAACACACCCAATATACCTGTTGGTACAGAAAGTATGACAGCCAATGGAAGTATATAACTTTCATATTGTGCAGCCAATAAGAAGTAAACAAACACTAATGACATTACAAAAATCAATGTGGTTTGTGTACCTGCCTGTTGCTCTTCTCTTGTTAAACCACTCCATTCGTAACCATAGCCACGAGGTAGGTATTGTGCAGCCACTTCTTGCACTGCTTTCAATGCTTCGCCAGAGCTATAGCCAGGTTTCGGTATGCCATTAATGGTTACTGCATTAAAGAGGTTGTTACGGGTAACGGTTTCTGGGCCATATACTTTTTCCAATGAGATCAATGTCTTCACAGGAATCATCTGGCCGGCATTGTTCTTTACATGCACGTTGTTCAAGGTTTCGGGATCAACACGGTAATTGATATCCGATTGGAGTATCACTTTGTACTGCTTGCCAAAACGGTTGAAATCTGATGCTTGGAAGCTACCATAATACACTTGCAATGTCTGTAGCAGGTCGCTTATGGAAACACCCAACTGCTTGGCCTTGCCTTCATCTATATTCACTTTGTATTGCGGGTTGCCTGTACTGAATGTGGTAAACGCATACAGTATTTCCGGGCGTTTCATCAACTCGCCAATAAAACCATTGGTGGTGTTGCTCAGGTCTTCCAGCTTGCCACCGTTCCTGTCTTGCAATAGCAACTCGAAACCGTTGGTGTTACCAAAACCTTGTACGGTAGGCAATGTAAAGGTGAAGAGGTTTGCTTTTGATATGACACTGATGCGTTGGTTCACTTCGCCCAGTATGGCATTGATGTCTTCCGTTTTGCCACGGGTTCCGGGTTTCTTCAGCTTAACAAAAGCCAATGCACTGATGGGGCTTGTGGCATTGGTAATAATGTTCATACCCGCAACGCTGTATATCTTTTCAACACCTTCCACTTTTTGAATAATGGAATCTACCTGGTCAACAACTTTCTTTGTCCGCTCCAACGATGCACCTGGCGGCATGTTTAATGAATACAGGAATATACTTTGGTCTTCTGTTGGTATGAAACCCGATGGAGATTTTTTTACAAGTACAACTGTTGTAACGGTTATCACAATCAAACCAATGATGGCTACCCATTTTGCTTTGATCAAAAAGCGTAAGCTACTTGTGTAGCGGTTGGTCATGTGTGTAAAGGAAGTGTTGAACGCATGGAAGAACCTTCCCTTGATGCCTTGTGGTTTTTCGCTATTGCCATGGTTGCCCCTTTTTAGGAACAATGCGGCCAATGCAGGACTTAACGTTAATGCGTTCAATGCAGAGATAAGGATGGCGATGGCCAATGTAAATGCAAACTGTTTATAGAATATGCCTGCAGGGCCTTGCATGAAACCAACGGGCACAAACACTGCAGCCATTACCAATGTTATTGATATAATGGCACCAGATATTTCACTCATGCTTTTAATAGTGGCGGCTCTTGCGGGCAGGTGGTCCGTTTCCATTTTGGTATGCACGGCTTCCACCACTACTATGGCATCATCCACCACGATACCGATAGCCAATATCAATGCAAACAATGTAAGCAGGTTGATGGTAAAACCAAACAACTGCATGAAGAAGAATGTGCCTAAAATAGCCACAGGCACTGCAATGGCGGGTATGAGGGTTGACCTGAAATCTTGCAGGAACAGGAATACCACCACAAACACCAATATGAAAGCTTCGATCAATGTATGCTCCACTTTATCAATGGATGCATCCAAAAATTCTTTGGCAGAATAGGGGATGAAGGTGTTGATACCTTTGGGTAGAGACTTCTTGGCTTCCTCCACAATTTTGTTTACCTCAATCAATATATCATTGGCATTGGAGCCGGCAGTCTGGTAAATCAATATACCTGTTGAAGGGCCATTGTCAACCTTTGCACTGGCGGTATAACTGAACGAACCAAATTCAATGCGGGCAATATCTTTCAATCTTATAGTAGAACCGTCGGCATTGGATTTTAAGATGATGTCTTCATATTGTTTATCATCATTTAATTTGCCTTTGTATTTGATCACATACTCAAAAGCTTCTTTGCTCCCTTCACCAAATTTACCTGGTGCCGCTTCTAAGTTTTGTTCTTTAATGGATGCTAGAACTTCTTGTGTAGATAAATTGTAAGCTGCCAATCTATCAGGCTTTAACCATACACGCATTGCATAGTCTTTAGAACCGAAGATCAATGCTTGTCCAACACCATGCACACGTTGTATTTGTGGTATGATGTTTATTTTGGCATAGTTCTGCAAAAAGCTTTCGCTGAATGATGAGTCCTTTGTATATAACACCACACACTGTATAATACCGTTTTGTTGCTTCTGTGTGGTAAGTCCTGCCTGTATTACTTCTGCTGGTATCAGGCTTGTAGCTTTTGCAACCCTGTTCTGTACGTTAACGGCTGCTATATCGGGGTTGGTACCCGAAGTAAAGAACACGTTCAATGTCATCGTGCCATCGTTGTTGGAGTTGGATGTCATGTAGGTCATGTTCTCCACACCATTGATGGATTCTTCTAAAGGTGTTGCTACAGAACGTGCCACTACCTCAGCACCGGCACCGGGATAGTTGGCTGTTACCTGCACACTCGGTGGGGCAATATCCGGAAACTGTGTAATAGGAAGGGAGAATAAAGAAACAAGGCCCACCAACACAAGTAGTATGGATATAACTGTTGAGAGTACTGGGCGTTCTATGAATTTTTTGAACATAAAAATGATTTGTTGTTAGCTTGGTATTGTTTGAGAAGGGCACATGTATGTCGTTTGAGTATGGCACACAGATGTCACAGATTGAACGGATGTTCAATGATTCAACCGATGCTGCTCATAATAAAGGATGGATTGTTTTATCGCTTCCTGCTTCGCAAGAAAACCCCTTTTTAATCTTTTACATCCGTGTTATCCATGTGCCAATTTTTATAGGCTTGCATGCAAAACGCTGTCCAGCGAAATGTGCTGCGGAGCAATGACGGCTCCATCCCTTAAACGCTGCAACCCACTGAACACAATGGTTTCGCCACTTGCAATACCTTTGTTTACTAAATAATTGCTGCCGCTTTTCCCACTTACGGTTATCTGTTTGCTTACCACTTTATTGCTGTCGCCCATGGCAAAAACGAATATTTTGTCCTGCACTTCGTAAGTAGCTTCCTGCGGCACAATCAATTGCTCCTGGTGTAGCGAAGGAATGCGTATCCTGCCTGTGATGCCGGAACGTAATTGCTTGTCTGCATTGGGAAAAATGGCCCTGAAGCTGATGGTACCTGCAGTTCGGTCAAACTGGCCCTGCACCAATTCTACTTTGCCCTTGGCAGCATAAATACTGTTGTCTGGTAACTGTAGTTCAACAGCAGGAATATTCCTAACTTTTTCTTCAGTGGTCTTGCCTGCTATGTTGGCAATAAACACCAGGAAGTCCCTTTCGCTCATGGAGAAGTAAGCATGTACATTGTTCACCTCAGAAAGTACAGTCAATGGTAGCGTTTCACCTTTGCCAATCAGGCTTCCTTGTTTAAAAGGAATATGGCCAATATATCCACTAACAGGTGCTTTGATGAGGGTATAGCCAACAGTTATATCGGCACTGCCTTTAGAAGAAGTGGCTTGTGCATAAGCTGCTTTTGCTGCATTCAAATTGGCAACAGCAGTTTTTAACTGCACATCGGCAACCACCTTGTTCTGTACCAATGGGGTAATGCGGTCTACCTCAACCTGTGCCCTTTCTATGTTTGCTTTTGCAGCTTGTATAGATGCACTGGCATTGTTTGCATACTCATTGTACTCGTTGCTGTTTATTTTAAACAGCGGCTGGCCTTGTTGTACATAAGTACCTTCTTCAACATAAATTTTTTCTAAGTAGCCGCTTACTTGAGGGCGTATCTCCACATTGGTTGTTCCTTCAACAGATGCGGGGTACTCCTGCCAGGTAGTGGCAGAACCGGTGTTTAATTGTATAACGGGTAAGGCCTGTGGCGGTGGTGGTGCCTGCTTTAGTTGGTTGCCAGCACATGCAACCAGAAACAGGAATGCGGCGGAGTAGAATACTTGTTTCATAACGTAATTAAATTGTTTAACGGTGTTAAGTTTGTGTGATTAAAAAAACAGCGATGGCTGTTCTACGGGTATTTTAAAAATCCATGGGTTAGTTGATATGTTTTAAGTTGACGATTGTAACATGATTAAATTGTTTAACGGTGTTAACTTTTTTTCAAAAAAATTTTATTTCATAGAATTGATGATGCCTGTAATGGCATCCCTTAAAACTTGCTTATTGATCTCATCCGAACGGTGTTGATTGGTCAGGTTAATGGAAATCAATCCATGCACAACACTCCAAAAAGTATAGTACTTTGTACAGATATAGTCCTCCGTTCTTTTATCTTCGGGAATCACTTCTTCAATCTTGTCCCACAACATGTTGGATGGAGCTTTCATATCCGGGCAGGCATTTTCAAACACGCAACAGTTCACTTCCACACCATACATTACTTTGTACAGGTCTTTTTCCGCAAAGGCAAAATTCCAGTAGGCCAGCCACATGGCTTCCAATTGCTCGGCAGGGTCTGTAAATTTGTCTCTGGCTTCTTCCATCTGCCTGGCCAGCTTCACATAACCCATTCTTGTCAGCTCATTCAAAATGGCGTCTTTATTGGCAAAGTATTCGTAAATGATGGGGGCTGTGTATTCAATTTTGTCGGCAATCTTACGCATGCTCAACGATTGCCAGCCTTCTTCTTTCACAATATCAAGCGAGGCCTCAAGGATGTTGCACCTTGTTTCCTCTTTTAATCTTAATATTCTGTCCTTACTGGCCATTTTCGCTTTTTGACGGGGATTAAATAATTTAACACCGTTAAGCAAAGTTAATGTCCACTTTTTCAAACCGCCAAATCTTTTTCAAAAAAAATTTCCTTTCGCTACTATCTGACGGTTTTATTTAAGTGGAATGCTTAGGAAAGTTGAGTACAAACCGTTCATACACAAAGGGCGAATCAACCTTGAAGTCTGTACATCAAAATTTTCCCGGCTGCTTTTTTTCTTTTATTACATTCACCGTTCAATAAAAAAATATGAAGAGATTATTGCTTGCAGTTGCTGGCTTTCTGTTTTCGGTTGCACTATTTGCACAGGGACTGCAAAGCCCTGAGCAGTTTTTAGGTTATAAAGTTGGTACAAAATTTACCCCGCATTATAAGATTGTCAATTATTTTAAGGCAACTGCCGCAAACAAAACCGATATGGTTAAACTGGAGCAGTACGGCGAAACCAATGAAGGCAGGCCCTTATTGCTTACCTATATCTCTTCGACAGAAAATATACAGAAACTGGATGCTATACGTATAAACAACCTACGTTTGGCAGGACTGTCAAAAGACAAAGCTGCTGCCCAAACCAATGATGCACCAGCCATTGTTTGGTTAAGCTACAATGTGCACGGCAACGAACCTTCATCCAGCGAAGCGGCCATGCTTACACTGTTTGCCTTGGTTGATCCCAACAATGCACAGACAAAAGCATGGCTGAAAAATACAGTAGTGATTATTGACCCATGCCTGAACCCCGATGGCAGGGACAGGTATGTGAACTGGTACAACCAAATGGTTGGCAAGAACCCCAACCCCGACCCGCAAACCCGCGAGCATAGCGAACCCTGGCCCAACGGCAGGAGCAATCATTATAATTTTGACCTGAACCGTGACTGGGCTTGGCAAACACAGGTTGAAACACAGCAACGCATCAAAAAATACAATGAATGGATGCCACAGGTGCATGTGGACTTTCACGAACAGTATTACGACAACCCTTATTATTTTGCCCCGGCTGCAGAGCCTTTTCATGAAGTGATAACACCATGGCAACGTGAGTTCCAGACACAGATTGGCAAGAACAATGCAAAGTATTTTGACAACAATGGATGGCTGTATTTTACCAAAGAAAGTTTCGATTTGTTTTACCCGTCTTATGGCGATACTTACCCCTTATACAATGGCTCCATTGGCATGACCTATGAACAGGGCGGGCATAGCCGCGGCGGTTTGGCCGTGGTTAAGTCTGATGGCGATACCTTGACATTGGTTGACAGGGCAACACATCATTTCACTACAAGCCTATCTACCATTGAAACAACTTCAAAAAATGCACAACGTGTAGTAACGGAGTTCAAGAAATTTTTTGATGATGGAAAGAACGGCAAGTCCGGCGAATACAAGACCTATGTATTGACAAGCGATGATGAGAACAAGATACTGGCAGTTAAAAAATTATTGGATGGCAATGCCATTGAATATGGAAGCATTGCCGGTACCAGCATGAAAGGTTTCAGTTACCAGGATTTGAAAGAACAAGATGCAAAGCTTGCAAAATATACGGTGGCCATTTCTGCTTATCAACCCAAAAGTGCCTTGGTGCAGGTACTGTTTGAACCAAAGAACAAATTGGTGGACTCTGCCACTTACGATATCACTGCCTGGAGCATTCCCTATGCATACGGAATAGATGCTTATGCCTTGAAAGAAAAAAGGGATGTGAAAGTGGAACAGGCTGTATCAACAATGGCAGACGACAATAAGGTAAACCTCATCAGTACGTATGGTTACATCGTTCCTTATACTTCTGTAAGCAGTGTAAAGTTTCTGGGCTATCTTTTAAAGAAAGGCATCAAAGTGCGTTATGCCGAAAAGCCTTTTACTTACAAGGACAAAATTTTTGACAGGGGTTCATTGGTAATCATCAAATCGGGCAACAATATTGCCACCATCAACAATGCTGTTAATGAAGCCGCAGCAAAATTCAATGTGCAGCCAACATTTGTTGAAACAGGCTTCATGGATAAGGGTGCAGACTTTGGAAGCCCTTATTTCAAAACAATTGCTGTACCCAAAGTGGCTTTGCTTACGGGCGATGGCGTATCATCAGCCGCAGCAGGGGAGATATGGAACTTTTTTGAACAGCAATTGGATTATCCGTTGAGCTTGATCAATGCAAATGATGTATCAAGAATCAATTTAAAAAACTATACCACATTGATTGTGGCAGATGGCTATTACAAATCGTTGAACGATAAAACAACGGGCGATAAACTGAAGGAATTTGTAAGGAACGGCGGCAAAATAATTGCTTTGGAAGGTGCAGTTTCGCAACTGGCTTCGGCCGACTTTGGCTTTAAACTGAAAGAAGACAAGAGCGATGATAAGGATAAAAGCAGCAGTGACTATAGCAGCTTGAAGAAATATGGCGACAGGGAAAGGGACTGGTTGCCCAACAGCATTCCAGGTGCCATTTACAAGGTTGAACTGGATAATACGCACCCACTGGCTTTTGGTTATGGTAACTATTATTATACCTTGAAACAGGATGCCAACATATACGAGTTCATGAAAGATGGTTGGAATGTGGGTGTACTTAAAAAAGAAAACTATGTAACAGGTTTCAGTGGTTTTAAAGTAAAGAGCAAGCTAAAAGATGGAACCGTATTGGGTGTTGCTGAAATAAGCAACGGCTCATTGGTATTCTTTGCAGAAGACCCATTGTTCAGGCTGTTTTGGGAAAATGGTAAGCTGCTTTTTTGCAATGCTGTTTTCTTGACTGGCAACTAATTGCAACATTCAGTCTTGCCTACATTGAAAACATATTTATGAAGTCTGCTGCATTTGCTGAAAAGTAATTGTAATAAATTCAGCAGGGCGAACAATGGCCAAGTTTACGGTAATTCTCATGATGCCATCCAATATATCGTCGGGTATCATAGTAGCACCAAGCCCAACCTGAACATCAAATGCATCTTCTGGTGCAGGACCAACAAGTGCACCCTGTTTCCATAAATTGGTCAAAAAGTTGCTGCACATGCTTTTAACGGTTACCCAGGTATTGGCATCGTTGGCTTCAAATACATAGGCCCTTATAGCCAGTTTCAATGAGGTTTCTATCATGATCAAGGTCCTTCGCACATTCACATAACGCCAGTCCTGGCTATTGCCATCCAATGTACGTGCACCCCATACCAAATTGCCTATACCGGGAAAGGAACGGATCACATTGATGGATTTGCCAGTCAACACATCTATATTAAGTGCCTCCTGTTGCTCATGCGATATATTGATGGATGGTGCATTTACGCTGCTCAATGAAACATTGGCCGGGGCCTTCCATACGCCCCTGCTTGCATCAACCAGTGTATAGATACCTGCAATAGCAGCACTTGGCGGCAACAGGTTCAATTTGAATAGCATGGCATCCATGATCAATTTATAGGTAGGGCTGGTTATCAGCAACAACTTATGTGCTTCGCTAATTTGTTGGTCATTTGCAGTAGTGCCAGCTTGTATTATCTGGTCAACTGTTTTTTGTGCTTCTGCCTCCGGCAACATGGCCAATACCGTTAAATAGTTGGCGAGGTAAGTATAGTTAATGTGTGAATTATTTGTAATACTTGTATTGAGCCAAGGGTAATAAGCAGCTCCGTAGTTTAAATAATTATTACCTATACCATTACGGAACTGGTCAATATCCAATTGTAGATTGCTAGGGGTTGATTGCGGTACATCCAGTATGGCAAACCTGCTCTGCATATCATTGCAATGGGCCAATGCTTTTTGTTGCAATGCATAAGCATCTTTACTGTTTGCATGAATATCGGGCATTACAACCAGGGTAGGTTCAAACTCTTTTTTCAAAATGTCAAATACGTTATTGGAACCGTTATCATTAACAAAATCAGCAACCTGTACCACAAAACTTTTTTCACTGGCTGCATAAGTGCCAACGGAAAGGACGTAACATGCGTTTCCACCATTGGCATAAAACAACTGAATGGATTTGTAAAAACAGGAATAGCTATCGATGTTTAAAAGCAATTGCATTTTTTTACCGTTCAGGAAAAAAGTGCCATCATTTGCATCTGCCGGTGCATCCTGTATCAAAAACTGTGGTGTACAGTCGCCCCCAAAATATGTTTCATATTCGGACAAAGAACTGACCTTTGTAGGTACACGTAACAATGGTTTTCCGTTACGCTCTGCCTTTTGCGTATAACCTATAAAAACGGGTATGGCTGTTTCCACTGCAACTGCAGTATTGGGGAAAGCGTTTTTTTCCTGTATATAGACACCGGGTGTTTTGTAAGAGTTAGCCATAGTGTGTGGGTTGATATGTGTAACTAAATATAGTGTTTTTTATTTGCAGGTTGTTCCAATACCATAACGTAGCAACAGGCAGGTGTATTACTTATTTTGTTTTTGATATAATGATAGGGTCACTTGTTTTCAGTATATATCAGCAACAGGTCAACATAACTGCAAGCGTTTTCAAAATGCAGGCCACTGCTCTTTTTTTGTGCAAATGGTAAACGCACAATGGCTGCTTCTACTAACTTCGTTTCACAAACCTTACCATACAATGCGTAAAATAGTATCTGTTATTTTATTGTTCCTCTTTCAATATTCACTACCCGCACAAACATCCAGCAACGAAATATACATGAAGCTAAAAAAGCTCGATGTGTTGGGCAGTGTACTCTACATAGCTGCTCACCCCGATGACGAGAACAATGCCCTGCTGCCTTATTTTGCCAAAGAAAAAATGTACCGAACTGCATACCTCAGCTTAACGCGGGGCGATGGTGGGCAGAACCTCATAGGCAGCGAACAGGGCGTTGAACTTGGATTGATAAGAACGCAGGAACTGTTGGCTGCAAGAAAGGTAGACGGTTCCGAACAGTATTTTACCAGGGCCTATGAATTTGGCTTTAGCAAAAGTTGGGAAGAAACTTTGAAGATATGGGACCACCAACAAGTGCTGGCCGATGCCGTTTGGGTAATAAGGCAATACCAGCCCGATGTAATCATAGCAAGGTTTCCGCCAGATAAAAGGGCAGGACATGGGCACCATGCGGCAAGTGCCATTATTGCCCAAGAAGCTTTTGTGGCAGCGGCAGACAAAACAAAATTCCCCGAACAGTTTGCCTATGGTGTACAGCCCTGGCAGGCCACAAGGATCGTTTGGAACACCTTTAATTTTGGCGGCAACAATACCACTAGCGAAAACCAGTTGAACATGGACATTGGTGTGTACAATCCATTGCTTGGTGAAAGCTATGGCGAAATTGGCGGCGAGGCAAGAACCATGCACAAGAGCCAGGGCGAAGGCAGGCCAAAACGCAAAGGCAGCATCAGGGAATATTTTGCATACGTAAACGGCGACAGTTCATTTGCCAAATACTTAATGAACGGCATCACCATCAACTGGCAAAGACTCGAAGGCGGTACTGCCATTCAGAACCAGCTTAACCGCATTATTGCCACCTATAATTTTGAAAGGCCCCAACTGAGTCTTCCCTTGCTGGTACAGCTGTACAGCAGCATACAGCAACTGCCAGACGGTGTATGGAAAAACAAGAAGCTACAGGAAACACAGCAGATCATTGAAGACTGTGCCGGTTTGTTTGTTGAAGCCACCACAGGCCAGGAGTTTGTAATACAGGGCGACATATTAAAAGCCACTTTCTTTTTAAATAAACGCAACAGGGATGGCGGTACAGGTGAACCTACCGAAATGGTATTGAAAAGGATCCAATTGGAAGGCTATGATACCACATTGGAGAAGCTGATGGAAACAAACGACAACATCAGCATCAACAAAAACATAAGCATTGCTGCCAATAAAAAAATAAGCCAGCCTTATTGGTTGGAATATCTCAAAAGCGAAGGCATGTTTGATGTAAGGGACCAGGCACTGATTGGCAAGGCAGAGAACGAACCTTCGTTAGAGGCAAGCTTTGTGGTGTCCATCAATCATGTTGATTTTGTGATTAAGCGTGCAGTACAGTTTAAAACAGTTGACCCTGTTAAAGGCGAAGTGTACCAACCCGTACCCGTGCTGCCGCTAACGGAAACAGCTTTTGACAAGGAAAATTATCTGTACATCAACCACAGGCCCATCTCCGCCAACCTCATCAATAAATCATATAATAAAAATACCGGTACCTATAAGGTCGAAACAATGCCTTATAACCTTGGGCTCGATACCATGAAAGACAATTCCAAAAAAGAATTGCAGCATAATGGCTTAAGCACACAGACCATCAGGTACGACCATATACCTACCATCACTTACTTCAAACCTGCAAAAGCAAACCTTGTTTCTGTTGACCTTAAAACAACAGGAAAGAAAATAGGTTATATTATTGGTGCAGGCGATAAGGTTCCGGATGCACTGATAGCAATGGGTTACGAAGTAAAGTACCTTAACGAAAAAGACCTCAACGAAGCCAGCCTTCAACAGTTCGATGCCATTGTAACAGGTGTGCGGGCATACAATATGTTGGACTATTTAACCAATAAAAACGATGTGCTTAACCAATATATACACAATGGCGGCAACCTCATTGTGCAATACCTAAAAAGCAATACGGTTGGCACAAACAAAGTAAAAGTTGGCCCATACAGTTTTGTGGTAAATGCGGGTGCAAGGGTTACCGAAGAAAATGCCGATGTAAAATTCCTGCTGCCCAACCATGCCGTGCTTAACTATCCCAATAAAATCACCGCCAATGATTTTAAAGGTTGGGTACAGGAACGCAGCACTTATCAGGCCGAACAATTGGATGCACATTTTGAAACGCCATTGGCCATGAACGATACGGGCGAAAAAGAAAGCAACGGCAGCCTGGCCATTGCAAAATATGGCAAGGGCAATATTGCCTATGTAAGCCTCGTCATGTTCAGGCAACTGCCTGCTGGCATAGCAGGTGCCTACAAACTGATGGCCAACCTGATTGCACTACCACAAAACAAATAACATGCAAAGAAGGAGAATGACAGCCATCATGCTTATTGTAATCGGGTTAAGTGCAGGACTTTTTTTAAAGAATATAAAAATTGGATTGATTATAGGATTGGTGTTGGGACTGCTTTCTGGCGGCCTGCTGAGTGGAAGGGGTAAATAGGAAAGGGCTTAATGATATGGGTGCAATAGCTCATGTACTTAGCTATAGCACACATCGAGCAGCGTTCGTGGCGTGGTTTCCGATAGTTATCGGGACATCAGCACTTAAACACATCCCAGCACATACCAATCAACCATATACCAATGAATAAGAAACCAGTTGATATGAACAGTAAACCGCCATTGTTTTCATCATGGACCAATTGGTACATATTCGTGATAGCTGTATTGGTTATATTGATTGTATTTTTTGCATGGATCACTAAATATTTTTCATAAGGTACATGGGGCATGTATGCTATACAGAACAGATGTCGCATGCTTTCGGTATGCCTTATGATATAAACAGGCAACTTTCTTAAAACAAAACGATGAGCCAATTAGATTGGATAGTACTTTCTTTCACCCTTATAGCCATCATCTCTTATGGCTTGTACAAAAGCCGTACAAGCAAAAACCTCGAAGGCTATTTCCTCAGCAACAGGAGCATGCCCTGGTACCTGGTGCTGTTGAGCATTATGGGTACACAGGCAAGTGCCATTACTTTTTTATCGGCACCTGGCCAGGCTTTTACGGATGGAATGCGTTTTGTGCAATACTACTTTGGCCTGCCCATAGCCATGGTTATACTCTGCGTAACTTTTGTACCACTGTTCAATAAGCTAAAAGTATTTACGGCTTACGAATTTTTGGAACAACGCTTCGATATAAAAACAAGGTCCTTTACTTCGTTCCTATTCCTGCTGTCGCGTGGGCTAAGTACAGGAATCAGTATCTATGCACCTTCCATCATATTGTCATCCTTACTGGGTTGGGATATTTTCTGGACCAATATTGTAATGGGTGGCCTGCTCATTATCTATACCGTAAGCGGCGGTGCCAAAGCGGTAGCTTATACACAGCAACTGCAACTCGTTATCATTTTTGTGGGCATGTTTATAGCAGGCTATATGGTAGTGCACCTGCTGCCCAACAATATCGGGTTTATAGATGCTTTGAAAGTGGGTGGGGCAAGTGGTAAGATGAATGTGATTACCACGGGCTTTACCAACAAAGGCTTTGATTGGAAAGACCGTTACAATATCATCAGTGGTATTATTGGCGGCTTCTTTTTGGCATTGAGTTATTTTGGTACAGACCAGAGCCAGGTGGGCAGGTACCTTACTGCCAAAGACAATACAGAAAGCAGGGTAGGTTTATTGATGAACGGGTTGGTAAAAGTGCCCATGCAATTCTTTATACTGCTACTGGGTGTATTGCTGTTTACCTTTTACCAGTTTAAACAGCAACCTATTTTTTTCAATAATGCACAGCAGGAAAAACTGTTGACAAGTAGCAAAAAAGACAGTGCCTTATTGTTGCAGCAACAGTTTGCAGTGGTAAATGAAGCAAAGCAAAAATCGTTGCAACAGTTTACTACAAATGAAGCTGTTGCCAGACAATCGTTGCAGCAGTTAAATACGCAAAGTGATGATTTAAGAAAGCAATACAAAGGTCTCATTAAATCAAGCGAAGTAAAAGGTGATGACAACGATACCAACTACATCTTTCTCCGTTTTGTGGTAGATTATTTACCAAAGGGGCTGGTTGGGTTATTGATCGCCATTATCTTTCTGGCAGCTTGGGGCAGCATTGCAGCAGCATTGAATTCTTTGGCAAGCTGCACCATGATTGACTTTCACAAAAGGTTCAGCAGCAAGAACAGGCACAGCTTATCTACGCAGCAGTGTGAAGCAGATTATAGAACATCCAAGCTGTACACATTGGCCTGGGGTATATTCAGTGTAATTGTTGCAGAGTTTGCAACAGGTATGGGCAGTTTAATTGAAGCGGTGAATGTGCTGGGCTCTCTGTTTTATGGTGTGATACTCGGCATATTCCTGGTAGGCTTTTACCTTAAAAAAATACAGGGTAATGCCGTATTTATTGCTGCCATTATTGGTGAGCTGATTGTTGTTGCCATTTTTATATTGGATAAAATGGGCATCATTGGTTTGGGTTTTTTATGGCTCAATGTTATTGGTGCAGTAGTGGTGGTATTGCTAAGCTGGTTGATACAAATGGTGATGCCGAAGAAAGAATTGGTTAATTAGTTAATTGGTTACAAGAGTGGCTCACTCCAAGAGCGTGAGCCACTCTTGCAATATTTGATTCCGCGAAGGTTTAATTATTCCGTGATTATAATTAGATTGCATGCAAACACTGCTTATATGAGAATATTCCTGTTTTTGATGGTCCTCTTTTTTACATTATCTGCCCATGCCCAAACCGATAGTTCAAAAATGGCAGAAGTCTATTTCTTAAGGAGCAATAGTGCGATGGACCTGAAAAGGCATAAATTTTTTATTGATGATGTGTTTATTGGAAAAATTGGTGAAAATAAATATATGATCCGCAAAGTGATGGCAGGCACACATCGTTTTTCTGTTCAGTTCAACGGCAAAAAATCAAAAAAGGGCTCGGAGAAACTGATTATTGATATTGAACCGGGCAAGAAGTATTATGTGCAAGATGTGGTGGAACAGAAATACCCCTTTCCCAATGTGTATTGTATAGAACTTACGGAACAGAGTGCCCAACGCATTCTTCCCGCCTTGAAACCTATGAACGAATAAATTGAAATCATGATGAAATTGTTTACTGGTGCATTGGTTTGCATAATACTATGCTGTTGTACATCCATCAAAGCCCAGAGTAAAGATTCGGCAACTGTTTGCTTCTTACGAAATGTAGGCTGGTACAACAATTTTGGGGCTATATCTGTTTTTGTTGATTCCGCGTTTCAATGCAAACTTGATGAGAAAAGGTATTTTTATAGGACATTCCCGACAGGGGTGCATAAATTCAGCTTGCAATGGTCCAGCAAAAAACTCAATAAAAAAATTGAACAGATTTCAATCGATATGAAGGGTGGTGAAACCTATTATTTACAACCTGCTATCACTTCTGGGGTTTTAGTCGAATACATGTATCTGGAAGAAGTTACAAAAAACACGGCCAACCTCATGTTGCCGAGATTGAAGCAGGACCGGTCCTGTATGAACCAATGACGATTGCAAAAATTGGAATTTACGGCTGCCAAAACTGATTTGACAAATACCGACCAGAGTGCCTAATTAAAAGGCCATTCCTTATTCCTGTTGGCTTTTAATAAATAGGCAACAATACCCAACACAATTACTGTAACACCGCCAATCATCATCTTACTTCCGGTACTGTAAAAAATAAATGCCCACATAACAATGGCCAGCAATGCAGGTAGGGGATACAAAGGCATCTTCCACGAAAAATGTTTCAGCCCTTTTGCCTTTACCAGCAATATCAGCCCGATACTTTGCCCAATAAACTGTATCAATATACGCATGGCCAAAATGGCATCAATTACATCGCCCAACCTGAACAACAGGCTGAACACAAAAGCAACGCAACCCAATACCAACAAAGAAATATGTGGGAAATTTTTGGTTGGATGCAGCTTCGCAAACACTTTAAAAAATGCACCGTCTTTTGCGGCTGCATAAGGTACGCGACTATACCCCAATGTGGCACTGAACACCGATGCAAATGCTACCCACAATATTAAACCCGTAGCCACGGTTGCCGCTGCTTTACCGGCAATGGTCTGTACAAACTCGCTTACTACAAAGCTGCTTTGCTGTATCTGTTTTAATGGTAATACAGATGCCACACTGATGTTCATTAATAGGTACAAAGCAGCAATACAACCAATGGAAATGAACATGCTGCGTGGTATGTTCTGTTGTGGGTTCTTTATCTCGCCACCCAAATGGCACACATTGTAATAGCCCAGGTAGCTATACACTGTTTTTACACCCGCTGCACCAAGGGCAGCAACAAATGCATAGTTTACAGTAAGCCCATCGTTTATATGTTGTATAGGTGCAGCAAAGTTGCCATGCAATATGCCACCCCCAATGATCCATGCCATGGTTATTAAAACGCCCATCCAAAGTAGTACACTTATTTTACCAATGGCTTCAATTTTACGGTACAGCAATACAACAATCAATACCACCACACAACCGCTGATCAGCTTACCTATAATGACATCAAGTGATAAGGCATGGCCAAACCAGGTAACCGTTTCCTGCATATTGAAAATAAAACCTGCATAATGTGCAAAACCAATGGCTGCGGATGCGATGACCAATGGTGCCTGTATCATGGTTTGCCATACAAAAAGAAAGCTCATGAGTTTGCCCCATTTTTCGCCAAAGCCTGCTTTTAAAAAATTATAACTGCCACCGGCCAAGGGGTAGGTGGCACCCAATTGGCTCCATACCATGGCATCTATAAACGATAATAATGCACCGCCAACCCATGCATACAGGAACCAAGGACCATTCATTTTTGTTGCAACAAAACTCAATACCACAAAAGGGCCAATGCCAACCATGTCAATCATATTGATGGCCGTTGCCTGTAGCAGGCTTATTTTTCTTTCGAGTTGAACTGGTGTCGCAGTACCGGTATTTGACATTGCTGCATTGTTAGTTTTGGAACGCCAGCGTAAGGGATAGCAGCGTAAAGCCCGGAGCCATGTAATGGCGAGGACTTGAAGCGGATAGCCCGACCCGCACAGGCGGGTTACGCACAATAACTTTATTAGAAGTTGAATTGCAATTTAAAAGTATTGATAGCAAATGGATACTTGATTACGAATAGCGATTTTAAAAACTATTGAAAATATTTCTTTAAAGCACTTGTTACAGACAGGAGGAAGAACCTGCCAATGGGTATCTTGGTATTGCCCACTTCCACAAAATTGCTGGTGAATGTTTTTACCTTATTGATGGCAACAATGAAAGAGCGGTGTACCCGCAAAAAAGAATCCTCGGGTATCTTTTCTTCCATCTCCGAAATGGAATGATGTGCACGGTACACTTCGGTTTCGGTATGTATGAGCAGGTAGTTTTTCTGTGCCTCAAAATAGAGTATCTCGTCCAGTATCAGCTTCACCATTTTCTTTTCGCACTTGATAAAAATGAAAGGCTTTTCTTTTTGGTTGCTGGTAATGTTCTCGATGCCGTTCTTGGAGTTTTTCAGTTTCAGGAAACGGTTCACTGCTTTAATGAAACGCTCAAAGGATATGGGTTTCAGCAGGTAGTCCACCGCTTCCAGGTCAAAGCTTTCCACTGCATATTCAGAGTAGGCTGTGGTAAAAATGGCACTGGGTGCAGGTGATAACGAACGCAAAAAATCGATACCCGAAATGCTGGGCAGGTTGATGTCTAAAAACAACAAATCAATTTTTTCTGAATTGAGCATTTTAAGTGCCTGTGTGGCATTGGTAAACTTGCCCTTCATTTCCATAAAGTCCATCCTGGAAATATAGAGCTCCAATAGTTCGGCAGCAGGCTGTTCGTCTTCTATAATCAGGCAACTGAATTTATTGGTTGTTTGCATAGAGTTTTATTTTGAGCGATACAAAGAAGCTTTCTTCACCTGGTACAATCTTTAGTACATGGGTATCGGGATAGGAGAGTTCCAACCTACGCTTTACATTGTTTAACCCGATGCCATGATTGTTCAGTTGCGAAGCGGGCAGGTCTTCTTCCTGTACTTTGTTACTGCCAATGCTGTTCTCAATCTTCATGGTAAGCCATTCATCTTTTACCGAAATGTAAATGGTGATCCATCCATAACCCGACTCTTCTGTATTGCAGTATTTAAAGGCATTTTCAACGAAAGGTATCAATAAAAAAGGTTCAATGAACTTGTTGTCGTAATCGGTGGTAATGGTGCAGCTCAATTCAAGCTGTTTGTCAAAACGCATGCGTTGCAGGGCAATATAATCGTTGAGGTAACTGATCTCTTTTTCAAGGCTGATCAAAGGCGTGTTGATGTCGTACAAAGTGAAACGGATAATGGAAGAGATCTTCAGCACAATATCTGCCGAGTCTTCTGATTTGTTCAGGATCTTTGAATACAGGCTATTCAGCACATTGAATATAAAATGTGGATGGAACTGGTTGCGTAAAAAGTTCAGTTCTGCCGCCATCTTTTCGCCTTCAATAAAATAGCTTTTGTTCTTTTCTTTTGCCAGGTACGAAAACAGTTTGAAAGAAAACGGTATGGCCGCCACAAACTGGAACTTGAGTATGTTGTGCACATAAGGGCCGGGTTCCAGCAAGGGCTGCATCTCCCAATGCAAGAAATATTTAATGTTGATATAATTGTCGGCAATACGCTGTATAAAAGCAAATAGTAACAGCAATGCCAAATAATACAGCACATATACCAGCGAACGTTTACTGTACAGCAGTTTCTTCATGAACACATCCAGCACAATATATACAAAGAGGATTTTCAGTGGAAGGCTGATCAACTCGGTCAAAAAAGCAGTGAGGTACTGGTGCTGGGCGCCGGCCTGCAAAAAAGTAAAGAACAGGATATAGGTGAACCAGTAAACAAAATACACCCGCCATTTGTTCAAACGGTCTATGGCCAGTATATCGGCCATGGGCATGGGTCTACTCGTTCTTGTCATATGGCTTTTTGTAAACCAAATCTATTCATTTTGGGTGTACTGCCTACCAATCTTTATACAAACGACGATGTTTCTTATACAAACAGCATTAGTAGTGTTTTTGGGTTGTTGATGGAAATAATGCTGTTGTATAAATAAGCAGCAGTACAATACTTTTTTTTGACTTTACATTTGTTAAGATTTTAACAAAACGAGTTTGCTTGTCATACATCTGCCTTATACACTCTTTAGAGAAACTACTGCTTTTGTAATGACTTACCATAAATAAATATTTCATTTTTTAGGACCGACACGACTGCTGTTACTTCTTTAAAACTGAAAAATGCCGCCTTTAGAAAACGACTGTACCAAACACTTTGTTTAACGGTGATTGCTTAGCGTATGAAATATATATTTACTGCTCTGCTCCTGTGCTGCCTTGCCACAGCAAATGGCCAGTTACTTAAATGGAACCCAGGTTTTATTGACGAAAATGTTTCGGTAGTAGACATTACCTGCGATGCCACCATGGGCAACCAGGGCCTGCTGAATTATACACCAACCAGCGATGTGTACGTGCACTTGGGTGTAATAACCAATTACAGTACCAGTTCCAGCGACTGGAAGCATGTACCTTTTGCCAGCTTTTCTACTGCATACCCTTTGGCCCAATGCACAGTTGCGGGTACCAACAAATGGAAGTACACCATTAATGGTGGCCTGCGTACTTTTTTTGGCCTAACAGACCCCAATGAACATATACTCAAAATTGCCATCCTGTTCAGGAACAGTAATGGTTCCAGCAAACTGGCCAATGCTGATGGGTCAGATATGTATGTGCCTGTATATACCAACAACCTATTTGTACGGATTGATGAACCTTACCGCAAACCCAACTACTTGGGTACTACAGAGCCCATTACAAAAGTGGTGGGCAATACGGTTTCCATAACTGCCAATGCAAGCCAGGCATCTACTATGAACTTGTACTTTAATGGCTCCATCATCAACACGGTTTCATCAGCCACACAAATTACTGCTGTGCCAACCATTACGGTTACTGGCACGCAAACCATCGTTGCCGAAGCAATAAACGGTGCCACAACCGTAAGGGATACGGTAACGTTTTCCGCAGGCAGCATTGTAAATGTTGCCCCATTGCCAACTGGTGTAAGGGATGGCATTAACTACAATACAAGCGACCCTACTACTGCAACATTGGTACTGTACGCACCCAATAAAACACGTGTTGCTGTATTGGGCGATTTCAATAACTGGACAGAAGCCACAGCTGCCCAACTGAACCAGACGCCCGATGGAAACCGTTACTGGATAACACTTACAGGGCTTACTCCAGGTGTGGAATATGCATACCAATATTTGATTGATGGAAGCTTAAGAATTGCCGATTACTATACAGAAAAAGTATTGGACCAGGACAACGATCCTTATATACCTACTGTAACCTATCCTGCTTTAAAAGCTTACCCATCAACCAAAACAACAGGCATCGTAAGCATTTTGCAGACACAGAAACCTGCTTATACCTGGACGGCTACCAGTTATGTACGACCCGATAAAAAGAACCTGGTTGTATATGAACTATTGCTGCGTGACTTTATAGCCAGGCACGATTGGCAAACCCTGACCGATACATTGAATTACTTTAAACGTTTAGGTATTAATGCTATTGAACTGATGCCTATCAATGAGTTTGAAGGCAACATCAGTTGGGGCTATAATCCAAGCTTTTACTTTGCCCCCGATAAATATTACGGAACAGAAACGGCACTGAAACAATTTATTGATGCATGTCACAACAAAGGCATTGCCGTAATCATGGACATTGCCATGAACCATTCTTTTGGTCAATCGCCCATGGTTAAAATGTATTGGGATGCTGCCAACAACAGGCCCGCAGCCAACAGTCCCTGGTTTAACCCCGTTGCAAAGCACCCATACAATGTTGGTTACGACTTTAATCACGAAAGCCAGGCCACCAAAGACTTTGTTGATAGGGTAACGGAACATTGGCTCACCAATTATAAGATAGACGGTTTTAGATGGGACCTCTCCAAAGGCTTTACACAGGTAAATTCTTGCACCACATCAAGCTGCGACCATCAAAGTGAAGTAGACAACTGGGGCAACTATGATGCAAGCCGCATTGCTATCTGGAAAAGGATTTACGACAAGATGCAATCACAGTCTGCCAATGCTTATTGCATACTAGAACACTTTGCCGCCAATGCAGAAGAAATTGAACTGTCTAACTACGGCATGCTATTATGGGGCAATGGCAACCACGACTTCAATGAAGCAACCATGGGTTGGGTACCAACATCCAATTTCCAGTATAGCATATTTACCAACCGTGGCTGGACAAATCCCTTTCTTGTAAGCTATCAGGAAAGCCATGATGAAGAAAGGCTCATGTACAAGAACCTTCGCTACGGCAATAGTTCCAATACTGCTTACGATGTAAAGAACCTAAATGTAGGTTTACAGCGTAACGCCATGGCAACAGCTTTCTGGACCATGATACCCGGCCCTAAAATGCTATGGCAGTTTGGCGAATTGGGTTATGACTCATCTATCAACCTTTGCGAAAACGGCATCAATAAAGACAGTTGCCGCACTGGCCCCAAACCTATTAAGTGGGACTATTATCAAAACACCGATAGAAAAGCCCTGTACGATGTGTATGCAAAACTCATCAAGCTAAAAACATACCCGCTATACTTCAATGCATTTACTACCAACAATATCAGTTACAACCTGGGTGGTGCCATTAAAACAATGGCCGTAACAGATGCCTCTTTAAAAATATTTGTGATAGGCAATTTTGATGTGGTTCCTCAAACCGCCTCTATTGTTTTTCCCGGTGCAGGCTTATGGTACAGTTACTTAACGGGCACAACCAAAACAGCTACAGGCACGGTGGAATCCATAACACTGCAACCCGGCGAATACTATGTATATACCGACAGGAATGTTGCGGGCACTGTATTGTCGCTCAGCACAACTACCATCACTAACCCCCGCAGGGATTCATCAGGCTATGTAGATGGGTACAAAGTCAGTATATATCCCAACCCATCTGCACAGCCCTCAACTGTTGAATACAGTTTGTTGCAAAGTGGCAATATGCAGATGTCATTGACGGATATCAACAGCAAACCTGTTGCTGTACTGGTAAACGGATACAAACCCAAAGGCACTTACAAAATATCCACTGCCACAGCCATGCATTCCAAACTGTTGGCAAGTGGCATGTACCTGTTGCAGGTACAATTCAACGATAAAAAAAGGACATTAAAATATTTGGTGACACCATAAAATCTTTCACTCGAAAACAGAAAACTCAACCAATTATGAAACTAAAACGACTGCTTATTGCAACTATCCTGCCGATGCTGCTCTTCAGCCTATCGGCAATTGCACAAGACAAGGTTGTGTCTGGCAAGGTGACCGATTCAAAAGACGGTACCGCCTTGCAGAACGCAACGGTAATGGTAAAAGGAACAAAGATCGTTACACAAACGGGTGCAGACGGAACCTTTAAGGTAAAAGTGCCTGCCACTGCAAAAACACTGGTCATATCATCCATTGGCTTTGCCGATAAAGAAGTGGCCATTGGTGCAGGCGATATTACCGTTAGCCTTACACAATCCAATAGCGAACTGAATGAAGTAGTAGTGGTGGGTTATGGTGTGCAACGCAAGAAAGATGTTACAGGTGCCATTGCAAAAGTGGGTGGCGATAAAATAGCCAATGTGCCCGTACCCAGTTTTGAAGCGGCTTTGCAAGGTAAGGCCCCCGGTGTACAGGTAATACAAGGCAACGGTTTGGCAGGCTCTGGTTCCGTAATACGCATCCGCGGTATCGGTTCCATTTCTGCCGGTGGCGACCCATTATATGTAGTGGATGGCATACCCATTATTTCTGATCCATTCCTAAGGGGCAACCAGGGTGCCATGAACCAGAATCCATTGTCTTCCATCAACCCCAACGATATAGAATCTGTAGAGGTTTTAAAAGATGCGGGTGCCACCGGTATATACGGAAGCCGTGGTGCCAATGGTGTTATATTGATTACTACCAAGCGTGGTAAAAATGGTAAGCCCTCATTCAGCTATTCAGCTAAACTTGGTTTCTCTTCTGCCGCAGCAAAACCCCAATTCGTGAACGGTGCAGAATGGCTGCAACTGCGTCAGGAAGCATGGAGTAATGATGGTAAGCCCGGGCAGGCAACGTTGCCCGGCTCGCTTACATGGGCACAGGCACAGGCCACTAATACCGATTGGTGGGGGCTGTTGACACAGACTGGTTTCATCAACGAACATAGCCTATCCATGAACCAAGGCACGGCCAAACTAAAAACCTTTGCCAACATTACCTACAGCAACAATGCAGGTTACATTAAAAGCAATGCATACGAAAGGTTAAGTGCCAGGCTGAACGTGGACTATAAATTATTGAAAAATTTAAAACTGTCTTTAACATCGGGCTTTAACCGTGGCATCAATAAAAGGGTGCCAGCTGCATGGGATGGCGGCATTGGCGATGCCATGAGTGGTGCCCTGCCCATCTACCCCGTGTACAATGCCGATGGTACTTACTACATCAACGGTGCAAACCCCGTACGCAGGATCAACGAAACCAAACGCCGTGAGATTGACAACCGTTTGATTGGTGGTTTGGCATTGGAATATGAGCCCATTAAAAACCTTTTCTTAAAGGCACAGGGCTCTATGGAATATACTACCAACATCGACGACCAGTTCGAGTCTTACAAACAGACCTTAAAGTCCGTTCCTGATTCTGGTTATGCCAAACGCTTTCCTTTTACAGGTACCAACTGGTCCACAACTTTTACAGCCAATTATTTATGGAACCCATCTGTAGACAGCAGGTTCAACTTTCTTGCAGGTACCGAGGTACAGGAAAGTAAAACCAAAGGTTATTCCGGCGAAATTGGTGGCTTCTACGGTTCACCTTATTACATGCATGCAAGCGACTACCGTTTTCAGAAAGATACCCTTGTTAGCAAAGGCTATATTACCGAAACAGAAAAAGATGCGTGGACATTCAACAGCTTCTTTGCCCGTGTAAACTACGTGTACAAAAACCGCTACGCATTCCAGGCAACTGCAAGGGTAGATGGTTCCTCAAAATTCGGTGCCAACAACAAGCATGGTTTCTTTCCGGCTGTTTCCGGTGCATGGACCATGAGCGAAGAATCCTTCATTAAAAAAATCAAACAGATCAACTTCCTAAAGCTTAGGGCCAGCTATGGTATTGTGGGTAATGCCAATATTACTTCGGGTATCTACTACGATAATTTCAGGATAGGTTCCAATCCTTACAATGCACAAAGTACAGCATACCTGGATGCATTGGGCAACCCCGACCTGAAATGGGAAACCATGCGTAACATAGATGCCGCCGTTGAGTTTGCTTTATTTGGTAATAAACTTACTGGCGAAATTGCCTACTACCACAAAACAACTACCGATATCATCCTGTATCCTGCGGTGCAACAATCAACTGGCTATAAATCGTTGCCCAGGAATTTAAGTGACAGCAAGATCCTGAATGAAGGCATTGAGTTCAGTGCCAACCTGAAACTGGTTGACAACAAGAAAGTGCAATGGAGCATTGGTGGCAATATTGCCAAAAACAGGAACGTGGTACTGGAATATGAGTTAGGTCCAGATGCAGTAACGGGCGGTACCAACGATACACGTATTGTAAAGGGCCTGCCATTGGGCGTGAACTATTTGGTAAGATACTATGGTACAGACCCTGCTGACGGATTGCCCATTTGGTTAGACAAAGCAGGCAAACAAACAAAAACTTTCTCATTAGACAATAGGGTATATGCTGGTAGCGTAATGCCCGATTATATTGGTGGTTTCAATTCATCGCTTAGCTACAAAGGCTTCAACCTTTCTACCTTGTTTTCTTTTGTTATTGGTGGAAATATTTATGAAAACTCTGCCAAATACCAGTTCCTCGGTATATCTAAAAAGAACTGGAACTTCCGTAAGGACATGTTGGACCGCTGGCAGAAACCCGGTGACCTGTCACAATACCCAAGACTAACAAGTGATGCAACATTGTACCCCGGCGTACCTAGCGAAGACCAGTTCAACTCAACCATGTTCCTGCGTGATGCAGATTATTTACGACTGCGTGAACTGACTTTAAGCTATAATATAGACAAGACCCGTTTAAAGAAACTTGGCTTAACGGGCATACGCTTATCGCTTACGGCAACCAATCTATTAACGTTTACAAAATATCCTGGCGGCGACCCTGAAATAACAAGGGACTTTGAAAATGCACAGGATAGGAACCTGAGCCCGAACATTACTTACCTCACTGCACCAACGCAAAGGTCAGTCGTGTTTGGTTTGAATGTAAACTTTTAATTGAACCCTAATAACAAAACAAATGAAAGCAAAACATATTATATCAGCAACCTGTTTAAGTGCCGTACTCTTAACGGCATCTTGCAAGAAGTTTTTGGAAAGGCCACCAGAAGGCCAGATGACGGAAGAAGTTGCGTTGAAAGACGAAGCAGGCGTGGCCGCTTTTTTAAATGGTGGCTACACCTATTTGGCCGATGACGATTTTATGGGTGGGCGTGTACAGGTAGTGAGCGAACTGCTGGCCGACCATTTGAATGGCGACAGGTTTACAGGCGACTATGCAGAGATATTCAAAAGGCAGAACTCCATTAATGGAGATACAAGGGACAATATGTATTCAAAAGGATACAAGCTTATTTCCATGAGCAACAGGGTACTGGCAAACCTAAGCAAGGCCAATACCGATGCAGTCAGGCAATCCTTTGAAGGACAGGCAAAATTTTTTAGGGGTGTGGCACATTTTGAATTGGTGCGTCTGTTTGCACAGCCTTATGGCTACTCTGCCGACAATTCGCACAACGGTATTGCTATCCGTTTAAATGCCAATTCAGAAAACCTGCCACGCTCAACCGTAGCACAAGTGTATGCACAGATTATTGCAGACCTGCGTACGGCAGATGCACTGTTGCCAACAACAACCGACGGTGGCAAATTCTACACAGCTTCCAAATGGGCAGCAGATGCCTACTTGGCCAAAGTGTACTTTCAGATGAACAGGTTCGACTCTGCCTACTTCTTTGCCAATGCAGTCATTGCAAGCAACAAGTTTCAGTTAGACAATAACTACAACGACAGGTTCTCCGATGGCAACTCCAAAGAGCCCATCCTGCGTATTGCCAACCAGGTTGGTCACTACACACCGGGCAATGAACTGCGGAACAACTTCAGGTCAGACCAAAGCATACCCGGTTGCAACTTCACTGCATCCTTCTTCAACTATGCCACTTTAAAACCCTACGATACAAGAAAAGCCTGGTACAGCAGCACATTGCAGGCAGGTTACTTCGTATCAACCAAATACAACAAGAACTATTTTGAAGTACCCATTGGGCACTTAACCGAAATGAAACTGATACGTGCAGAAGCAGGTGCAGAAATGGGTACCGCAACATTGGCAACGGCCATTACCGACATCAATGATATTACCACCAGGGCCTACGGAAGTACCACGTACAATTTGTTGCCAACTGCAAGTGCAGCATCGGTTATTGCCACCACACGTTTGGAGCGTGAACTGGAAATGGTAGCAGAAGGTAACCGCCTACAGGAAATAAAAAGGATTGGTGTAAGAACAGGTAACAACCTCGACAGGAGAAGCCCTTCATCTCCCTGGAACTGCAATGGCTTCATACTGCAATTCCCCAAATCAGAAAAAGATGCTTATGCACCTTTTATCATGAACCCCGAAGGAGGTTGCTTCTAATCATAAACCAGCAAAACAATTCAATATGAAAAAAACAATTCTAAATATCATGCTGCTTTCTGTTGCGGTTTGCCTATTGCAATCCTGCGAACCGAAAGACTATAAATCCGTTGGCGACCCTGTAACCCCCATTACCTCATTGATGGGTACCTGGAAAATAAACAAGGTTACACAGGCAGACGAAAATGCAAAATACCTGGCATTCAACAACCCATCCATCAATGTACAGGAACAGGACATTACAACCGTGTATCCATACGCCGACCTGCAGATTACATTCAACGGAAACGGGCTTACACCAACAACTTTCACTACCGTACTGGGCAATTCACCAGCCATTGTAAAACTTACCAATGGCAACTGGACAACTGACAATCCAACTGTACCAACCATCATAACGCTAACCAATGGTACCATCACACAACAATTAACCATCAGTGCTTACCCAACACCAGCAAGCCCAGTGCTTAAATTGATTGTGCAAAAGAAAGATGCCACCACCAACAAACTGCTGGTTAGCTACACGTACGAATTCATTAAAAAATAATGCTTAAATACCGCGTCATGAAAAAAATATTGTCAATACTGTTCCTGTCCTGCCTGCTTATGGCAGCAAAGGCACAGAACCCAACATTCTCGCCATCCAGCTTCACGGCACTCGACCAGGTAACCCTCACTGTCGATGTTACGGGTACGCCCATGGCAGGCCAGTCAGAAGCATATATCTGGATATTCTCCAACCCCGCAGGCAATGGCCCTGCAAAGGATGGTATTGTAAATGGTAGCTGGACAAGCTCATCCCTTGACGGAAAGATGACCGCAGCCGGCACCAATAAATGGAGTTTCACTTTTACAGGTATTACCCTGTTTCAATTGACACCAGGTGAACTGAACAATTTTGGTTTCCTGGTAAAAGCAAAAGATGGCAGCAAACAAACACCGGACTATAAGCCATATTACTTCGACCCGTTGGTATTTGTTCCAAAAGCAATACGTGTGTTTCCTGCAAAGGTTGATGTGGATGATATTGTGAACATGAACTACGAACGCACATTAACCACCACTACCGATGAACAGCGTATGACACCTGTATCAGCCACCATCACCATGTTTGATGACGCCAATAACCAGGTAGGCACACCACTAACCGTAACCAATATCAGGAAAACGGGTACAGATGTATGGACGGTCTACTTTATCCCATCCACATCCTTTACACCGCCTGCTGGTAAAAAGCTAATGAAGTTCAGGTGCAAATTCAATGGCACTTTATTGAACACATCAGGAGCAACGGTTACGGTTACCTCATCAGAGGTTGAAACAACATTCACCACAATGAAATAATGTTTATGAAAAAAATAATCTATATACTTACATCAACTGCCCTGTTGTTTACAGCATGTAAAAAAGCAGACCTTGCAGGTAATGATGCAACCGGCGAAGGCCTGGTAGGCTTCACCTTGAAATCGCCTGTTTCAAGTACCAACCTAAAGCTTAACTCGGCCGTACCAAACAACACCATCGACTTTACCTGGGGGGCTGCAAAACCGGGACTTACAACGGCACCTACTTACAAAGTAATAATGGCCTTAAAAACCACGGGTAGTTTGGATGCACCACTGATTTCTTTTACTGCAAACAATAGCGGTAAGGATACAAAACTGACCGTAACCTACAAACAACTGGACGATGCCCTTGCTGCAAAGTCAATAGCAGCAGGTGCTTCAACAGATCTTGTTTGGAGTGTACAGGCCGATAATGGCGATGTGAAGATACTTGCCACCAACTCCTTCTTCATTACCATTACACGTTTTCAAAATGGTACCGCACCCTTTGTACTGCTGGGGCCATCCTCTTCATTAACGCCATTGGCAATGGATCCGGGTTCAACCACCAATACGGTAAAGTTCAACTGGACCAAGTCCATTCCTGCAACAGGTAGCCCTGCAGTTAAATACAGCGTGTATTTTGCCCAAAGGAAACTGGATGCACAAGGTGCAGAAATAACGCCTGATTTTACCAATCCATTGTTCTCTATTGCATCCGACAATACCGGTAACGATAGCTTGCTGACCATCACCTACAAAGCCATCAGCGACAGCCTGAATGCACATGGCCTTACCAACCTGAGCGTGGCTGCCGAACTGAAATGGACCGTTGCGGCAACCAGCGGTACATGGGTTCAATGGTGCGATTACGTAAACACATTTGTTGCATTAAGAGAAGTACGTATGTATATGCCAGGTAGCTACACCACACCATCATGGGATCCGCCAACAGCACCTGAATTGGTTAGGGACCTAAGGGCTGGCGGCGGCATCAACGCAGTGTACTTTACGTATGTGTACCTAATCGCAGGCACTTCGTTCAAGGTTACGCAAGGCCGTGCATGGGATGTGAATTATGGTCCAGCCACTACAACTACAGGTACAGGTGGTGCACTGCAATTGAACAGCTCCAACAACTTCAACATTACTACAACAGGCGTATATCGTTTTAGTGTGGACAGGGTAAACATGACTTACGACCTACGTTTGGGCCGTATGGGTTTTGTAGGTGGAGCCGTACCGGGCAACAACTGGACACCAGCCACCACTTTTACCGACCCGCTTTCGCAAATGACCAATTTTGCCCGTGACAGGTTTATCGGTATCGTGAACCTGAATGCAGGCGGCTGGAAAATGATTGACAACAATAGTTGGAACGGCGGTGGTGTAAACATTACCGATACCAGAAGCTATGGTGCCACCACAGATGGCAGCGGCAATGGAACATCATTACTTATCAATGGCCCTGACAATCTGCCCGATGTGGCAACAGCAGGCCGCTACCGTGTTATTTGGGATGGTGCCGATGTAAACAACATCAAATACCTGTACAACTCCGCATCGCAAATGCGTGTGGTTGGCGATGGCATCAACCAGGCAGGCGTCAACGATTGGGACCCTGCATCTTCACCACAAATGACCTACGCAGGCAATGGCAAGTGGACCATTACACTGACGTTAAAAGCAGGTAAGGACATCAAGTTCCTCGCAGGTTCGGCCTGGGGTGCATTTGACTACGAAGACAACAGCGGCCAAAGCAATGCCACAGGTACACCACGTAAAATGGTATGGGATGGTAACAACAATTTCAAGACACCGGCGGCAGCAGGCACCTATACCATTACGTTAGACGAGCTGGCACAAACAGTAACCATTCAATAAATAGAATTTCAACTCGGTTTTTTTCATAAGAGGGTTTTATTTCAAGGGCAGTGCAATTGCTGCCCTTGAATTTTGGCAAGGTTCAGCAACTATCAACACCTGAATCAATCACTCCAATTCCTGTCATTAAAATATTCAGCAACATGTGTACAATGAAAGCTTCGTTTATCTGCTTCCTTTCCCTTTTTACAATAAATGTATTTGCCCAAACAACTGTAGTAAATACAGGCAAGGTAAACAGTACAAAAATTGACGGACAGAAAATCAATATACAAGCAGAGAATGCACAGGTGGAAATTACTGTGTACACCGCCAATACCATCAGGGTAAGAATGGACAGAAAGAAATTGGGTGCCGATTTCTCCTATGCTGTCATAGCACAACCAACAGCCACCAGAACAAACATCAGCCAAAACGAAAACGAACTCTCCATAACAACCGACTCTTTAAAGGTCATTGTACAAAAGAAACCATTCAGTATTGCATGTTATACATTGGATAATGAACTTATTAACCAAGATGAAGCCGGTTTAAACACCAGTTGGGTGGGCGATGAAGTAACCACTTACAAACACATGCAACAAGGCGAAAGGTTTATTGGCCTTGGCGAAAAGACGGGCAACCTGGACAGGGCTGGCAATGGTTACACCAACTGGAACTCCGATGTGTTCGGTTACCAAACAGGGCAGGACCCTCTGTATTCCACTATTCCATTCTATATTGGTATTCATCATGCCATTAACTATGGCATTTTCCTGGACAATACCTACCAGACAGATTTCAATTTTGGTGCAAGCAATAACCGCTTCTCCTCTTTTGGTGCAAGGGGTGGCGAAATGAACTACTACTTTATCTACCACAAAAACCTCGCAGATATCATTACATCGTACACGGCACTCACAGGCAGGATGAAGCTGCCGCCATTATGGAGCATTGGCTATCAGCAAAACCGCTACAGCTATTATCCTGAAACAGAAGTAATGCGTATTGCACAGACGCTGCGTGAGAAAAAAATCCCTTCGGATGGCATTACACTTGACATTCACTACATGGATGCCTATAAATTATTTACCTGGAACAAGAGCCGTTTTCCCGAACCCAAAAACCTGACAGACAAATTAAAGTCTATGGGTTTTAAAACAACCGTTATTGTGGACCCCGGCATTAAAGTAGAGAAAGGTTACGGTGCTTACGAACGTGGTGTAAAAGACAGCATTTTTTTAAAGTACAGCGATGGCCAACTATACACAGGACAGGTATGGCCGGGCTGGTGCCACTTTCCCGATTTTACAAGCGACAAAGGAAGAAGCTGGTGGCGTAATGAAATAAAAGCCTATGCAAATGTTGGTGTGGATGGTATATGGAACGACATGAATGAAATTGCTACCTGGGGACAAAAGATACCTAGCAATGTTTTGTTCAATTACGACAATCATCCAACTACGCACTTGCAAGGACACAATGTATTTGGTATGCAAATGGCCCGCAGCAGTTACGAAGGCTACAGGCAGGCAAACAGCAACCAACGTTCGTTTATGCTTACACGTGCTGGTTATGCAGGGCTGCAGCGTTACACTGCAATATGGACAGGCGACAACCGATCCGAAGACGATCACATGATTGCAGGTGTAAGGTTGCTCTCCAGTCTTGGCCTAAGTGGCGTTGCTTTTACGGGTATGGATATTGGCGGCTTTACGGGCAACCCATCTGTAAACCTTTTTGTTCGCTGGATGCAGATTGGTGCATTTACCCCTTACTACAGAAACCATACAGCAGTCAATACACCTTCGGCCGAACCTTGGGCACATGGCGAAGAAGCACTGGAAATATCCAGGAACTATGTAAACCTCCGTTACCATTTGCTGCCTTATCTATACAGCAGTTTTTATGAAGCCACGCAAGATGGTTTGCCTGTGGTACGCAGTTTGGCCATAGACAATGCATTCGATGCAAAAGTGTACGATGGCCAATTCCAGAACCAGTATTTTTTTGGTAAGGCATTTATGGTTGCACCGGTAACAAGCAACCAATCGTTTGTAAAAATATATTTCCCCAAAGGCAAATGGTACAACCTCTATACAGGCGAAGTGGAACAAAGCAACACCGAAAAAATTGTGCAGTTGCACATGAACAAACTTCCTGTGTATGTAAAAGAAAGCAGCATTGTGCCCATGCAGTCGCTCATACAATCAACAAGTGAAAAACCCACGGATACATTGACCATCCATATATACAAAGGAGACCTTACCAACTCCTTTGTATATTATGAAGATGACGGGGCATCCTACAACTACGAAAAAGGCGACTACTACAAAAGAAGTATCGTGTACGATCCTGCCAACAAAAAAATCACTTTTGAAAAAGTGGAAGGTAGCTTCAAAACAAACTTCAATACAATCAGGTTGATGCTACATGGTTTCGGTGAAACAAACGTAAACATGAACGGTAGCAAAAAAGAAATGGAAGATGCGTTTGCATCCTTTCTTACGCCCATATCAACCTTCGACCCCCTGGGCTCGCCAAACAGACCGGAAGGCTATACGGTAAAAAGCCTCTTGATAAAAAATGACAGTAACACGATTACCATTAACTATTGATATTTTTAATGGCCTTAATAGAAAAAACAATTAGATGAAGCATCGGATACTGTTAGGCTGGCTATTGGTTTGCTGTGTTACTGCTATCAGTGCACAGTTGCCCGCATTGGAAAGGGTAGAACCATCATTCTGGTTCACTGGCATGAAGAACACCCAATTGCAATTACTGGTGCACGGAAAAAATATCGCATCAAAAAAAATACGGTTCAGTTATCCTGGTGTTAAGCTAATCAAGGTAAACAAAGTAAGCAACAGCAATTACCTGTTCATCGATATTGACGTTACAGCGGCTGCAAAGCCTGGCAAGTTTACAATCGATTTTGTGGAAGCAAACCAGTCCACCTTGCATTATACCTACGAGCTAAAAGCAAGGGACAAATCGCCCAACCGCATACAGGGTGTAACCAGTAAAGACCTGATTTATTTATTGATGCCCGACCGTTTTGCCAATGGCGATACCACCAATGATGTTGTTGCTGGCATGGAAGAGAAAAAAGTAGAACGCTCTTTACTGTATGGCCGCCATGGTGGCGATATACAAGGCATCATCAACCATCTGGACTATATAAAGGAACTTGGGGCAACAACCATTTGGTGCACGCCCGAAGTGGAGAACGACCAGCCACATGCATCCTATCATGGCTATGCCGTAACGGACCATTACAGGATAGACCCACGTTACGGTACCAATGAATTGTATAAAAGCTATGTAGAATTATGCCATGCGAAAGGGTTGAAAGTAATCAAGGATATTGTGCACAATCACATTGGCAGCCATCACTGGTTCATGAAAGACCTGCCCACTGCCGACTGGGTACATCAATGGCCCAAATACACCAATACCAATTTCAAGGATCATGCGGTAATGGATCCTTACGCTTCGGCCATTGACAAAAAAATAATGCTGGATGGATGGTTCGATGGCGGCATGCCCGATCTGAACGAAAGCAATCCCTATGTTCAGAACTATCTTACACAAAACAATATCTGGTGGATTGAATATGCTGGTATTGATGGGTTACGTTTGGATACCTATCCTTACAACAACCCTATGTACATGAGCAAATGGGCAGCACAGATTAAAGCAGAATTTCCCAGCTTGGGCATTTTTGGCGAGACATTGGTAAGCTCCGTATTGAACCAGGCTTTCTTTACAGAAGGCAGAACCATTCATCAACAAATTGATACGCATTTGCCTGGCATTACTGATGCACAAATAAAAGATGCCATTTACGATTTACTCGAAGGCAAGAACGATGCAGGTGCAGCAGGTGGCATTAACCGCTTGTATGCCACGCTGGCCAATGATTTTGTGTACAAGAACCCCATGAACAATTGCATCTTCCTGGACAACCACGACATGCACCGCATGTACTCATTGGTTGGCGAAGACCTGAACAAATACAAATCAGCCATTGCCATACTGCTTACAACAAGGGGCATACCCCAGCTATATTATGGCACTGAATTGCTGATGAAAAACATGAGCAAGCCCGATGGGCTGGTACGTGAAGATGTAAAAGGCGGTTGGTTAGGAGATAGCGTAAACAAGTTTACACCACAAGGCCGTACCATAAAAGAAAATGAAGCCTTCAACTTTGTAAAAACGCTGGCCAATTACCGTAAGAACAATACCGTACTTCAAACAGGTAAACTCATGCAGTTCGTGCCGGATAAAGGCATCTATACTTTTTTCAGGTATAACAACGAAAAAACAGTAATGGTGGTGGTGAACACAAACGACAAGGAAGAACAACTGCCTACAGAACGGTATGCAGAACGCATCAATAAATTTTCTGCTGCAATAAATATCACCAACGGTTCTACCATCAACTCATTGCAGGTATTGACACTGCCTGCAAAAACAACATGGGTATTGGAGCTGAAATAGGAATAATATACACTACAGACAATCCTGTACAGTTTGTTCATTACCCAAAATGGATGTTGCCACCAAAATGCATTACTTTGGTTAAAAGAGCAACCAGATGGCCATACATTTTCCTACTGTATCCTGGGCAACAGGTGCAAACATATACGAAGTAAATATCCGTCAATACACGCCCGAGGGTACATTCACATCCTTTCAACAGCACTTGCCACGATTAAAAGATATGGGTGTGGATATTTTATGGCTTATGCCCATAACGCCAATAAGCCTCGTAAAAAGGCAAGGCAGTTTAGGTAGTTACTATGCGTGCAGTAGCTACACAGCCATCAACCCGGAGTTTGGAACATTACAGGATTTTAAGAACCTGCTACAGCAAGCACATCAATTGGGTTTTAAAGTAATCATTGACTGGGTAGCCAACCATACCGGTTGCGACCATCCGTGGACGGTTGAACATCCGGATTGGTACCTGAAAGATGAACAAGGTAACTTTACCGAAGTGAATGGATGGCAAGATGTGATAGACTTGAACTATGCCAATACCGATATGCGTAATGCATTGATTGGAGCCATGCAATACTGGGTAAGGGAATGCGATATAGACGGTTTCCGTTGCGACATGGCACATCTTGTTCCGTTGGATTTTTGGGATGCTGCAAGAACCCAATGCGAAACCATGAAGCCTTTGTTCTGGCTGGCCGAATGTGAAGTGATGGAATACCATACTGTATTTGATGTAACCTATGCCTGGCAATGGATGCACATTACAGAAAAATACATGCAGGGCAATGCATCGTTGAACCATGTGTATGATGTGTTGCATACCTATTCGCAATACCCGCAAGGAGCAAAGAAACTGTTCTTTACTACCAACCATGATGAAAACAGTTGGACAGGTACCGAATATGAAAAATATGGCAATGCCGCCAAAGCTTTTGCTGTGTTCGCTTGTACGTGGCAAGGTGTGCCGTTGGTATATAGCGGGCAAGAAAGCCCGAACAAAAAACGTCTGCAATTTTTTGATAAGGACCTGCTAGAATGGAACAACCCTTTACAATTGCATGATTTCTATAAAACATTGCTGACATTGCATAAAACAAAGCCTATTGCAGATGGGGAAACATTCATACTGCCTAGCGGCAATGCAGAAGTGATGGCTTATTTGAGAAGAAAAGATGATGCGGTCGTGCTGGTAATATTGAACCTTTCTGCCAAAGACAGACTGGTGCTGAATGTGGAACACGAATGGCTAAACAACAGGTTTGTAAATGCGTTCTCCGGATTGATCTACCAGTTTAGTGCAAATGAAAAATTTGAACTACAACCTTACGAGTATCTGGTGTATTGTTCGCAATAAATAAGTACTGTTATAAGCCAATAAAAAAGTGGATGCATTCAATGCATCCGCTTTTTTATTGATTAACTGCTGTTGTATGTGGCTATTGCTTATTCTTCTGCTTCGCCTAAATTCAATGGGTAAGTATAAGTGCCCTCATAACCAGGGTAAATACCATCAAGCCTTACTTTGCCATCTTTTACTTTGGCCAGTTCTGCTTTCAGTTCATCAAGGGTCTTTACTTCCACGCCGTTAACGGTGGTAATAACAAAGCCTTCCTGCACTTTTGTTTTCGATAGCGAACCGCTACCCAGTTTCTTTACCACAACACCACCGGCAATATCGTTGGCAGTAGCTATTTTTTTATCAACGTTTTCCAAAGTAGCACCCAGTTTGTCAATTACGCTGTTGTTGCCTGCTTTTACGATGTCAGTATTGCCTACTTTGTTTTTCAGGGTAATGTTCACCGTGTTTTCCTTGCCGTTGCGTTTATAGGTAATGGTAATTTTGTCGCCTGGTTTGTACCTGGACAATTGGTCCTGCAACTCTGGCCCGCTGGTAATGGCAACGCCATTGAACTTGGTAATCACATCCGCTTCCTTAATGCCTGCAGCAATTGCGGCACCACCATCTGTAACGCCAGTTACAAAAACACCTTCGTTGGTCTTCCAAGCATTGCCATATTGTTTGTCAAGATCGGCTACTTGTTGGTCGGGCAAACCATCAATAGGATAAGATATGCCCATGAAAGCCCTTTGTACGGAGCCGAACTTGATCATGTCTGCAATCACTTTCTTTACAATATTCACCGGTATGGCATACGCATAACCAGTATAATATCCGGTTGGTGAGGCAATAGCCGAGTTGATACCTACCAGTTCACCATTTGTATTGATCAACGCACCACCGCTGTTGCCGGGGTTTACCGCAGCATCAGTTTGTATAAAGCTTTCAATAGGTGTTTTGCTTTGACGGCTGTTGATGTTGATGCTTCTTGCCTTTGCACTTACGATACCCGCAGATACGGTAACATCCAGGTTCAACGGATAGCCAATGGCCAATACCCATTGACCCAGTTTCACATCATCACTGTTACCATACAGCATGTATGGCAAGTTGTTGCCTTCAATTTTGATAACGGCCAAATCACTGCTGGGGTCGGTACCAACCACAGTTGCTTTATAGGATTTCTTATTGGTCAGTGTCACATTTATTTCATCGGCACCATCCACAACGTGGTTATTGGTTACAATGTATCCATCGCCACTGATAATGACACCGCTACCGCTTGCCTGCTGCTCGGGAATTACCTGCATGCGTGGGCCATTAAAGAACTGGTCAAACATATCGCCGCCAAACATGTCGCCAAATGGGTTCTGTTGACGTGGCTGGTTATTGCTCACCTGCCTTGCTTTTGTTTTTGTTTTAATGTGCACAACTGCCGGTGTTGCAGCAGTGGCAGCGGCTGTAAAATCGACAGCACTTGCCGGGGCGTTATTGCCAAAAAAACCTGCATAATTTACAGGCAGCTTTCCGGGTTGCTGCGTACCCGCATACCTGCTTTCCATCCATTTACCATAGCCAGCCACACTCAAAATGGCAGTAGTGGCACTAATGGCCACAATAGCTAGAACGTTTTTGAGTTTCATATTCATTGTAGTTTAATTTTTTTAATTAGGAAAAGGTTTTTCAAATTCTATGCCTTTTGATGTACAAATAAACAAACCTGTTTAATCGTCAGGTCGCCATACATAATCATTTAACAATGTTTTACGTATGCTGCTTAATTGTTCAACAAATGTCAGTTGCCCTTTCAAATATAAAACTTAGTACTTACTTAAAATCGGGCAGCGGCTGATTTGCCTGGTTGAATGGGCGTAGGCAAGTGTTGAAATTTTTTTTGCCTGTTTTATGTAATTGCCTGCTAGCCTGCATCGTGCCATGTACAAACAACTGCTTATGAACCGGATATTACTGGTTTTATTATGTGCATGCCCCTTTTTTTCAATGGCACAAAGGGATTGGGCCAAACTCCGCAAAAAAAGCTATGAAACATTTGCATACCGCATTCCTGCCGACAGTGCAGAGAAATACATTCAACAGGACAGCATCCCGGTAGATATATTCCTGCTACAGAAACCCGCTTTTGTGTTCAGGACCGATTCGTTGGTTACGGAAACATTGCCCAAGGGGCATTTTGTTTTGTTAAGTATAACAGACAATAAAATTGAAGCGGAATTGTTGGGTATTACAGATTTGGTCATTTATCCTTTACTGAACGAGCAGGTACATATAGTGGAAGTAAGGAACAAGCAAGGGGCTTTTATTGATGATGCAAAAGTTTGGGTAAACGGTAAGCTGGCAAAATATGATAGGGATGCAATGAACTACCATCTTCAACAAAAGAAGCTACCAGATGAACCTTTGATAAAAGTATATGCGGCAGGCGATACCAGCTTCCTGAGCTTCGATTACCAAAAACCACGGTATAGTGTGGCCAAGCAGAAATGGCAATGGTTTAAACGTAAAAAACTGGGCAAAGTTATTACCTGGATACCAAGAAAGATAAGCAGCCTGTTGCATGGCAAAAAGAACTATAGGTACAAGAGTAACAATATAGGTGCCAATGGTTATGTAGTGTTTAATCAACCCAAATATAAACTTACCGATACTGTAAAACTGAAAGCTTATATCGTAGACAAAAAATGGAAGCAGTACAAAGAAAATGTAAATGTGTACCTGATGTACTATGCAAGAGGCCAGTACAAACAACAGTTATTGACCACATTGCAACCACATACACCGGGTTCGTTTATATATGCGTTTCCGTTAAGCGACACTTTGGTAAATGATATCAGCTATACCATTGAATTTAAAACAACACAATCAAACAAACGGGTATTGACAAGCAGCTTTCTGGTGGAAGATTATCTGTTGGATGAAGTGGCCCATTACAGCTTCCGTTCGGAGAAAGATGAATATTATAAAGGTGATAGCATGGTATTTTATGCAAGTGCAAAAGATGCCAACAACCTGCCATTGCTGGATGCGAAAGCCAAACTGATTTTGTTGAACAATGGTGTGGACCGTTATGAGCAGGACAGTATATATATTGCCGATACATTGTACACGGAAGAAAAGACAATGCTTACACAGGGCGATACAAAATTTGTGGTTCCTGGTTCATTGTTCCCATCGGCCAATCAGCATGTGCATGCATTGTTGCAGTTTAGAAATAGCAATAACGAAATCCAGTACGAAGAAATTGATGTAAACTGGGCTTTATACAACAGTCAACTCCGGGCAAGAATAGTTGCGGATACCGTATATGCAACCTACTATAAAAATGGCACCGAAACAGAAGCAGATGGGGAACTGGATATTGATGGTGAAAACAATGTGAAGCAGCACATGAAAGTGCATTTTCCCTTCAAGATAAAAGTGGATGCCCTTGCTGAAGACTACTATTTTTATATACAGGAAAAAGGGAAGCCCGCTGTTTCTACATTTATTGATATAGCGGATCGGTACGAGGTCGCTTTTTCCAGGATAAGCGTGCACGATACCGCAGGATTCATATTAAACAACCCATATAAAGTTCCCGTTAGTTACTTGGTACTCGATGGCAGCAAGATCATCGCAACGGGCAAAAGCAACAATGCTACCATAACCTGGCTCAACAAAATAAAAAACCGCAACAAACTCTATACTTTAAAATATAGCTATGTATGGAAAGGTAAGCCTTACGAAAAAAGTGAATCAATTGGTTTGCTGTACAAAATCCTGAACATACATATACAAGCAAATAGCCAGGTTTTTCCTGGCCAAAAAGATTCCATTACCATTGATGTGAAAGACTACAAAGGCAGACCAGTAGCCAATGTAAACATGGTAGCTGCCAGCTACAATAGCCAGTTTAAAAACGATATTCATGTGCCCGAGCCACCTTACCTGGTTAAGTACAAACAGCACCAGCTTTGGCGTAGGGGCTTCTATAAAATGGAAGATGCAAACCTGTATTTTAAAAGCAAGTACCTATTGGGCAACCATCAGCAATGGAGGCAACAGTTTGGCATGGACAGTTTGCTTTATTACCAGATGCTTTTTCCTGAAAAGCAATTATTGGACATTGCCACTTACAATACCACATTCATGCCACAGCTAAGTGTACATGTAGTACAGAAAGGAAAGCCTCAACCCATTTACCTCTTGTACCTCAACAAGCAGTTGGTATATTATGAAGGCACTACTGCAAAGATGGCCGATAGTTATCAAGCCAACAACTATTACACACAACTGGGTATAAGACTATTGGATAGATACATTGAACTGGACAGCGTGTATGTTCAACCGAATTACAAACACGATATTGTGCTGGACTTAGACAACCTGCCAGCTGCTACCAAGATATTCAATAGGCCTACCTTTTATGAAGCTGCAGAGCAATCGATAATTGAAAACAGCATCTGGCAATTGGATAACCGTTTTGGAAACCTATATGTTTGGCAAGACTGGCGTGTTGCTACTGTTGGCAATTCAACGTATGCGTATGCACCACATTTAGTGGGTCCATTTAAAAGTTATGATAGTCTGCACTTTTTTTCGCCACGCAACTTTGATAGTCATTTCAGGTTTGAACCGGGTTATATCTACAACCTTTCCAACAAGATACTCCGGTTGGAAAAGAATGCCATTTTTAAACCATTAAGCAACAATGCCCAATACAACCTGCCCGTTAAAAAAGAGTACAGTTGGACAACTTTGGGCGATACTTTAAAAGCTCCGCCAGTCATTGAATACCCCCAGCCTGTATATCAACCCTATTTGGAATACACTGCGTTTAGGGATTATAATGAGTACATGTCACAAATGGCAGGCAAGGGAAAATTAGAGTTCATGGTTCCATCGGATACCGCCCTGCATTATGTGGTATTGCTGCCCATAGATACCAATACCAAAGCTTTGGTACTGCAGCCCGGAACAAGAAAAATCATGAATATACAACCGGGTACTTATCGGTTATTATTGGTAAACTATAGATGGCAAACCGCTGCATTGACTGTAGCAATAAGAAAAGATACAACGCTGTACATAAAAACAAACCATTGCATATACAGCTTCAACAACAGCAGTGTGGATTCTTTGCTTGCAGCAATCAATGCAAAAAAAACGGTTACTGTACAACCAAAGGAGCAACAACCTGTAGTAACAAATGAAAAGCCATTGCCTGTTGTTGCAAATGGCAATGGCGTTATACGGGGCGTTGTAAAAGACGATAAAGGTGCAAACCCAATACCCAATGCAAGTATAGTAATCAAGGGCAGCAGAACGGGTGTTACCAGTAATGTGCACGGGCAATTTGTATTGAGTGTAAAACCCGGTACCTATACATTGTTGATAGCATCGCTTGGCTATACAGCTAAGGAACTGAAAGTAGAAGCCACTGAAGAACAGGACAGGCTGTACACCGTGCTGTTAAGCCCCGCCAATCAAAGCCTTGATGAAGTAGTGGTAACAGGTTATGGTGTTTCCAAACGTAAGGAAATGACGGCATCTGTTAGCATTGTTTCGGCAAAGGAACTTACAACAGTAACCCTGCTGGATAGTACCCTTGCGGGAAAGGTTGCTGGACTATCCATAGTGAATGCAAACGGCCAGCCAGGTGCCGATGTAAAAATAGTGCTTAGGGGTGTATCCGCTGCCGTTGGTAACAAGCCCTTATATATAATTGATGGTATTGTGTACGATGAGATGCCCAAAAACATTACACCCGAAATGATGGGCAGTATAGAAATATTGAAAGATGCATCTGCTACGGCTATTTACGGCTCACGTGCGGCAGATGGTGTGGTGGTGATTACTACCAAAACAAAAACATTGCGTACACAGTTTAGGGACTATGCATTTTGGCAACCCGAATTTTTTACGGATAAGAACGGCAGGGCAAGTTTTACTGTTACCTATCCCGACAACATTACGAGTTGGCAAACTTATGTACTGGGTATGGACAAAAAAAGAAGGATGGGCAAAGCCATAACATTTACCAAAGCATTTAAACCAGTAATGGCCCAGCTAAGTACACCGCAGTTTTTAATTGAAGGCGATCATGTGCAGTTTATTGGTAAGGCTGTGAACTATACAAACGATAGTTATACGATAAAAACAAGCTTTACACTACAGGATAAATTGATGGAAGAGCATGATATTCCGATAGCCGGCTCTGCATCGGCCATTGCACCATTAACGGTAATTGCCGATGCGGGCAGGGATACATTGAAAGCAAGGTTCCAGTTGCAGACAACCACAGGCTTTAATGATGGCGAAGAAAGAAAAGTACCCCTGTTTAAAAAAGGAACCGAAGAGGCAACCGGCCAGTTCTGGATGCTTGACCATGATACCACCATTTCTTTCAAGGCCGATAAGCAGGCTATTGCCATTGAAATAGTGGCACAGAACAATACATTGAATGTGCTGCTTGACGAAATTGACCATCTTAAAAAATACCCTTACTACTGCATGGAGCAGACTGCATCCAAACTACGCGGACTGGTATTGGAAAAGAAGATACGTGAAACATTGAATGAGCCTTTTACCAATGAAAAGGAAATGAACCAGCTATTGGGCAAATTGCAAAACGCACAGCATTTTGATGGAAGCTGGAGCTGGTGGGAAACAGGCCGTGCAGACTTGTACATTACCAATTATATTCTGAATGCCCTGTTGCCTTTGCGTGGCAATGCGTTGGTAGAAACCAATGTACGCAACGGTTTGCTGTACCTGCAAAACCAATTGCCCTATTTAAGAAAAGGGCCTTTGCTGGCCACTTTAAGTACCTTGAGTGCCGCTAATCACGCAATCAATTATACCGATTACCTGACGGCAATTGTATTTGACTCCTTATCGTTGCATGAGCAATGGCAATATGTACAAATAAAACAACACCTGAAAATTGATTATGCCAGCGAACTGGATTCTTTATTGAAGAGGGCCGTGCCTGGCATGCTTGGTGGACTGCATTGGGGCGAAGAGAACTACCGCTGGTACAGCAATGCAAATGCAACAACCGTTGTGGCTTACGATGTATTGCGTAACAATGAGACACAGAAGCACCTTACCAATAATATCATCCAGTACTTTTTGGAACAAAGAAGCCATGGTTACTGGAGAAACACGGTAGAGAGTGCCAATATACTTGCAACCATTTTGCCTGATGTATTGCAAAGGAATAAGGCATTTCAACAACCTGCACAATTAAGCATTAGCGGTGATACTGCTTTTGCTGTTTCCACCTTTCCGTTCAAGAAAACGATAGGCAGCAACAACCAATTGTTGCATGTACAGAAAACAGGCGGCGGTATTACTTACCTGACCATGTACCAAAAAATATGGAATGCCCGACCAGCGGCTGTGACAAACAACTTTGAAATAAAGACATACTTTGAAAAAACGGGCAACCTGCTACAGTATATTAAATCTGGCGAAAGGATGAAGATGATAGTAACGGTTGATGTGAAAAAAGAAGCCGACTATGTAATGCTGGAAATACCCATACCCGCTGGCTGTACCTATGCAGCGAAGAAGCAGGATAATTGGGGCATGCACAAGGAATTTTTAAAGAACAAAGTACTGCTGTTTGCAGACCAGTTAAGCAAAGGCATACACAGTTTTGAAATTGAACTGGAACCAAGATACAACGGTAAGTTTACCTTGAACCCTGCCAAAGCAGAGTTGATGTATTTCCCTACGTTTTTTGGCAGGAACGAAATGAGGGAAGTGGAAATAAAGGAACAATAAATAACTGTAGCTATTGTATGGGTTATTGAAGTATGTGCCATTGCCGATGGGTGCGACGCCACTACAGTTGAAGTATGTGTTATAGCTGGTAACATAAACTTTTGTCATTCTACGCTATACTAATTAACCAATTAACATGTATCAACAAGAAAGTCAATCTGCATAGATTGATTTTCTTGTTGATACAATATTTAAAGAAGATTATTTCACCGCACCATTATTGTTCCAGTCCCTGCCAAAAACACGTTGCAGTGTAGGGGTTGTTCTGGCAGCAGCATTGGTACGTATGGCTACTTCCTGCTCGGCAATTTTATTGAACATGGCATTGGTTACAACGCCAGCCAAAAGATTGTCTATGTTCAGGTTCAGTTTTACTTTGTTGCCCAGCACAAGTTTAGCGGGTGCTACCAATTTGTCCCACTCCTGCGTTAGCTGGTATTGATCCAGGGCAGTTTTCATAATGGGTGCCACTGTGTTCCTGAGGCTGTCGCCAATTTTTGCTTTCAGGTAATCGGTAGCTGCAGTGCCGCCATTTTTTACAATGCCTATTGCATCGATAATGCTCATGCGTTTAATGCCACCCACAAAAACAGGGATGGAGTTGGTGGCCGTTTGTGCCGCTGCGTTAGACAATGTATTGGTAAACTTATCTACATCCTTACTTAAACCCAACTGCTGCAACTTGTTCAGTACACTGTTTACCTCCGAAGGCAGGATGGCGTTCATTAAAGATTCTTTGCTGATGAGTGCATTGCCGTTGCTGCCAATGGTGAGCATTTCTTTGATGGCACTTGCTGCATCAGCCTCGCCCAGCACATTGTTGGCAATGCTTTTTAAAGTGTCGCAACCGCTAAAAGTAAAAGAGATAGCTATTAAAGCTATGAGTGAAATTCTTTTCATGTAATTGGTTTTGGTCGTATAACAAATAATGATGCCAAATTTAGGCAACTGGCGTGTAGTGTGGAATAAATGTGGTAAATAGTCCGATTTTACTGTACAAAATAATGATGCCTGTACTGTTTTTACGGCTATTTTCACGCCTCGAAAATTTGATGAGGAATGCTGCATTTTAATAACATAAAGGAGCTGCTGAACCTGCTTGCACGTACCAAGGATTTGCTGGCAGAAATGTTTGAAAAGCGGAAATCATTTGCCTACAAATACGATATGGCATTGGAGTTTGCCGAAGAAGATGTGATTGAGACATTGATCAATAAAGGTGTGCTAAGGCAGAATGGAGCATTTATAGAACTGGATGAACAGTATCTTGGCTTTTTTGAGCAGGTGCTGGAAGTGAACGAAGAAATAAACACGGCTTATATACAGGAGAACATTGGGCAGGTAAAACAGTACATCAATTACTATTTGCAAGAAAGTAATGAGCATAGGAAATACGGGTATCTGAAAAATATCAAGTCGGCTTTGCGTAAGATTGGAAGGATAACCCTGCGTAACGTGATTGACCTGAACCGCAATATTGAGAACGCCTTTAAAAGCGAACCCAATTATAAAATAAAGATCACCAGGCTGGAGAATTTTGACCAGAAACGTAGGGACATACAGTTGCTGGTGGACCAGGCAGACAGGATGATAACAGGGGAGGAGGAGCAGACCTTTTTTAAAACGGCCATGGATGATGAACTGAAGCATATTACCGCCCAGTTGCGTATAAAGCTTACGGAGGTTAGGCATAACCTTATTGAAACGCAGAAACAGGTAATTGAATACCTGAACCAGGTAAAATTCCAGAGCCGTTTGGTAGAGAAAATTAAACAGGTGAAGTATTTGAAGGACCAGTTTGAACTGAAAGCAAAAACCAATTTGACCGAACTGTTGCAGCAGAACAATGCGGTTGCTTTTGAAAGCAAACCTGCTTACCCGTTACGTTTAAGTTTGGAATACCTGCAAAGCGATGAGGCACGCAATAGCCTTGAAAAAACGGCACATAAACTGAAGCTGGGCAGGCGTAATGCTTTGCCTGTGGCCGAAGGTATTTCTGATGCTTACTTGCAAACAGAAACGGAGGAAGAAGTGTTCATTAATTTACAAGCCATGCGAAACGGTTTTGCAGCTTCAGGTAAAAACCTTTTCCAATTTGTGATGGAGTACAATTATCCCCGTGAAGTTGCCTTTGATGAAAAGCTTACGGTGTTCTGTCAAATGGTGTCTATGTATGAACTGGAGTTTAAAGTGGATGATGATTATGGAAAGGCTGACAGTATTGAATACGCAATGGTTTATCCCAAATAAAACAAAACCCAATCGAAAGATTGGGTTTTGTTTTATTTGTTCATACAGTTAGTTTATAGCATTTCCATTGACATGCGTTTGTTGTCCATTTCATGTAACGGTGCATATTGTGAATGATTAGAAATGATCCTCTTCACTTTTGTAAAACTCTTCGCATCTTTTTCCAACTTGTAGATATGCCTATAATCCATGGCATTGGTTTCTGTTGGTGAGCCATTGATTAAAAGTATGTTCCTGTCGTTGGCAAATTGCAGGATACCCTTTACGTTGTTGGGATGTAGCTTGCCAATTTCATCCATCATGCAATGCAGACGGAAGTCTTTGAAACGCTTGGATGCTCCTTCTTTAAACACGTTCAGCAACATAATGTTGATCATGGCTTTTACCAATACATCTGTTCCCTCGGAGCCAACATTGGCCAGCTTTTCCACCCAGCCTGTATCGTTCTGGTTCTCTTCGATCCTGAATTTCAGTTCAAAGGAATCGGATAAGGAAATGGTATCTTTTTTATACTCGTTGATGGACTTGCTCAACTGTTTCAACAGGTCAACTGCTTTCCTGTTCTTGGCTTCAGAATCGAGAGAAGAAAAGAGGTTCAATCCACCAATATCAAATGCATGTTCATCGTTGAATGTCTTGATGCTTTGCAGCAGATGCACTACACGGTTGGCACTGGCATCCAGTTTCAGCTCAATTTTTTTGATGGCTCCCACAAAGTTCTTACGGTCAAAATCCTTGTTAATGTTGGTGATTACTTTCTGTATCTCATCGCCCTTACTCATCAGGTTGGTGGTTTCCTTACCAACGCTGTGAATGATGTTGGCAAACCTTTCGTTAATGCGTTTCTCGAACTCCTCAATCTTGTTATCGGTAATAAAATCATTCAGCTGCTCGGCAAAATCAAGGTATTGCTGCTTGGCAATAAGCCCTGTTGCAAAGTTGAAAATGTTCTGCGATGAGAAATTGCTCAGGAATTTATTGATGGCTTCTTTTAGTTCATCCAAACGTTTGATGCCATTGTAATAGCTCCTGTTCAGTTCGTCAATTATAGTTTTGGTACGTTTGTCTGTTCTGTTTTCTTCTTTTGCTTCCCTGTGTATAGGTGCAATGGTTGCATAGCATTCCGTTTGCTGAAAGTTTGTAAAAGAAGCAATATCGTCTTTTGCTTTTTGCAGGTCGGTCGTTAAGTGTATGATGTTTTCTTGTATATCCGCAACTTCGTCTAAATGTTTTTGCTTTTGTTGGGCATGTTTTTGCTCCTCGTTTTCGCAACGGTGTTCCAGCAACTGCTTTTCATTTTTAAATGCATCTGCTTTATCCAGTAACTCACGTTTGTCTTTTTTGAACTCGGCAATAATGTCCCTGTTCTTTTCAATAAAGTTCAGTTCTTTTTGCAGTAATACGAGTTGTTCTTCTATGCCTGCCAGTTGCTGTGTGTTTGCACCTTCGCCGGCAAGTTCGGTTTGCTGTTGCTTTAACAGTTTCTGCTTCTGCTTTTCGTAGTTGTTTTTGTTATTGGCTATATCTGCATCCAGAAACTGCAATTGGGTATCGAGCGTTTCTTCTTCAATGGTCAGCTTCTTGTCGTGCTCTTTTTCTTTTGCCTTCAATTGTTTTTGCAAAGTGTCGTCAATGCTTTGCAGCAGTTGTTTGGCTTCTAAATGTTTTTCCGTTGCTGCGTCAATCAAAGCATCGGCATTGTGCAAAGCTGCTTGCTTTTCTGCTGCTGCCTTTAGCTCAATGTCTTTTAAGATAAGCTTTGCATGGTCAAGTTTCACGACACTTTGTTCCGCTGTATAGCTTTGCTCTGCAAGGCTTTCCTTGTATTCTTTTATTTTGGGTTGATGTTTGCGTTTCAGTTTTTCCTGTTCATCGGTCTGCTTCTGTAACAGGTCTGCTGCTTTCTTTTTGGCAGATTCGATGGTGGCGGAAAGCCTGTCTTTTTCTGCTTTGTAATCTGCAACCGTTTTTACCTTGCTGGTAATTTCGTGCAGGTTAATGGTCAGGCCATAAAAAGATTCGGAAGCGGTTGCTTTTTGTGGTGAAAGGTCATTTTGAAAAAGCAGTTCCTCGTCAAACACTTTACCAATGGTGTTTTCCCAACCATGGTGGTGTTCGTTCAGCCAGCCATACAAAGAGTCTTTGCTATTGTTTATTTTGGTATCAATGGCATCTATCTGTTGCTGGTGCTTTGCAATGGTTTCGTTGAGTTTTTCGGTTTCCCTTTCCGAATTTTGTTTGAGTGTTTTATCCTCCAGTTCCCATTGCTTCATCAGGTTGTCTTGCTTGCCTTTCAGCATTTGCACTTCGTTGTTGCTTTGCTGAATGGCCAACTGTAAATCGGCCATCTGTTGCTTTGCTTCAACCAGTTCATCTTCATAGAAGCGGCTATGTTTTAAAGCTTCTTTTTTTAATCGGGCTTCTTGCAAGGCCTGCTGTTTCTGTTCAATCTCTTGCTGTGCCTGCTCTATACTTTGTTTGTTGTTCTTTTTTATATCGGCCAACAATTTGTCCAATTGATCTTTCAACTGGTTTTTTAAAACAAAGTGGGCATCTTTTAGCTCAAACTTTTGTGCGTTTTTGTTTTGCTCGAACTCCTTGAAACTGCTTTCAATGTTCTGCAACAGCAAATCGTATTTCTGTGTTGTTTCTTTGAACTGGAATGATAACAGTTCCTTATCTTTTTTCAGTTTCGCCTGCTCTGCTTCAATATCCGTTTTCTTGGCAACACGTTCTTCTATTTCTATAATCTTCTTGTTGTCGTAGTATTCCCGTTTTTCTTTGATTGTTTTTAGCTTGTCTTCCAAAACGGTTACTTCACCTTTCAGTTTCTGTAATTTGGATTGGAACCTTTTGTCAGATTCTTCTATCTTTTGCTGTAAGGTGATTTTGTTGTTTTCTTCCCTTTCTTTTTTGTCGTGCAGTTTGGGTTCGGTACGTTGCACTTGTTGAATGCTGTGGGCAAGCTGTAAGGAGTACTGAATCTTTTCCCTGTCCAAATGTCTGATGGCCGTATGCAGTTTTATTACGTTGTCTGCTTGCTTTAAGACGGAGCCTTGCTTGAAAAGATTGATGTCGGTGAGTTGTGCTTCAAAATCCTTTAAATGGTGCGTATAGCTTAGCAGATCAATTTCAATGTCTTCTTCGTTTAAAGACATGATAATGGTCTGCTTGATGAACTCCGCATCCAGCTTTGAATTGAGGAATACATTCTGTATCGTTCTTGGAATGTTCTGGTACTGCTTGCTTTCCAGTAATGCATATTTCTTGAACTCTTTCCTGGTGTCGTTGTTGCCGTATAGAATATCGCGGTACTCTTCGTAACGGTCAATTTTTTTGGTATAGAATACTTTGTCTGCATCCAATAAGGTCCTTGTTGCATCCCAGCTTTCAAAAGCTTTGCCATCAGCAGCAATAAAATATTTTTTGTCGTAACCGGTATCGGTAAACCGGAAGCAAACCTTGCCCTGCGATTTGAATGCAATGATGCTGTAGCTGCCGGCTTCTGTGGTTACTTCGTATATGAGATAGGAGTTCTGGTACGGAAAGTAGTATTCGGCAAAGCTTTTCTTTTCTTTAGAAATGCCCAGTTTTAACGTATCTGCATTATAAAAGAAAAGTATGGAGCGTAGCAGGGTACTTTTACCAACACCTTGTGTACCGATAAAATGCACATTGCCATCAATACTTACTTCTGCATATTTAATGGTGGCACTATTTATAAACGTAATCTTATTGAGAAATCTCATGTTGTGTTTCTTCGGAAATTGTAATGCTTACAATTAATTGTTCAATGTATTTAAAAGAGGCAACTACTTTGTATTGTTGCAGTATCTCGTTTTCCAGTTCGGCATATCCGTAGTTGCATAGTTCGTTGATCAGTTTTTTGATGCGTTCGCTGTAACTGCCATCGCCTACCAGTCTTTTCATGGTATCCAATTTGTCTTTCAAACTTGCATCTACCCTTAGTTGCTGGTCAATTTGCGATGGGGAGAAACGGAAGCCTGCACCGAAAGCATTGTCGAATGTTTTGCAGAAGTCTACAATGTCAATCCATTTATAGGTCTGCTCTATTTTTCTTTCCAGGTCTGCCTTCAGCTCCTTGCGGGAAAAATAGAAATACTCGTCACCTTTCTCCAGCACAAAATCAATGGCCATAAAATATTCGTACAGTTCATCAAAATGTGTGTCTACTATATTGTACAATTTCCGGTTATGGTCTTCTGCACTGTCCGAACAAAGGAAGTTTCCTTTGCTCAGCAATTCAAAGATGTCGGAAGTCTGCTTGGGTATGTTCATGGGGCAACAAACTTAGTGGTTTTGATGGTTTGTAGTGCAATCGGTACCTAACTGGCTATTATCGTTAAAAAGCGGTGGATAATTTTATTTTAGTTAAAGCTTTTCTAAAAAGAATGTGTTATACAACTGTGGTGGCAAACTTGTATTTATAGCTGTAAAAATTGCTCACCTTTAAAATTTACGGTATGAAAACTCTTTTACGCTCGGTGTTTGTTTTGTTCATTGTTGCTTCTTTGGCCAGTTGTACCAAAGTAGTGGTTAACCAAGGCAGCAGCCTTTCGGGTTCATGGATATTGTACGATGCGGCAAGAGCCACCAATTATGGCTGGCAAACCATCAATACCGGATTGGAAAATGGTGTGTTTACTTTTTATGATGATGGGTCGGTTACTTATCGTGATAACCAGATAACCATGCGTGGAAGCTGGTACATCTATAATTCAACCGGCGATTATTTTGATGATGGCGGTTACCCACGTTATGGTGCACACCAGAGTTTGAACGTGCAGTTAAGCGGCTATAATAACAGTTATATTACTTTGAACTTTGAAAACTTTTTATACGGTGGTAACAGTTTTGTGGGTACGGATTATTATGCAGGCCGTGCTGAACGGTATGAGTTTAGAAGGTATTAATAGTTGATATACGGAAGGATAAAGTAATGGCGATGCTTTAGCATCGCCATTACTTTATAAACTTTTTCACTTTATTTACTAGCTTCGTCTTTATTCTTTACTTCCATCAATTCCATCAGCTTCATACCCAACAATCCGTTAATACCACCATCGGTACCGTTGCTGCCGTTAATTAAAATATCTGGTATTACTTTAATGTTTCCCTTGCCAATTTCTTCGGTTACTTTAAAACGGGTAAAGTTGTCGCCGCCCATGGCCTTTACCTGCAACTCATAGGCTTCTGCGGTGCTTTTACCAATGGCCATGATCTTTTCTGCTTCGGCCAAACCTGTCTTGCTGATTTTCTCTGCATCGGCACTGGCATTTAGTTTGGTGGCTTCGGCCTGTGCACCTGCTCTTGCTTTGGTAGCCTCTGCTTCGGCATTTGCACGCATCTTGGTTGCTGTGGCTTCTGCATCTACCTGTAGCTTGAGGCTGTTGGCATCACCTTCTGCTTTTTTCACGGTTGCATCGGCTGTGCGTTGTGCAATCTCTACGCTTTGTTGTGCCTTTACAATTTCTTTTTGCATGTCGGCAATGGCTGTTTCTTTTTCCATGCCCTGTCTTTGTTCCTGGGCCATTTTCTGTGTCTGATAGGTTTTTTGCTCTTCTTCCGCAATCTTCCTATCGGTCAGTGTTTTCATCAATGCTTCCGGCGGAACGATGTCGCCAATCAGCGTATCCACTGCGTTTACATTGTACTCATCCAGCACGGCACGTATATGTTCCTTGGCACTGCTTTGTCTTTCCTTACGGGTTGAGAGGAAGGAGATGACATCACTATCCTGTGCAGAGTTCCTGAAGTAGTTACCGATGGTTGGTTCAAGTACCTGGCTTACCAGGTTGTTCATGCTGCCGAAACGTGCAATTACTTTTGGTGCTTCGTTTGCGGGTATGTGTATGATCTGGCTTACATCTAGGTTGAATGGGAAGCCATCGCGTGAACGCACGGTGATGGTACTTAAATTTTTGTCCAACTGATGGCTTTCGCTTCTGGCGTTGGCCCAGTTAAGTACCAGGTTGGTGGTAGGTACCAGTTCCACTTTCATGGTGTACTTGTTAAAGGGATATTTACCGGGTCCGTAAGGTTGCATCCATACACCACGGAAACCTTTTTCGACAATATTGCCGTGCTTAAAATTATCGCCTGTAAGGTCCTTGCCATCCTGGCCAATATAACTGATGACCACACCTACATAACCAATGGGCACATCGGTCATGGGCACTTCTTCAATCTGTACTGCCCAAGGGTTTATATTGTAGCTACCCGCAAGAATAATGGTTGGCTGCAGACCCCTGTTACCTTCATGTTGCAAAAAAGTATCAAAGTCCTGGAAGTTGTTGTGCCCATCCACAAACTTGCCCGCTATCTGCCCACTCTCAATGGGGTGGCCATCCAATGTTGTAACAATGCCCACCATGTTTTCGTGAATGATGACCATGTCGGCAATGGTTAATGTAAAGGCAAATGTGTTGATACGGTAAGTACCTGCGGTGATATAGGCTGTTTGACGGCCTTTTTGCCCGCCGTTCATTAAAAACTTTTCGGCATCCTGAAAGTTGTCACTGTCAACACGCCTGCCCAATATGGCACCCGTGGGTATTTCGGAACCGTCATTGCTTAATACCAAACCAATCCTGCCTTCGGGTATCACGGTAAAAGTCTGCATGTCCACACCGTACTGCCAGGGCCACATGCCCCAGTAAAGTCCCGGTGCCAGGGCTTTTGCCTGGAAGCCCGCTTCGCCCTTGGTGGCAATGATCCTGCCATCGGGCAGGCTTTTGTTGGCACCAAAGAGAACGAATTTCTTGGTTACCAAACCGATCCTGTTTTCGGGTACGATGACCATACCAAAGAAAACACGGAGTATGAATTTGTAAAAGATCAAACATAGCAACAGGATGAGTATCCATCCATAGGTTGCAAAAAAATGTGCTGCGTCCATGGTTGTAAGTTTTGTTCCCCTCTATAATATGAGGGGTATTGTTAATGGTTGATTTGTTTGTGTTGCCAGCTTTGTGCATGGATGGGCTTTACTGGTCCCGATAGCTATCGGGACACCCATCAACGTTCAGAAAAAGTCCGGACTTTTATCTAAGCGTAGTACTTATAGTGGCTTACTCTTTTGGAGTGGGCCACATTAGTTAATCAAATGTGGCACAAACCTGCTTTTATTGTCGGTTATTAAACTATTGGCTTCCCTAATGCCCATGCCTGCAGGCTCCTGGCCAATTACCCAACTGCCAATTACAGGGTAGTTGCCGCTGAATGCTGGCAGTTCAAACAGTTCCTGGTATATATAGCCTTCTTTGCCGTAAGCACCTTCCGTTTGTTGAACAGTAGTATTGTTCTGAACAACCTGTATGTTGGCACCTTCCCTTGAAAGTATGGGTTTCTTTACATAGTTCATCAACTTGTCTGCATCAAAATAGGCAGGCAATAAGTATGGACAGTCTGGGTACAGTTTCCAAAGAATGGGCAGTATGGCTTTGTTGCTGAGGATCATTTTCCATGCTGGCTCAATCCATAATATTTTGTTTCTTTCGGCCAAAATATGGCTGCCAAATTCGTCGTTTACCATCCATTCCCAAGGGTATAGCTTGAAGATGTTTTTAATGGGTTCATTTTCCATGTCAACAAATTCCTGTGCATGTTCATCCCAGCCAATATCGTCTACAAAAACAAGTTTGGTGTCAAGTCCCGCCTGCATGGCACAGTCACGCATGTATTCTGTGTTGGTCAGGTCTTCCAAGGTTTCTTTTAGGCAGGTAAAATGCAGCGTGCCTTCGTACAGAAATTCCTTCAGGTATTTCCAGTAAGCAATCAGCTTTTCGTGCACGCTGTTGAACTGGTCTTTGCTCTTGTCAAAATCCTGTAGCCAGAACCATTGCACAATACCTGCTTCGTATAGGCTGGTGGGTGTGTCGGCATTGAACTCCAATAATTTTACCTGGCCATTTTTATAACAGAAGTCAAACCTGCCATAAATGGCGGGATGGTCTTCTGTCCAGCTTCTTTCAATTAAAGGAATGAATGATTCAGGAATGCCAAAATGTTTGTACAGGTTATTGTCCATAACATGCTGTACGGCACCCAGGCATAGGTCCCAAAGTTCGGCAGTTGCTTTTTCTATATATAGCACTTCGTCCATGGAAAATTCGTAGTACACGCTTTCGTCCCAGTAGGGCACATTGCTAGTGTGGAAACCGAAGCCCAGTTTTTCTACGGCCGATTGCCAGTTGTTGCGTGGGTTTGTTATAACTCGTTTCATTGTTTACACCTATCCCCTAAAGGGGAATTATTTAGTTGATTAATATTGTTTGTTTTGTCCTTTTATTTATTGGAGCAATGGCTTAGCTACTTACAGAATAAGCACCCTTGCCAAAGCCACCCCTTACCACGCCACTTTTAAAACTGTTGCTGCCAATATTACTGCTGGGTTGTATGGCACTGGAGTAGTAACCTGCACGTTGGTAGCTGCCGTTGTAGTAGTTGCCATAGGGGCGAAAGGCATAGTACCAGAGCAGTGCAGAGCCAATGCCACTGTGGTGGTGTACCCTTGTATAAGGTGCTGTACTGTCGCTGCGTATATGCGTTTTGTTACCAGAGTCCCAGTCGTTGTTGGGTTTGGGCTGGTTGCAACTTGCCAGTATAGCAGTGATCAGGATGAGTTCGATATGTTTTGTTTTTTTCATTGTTTGTTGGTTTGGTAGCGGAACTTATTTGGTGTTCGATTGCCCAGTAACGTTTAGGACGTACATGGGTGCGACGCCAGTAAAGCCCATTGGTGTACTGTTGCTGGCTACATTATTTTACCGTTATAAAAATTTCGTAATCCTTTTTTACGGTTACGTTTTTTGTATCGCCATCTTCATTTTCGGCACTTGTATGTTCGGTGCCCAGCGCAGGAATGGTGTCCCTGTATTCGATGGTTTTGTACGCAACATTGTTGTTCCATACTTTGTGAGTGGTAATCAGTATGTCGTGCAGACTGTCTGCATGCTGAACGGTTACCGAGCTTTCTACCGAACCCATTTTGTTTACTTCGTTGGTTACGTCTTCGTTCTTTTTCTCGCTACAAGAAAGCATTAGCAGTAGGGCACCGGCAAGTATTACCAGTACAATTGGTTTCATTTTATTCATGTGTAAATTGTTTTTGAAATCGGGTTTGTGCAAGGGTTCCCCAGTCCACTGTTGTGGTTGAATCATACAGGAAAATTAGCAGGTATATGGATACATTGGTGTGGAATATATCCACATAATTCTTTATGCCTGTGTTTCCTGAAAATTGTTTGGGGAAGTGCAGTTATTGCCGTGGTGGGTTTTCCCTTAACCTGCAATTGGTAAAGAGGGCCCTTATGTAGTGGTTCATGTTGCATTGGAGCAAGGCTCCGTTTACTTTGAAGACATAAAGATATAGGAACGCCGAACAATACACAAAATATTTCAGTGAACAGCGGGACTTGCGATAGGAAGATTGGTAGCGGGAATTGATGAGTGGTTAATAGACGGAATTGCGGGAGGGTGGTTGTGGAGCTCTTTTTTGTTACACGGTTTCAAATTTAATTTTTGGTGAAGGTTTTACTTTTCGATTACGGGATGGAATCCGGCAAGAAACGTGATTTCTGTAATTGATATGAATATGATAATTTACAAGCCTGATTTAAAAACTACTACTGCATGAATAGTTACCAGCCCGGTACCCATATAATTGCTACACTTACAACTAATAATGAGGATAGACTTTTACGTTTTGCAGGGTGTAAAAAATTAATAGATGATTTGATACTGCAATATAGCTTAAGGAATTTAGGGGAAGTATATCATAATTTTTCACCTGCGGGCTTTACAGGGGTAGTCTGTTTAAGCGAAAGCCATATATCGATACACACTTGGCCAGAACATGGAATAATTAACCTGGACATTTATTTAAGCAATTTTGAACGGAATAATGATGGTACTGTCAGCGCTATTTTGGATGCATGTGTAGCATACTTTGACGGAAATATTGACAAGCTTCAAACCATTTACCGTTAGTTATGGGAAAAGCTACAGGATTATATCAATGTGTCAATTGCATGCAAAGCGTTAGTTTCAGGCATAGTGAAACTAACTATACAGTTTGTAAAAGCTGCAATAGTGTATTGGAGAGAATAGTGGGCGATACACTTATTGTGCAACATGATTTTAACTTAAAGGAGGCTTATGAATTGCTTCAGCCTGGAACAAAAGGCATCTGGAATAAGAAGCAATTCACGGTTCTTGGAAGGATGCGTTTGTGGATGCAGGAAACAGTCTTTAACCATTGGACAATTTTATATGAGGATGGCACTCTTGGGATATTGGCAGAAGGTTATGGATTGTATGCAATATTGATAGAAAAGGTAGTAAATCAAATTGGCATTACAGATATTAAATCCCTAGATATTGGTAAATCTTTAAACTTTAATGACAGTTCGCCTTATTATCTCCAAAGAAAATACATAGCAAGAAAATGGGAGTTAGAAGGGGAGATATATTTACCAGGCTGGAAAGGTATTTTAGAGATACTTGAATTTTCTGCAACAGATGGTACCCATATTGAGGTACATGCTTATCTGAGTAATTTGATTGTTGCCTATGAAACAGTCTATACTTCGTTTGAAGAACTAAAGTTAACCAATACCCGCAAATCAAGCTTTAAAGGCAAAAAAAATCGTTGCCTTAATTGCAGTACTGAAATAGTTGTAAAAACTTGGCCTTATGCACAGAGTTGTGCCTGTAGCGGTTGTAAGGCAAGGTATGAACTAAAGCAAACGGGCGAATTTGTAGAAAAGGGAAAAGATGAAGCCGAAATTAAGTTTGAGTTGAGTATTGGCTTGACGGGAATTTTTAATGGTATAACGTATGAAGTAATTGGGTGTGCACAAAAACAGGAATTGAATGCGTATAAAAGCAAATGGAAAGAGTATACACTTTTTAATGAGCAAGATGGTTACGCTTTTTTAAGTGAATATGAAGGGCATTGGATTCTTGTAAAAGAAAAAGGCGATACGCCTGTAATGGAACTATCCAATGATTCGTCATTTAAATACGGGTCGGATGAATTTAGACTTTATAATGAATATTCATGCAAGGTAATCGACTCGGTTGGTGAATTTCCTTATAATATATACGATGATCAAAGCCTTAAAGTAAGGGAGTATATCAATCCGCCAGAAATGTGGATACGGGAAAAAAGCAATGCTGAGGGTATTAACTGGTTTCTTGGGCAACATGTATCCAAACATACAGTATCCAATGAGTTTGCAGTAGGACTGCCATGGAAAAGTGGGGTAGGTGCGATAGAGCCTAAGGGATATTTAGCCCCCCGTAAATTGATAATAGTTACACTGGCAATGCTGCTTTTAATATTTGCCGTACACGCAATTATGGCTAGCAGCATGAAAGAAAAAGTATTGTTGCAAAATGTTTACCAAATGCCTGATTCTATCGCTACGTTAAATGTAGTGAGTGATAAGTTTGAATTGCACAAATGGAAAAGTAATCTTGCATTCGATATTAAAGCACCGGTAAGTAATAACTGGTTTGAATTGGCAATAACATTGGTGAATACAACGACAGGGCAAGAGTTTACATTGGAGCAAGGCGTTGAATACTACTCTGGCTATTCTGGCGGGGAAAGTTGGAGTGAGGGCCGCAATGCGGAAACTGCCTATTTGAGTAGCATACCTGCTGGTACCTATTTTTTGCAATTGCAGGCAAGTAGCGACCCGAGTAATAAGGTGTCGGACTTTCAATTGAAAGTAACCAACGATATGCCTATGGAAAAGAATATGTGGGTGATGGTATTCCTGGTTTTGTTATGGCCTTTGATTAAGTACCTGTTTAATAGGTACTATGAAAGGGAGAGATGGAGAAATAGCGATTATTCACCTTATACGTATGAATCATGAAGAGCCTAAATTTCTTTAAACAGGGTTCGCCCTATTATTCGTTCAGGTGGTTTGTTGTAACGGTATTCATAATGGCTGGGTGGCTAGCTTATGCCGATTATACCGGATGGCGTATCTTTTCTTTTAACAATCAACAAACCTGGAGTGCCTCCGGACCCGGAGGGCATAAGTAATAAAACATTAAAACAAAGTATATGCAACACTACATTATCAGTTCGCTTATTTATTCTGCCATTGGTATTGCTGTCCTATTCATATCATTTGCAGTTATAGAATTGCTGACCCCAAAACACAATATCCGTAAAGAGATATTGGAAAAACAGAATATGGCAGTAGCTGTACTTGCTGGTTTTTTTATGTTGGCAATCGCTATTATTATTGCATCGGCCATTCACGGATAAAACAAATTCATGCAAGTAAAGAGTAACAGTGCCCAGTTGATATTGCTCGTAGCGGTTTTTGTGATTGCCACTTGTGGTTTAATTTATGAACTTGTTGCAGGTACATTAGCAAGTTATTTGCTAGGGGATAGTATTACACAATTCAGTATCATTATAGGTGTCTATTTGTTCTCAATGGGTGTAGGGTCTTATTTCTCGAAGTTTTTTAATAATAGCTTACTGTCATGGTTCATTCGAATAGAATTATTGGTTGGACTTGTTGGAGGTTTTAGTGCATCGGTGTTGTTTGTTGTATTCCCAATTGCTTCTTCTTTTAAGCCGATACTGTATGCGTTTGTTTTTACAACAGGAATGTTGGTAGGATTGGAAATCCCTTTGCTAATGCGGATTCTGCAAGATAAAGTTGAATTCAAAGAACTGGTAAGCCGTGTATTTACATTTGACTATATTGGTGCATTGCTTGCCTCCCTTATTTTTCCATTATTGTTGGTACCCTATTTAGGTTTGATTAGGACTTCTTTATTTTTTGGCATCCTGAATATTTTTGTTGGATTATACCTGTTAAAGAAATTCAGAAAAGAGATAAAGTCTGCAAAGAGTATCCAATTGGTTGCAATTGTTATTCTATTGGCCGAACTGGCAACATTTGCCTTGTCTGAGTCACTAATGAGTTGGAGCGAGACCCTCGCATATAATGACCATATTGTTTATTCAACATCTACACCATATCAACGGATTGTTTTAACAAGAAACAGAAAGGAGTTAAGACTGTATCTCAACAATAACCTTCAATTTAGCTCAGCCGATGAGTATAGGTACCATGAAGCATTGGTACACCCGGCTATGAGTGCATGTGATCAACCAAAACATATTTTAGTACTTGGAGGTGGCGACGGCTTGGCTGTTAAGGAAATTCTAAAATATCCATCGGTAGAAACTGTTACACTGGTTGATTTAGACCCTGCAATGACTAAGTTGTTTTCTACACAAGAGGTACTTGTTACGCAGAACAATCATTCACTAACCAATAGCAAGGTAAAAATAACTAATGGTGATGCGTTCGTTTGGTTAAGGGATAACCATCAACAGTTTGATTGTGCTATTGTTGACTTTCCTGACCCCTCTAATTTTGCAGTTGGAAAATTGTATACAACAGCTTTCTATCAATTACTTAAAAAAGCGTTGAAACCGGAAGCGGTTGCTGTTATTCAAAGCACCTCTCCATTTGCTGCACCCAAAAGCTTTTGGTGTGTAAGCGAAACATTACAGTCAGTTGGTTTTATTGCTACTGCTTACCATAATTATGTGCCTTCGTTTGGTGAATGGGGCTATGTAATGGCTTCGCAGAAAAAATATTCAATACCCGATACATTTCAAATCCCCCTCAAGTATCTATCCAAAACCGTAATGCAACAGATGCTTAATTTTCCTGAAGACATGAAAGCACATGAACCCCTTGCTATTAACAGGCTGAACAATCAGGCCCTCGTTAATTATTTTGAAGAGGAATGGGGCAAATATTTAGAACAGTAAGTTTAATGAATGAAATTTGAAGCGAAGAAAATTTATACAGCTCTCAGCTACATTTGCCGCATTGGCTCCCCTTGCTTATTCATGTAAGCAACAGCATAAGCCCATAGCTGGTTCTATTATTGGTGCGTCATCAAATATTGGCCACTTGATACGTAATGGAAAGTTTGATGCCCCTATTGTTACAGCAGTTGTTGACGTAGCAATTGTTGGTGGCGGCATTAGCGGGTTATCGGCTGCAAGATGGTTGTTGAAGAATGGGATAAGTGATTTTACCGTTTTAGACTTGGAAAAGAAAATGGGCGGGAATGCTGCTTATGGACAAAATGATGTTTCTGCTTATCCTTGGGGTGCACATTATGTGCCCATACCCAATGAGGGGCTAAACGAGTACAATGATTTTTTGGTTGAGTGCGGTGTTGTTACGGGCTTTGATGATAAGGGTCTCCCTATACTAAATGAGTTTTATTTATGCCAGGACCCACAGGAGCGGTTATTTATTAATGGGCAATGGCAGGATGGATTGATACCTCATTTCGGGGTGCCAGAGAAAGATAAAAAAGAAATCCAGCAGTTTCTGCACATTATGCAGGAATATAGACTGGCTAAAGGAAAAGATGGAAAAGATGCTTTTGCAATACCAATAGATTCATCAAGTAATGATGTGGACTTTACTAATCTTGATACAATGAGCATGAAAGATTGGTTATTTAGTAAACAATTGAAAAGTGCCTATTTGCATTGGTACGTTAATTATTGTACAAGGGATGACTTTGGAACACCATACAATATAGTAAGTGCCTGGGCCGGTATACACTATTTTGCAGGAAGAAAAGGAAAGGCAGCAAATGCGGATTATCACGATGTTTTGACCTGGCCTAATGGAAATGGATGGTTAAGCGAGCAATTGCAAAACCCTTTGCAGCAGCATCTTCAAAATAATGCCTTGGTTATAAAAGTATTTGAGAAAGAAAACAAAGTAGTGATACATTATTTTGATGTAAATACAAAACAGGTAAAAGCAATACAGGCCAATCATTGTATAATGGCAACGCCACAATTTGTGAATAACAGATTGTTAGTGGACAATACGGAAAGAAAGGAGATTGTGCATAAAGAACTTTCTTATGCTCCGTGGATGGTTGCCAATATTATTGTTGGAAAGCTAACAGATAAAACCGGGGCACCTTTGAGTTGGGACAATGTTCTTTATGAAAGTAAGTCTCTGGGCTATGTTACAGCCACGCATCAGTTATTGCAACAAAACAAAACAATCAATAATTTAACTTATTATCTCCCATTAAATGAGTTACAACCAACAGATGCAAGAAGAGATGCCCAAAAAATGAGTCATGCAGATTGGGTAAACCTTATTTTAGAAGACTTAAAGAAAGTTCACCCCAACATTGAAAAAGTGGTTAGCAATATCGATGTAATGATATGGGGGCATGCAATGGCTCAGCCGGTATCAGGAATTATACATGGTGGGGTACGAAAAAAATTGCAAGCCTCTATAGGCAATATACATTTTGCACATACAGATCTGGCTGGCATTAGCATATTTGAAGAAGCATTTTATCAAGGCATAAATGCAGCAAAAAAGGTGATCGCAACAAAAAACTAATTATGCAATTACTGCGGAAACAACCTTGGATAGGTAGAGCATGGATAGATATTGTATTTATCTTATTGCCACCATTTGCTTGTTTGGCAATAATTGCTGTTTGTCCAAAACTGTTTCAGAATAATAAAAACTTGCCTGACTATTGGTGGGTAATCTTGATATTGCTGGTTGATGTAGCCCATGTATACAGTACTTTATACCGAACCTATTTTGATAAACAAGCCTTGCATAAACAACGAAGCTTGTTATTTACTATTCCATTTGTTTCATTTGTTGCTAGCGTAATGGTCTACTCAACTAATAGTATACTTTTCTGGAGCATAATGGCCTATATCGCTGTATTTCATTTTATAAGACAGCAATATGGGTTTATGCGTATATACAGTAGGAAGGAGCGGGTTAATAAATGGTACAAAAGGATTGATGCCTTTACTATTTATGTAGCTACATTATTTCCTATAGCTTATTGGCATCTAAATGCCCCTAGAAATTTCAATTGGTTTGTAAGCGGAGACTTTTTCTATTTTAAATCCACCACTTTGCTTACTGGTTGTTACATTATTTATATAACTCTACTAACAGTATATGTTATTAAGGAAATAATAATGCTGGTTCAATATAAGCAGATAAATATCCCACGAGTTGCTGTAATAATTGGTACTGTAGTTTCTTGGTATTTTGGCATTGTATATTTTAATGGCGACATGGCTTTTACACTGTTGAATGTGGTGAGCCATGGCATCCCTTATATGGCTTTAATATGGATATATGGCAATAAGAACTATAATAAGCAATCAAAGAGCGGTAATTTCTTAAGAATAATTTTTAGTAAGTATGGCATTGCAGTATTCTTGGTAATCATTTTTCTATTGGCATATATTGAAGAAGGCTTATGGGATATGACCGTTTGGAAAGAACATCAAAATATCTTTAAAGTTTTTCGTTTGATAGATGTACAAATAAGCGGTCAGCTATTGAATTTCCTTGTTCCATTATTGGCCCTGCCTCAAATTACACATTATGTTATTGATGGCTTTATCTGGAAGATAAAGAAAGATGATTTTAAATGGAATAATGAAACTTCTAAACTTGCTGCAGAACAAGTAGTATAATATTTCTGAAACTGCTTTGTTACATGGTTTCAAATTCATCCTTATGTTTTGGCTTCCATATCAAGTAATAGAAAGCGAGGAACAAAATACCAATGAAGAACGGGATAATAGCGAGGTGTTTGTATGTGTACACGCCAAACAGATGTTTGGTGTCGAAGCCGGCAAACTCGCTGATCATCCAGTAGCTGTTTGCGGTAATCCAAACGGTAATGGCAAGGTTGTGGCATAGCTCGCTCATGTATTGCCTTGTTCTCCATGCAATGATGATGGATATGATCAGTGTGGGAAAGATCATGATAATGCCCAAGGGTTTCCAGACCATGCACCAGGCTACATCTTTAAACAGCCAGAATACAATATGCAGGTTTTCCATTTTGCGGTATTGCAAGGGAATTTTATATACTTGTTCGTTGGGTATTTGGTTGCTCATGGTTGTTGTGTTTGCAGTTGGAAATAAAAATAAAGAATGAAGCATATAATGCTATGTAAAAACTTGCCCTAAAACATGAAGTTGCAAAAGTAAAATTGTTTTGTTTTAATAAGAGTGGACAGGAGGGAAAGAGCATAAAGCTCTTATAAAGCCTCTTTTTTGGGGCAGGCATTACAATTACCTACTTAATATTTTGCTGAAACGTTGCACATTGGCCAATGGGTTTATGGGTTTGCCATTGATTAAATGCTCAGCAAATTCGTATGCAAAATAAGGGGCAAGCGAACAGCCTTTAGTGCCCATACCGTTTAAGATACCAATGTTTGGATGCAAAGGGTGCAGGCCAACAAACGGTCTGCGCTCCATATTGGCGGGTCGTTCGCCGGCAATATGGTCAACGATTGCATAAGGCAATTTTAGAAATGAATTGAGCTGTGTAATGGTTTTTTGTTTGAAGGCTTCGGTCGGCGCTGTTGTTTCAAAGTTCCATTCGTAGGATGAGCCTACCCACCATAATCCGTTTTTCCAGGGAACAATATTCAACCCCTGTTTGTAGATATTGGTTCTTGGCAGATCCGGTATGGAAACAATCAGGGCTTCCCCTTTCATTCTTGTATAAGGCAGGCTACTAAAATAAGGATTGCTGAAACCTTGCACACCATCGCAGAAGATAATAGTTGGTTGTAGGTTTACTGTTGAAGGTTTACTGTCATTAATGTTGTATGATTCTTCTATTAATTGACTCTTTTGTTTCAGTTGCTTTCTCCATTCAGTTAGTAAGGTATTGATATCTACCAACCAACAAGGATCCGTTTCGCCAATGCCAAATGGGTAATTGAAGTATTGCTGCCATTGGTTTGGGTTGCTGACCTGTTTCAGATAGGTTGTTTCTTGCGGTAAACGTTCGTCAAATGCCAGTTGCATTTGTGGTGTTGGGTGAAAGTCCAGGATATTTGTTTGCTGAATGAGTGCTGTGCTCAACTCTTTTTCCAATGATTGGTAGGCCGCAACAGCAAAGGGCATTACTTCTTCGATCATCCATGTCCTGACAAGTCTTCTGCCTGTTACAGGGTTTATGACGCCGCTTGCAATTTTACTTGGGGTGTCTGGCCTTGCTTCATCGTACACCAATATGTTTTTGCCTGCTTTGTGCAGGTAGTAGGACAGGAACGTGCCGCAGATGCCTTGGCCAATGATGAGGTAGTCGGAAGTATTCAGTTGCAAATTTTTAGCCATGTTGCAAATGTATAGCTGTATCTGTTTGTTTTAACCGTGACAACGGCTTTGTCAACGGCTATGCGTTTATTAAGCGGGATCTGTTTATGTAACCGCCGTCAAGGTTTGCAACCGTTGACGGGGTTTGTTTGATGATGTTTATGATTATTCTTTCACTGTGATCTTTATCCCTTCGCTATGGCTTGTAAATTCTGGTGCGTACATACATTGTATGGTAGCAATGCCTACACTAAAAGTGCCGGTATGTGTTACGTACAATGGGTACTCAAATACATACACACCTTTCTGCATCCTGTCTATAAAGAAATTGGTACTGGCATCTTTGGTGGCTTCGTAGTAACCAAGATTGTCTTGCCATTTGTAGCTGCTCAATGTATTTACAGGTTCCGTGCCGCTTGCACGCATGTCTTTCAAGTGCAGGTACTGCATTTCCCGGTCGCTACGCAATTCTATACGTACAATGAGTTTGTCGCCTACTTTCAATTGATTGGTATCACTAACGGGTTGCAGCAGTTTCCCATTTGCTGTATTGGTTTCAATAAAGAGTTTTTTCTTTAATGATAGGGGCGAAGTAGCTTCGGTAATCTTATCCAGGTCTTCAAAGTATTGCCAGTAAACAGCACCGTAAGAAGGTTGACTGGTTGTTGGGTTATTACGATAGCTGTCGGAAGGTTGATTGGTTGTTACTATTATATTGCCCATGGAAGGTTTTACCTTGTCGCCCTCAATTCTTTGTTTGATGTAACCTGGATTTGTTGCGGGCTGTTGATTGGTTGCTTGCTGAACAACAATGCTGCCTAATTTTATTTGTACCTGTTGGTTATTGTCTATCCAGTTGCTACCTGTATTTAACAAAGCATAACAAGCATCGGCGGTTGCCACGGTTGTTTTCCAGTTGTTGGCTTGTTTGTTTAATATCAGCCATGTTTTGGCGGCATCAACCAAACTGGTTTTATCGGATGCTTCACTCAACAATTCAATCATCATGCTTTGGTGTTCAATGGGCGATGCGTACCAGAAACAGGTATTCCTGTCCTTCCAGTAAACGGTTCCCTTTGCTGTGTCTTCAATCGCATTTTCAGTAATGGATGGCAGTATATTGGCAGTCACAAATTTGCTTTCGCTGTTGCGATTCAATACAAGTCCAATCATGGCTGCGTTGTAGCTGTTCTGTTTGTTCCAGAACTGTTTTGCCTGGTTGTAATAATAATTGTATGCCTCTTTGTTTTTTATTTCTGTAACAAAAAAACTTCTCATGTACAGATATTGTATCTGTGTTGATGTGATCTGTTGTTTGGTTAGATCGGCTTTGTTTTTCTTGAAATTGTTGTAATCGTCTTTCAGCTTGTTGTCCAGATAATTTAATCCATTGCTGAAAATAGGGAAGAGGTTGTCTGCCTGTTCCTGTGTCAAGCAGTTCATTTTTTTCATCCTGCCAATACCCGTAAGTATGTAGTTGGTAATGTACCTGTCTTCCCTGCCACCTTTAAACCATGCAAAGCCACCACTTTCCATTTGCATCTGTTGCAGTTTTTGTATGGCTGCATCTATGCTTGTACCCATCTGTGCCATATTGAACAACTGGGCAATATTCTTTTGTTGCTGTACTTCATTTTGGGCATTAAGTACCCAGGGCGTTTCTTGCAGCAGTACCTGCTTCAGTTCCTCGTTTTGCTGAAGGTTGGATTTGAATGCTGTACTGTCTTTTTCCCAGGCATCAAACAGGTTTTTTATTTTGGGGTATTTGTTTACAATGTTTGCTGCCAATGCATTTGCATAAAATCGGTTAAAGGTCTGCTCTGCACATTCGTAAGGGTATTCCATCAGGTAAGGCAAAGCCTGTACAGCATTCCAGATCGGGTTGGCTGTGTACTCAACCGTAATACTTTCATTGCTTAATGATTCACTTTTGTTGTTTAGCAGTTTATCGAATGTGAAGGTCTTTTCTTTATTGCCGGGTTTCATATATAGTGGCAATGTTTCTGTTACCAACATGCGGTTGGTTAAAACGGGCAAGGTATTTTCTTCGCCATCACTATAGTCGCCTGCCTTTGCAATTACACGCCAGGTAAGTGGCTTGTTGTAGTTGAAGGGCACCTGTACGGGGAATTTTACAGATGCACTTTGCCCTGCAGCGACAGTGAAATATTGGTTGGGGAAAACATTCTGGAACCAGCCATCCACACTTGTACCGGTTGCTGCATCAACCAATTCCAATGTTGCCTGTCCGGTTAGTTCCTTGTTGCTTAGGTTCACGATTTTTGTAACAAACTCCAAATTGTCGCCCTCACGCATGAACCTGGGGGCATTGGGTTGAACCATCAATGTTTTTTGTGTGATGATGGTTGTACTGTTGCTGCCAAAAGAAAGGTCTTTGGTATGTGCAAGGCTTTGCCATTTCCATTGCGTCAATGCCTCTGGTATGGTAAAGCTGAATGTATAATTGCCGCTTGTATCTGCGTATAGATTGGGAAAGAAGAAAGCGGTTTCATTGAAGTTTTTGCGGGGTTGAATTTTGGGTTGTTCGAATTGTTTTGCATAGGGCTTGTCTATTGTTCCATCTTCATCTTTGACAATTTTAGGAGAAGTGAATTTTGACATTTCGTACTGAACCGATACATTACCCATTGCTGAAATGCTTGCACTTGGGAGGCTTTTTAGTTCAAGCATATCAGTAGATCCATTGAATAATTTTCTGGTTGACATTAATAATTTATTATTACCAGCTGCCGATTTAGAGCTTTCATTAAAATCTCTATACGCAGCATCTCCTGGATTCAACCACCACAAGGGCTGCACCCTATTTAATTGTACACTGTTTTTTACTAACCGGTCATACACCACTGCAAACCGTTTTTCTTTATTAAGAAAATAGTTTTCATTAGACTGGCTTGTGTTGAAGCCGATCCCGTTTTGGAAATCTGTTTCATGGTACTTGCTTTTCCAGATATTGGGGCGGTACCAGTCATGCGAAGTAAACTGGTCAAGGCTTGCATCGTACATGCTTGTCAATAATTCCGCTGCAACTTTTTCTCCCTTGCTGCCTTTGATGCTTACCGTCCAGGTTTCTTTGTTGCCAGGTTCGGTCTTGTTCCTGTAGCTGGCGTAAGTAAGATTTAATACTTTGTTGCTAAACGGTACATTGATCTCGAAACGGTGCGTATAGAAGCGGTTGTTGATAACGAATGCTTCCGTTATGGCAACATTGCCCCTGTCTGTTTCGTTTACTTTGTACTGTATGTTGTGCAGGCCTTTGTTGCGGATGAAGCTTGTTGTTACTGGTTTTGTTGTTGGTGTGGCAGTGCGTTGCACAACATATACCTTGTCGGCCATGCTGCCTGCAATGAATGCTACTGTATCGTTTGGTTCTGCTTCGTTGCGAAAAGCATACTTGAAATTGTATTGGGGATAGGCGATTGCATCTTTGCCAAACAACTCCATGTATTGCACATCTTTTATGGCATTGCCGTATCTGTCTTTTGTGGTTGCTTCTATTTTGTAATAACCTGCTTTGAAGCTCGCAACAGGTAGTAATAGGGTTGAAGTGTCTTTTGTATTGATTGTTTGTTCAAATAACAGGTGCCCCTCTTTCCAATTGCCTTCGTTCAGTTCGTCTGCATAATCGTCATGGGGAAAGTAATGGATATATGTTTCCTTGTTCATCACAAACTGGTCGGCACGTGGCCACAAACTTCTCCTGATTAAACGTTGCGGGGGCTGTAGCGGATAGATTTTTACCGTTACATCCGCAGGCTCATGTTCATCACTTAAATTTTTTGTGGTGATGGTGATTCGCTGTACACTGTCTGCACTTGCAAGCTCCGGTACGGTTGCATTCAGCACCAGACTTTTGTAACCTACTGTTACCAAGGTATTGCCGCTTCTGGTTTCACCATTTATATCGGTCACATCTGCAGTGATGGAGAAATTGAAAAGTGGGTCCGTGTTTTTGTCAAGCTTTTCATCAGCCGATGCTTTGAAGGTAATCTTGAATTTACCTGCTGCATCCGTAACGATTTCCCCGTTGTCAATTTCCTTGCCTTCGCTATTGGGGGTGTTACGGCCACGCCATAGCCAATCGTAAATGAATCTTGTGTTGCGTTGTATATTGAACTTTACCTTGGCACCATCAATAGCATTGCCTGCATAGGCTTTTGCTATACCGGTAACGGTTACGGAATCGTTTAAACGGTAATTGCCTTTTACTTTTTCAAACTCCACATAATATTTAGGACGTTTGTATTCCTCTACGGAAAAACTGGTTTGGCCCTTGTCTGTTTTTAGGATGAATAAACCCGGTAATACGTTTTCTGGAATTTTAAATGTTGCATTGAAAGAGCCATAGTCATTGGTTGTTAAAGTAACGGAATCAATGGTTTTTTCATGTACATCCTGTAGATATACCTTCCAATTTTTTTTGTTTGCAATAACCTTGCTTAGCCCTGTTGTATAATCCTGAGTAATGGCTATGCCTTTAAAATAAATGGTTTGACCAGGACGGTAAATGCCCCTGTCAGTAAAAAAATACACAGCTGTCCTGTCTGCCTCGTACAGGGCTATTTTGTTTTTGTAATAATCGCCCTTGTCATCTTCGTTATCCCTTGAATAAGTTATATAATCCTTGTCACGCAAATGCAGCCTGTCGTTGCTTGAGGTGAATACGAATTCATAATCATTGTTGGTTTCTTTGGGCAGGAACCTGAAATAGCCATCCTTGTCTGTGCTCTTTTCGGCAACAATGGTAGTTTCGTTTTTTTGCTTCTTGCTGTTCCATGTTTCTTTGTACACTTGAACTTTTACATTCTGTAGTGGTTCGCCTGTTTCCCGGTGCAATACAAAATAGTCGCTGCCATTTTTGATATAGCTGATGTTGGATACATAGATTACCTGGTTGCTCATTTTGTGTAACGAATCAACAAAACCCGCACCACTACTGGTTAGTAAAATGTATTCACCAACAGGCAATGCATCCAGCTTGATTTCTACCGAATGTGTCTGGTGGTCGTTTGTTGGGGGCAATACTTGCTGGAAGCTGGTGTATGGCTTTTGTTTTGCCAATGCTTTGAAGTCTGTGCCATAACGAGCAAAATATTTTTCATTGCCTGTTTCAATCTTGATGAGTCTTACAAAAAGGGTATCAATATTCCTGTAGCTTACCAATGCCCTGAAAGGTTGGTTGGGAACGTTTACCTGCTCGGTTTGTATGTTGATTGACTGTTGCAGTATTTCATTGCGTAGCAGCTTCATGTTGCTGGTACCTTCATCTGCTGCTTTGTGTTTTGTCAACGCCTTGTCGATAATGTTTAACGCTTTTATGTAGCCAAATCGTTGGGTGGTATCGCCCAAAGGCTGATAAGTGAAGGCTTTGTTACTTGCCTGTTGTGCCAGTAAATAACTTGCTTGTGCGGCCCTGCTTTCGGTATGGCTGGCAATTGTTTCAAGTGTTGCTATGTATTGTTCTTCTTTATGGTCGTCTGTTAAATTGTTGTACACCCATTGCACCCTTTCCAAATCAACATCAATCAATGCGTTTTTATCCTCGTCGTTTAAATGGAACTGTATCAGTTGCTTGAACAATAGCAACGATTTCAGTAAATGGGATGCCGTGTCTTTTGTTTTGAATGTGGACTGTAAGAATGTTTTGGCAGGGGCAAGTGCGTCAATGTTTTTTAGTTCAAAAGCATAACTCGGTTTCGTTAAATAATAGTCGCCGCTTTTAAAATAGTCCAATGCTTCGTGTGCCAATAAATCAAACAGAGTAGGGCGTAGCCTTCTTGCATTGCCTTTTAATATAATGGCATCAAAAGCAGTAAGGCTTGTTTGTTGCAACAGCTTTGCATTACCCATGCTTTTTGTGTAGTACTCGCTAATGGCATTGCCAAAGTCGTCGGCATTCCAAGTTTCTATATCTTCTTTTTTAAAATTGGTGGTTTTGCTTCGTTCATACAACCTGTAGCGGTTGTTGTTATAGTATTGCAGGTAACGGTTGGCCAATAGGGAGTATAGTATGGCTTTAGCCGTTTCGTTTTTTGTATTGCCTATTTCTATTTGCAAGGTATTGATGGCAGCGTTTGGCTTATTGTCGTTTACCCTGTCTTCGAGGCTTACCCTATAAACCAGGCATTTGATTAGCTGTACATCCAATTTTTTTGCCGCTGCTTTTTTGTACAGGGCATTCACCTTTTCCAAGGCAGTTTTCGGTAGGTTCTGCTTGATGATCAAGGAATCGATTTCTACCCATTCTTTTTTAAACGTAGTATCGCTTGTTTGTGCCATAACGGAAAATGCCATGAATACAGCTAATGCGGTAAGAAGTTTTTTTGCCAACATGCAGTAGGAGTTTGAGTGGGTAAAATAAAACCTTTAGCCCAGTTTGATGCAAAAGCCGTGTTAATTGCACAAATAAAAAACTTCCTGCCACTAGCAGGAAGCCTCAACCCCCGTTGAAATAGTTGAATAAATTAACGGTCGCTAATAAATTCGGTTGCAAAATGCAGCAATAAGCATTGGCAAACAATACCCAATTTGGGGTATTTTGTTCTTTTGTCTTTTTGGGGCTACATGTTGGTAGTAGGTAAATTGAGTATATGAGGTAAGCAAAGCGGCAATCAGAAAAATTCCGGGGCAATAAAAAAGCAGTTGCATTAAATGGATGCAACTGCTTTTTAACTTTATAAACTCTTTTTACTGCTTGGTTTTTACCAGCATTATTTCAGTTTGGCTATTTCGGCAGCCATTGTTTTACCAATATCTGCTGGGCTTGCAACTACTGCGATGCCACATTCAGCCATAATTTTCATTTTGGCAGCAGCTGTATCGTCTGCACCACCTACAATGGCACCCGCATGGCCCATTCTACGGCCGGGAGGGGCAGTTTGGCCTGCAATGAAACCAACAACCGGTTTTGTTTTATTGTCTTTTATCCAACGTGCTGCATCTGCTTCCATGCTGCCACCAATTTCACCAATCATGATGATGCCATCCGTTTCGGGATCGTCCATTAATAGTTTAACGGCTTCTACGGTTGGGGTACCAATAATGGGGTCGCCACCAATACCAATTGCAGTAGAAATGCCCATACCAGCTTTTACTGTTTGGTCTGCTGCTTCGTAAGTCAATGTTCCTGATTTAGAAACGATACCAATACGGCCTTTCTTGAAGATAAAGCCTGGCATAATGCCCACTTTGGCTTCTTCTGCTGTAATAACGCCTGGGCAGTTAGGGCCAATCAGCCTTGTTTTGGAACCCTGTAAAAAGTTCTTCACTTTTACCATGTCCTGTACAGGAATACCTTCTGTAATACAAACCACCAACGCAATACCTGCCTCGGTTGCTTCCATAATGGCATCGGCAGCAAATGCCGGTGGCACAAATATGATGCTTACATTGGCACCTGTTGCCTTAACTGCATCGGCAACCGTGTTAAAAACTGGCCTGTCCAAATGCGTAGTGCCGCCTTTGTTTGGGGTAACGCCACCAACTACATTGGTACCGTATTCAATCATTTGAGTAGCATGAAACGTACCTTCTGTTCCGGTAAAACCCTGAACTAGAATCTTGGAATCTTTATTTACTAAAACTGCCATGGCTGAGGTTTATTTGGCGGCAAAAATAGGAGAAACGTTTTGTAAATAAGCAATAAGCAAGCGGAAATGGAAAATAGAGTTTTTGGCAACGTTGCCGAAATACTACGAATTGCTGGAATAGGGCAAGATGAATGAAAAATGGATAGAATTGTTGGGACACGGATGGTACTGGTTGAACGGATGTCCATTGATTTTACTCTGCTTCGCAGAATTGGATTGATAGGGTTGATATGGAATTTAGGATTTGTATTTGGGATTTATGATAAAACGGTTGTTGGCACACGGGTGGCAAAGGTTGAACGGATGCTCACTGATTTGTCCTGCTCCGCAGGATTGGATTTGATAGAGGTAGCATGGAATTTGGGATTCGTCTTTGGGATTTGTTTTTGAAATTTCCTTTTTTACATGAGTCATCAAGCCTGTGGCTTCCCCTTAAAATCGCTTTGGTTTTGTAATTGTTAATCTTATATTTTTGCGGCTCACAAATTAACCAATCAACCGTATGCGTTCAATTGCTTTTAGAGAGGCCCTGCGTGAGGCCATGAGTGAGGAAATGAGGAGGGATGACCGTGTTTATTTAATGGGCGAAGAAGTAGCCGAATATAATGGTGCCTATAAAGTGAGCCAGGGAATGCTTGCGGAGTTTGGCCCTAAAAGGGTAATAGATACACCGATTGCCGAATTGGGTTTTACTGCGGTTGCAGTGGGATCGGCACAGAATGGCCTGAGGCCGATAGTTGAGTTCATGACATGGAACTTTGCTGTATTGCCATTGGACCAGATATTGAACACTGCCAGTAAAATGTTGGCCATGAGTGGCGGACAGATTTCTTGCCCCATTGTTTTTCGTGGCGGCAACGGAAGTGCGGGCCAGTTAGGTGCCCAACACTCAACAGCCTTTGAAAGTTTGTATGCAAATATTCCAGGACTGAAAGTCGTATCGCCAAGCAATGGTTATGATGCCAAGGGCTTGTTGAAACAGGCCATACGTTATGAAGAAGACCCCGTAATGTTTATGGAAAGTGAATTGATGTATGGCGATAAATGCGAAGTGCCTGAAGAGGAATATTATATACCATTGGGCAAGGCCGATGTAAAAAGGGCAGGCCGTGATGTAACCATCGTGTCTTTTAACAAGATGATGAAAGTGGCATTGGCTGCAGCAGAAGAACTGGAGAAGGAAGGTATTAGTGCAGAGGTGATTGACTTGCGTACCATACGCCCATTGGACTGGGAAACTATTTTGGAAAGCGTTAAAAAAACGAACCGCTTGGTAATTGTGGAAGAGCAATGGCCATTTGCAAGCGTAAGCAGCGAGATTACTTACCGCATACAGAAAGAAGGGTTTGATTACCTAGATGCACCGATACGCCGCATAACCAGTGCCGATGCACCTATGCACTATGCACCCAACCTGGCCGAACTTGCCATACCAAACGTAGCAAGAACAGTGAAGCTGGTAAAGGAAGTAGTTGGAACAAAGAAATAATGACAACTTAAAAGAGAATAACAAAGAACCCCGAAGCTTCGCTTCGGGGTTCTTTGTTATTTGATGTTGTATTGCAGTTGCAATAGATTATATGTTGATGCAATTGTGACTTAATGCGTGGTACTTTTCTTTTTTGTTTTTGCCTGTTGGTTTATAAAAGGCAGGTTGAAGTAGGAGGGGAGAATCGTTCTTACTTTTTTTCTTTCAATGGCTGGTTTTTGGTACTCGGTATAATAGATCTTTAAAAGAATGAGGAAATAAGAAATAATCAATGGGCCAAAAATGAGCCCTGTAATGCCAAAATATTTAAGCCCAATAATTACACCCAGTACGGTAACAACTGGATGCACATCGGCCATTTTTTTTGCCAGTGCAAAACGGATCACATTATCGCTTAGGCCAATAACAACCAGGCCCCAAGCCAGTAAAAAAATACCCTGCCAGGTATGTCCTGTAGCCAGTAAGTACACACTAGCCGGAATCCATACAATGCCCGTACCAATTAGTGGTATTACAGAAGCAAAACCTGTTATTACACCCCAGAAACCTGCTTGGTTCATTCCGGTTATAGAGTAAGCCAAAAATGCAAGCAACCCATGTACAACGGCAATCAACGGCACCCCAACTGCATTGCTGAATGTTTGTGCCACAAGTTCATGACCAAACATTTCGATCATTGACCGTTTGAAAGGAAGAAAGAACACAATACTTGCTTCAAGCCGGTTAATCTTGATCAACAAAAAATACAGGAAGAAGTACATCATGGTAATGCTGCTGAAAAAGTTGAGACTGGTATTTAATGCCATTGATACCACACCAGTTGCAAAGTTCTGAATGCTTTTAAAAGAATCACCAGAGAGCACGCTGATATGGAAACGCTGGTAAATGGTCTGGTCCAGTTCCTTCAACGGTTCAATAATGGCCTGCGGGTTTGCAGCAACCAGGGTTGCTTCTTTGTATAGCATTGCCCCAACCAATAGCAAGGGCAACAGAATGATAAAAAACGAAATAACGATTACCAGCATGGCTGCATGGGGCTTTTTCCATCCCTTACGTTTAATCAACCATTCCATGGGTGGCCTGCTCAATACATAAAACATGATGGCACCCAGGAACGCAGTAAAAAATTCCATCATGCTCATCAGTAGCATAATTGCAAAGAGAAAAATGAAAGCCAGAAATATGTACCGGTTGATTTTTTGGTCGGGGCGATTTTCCATGTAACGTTTAAGTTGTAAAGAATGATTGTAAATTACATACTAGTTATTCAAACATCAAACCAATTTTTATATGAAAGGGAGTGACCGTTTTCTTGCAGGTATTTTATTAGGTGCCGCTGCCGGGGCAGTAGTGGCTTTGTTTTTGAAGAGTGATAAGGGGAAGGAATTGGTGGCCAGCCTGAAAGAACATGTGGAAGATTTGGGAAGCGACATCAAAACACGTTACGAAGCTTTTGAAGAAGAGCTGGAAGCCTTGCTACAGAAGGGCAGAAGCCTGGTAAACGAAATGGAAAACGAACATAAAGAAACTACAACCTAGTAATTATGGAAACAGAAGAACATTTTTTTACTGCATCCAGAAAGAAGATAGAAGAATATGTGCATGACAGGATATTGCTTGTGAAACTGCAAGCTGTGGAAAAAACTTCCCAATTGGCGGGCAAGCTTTTTTCCGTGCTGATTATTGGTATGTTGATATTTTTTATTTTATTGTTCCTGAGCATCATGGCCGGCTATCTATTTGCGGAACTGACCGGCAGTTTATATATAGGCTTTGGCATTGTGGCACTGGTATATATTATTTTGCTGGTTGTTATATTGAAACTCCGTAAAAGCCTGATTGAAAAGAAAGTAATCAATGAAATTATTGAGACCGTTTTTGACAAAGGTGCCGATGCAGAATAAAATAGCCACTTATTAAAGAACAGCCCACTTAACTAGCAATTGTATGAAAGAGAACCTGACCGATATTAATACATTAGAAGATTTGCAGGCAAGGATAAGGCTCTTGAAAAGTAGAATAAAAGAAAGGGAGCAGGACATAGAAGCCAGATGGAAAAGCCTGCCCGAAGAAACATTTAAAGTTGCAGTAGGCTATGTGGTACCCACTTTTTTAAGCAACAAATTGGCAGGGGGTACCTGGAACTTATTGAAAGGTGCAATTGGTCTTATTAAAGGCAATAAAACAAAAGAGCAACCCGAACAACAACCCGAAGGCTGGAAAGAGAAGCTGGCAGGGCCTGCAAAACAGGTTGGTATTTTTGCCTTGCTTAAAATGCTTTACGGGTTCGTGAAAAAATAGTTTCGGAGCCTATAGATTATCTATCCGTTCATCAACCGCATTGGCAAACATTCTTGCACTCATTTTCTTTAATGGGTTTTGCCTTGCTTCCATATAGCCCATTCTCCTCCGGTAAATATCCACTGCTTCATAAACAGATGCCAGGTAAGATGCATGGTCGGCTATATTTTTGCCCGCAATGTCAAATGCGGTACCATGGTCCGGGCTGGTGCGTATAACAGGCAGGCCAGCGGTATAGTTCAGGCTTTCGCCAATGGCCAAAGACTTAAAGGGTATCAATCCCTGATCATGGTACATAGCCAGTACTGCATCAAATTTTTCATATTGTGCCCTTGCAAAAAAAGCATCGGCACTGTAAGGGCCAAATACCAGCATGCTGTTTTTGGCTTCCTTAATAGCAGGTTTAATAATGGTCTCTTCTTCGTTGCCTACAAGACCTTCGTCGCCGGCATGCGGGTTCAGCCCCAGCACGGCAATCTTTGGTTTGGTAATGCCAAAATCCTTTTGCAGGCTTGCGTGAATGATGCGTAGCTTACTAATGATGTTTTCTTTGGTAATATATTGTGCTACCTGTGCAAGCGGCACGTGTTCGGTAACCAGGCCCACCCGCAGGTTTTCGGCAGTCAAAAGCATGACCACATCCTTTACTTCGAAAAAAGATTTCAGGAAAGGGGTATGCCCGCTGTATTTAAAATTATCGCCATAAATATTTTTCTTATGTATGGGCGATGTTACCATGGCATGTATATGTCCATCTTTCAATGCCTGTGTGGCCTGTTGCAGGGAAATAAGGGCATACTTGCCGCCTATTTCGTTTAGCTGGCCTGGTGTAATGGCCACTTCTTCTTCCCAGCAATTGAATACATTGGCCTGTTTGGTATTGAGCCTAGTAAGTTCTTTGCAACTGTTGTACGAGAAATTAATGTCGGGCATGCTCTTCCGGTAGAAATTGATGCTTTTATTGCTGGCAAATACCACTGGGATGCATATATCCAGGATGCGGCTGTCCTGTAATGATTTTATGATAAGCTCCAACCCGATACCGTTCAGATCGCCACAGGTAAAGCCAATTACTGGCTTTTGCAATTCATTGCTCATGATATTCATTTAAAGGTGTGAAGATACGGTTTTGGTATGAGTGAAAAAACCGCCGTATGGTTGATGAAATAATTATGGTTGCACTAAACGAAAACACAGTTTATTTGTTAGGTAGAATGAAAGGCTATTTGAAGCTAACCGTGCAATGGAACGATTGCATAAAAGCCGGTATATGTACATGACGTTGATGGGTGCGACGCCGTAACTGCCCGTATATGTACCGCTGCCGGTAACATGGTATTTAAAACGAAAAATATGCGGACAGTTTTAATAACCGGGGGAACCGGTTTGGTAGGCAGCAGACTTACACAGTTGCTTATGGCAAAAGGCTATGATGTGATTGTTATGGGCAGGCATTTGAAAAAGAACGATGCCGTGAATAGACTGACTTATGCGGTATGGGATATTGAGCAGCAGACAATAGACCTGGCTGCCATTGCAAAGGCGGATTATATTGTTCACCTGGCAGGGGCAGGGGTGGCCGAGAAGCGGTGGACAGAAAAACGGAAAACGGAAATAGTGGATAGCCGCACCCAAAGCAGTGCATTGCTTGTAAAGGCATTGAAAGAAAACAGCAACCAAGTAAAGGCTGTAATTAGTGCCAGTGCCATTGGCTGGTATGGTGCCGACCCAGCCATACACAAAGATGGTTTTAAGGAAGATGATGAACCTGTAACTGATTTTTTGGGCGAGACGTGCAGACTGTGGGAAGCAAGTATTGAGCCCGTAACGGAACTGGGCAAACGTTTGGTAAAATTGAGAACAGGTATCGTGTTAGGCAATGGCGGTGGTGCATTGCAGGAGTTTATGAAGCCGGTACAGTTTGGCGTGGCCGCCATTTTGGGTGGGGGCAACCAGGTTATTAGCTGGGTACATATTGACGACTTATGCAACATGTACATAGCAGCCATAGAAAACGCCAACATGCAGGGTAGCTACAATGCAGTGGCACCAGCCCCTGTAAACAATAAGCAGCTTACGGTGGCATTGGCCAAAAAAATAAGGGGCAAGTTTTATGTGCCCATTCATGTGCCATCGTTTGTACTGAAAATGGTGCTGGGCCAAATGAGCATTGAAGTGCTAAAAAGCACAACGGTTAGTAGCAGCAAGATACAGGCAGCAGGATTTTCTTTTGCATACCCTACTGTTGATGATGCGTTGAAACAGTTGATTGGAAATAACCAACAAGCTTAGAGGTCACGCTTTTTTTGTATGTAAAAGCAGAGCCACCAGATGCCGGCTGTGAAAATGCATGTGTACAATACATGCCAGGGAATGGCGTTGAGGCTTTCGTTGTATGCTTCGGTATCGAACATGCTCCAGAATGCAGGCGGTGGTATAAGCCTATCCGAAACTTCCAAAGGCAGGTAATGCGAAAGCGACTTGAAAGGGGTATGCTCCTTGATTAGCCAGATAAAAACATTTTCGAGTATCAGGAAATAGAAAAGGAAAGCACCCAACGAAATAAAGGAACGCTTGATAACAAACCCCAGCAAGAAAGCAATGCTTAGTTGCGAAAAGGTCTGCAGCAGGAATAGCGGCACATATTTTATCTGCTCTGCCCAACGGCTAACCGCAATTTCGGAAGAGGTAGTAAAACCAAAAAACAGCCCGATAACAACTACGCTTAATGTAACCACGAATGAAATGAGCAATACATCGATCATTTTGCTCCATACAAACTCGCTTCTGGTCCAGCCATCAATGATATTCTGCCGATGCGTCTTGTACGTGTATTCGTTGGCCACGATCATGATAACCAACGTGGCAGGAATCATGACAAATAAAGAAGAAAAGAACGCAACGGAATGCCATGCTTCGGGAAAACTGAAAGGGTTGCCAAACAGTGAGGCAATGATTTCTGTTCTTGGATTCTTGCTTCCTGATTTGTTGGAAAAAACAAAATTCGCAAACATGTTGATGCCCGGGTTGGTTAACGCAACAATTACCAGCATCCACCAAAAGGCAGGATATTTTTTTATTTTAAGCCATTCAATTTTTAATAGGGATAACATATAATTAATGGGTTGTGTGTTGTAATGGATGTTGTATTAGTTGTTGGTCAACTCAAAGAATTTTGCCTCAAGGCTTTTGTGCTTTAACAGCAACTGGTTAAGGGTTATGCCTTTGCTGAAACAATATGCATTGATGTCGTCCAACTTGGCAGTGCCCAACGGAAAATGCAGTTGCACTTTTCCGCCCTCATGGGTGATGCTGGTACTACCGGCAAAGTTTTTCAGTATGTTGAACAACTGTTCGTTATCGGTTGCACCAACTTCTGCAATGTCTTCATTGGACATAACTTCATTTACTGCACCCGCAGTTAGCAACGTGCCTTTTTTAAGCACCGCCACATGCGTGCATACTTTTTCTACTTCATCCAATAAATGGCTGGCCATAATAATTGTTTTGCCTTCATTGGCCAGGCGTTTTATCAGCTCACGTATTTCTGCAATGCCCACGGGGTCAAGTCCGTTGGTGGGTTCGTCAAATACCAGTACATCGGGGTTGCCAAGCAATGCCGCACCAATGGCCAGGCGTTGCTTCATGCCCAGGCTATAAGTACTGAACTTGCTTTTCTTTCTATGTGCAAGGTTCACTGTTTGAAGTACCGCTTCAATATCGTTTGCATTGCCACGGTGGCTGATGGCTTGCGTTACTTTCAAGTTGTCGATGGCTGATAGGTAGTGATAGAAATTGGGTGTTTCCAGTAAGGAGCCAATCTGTTTACGGGTATCCGGACCACTGGGCTTACCAAACCAGTTAAAGTTGCCACTGCTTGCCTTCAATACATCAAGTATAATGCCCAGTGTAGTTGTCTTGCCACTGCCATTGGGACCAAGGATGCCAAACACGCAGCCTTTGGGCACTTCGAAAGAAATACCGTTGAGGGCCTTTATGCTGCCATAATTTTTTGCAAGGTTGTGAATGGATAAAATGGGCGTGCTCATTTTATAGAGGGTTTTAATGATTTGAATACAATGGAAACCACCTGTAAATAGGTGCTGGTTGAAGTTGGGGGCAACAAGATAGGAGTAAATTGCAGCATTGCAAAATAACTGTTGGTGCTTTTTAAAATTAGAATTTTTTCTACTAAAAACTAGTAATACTATTACTGGTTTTACAGTAAAAATCAGTTAGCTTAGTTAAGTAATAATATTTTGTGTGAATGACCCCAATTCAAAGATTGCCAATCCCAATTCCTATTAAGAAAACATTCAAAAAAGTATTGCTTTCATCCTGCTTTTTTTGCCTTTCTGTTCTTGTTTATGGCTTTACAGATACTGTTCCGGCTAGGCTGCAACAAAAGCTGGCAGAAGCCGGTACCGATTCCGCAAAAGCAATTGCCTTAAAGAATATATGTTGGTATTACCGTTATAGCAGTCTCGATTCCTGCGTTCTTTATGGCAAGCGGGCAATTAGCGAAGCACAGCTATGTGGCAATAAGAAACTACAGGCAGATGTTACCCGCTTTATTGGTGTGTCCTACTGGCATTATGCCTATGAAGAAGAATCGGTTGAATGGATCTATGGATCGTTGAAAATAGCAGAAGAGATACAGGACAAAAGTGGCATGGCTTATTGCTACGACAATATCGGCAAGAGTTTTTTCAGCCAGGGCCTTTACGATAAAGCGTTGGACTATTTCAAGAAAGCAGAAACAATTTTTACCCAGTTACAAGACGAGCAGGGAATTGCATACGCACAGTTGCATTGCAGTTGGGTGTTTCTTGAAAGGAATGAGCTGGACAGTGCCTTGAATGCTGCACAGGTTTCTTTAAAGCTAAGACGCAAGGCCGGTGATGGCTATTTAATAAACGGGGCAATGGGGGCCGTTGCAGATGTGTACCGTGCCATGGGAAAATACGAAGAGGCACTGGCCATTTGCAGGACCATACAGTATAGTACCGATACCACATACGCCCATTTTGGTTTTGCAGATTATTACCAGCAGATAGCAGAAATATACCGCCTTGCGGGAAACAAGGATTCCGCAATTTTTTATGCAACAAAAAGCTTGAACATGTCTTTGCAATACAAGAATTACCGGCAGGTGATTAAAACTGCAAGGACCTTGCAACAGACATACACAGCCGATAAGAACTATGAGCAGGCATTGTATTATCAAGACCTGTATTATGAAAATAAGGAGCGGTTGCTGAAGGACAGGACAGGGCTGTTGCTTGCAAGAAAGGATGCGGAGCATGAATACAATATACGGGCCGAGCATATAAAGAGCAGGAGCCTGATGTTGATTACTGCCCTATCGGCCTTGTTGCTGATTGCATTGGCCATTGCATGGATCAGTTATGGAAAGAACAAAAGGATCAGGACGTACAATGGCTTACTGGAACAGAAGAATGCAGAAATTGAAAAACAGAAACAGATATTGGAACTGCAAAAAACAGAGCTGAGCAAGCTGAATGATGTAAAGAACAAAATGTTTTCTGTTGTGTCGCATGATATACGGTCGCCATTAATCTCTTTGCAGAGCATGTTTTACTTGTACAATAACCAATTGATTACCCCGGAGGAAGTAATAGACCTGATGCCATCGGTAGAGAAGCATGTAAACAATACCGCCAACTTTGTGAACAACCTTTTGTATTGGGCCAAGAGCCAGTTTGGTGGACTTAAGATTACCAGGACTTTCTTTAACCTGAATGATTGCATTCATGAGGAAGTGGTGTTGCTGGAGAAAAGGGCATCAGAAAAAAGTATCCAGTTTAAATGGGACAGAAGCAAGGCTTTTCAGGTACAGGCAGACAGGAACATGATTGGCATTGTAGTAAGGAACCTCTTGAACAATGCGGTGAAGTTTACCCATCCCAATGGCACTATTTCCATTAGTACAGAAGAGCAGGCTAGCGAAGTAATCATCTGCATAAAAGATGAAGGTAATGGTATGACCGATAAACAATTGGACAACCTTTTTATCAGTAGCCATACAACTGTGGGAACTGCAGATGAATTGGGAGTAGGACTTGGCCTGCTATTGAGCAGGGATTTTATTGAAAGCAATGGTGGAAAGATATGGGTGGAGAGCAAGCTGGGAGAGGGGAGCAGCTTTTATGTGGCATTGAAAAAGGAACTATAAGTGCGTATGCATACCAAATAAAAAGCACCCAATGCAATTGATTGCCGGGTGCTTTTTTTATCGCCTAGTTTTTCATTGTTAGTTCCTTAATGGCTTTCCGCTTTTCAGTACGCTTTGTATCCTTTCCAGTGTTTTCTTTTCTCCGCAAAGCGATAGGAATGCTTCACGTTCAAGATCCAACAGGTATTGCTCGCTTACAAATTGTGGCTCGCTTAAATCGCCGCCACACATTACATAAGCAAGCTTACGGGCAACGAGTGCATCATGATCGGTTGCATAGTTGCCACGCCACATGCCATTGATGCCGGCCAGGAAGGCACCCAAGCCCAACCTGCCCAATACCTTTATATCCTTGCGTTGCTGTGGAATGGTATAACCAGCATCATATAGTTCAATTACACTTTTCTTTGCTTCGCTTATCCTTCGCCCAAGGTTCATCACCACTTCGTCGTGCCCCTTGCGTAGTATGCCCATATTGAAGGCTTCCTGTGCAGATGTGGCCACTTTGGCTGTGGCAATGGAAAAGAACCTGTCTTTTAATGTATTTGTTTCGGGTTCATCCGCATGCAGTTCATCGCTGGCACGCAGCACGAATTCTTTGGTACCGCCGCCACCAGGAATAAGGCCAACGCCCAGTTCCACCAAGCCAATATAGGTTTCGGCAGTAGCACAAACCTTATCGGCATGCAGGTTCATTTCGCAACCACCGCCTAGGGTAAGCCCATGCGGAGCAGTAACTACAGGGATGTTGGAATAACGCAAACGCATCATGGTATTCTGAAACATGCGTATGGCCATATCCAACTCGTCATATTCCTGTTCAATGGCCAGCATGAATATCATTCCAACATTTGCACCCGCACTAAAATTGGCCCCATCGTTTGCTATTACAAGCCCTTTGAATTTTTCTTCTGCAATGGCAATGGCTTTGTTTACACCTTCCAGCACCTCGCCACCAATGCTGTTCATTTTAGTGCTCCATTCAAAGCCAGCAACGCCATCGCCAATATCATACATTTTGCAGGCCGAATTTTTCCAGACCAGTTTATCTGCATGATTGCTCAGTACAATAAACGCATCGCCGCCAGGCAGTGCCTTATATGTTTTTGTGGCAACATCATAATATAAACGTTTGCCGTTTTCAACTTTGTAGAAACTGGTGGCACCGCTTGCAATCATTTCATCAACCCATGGTGCAACCTTGTAGCCATTGGCTTTCATGGCTTCAATGGTTTTTGCCACGCCCAATACATCCCAGCTTTCAAAAGCACCAATTTCCCAACCAAAGCCGGCCATCATGGCATCGTCCACACGGTAAATTTCATCGCTTATTTCAGGTATGCGATGTGAGATGTAGGAAAATAAGGAATAATGGAACTGGCGGTAAAAATCACCAGCTTTGTCTGTGCCTGCATTGAGGGCTTTTAACCTTGTCTTTAAATCATCTATTGGCTTGGCTGTTTCAAGCGTTGCAAATTTTGGTTTTACCCTTGCAGCGTATTCCATAGTCTGCAGGTTCAACGTCAATATTTCCTTACCTGCATCCGATTTTGTTTTCTTGAAAAATCCTTGACCGGTTTTATCGCCAAGCCAGTTATTGGCTACCACTTTATCAAGCCAGTCAGGTATGTTGAATATGTCTTTTGCTTCGTCTGTTGGGCAGTTATCGGCCACCCCTTTTGCCACCTTCACCAAAGTATCGATACCAACAACATCTGCAGTTCTGAATGTGGCCGATTTTGGACGGCCTATAATTGGGCCAGTCAACGCATCCACTTCGTCGATGGTAAGCCCCAGTTTTTGCATGATGTGGAAGATGCTCATAATGCTGAACACCCCAATCCTGTTGGCTATAAAGGCCGGTGTGTCTTTACATAACACGGTTGTTTTGCCCAATTGCAAACTGCCGTATTCCATAAGGAAATCAACCACAGCCTCATCTGTATCTGGTGTAGGTATTATTTCGAGCAGTCTTAGATACCTGGGTGGGTTGAAGAAGTGTGTGCCGCAGAAATTCTTTTTAAAATCATCGCTTCTGCCTACGCTAAGCATGTGTATGGGAATGCCGGAAGTATTGGAAGTGATGAGCGTGCCTTGTTTACGATACTGTTCTACTTTTTCATACACCTGCTGCTTAATGTCCAAACGTTCAATCACCACTTCAATAATCCAGTCGCAACTGGCAATATCTTTCATGTTGTCATCAAAATTGCCCGTTGTGATTTTCTTTATTACGTCTTTGGTAAATACTGGGCTAGGATTGCTTTTGATGGCAGTAGACAATGCATCGTTCACAATCTTGTTTTTCAAAGCCGGTTTTGCATCGGCAGGTGTGTCTTTGGGAACAATGTCCAGTAGCAGCACCTGTACACCGATGCCTGCAAAATGGCAGGCAATTCTTGAACCCATTACACCGCTACCTAGTACAGCAATTTTTTTAATGACTCTTTTCATACAACAAATAATGTTTGAGTTTGATGTCGGGTATCAAAGCTAAATAAAAATTAGTTAGCTATGCAACTATTTTTTTGGACCATAAAAAAAGTCACCGTAGGGTGACTTGTACAATAACACTTTTTATAGGTTGAATAGTGCTTTTAGTTCCAGTGCATCATCGGGTTTCATTTTACCTGCTAGTATCAAACGTATCTGCCTGCGGCGAAGGGCACCATCGTATAGCCTTATTTCGTCTTCACTTTCAGGAATAAGTGGTGGTACTTCCCTGGGTTTTCCGTTGGGGTCCAATGCAACAAACGTAAAGTAGGCTTCGTTGCTTTCATATTTGTACTGGTGCAATAGGTCCTCGCCCCAAACCTTTATATGTATTTCCATGGATGTGGTGAAAGCCCTACAGACTTTAGCTTCAATATGTACCACATTGCCCAATTTAATGGGTGTCTTGAAACTGATATTGTCAACGCTTGCCGTCATGCTGGGCGTATTGCAATGCTTGCCAGCAGCAATACCTGCGGCAATATCCATCCAATACATTAAACGTCCGCCCATCAGGTTACCAAAAGTATTGGTATCGTTGGGTAGAACGAGTTCGTTCATAATCGTAAAACTGTCACTAGCTTTTTTTGCTTCGGCTGCCATTCGGTAAAATTTGTGGCGAAGGTAAAGGAAGGATGTTTGGTGGAAGAATGGTTTTATATCAATTGTACTACAAACACAGGTTTATTAGTAATTTTTATGTTTTGAATATCGGATGGAATACCATGAAAAACCATAGCTGCTTTGATACAAATATGATCAATCCCTTAATAATATACCGCACTAACAAATAATTCACACTACTGCATAACCATTATTTTTTTATAACCGACTAGCGTCCGATATTCGCAACATTAACGGGTGTTAGTATGGCTCAGATTTCATTCGACAATACGGAAAATGCTTTTGCTTATAAAACGGAGAAGGAACTTAAAAAAGCCAAGTTTCTTTTTAGTACCATGGGTTATCCCTTGTTTGTGCCCATTGGTACAAGGGTTACGCCGTTATTGATAAAGGGTAGGCTGCCTTTTATCAACAAAATTGTACGCAATACCATTTTTAAACAGTTTGTGGGTGGCGAGAGCCTGGAAGAGACCGCTGTGGTAGGCGAAACCCTTGGCAAATATGGTGTTCAGGTTATTCTGGACTATGGCGTAGAGGGCAAGGAAGGCGAATCGAATTTTGATGTTGCCACCGATGAATTTATACGTGTGATCAACTATGCGGCCACACAAAAAAATATCCCGTTTATTAGTGTGAAAGTTACCGGTTTTGCCCGCTTCAAATTACTGGAAACTTTAAATGAAGCCCCACGTTTGCGTAGTGGTGTGCATGACCATGAAGATGAAATTGCGGAGTGGGAGCGTGTAAAGGACCGTATGTATGCCATTTGTGCCACTGCTGCCGAAAAGAATATCGGCGTTTTGGTAGATGCGGAAGAAAGCTGGATACAGGACCCGGTGGATAGGCTTACCATGGAAATGATGGAAGAGTTTAACAAGGAAAAAGCCATTGTATTCAATACCATTCAACTGTACAGGCACGACAGGCTGCAGTTCCTGCAACTGTCGCACAGGATTGCAAAGCAGCAGGGCTTTGTTTTAGGGGCAAAACTGGTAAGAGGTGCCTATATGGAAAAGGAAAGGAACAGGGCATCGCAAAAAGGTTACCCTTCGTTGATACAGCCCGATAAGGAAAGTACGGACAGGGACTATGATGCTGCCGTACGATACTGTATTGACAATATAGAGACCATTTCTGTTATTGTCGCTTCGCACAATGAACAGAGCAATTTGTTGGCCTACGATTTATTGGAGCAGAAAAGTATTCCACATAACCACCCACATATACATTTTTCGCAGCTGTATGGCATGAGCGACAATATCACTTTCAACCTGGCGAAAGAAGGATGTAGCGTAAGCAAGTATTTGCCTTTTGGCCCTATTGGCGATGTCATTCCTTATTTAATGCGAAGGGCACAAGAAAATTCGTCTGTAAGCGGACAAACGGGTAGGGAACTTACCTTGATAAAAAGGGAACTGCAAAGAAGAAAGTAAGCTTAGCTTGTAAGCTGTTTGATGATATCCGGTATCATTTCAAAATCAATCGACTTATCCACGAACGAATCGGCACCCAGGTCCATGCACAGGTCCCTGTACTGGTCTGCAGGCTGACTGGTAACCATTACCACTTTTATATGTTGCTGGTTTAGTTTAATGTATTTCAGTACTTCGAGGCCATTTTTTCGGGGCAGGTTTATATCCAGCAATACAATATGCGGCTGAAAGTTCTGCACAGTAAGTATGGCATCATCGGCATCAAAAACAATCACCATTTTTTCAATCTGCAATGCTTCATGCAACATGGGTTGCAATCGCTGCAATACAATATTGGAGTCGTCTACCAGTAATATTTTCAAACCGCTGCCGTGCATAATATAAAATGTAAAAGAATGGAAACAAACAACCAGTTGTTATAGTATAAAGCATGTATAAGTTGTAGTTGTTTTGACTACAGCGTTTTTGGCGTTGCAGATGCATAAAAAAAGGCCCCTAAAAGGGGCCGAAACAACAGCCTTTCGGCCGAGTTTTCATCAGGGGCGTTTTTTTAGATGTAGCGGATTTCTTTAGATGGGTGGTGGTTTTTCATAGTGAATACATATATCTAGTTGATGTGCTTCCTGTCTATTTTATGTAGCAATCCGGGAATGTGCTCAAAGCCGTGATGTTTGTCAACAAAAAATTCGGCACCCAGGAAATTGCAGATGATCTGATAGTACTCTGTAGCCAGGTTGCTTACCACAATTACCTTAATGGTCTTGTCAAAAGCCTTGATTTCCCTTAATATTTCTATACCGCTTTTGCCTGGAAGGTTAAGGTCTAACAGCACCACAGATGGCCTGTTTTGTTTTACCTGCAGCATGGCCGAGTTGAAGTCCTGTGCCAGGAAAATATGCTGTACGGGCTTTACTTCGGCAACCATCAGGTGCAATTTGTCACGTATGATGTTGCTGTCATCTACAATTAATACACGCATGAGTTGATTGTTCATTTGGTTGTTTTTCTACTGCAAATGAACAATCAAATAAAGGCGATACAAATAGGGAGAAATATGAAACCGCGGTAGTGTTAAAGGTTGTTGCTGTAGCAATTCTTACTACAGCAACAACCTTATTGCTGATGGTTAAATGAGCTTGTTCTTTATCGTATAATGTGTAAGCTCTGCGTTGGTAGACATCTGCATTTTGTCCAGGATACGGGAGCGGTAAGTACTGATGGTATTTACACTTAATGAGAGTATGTCCGCAATTTCGGAAACGGTCTTGCCGGAAGAGATCAGCTTCATCACTTCAAACTCACGGTCGGAGAGGTTTTCATGAGCAGGCTTGTCATCATTGTAGCTTTCGGCAAGCATCTCGGCTATTTCCGGTGTTATGTATTTCCGTCCGCTAACAATATGCTGTACCACTTTTACAAGGTCATCGGGTGCACTTTCTTTAGTAAGATAGCCCGATGCACCTGCTTTTATGGTGCGTACTGCATATTGCTCGGCAGCATGCACACTTAAAACCAGTATCGGTACTTTGGGTGCAATTTCTTTGAGGTCCTTCAATATGTCCATGCCAGAGCGGCCAGGCATGGATATGTCGGTAATGATAATGTCCCACTTGTCTGCATCGGCCTGTTGCAATAGTTCGGCACCGTCCCTTGCTTCAATAATCTCCGCAAACGGAAAGGCTTCTACCAATATGGTAATAAGTCCTTTCCTTACAACACCATGGTCATCTGCTATTAGAATTTTCATATTGCTTAAATAGAAATTATAATGGTAATACTGGTTCCCCTGCCGGGTGCACTACTAATATATAATGCTCCGTTTACGTTGGCAATTCTTTCTTTCATGCCCAAAATACCCAATGTCTTGGTTTGTTTGGTAACATCGTAACCCTTTCCGTTATCGGCTATCTGCATGGTCAATAGGTTTTTTTCCTTGGATATTTCCGTTGTTATTGCCGTGGCTTCTGCATGCCGCATGATATTGGTCAATGCCTCTTGAAAAACCCTGAACAGCACCACTTTTACTTCATCGCTACAATCAATGCTGTCGCCTGCAAGGTTATTGATCTTGCATTGTATCTGTGTACGTTTTTCAAAATCTTTTGCCAGCCAGGCCAGGGCATCTATAATGCCCAGATCATCCAATATGCCAGGTCTTAATTCGGAAGATATCTTCCGGATTGTTTTTACCGATTCATCCAGCAGGCCAATACTCTCGTTCAGTTTTTCGGTAAGCTCTGGCTGCTTTTGAATGATGCGTTGCTTTAACCAACTGATGTCCATTTTAAGACCGGTGATCAATTGTCCCAACTCGTCGTGTATTTCCCGTGCTATATATTTCCTTTCTTCTTCGCGTATGTTTTGCTGGTGCGTGTACAGTTGCCTTAGCTCGCCGTTCAACTTCAATAAGGCATCTTCTGCCATTACCTTATCGGTTACGTCATTGGAAAGTATCAGTCTTGTTTTTTGCTCCAGGTAATTGATGTCGTGCGATGTTATTTCTACTTTTATCTGTGTGCCATCTTTTTTTAAATGTGTCCAGATGCCGGCCTTCCTGATGGAGCTGTTCTTTTGGTTGGATGCAGCTTCCATTTTGGCTATATCTTCAGTAGGGCGTATATCGCGGATATTCATGCCAAGGAACTCAGCCCTTGTATAACCGTAATGCTCAATGGCAGCTTCGTTCACATCAACAATATTCAAAGTGTTCACGTCAATCATCCACATGGGCAACGGGTTATTGTCAAAAAGCAGCCTGTATTTTTTTTCGGAAGCCACCAATGCATTCTGGATCTTTTTTGCTGCTGTAACATCTTTGTAAAAAAAGGTAAGCCCGTCTTTTGAAGGATAGATTTTTACCAATGCCCAAATATTCAAAGGGGCAAAGAAGCCCTCAATTTCACCTACTACTTTAGTCTGCATCACTTCCTGGTACTTTTTCCAGAAAGGTGTATGTGCAAGCTCGGGCCTTATTTCCAAAAGCGTTTTGCCCAGCATCTCTTCACGGGTGCGTGCAATATTGGTCAAAGCAGCATCGTTGATGAACGTGTACCTGAAGTTGTTGTCAACAGATATTACACCATCCGTGATACTGTTCAATGCCGTATGCATGTCGTTGTAAACTTCACTCAGTTGCTGCTCGGCTTTTTTCTTCTGGGTAATATCCCGGATAAAAATGGTCAGGCCATTTTCAGAAGGGTATATATGGTTCTCCTGCCAAAGGTCAAGCGGCTCAAAATAATCGGTATTCACCATGTATTGCTGGCTTTGCATGGCCTTGTTAAAAGCATGGTAGGTATCGGTGCCAACTGCATCGGGAAATTCGTCCCAAATATATTTGCCTATCAAGGACTCGGGGTTCCTATGCGTTAATTCGCCTGCTTTTTTATTTACATGTGTATAGCGGAAATCCTTGTCCAATGAAATAAAACCATCGGCAATCCTTTCAAAGATCGAATTCAGTTCGGTTGTTTTTTTGTCAACTTGCTTCGATAGTACCGCATTCAATTCTTCCAGTTCCTGCTGCAGCCGTTTTCTTTCTTCCACTTCGGCCAACAGTTTGCTGTTGCTTTCTTCCAGTGCAATGCTTTGCTTTTTTTCCTGCATTTGCAGCCTGGTGTATTCCGTTACATCCTTTACGGAATTGATGATGTAGAGCAGTTCGTTTTGTTTATTGAGCACCGGTTTGTTGAGAATGTCCCAAAATTTGGTCTCAAAACGCCCATCAGCATGTTGTATGTCATATTGCTGTGTTGGCATGGCATGTGCCTGCCTGTTATGGGTCACATAATCGAACGATTGCTTTAAATTGAATGAACCTGTTGTTGCTGCATCGGGGTTGTCTGGAAAAACATCAAATACATATTTGCCTACTATGGCTTCTTTACTGGTTAGGGTTGTTTTTAAATAATTGTCGCTGGCAGTAATGATCACGAGGTCTGGCGAAAGAATCAGGTACAGGTCTGGTGATTCTTCGAAAAGCAATTCGAATTGTATGTTTGGTATCTCGTGCTTACCTGGAGACATAAGATTGTTTTAGTATAAAACTATTGCGACTGTTGGATGTGTTTATTTGTACCCAACCATTTGAAACAGTAGGGCAATATAAACTGCATTGCGTAAAATGGAAAAACAACAAACAGTTGGCAACAGCCATATCTGGATTTACTTTATTGGTTAGCAGCCTTTTGGCCTTGTTGTTCTGGTGTTTGCGAAAGGAATATAAAGTTATTTGTTTAAACCAAATAAACGTTATAATTCTTCTTGTTTTATATCAACAATACGTGTTTCTACGCAATACCATGATGGGCTTTTCCCTTCAATCATTGGGTTGGCATGTGGACTAATCTTCTTAACAGATTCTCCCCATGTAAATTTTATAGGGTTGTACCTGCCAATAGGTTTCTTTAATTTGCAGCTATGCAACAGTATCAGCAATTACTACAACATATATTGGACAATGGTGTGCAGAAGCATGACCGTACGGGCACGGGCACTATCAGTTGTTTCGGTTACCAGATGCGGTTCAACCTGCAGGATGGTTTCCCCATGGTGACCACAAAGCGGTTGCACCTGAAAAGCATTGTGTATGAGCTGCTGTGGTTTTTGAAGGGCGATACGAATATTCAATACCTGAAAGACAATGGTGTAAGTATATGGAACGAGTGGGCCGACGAAACCGGTGACCTTGGACCTGTATATGGTAAGCAGTGGCGTAGCTGGCAAGGTGCAGATGGGACCGTGGTGGACCAGATTACGGATGTGATCAATCAGATTAAGACAAACCCCGATAGTAGGCGGCTGATTGTAAGTGCCTGGAACGTGGCCGAGCTGCCTAAGATGGCATTGATGCCTTGTCATAGCCTTTTCCAGTTTTATGTGGCTGATGGCAAGTTGAGTTGCCAGTTGTACCAACGCAGTGCAGACGTGTTTCTGGGCGTGCCGTTCAATATTGCTTCGTATGCTTTGTTGACCATGATGATTGCACAGGTTTGCGACCTGCAACTGGGCGATTTTGTGCACAGCTTTGGCGATGTGCATTTGTACAACAACCATATAGAGCAGACGCAATTGCAGTTGACACGTATACCTTACGAGCTGCCCACCATGAAACTGAACCCTGCCATTAAGAATATTTTCGATTTCAAGTTCGAAGACTTTTCATTGGAAAACTATCAGTTCCATCCGCATATAAAAGCACCTGTTGCTGTTTAAATGTAAAATATTGAATGTTAAATTTAAAATGTAAAAGTTGATTATGTAGAAGGATATGGAAAGCGAAAAGAAATATGATTTAGAAGATAGGTTAGTGAAGTTTGCTATCATGTGTCTTGGAGTTTGTGAAGCACTTCCATCATCAAAAGTGGGACAGAATTTAGAATATCAACTTTCTAAAAGTGGTACTGCTCCCGCACTTTTATATGGGGAAGCTCAAGCAGCAGAAAGTAGGGCAGACTTTGTACATAAGATGAAAATTGGTTTGAAAGAACTAAGGGAAACAAGGATAAATTTAAGGATCATAAAAGAAAAACCACTTGTTACCAGTACACATATTGAAAATGCTTTTAAAGAAGTAAACGAATTAATTGCCATATTTACAGCAAGTGTAACCACAGCAAAAAGAAACACAATTGCTAAATAGCAGGTGCTTTCACTTTTACATTTTAAGTTCTACATTTTACATTCAACATTTACATTTGTCCAATGCTTATATCCCTTATCGTTGCAGCTTCTACCAACAATGCCATTGGCAAAAACAACCAATTGCTTTGGCATTTGCCAAACGACCTGAAATTTTTTAAGAACACCACTTGGGCAATGCCTGTGGCAATGGGCCGCAAAACCTTTGAAAGTCTGGGTGGCAAGCCCCTAAACGGAAGACTGAATATTGTCATTACCCGACAAAAGGACTGGCAGGCAGACGGTGTGGTTGCTGTTGCGAGTTTGGACGATGCAACGTTTCTGGTAAAGGAACACCAATACAAAGAACTTTTTGTTATAGGTGGTGGAGAAATCTATAAAGAGTCCATCAAAAAGGCTGACAGGATTTATATGACCCGTGTACATACCGAAATTGATGGCGATACTTTTTTTCCCGAAATTGATACCAGCAAATTCAATCTTGTCTCAAACAAGGACATGCCGGCAGATGAAAAACACTTATTTCCTTACAGTTTTCAATTATGGGAGAGGAAATAAACCATGTTTTTTGATTTTATAGATACCGCTTACTCCTTTGCCATCATACTTTTTATTGCTGCTTTTTTTATTGTAAAAAAGCAATACAAAATATATTGCAGCAACCTGGTTACAGTAAATAATACGGTACTTATTTTTTATGCGTGTTATTTAATAAGGCAACTGTATAACCTTGTTCAGTTTGCATTGTCATTAAAGGTCGACCCAAAACAGTTGCCCAAAGAAACCCCACCCATCGGTTGGTTCGAGATACGTTACCTGTTATTGATAGTATTGCCATTTTTATTTATTTCAAAAAGATTGGCAAAAAACAAAACCGCTTCATTGGTTATGCTGCTCCTGTTACAATGGGATATTGTTAGCATATTGTATAACACAGTTTGCAAAGGGCAGCCATCTTCCGGCTTTATTTTTTACCTGCCATACAATATAGAATTCAAGGTGCTGCATTTTATATCTTTATTCATTGGCACTTATGCCTTACTTTGGCTGCTTAAAAGGCTGCCAAGCCAACAAGCAATTCAATAATGTATTCACCGGTACAGTTAGCATTCAAGTATATCAACTATTACTTAAAAGCCAGCAATGGCAAGGGGCATGGCGTGCATTCGCCTTTTGTTTTTGCATTTGTAAAAGACGTGCTCAACGATAAAAGGGGCTTCTATACATACAATCAGGTTGAGCGGGTAAGACATCAATTATTGACGGATGCAAGGCAACTGACCATCGAGGATTTTGGTGCAGGCTCGCACACAGGCCTAACCAAGCAGCGAACCGTAAAGGCAATTGCCAAATCATCCTTAAAGCCCAGCAAGTTTTCGCAGTTGCTGTTCAGGATGGTTGACTATTACCAACCCAAAACCATTGTAGAACTGGGAACATCTTTAGGCATTACCACGGCCTACCTGGCTGCCGCAAAACCAGATGCTACGGTAATTACTATGGAAGGCTCAACTGCTGTTGCAAACATTGCCAAGGAAAATTTCCAGAAACTTCAACTCCACAACATACAACTAGTTCAAGGCAATTTTGATGAGACACTTACCACCGTTCTGGCCAACCTGCCAACATTGGATCTTGCTTTCCTTGATGGCAACCACCGCTACCAACCCACCATCAATTACTTTAACGAAGTGCTGAAAAAATCGAATGAACACACCATCATTATACTGGACGACGTGCATTGGAGCCAAGAAATGGAACAGGCTTGGGAAGAAGTGAAACAGCATCCGCAGGTAACCATGACCATCGACCTGTTTTTTATTGGCATTGTACTGCTGCGGAGGGATTTTAAAGTGAAGCAGGATTTTGTGGTAAGGTTCTGATGAGGTTCATCCCCTATTTGGAGGGGCAAGAAGGGACACGAAATGGAATATGATCTTTAAAGGGTGGGTTCACACCCTCCTATAAAAGTTCAGCTCTATTCTTCACTTGATGTACCAATAGCTATCGGGAGCAACGCCGATAAAAGTACTTACTTGACGCCCTGTCAACTATCAACCATATCAACCAAATACTACCAACTTCATAACTGCTTCGAAAACGTTTGCACACAAAACATCCATTGTTTCAATAAAAGCAATAATTTCACGCCCAATCAAAACAAACTCCATTGATTGTAGGTATATTAAAAGAACCACAAGGCGAAAACAGGGTATCCCTATTGCCCGAGCAAGTGGAAGCACTCCTCAAAAAAAATGTACAGGTAGTTATTGAAGACGGTGCAGGTGCAAATGCCTATGCTACCAACGAAGCCTATACACAAAAAGGGGCAAGCGTTGCAGGCAGGAGCCAGGTACTGCAAAGCGATATTGTACTGTCGTTGAACCCATTAACAACAAACGATGTAAACGGTCTAAAAAGCAATGCCGTGGCACTGGGCGTATTTCAGCCATTGTTCCACTTCAACGAAATGAAACAATGGGCCGCCAAAAACGTTTCCACTTTCAGTCTTGACCTGATACCACGTACCACCCGTGCACAAAGTATGGATGTACTGAGCAGCCAGGCAAATATTGCCGGTTACCGTGCAGTGCTATTGGCATCTACTTTACTGCCACGTTACTTTCCTATGTTCATGACGGCTGCCGGAAGCATACCCCCAGCCAAGATGTTGATATTGGGTGCAGGTGTTGCAGGCTTGCAAGCCATTGCAACGGCCAAACGTTTGGGTGCAGTAGTGGAAGTGTTCGATACTCGCCCAGCAGTTAAAGAAGAAGTAATGAGCCTGGGTGCAAAATTTGTGGAAGTGGAAGGTGCGGCAGATGCTACCAAAGCTGGTGGTTATGCAGTTGAACAAACAGAAGAATACAAACAAAAGCAACAACAAAAAATTGCAGAAAGCGTAGCCAAGGCAGATGTAATTGTTACCACCGCACAAATTCCGGGTAAAAAAGCACCGATATTGATTACGGAGCAAATGCTCAACAGCATGCGTAACGGCAGCGTAATTATTGACCTTGCAGCCGCTACAGGTGGCAATACCCCACTTACAAAAAACAACGAACATGTTGTTACAAGTAATGGTGTACTGATTGTTGGCAACAGCAACCTGCCAAGCGGAATGCCTTTTGATGCAAGTAAAATGTACGGTAAAAACGTACTCAATTTTTTACAGTTGATCATTACCAAAGAAGGCGAAATCAATTTGAATTTTGAAGATGATCTGGTAAAAGGCTGCTGCATTACACATGGCGGTGAAGTAGTGCATGAAAGGGTGAAGGGATTATAAAAAAGTTTGAAGTTGAAAGTGTAAAGTTTGATGTTCTGAAACCGGTGTCATACTGAGCCCGTCGAAGTGTGAATGGAGAATGAAAATTTTGTATTTAACAACAGCACATACTTCAACTTTCGTGGCGTCGCTCCCATCAACTGACGAATATATCTGAACTTTTATCGAAGCGTAGCTTCAAACAATAAATGAACAACTCATGGAAACTGTTTTGAATTTTATTCAGGAAAACCAGCAAATCATTTACATCGTAATACTGATGGTTTTTTTGGGCATTGAAATAATTGGCAAAGTACCAAGCGTACTGCATACACCTTTAATGAGTGGTGCAAATGCCATTCACGGCGTGGTAATCATTGGTGCCATCATTGTAATGGGCAAAGCTGAAGCCGATAATTATTTGGCATTGATACTTGGCTTCCTTGCAGTGATACTGGGTACATTAAACGTGGTGGGTGGTTTTGTGGTTACCGACCGTATGCTGGAAATGTTCAAGAAAAAGAAGTAGCAAATAATAATATACAACAGAGAAGCTGTCATATTGAGCCCGTCGAAATATGACCCATACCATCAAACAAAAAAAATATAATGGAAGCATTGGCACAACACATACTCACCATCTGTTACTTAATAGGTTCCATCACTTTTATATTGGGATTGAAAATGCTGTCCAATCCTGCATCGGCACGTAAAGGGAATTTAGTGGCAGCAGCAGGTATGGCAATTGCCATATTCGGTACCATCTTTTTATACAAAGATGATAGTGGTGCTAAGCTTCATAACTACCCGTGGATATTTGGTGGTTTAATCATTGGTACCATCGTTGGTACACTTGCAGCAAAAAAAGTAAAAATGACTGCAATGCCAGAAATGGTAAGTCTCTTCAATGGCATGGGTGGTGCCTGTGCCATGTTGATTTCAGTAATCGAATTCAATCATGCTTCACATTCCTTATCAGAATTCCCTGCTGAACAAAGTGGGTTGTTGTTGACGATATTTTTAGGTGTTATCATTGGTTCTGTTTCTTTTGCAGGTAGCATTATTGCCTGGGGCAAATTGAATGGCAAAATAAAAGACTTCGCATTTCTGGGTCAACAAATTGCCAACATGGTATTAATGGTTTGTACATTGATCTTAGCTGGCTACCTAACATTCAATCTTACAGCTTCCAACTACCACTTGTTCTATTTGGTACTTGCACTTTCATTGGTGTACGGAATCCTGTTTGTGTTCCCTATTGGTGGTGCAGATATGCCAGTAGTAATTTCTTTATTGAATTCATTTACGGGTGTGGCTGCTGCTTGCGGCGGTTTCTTATACAACAATAAAGTAATGCTTACGGGCGGTATATTGGTTGGTGCAGCAGGTACATTGCTTACCATATTGATGTGTAAGGCAATGAACCGTAGTTTGAAAAACGTATTGATCGGTTCTTTTGGCGGTGCCAAGAAAACTGCTGGTGGCGGTTCAAAAGAGCAAGGCAGCTATAAAGAAATTTCCATTAGCGATGCGGCAACGGTAATGGCCTATGCTAACCGTGTAATGATTGTACCGGGCTACGGTTTGGCTGTGGCTCAGGCCCAGCATACCTGTCATGAATTGGAAAAATTATTGGAAGAAAAAGGTGTTGAAGTAAAATATGCCATCCACCCAGTAGCAGGACGTATGCCAGGCCACATGAACGTTTTATTGGCCGAAGCAGATGTTAGCTACGAAAAACTATTGGAGATGGAAGATGCTAATGATGTATTCAAATCTACCGATGTTGTATTGATATTGGGTGCAAACGATGTGGTGAACCCTGCGGCTAAAAACGATCCTTCTTCTCCAATTTATGGTATGCCTATTTTAGAGGTTGAGCAGGCCAAAACAGTTATTGTAAACAAACGTAGTATGAAACCGGGCTATGCTGGTATTGAAAACGACCTGTTCTTTCAACCAAAAACTTCTATGTTGTTTGGTGATGCAAAAGCGGCCTTGCAACAACTGGTTACAGAAATAAAAAGTATGTAGGCATTCAATAAAAGTAATTGACTGTTTCTTCTTTTCAGGGTAATTTCCCTCCCATTTGGCAGCACCATAAATATAATGGTGTGGCAAAGAGTAAGCTATAACAACAAGGCTATATTGAGCTTGCCGGAACCCTTTGCAAAACTGGGCATAAAGGCTTCCAGCAAGTTTGTTGTGCTATTGAAAGTGTATGATGTCAGGCCATGTTGTATGGCTGATGGGTGCGACGCCTATGCAGGTGAGCCCTGTACAGGTGCCTGTTTAACCAGTAAAAAATTGCTACGCTTGCTTTGTTGCCTCGGCCAATAATATTTTAGACCTGTCCACACAATACGGCCCATAATCATTCAGTTTTGTTTTGCCGCGGTTGGCCCTGGCCATACGTGAAAAGACAGACATTTTTTTATCGAACAGGAACTGGAACAGCAATGCGGTGTACGATGTATGGTGATGGAGGGAAGTATAATGCTTACCGCCAATTGCTTTTAGTTTAGGCAACTTGTTCCAAGGTATGGAAGGGAAATCGTGATGCTCATTATGGTAACCAACATTTAAGTTTACTGTATTTAATGGGCCATAGTAACTTTTGGTTTCCTGCTCACCATGCGTTAGGTAATGCTCCTGCACCCATCTTGCACCCAATGGGTGAAGCCCGACAGAGAAAAAGAAACTGGCCAATAAAAATATCAATGCTTTGATACCTAAGAAATAAGTCAGGAAACCAATGAACACCACTTCTACAACCATGTTGATGACAGTCCATGTATCCCATAAAGAAATTTCTTTGAGCCTTGCTGGCCTAAGCATTTGAAACAATGGATAAAATAGTAACCATATTGCTTTGCCGAAACTGGAGTTGTTAATTAAGCGTGCCTCCCAATGGTAAGGCATATCGCCATCCAGCTCTTCCACACCCTGAAAGCTGTGGTGCTTGATATGGTATTTTTTAAAAGAAACCGCACTGGGCAGTACCATGGGCAAGTTGGCAATAATGCCAGCAATGGTATTCAGGTAGCTTTTTTTAAAAACCAGGTTATGTGCACATTCGTGTATGCATACAAACAAGGTATGGCAGGCAAAGGCACCTATAATATACGCCGCACCAAACACCAGCCACCAGCTTTTATCTTGCAGGTAATAAGCCAATGCAATTTGAACACCCACACAAAAAAGTATAATTAAAAATGTATATGGGTTGCGTCCAATCAAGTTCCTAATTTCAGGATGCTGCTTGATGATTTCTTGTGTGCGTTGCTTATGCGGCTCGCAACGCTCACTCCATGTAAAACAAGTTACTTTTTTCATATTGCATTTTTCGGATTACTGCAACATAAGCAAAATATTCTACTAAATAGGTGTGGAATAAATTGCACAGCCTTTATAGGTTAATATTTTTGTATGTATGCTTGCGTTGATGCAGTGCATGCTTTGTAGAATAAACGGTAAAACTGAGCTTGTAAAATACGTTTGGGTATGCAGTGTCCGTACTGTTTCAACAAGATTGGGCTAACAATAATTTAATATGAACCACGGCCCGTTCATGCCTGTCTGTCCAAATCTTCTTCAATGCTTATCTTCGCCCGATGCTACCCCAACCGCTGATACAGTCACTGCAAAACGTTAAAGGCTTCAACCAGGAAACCTTTGAAGCAGTGCATGCTTCTGGTGATCAGATAACTTCTGTAAGGGTCAATCCACTAAAGCAATTGCAGCATCCTGTAATCGGTAGCCCTACAGCTTCTGCTGTGCCCTGGTGCCCTTATGGCTATTATTTGCAGCAACGGCCTTTGTTTACCATCGACCCATTTTTTCATGCTGGTACATATTATGTACAGGAAGCAAGCAGCATGTTTTTATGGGAAGCAGTACAACAATCTGTAGGCAAACCCAACCAACAAAAAGTACTGGATCTTTGTGCGGCACCAGGCGGCAAAAGCACATTGCTGGCAAGTTACTTTACAGATGGGCTGGTGGTAAGTAACGAAGTAATAAAATCGAGAGCCAACATACTGGTAGAAAATATTGCAAAATGGGGAAGCGATAATGTGGTTGTTACCAACAATGACCCTAAAGACTTTCAGCAATTGCCCAACTATTTTGATGTGCTGGTGGTGGATGCACCCTGTAGCGGTAGCGGTTTGTTTAGAAAAGATGTACATGCAATAAATGAATGGAGCGAGGCTAATGTGCAGCTCTGCAGCCAGCGCCAGCAAAGGATACTGGCCGATGTGCTGCCTACATTGAAAGAAGAAGGGGTGCTTGTTTATTCAACCTGCTCCTACAGCAGGGAAGAAGATGAAGCCATTGCAGACTGGTTGATAGCGGACTGTGAACTTGAGAGCCTACAATTACATATACCAGCAGAATGGGACATTGTTGAAACGGTTTCTGAAAAACATGGGGCTTACGGCTACCGCTTTTATCCTGATAAAGTAAAAGGAGAAGGTTTTTTTATAGCAGTATTCAAAAAGAAGACAGCAAGTGACGATAAAAAGTTGAAGGAACACCTACTGCCACAACCCACAAAGCAGGAGCTGCAAGTGCTGCAATCTTTTGTGGCGTTACCATCAAATTATACTGTTTTTAAACATAGCGACTATTTAAGGGCAATGCCGCAACAATGGTTCACTGCATTAAAAGAGCTGTCGGCCTATTTATATATTAAAAAAGCCGGGATAGATCTGGGTTCCGTAAAAGGAAAGGATTTTGTACCGCAGCATGAATTGGCCATAAGCTGCATCCCTTTGAATGGCATCCCATCTATCGAACTGTCCAAAGAAGATGCTTTACAATATTTGCGTAGAAAGGATTTGACCATTCAATCAGAAAAAAGGGGATGGGCATTGGTGAAATACGAAGGGATAGCTTTAGGATGGATTAAAATGCTGCCCAACCGCATTAATAATTACTATCCACAAGAGTGGAGAATATTAAAATATTAACTTCGCAGCTCTTGACCCCAATTTTTATGAAGAGAACAGCTTTAACCATTACCTGTTTTATTATAACCCTTTGCACAATTGCACAACGCAAGATTATTGTGCAAGGCACTTACCCCGATTTATATATATCGCATACGGTAGCTGCCAAAGAAACACTTACCAATATTGGCAAACTGTACAATATTGCCCCTGCACCCGTTGCAAAACTGAACGGTTTTGACAATGGCGGCACTTTAACGATTGGAAAAGAAATAAAGATACCTGTAAACAAAACCAACTTTACGCAAGATGGGCAATGTGGCGAAGGCGAGGTACTGATACCGTTATACCATATTGTACAAAAAGGGGAGAACCTCTTCCGCATCAGCCAGGTGTTTGGCAAAGTAAGAATCGATTTTGTGCGTGAATGGAACGACCTGAACAACGATGTGATACAGCCCAACCAGAAAATAATCATTGGCCACCTTAAGGTAGCAAAAGAAAAAGCAGGCGATATAATGGATGGCATAGCACAGACAGGTACCACCACCGACAATGGCTATGATGTAAGCAATGACAATACATCCAGAAAAGAACCCGAAACCAAACCTGCACCCACATCACCAACAGTTACGGCTGCCAGCAACGACGATAGCGAAGGGTTCTTTGTAACGCAATATCCATCGGATATAAAAGACAGGCAAGTGGTAAGCAAAGCTGGTGATGCGGCAACATTTAAGACAACCAGCGGCTGGAGCGACAAGAAGTATTATGTGTTGATGAACGATGTAACACCCGGCACCATCATAAGGATTACAGCAACCAATAACAGGAGCATTTGTGCCAAGGTACTGGGTGCATTGCCCGACATGAAGGAAAACGTTACTGTATTGCTACGTATGAGTAGTGCCGCAGCTTCTGCATTGCATATTACCGATGCAAAGTTTCAGGTACAGGTCAATTTCTACAAATAAACCTGCTGCTAAAAAGACATCGCTAGCACATAATCAATTAGTAAATAAATCCAATCTGCGAAGCAGAAAATCAATTTCAAATCTATAACACCACTAATCCGTCCCAATCTGTACAATCCGTGTGCAATAAACCTTGCTAAAAACTTTCCACTAACTAATTACTCCACTCATTTTTATATCCCCTCAAAAAATCTTCCACCATCATTTTCTTTTTGCCTTCCAATTGCATATTCAGTACATGTATATAACCATCGGCACAGGCAAATTTTAAAAATGTTTTTCCATCACTAACTGTTTCGCCAATGGAATGTGTAGGTTGCGTATGTTCTTTTCTACTGCTGTATATTTTCAACATCTTGTCATGTAAAAAACTGAATGCTCCCGGAAAAGGCGATAGGCCCCGGATAAGGTTATGTATTTCATCCACAGTTTTGCCCCAGTCAATCTTACAGGTTTCGGTAAAAATTTTGGGTGCATGTTTTAACGCAGTTGAAGGTGCAAGGTTTAATGTTTGAGGTTGTTCGGTTAATGAACCTTCTGCTAGGCTGGTAACAGTATTAACTAATGCCTGGGCACCTAGCTCTTTCATACGGTCATGCACTTGGCCAGCATTTTCATCATCGCCAATGGGCAATACTGCCTGCATTAAAATATCGCCGGTATCAATTTCGTGTTTCAGTTTAAAAGTGGTTACACCGGTTTCTTTTTCACCATTGATCACCGCCCAGTTGATGGGGGCGGCACCACGGTACTGCGGCAACAAAGAACCATGAACATTTACGGTTCCCATGGGTGGCATGTTCCAAACAATTTCTGGCAGCATCCTAAACGCAACCACAATTTGTAAATCGGCTTGCAATGCTTTCAGCGATTCAACAAATTCCGGGCTTTTCAATTTTTCTGGTTGCAATACTGTCAAGCCCTGTTCAACCGCATATTTTTTTACGGCACTCTCGGTAAGCTTCATGCCACGACCTGCAGGTTTATCGGGTGCAGTTATAACACCAACAATATTGCAGCCTGTATTCACCAAGGCACTCAAAGATGCTACAGCAAATTCTGGTGTACCCATAAAAATAATACGGAGGTCCTTATAGTTCATGCGGCAAAAGTATTGTTTGGGGCAATAAAAAACCTTGCACTTTTCAATGCAAGGTGTATGATACATTTTTTTTCTTCTTAAAATTTCAAGGCAAGCCCGCCCTGCAAAATGTATTTACCGTAACCCGCTTCCACAAATAGCCCCGCATTCTTGCTAAGGTTAAACTTTGCACCTAGACTAACTTGATAGGCCAGGTCAGGAAGGTTTACAGGTGCTACCGCGGCTTTGTTGCCATTGGCATCCGTATAGGTCTGCGTCCAGCTATTCACGCCAATCGCCGTTCTTAAATAAGGTGATACTTTGGTAGTATTGGTGGGCATATAGTTCACTAGGTTCAGCATAAAAGCCCAGTTATCCAGTTTGGATGTAAATGAAGGCACTGTTGCCGATGAATAATCATAATAAGGGGCATTAACCGTACCGTGCGTTACCAGTACACCAATACTCATGTTCCTGCTAAACTGATAGTCCAGCGAACCCGCTATTGGGCCGTTCTGCGAAACATTGCCTGAGTAGGCATTGTAGTACTGTGGCAGGCTGTTCTTGTCAAGGTTGGGAAATCCATAGCCGATGGATAAGTTGACGGTAGGCTCAAACTTTGGCAGGTTCTGTTTGGGTGCCGGACGGGCTTGCTGCCTTGGGCGGGGCCTGGCATAGATACGCCCACCCATGCCAATCCTCGGTCCAATAATAACTTGGGCACCAGCAATTTGGGTCAATCCCATTGCAACAACCAACACGGCAAAGAAATAACGCTTGTTCATAAAATTGATTTTAGGTTGAGATATTGCCATGCCCTAGTAGTTTAATTACCAAATCGTTAAAATACTTTTCCATTGTTTTTTTCCACAATCAAAATTTCGGCTTAAAATTTGTTTTTTCCATTCGCCTTCATTCCTTACTTTTGCCATCCTTTCAAATTTTGGTAAGCTAGCTCAGATTGTTATGTTCATGGCCGTGATTGCATAACTCTCTAAAAATCAGTATTAAGAGAACTCAATTTCTCTTCCAAAATTATTTTATTGCAATAAACCGGATTTACAAAATATGTCAACAACACAATTGAACACGAGGGTTAATTTCGGTAAGACCAAAAACTTAGCGGAAACCCCAGATCTTTTAGACATCCAGTTAGAATCATTTAGAGAATTTTTCCAGTTGGAAACTACGCCCGATAAGCGTAACGTGGAAGGTCTCTTCCGTGTATTCAAGGAAAACTTCCCTATTACTGATACACGTAACATCTTCGTACTGGAGTTCCTGGATTATTTCATTGACCCGCCCCGTTACTCCATCGACGAGTGTATGGAGCGTGGATTAACTTACGCTGTTCCTTTAAAAGCCAAGCTGCGTTTAAGCTGTAACGATGAAGAGCACGTAGATTTCCAAACAATTGTACAGGATGTATTCTTAGGAAACATCCCTTACATGACCCCCCGTGGTACTTTCGTGGTAAACGGTGCGGAGCGTGTGGTTGTAAGCCAATTGCACAGGTCACCCGGTGTATTCTTTGGCCAGTCCACACACCCGAACGGTACAAAAATCTATTCTGCCCGTGTGATCCCTTTCAAAGGTGCATGGATGGAGTTTGCTACCGACATCAACAACGTAATGTATGCTTACATTGACCGTAAGAAAAAATTCCCGGTAACAACCCTGTTGCGTTCCATTGGTTTCGAAACCGATAAGGACATCCTGGAACTTTTCGGTATGGCCGATGAAGTAACTTCCGATAGAAAAGAATTAGAGAAACACCTTGGTAAAAAATTGGCTGCCCGTGTTTTGAGGACCTGGGTAGAAGATTTTGTGGATGAAGATACAGGTGAGGTGGTTTCTATTGAGCGTAACGAGATCGTGATGGAACGTGATTCCATTTTGGACGAAGATGCAGTGAACACCATTATTGAAATGGAAGTGAAAAGCGTATTCATCCAGAAAGAAGACGTTGGTGGCGATTACGCAATCATCTACAACACATTAAATAAAGATACTTCAAACAGTGAGTTGGAAGCGGTTCAGCACATTTACCGCCAATTGCGTGGTGCCGATGCCCCCGATAACGAAACTGCACGTGGTATCATCGATAAATTGTTCTTCTCCGACAAACGTTACGATTTAGGGGAAGTGGGCCGTTACAAAATCAACCGCAAGCTTGGTTTGGATTACCCAGTGACCAAAAAAGTATTGACAAAAATCGATATCATCGAAATCGTTAAATACTTGGTTCGCTTAACCAATGCCAAAGCAGATATTGATGATATTGATCACTTGAGCAACCGTCGTGTAAGAACCGTGGGTGAACAATTGTATGCTCAATTCGGTGTTGGTCTTGCCCGTATGGCACGTACCATCCGCGAAAGGATGAACGTTCGTGACAACGAGGTATTTACTCCGGTTGATCTGATCAATGCAAGGACGTTGTCTTCTGTTATCAATTCATTCTTTGGTACATCTCAATTGTCGCAGTTCCTTGACCAGACGAATCCACTTTCTGAAATCACCCACAAACGCCGTATCTCGGCTCTTGGACCCGGCGGTTTAAGCAGGGAAAGGGCAGGTTTCGAGGTGCGTGACGTACACTATAGCCACTATGGCCGTTTGTGTACCATTGAAACTCCGGAAGGACCAAACATTGGTTTGATATCCACACTTTGCGTACATGCTGCCATTAACGATATGGGCTTTATTGAAACCCCTTACCGTAAAGTGGAAAATGGTAAAGTAAACACCAAGGAACTTGTTTACTTAAGTGCCGAAGAAGAAGATACCGCCAAGATTGCACAGAGCAATACGCCAATGGATGACAAAGGCAATTTCACAGAGAACAAAATCGTATCCCGTGAAACTGGTGACTTCCCGATTCTTGACAAGGCCGAAGTGGAATACATGGACGTTGCCCCTAACCAGATTGTTGGTTTGAGTGCTTCCCTGATTCCATTCTTGGAGCATGATGATGCCAACCGTGCCTTGATGGGATCGAACATGCAACGCCAGGCCGTACCATTGATCAGGATGGATGCCCCAATTGTGGGTACCGGACTGGAAGGTAAAGCTGCCCGTGATGCACGTATCCAGATACATGCAGAAGGTAAAGGTGTGGTTGAGTTTGTGGATGCAAACGAGATACACGTTCGTTACGATAGGAATGACGAAGACCGTTTAATAAGTTTTGATGATGATTTGATTGTTTATAAACTGACCAAATTCATCAAAACCAACCAAGCTACCTGTATCAACTTACGTCCTGCCGTTAAGAAAGGACAGAAAGTAGTGAAGGGTGATTTCCTGACTGAAGGCTATGCAACCCAAAACGGTGAATTGGCTTTAGGTAGAAACTTGCAAGTAGCCTTCATGCCTTGGAAAGGTTACAACTTCGAGGATGCGATCGTGATCAATGAAAAAGTGGTTCGTGAAGACTGGTTCACATCCGTGCATATTGACGAATACGAACTGGAAGTACGTGATACCAAATTGGGCGAAGAGGAATTGACACCAGATATCCCCAACGTATCGGAAGATGCAACAAAGGATCTGGATGAGCATGGTATCATACGTATCGGTGCAACCATTAAAGAAGGCGATATCCTGATTGGTAAGATCACGCCTAAAGGTGAAAGCGATCCTACACCAGAAGAAAAACTATTGCGTGCCATCTTTGGCGACAAAGCAGGTGATGCAAAAGATGCTTCATTAAAAGCTCCAAACGGAACTGAAGGTGTTGTAATCGACAAGAAACTGTTCCAACGTGCCAAGAAAGATAAGAACGCTAAGGTTCGTGAAAAAGCCTTGTTGGAAAAAGTAGAGAAAACGCACCAACAGAACGAAGACGATATCAAAGAGCAATTGTTGAACAAATTGCAGTCATTACTGAAAGACAAATCATCTCAAGGTGTTGCAAACAACTTTGGTGAAGTGTTGGTAGGTAAAGGTGCAAAATTCAATCAGAAGAATTTGTCTACACTTGACTATGCGAATGTTAACCCATTAGGCTGGACAGGTGATGCCAAGACCGATGATGCCATCAACACCTTGTTGCACAACTATAGCATCAAATTCAACGAAGAATTAGGACGTTACAAACGTGAAAAATTCAATATCTCTATTGGTGACGAGTTACCAGCTGGTGTATTGAAATTGGCCAAAGTGTACCTTGCTGTAAAACGTAAGTTGAAAGTGGGTGATAAAATGGCGGGCCGTCACGGAAACAAAGGTATCGTTGCAAAAATTGTTCGTGCTGAAGACATGCCTTTCATGGAAGATGGAACACCGGTTGATATTGTGCTGAACCCACTAGGGGTACCTTCACGTATGAACCTGGGCCAGATCTATGAAACCATTTTAGGTTGGGCAGGTAAAAAATTGGGAATGAAATTCGCAACACCAATTTTTGACGGTGCCACTACTACTGAAATTGAGCAATACTGTAAAGATGCAGGTATACCTTTAAACGGGCACACTTATTTATACGATGGTGAAACAGGCGAACGCTTCCACCAGAAAGCAACTGTGGGTGTTATCTATGTAATTAAACTGCACCACATGGTTGATGATAAGATGCACGCACGTTCCATTGGGCCATACAGCTTAATTACGCAGCAACCTTTGGGTGGTAAGGCACAGTTTGGTGGTCAGAGGTTTGGTGAGATGGAGGTTTGGGCACTGGAAGCTTATGGTGCAGCCAACATTTTACAGGAACTGTTGACACTTAAATCGGATGATATTATTGGCCGTGCAAAAACCTACGAGGCAATTGTTAAGGGCGATAATATACCTAAGGCTGGTGTACCGGAATCATTCAATGTATTGGTACATGAATTAAGAGGTTTAGGTTTGGATCTGAAATTCGAATAACACAACCGAAGGTTAATTATACCAACTCCCATACGATAAAAAGTATGGGAGTTTTTTATTTATGTAAAGTTTGTTTTCATCAAACAATTGGCATGCTTGCTTCGAAAAGTTTCAAGCCTTTACAAGCGTTGTAAATATTCATAAATAGTTTACCTGCAAACATTGTTTTCCTTCTAATCGTTTCATGCCCAATCAAGGCTTTTCATGTTATAGTTTAATCTTAATTAAAGCATTTGCAAAGCCCGTTCATTTATCTTCGACACTCTTTAAAATACCTAACTGTACATGCGTAACAAATCTATCTGCAAATTGCGTTTGTGTTTGAGTGCCATTTTTTTATTGGTTTCTTTTGTAGCCTTTAGTCAAAAAAACGATGACCAACAAAAGGCATTTGACCTGATTAAAAAGAATGCTCCGGTTGAAGGTTTATCGTTAGATGATATAGCAAACATGGCTGTTGCCAATGTGTATTTCAACACCATATCCCAAACCTTAATGGTGTATGTGCAACAGACCTATAAAGGCATTGGCGTGTACAACGGCATACAGGTTTTTGCATTTAAAGACGAAAAACTGGTATCAAAAGCCGGTGAACGTATCAGAAAGGTTGCCAATAAAGTAACTGCTGCAGAAGGGCTGCCAGTGCTATCTGCAAGCGATGCATTGCGTGCAGCTGCCTTACACGTCAACAAACAGGTGCAGCAGGCAATTGCACCTATTGATGTACAGAACAGCGGTAAAAAAATAACCTATCCTTCGTTGGATATTGCAACGGATAATATAACAGTGGAACTGTTATGGGTGCCAGCCGATAGTGGCAAAGTGAAATTGGGCTGGCAGGTACAGCTTGCTCCCAAAGGCGTTGCAGACCATTGGTTGATTAGGGTGGATGCCTTGAACGGAAATATTATCGGCAAAGACAATTTCACCGTGTCTTGCAAATTTGATGGACCACACGGACACCTAAACGATTGTGTGGAAGTGAGGAACTATACTTCAAAATCAACGGTGGCACAAACCCAAAGCATCAATGCGGTAAATGCCATCAATACGGCTACTTATAGGGTTTCAGGCTTTCCTGCGGAAAGCCCACAGCACCCCAATGGAGCTTTGGCATTAAAAACAGATCCTTGGTTATTGGCATCTGTAGGCAATGCAGCTACCACATTAAAATGGCATAACGATGGAACCACTGATTATACCATAACAAGGGGCAACAACGTGTATGCACAAGAAGACAGGGACAATAACAATAATACGTTTGGTTTGTCGGCTACTTCAACCACAGCAAGTCCTTCGCTTACTTTTGACTTTCCGTACAACCCTATACAGCCACAAAATATACTCAGTCAAAATATAGCCATCACCAACCTGTTTTACTGGAACAATATCATGCACGATATTTCTTATCAATATGGTTTTGATGAAATATCCGGAAACTTTCAGGCAAGCAATATGGGGCGTGGCGGTATCGGTAACGATTATGTAATTGCAGATGCACAGGATGCTGGCGGTACCAACAATGCAAACTTCAACACACCGGCAGATGGTGGCAAGCCACGTATGCAAATGTATTTTTTCAATCCGGTTCCTGCATCGGCCATGTATGTAAATGCACCTGCAAGCATGGTGGGTTATAAGTATGCAGTTGAAAGTAATTTTGTTACAGGCATACCAACTTCTACTTCTGTTATCTATAACAAACTTGCCAGGATAGGGCCATTAACAGGCGATATTGTGGTGTATAACGACGATAATACAGGAGCCAATCATTTGGCCTGTGCCGCAGCTTTTAATACGGCACAGCTTGCAGGTAAGATTGCTTTGATAGATAGGGGTACCTGCAATTTTAACGATAAGGTAAAGAATGCACAGAATGCAGGTGCCGTTGCTGTGATAATGGTAAACAATATATCAGGCACGCCAACTGTAATGGGAGGCAATTATGATGTTACCATAACGGCCCCTGCATTTATGGTTTCATTGGAAGATGGTGCCGCAATAAAGTCTGCACTGGCAGCCAACCAAACGGTAAACATTACCCTTCAACCCATGGATGGCGATATGGACAATGGCGTAATGGCACATGAATACACACATGGCATATCCAATCGATTAACGGGGGGGCCTGCCAACTCGAGCTGTTTACAAAATGCCGAACAGATGGGCGAGGGTTGGAGCGATTACATGGCATTGATGGTTACTACCAATTGGGCTACCGCAACCGTGAACGATGGTGGCAACTCAAGGCCCATAGGTACCTATGTTACAGGCCAGGCCATTACCGGTAGCGGTATAAGAAGGTATCCCTACACAACCAATATGTCTGTAAACCCGTGGACCTATGCAATGCTGGCAACGGCTACCAGCGGCGAAGTACACAACATTGGCGAAATATGGTGCACCGTTTTATGGGACATGACCTGGAACATTATTCAACAGGACAATGCCATTAATACCAACTTGTACAATGCTACGGCTGCGGGTGGCAATACAGCTGCATTGAAACTGGTGATGATGGGTATGAAACTGCAGCCTTGCAGCCCGGGCTTTATTGATGGCAGGAATGCCATTTTAAAAGCCGATACATTGTTGTACAACGGTAAATACAGTTGCTCTATATGGAATGCCTTTGCAAGAAGGGCAATGGGTTACAATGCCAGCCAGGGAAGCAGTGCAAGCTATACAGACCAAACGCCCGACTATAGCTTGCCCAGTGTTGCCACGCTTGTAAAGAATGTAAGCAAAGCCACTGTTGCCATGAACGAAGAGCTTACGTACTCGTTTAAAGTTACAGCACAATGCAGCCCCATAAATTCTTATAAAGTAATAGATACATTGCCCGCCAATGTTACCTATGTTACGGGCAGTGGCGGCACTTATGATGCAACATACCGTACCGTAACGTTTTCAAATATCAGTTTGGCTGCTTCGCAAAATGCAGTATATACATGCAGGGTAAAAGTAAATACGGGTACGTATAGTGCACCTGTTCAGCACATCAATGAAACAGTTACAGGTACGGCATTACCATCGTCATGGGCAAGCAACTCTTCCACCACTACACAATGGGTGGTGTCATCATCGCAAAGCTATTCGGCACCATACTCGTTTTATTGCCAGGAGCTAAGCACGCCCTCTTTGCAGACTTTGACCACTACAAATGCTTATAGCCTTACCAGGGTAAGCACATTAAGCTTCTACCATTTTTACAATACAGAAAGCGGTTACGATGGCGGTGTTGTAGAAATAAGTACAGATAATGGGGCCAACTGGACCGATCTTGGCCCATACATGAAAACAAACGGATACAATACGGTTATTGCTGCCGATGCTGCAACTGCGTTGATCAATAGAAATGCGTTTTCCGGAACCTCAAATGGGTTTATACAAACCATTATTGACCTGTCTCTTTTTGCAGGAAGCACGGCCAAGTTCCGTTTCAGGTTTGCTTCCGATAATGGCGGTACCGTAAATGGCTGGTATGTGGATGATATCAATGTAAGAAGCGAATCGGGTGTTTACAATAAGGCCAGGTTGTACGATGGCTCTAACAACGCTTTATCCGTTTCTGATACAACGTCTATTATTGCCAATGTTGTACCCGTACAATGGGGTTCATTTACTGCAGAGAAACAAGGTACCGGTTCGTTACTTAAATGGACAACCATACAGGAACAGAACAGTTTGAAATTTATTGTTGAAAGAAGTATTGATGGCAATGTGTTTGCGGAGATTGGCTCCATCAATGCAGTTGGTAATAGCAATACCACAAAGGCTTATACATTAACAGATGCATTGCCGGTTGCAGGTATCAATTATTACAGGATCAAACAAGTTGATGTGGATGGAAGGGCTGTTTATACAGATATCAAAGCTGTTACCTTCAATCCGTTTAAAGGTAACATTACAGTAACACCTAACCCCGCAAAAGATAAGATTGCTATTACGGTTCCGGGTAATAGCAAGACCTTACAAATAACAATCGTAAATGCTGTTGGGCAAAGAGTTCAGATAACCAATATCAATGGGCAATACAATCAACTGCAATTGAACAACCTTGCACCAGGTTTATATTATATTAAGATAAGTGGTGAGGAAGGGGAGCAGACAAAGAAGCTGCTTATTCAATAGCCTTCTTATAAGCAAAAAATAAAAGTCACCTTTATAAGGTGACTTTTATTTTTTATACAACAGCAATATGATCTATATCAAGTAACCAAACATTTTATCATCATTGTTGATCTCTGAATAATCGATCTGGTAATCTTTCATACGCTGCATCAAATTGTCATAATCATGTTTTGATGCAAGTTCTATACCTACCAATGCAGGGCCACTTTCCTTATTGGTTTTTTGCATGTATTCAAACCGGGTAATATCATCTGTAGGGCCAAGTACATGGTTCAAAAATTCCCTTAGTGCGCCGGGGCGTTGTGCAAAACGTACCAGGAAATAATGCTTCAATCCTTCGTATTGCAGGGAGCGTTCCTTTATCTCTGGCATGCGGTCAATATCGTTATTGCTGCCACTAACTATGCAAACAATGGTCTTTCCTTTAATGGCATCCGCATAAGCATCCAATGCCGCAATACTCAATGCCCCTGCGGGTTCCACCACAATGGCATCTTCGTTATATAATTTTAAAATGGTGGAGCATACTTTGCCTTCCGCTACCAAATGCATATCATCCAACACATCTTTGCAAATGGAAAAAGTAATGTTACCGATGCGTTTTACGGCAGCACCATCTACAAAACGGTCAATGCTTTCAAGCGTAACGGGTTCACCTGCTTTCAGTGCTGCAAACATGCTTGGGGCACCTTCTGGTTCAAGGCCAATTATTTTTGTGGATGGTGAAAATGTTTTGAAATAACTGCCAACGCCTGCACTTAAGCCACCACCACCAACGGGTACAAAAACATAATCAATGTTGCTAAGTTCTTCCAATATTTCCATGCCAACAGTTGCCTGCCCTTCAATAATTTTATAATCATCAAAAGGCGGAATGAAAACCATGTTATGTTCCTGTGTAAACTGTTTGGCAGCAATGGCACAATCGTCAAACGTATCGCCCACCAGTTTTACTTCAATGAAATCTTCGCCAAACATTTTTGTCTGGTTTACCTTTTGTTTGGGTGTTATAATGGGCATGAACACCACACCTTTGGCACCCAGTTTTTTGCAACTGTATGCAAAGCCCTGTGCATGGTTGCCGGCACTTGCACAAACCACACCAAGTTGCAATTGGTCTTGCGGCAGGCTGCCCATCATATTATAGGCACCACGCAATTTATAGGATCGCACCACTTGCAGGTCTTCGCGTTTTAGATACACATTGCATTGGTATTTTTTGGAGAGATGCAAGTTCAACTGCAAAGGTGTTCTGGTAGCAATGCCTGTAAGCCTTGCTGCTGCTGCTTTGTAGTTGAGTTGATAAGTGGATGTAGTGCTGCTCATAATCTATATGGTGAGAAAAGATGCTTGCTGTTCTGTCGTTGATGGGTGCGACGCCCATGCAGTTGCCATGAAAACATGCTGCCGGTAAACAAAGAATAATCAATAAGTGATGGAGGCTTTGTTGAACTTTCATCACTTATATATCTTATGCTACGGTATGGATGGTTTTCATCTCTGTCATGGCCGCCCTCAACACTTCGCCCACCTGCTCTACGCCGTGGGAACGTATGGCTTTGTTTACTGCAATGAGTTCCTTGTTGTCTACACCCGCATCTTTGCCTGCGTTGAAGTTGGTGCCAATTACATCTTTGTCGATCTTCTTCATGAACTCCGTCAATAAAGGCTTTGCTGCATGGTCAAACAAATAGCAGCCATACTCTGCAGTGTCGGATATCACACGGTTCATTTCAAACAGTTTCTTGCGTGCAATGGTGTTTGCGATCAATGGTGTTTCGTGCAGGCTTTCGTAGTAGGCACTCTCTGCTTTAATGCCCGACTGTACCATTGTTTCAAAAGCAAGCTCTACGCCGGCCCTTACAAAAGCAACGAGCAAGAGGCCATTGTCGAAGTATTCCTGTTCAGAAATTTTTTCAGTAGTTGGTGCAGTTTTTTCAAAAGCGGTTTCACCAGTTGCTGCCCTCCAGGTCAATAAGTTTTTATCATCGTTTGCCCAGTCTTCCATCATGGTCTTGGAGAACTCGCCACTCATGATATCGTCCTGGTGCTTTTGGAACAACGGACGCCAGATGTTTTTCAGTTCTTCACTCAGTTCAAATGCTTTCAATTTGGCAGGGTTAGAAAGCCTGTCCATCATAGCTGTGATGCCACCTTGTTTCAACGCTTCGGTAACCACTTCCCAGCCATACTGTATCAGCTTTGCAGCATAAGCAGGGTCAACACCTTTCTCTACCATTTTATCGAACGATAAAATGGAGCCTGTTTGCAACACACCACATAAAATGGTTTGCTCACCCATCAGGTCGCTTTTTACTTCGGCCACAAAAGACGATTTCAACACACCAGCCTTATGCCCGCCAGTGCCCGCTGCATACGCTTTTGCCTGTGCAAGGCCCTTGCCTTCTGGATCGTTTTCTGGATGCACGGCAATCAATGTAGGCACACCAAAGCCTCGTACATATTCGGCACGTACTTCACTGCCCGGACATTTTGGTGCAACCATGATCACCGTTAAATCTTTGCGTATCTGTGTGCCTTCTTCCACAATATTGAAACCGTGTGAATAGGAGAGGGTGGCACCTTGTTTCATCAATGGCATGATGGCCTTGATAACAGCCGTATGTTGTTTATCGGGTGTAAGGTTCAGTACCAGGTCGGCCGTTGGTATCAATTCTTCATAAGTGCCAACGGTGAAGCCGTTTTCGGTTGCGTTCTTCCATGATGCACGTTTGGCTTCGATGGCTTCTTTGCGTAAGGTGTAGGATACATCCAGCCCAGAGTCACGCAGGTTCAGCCCCTGGTTCAGTCCCTGTGCACCGCAACCTACGATTACAATTTTTTTACCTTTCAATGCATTTACACCATCTGAAAAATTACTGCCATCCAGAAATTCACATACACCCAGTTGGTTGAGCTTTTCCCTTAGTGATAGTGTGTTAAAATAGTTTGCCATTGTAAGTTGTTTAAATTTTAAATGTTTAAAGTTGTATTGAATGTTTGTTTTTATGTATCGGGCTGTTGAATAGGTATGTAGCAGTGGTGGCGTCGCACCCATCGGCTATGGAACTTTGTTCAGCAGCGTATTATGTGTGTTTGCGTTTGCCCCTCCAAGGAAGGGATGTGCTCGTACTTGCCTATACATCACATAGAGAACACTGCTTCGCCTTCATTGAGGTATTCGTTTTCTATGGCTTCTTCACCCGGTGTAAAGGCTTCAAACTCTTTCAGCTTTTCGTGGAAGCCATTGCTGTTCTTGATAATGGCCACCCTTGCACTACGTACAAATTCTATGAGGCCATAAGGTTCCAAAACCTTTATCAGGTTTTCCGTTTCTTCCCTATGGCCGGATACCTGGAACACGGTATAGTCTTTTCGTATAACTACTGTGTTGGCTCCATGTTCACGCAACAGCCTTTCCACTTTTACTTCTGCAGCAATGATGTCTGTGGGTACTTTGTACAAAGCCATTTCCTGCCAAATGATCTCTTCATTGGTATTGTAATAAGCTTTCAATACTTCTACCTGTTTTTCAATTTGGCGGCAGAGCTTCCTTACCACATCTTCTGTTTCGGTGATGACGATGGTAAAGCGGTGCACACTTTCCACTTCAGTTGGGGAAGTATTTAAACTCTCGATATTGATTTTCCTTCTTGAAAAAATAATAGCGATGCGGTTGAGTAGGCCAACCTGGTTTTCTGTGTAAACCGTTACTGTAAATTCTTGCTTGCTCATAACCTTTTATTTTTCTTACCACAAAGGCACGAAGGCACAAAGTGTTTTTTGTTGATGCGAAAGCGGATGCTTTCTTGTTCTGCCACGAACTGCACGAATAGGCACGAATGTTTTTTATGTTTTATTCGCGTTCATAGGTGTTATTCGTGGCTTATATATTCGCTTTAATAAAGTTCATCATCATTTCCCCCTTTAGGGGATAGGGGCTTCTATACCTGTTCCTTGCTCAATACGATTTCTGCAACGCCCCTGCCTTGCGGCACCATCGGGAACACATTGTCTTCTTTGCCTACCATCACTTCCAGTAAATAGGAACCATTGTGGTTGAGCATGGTGGTCAATGCCTGCCTAATGTCTTCACGCTTTGAAATGCTTTGCCCTTCTATATTGTAGGCTTTTGCTACCATTACAAAATCGGGACTAGCAATATCGACAAATGAATATCTTTTATCATGGAACAATTGCTGCCATTGGCGTACCATACCTAGGAACTGGTTGTTGAGTATGAGGATCTTTACATCCACTTCCGTTTGCATAATAGTGCCCAGTTCCTGTATGGTCATCTGTACACCGCCATCGCCAATTACGGCAACAACGGTCCGTTCTTTGGCACCGAATTTTGCACCGATAGCAGCGGGCAATGCAAAGCCCATGGTGCCTGCACCGCCACTGGTGATATTGCTTTTGGATTGATTGAATTTTGCATAACGGCATGCTACCATTTGGTGCTGGCCCACATCGGTTACAATGATGGCATCGCCATTGGTGAGTTCATTCAACACGTTGATCACTTCACCCATGGTCAGTTCATCAGTTGTAGGGTTCAGTTCTTTGTTGATGCAGACTTTTTCTTCTTCCTTTCTGTATTCGTTAAAACGTTCCAGCCATTGCGGGTACACTTTTGCTTCGATGAGTTCTGTCAATAAAGGCAGTGTTTCTTTACAGTCGCCCCAAACAGGAACAGTTGTTTTTACGTTCTTGTCAATCTCTGCCGGGTCAATATCCAAGTGGATGATCTTTGCTTGTTTGGCATATTTATCTAAACGGCCCGTAACACGGTCATCGAAACGCATACCTACTGCAATCAATACATCGCATTCGTTGGTCAATACATTGGGTCCATAGTTGCCGTGCATACCCAACATACCAACGTTTAACGGATGTTCGGTTGGCAAGGCACTTAAACCGAGTATGGTCCATGCAGATGGCAGGCCAGCTTTTTCAATAAATCTTTTGAATTCTTTTTCTGCTTTACCGAGTATAACACCTTGCCCAAAAATGACAAATGGTTGCTTGGCTTCGTTGATGAGCTTTGCGGCTTCTTCAATGTATTGCTTGCGTACAATGGGTTTGGGGCGGTAGCTCCTGATATGCTCGCATTTGGTATAGCCTTCGTAATCGAATTTCTGGAGCTGTGCATTTTTGGTAATGTCAATCAACACAGGCCCTGGCCTTCCTGTTCTTGCTATATAGAATGCTTTAGCCAGTACATGCGGTATCTCGTTGGCATCGGTAACCTGGTAGTTCCATTTGGTAACGGGTGTGGTAATGTTTACCACATCTACCTCCTGAAAAGCATCTGTACCCAACAGGTGTGCAAACACTTGCCCGGTAATGCATACAACAGGAGTGCTGTCTATCATGGCATCGGCCAAACCAGTAACAAGATTGGTTGCACCAGGACCACTGGTAGCAAACGTTACACCCACTTTGCCACTGCTGCGTGCAAAGCCCTGTGCAGCGTGTATGCCGCCCTGCTCGTGACGTACAAGTATATGTTTCAGTTTATCATGGTAATCGTACAACGCATCGTAGATGGGCATGATGGCACCACCGGGGTAACCGAACACGGTTTGCACACCTTCGGCAACCAATGCTTCCAGCACAGCCTGTGAGCCACTGATCTCGGTAGTTGGTTTGGTGATGGGTTGTGCTGCTGTTATTTCTAAGGTTTCCATGATGGAATAGTTTTAATGATTTATTTAACTTCAAAGACTATCGATTGACGAAGGTGAAAAGGGACATTCTTTCCATATAAAATTGCTGGTTCCCATTTTGGACTTTTTTTCAAGACTCGGATAGCTTCTTCTTTGGTGCCATAACCCGGATCGTTTTCAGCGGACACATTAACGATGTTTCCAGACGGACTTACCTCGAAATTTAATATAACTGTATATTCCCCTGTGGGTGCTTTTTTCTTTATAGGGATATTGGTTTGTAAGTTTTTTTGTAAATATTCTGTCCAGCCTTGTTCACCATCTTTAAATGATGCTAATTTTTGAAATATGAAATTTGGAATGATATTACCCAAACTATCGTACGCAACAGTGCACCTAAAAAGCTGTTGGTCTCTGTCAAAGAATGCATGGGCACAAAGGTTTCCATTTTCATAAAAGTGGGAAGATGTAATCGTTTCTTCGTTTTTGCCGAAAACTGAATCTTCTAAATTTCCACTTTTATAATAGGTGTATTTAAAAGCGTAGTTCTTAGTAGCATCATCAAAGAAGAAAGTAGAGTCTTTCTTTCTTCCATTCTCATAATAGCGAACCATCAGTCCAACTCCTTTTTTAAAAAGGGTATCAGCAAAAGTTGACCTGCCATAGAGTTTGTTGGAAGGCAAATAATATGAAGTGCATTTATACACCGTATCCTGCTTTTCAAACTGCGTATAGAAGGATGCTTTTTCTTTTGCACAAGGCTTCCAGGTGGAATCAAAATATTTCACGAATGAATTATCCTGTGCAGTAGCAGTTACTGCAGCAACAAAAAATAATATCGTTAAAAAATACTTCATACAATTTTCACTTCAATCATTATCCAATCAGCACATTAGCACATCAGCTTATTAGCATATTATCAATCCTCATCCGTTACGCAACCTTCTGCTGCGGTCTTTACCAGTTTGGCATATTTGTACAGTACACCACTGGTGGCTTTTAATGCAGGTTGTTTCCAGTTGGCTTTGCGTTGAGCAATTGTTTCTTCACTCACTTTTAAATTGAGTGTGTTGTTCACTGCATCAATTTCAATGATATCGTCGTCTTCAACTAGACCAATCAAACCGCCATCAAATGCTTCTGGTGTAATGTGTCCCACCACAAAACCATGTGTGCCGCCACTGAACCTGCCATCGGTGATCAATGCAACTGATTTGCCCAAACCCGCACCAATAATGGCTCCTGTGGGTTTCAGCATTTCGGGCATACCGGGTGCACCACGTGGACCGATATAACGTATCACTACTACATCACCTGCATGTACCTTGCCTGATTGTATGCCTGCTATCAAATCTTTTTCGCCATCAAACACCCTTGCTGTTCCTTCAAAACGTTCGCCTTCCTTGCCGGAAATTTTTGCAACGCTTCCGCCAGTAGCAAGGTTGCCGTAGAGTATCTGTAAGTGACCGGTAGCTTTTAATGGTTGCTCCAACGGCATTACAATATGCTGTTGTTCAAAGTCAAGGTTGGCAATGCTTTCAAGGTTTTCTGCAACTGTTTTTCCGGTAGCGGTCAGACAGTCACCATGCAACAAACCCTTGCTGTACAAGTATTTCATTACGCTAGGTACACCACCTACTTTGTGCAGGTCTTCCATCAGGTATTTGCCGCTTGGTTTAAAGTCGGCCAATACTGGTGTCTTGTCGCTGATTGCCTGGAAGTCATCCTGCGTCAAATCAACACCCACACTTTTTGCAATGGCTATCAAATGTAGTACAGCATTGGTGCTGCCACCGAGTACCATGATAACCGTAATGGCATTTTCAAATGCCTTGCGTGTCATGATGTCTTTTGGCTTGATATCTTTTTCCAACAATATTTTAATTGCTTCGCCAACCGCTGCACATTCTTTTTGTTTCTCTTCGCTCAATGCTGGATTAGATGAGGAATAAGGCAAACTCATACCCAACGCTTCTATTGCAGCAGCCATGGTATTGGCCGTGTACATGCCACCGCATGCACCAGCACCGGGACAGCTATGCTGCACCACGCCTTTAAAATCGGCCTCACTTAAATTGCCTGCAATCTTTTGCCCCAATGCTTCAAAGGCCGAAACAATATTGAGGTCTTCACCTTTGTAATGGCCAGGTGCAATGGTGCCTCCGTACAACATAATGGAAGGACGGTTCAACCTGCCCATGGCCATTACGGAACCGGGCATGTTCTTATCGCAGCCGGGTACGGTAATCAATGCATCATAGTATTGTGCACCTGCATTGGTTTCGATACTGTCGGCAATAACATCGCGGCTTACCAAACTGTACCGCATACCATCTGTGCCCATGCTGATGCCATCGCTTACGCCAATGGTGTAGAAACGAAGGCCCAGCAAGCCTTCTACGGCATCCACACTTTTCTTTGCCTCAGTTGCCAGATCGTTTAAATGCATATTGCAAGGGTTGCCGTCCCAGCCCATACTGGCAATGCCTACCTGTGCCTTGGCAAAGTCTTCTTCTTTAAAACCAATGGCATAGTACATGGCCTGTGCACCGGGCTGCGTTACATCCTGCGTTAATGTTTTGGAGTATTTATTTAATTCGCTCATAATTATTTTGTTCATTGGTTATGGGTGATAGGTTATAATGAGCTTCTACACTATAACCTATGATCTATGGGCTATCAACTATTTTTTATGCTTCTTCCAACACAAATGTTTCTTCCATCACTCTTGCCTTGTATGCTTTTTGAATGATGGCACTCAGACTGTTATCCCAGTTCTTTTTAAAAGGCACATCATCCAATGAATCCAGTGCCACTACTTCTGCTGCTGTTCCGCAGAAGAAGCCTGCATCCGTGCCACGCATTTCTTCGGGCGTGAACAGTTTCTCTTCAACAGGTATGTTGAGTTCGTTACATAGTTCCAACACGGTTGCCCTTGTTATACCGGGAAGGATATTGCCTTTGGGTGCAGTGTACAACACACCATCATTCTCATAAAAAATATTGGCACCGGAACTTTCTGCCACATAGCCTTCACTATCCAGCACCAATGCTTCATCATAGCCTTTGTCTTTGGCTTCTTGGCAGGCGAGGATGGAGTTTACATAATGCCCGCTTACTTTGGCATCTACATGAAAGGCATTTGAATTGGGGCGGCGGTAAGATGATGTTGCAATACGCATTTTGTTGCTCATGTAACCGTTTGTCCATTCCCATGCTTCAATGGCCAGGTAGCTTTCTTTGCCTTTTGATAAAGACATATTGGGCGAGCACAATACAATGGGCCTTACATATGCATCGGTAAAGTTGTTGCGTTGCAATACTTCATAGGTCAATGCAGTCAGTTCTTCTGTGGTATAGTTGAAAGGAATCCGCATTACATCGGCAGAATGTTTGAGCCTGTCGTAATGCTCTTTTGCTTTAAAGATTTTTGTACCGCCATTAACGGGGTAGGAGCGTATGCCTTCGAATACGGCGTAGCCATAGTGCAGGCTTTGGCTGTACAGATCGGTCTTGGCTTCCGTTGCTTTGATGAACTGACCGTTGAAGTAAATGATCGTGTTGCTGCTGTAATACATGTTGTTTTTATTTTGTTGAGGCATTAAAAAACCCGCCTCGATGGAGGCGGGTTGTATGTTTGATTCGTTTATGTCAACATCAACTTGCACCTCCATGCATAGCAGGAATAATAATGACAACCACCACAATAATTATTGCAGTAATAACCCTGATTGCATTATGTAATTTGCTTTGTTGCATGTAGATGTTTGTGGAACGAATATAACGCCGCCTCTTGAAATAACAAAGAACTTTCTTTAAGCCATAAGCTAACAGCTATTAGCTTATAGCTTAGTATTATGGTGAAGGTTTGATGTTTAAAGTTTAAGATTGATCAATTATATAGTCCAACTTTTAAACACTTCAACCTTTCAACTTTAAACCTCTATATAATGGTTGACTTCCTCAACTCTATATTCTGTGCATGCACCACACCGGGTATATTGTTGCTTACAAAATCAGCAATCAGATCGCCTAGTGTTGATGTGAAATAAAAGTTGATGGGGTCAATATCTTTAGAAACAAATTTGTGCTCCAATGTCCATTCAACAGCTTCACGTACCAACTGTGCTTCTTCGTTCATACCTAAGTATTCCAGCATCATAGCCGTTGATAAGATAGAGCCTGTTGGGTTTGCAATATCCTTGCCCGCAGCTTGTGGGTAGGAACCATGAATAGGTTCAAACAACACAGAGCCTTTGCCAACAGAAGCTGATGGTAACAAGCCTAAAGAGCCTGCCAACACACTTGCTTCATCGCTGATGATATCGCCAAACATATTTTCTGTAAGGATCACATCAAACTGTTTCGGGTTCAGTATGATCTGCATGGCTGCATTGTCAACAAACATATAGTCTACCGCAACATCAGGGTATTGCTTGGCTACATCCTGTACCACTTTACGCCAGAGCCTAGATGTTTCGAGTACGTTTGCTTTATCAACCAGCGTTAGTTTTTTTCTTCTCTCGGGTTTCTGTGCAAAGTGGAATGCAAGGTGTGCCACACGTTCTATCTCTTCCACACTGTACACGCATTCATCAATGGCAACGGTACGTTCTTCGTTCAGTTCCTTTTTACCAAAGTAGATGCCGCCTGTGAGCTCACGGAAGATGATGAAGTCAATATCTTCCAGCAACTTTGATTTCAATGGCGATAAATGATGCAAGGAAGCATACGTTGTAACAGGGCGTATGTTGGCATACAACTGTAACGATTTACGCAGCTTCAACAAACCTTGTTCGGGACGAACTTTTGCAGTTGGGTCGTTATCGTATTTAGGGTGACCGATTGCACCAAACAGCACCGCATCGCTGTTTAAGCAGGATTCAATTGTTTCGTCTGGTAATGGGTTGCCTGTTTTATCTATAGCAATGGCTCCCATCAACTGGTAGTCGTAGCTAAATTCGTGATCGTATTTCTTTGCAACGGCTTCCAGTACCTTAATGGACTGTGCGGTTACTTCTGGCCCAATGCCATCACCTTCAATTACGGTTATCTTCTTTTTCATAAGCCCCTATCCCCTAAAGGGGGATGATTATGTTGTGTTATTAAATTCTTTCTATTTCGAATGCTTCTATTGCTGGTTTGATGTTTAGTAAGTAATCGATATCATCAAAGCCATTGAGTAGGCAGGTTTTTTTGTAATTGTTTATGTCGAATTGTTCTGAAGCACCAGTGCTATTAATGGTGATGGACTGTTGCTCCAGGTTCACCGTTAATGTAGTGGCTGGATCTTTTTCAACTGCTTCAAAAATTTTGTTCAAAAATTCATCGCTTACCACAACCGGCAGCAGGAAGTTGTTGAGTGCATTGTTTTTAAAGATGTCTGCAAAGAAGCTGCTTACCACTACATCAAAATCTGCATCTTTAATGGCCCATGCTGCGTGCTCACGGGAAGAGCCACAACCAAAATTTTTACCTGCAACCAGTATGCTACCTGAATAGATAGGATTGTTGAGCACGAAATCTTTTTTGGGTGTTGCTTCGTTGTCGTTCTCGTAACGCCAGTCGCGGAACAGGTTCTTGCCAAAGCCGTCCCTGCTGGTTGCTTTTAAAAAACGTGCAGGAATGATCTGGTCGGTATCCACATTTTCGTTGTGCAAGGGAACGACTGATGATGTAATGGTATGGATTGCTTTGCTCACTTTGTTTTTGTTTATTGAACCACTAATTTTTTTATTGCCATTGCATAGCCTGTATGTATACCATGATGGAACAAGGCATAGTTGATGGCGTAGTCTATGCTGCCCACTTCAAAACCAGTACTTGTTGTAAAAGGTTTGAAATCTTTGAAATGATTGTTTGCATAATCTGCTTTCAATTGTTCAATACCTGTTGTAGCGTACTGTTTATAGGTACTGTATTCATCCGCTGTAACAAAGGCTTCTGGTTTGGTGCCCAATTTGTACCGCTGTACAAATGTTTCGTCAAGCCTTGTTGCCAAACCGATCCTTGTATAGCAAAGCATTTGAATGGCAGAAACAATATGTGCAAAATTCCAGATCAGGTTGTTGTTGAAACCTGTTGGTATTTGGTTGATCTGCTCAATGGTCAATGCATCCAATTGCTTGGCCAGGTTCTGTTGTGCCAGTTCCAGTAACTTAAACTGTGCTTCCATGTTCTTTAGTTGGTGGTTCATGGCTGTTAAATAAATTCCCTTACATCACCAACTTCTCCTGTAATGGCTGCTACTGCTGCTGTTAAAGGGCTTGCCAGCAATGTTCTTGCATTGGGGCCTTGCCTACCTTCAAAGTTCCTGTTGCTGGTGCTGATGCAGTATTTACCCGCAGGTATCTTGTCTTCGTTCATACCCAAGCATGCACTGCATCCGGGTTGGCGTAGCTGAAAGCCTGCTGTTTCAAACACTTTGTCCAAACCTTCGGCTATGGCCTGTGCTTCTACCTGTTTGCTGCCCGGCACTACCCATACTTCCACATCGCTTGCTTTTTGTTTGCCTTGCACAAAAGAAGCTACCATCCGCAAGTCTTCGATGCGGCTGTTGGTGCAACTTCCTATAAAAACATAATCTACTTTTTGACCTTTAATATTGGCACCTGCTTGCAGACCCATGTATTGTAAAGCTTTTTCGTACGATGCTTTTTCTTTGGTGTCCACTTCGTTGATGGCAGGTATATGCTGGCTTACACCAATACCCATACCGGGGTTGGTGCCATAAGTGATCATGGGTTGAATGTCTTTTGCATCGATGTTTATCTCGGTATCGAATACTGCATCAGCATCACTGAACAATGTTTTCCAGTAAGCCAGTTTGTTTTCCCATGCTTCGCCTTTGGGTGCGAATTCACGGCCGTTGATATAACTGAAAGTTGTTTCATCCGGTGCAATCAAACCGCAACGGGCACCCATTTCAATGCTCATGTTGCAGATGGTCATTCTGGCTTCCATACTTAAGCTGCGAATGGCAGAGCCTGCAAATTCAACAGCATAGCCAGTGGCACCGCTTGCAGAGATCAATGAGATGATGTATAGTACGATATCTTTTGAAACAACACCTTTGTTCAGTTCGCCTTCTACATTGATACGCATGAGCTTTGGTTTGCTTTGCAACAGGCATTGCGTGGCCATTACCATTTCTACTTCACTGGTGCCAATGCCAAATGCAATGGAGCCGAATGCACCATGTGTGCTGGTATGGCTATCGCCGCAAACAATGGTCATGCCCGGCTGTGTAATGCCTAGCTCGGGACCAATTACGTGCACGATGCCTTGATAGGGATGGCCCAAACCATATAGCTCAATGCCGTGATTGGCACAGTTCTTTGTCAATGCATCTACCTGTAAACGCGAAAGCTCTTCCTTGATGGGAAGGTGCTGGTTGAGTGTGGGTACATTATGGTCGGCCGTTGCCACGATTTGTTTTGGACGGAAAACCTTGATGCCCCTTTTGTCCAGTCCCGCAAAGGCTTGCGGAGATGTTACTTCGTGGATGAGATGTTTGTCGATATATAAAACAGATGGGCCACCGTCAATCTCTTGAACGATGTGCTTTTCCCAGATCTTATCGAATAATGTTTTTGACATGTTTTTTGGTTTTTGCAACGGTTGCACACGAATAAAATTACGCTTTAAAAAGGCCCAATTATATTCCACTGTTGTTGTCCCGATTGCTATCGGGAGCGACGCCACTGAAGCTTAATAGTAGTGCTTCAGCTAAGTACATAATAATTACGCAACAGCACTTGTTTGATGGATGCTTGCCATTGCATGCAGGTCATCATCGTTCACTTCTTTCTTGCTATCTGCCACACGTAAAAATTCTTCGTATAAAGCATCCACATCGTCCCGTTTAAAGGTATAACCCAGTTTCTGGAAACGGAATGCCAATGCACTTCTACCGCTTCTTGCAGTGAGTACAATTTTACTGGTATCGGCACCTACATCAACCGGATTGATGCTTTCGTAGGTAATGGCACTTTTCAGGAAACCATCCTGGTGTATACCCGATGAATGTGCAAATGCATTGCTGCCTACAATGGCCTTGTTGGGTTGCACGGGCATACGCATGGTATCGCTTACCAGTCTGCTCAAAGGGTTCAACTGTTTGCCGTTTACGTTGGTGTGTAAACCAAGTGATTGGTGCTGCTTAATAATCATCACCACTTCTTCCAGCGAGGTGTTGCCTGCACGTTCGCCCAAACCATTGATGGTGCATTCTATTTGCCTTGCACCTGCAATAACGCCTGCAATGGAGTTAGCAGTAGCAAGCCCCAGATCGTTGTGGCAGTGGCAACTGATGATGGCCTTGTCTATATTGGGTACGTTGTTTACCAGGTAGGCAATCTTTTCGCCATATTGGTGCGGCAAGCAGTAACCTGTTGTATCGGGAATATTGACAACGGTGGCACCTGCTTTAATAACGGCTTCTATTACACGGGCCAGGTATTCGTTGTCTGTACGGCCTGCATCTTCTGCATAAAATTCCACATCGTCCACAAAGTTCTTGGCCCATGTTACGCATTGTATGGCACGTTGCAGAATGTCTTGCTGTGTGCTGTTAAACTTGCCTTGTATATGGTAATCGCTGGTGCCAATGCCTGTATGTATACGTGGGCGTTTGGCATGCTTCAAAGCCTCGGCGGCCACTTCAATATCTTTTTGCACGGCACGTGTAAGCCCACATACTGAAACGTTTTTAATGATCTTAGAGATCTCGTTCACGCTTTCAAAATCGCCGGGGGAAGAGATGGGGAAGCCTGCTTCAATAATATCAACGCCGAGGTCTTCTAAAGACAAAGCGAGTTCTATTTTTTCTTTGGTGTTGAGTTTGCAGCCTGGAACCTGTTCGCCGTCCCTGAGTGTAGTATCAAAAATATGTACCTTATTAGAATCGGACATAGCAAAATAAATGAAGGATAAAAATTGCAGGTTGATTAATTTTGTTGGATTGCCTGCCGATTACTCATTAAACAACCTGCGAATACGAACTTAGATTTGTTTTTGGTATAAAATAGATCAAAATTGATGTTGTTTTACGCTAAGTAAATGGTTGCTGGTTAGTGGAAACCCTTTACTGTAAAGGGTTTTATATAAAATAGATTACGATGCCTAATAGGAATACAGATACATTGTTTCAGTTGGTTAAATCGCTTGAAAAAGGGGAGAAGCGGAATTTTAAACTATATGTACAGCGAAATTCGGGCAACGAAGATTTGAAAGTAGTGCAGTTGTTTGATGCGTTGGACAAGATGGACGAGTATAACGAAGAGCAGTTGCTGAAAAAAAACAAAGAGATCAAAAAGCAGCAGCTATCCAACATCAAGGCTCATTTGTACAAATTGATATTGGCCAGCCTGCGTTTGATTGAAGATAAAAACAATATCGATATACTGTTGCATGAGCAGCTTGACTTTGCCCGCATATTGTACAACAAAGGGCTGTACCATCAAAGCCTTAAAGTGCTGGATAAGTTGAAAGAAACCGCAAGGCAGCACAAACAGGTCACCTTTCAGTTGCAAGCTGTTTTCTTTGAAAAAAAAATAGAGGCCCTGCACATAACCCGCAGCATGGAAAACAGGGCAGAGCAATTGTCTAAAGAATCCGATGGCATCAATAGCCATTTAACTATCATCAACAAACTCTCAAGCCTTGCATTGGAACTGTATAGCTGGTACATTAAACATGGCCATGCCCGCGATGATAAGGATGTACATGCAGTCAAATCTTTTTTTGAAAGCAACCTGCCTGTTGTCAATAAAAACGATTTGGGTTTTTATGAAAGGCTTTATCTATATCAATCCTATTGCTGGTATGGTTTCATACTTCAAGACTTGTTGGCCTATTACCGTAACACACAAAAATGGGTTGACCTATTTGATGAACTGCCTGCTATGAAAACCATAGAAGCAGGGCAATACATTCGTGGGTTGCATAATTTAATTAGTGCACATTTCAATTTAAACAATTACGAAAAGTTTGATGAAACCGTGAAACGGTTTGAAAACTTTGCAAGCTCCGAAGCTGGTACCATCAACATCAATGTGAAAATTCAAGTGTTTGTGTACCTGCATATTGCTAAAATAAATAAGCATTTTTTGGAAGGTACTTTTACCGAAGGTTTGCAGCTTGTGCCTTATATAGAAGTGAAGCTGGATGAATATTACCTGCACTTGGATAGGCACCGTGTGCTGGTATTCTATTATAAAATTGCATGCCTGTATTTTGGTAGTGGCAATAATGAAAAAGCGATTGATTACCTCAACAAGATCATTAACTGGAAAGTGGACCTGCGTACCGACCTGCAATGCTATGCACGGCTGCTGCACCTGATTGCCCATTTTGAACTGGGCAATTACAACCTGTTGGAATACCTGATAAAATCGGTGTACCGCTTTATGGCAAAAATGAATAACTTAAGTACAGCCGAAGAAGAAGTGTTCAAGTTCATCCGTAAATCGTTTTCACTGTCGCCGCAAAAACTTACACCAGCTTTTAAATCACTCAAAGAAAAGCTGGAGAAGCTACAAGGCAACCCATTGGAAAGCCGCTCCTTTATGTACCTCGATATTATTGCCTGGCTGGAAAGCAAGATACGCAAAGTGCCTGTGCAGGATGTTCGTAAAGAGATCTTCATGCAAAGCAGGCGTAGGAAGAAAGACTAATGTCTTTTCAGATTATTTCCTTGTGTTTACAACAATGGCATTTTCCTTTTCGGTCTTTGCCTGTACAGGTAGGTTAATGGCTTCCGCAACTGTATGGTCCGTTGCAAATGTTTGCCCCAACAGCATGGCTACGGTTGCAGCTATCTGTTTCTGGAAATTCTTCTGTTGCTGCTTCATTTCGCCAATGGGCACAATGCCAGGCCCCAGCAAAGCCATCCATATTTCGCCACTGCCTTTTACAAAAGTATTGTGCTGGTTCCAGGTGTTTGCCTTGCTGCCACGGCCATGGTCTGTGGTAATAATAAAAGTGGTATTGTCTTTATAAAAAGGATCGCTCTGCACCATGTACCACAATTCAGCAATCATCTTGTCTACCTTGTTGGCTGCATAGAGGTACTGGTCGTACCTGTTGCTATGGGCAAACTCATCTGTTTCGCCTAAACCGATGAATGCCACTTTGGGATGTTTCTGTTTAATGTATTCACGGGCAGATAGGTAGGTAAGTTCATCGTAACGGGTGGCCGCTTTTTCTGCTACCCCTTCTTCTATCTGGTTAATCAAACGGAAAACGGCATTGCTGTCGGCATCCTTTATGGCTTCGTAGCCACCGTTTACTTCAAACTTGCTCCTGTCTTCGTTTAATATAAAAGGCAATATGTTCCAAGATGCAAAGGCCACTACCTTTCCTTTATATGCATCCTGAGCGTTCAGGTATTCCAATATATTGGTGTTCCTGTTGGGTACGGGTTTGTTGGGCACGAATTTCAGATCGGCATAGCCTGTAAAAATCTCGTTGTAGCCGGGGTAGGAGAATTTGTAGATATTGCTTACGTTCATTTTATTGCCATAGTTCCTGTTGCCGTACAACTGCCCCTTTTTGGCAATCACGTTCCAGAAAAAAGGCATCAGTTTGTTCCTTCTCATAGCGGTGTCATCATCCCAGTAAATAGCTTTCAGCAATGCGGTGTCAGCTACATACTTTGGGTTGCCAACAATATTGCCGTCTGCCCCGTTAAACACTTCCTGCCAGCGAAAGCCATCCGTAGTAATGATAAAGATATTCTGTGGCTGTTGGGGTAACTGTGCCTTTATGAAAAGGCTTGCAAAACAGCAAAAAACAACTAGTGTGGTTTTCATTGTAATGGGTTTTGCAAAGCAACCATCATAATATAACCCCAATGCAAAGCATGCGTTAAATAACTGTTATGGGCATTGGTGTAGAAACTCATTTTGAATGATTGTAGTTGAGCCTATAAAACAGATAGGGCACAATAGAAAATCAGTTTCAATAATAATACGATAGACTCACAGGAACACTGCTTAATCTTACAGCGTATTTTGCAAACAATGTACCTTCCGGGCATTTGTACATGCTTGCTTAGTATATTTATATATGTTCAATTCAAAACCACATTCTTTCTATAAGGCAAACGCAATAGCATTTGCCATGCTATGGATGCTGTTATTGTTCATGGCTCCGTTGCAGGTAACTGCACAGGATATTACAGGGAAGTGGGTTTGTGTAGCGGCAACAGATTCAAGCAAACAACCAGGCCTTATTAGGGATTACATCATTGATATCAATAAAAAAATGAAGCTAAAAGGCGAAAGCAGTGCTCAGTACAGGAGCCATAATATACGCTCCGATGCAAGCCTTGTCGGGAAGGTTGATATGGATAAACACACCATGAATATTTCCATGACACGATCGGGCACCAAGTTGGAAGGAGGGGCCTACGTTTCCAGTAAAATTTTTGGCGAACAGACTTATGCAAAAGATACAGTGAATGGAAGGTGGTATGACATTGATTTGACCACCATGAACTACCGTTGGACCTATAATGTTGACAGTACCGGTGAGTACCTGCACCTGGTAGCCGATATAAAGCCCCCTCGGCATACAGTTGTGCCGGAGCATTTGCATACATTGGCAAAATTTATCACTTTTGCAAGGCCAATAGATATTGACAATAACGAAAAAGAAAAACCTTCAACTACTGCAAAACAACAATCAAACAAAGCCGATTCCAGTGTGCATCTCATAACCCAAAGAAGCAACAAACTGTTTAAAGAAATTATTGCAGATGCCGACTCGATACAGGTAGACCTGTATGATGTAGGCCAAATTGATGGCGACTCTGTTGCACTTTTTCTCAATGGTAAATTGATAGCAGGGCACGTGCTGCTACAATCAACTGCCACTACTTTTAAGCTGAAACTTGATAGAAGTATAACAGAAAACAGGCTGGTATTGTTTGCTGAAAATCTAGGAACTGTTCCACCCAATACCGCTTTTGTTGTAATTACCATAAACAACAAGGAATACAGGTTAAACATGCAGAGTGATGAAAACACCAATGGAGAAATTGTGTTCCGCTTTCCCAAGTAGTATCCTATAAGTGCTGTAATACAAAATATTTTCGTTCCCAATTCACATCAGCTCTGCTTCCTGTTGCAAGCCCTTGTCTGTCGGATCAGGTGTAAACATCATGTATGTAATACCCATCGGGTTTTGTTGGGATGCTGTTTGTGGATAGTGTATCAATTTGGATGATAGGTTGACTTGATGCATTAACTGCTTGTGCGAAAAATTCTGTGCTAGTTTTTTTTAACACAAAATTTTTCGCACAACTGCTTCTGGTAGTATCAATAAAAAAGTGGGCATATTAGTATGCCCACTTTTATCCGGTTATTTATGCCATTTTATTCGGGCTGTAACTGTGTACTAATGGCAATCCTGTTCCAGGCATTGATGGTTACCGCCATCATGATGATCTGTGCCACATACGTTTCATCAAACAATTGCAATGCCTGTTGATAGGTGCTTTCAGTAACACCGCCTTGCGAAATATGGGTAATTTCCTCAGTCAAAGCGAGAATGATTTTCTCTTCTTCTGAAAAAAGACCGGTTTCTTTCCACGCATTCAGCAAATAAATACGTTGCTCGGTTTCGCCATGCTGGCGTGCATCTTTGGTATGCATGTTTATGCAAAATGCACAACCGTTTATTTGCGAGGCCCTTATTTTGATCAGGTCTTTTTCGGTAATGCTCAGCTTGGATGTCTGCAGGTATTTTTCCAATCCATACATGGCTTTATACGCTTCTGGCTGCACGGTTGCAATGTTTAATCTTGTGTTCATGGTGTCTGTTTTTTATTGAGACACAAAACTATTTTGCCGCTTTTTGTTAAAACTTAAACCAGTTTAAGAAATGCACGAAAGTTATTTTTTCTTCCTGATCTCACTCAGGTATTCGGGTGTTAAACCCAAGTAAGACGCCAGCATATACTGCGGTACTCTTTGTACAAATTCGGGGAACGAACTGCTGAAATGGCGGTAGCTTTCTTCTTTCGAAAAATCGTGCAGGAACTTTGTCCGTATTTGCGAAGCAGCATAGGCTTTTTGTGCCATCATCCTGAAATAGCTCTCTATTTGGGGCAACTGTTTAAAAAGTGCGGATTGTGTTTTCAGTTCAATGCATAATATTTCCGATGTTTCAATGGCCTGTATATAAAAGGGCGTTTTCTTTTGGTTCAGCATACTAAAATAGTCTGCAATCCACCAATGCTCCAATGCAAACTGTGTTATCTGCTCAATGCCTTTATCGTTGATGAAAAACATACGCAGGCAACCCTGCTCCACAAAATAGTCGGCCTTGCAAATCTGGCCTTCTTTTAAGATAAATCCTTTCTTCTTTACTTGTAACGGTTTTATAAAATGAAAAAGCTGCATAGCTTCATCTTCGCTAAGTTCTACAAAACGGTTAATATGTGCTACTAGGTTTGGATACATGCGATGAACGTACAATAAAATATGTTTTAACAAATTTTGCAAGAAAAAAGATAATGAACCTACAAAAAATATAATTTTGGTGATGTGGCGTGATTGATGTGCCACTTGATATACCCTTAAGCTACCTACCATGAGAAAGAAACCATTGTTTACTTTGCTATTTCAGCAGGTCCTTTCCAAATGCACCTAATACAGTTGGCATTAGCAATGCCGGTGTAGCAATTACCATTGTTCGTTAGAACCATCATTATACAAAACAATTAACCAACATGAATTTCAAACAACTACTGCTTGCCATTTTGTTAATGTCTGCCATTCCAGCTTTTTCCCAAAACGTGGGCATTAATACAGATGGCTCAACACCAGACAATAGTGCCATGCTGGATGTGAAGCATACTTCAAAAGGTATATTGATACCAAGAATGACCGCTGCACAAAGGTTGGCTATTGCAAACCCAGCTACGGGTCTTTTAGTTTATCAAACAGATGGAACAGATGGTTTCTATTTCAATAAAGGCACACCCGCTGTGCCCAATTGGCAATTCATAACTGTAGGAGCTGTTGGTGCAACGGGTGCTACTGGAGCAACAGGTGCCAACGGTGCAACCGGAGCCACAGGTTCAACAGGAGCAAATGGTGTAACTGGAGCAACGGGAGCTAACGGCGTAACGGGGGCCACAGGTGCAAATGGCGTAACAGGTTCAACAGGTGCCAACGGTGCAACCGGAGCTAATGGTGTAACTGGAGCCACAGGAGCAAATGGTGTAACGGGAGCCACAGGTGCTAATGGTGTAACGGGAGCCACAGGTGCTAATGGTGTAACTGGAGCAACTGGAGCCAATGGCGTAACCGGAGCGACAGGTGCAAATGGTGTAACAGGTTCAACAGGAGCCAACGGTGCAACCGGAGCCACAGGTGCCAACGGTGCAACCGGAGCCAACGGTGTAACGGGAGCCACAGGTGCAAATGGTGTAACAGGTTCAACAGGTGCCAACGGTGCAACCGGAGCCACAGGAGCCAACGGCGTAACCGGAGCCACAGGAGCAAATGGTGTAACTGGAGCAACGGGAGCCAATGGCGTAACCGGAGCGACAGGTGCCAATGGTGTAACTGGAGCAACTGGAGCCAATGGCGTAACTGGAGCGACAGGTGCAAATGGTGTAACAGGTTCAACAGGAGCAAATGGTGCAACCGGAGCCACAGGAGCCAACGGTGTAACCGGAGCCACTGGTTCAACAGGTGCAGGTTTTGCAAATGGTTCTGCTGCTAACCAAATTTATATAACAGGCTCAACCCCATTTGCACCTACTACTCCAGTAACCACTGTTCCTAGTAGTGCAATGCCAGCATATACAGGCGGCGACATTACGTCATCCGCAGGTTCATTGGTATTGAGTATTGCCAATAATGCCACATCAGGTAACCATATAGCCGCAGCTTTGGGTTCGGCAAGCTCTGGTACCACAGGAGCTGGCAATGTTGTTTTGGCTAGTTCCCCAACATTGGTAACACCTGCTTTGGGGACACCAAGTGCATTGGTGGGCACAAATATTAGTGGTACAGCAGCAAGCTTAACCGCTGGTAAAGCAACAACACTGGCAACAGCACGTACCATTAACGGGGTTTCTTTTGATGGTAGTGCCAATATTACTATTCCTGGCAGCGCTAATTATTCAATGGGCACAAACCTTACAAATGGTAATACAATATCGGGAACGTCGGTAGTTTATACAATTACTAGTGGAGCATCAGTAACCTTGCCCCCTGCCTCAACAGTAGGTCAGCATCTTGTTATTATATGTACCAATGTAACATCTGGTAGTTTCACTATAAATAGGGCAGGCACTGATAAAATACAAGATGGGATTGCAGGAAATGCCAATTTAACCAGTTTATCCGTACTTTACATAGTAGACCTAATTTCTGATGGTGGCGGCAATTGGTATGTAGCCATAAAAACTTAATGTAAATGCTGCTTGGCGTTTAATATGATACCAAGTATGTGGACTTAGTTGGTTTTATCTCCAACAAAAGCATAAAAAAGCAGAGCATCCCAATGGATGCTCTGCTTTTTTATTAGTTAGCCATTTCTCTTATAAAATAAACTGTCCAATTAAACAAAACATGAATTTCAAAAAACTACTGCTTGCCATTTTATTAATGGCGTCTACTACAGCCTTCTCCCAAAATGTGGGCATTAACACAGATGGCTCTGCACCAGACAACAGTGCCTTGCTTGATGTAAAGGGGACCTCAAAAGGTCTCTTGGTTCCAAGAATGACTGCAGCCAAAGGCTAGCGATAAGCAACCCTGCAACAGGTTTGCTTGTTTACCAAACAGACGGAACAGATGGATTTTATTTTGACAAGGGTACACCTAGTTCTCCTAACTGGGTAATTATTCTTGTAGTAGGAGCAACTGGCTCAACGGGTTCAACTGGAGCAACTGGTGCTACTGTCCCTTTTTGCATTATGGTATTCAACAGCTATTTGCTTCTTCACAATTTTTCTTAACCGTTACCGGGAAATTTTATTGCAGCTTCACCACTACCAACGTGTCGCTAAATTTAGAAAGCTGTTTCATTTCATCATCAATGGAACTTGTCCAATCGTCAAGCGACTGTCTGGTAACTTTTACCTCGCTGTCGTACCGTTCCTGTTCTGTCCTGTATTCTTTATGAAAGGTTTTAAAAAGTTCAGGTATCTTTTGCCTATAAGTGGAATCCGTAAAAACAACAGTGCTTAAATATTTTCTTATTTTTCGTGCATACAGTTCGCACATATCAAAATGGTGCTGTTCGTGGTTAAGCGTTCTATCGCTTCCGTTACTTTTTAAAGTAGATTCTCTTACCCATGATCTTGCAGGATTAAACCATGCAGCTATAATAAAATGTATTTCGTTGTTGGCAGTTTTGTAATAACGTTGCTCCAGTCTGGAAGAGGTTACTGCCGCAGATTTTGCATGTGGACCTGTTGAGTCGGGCGTACCTTTAAAATCTCTCCATTTAAGGTGCTTCTTGCTCCATAAAATTTGGCTCGGTTGATCCTGTTCATAAAATGAAAAGATGAAAATGGATAAAACTGTAATCGCCAGAATTTTCATTTTGGTTAAGTTTTAATGGTTCAGGCCTTATTTCTATGTAAAATTGCCCCCAAATCCTTTATTTTTTTCCATTTTTCCATTTCAAATTCTCTCCATACCTTCGCCGCCTTAACAATTTTGGAGTATTGTGTCCCTTTTATTGTATGGTTTAGGTTAGACTGCAGCTTGTCTTATTGCCCCGTTTGCAATAAGAACGTACAAGTATCCAATGCAATGGAATCCCAAACAGTAGATAAAATGCGGAACAAAGGTCCAAAATCTAAAATCTTTTTAGGGTATGGCAATCAAAAGAGAATTCAACAAACCTAAGTCATCATTTTCTCAAATTACCATTAGCCTTGCTTCCCCGGATTCAATTCTGGAAAGGAGTTTTGGCGAAGTGCTGAAGCCTGAAACAATCAACTACCGTACCTACAAACCCGAACGTGACGGTTTGTTCTGCGAAAGGATTTTTGGGCCAGTAAAGGATTACGAATGTGCCTGCGGCAAATACAAACGTATCCGCTATAAAGGCATCGTGTGCGACCGTTGCGGTGTGGAAGTAACAGAAAAGAAAGTACGTCGCGAACGTATGGGCCACATTAAACTGGTGGTGCCTGTGGTTCACATCTGGTACTTTAAAAGTTTACCTAACAAAATCGGTTACTTATTAGGCGTTAGCTCCAAGAAACTGGAAAGCATTGTTTACTACGAACGTTATGTGGTAATACAAGGCGGTGTGAAGGAAAGCCTGGGTGCTGGCGATTTATTAACCGAAGAAGAATATTTGGACATACTGGATAACCTTCCAAAAGACAACCAATACCTGCCTGATGAAGATCCACAAAAATTCATTGCCAAAATGGGTGCCGAAGCAGTGCATGCTTTATTGGAAAGGTTAGACCTAGATGAATTGAGCTACCAGTTGCGTAATGCAGCTGCTACCGAAACATCACAACAACGTAAGGCAGACGCCTTGAAACGCTTGAGTGTGGTGGAAGCTTTCCGTGACTCCCAAGACCGTATTACCAACCGCCCAGAGTGGATGGTAATGCAATACATTCCGGTTATTCCACCTGAGCTGCGTCCGTTGGTTCCATTGGATGGTGGCCGTTTCGCTTCATCCGATTTGAACGATTTATACCGTCGTGTAATTATCCGTAACAACCGTTTGAAAAGGTTATTGGAGATCAAAGCTCCAGAAGTGATCCTGCGTAACGAGAAACGTATGTTGCAAGAAGCCATCGATTCATTGTTCGATAACAGCCGTAAATCAAATGCCGTAAAAGCAGAAGGTGGACGTGCTTTGAAATCTTTGAGCGATGTATTAAAAGGTAAACAAGGACGTTTCCGTCAGAACCTATTGGGTAAACGTGTGGACTATTCTGGCCGTTCAGTAATCGTTGTAGGACCAGAACTGAAAATGCATGAGTGCGGTTTGCCAAAAGATATGGCTGCGGAACTGTTCAAACCATTTATCATCCGCAAATTAATAGAAAGGGGTATCGTTAAAACTGTTAAGAGTGCCAAGAAACTGGTTGACAGGAAAGAAAACGTGATTTGGGATATCCTGGAAAATATATTGAAAGGTCACCCGGTATTGCTGAACCGTGCCCCTACGTTGCACAGGCTATCTATCCAATCCTTCCAACCTAAGTTGGTAGAAGGTAAGGCCATTCAGTTGCACCCGTTGGTAACAGCATCTTTCAACGCCGACTTTGATGGTGACCAGATGGCGGTGCACGTGCCTTTGAGCAGTGCCGCAATTTTGGAAGCCCAGTTGTTGATGCTTTCTTCTCACAACATCCTGAATCCACAAAACGGTACGCCAATCACCCTTCCTTCTCAGGACATGGTACTTGGTCTGTACTATATGACCAAGGTTAAGAAATCCACCGAAACCGAGATAGTAAAAGGTCAAGGCAAGGCATTCTATAGCATTGGCGAAGTAATCATTGCATACAACGAAGGTGCGGTTGACCTACATGCCGGTATCAAAGTAAAAACCGAGGTACGTGCAAGCAATGGGCAGTTAAGCAAGAAACTGGTAGATACTACTGTTGGCCGTGTATTGTTTAACCAACACGTTCCGGAAGGCGTGGGTTACGTAAATGCATTGTTGACCAAAAAGAACCTGAGGGAAATTATTGGCGACATCATTAAAATTACCAACGTTCCTAAAACAGCCAAGTTCCTGGACGATATCAAAACACTCGGTTTCCGTATGGCATTCCGTGGTGGCTTGAGCTTTAGTGTAAATGACCTGATTGTACCAGATACCAAACAGGACCTGTTGGACGGTGCAAAAGCAGAAGTAGAAGAAGCATGGGAAAGCTATAACATGGGTCTGATTACCAATAATGAACGTTACAACCAAGTAATTGACGTTTGGGGCCGTGTGGATATGAAAATTACCGAAGCCCTGATTCATGAAATGGCTACCGACAAACAAGGTTTCAACTCTGTTTACATGATGTTGGATTCTGGTGCCCGTGGTAGCAAGACCCAGGTTAAACAGTTGGTGGGTATTCGTGGATTGATGGCCAAACCTCGTAAGAGTGGTTCATCTGGCAGCGAGGTAATTGAAAACCCGATCCTGTCAAACTTTAAAGGCGGATTGAATGTATTGGACTACTTTATCTCAACCCACGGTGCCCGTAAAGGTCTAGCGGATACCGCCTTGAAAACTGCGGATGCCGGTTACCTGACCCGTAGGTTGGTTGACGTTGCACAAGACGTGGTGATTGCAGAAGAAGATTGCGGTACACTGCGTGGCATTGCTACTTCTGCATTGAAAGACAACGAGGATATTATTGAACAATTGGCCGATAGGATTGAAGGACGTACATCGTTACACGATGTAATCAACCCTGTAACAGATGAGTTGATCATTAAAGCAGGCGAAGAAATTTCTTCCGACGTAGCCAAACAAATAGAAGACAGCGGTATCGAAACTGTTGAAATACGTTCGGTATTGACTTGTGAAGCAAAACGTGGTGTTTGCGTAAAATGTTACGGCAAAAACCTGGCTACAGGTTATATTGCTCAACGTGGTGATGCTGTTGGTATCATTGCTGCACAGTCCATTGGTGAGCCTGGTACACAGCTTACCCTACGTACCTTCCACGTGGGTGGTGTTGCGGGTAGTGCAAACATTGAAACCGGCTTAAACGCCAAGTTCGATGGTACCATCCAGTTCGATGGTCTGCGTACCGTTTCCACAACCAACAACGAAGGCAACAAAGTAAATGTGGTAATCGGCCGTACAGGTGAGGTAAGGATCATGGACGTGAAAAACGACCGCTTACTAATCACCAACAACGTTCCTTATGGTTCTACATTGACTGTTAAAGACGGCCAACAAGTGAAAAAAGGTGATACCATCTGTACATGGGATCCGTTCAATAACGTAATCGTTGCAGAACAAAATGGTTCCATTTCATTTGAAGGTGTGTTAGAAGGTATCACTTACCGTGATGAAGCCGATGACCAAACTGGTCACCGCGAAAAAGTGGTAATTGAAACAAAAGATAAAACCAAACTCCCTACCATCATTGTATCTGGTAAGGACACCAAACAATACAACTTGCCAGTAGGTTCTCACATTTCTGTTGAAGAAAATGAAGAAGTGAAAGCAGGCCAGGTGTTGGTTAAGATACCACGTATCCTTGGTAAATTAAGGGATATCACGGGAGGTCTGCCTCGTGTAACTGAATTGTTCGAGGCAAGGAACCCTGGTAACCCAGCAGTGGTTTGTGAGATTGATGGTGTGGCAACATTTGGTAACGTGAAACGTGGTAACCGTGAAATCGTTGTGGAAAGCAAGGATGGAATGGTGAAGAAATACCTCGTTCCATTGAGCCGCCAGATATTGGTACAGGATGGTGACTTTGTAAAAGCAGGTTCTCCAATGAGTGATGGTCAAATTGCTCCTTACGATATCCTGAACATCAAAGGACCGTTTGCAGTACAAGAGTATGTGGTAAATGAGATACAGGAAGTATACCGCTTACAAGGTGTGCGTATCAACGACAAACACGTTGAAGTAATCGTTCGCCAGATGATGAAGAAAGTGGAAATTGTGGATGCAGGCGATACCAAATTCCTGGAAGAAGACCTGGAAGACAGGTTTGACTTTATTGACGAGAACGATAGGATATTTGACAAGAAAGTAGTTACAGAACCTGGTGATAGCACGAAGATGAGGGCAGGACAAATTATCACACTGCGTGAGTTGAGGGAAGAAAATTCCATCCTGCGTCGTGCCGATAAAAAGACTGTTGAAGTGCGTGATGCCAAACCAGCTACTGCAACACCGGTACTGTTGGGTATTACCAAAGCATCATTGGGCGTACAAAGCTGGATATCTGCAGCATCCTTCCAAGAAACAACCAAGGTACTAAGTACTGCGGCCATCAATGGTAAAATGGATTCCATGCTCGGATTGAAAGAAAACGTTATCACAGGTCACTTGATACCTGCAGGCTCTGGTCAACGTGATTTTGAAAACATGATCGTAGGAAGCAAAGAAGAATACGAAGTGTTGACAGCTACACGTGAAGCCATGAGTTTTGATGATGATGAATAAACAACGTAGTTAAACAATAGTAAAGTAGGGAGCGAAAGCTTCCTACTTTTTTATGAAACTGAATTGTGGGAAAAGTACTGTCAGTTTAATATTCCGATAACTGTTACTGACTGGTGTGTTGCAAACCATTAAAGCTAAACCCATGTTACAAAAGCCGGTAACAGTAGCTTTAACACTTTTCTTAGCGATATTGAAATTATTTTAGCGGCTCAAATTTTTTCTTCATGAAGAATTTTACACTTGGTTTAAATATTGTGTTGGCGATTGCTGTAGCGGTACTGTTTTACCTTCATTTTTCTTCTCCCAAAAAACCTGTTACCGTGGCCGAAAAACAGGTTGCAGCCAACGGGTTCAAGATTGCGTACTTTGAAATGGACTCCATCGAAAACCATTACGAATACCTGAAAGAAGTAAGGAAAGGCCTCCGTGAAATGGAACAGCAAAAAAGCAACGAGCTTACGGCCATGCGTAATGCAAGCAAGGCAAAGTTGGATGAATACCGCAAACGTGGCAGCAGTATGACACAGGAAGAAATGGTAAAGGCCAACGAAGAACTGCAACGTTTGGATAACGACCTGAAGAACCAGGAGCAGATAAAGATGCAGGAACTGCAAGATGAAAGCGTGCAGAAGATACAGATGGTAAAGAAGAAAATAGAAGAGTATTTGAAAGACTATAACAAAGACAAGAACTACTCTTATATACTGGCCAGCTCTGCTGACATTATGTATTATAAAGACTCTGCCTACAGCATTACCAACGATGTGCTGAAGGGGCTGAACGAAGAATACAAAAAGAATAAGAAGCAATAAAATAAATTGATTTTACTATCTTCAAATCCCGTGTCGGTTAGCTGGCACGGGATTTTTCAATTTTAACCCAACCAAAACTTATGAGCAATACCTCGTTTAAACCTACACTAAGCCTTTGGGATGCAACCATGATTGTTGCCGGTAGCATGATTGGTTCCGGAATCTTTATTGTAAGTGCCGATATTACCCGTAATGTGGGCAGTGCAGGTTGGTTGATTGCTGTATGGTTGATTACCGGTTTCATGACGCTTACCGCCGCATTGAGCTACGGCGAACTGAGTGGCATGTTTCCCAAAGCTGGTGGGCAATACGTATATTTAAAAGAATCGTACAACCCATTAATAGGCTTCTTATATGGCTGGAGTTTTTTCTCCGTGATACAAACGGGTACCATTGCTGCAGTGGGTGTGGCATTCTCCAAATTTCTTGCCTATCTGGTGCCGGAGCTTGGCAATAATTATTTGCTACACGATTTTGGCAGTATAAAAATCTACTCAGGGCAACTGGTCGCCATATTTATTATTGTATTGCTTACCTATGTAAACTCTCGTGGTGTTAAAGAAGCCAAGGTCATCCAAACAATATTCACATCGGCCAAACTATTGGCACTGCTGGGTTTAATTGTGTTTGGTTTCTTTCTGGTAAAAGAAAGTCATTGGGCCGAGAACTGGAAAACGGGCTTTATTGCTGTGCAGGACTTTGGGCAGAAAGATGCAAGCGGTGCATTAAAGCCAACCGCATGGATGGGCATTTCGGGCAGTGCCCTGTTGGGAGCAATTGCTGCCGCAATGGTAGGTTCCATTTTCAGCAGCGATGCATGGAACAATGTAACCTTTATTGCAGGCGAAATGAAGAACCCGCAACGCAATATCGGACTGAGCCTGTTTCTGGGAACATTAATCGTAACCGTAATCTATGTTTGTGCAAACCTCATGTACCTGAATGTACTTTCTTTAAACGACCTAGCATTTGCCAAAGACGATAGGGTAGCTGTTGCTGCAGCCAACAAAATATTCCCTGCATTTGGCACTACATTGATTGCACTGCTCATCATGGTATCCACCTTTGGTTGCAACAACGGGCTGATACTGGCTGGTGCCAGGGTGTATTACACCATGGCACAAGATGGGCTGTTCTTTAAAAAAGCAGGTGCACTCAATAAAAACGGCGTGCCGCAATGGGCATTATGGGCACAATGCATTGTAGCTGCCATCCTATGCCTGAGTGGCAAGTATGGAGATCTACTGGACATGATTTCATTTGTGGTGGTTATTTTTTATGTACTCACCATTGCCGGTATTTTCATACTCAGAAAAAAACAGCCCAATGCAGCAAGGCCCTACAAAGCATTTGGCTACCCTGTTTTGCCCATTATCTATATACTGATGGGGCTGGCTTTCTGTATATTGCTTGCATGCTTCAAACCCCAATACACCTGGCCGGGCTTAATTATTGTGTTAATAGGAATACCGATTTATTATATTGCGGTTTCAAATAACAAAAAGCAGGCTTGATGAATTTTGAACAACTTTTTTCCGGCTTTTCCAATATAAAAGTGGCAGTAGTGGGAGATGTGATGCTGGATACATATATGTGGGGGCATGTAGAACGTATTTCGCCCGAAGCACCTGTGCCAATCGTATCATTAAAGAAAAAAGATTACCGTATTGGCGGTGCAGGCAATGTGGCACTCAACACCGTTTCGTTAAAAGCACAGACCTATGTTATTGCAGTTATTGGTGATGATGAAGACGGGAAGCAATTGACGCAGCTATTCAATGATAACCACATCAATACTGCTTATTTAACCGCATCAACAAAAAGGATTACTACCAATAAGACTCGCATTATTAGTCACAACCAGCAGATGATGCGTCTTGATTCGGAAATTACCAAAGACCTTGACAACGAACTAGAAGATGAACTGTTGGCTAAAACAAAAGCATGTTTTGAAACAGTAAAACCCAATGTACTGATATTGGAAGACTACAATAAAGGCGTGCTGACAGAAAGGGTAATTACAGAACTGATAGCCCTTTGCAAACAATACAATGTAATAACAACGGTAGATCCGAAGCGTAAGAACTTCTTTGCTTTTAAAGGTGTTGATATTTTTAAACCGAACCTGAAAGAAGTAAAAGAAGGCCTGAACTTATTGTTGGAGGAAGTAAACCAAGACTCGTTGCAATATATACATGAGCAATTGAACAAGCAACTGCAACATAAGATTTCATTGATTACACTTTCGGAAAAAGGGGTCTTCTACCAATCGCCAATTACACATAAAATCATACCTACACATATACGCAACATAGCCGATGTAAGCGGTGCCGGCGATACGGTAATTGCTGTTGCATCGCTTGTATATGCCGCCACCCAAGACATTAACCTTGCAGCCGAAATGGCAAATATAGCCGGTGGGCTTGTTTGCGAAGAAGTAGGCACCATGGCCATTGACAAAGAAAAGTTATTGAATGAATGCGTAGCACTACTACAATCATAAGAACATGCCTGCTGGGCCTTTTCTTCGCTTGTTGCATGGCCTGCAACAACGGAAGTTTCGAAATTGACCATGCAAGATGGACAACCATAGGCAAGGATCCCTTCGTTAGTTATACCATTAAAGATTCAGTACCTGCTTCAAAAACCGGTTCGGGCAAACTACGGTTTGAATTTTATGGCTGGGAGAAAAAAGGAACCATTATTGCGGCCTACTCCAACAACGAGCTGGACAATTTTATAGAAATCGTGAACGGCCAGCTAAGCAACAACACTGCGTTGCAACAACTTGGTAAAACAAGCAAGGGCTTTGTAAGGTTTGATGTGGACAGGTACATGCAAACCACAGGTGTGCTACAAAGCGGTATCCCCATTTTTAGTTTTGTTGTTAAATAGTCCCTCCAAGAGTGTCAACTACACAAAGAAAAACACCGTTTCTCAACTTTGTGTCCTTAGTGCCTTGTGGTAAATGTTTTTCGCCTTTATAAATAAGTCTTAAACTGTAATGCTTTCCTGCACGCTGTAGTTATAGAGTATTATTCTTTAACCGACCTCCTCTTAACTGCTTCTTCCATAATTTTTTGATAATTGATCAACAGTTCAAAGAATATTTTAAACAGCACGAATACCAATATAAATACCTTGCCTTCCTTATTAAAGAGCAATGCAAAAGAACCCACAATCACTACAAACTGTTGTATAAATATCCTGGCATAAGGGGCAAACATCAATGTGCCTAGGTCAATGTTCCTATACATACCAGTCATTACAAAATCTTTCACTACCACAAGCCCATACGTAATGGTAAAATACAGCAGCAACCACATTGCATAACCGGGCAGGTAATGCTGAAAATGGAACAGCAGTTGGAATACATCACCTTGTAAGCCTTTAATGGATACAATGGACAAGAATATCTTCAATTGAACAAAGATGAAAAAACCATAATGCACCAGAAAGAACAACATGAACACATAACCCGAAACCATGCTCAAGCTTTCGCCGTTTTGCCAAACATCCTGTTTCTTCACCAACGTAACCATCCACATTTGTACAAGGTTATACAAACCAACAATCACACTTTCCAGGCAATACACCAAGAAAATCATCTTCGCATCCCATCCGTCAAACCACACGCCCCAAATAGGTACAAGATTCGCTGCTATCAAAAGAAAGTCGCTAAAGGTTAAACGCTGTTTAAGTATTGCTTTCAATTATTCAAATTTTTCAGTTGGCAAATTATCTATTTTCACACTGTACAAAATACCCTTTTACACGTAGCAGTTACGCTCTATACATCACGTCCAGGTAAGTTATGTTCATCCGTACATGGGTGCGACGCAACAGGGGTTCATGTATGCACAGTAGCTGGTAAACAAACAAGAAACAGCATGAGTCAATTTACGATTGCAATACATGGCGGGGCAGGAACCATTTTAAAGGAAGACATGACGGCCGATTTAGAACAGGCCTACCTAGAAGCATTGCAACAGGCACTCAATGCGGGTTATGCAGTGCTGGAACAGGGTGGTACCGCTGTGAATGCAGTAAAAGCATCAATCGTGGTGCTGGAAGACAATATGCTATTCAACGCCGGACGTGGTTCCGTATTCACCAAAAAAGGCGTACAGGAAATGGATGCCGCCATTATGGACGGAAGCAACCTGAACGCTGGTGCCGTTGCAGGTTTGCGTAACGTGCGTAACCCCATTGAACTGGCAATGGAAGTAATGCGTAACAGTAACCACGTTTTCCTGAGCGGCAAAGGGGCCAACGATTTTGCATTGAAGCAGGGCGTGAAACTGGAGCCCGATGAGTTTTTCTTTTCGCAGTTCCGCTACGATCAATGGAAGGCCATACGCGACAGCGACAACTACTCGTTGGACCATACACACCAGCAACTGGAAGAGCTGATGAAGGACAAAAAATTTGGAACCGTAGGTGCCACTGCCTGCGATGCACAGGGCAATATTGCCGCTGCTACAAGCACTGGTGGCATGACCAACAAAAAATATGGACGTATAGGCGATAGCCCTTTAATTGGTGCAGGCACTTATGCCAACAACAGCACCTGTGCCATTAGCTGCACTGGGCATGGCGAGCCTTTTATAAGGGCTGTTGCGGCACATGATGTAAGCTGCCTGATGGAATACAAGAACCTGTCACTAACAGAAGCAATGAATGTAGTGGTACACGATAAACTGATAAAACTGGAAGGCGAGGGCGGCATGATTGGTGTGGATGCACAAGGCAACCATGCCATGATATTTAACAGTGCCGGCATGTACCGCGGCGTAAAAAACGGAAAAGGAATAAACGAGGTTGCTATCTACGGATAGCGGTTACTGGTTATGCACAAGAGAAAATGAGAAACGTCCCATCTAATCCTAGATGGGATTTTTTATGGCCACAGAATATTTTGACCATGCATTTTCAATAACATGCAAAACATTGCCTGGCACCATGTACCAACTGGCAATGCAGCATTTAACCTGCTTTCATAATCCTTATATTTGCTATCCCAAACACAGCAATAGAAAGTACAACCGAGATACAATGAGCGAAGAAAAGAACCTGAATTTTTTGGAGGAAATTATTGAGGCCGACCTCAAAAGCGGCAAATACAAATCCATCCTCACAAGGTTTCCACCGGAACCCAATGGATATTTACATATTGGCCATGCCAAAAGCATCTGCCTCAACTTTGGCCTTGCAAAAAAATACGGTGGCAAAACCAACCTGCGTTTTGATGATACCAACCCCGTTACAGAAGATACTGAATATGTGGACAGCATACAGGAAGATGTGAAATGGCTGGGCTTTGAATGGAACAACCTATTATATGCTTCTGATTATTTTGAGCAACTATATGCTTTTGCGGTACAGTTAATTGAAAAAGGTTTGGCCTATGTTGACGACAGTACAGCCGAAGAGATAGCACAACAAAAAGGCACGCCCACGCAGGCAGGTACAAGAAATGGATTTGCCAATAGAACAATAGCAGAGAACCTTGCCTTGTTTGCAGATATGCGTGCAGGCAAATATGCCGATGGCGAAAAAGTACTGCGTGCAAAAATTGATATGGCCAGCAGCAACATGCACCTGCGTGACCCATTGCTCTACCGCATCAAACATGCACACCACCACCGTACTGGCAATGCATGGTGCATTTATCCCATGTACGATTTTGCACATGGCCAAAGCGACTCCATCGAAAACATTACGCATAGCATCTGTACACTTGAGTTTATTCCGCACCGCCCATTATACGATTGGTGCATTGAACAGTTGGGCATCTTTCCATCGCACCAATACGAGTTTGCAAGGCTTAACATGACTTACACCGTAATGAGCAAACGCAAACTGCTGCAACTGGTAAACGAAGGGCATGTAAAAAGCTGGGACGACCCCCGTATGCCCGCCATCGCTGCCATGCGTAGGCGTGGTTATACCGCAGCAAGCATACGTGAGTTCTGCGACAAGATAGGCGTGGCCAAAAGGGAAAACCTGATTGACCTTGGCTTGTTGGAATTCTGTGTACGTGAAGACCTCAACAAAACAGCTTTACGCAGGATGGTGGTCTTCGATCCCATTAAAGTCGTTATCACCAATTATACAAAAGACGAAGAAATACTCTTTAGCGAGAACAACCCCGAAGACGAAAACGGTGGCAATAGGGAAGTGCCTTTTAGCAGCGAGATCTATATAGAAAAAGAAGACTTCATGGAAGTGCCACCCAAGAAATATTTCCGGTTGGCACCGGGGCAAATGGTACGTTTAAAAAGTGCCTACATCATTAAATGCGACGAAGTGGTAAAAGACGATGCAGGCAATATAACCGAGCTACGCTGCACGTATATACCCGAAAGTAAAAGCGGTAGCGATACAAGCGGCATACATGTAAAAGGTACCCTGCACTGGGTTAGCGTTAAACATGCCATTACTGCCGAGGCAAGGTTGTACGACCGTTTGTTTACCGAAGAGAATGTTGCAGATGCAGAAGGCGATTTCAAGAACTACATCAACCCGAATTCTTTGCAGGTAATAGATGCGGTATATGCAGAGCCTTCGTTGGTGCAGGCCAAGTTCGACGAGCGTTACCAGTTCATACGCAAAGGTTATTTCTGTCTGGATAAAGACAGTAGCGGACGCATTGTATTTAACCGCACCGTTACGTTAAAAGATGGCTGGGCAAAAGAGGCAAAGAAAGCATAACCATTTAATGGCGTGTCCCGCCTGTGCGGGCCGGGCTATACGCTACTGCTCCGCATAATGCAGGCATTATTGCGGGGCAACCGCTGCTATCCCTCACGCATCCGTTCCATAACCAACAGCATTCATGAGAAATTTAAACTGGAAACTACTATCATCCCAATACGTATTCAAAGACAGATGGTTCATTGCACGGGCCGATAAATGTGCCATGCCCGATGGCAAAATAGTAGAGCCTTACTATGTGCTGGAATTTCCCAACTGGTGCAATATAATTGTGGTAACGGAAGACGAAAAAATAGTCATGGTACGCCAATACCGGCACGCCGTGCAGCAAACTTTGATTGAACTGCCCGGTGGTGTGATTGACGAAGGCGAAACGCCCGAGCAGGCCGCCATCCGCGAAACGGCAGAAGAAACAGGTTATGTGGTTGACGCTGTAGAGCTCCTTTACCAGGCTGCACCCAATCCAGCAACCAATAACAATATGGCTTTCTTCTTTCTTGCAAGGAATGCAAAGCCTTTGGCCAAACAAAAATTCGATGCGTTTGAAGACATGGATGTAGTGCTGTACACCAAGGCCGAAATAAAACAATTATTGGCCGATAATAAAATACAGCATGCCGTACAGGTAGGAGCTTTGTACGAAGCCTTCTTGAAACTGGGTTGGATAAATTGGTAAAAAATATAGTATGAATGAGCGTGAAAAAAAATCACCACATATACTCAATGCCTCATCAAACCTGCTAGGCATCTGCTTTATTGTACTCACTTCCTTAAAAGTGCTCAAGAAATCCGACACCACCATTATTGATGAAGTGGCACTGGTAGCTATTCTATTGTTCACTGCAAGCTGCATCCTTTCCTTCCTGTCCATACGTGGCATCTCCAAACGCATCAAGGTTTATGAAAGCATTGCAGACATCCTGTTTCTCGTTGGTCTTTGCTTGCTGTTTGTAACTACGGTGCTATTCACATTCAATGTAATTGCTTAACAGCTTATAGGTTTACTTCACCAACCAAAAACACGCTGCCACATACCAATACCAGGTCATCTTTATGGGCATGTGTAAGGGCTGCCTTAATGGCCATGTTCACATCGATATAGCAATTGCCTTCCAACGAATATTTTTTGGCTTCGGCCTGCAGGCTGCTTTCATCCAAAGCCCTTGGTATCTGTGCCTTGGTAAAATAATAAGTGGCATACTTGGGCAGCAATGCAAGGGCCTTGTCAATTGCTTTATCTTTTACCATACCGGTTACAATATGCAACTGATTATAGGTAGTCAATTCCAACTGTTGTACAATTTGTTTAATGCCATCTTCATTATGGCCAACATCCAAAACAATGGTCGGGTTATAATGTATCACTTCCCATCTGCCATGCAAACCTGTCAACTGTTTTACATGCTGCAAACCTTTTTCAATCTGTGCTTTTGTAATGTTCCATCCTTTCAGTTGTAACTGATGTAATGCTTCCAAAACGGCCAACAAATTTTTTGCCTGATAAATGCCCGGCAAATCCAAATGGTAAGTTTCCCGTTCATCGTTATGCTGGTGTGCTATCGTAACGGCCAATTGATGGTGTTCGTATTTCCAATCAACCACATATCTTTTTTCCTGTGCAAAATGTATTGGTGCGGTTAGTTTCTTAGCTGTCTCGGTAAAAACAACTTTTGTTTCGGGCAGGTATTCGCCAATCACTACAGGCGTATCTTGTTTAATGATGCCTGCTTTTTCAGTAGCAATCTTTTCTAAAGTATCGCCCAATAAATTCATGTGGTCATAACCAATATTGGTAATCACCGCAATTTCCGGAACAATGATATTCGTACTGTCCAACCTGCCGCCCAAACCTGTTTCAATAACCGCAATATCCACTTGCTGTTCCGCAAAATATTCAAAAGCCATTGCCACGGTTATTTCAAAAAAAGAGGGTTCAATTTCCTCTATCAATGGTTGTATGCGTTGCGTGAAATCAACCACAAATGCTTCGCTGCAAAGCTTGCCATCCACCTTTATCCTTTCCCTGAAATCTTTTAAATGTGGCGATGTGTACAGACCTGTTTTGTAACCCGCAGCCTGCAATACAGCAGCAAGCATATGGCTAATAGAACCCTTGCCATTGGTGCCTGCAATATGTATGCATTTCAATTTTTGTTGCGGGTTGCCCAATGCATTGCAAAGGCTGATGGTATTGCTTAAATCGGCTTTGTAAGCGGCTGCACCAATGCGGCTAAACATGGGCAGCTTATTAAAGATATACGTAAGTGTTTCCTGGTAATTCATGGCATTGCAAAGATGCAATGTTTTATGATTAACGCTTAAAGATGAATGTCATTTCGATCATAGACTCATGATCGGCCTTATTGAACTTGACACCCCTAAGGTATTTGATAATTTCAATTTTATAAGCAGCCAGAAACTGGCCTTGTAAAAAGTCTATAAAAACACCTGTGCCTTCTGCAGAAACCTTTACACTTACCACAACGGTACCTGGTTGCACATCTGTAATGTAAGTAGGGTAATACATCATCTTTCTGTCACCCTTTATTTTTACATTGCCATTACCATTGCCACCCGTTCCGGTATATCCTTTACCATCCACTGTGCCATTCGGTTTTCCTTTGTCTCCTTTTGTGCCATTGGCATCGTCGCCCTGGCTGGTAGATTTATTGTAGGTATCGGAATTGCCTCCGTTGCCATTGCCACCTTCGTACTTCGATTTTGACTGTACCGCCTTTGGTTTTGGTGGGGCAGGTGTTGGCATTACCACCGCCTTCTTAACAGGTGCAGGAGATGGTGTTGTTTTTGCAACCGTTGTTTTTGTAGGTGTGGTAACGGGCGGGGCTTCTGGATCATTATCAGGCTCGGTTTTATCCGGTGCCGCAGAGTTGGTACCCGATGTTTGTGGTGGTGTGTTATTGTCCGGGCTGGATGTTGGACCTGGCGTACCTTGTACCAAGGGCTGCTCATTGCCACTACCAAAATCGCTATTGCCCAGGTTCACTTCAATACCTTCCATAGGCTCGGGCTTTGGCACTTGCGGTACGGTCCAGCTTATCAAAAAGAACAACAAAAAGATACAGGCACAAACTGCAACGGTAATGGCAGACGCCTTTAGGTTCTTGTCCCTTTCAAAATGTTGTTCCATAGCAATTGTATTAACCATACAAACTTAATTTTTAAACTTAGAGTAATTGCCAATGTTGAAAATTACACCGTAAACGATGCAGCTATGCACGTTCTTGCATAAAAAAAGGTTAAGAATGCCTATTTACAAGGTAATTGATGGGCATAGAGCATACTGGAAGCAGCAAAAAACAAAGAATACGTAATAAGCCTTTATTTTGAGGCATGAATACAGTGAGCCTTTACCAGCAATACAAAACTGCCTTGCAGAAGATAGCAGATGTTAAATACGCCAATGCAGTATTGCAGTGGGATCAGGAAACCTACCTTCCACAAAAAGGTGCAGCAGCAAGGGCAAGCCAGATGGCCACTTTGAGTGAGCTAGCACATCAGCTTTCAACCGATGAAAAACTGGGTGCACTTTTATTGGAGCTGAATGCAGCAAACGGCTTGACCGAAATTGAACGGAAAAATGTGCAGTTGAGCCTGGAAGATTACCAGAAGCAACTGAAATTTTCCAGTGCCTTTGTAAGGCAGATGAGCGAAGCTGTTTCCGCATCTTTTTATGCGTGGATAGAAGCAAGAAAGCAGAACAGCTTTAAAGTATTTGAACCTGCCCTTGCAAAGCTGGTAGAGTTAAAAAAAGAAGAAGCCAGTTTGTTGGGTTATGGACAACATGCATACGATGCCTTACTGAATGAATATGAAAAAGGGGCAACGGTGCAATTGCTGGATGGTGTTTTTGCATCCTTATCGCAACTGTTAAGTGAACTGTTACAAAAAGCAAAACAATTGCCTGTTGTTGATGATAGCTTCTTGAAAAGCAATTACCCAAAACAGCAGCAGTGGGATTGGGGCATGCATTTAATAAAACAATTGGGCTTTGATTTTGAAGCGGGCAGACAGGACGTTTCCGAGCATCCTTTTACCACCAACTTCTCCGCCAAAGATGTACGCATTACCACCCGTATTGATGAACATGATTTTGCCAATATGACCTGGAGCTGCATACACGAAACAGGGCATGCATTGTACGAACAGGGCCTGCCCGATGAACAATACGGGCTGCCTTGTGGCGAATATGCATCACTGTCCATTCATGAGTCGCAATCGCGTTTATGGGAAAACTGTGTGGGTAGGAGCAAGGCTTTCTGGCAGCATCGTTACCCCGATTTACAGACCTATTTTCCCGGCCAATTAGCTGGTATTGACTTGCAGCATTTCTATCGGTCCATTAACAAAATACAGCCTTCTTTTATCAGGACGGAAGCCGATGAGCTTACTTATCACTTTCATGTGCAGATCAGGTACAATATGGAAAAGGAAATAATTGCGGGCAATTGCAGCGTTGCCGATGTGCCGGGTATCTGGAACGAACAATACGCCAAGTATTTGGGCGTTATAGTACCGGATGACAGAACAGGTTGCTTGCAGGACGTGCATTGGAGCCACGGCAGTTTTGGGTATTTTCCCACTTACAGCCTAGGCAGTTTTTATGCAGCCCAATTTTTTGAACAGGCCAAAAAGGAACTGCCCAACCTGGAACAGGAAATAAGCACAGGCAATACAAACGGGCTGCTACAGTGGCTACGCACCCATATACACCAGCATGGCAGGAGGTTTACCAGCGAAGAGCTTTGTAAAAAGATAACGGGTGAGGGCTTGAACGTAAACCATTTTATGAACTACCTTAGCGAAAAGATAGACACATTAACCTCTATATAGCATGAGAAAAATAATTGTATTGATGATAGCTGCATCACTGGTAACAGGTTTTACCGGTTGCAAGAAAGCCATACAGGCTGCAGAGGAAAAGAAAGTGGTAAATGCCATTACATCCGGCGTTTGGATCGTAACAAAGTTTACACAGGCAGGCACTGATGTTACAGCCGATTTTAGTGGCTGGGAATTTACTTACTATGACAATGGTACCTGTGTGGCCAACAAAACAGGCAATACTGCCATTAGCGGTACCTGGGGCTACAATATTGTTAATACAACCACGGTTTATTTTACCGCAGCCTTTACAGGTACTGCACCCGCACCATTGCCCAAGCTTGCATCCACCTGGCTTATAGTGGATGTGGCATCCGATTCAAAAGCTTCTTATTCAAGAACCGAAGCCGGCGTGGATTATAAACTTGAATTGAGCAAGAAATAACGCTACCCGTATAGTCGGGCTTATACTTCAACTGGGTAAGTCTCCGGTATTTTCATTTACCTATGAGCAATACAAGCACTTATGCTATTTCTGGCGGCAAAGAAGGCAAAAGCAGGTTGAATGTACTTGCCCAAGCAATGCATGTGCATACGGAAAACCTGTTACAGCAATTGGGTGTAAGCCAGGGCCTCTCTTTTTTGGATAATGGTTGTGGCGGTGGTGATGTGGCCCGGATGGCTGCCAATATGGTTGGTGCCAATGGAAGGGTTACTGCCATTGACTTTGACGCTACCATAATAGAACTTGCCAAGCAGGATGCCCAGCAACAACAGATTGATCATATTTGTTTTGAAACGGGCAATGCATTGGAAATGGGTTATAGCAATGCATTTGATTTTGCCTACGCAAGATTTTTATTGTCGCATTTAAGCAATCCGCTACAGGCCCTGCAAAAAATGAAAGATGCCGTAAAGCCAAATGGAAAGGTGGTGGTAGAAGACATCCAGTTTAGCGGCCACTTTTGTTTTCCTGAAAATAAGGCCTACAATAAATACCTGTTGCTGTACGCCGAAACCATCAAACGTAAAGGCGGCAATGCAGAGATAGGCCCTACGCTGATTGACCTGTTTGATAAAGCAGGTTTTCATGAAATTGGATTTGATATGGTACAACCTGTATTTGCAACAGGCAATGGCAAATGGATGGCCTACCTCACCATGGAAAAAATAAAGGAATCGGTTGTGCAGGAAAGCCTTGCCACCGCAAAGGAAGTGGATGAACTGTTACAGCAACTGAAAGTATTTACCGAAGCCAAAAACAGCATCATCAGTTTGCCCAGGGTGTTTAGGGTATGGGGAAGCAAATAGTTTCAAATAAAAAGGCCACAATCTTATTGTGGCCTTTTTATGGATTATTTTTTCTTCTCTATTTCTTTGTTCATCTCATCAATATCCACACTACGTTCGGTTGTATCGCCCATTAACCAACGGCTAAAATAATCGGCTGTTCTCCAGAACCAGGTTTCTGTCATGTCGCCAAAGCCATGTCGTTGTGTGGGCAGTATCAACATGTCAAAACGCTTGTTTGCTTTTATCAAGGCATTCACTACACGCATGGTATTGGCAGGATGCACATTGTTGTCAATTTCGCCATGAATCAGCATCAGCCTTCCTTTTAGGTTTTTGGCAATATCAGGGTTCTTGTCAATGGCATAGGCAAAACTGGTATCGCCTTTTTCGCTGATACTTTCTTTTACACCATGATGCTTCTCGCTCCACCAACGGTTGTAGATGCTATTGTCATGATTACCCGCATTGCTTACCGCCACTTTAAAAAAGTCAGGATAAACCAGCATGGCAGCAGTGCTCATAAAACCTCCACCGCTATGGCCATGTATGCCCACTTTGTTGATGTCTATAAACGGGTACCTGTCTGCCAACTGTTCTATGGCAGCTTTCTTGTCTGCCAAGCCATAGTCACGCAAATTGCCATAGCCATAATTGTGGTACCATTTACTTCTGCTAGGGTGACCGCCACGGTTGCTCATGGTAACCACGATAAAGCCAAGCTGTGCAAGCCTGTCAACCCTGTCCATGCCTTTGCTGAAACTTTTGTTCACGGCTTCTGTTTGTGGGCCCGGATAAACATATTCTATGATGGGGTATTTCTTGGTAGCATCAAAATCAAATGGCTTGTACAATACACCATAAATATCCGTAATGCCATCGTCTGCCTTTACTTTGAATGTTTCTGGAAACTTATAGCCTGCTGCCATCAACGAGCTTAAGTCTGCTGTTTCAAGGTCCATAATCTTCTTGCCATCGGCATTGTACAGAACAGATTGTGGCGTGGTGTTCACCCTCGAAAAATTATCTACAAAATAAGTGTTGGCATCGTTGATGCTACTGTTATGGTCGTAATTGCCTGCATTCAGCAACTGCAAACCTGAACCATCAAAATTCACTTTATACAAATGCAGGTAATAAGGGTCTTCCTTATCGGCACTTGCTTTTACTGTTTTGCCTTTTGCATCTGCATCAATGCTTTCCCTGCCGTTTGCATAAAAATACAGTACACGTTTCTTTTCATCAATGGCAGCAATGTCTTCGCAATGCCATGCACCGGTTGTTATCTGGTTCTTGAGCTTGCCATTTTCATCATACAAATAAAAATGTGCCCAGCCATCCTGCTCGCTCCATTCAATCAATTCCTTGCCACCATTTACCAGGCCCAGTTTCCTTATTTCCACATAGGTATTCAAACGCTCTTCAATTACGGCTTTCACAGTTCCAGTGTTGATGTCTACTGCACATTGGTCAATGCGTTTCAGGTCGCGACTTGTACGGGAAATATAGAACCTGTCATTGGTGCCCAACCAAAACGTTGCACGCCAATCATCATCCCTTGTATTAGCCATATTCGGCTTGCCCCATATATTGATGTCCTGATCTTTAAACAGCTCGGTATTGATTTCCTTTTGTGTTTTATTGGGCATGTCAAATACCAACAAATGATCTGTTGGACTTTCCTTTTCGCCCGGCATCCAATATTTGTAGGTTTCCAAAGTGGGGCGTGGGTCTGCAATGCTGTTAATTACCCATAAGTCCTTTACTTTCCGTACATCACTTCTTACCATGGTAAAATGCTTGGAGTCTTCGCTCCAATACAATATTGCTGCTTTGCGTTTGTTCTTGTTTTTCTCTTTGTCAACATTGGTTTCGCCACCACCGCCAAAAGCACCATCGCCATGGTACGCATAATTTTCCACGCCATCTGTTGTTAGCTGTGTCTGCACAATGGTACTGTCGTCCTCGTTCTTCAAAGCCTTTTCGTAATTGACTTTGTCCATGTACCAAAGGTTGTAATTCTTGCCAAACACAATGGTATTGCCATCGGGCGAAATGCTTGCCCAGCTTGGTTTGCGTTTGGGCTTTTTAAAATCTGTCAGCTCCACCAGTTCGTTGGTATTGATATTGTATTCAAAGAAGAAGGTTTTCTTTTCTTTCACTGTTTTGGCATCTTTTTCTTTTTTTGCAGCAGTGTCCTTCTTTTCAACTTCCTGGGTGCTTTTCACTTCAAACTGTATCCAGTTTTCATCCTTAATAAAACGCATACTGTCCAGCCCTAGGTGCTGTGCATCAAAAGGGTCTTTCACAATCCTTGTTATTTGCATGGCCAGTTTCTCGTTGTCAAAAAGCAGTTTTTTTTCTGCCTTGGCAGGATCAACGATATACCATTTCTTGCCCTCACTTGTTTCGTACGTGTACCAGAAACGGTCGCTTTTCTTTAACCAATGCGGGTCAACGTTCAGTGAAAAAATCAGCTTCTCCAGTTTCTTGGGCGAGAAGCGTGCAGCCAATTGGTAATTGGCCTTTTGCTGTGCAGTTACAACAATTGACAGTAGCATGAACAGTGACAGAAATACCTTTCGCATAGCAATGTAGTTTTAGGCTCGGAAAGTACATACAAAGATGAAAGCGGAGCAGCCATTGATGTAATTTTTTGGATTTTGTTGCATGGGCGAAGGTTTTGAACAGGTTATGGCATCCAATACACAAAGGCGTCCTTCATCATATACACATACATTAAACTGAAACAGCAATGAAAAAACTATTTTTTGTGGCAGCAGCTTTTGTTTGCGGCCATAGCATACAAGCACAGACACCACAGCCGCCAAAACCACCTACCATTGAAGAGCGGATTAAAAAAGTACATGACGGACTGAGCAAAAAGATACAATTGAACGATGCACAGGCAAAGGCTGTAGAAGCAGCATACAAGGATTTCTTTGTTAAGATGGACAAACTAAGACCCAAGGACCCACCGCCTCCACCACCCCCGCCTGTAAAAAAGGAAGATGCAGATAGGCTTTCGCAGGAAAGAGATGCAAAAATAAAAGCAGCCTTAACTGAAGAACAGTACAAACAATATATTGAAGTTGAGAAAACATTGAGGCCCAAACATCCCGAAAGAAAGGATGGCAACCAACCGCCGCCTGTACCACCCAAAGAATAAATAAAAGGTCCGCTGGTGTAACCAGCGGACCTTTTATTTATTGCATCGCAAAATCATTACACTATCCTTCCTGGGTAAATTTTCAATGCTGCTTCCAAACAGTCCATGGCACTGTTAATGGCAGTAAGGTTAAGCACATAGGCCAAACGTACTTCTTGCCTGCCAAGGCCTGCTGTTCCATAAAAGCCGGTTGCAGGTGCCAGCATTACTGTTTCGTTATTGTGGTTAAAGCTTTCCAGTAACCATTGGCAGAATTTGTCGCTATCATCAATGGGCAGTTTTGCCATGGCATAAAAGGCACCCCCAGGGTTGGGGCAATACACACCTTCCATAGCGTTCAGTCTTTGTACAATCAGGTCACGCCTGTTTTGGTATTCTGCTTTGGTCACATCAAAATAATCGGGTGGCAAGTCTATGGCAGCTTCACCGGCCAACTGCTCTAGGTAAGGGCTACACAAACGCATTTGGGCAAACTTCATGGTAGCATCCAGCAGGTCCTTGTTCTTTGTTACAAAAGCCCCAATCCTTGCCCCACATGCACTGTACCTTTTACTAATGGTATCCATCAACACCACATGGTCATCCACACCTGTTAAATGCATGGCACTAAACTGTTTGCCTTCGTAGGTAAATTCACGGTAGGCTTCGTCTGCAAAAAGATATAAGTTGTGTTTCAATATAATTGCTTTCAGTTCCTCCATTTCCTTTTCGCTATAATTATAGCCGGTAGGGTTGTTAGGATTGCAGATTACGATTGCCTTTGTTTTGGCAGTAATCTTTTTCTCAAACTCCTCTATGGGTGGCAAAGCAAAACCGCTTTCAATGGTAGAGGTTACGGCTACTACATGAATGCCAGCAGCAATGGCAAAGCCGTTATAGTTTGCATAAAAGGGTTCGGGTATAATCACTTCATCGCCTGGGTCCAGGCAAGCCATAAAACCAAACAGTATGGCCTCGCTGCCACCTGTTGTTACAATAATCTGGTTATAGTCCACATTGATGCCAACACTATGGTAATAGCCCGACAGTTTTTTGCGGTAGCTTTCCAAACCTGCACTGTGCGTGTATTCCAATATCTTAAAGTCGGCATTGTGTATGGCATCCCTTACTTCTTTGGGTGTTTCAATATCGGGCTGGCCAATATTCAGGTGATACACTTTGGTGCCTCTTTTTTTTGCAGCTTCTGCATACGGCACCAATTTTCTGATAGGGGAGGCGGGCATGTTCTCGCCACGTTTGCTTATTTGTAACATAAGGCAAAGATAGTTTTGCAACAATAGCACACAAAACAAAAAACCGCAACTGTATGGGTTGCGGTTTGTATGCTAAAGAAGATAAACTTATTCTTTTGTTGCTTCTACTTTTTGTGGGGTAGCAGGCTTGGTTTCTGTAATTACTTCGCCATCAATGGTAAGTACCACAGGCTGCTGTACACCAACAAATTTTACAGTAACATCTTTTGTAAATGTACCTGGGTTGGCTGCATTGTAAGTAACCTTAATGGTGCCGTCCTTGCCCTTAGCAATGGGTTGCTTGGGGTATTCAGGTGTTGTGCAGCCACAACCGGCCACTGCACTTTCCACTACCAATGGTTTGCCACTTACATTCTTAAAAGTAAATACATAACTGGCAGGTATGTTCTGTTTGATTTTGCCAAAGCTGTGCTTGCTTTCTTTAAATTCTGCTGAACTTTGTGCTGCTACGGATAAAGTAGCCAATGCAAAAAGTACGACCAATAAATGTTTCATAAGAAATAGTTGAATGTGATTGATTGAAATTAATTAGTACCTGCTTTCATTTTTTGAAGCGGTGCATTTGCAGGTGCAGATGTATCTGGTGTTTTGTAAGTTTCGCCTTTAAAGGTTACTTGTTTCTGCATACCATCGCTAAAGAAAATGGTAGCAAACTTGGTAAAAGCACCTTCTGAGCTACCATTGAAACCCAATGTTACTTTTATGGATTCGCCTGGACCGAATTTTTTGTTTGCATCGTATTTAGGTGTAGTGCAACCGCAACCTACTTGTACCCTGTCCAATGTTACTGAATCGCGGCTGATGTTTTTGATGGTCAATTCGTATTCAGCTTGTTTGCCGTGTGGTATCTTGCCAAAATCATAATCGGCATTCTTGAATTCAAGGGTTTTTGTTATATCCTTAGGTTCAATCTGTGCAGTAGTAGGTGTTGTAACTACTGGTGCAGAGCTGGCTGGTTTTGTTGTTTGTGTTTGAGCCTGTGCCATGTAAGTCATCAAAAAACTTGCGGCAATAAGAGTAAACTTCTTCATGTTTAATTTTCTTTTTTAGGAAGTAAAAATATTGATAATTGCTGTTTAAACGAGTAATCAATCGGCTAAATTCATGCCATTTCCGGTTTTTAAGTGAATATTAAGACTAAAAAACCATTTATGACTTTTGAATCGGAACTTTTAGCAATTAAAATTATTGAAAGAATGGAATACAAGCCTAAAGAAATTCTTTCCACAGCTTTTTTTTCTGGAAAACAATGAAAACCTAATTGCTACATTTGTTAAATGGAACAAACGATTACCATGGAATATACCAACGATATGCTTTCATACGAAGGTTTCAGGGCTGCTGTGTTGCATGATTACCAGATTGCTGTTTTAAGCCGTGAAGTCAGTTTGCTTGGCAGGCGTGAGGTACTGACCGGAAAAGCGAAATTCGGCATTTTTGGTGATGGAAAGGAACTTGCCCAGATAGCCATTGCCAAGTTCTTTAAACCTGGGGATTTCAGGAGCGGTTATTACCGTGACCAGACTTTTATGTTTGCTAGCGGACTTGCCAGCGTGGAGCAGTTTTTTGCACAGCTTTACGCCGACCCGGTTGAAGGTAACGATCCCTTTAGCGGCGGCAGACAAATGGTTAGCCATTTTGCTACAAAGCTGGTTGATGACAATGGCAATTGGCTTGACCTTGCCAACCGTAAAAATATTTCTTCTGACATAGCCCCAACTGCGGGGCAAATGGTACGTGGCCTTGGACTGGCTTTTGCCAGTAAATGTTTCCGCAATACGCCACAATTGCAACAGTTTGATGAACTGTCGCACAACGGCAATGAGATATGCTTCTGCACCATTGGCGATGCAAGCACCAGCGAAGGCCATTTTTGGGAAACCATTAATGCGGCCGGTGTGCTACAAGTGCCGTTAGCCGTGTTTGTATATGACGATGGGTATGGCATCTCGGTGCCCAAAGAGCACCAGACCACAAAAGCATCCATTAGTGCGGCATTAAAAGGGTTTGAAAAAAATGACCACACCAATGGTATCAATATTTACCGTGTAAAAGCATGGGATTATGCAGGCATGTGCGAAGTGTTTGAAGAAGCCCTGCAAAAGATGCGTGAAACGCATGTGCCGGCTGTTTTCCATATTGAGGAAGTGACGCAGCCGCAGGGCCACTCCACTTCGGGCAGCCACGAACGTTACAAGACACCAGAACGTTTGGAATGGGAACGTGAATGGGACTGCGTAAAAAAAATGCGTGAATGGCTGGTTGCCAACAACATTGCAACCGAAGGCGAACTGGACAATATTCTGGACGAGGTAAAAGAAACCGTTAAGCAAGGCAAGAATAAGGCATGGGAAAGCTACCTGCAACCCATTAGGGAACAGGTGGCACAAACCGTGGAACTGATTAAAGGCATGATGGTAAATGACTTTGACCTTTACAACTCTTTACAGCAACTAGCCACCGAATTGGACAACAACCGTGAGCCCATGCGTAGGGATGTGTTGCGTACCCTGGCCATTGCAATGGAAGCAGCTCCTCAGTCACCATCGGCGGAGGACCTGAAATTCTATTACGACGAACTGTGCAACGAGAATAAAAAACTGTACAACTCGCACCTGTACAACCAAGGAAAGAAAAGTGCCTTGAAGGTGGAGGAAACAAAACCCTTTATACCATTTGATGCCGCTACCGTAAATGGCTACGAAGTACTCAACAAATATTTTGATACACTGTTTGCCAACGAACCCAAAGTATTTGCTTTTGGCGAAGACGTTGGATTTATTGGCGATGTGAACCAGGGCTTCTCCGGCCTGCAGGAAAAGCATGGCAAGAACAGGATTTTTGATGCAGGCATACGTGAACTGACAATTGTAGGGCAAGGCATTGGCATGGCCTTGCGTGGCCTGCGGCCCATTACCGAAATACAGTACCTGGACTATTTATTGTATGGCCTGCAACCTTTGAGCGACGATGTGGCCACCACACATTTCAGGACGAGGGGCATACAGAGCTGCCCGTTAATCATACGTACACGAGGGCACAGGCTAGAAGGTATATGGCATAGCGGCAGCCCAATGGGCATGATCGTAAATTCATTGCGTGGCATGCATGTTTGCGTGCCAAGAAACATGGTGCAGGCAGTAGGCATGTACAATACCTTACTGCAAGGCAATGACCCCGGCATTGTGATTGAATGCCTGAACGGGTACAGGCTAAAGGAAAAATTGCCGGCCAATCTATTGGAATATACCATACCATTTGGCGTTCCCGAAATTGTTAGGGAAGGAACGGATATTACCATTGTTTCTTACGGCTCCACACTACGCATCATCGGCGAAGCGGCAGAACGTTTGGAAAAAGAAAACATCAGTTGCGAAATTGTGGATGTGCAGACCTTGCTGCCTTTTGACATACACCATAAGATACTGGATTCGCTAAAGAAAACAAGCCGTATTGTTTTTGTGGATGAAGATGTGCCGGGCGGTGCAACTGCCTATATGTTTACGCATGTTATGGAACAGCAGGGCGGCTATAAGTGGTTGGATGTGGCACCACGCACCATATCGGCCAAGCCGCACAGACCAAGCTATGGCAGCGATGGCGACTACTTCAGTAAGCCAAACGCAGAAGAAATCATCAGTGTAATCAGGCAAATGGTAAACGAATAGGTTGCCTTTAGGAATATATAAAAAAAGCAGTTCAAATATTGAACTGCTTTTTTTATATATGGTTTGATGGCTCTAAATTCAAAGCCTGCTTTGGTACTTCTCCAGCTTGTTCCAGATACCATAAAATGCATCGTTGCCCGCTTTGTTATTGATGCTGGTATTGATCACCAACAGCCTTCCGGTTTTTGTTACGGGGTCAAAAAACATGATGGAACAAACGCCAGGGTCACCACCGGTATGACCAATATAGCCTGTATAGCCAAACCCAATGAATATGCCCACGTTAAACGATTCGTTATAAGGGTTGCTTTCGTTACGCTCTATAAAATGCCTGCTGTTAAGTTGCTGTTTATAAAATTCCGAATAGCTTTCTTTGGTAAGTATAGTGCCATTGCCTTCATAACCTTTAATCAGTTCGGTTAAGTACTTACTTAAATCATGAATGGATGTAATGAAATTTCCATCAGGATATGAAATCATGGAATAAAAAGGCAGTTCTGCTTTTGGGTTTTCGTACAGATGTGAATAGTTGGAAAAATCAACGTCTTCAAACCGCCAGCCTGAAGCATCCATTTGCAAAGGCTTCAATATATAAGTAGCCGTAAACTGGTTGAATGGTATGCCTGTGGCCTGTTCAATGATATAAGCTGCAAGTGTGGTGGCCGTATTGGAATATTCATACTGCTCTCCAGGCTGCTTCTGCAAAAAGCCCTCCTTCTTGTACCACTTTCCTGTTGTGGTAAGCATGTGCTGCAAGAATGTTCCCAATGGCACTATCGAATCGTACGGGTTGAAAACCTGTGTATCATCAAACACCAGTTTCAACCCCGTAAGGTCCTGATTAGGCTTCAGGTAATAATCCTTCGAAAAATAAAATTCATTGTCAACAATGGTAGAAGTGTGGGTTGCCAATTGCCGTATGGTAATGGCGGCTGTTGGGTAATACGGGTTCTCCACTTTAAACGGCAGGTATTTATTAATGGGGTCATCCAATTGCAGCTTGCCCATTTCCTGTGCTTTCAATAATGCAATGCCCACAAAAGTCTTGGATATGGAAGCAATATTCTGGATGGTGTTTTGGGTGTATGGTCTTGCTGCTTTTACATCGGCAAAACCAAAGCCTTGCTGGTACAATGTGCCATTGGCATTTACAATTGCAACGGCAAAACCATTGAACTGCCCCTGCTGATATATTCCGTTGATTTCGTTTGTTAGTGAATCTTTGATGCGTGCATTTGCCTGTGTTTGCGGGGATGAGGTGCAGGCAACAGATGCACCCAACAGAAAACCGATTGCAATTATTTTAACCATGCCCAACCTGTATTTGTTAACTGGAACGCCCAAAGCAATTAAATGTTACAATTGCATATAGTCGGTACACCATGTTGCAATCAATTTTACCCAATAGGGGCTTACATTTGCGGTAATGCAATACACACTAAAGAAATCGCTTGGGCAACATTTTTTAAAAGATGAAAGCATCTGTACCAGAATTGTGGCCGCACTGCAAGAACACTATCCCAAACAATTGGTTGAAGTTGGTCCTGGTGGTGGTGCATTGACAAAATACCTTTTGGAGCTAGACGATATTGATTTTAAGGCAGTGGAACTGGACGATGAGAAAGTGGAATACCTGAACAAAACATTCCCGGCCATCAATGGCAAAATCATCCATCAGAGTTTCCTGGATATTGATGCACCTTTTGAAGGCAGCTTTACGGTTATTGGCAATTTTCCCTACAACATTTCCTCACAGATATTGTTTAAGGTGCTTGATTGGAAACAACAGGTGCCTACCGTTATTGGCATGTTTCAGAAAGAAGTGGCAGAACGGGTTGCGGCCAGGCCCAAAAGCAAGGCCTATGGTATTATCAGTGTACTAATACAGGCCCATTACGAGGTGGAATACCTGTTTGATGTGCCGCCCGAAAGCTTTAACCCGCCACCCAAAGTAATGAGCGGCGTGATACGGCTGACAAGAAAGGAAACAGCTTATGAAATGAAGAGCGAAAAGGCATTTGTGAACCTGGTGAAGACTGCCTTTAACCAAAGACGTAAAATGCTGCGTAATGCCGTTAAGGGGCTGTTTGATGAAACTGTTTTGCAGGATGAGCTATTTACCAAACGTGCGGAGCAGTTGAGCATTGAGGACTTTGCTGCATTGACTTTTAAGATGCAAGGAGCTTAAGCAATTTATAGGCGGGATGACCTACGCTTTGGTAAAAACCCAGTAGCAGCAAAGGTGCCAAGTACATACAATTAAAAAAAAACATAGGTGAAAAAAGTAATTATTACAGGCAACGCACATACTTGTTTGATGGATGCTTTGACAGCAAAGGGATATGAAGTAGTGTACGAGCCGCATATTCTATACAACGAATTGCTTGCACAACTAACGGATGTGGAAGGCATTGTGATTACTACAAGAATAAAGGTAGACAAGCAGGTAATTGATAATGCACCACAGCTAAAATGGATAGGCAGGCTAGGTAGCGGCATGGAGCATATTGATGTGGCCTATGCCGAAAGCAAGGGCATACAATGTATTAGTACACCGGAAGGCAACCGCAATGCAGTAGCCGAACAAACTATTGGGCTGCTGCTGAACCTGATGAACAAAATAACCTGGAGCTACGAAGGATTGAAGGAAGGCAAATGGCTTAGGGAGCAGAGCAGGGGCGAGGAGATAAGCGGCAAGACCATTGGCATAATCGGGTTTGGCAATACAGGCAGTGCATTTGCGAAATTGTTGCAGCCTTTTGACGTAACGGTGCTGGCTTATGACAAATACAAGTTTGATTTTGCAAAGGATTATATACACGTGGCAAGCGTTGAACAGATAGCCCGTTATGCAGATGTGGTGAGCCTGCATTTGCCATTGACAGAAGAAACTTTTCATTATGCAAGCGATGCTTTTTTCAACTCGTTGGAAAGGCAGCCCTATTTCTTGAACCCATGCCGTGGCAAGGTAACGGATACTACTGCCCTGATAAACGCATTGCAAAACAAAAAAATAAAAGCTGCCGGTTTGGATGTATTGGAAAACGAAAAACTGGATACCTACACGCAAGAAGAAAAGGATAAGCTAAGCTGGTTGCTAAGCCAGCAAAATGTTGTGATAACGCCACATACAGCAGGTGTTACGCACGAAGGGTTTTATAAGATGAGCAAGGTACTGGTTGATAAACTGGGACTGTAACATTGACGAAGCACTACGATTATATGATTACGGGTGCGGGCTGTGCAGGGTTGAGCCTGTTGATGCGGCTGTTGCAGGAACCGGAGCTGAACAATAAATCCATACTGGTAATTGATGAAAGGCCAAAAACAGAAAATGACCGTACCTGGTGCTTTTGGGAAAAACAGCCAGGCCTGTTTGAAAGCATTGTATGCCATAGTTGGCAACAGGTAAATTTCCGGTCACCTGCTTTTACCGCAAAACTTGACTTGCAGCCGTACACTTATAAAATGATCAGGGGCATAGATTTTTACAATCACGTAATACAGTATGCCCAACAGTTTTTGAATGTTGAGTTTAGGTACGAAAAAGTGCTGGCCCTTCAAACCGCAAACACCAAGGCAGTGGCCCAACTGGCCAATGAACAAATAACTGCTGACTATATTTTTAATTCCATTGTTTTTGAAAAGCCTGTTATCAAGAAGGGTGAGTTCTATTTGTTGCAGCATTTTAAAGGCTGGGTTATTGAAACGGAAGAGCCTGCTTTTGATGCTTCGGTAGCAACCTTTATGGACTTTAGCGTAAACCAGAAACATGGTACCACATTTATGTATGTGATGCCTGTATTGCCCAACAAGGCTTTGGTGGAGTACACTTTGTTTACGGGGCAGTTATTGCAGCCAGATGATTATGAGGATGCATTGAAGCAGTACATTGCCCAAAACCTGGGTATAAGTAACTATACCATTCAGCATACAGAATTTGGTGTGATACCCATGACCAACCATGTATTTGCCCAACAGCAAGGCAATATTGTGTATATGGGCGTTGCAGGCGGGCAGGCTAAGGGCAGTAGCGGCTATGCCTTTCAGTTTATACAAAAACGTACTGCCGCCATTGTTGCATCGCTACTGCACAACAACCATCCATTTACACGGCAAACATGCAGCGATAAAAAGTTCCATTTGTATGATAGCGTATTGTTGCATGTGCTGCACCAAAAGAAAATAAATGGCGATAAAATATTTGCCGATATTTTCAAAACCAATAAGCCCTCAACCGTTTTGAAATTCCTGGACAATGAAAGCAGTATATGGGAAGACTTAAAGATTATGAACAGTGTTGATACAAAAATTTTTCTACGGGCAGCTTTTGCAGAGCTATTCAAATAGTTCCATTATTTTTGCCCGCATGGCCTCGTAGTACAATGGATAGTATAAGAGTTTCCGAAGCTCCAGATCCAAGTTCGATTCTTGGCGAGGCCACCCTACACAAATGCCGTTTGTTGTTATTGACATGATGAACACTTTCAATCGATAGTCAAAAACTCCTTTACTGCTTGTTTGTTAGCCAGGTCAATAATTGCCTTTTCATACCAATCTGCCAAAATACAAGGATGTGTTGTTGCAAGCAAAGCAAGTGCATCAAGCAGGGCTTGCGGCACGGGATGGTTTTCTGTTTCATTGTAGTGCCCAAGCCAAATATGCGTTACCAGATTGTCTTGCTGTGAAAAGAATATGGCATAGCCATTCAACCCATAACAGCCGGCAGCCTGCATTGCTTTTGTATAGAGCCCGCCATAATCTGCCTGTATGTTTTTGTGATGGAACCTGGTTAAACCAGCAGAAAGCAATGCATCAAGCCAGTTAGCAGGTATATGCAGGCTTTCTGTAAGGATGGGCTTATTGCCAATGGGCCTTGTCCTGAAATATTGCTCGCTTTGTGGCACCATTTCCCAACTGTTCCTTTCATCCTCTTCCAATTCTTCCAGATAACTGAATTGTTGACGGACAAAATCGAGGTTGCCTGCCGGCATTATTTCGTAGGCTAAGTAATGGGATTCGAAAATGTATGGAACATCGGTTGTCATCATTTATTGTAATAACATTTCTAATGGGGCTTTTGCTGCATGCAATTAGGCTCTTGAAGTTCGTTTTATCATCCCCAATGTAGCTGGAAACTGCAGGTTCGTAAACATTGCAGCAACCCGCCCGAGACTTTGCAGCAATGTATAACCACCAAAAAACAAACTTAATCAGACTACCTGCCAAAACCTACCCACTAATTAACCAATCCACTGCTTACTGCTGCTGTTCCCCATAACCTTCATCAATCAATACTTCCTTGCTATCGCTGGGCTGTGTCTGCATCTGCACTTTGTTCATTTCTTCAAACACATGACCATCTTCGTAACCAACAGATACATATACGGACAATGTTTGCCTTGCGGGGCCTTTGAATGTGCCTTTTGCAGGCGTGCAATCATTGAAATCCTTACCCACAGCAAGTTTTACATGATGGCTGGTGGCCCATACATTATTGGTTGGGTCTATGCCAGCCCAGCCGTAGCCAGGTATATAGGCTTCTACCCAGGCATGGGTTGCACCTTCGCCACGCATGCCATTTTTGTTGGGGCATATATAGCCGCTTACGTAGCGTGATGGTATTTTTAGGGTACGCAGTATCTGTAACATCAGGTGGGCAAAATCCTGGCATACGCCTGCACGTACCTCCAATATCTCGTCAACTGTGGTTTCAATATTGGTAATGCCTTTTATGTATTTGAACTGTTTGTAAATAAGTTCGCTGCAATGTTCCACTGTTGTTGCAATGCTTTTGGTGGTAGGTTGCAGGGCAGCAATGATTTCGTCAATCTTTTCTTTCGATTCGATGCTGGGGGCCATGCCCAGTTCCAACAGTTGCAACTGGCCTGCTGTTTCGCTTTCCAGCTCCTGCCACCCTGTATGGAAATTGATCCTTAATTGCGATGGCAATGTGGTACGCACTATTAGCTTGCTTTCGATTGACATGGTTTTGTGTGGTGCCAATACATTGAACAAGCCCACTTTATTGCCCCAGTAATCAGTAAAAGTCTGTATATCGGGCTGCCCACTAATGGTAACCTGGTGTTCCAGCAGTTCCTGTTCATCGCACTGGTAGGTATAAATTTTTATTTCGTTGCAACTCTCTTTAACCGGTCTGTCGTATTCGTAACGGGTTATGTGATGTATGTTAAAAACAGGCATATTTTTTTGTTAAGCGTACGAGAAGAACTGCTGTGCCAACTGTTTGCCAAATGTTACCAGTTCTTCCCTGGTGTCAAATAAAAACTCTTGCAATGTAGCTTGATTTAACGAATCAAAATCGGCGTATTGTATTTTGCTCAACAGCCTTCCCAATTGCTTACGCAAGGCTTCTGTTTCGTTGGCATCGTTGTTTTTTATGGCGTGTGTAAAATATTTGTCCAAACGTTTCAGCGTGTACAGAACACTACGTGTAAAGTTTTCATTAAATAATACCTGATGCAGGGCATTGTGGTTGTGGCTGGTGCTCCTGTACGATTTTAAATGAAGCTCATAACCGGATAATGACAGCAACAAAGGCCGCCATTGCAGTATGTCCTTTTCATCGCCCAGGTTATAGTCAATGGCCGTAAAGTATTTGTTGGACATTTCTATGGTCAGCACACAACGCTCTATGTACCTGCCAAGGTTCATGAAGCTCCAGCCCAAGCCACGGGGCATGGTTGTATCGGCCACACCGTTATAAAGGATGCAGCCCTGCTCCAGAGATTCTATGGTGGCAATGGCTTCAAAGCCTTTTAATTGAAGGTCGGGCGACAGGTTGTTTACGCTATGGTACATTTGGTTTACGTGCTCCCATACTTCTTTGGTAATGTGGTCCTGCACACCCCTTGCATTTTCACGGGCACGGCCTACCATTACTTTTAAGGAGTTGGGGTTGGTAACATCGAGCAGTAGCTTATGCAGGGCGGCTTCTGTATTGTCTTGCAGGGCAAGTATCTCTGCATCGCTACAATTTGAAAAAATCTGTAGTATGGGTTGCCATGACAGGTTCTGGTTAACACCTTTGTCCAATAGCAAAATATAATGTGTCTTGATGCCCCTCAACAAGCCATCGCTGCGTTCCATGTAACGGTTGAGCCAGAATAGGGAGTCTGCAATTCTACTAAGCATGTACAGATATATTTGAGAAGTTTACAGTTAAAAAAGTTACAGTATTAAATCTTGTTATTGCTGGTTTCAGGTTACTAGTTTCTGGTTTGATATATGCAATATTTTTGTTCCATTAAATTGCAATAACCAGTAACCTGTAACTCGCAACCTGCATCTAGTCTATCACCCAAGTGTCTTTGCTGCCACCACCTTGCGATGAGTTCACTACCAGCGAACCTTCTTTTAGGGCAACCCTTGTAAGGCCGCCGGGCACTATCTGCACTCCATCGGGGCCAACCAGTGCATAGGGCCTTAAGTCTACATGCCTTGCTTCGAACTTGCCATTGATAAAACAGGGCACGGTTGACAGTTTGATGATAGGCTGTGCAATAAAGCTTCTGGGGTCTTCTTCTACGGCCACCAAAAACTCGGCGATTGTTTTTTCGTCGGCACTGTTGCCCATGAGCATGCCATAGCCGCCGCTTTGGTTGGTACGCTTTATGACCATGTTGTGTATGTTTTCGAATACGTACTTGCGTGCATCCACATCGCTTAGCTGGTAAGTGGGCACATTGGGCAAAATGGGCTCTTCGTTCAGGTAGTATTTTATCATGGCGGGTACATAGGCGTACACGGCTTTGTCATCTGCCACGCCATTGCCCATGGCATTTACAATGGCCACATTGCCTTTGCGGTATGCACCTACCAGGCCAGGCACGCCCAGTGCACTATTGGGTTTAAATACCAAGGGGTCCAGGTAATCATCATCAACCCTGCGATAAATAACATGTACCCTTTGCAGGCCGTTGGTGGTTTTCATGTACACTTTATGGTTGTCTACCACTAGGTCCCTGCCTTCAACCAGTGGAATGCCCATTTGCCTTGCAAGAAAAGTATGTTCGTAGTAGGCGGAGTTGAAGATGCCGGGCGTAAGTATCACGGCTGTTGGGTTGGATAACTGTTGCGGTGCCAGTGCCAACAATATCTGGTGCAGTTGCAAAGGGTAGTTGCTTACCATACGCACTTTGTTTTCGTTGAGCATTTCGGGAAAGATGCGTTTGGTTACCTCCCTGTTTTCGAGCATGTAGCTTACACCGCTGGGTGTGCGTAGGTTGTCTTCCAGTATATAGAAAGTGCCGTTGTCGCCACGTATCAAATCGATGCCGCTAATGTGTACATAAATGTCGTAGGGTACCTGTATGCCAAATACCTCGCGGGTATAGTGTGGGCATGATGCAATGAGTTCGGCAGGAATGATGCCGTCCTTTATTATCTGCTGGGTATTGTAAATGTCTTTGAGGAAAAGATTGAGGGCCTTGAGGCGTTGCTTGATGCCGCTTTCCACATGGGCCCATTCGGCAGCCGTGATGATGCGTGGAATGATGTCGAAAGGAAATATGCGTTCAATGCCTTCATTGTCGCTGTACACAGTAAAGGTGATGCCCTGGTTCATGAACAGCTCGCCTGCAAGTCTATCTTTTTGTTGCAATGCGGCCACATCAAACTGTTTAAGTGCATGTATCACTTTTTGGTAGGGTATGCGTACGCCAGATGTGCTGGCCATCTCGTCCCATATAGCCGCTGATGGCAGGTTGTATTGCTGCAATAATGCTTCGGTACCCATAAGCATTTGTTTTTGGGTTTGGTTGAAATAAAAAGATTGCTAGACCATTTTTCATAAAATAGCTAGCAATCGTTTATGGGTTACAATATACTGATTAATGGAATGGAAACGGAATAATTTTAAACGGCCATACGTGCGTGTTTAGACACTTAACGTAACGCCAGTTGCAGCTTTACAGGCTTGGCCCCTTTAATGATAATGGCAGCATTGATAGCAGGCTGTTTGTTGCTGGTGGCGGTAAACCTGAACTGGTGCAGCAACTGGGCCAGTATCATGTGCATTTGCACACCGGCAAATGCGTGACCTATGCACATTCTTTTGCCTTGACCAAACGGTATGTACACAAAGCTTTTGCCTTGCAGGTTTTTCTTTTCGAAGTTCATGGGGTTGAAGTGGGCAGGATCGTCCCAATAGTCTTTGTGTTTGTGCAGGGCAAAAGGGCATATCATTACCAGGCTATTCTTTCTTACTACAAAACCGTTAATGAAATCTTCTTTCAGGCACTGCCGCATGTAGAACCAAACAGGCGGGTACAAACGCATGGATTCTTTGATGGCGAGTTTAAGGTTGGGCAAATCGGTATCGTTCCAATTGATGTTTGGGGTTAATGAAGCTGCTTTTAGTTCTTCATATACTTTTTCCTGTTCCGCTGGGTTGGTGGCCATGCAATAAAGCGTCCATGTAATGCCTGCTGCCGTTGTTTCGAAACCGGCAAACAGAAAGTTCATGATGGTGTCACGTACATCTTTGTAGCTAATTTCTTTGTTGGCGTATTTATTTAACAGTATGGTGGTTAATGCCCCTTTTTCGTATTGGTTGTTGATGAGTGCTGTAATGAGTTCGTCAACCAGTTTGTTCAATTTATTGATGTATTGCTCATGCTTCTTTGATTGGTAATTGATGCCAAAAGCGTTGATGATATTGGTTTTAATGAAGTTGATAACAGAAGTGTTGAAGCTGGAGAACTTCATGATGGACTGGAAGGTGTTGAAGATTTCGGTAAAGTTGTAGGCATTGGAGTTGACTATATACGTTTTGAAAAGAATCTTTAACATGGTAAAGTGGATGGAGGTTTCAATATCCACCACGTTGTTTGTTGGCAATTGCTGTTTCCAATTGGCCACTAAGCCAGCAAGCTCTTGTTGTATGATTGTATGTGACTTGCAGATGGCTTCGTTGTTGAATAATACTTTTATTATGCGGTGCTGTTCTTCCCAGTCGCCGCCATCACTCATAAAGATGCCGTTGCCTAAAAAGTCTTCTAGCATGGACAGGTCTTTGCGGTCCCTGAAAACCTGCCCTCTCGAATAGTTATCCAGGTTATCCTTCAACACATATTTTACATAGTCCGGGTGGTTGATGAATATAACGGGTTTGTTGGGCAGCCGGGACAGTGCATTCATGTTGCCTAGGGCAAATATGTCGCCGTAGCGTTCCGTCATCCTGCATATTTCTTTAATGGGGTTTCGTAACAGTCCAATTAAATGGCGTGGCAGTTTGTATAGTGGAACAACATAAATTTTCTGAACGGCATCTTGCATAGCTGGTAGGTACTTTAAAAACGGAGTTCATCAATTTGTTTCATGAATTCTTTGCAGAACCTTGCAAGGTCCACACCGTTGATGATTGCATGGTCGGCAGATACGGTAACACCAATGGTGCTGCGAATCTGGTTGGTTGCATCGTTTACCATTTTGCATGGACTTATGAACATGCCAATTGAGTGGAAGTGGCAGGGTATGGACTGTGCAGTGATTTTATCGGTACCCAGTGTAAGTGCGGTACTGAAGTACACGTTGCCAAATAGTTCCTTGCGTTTGATGGGTATGCCCATGAGGATGCTGTAACCGATATTACGGATTGCTTTGGGCAATGATAGGTAGAGGCGTTCGTGCCAACACATCTGTACTGTTTTTACATTGCTTAGTTGTGCTATTTCGGCTTCCAGTTGGTGGATGCTTTTGGTATTGGCTGCCCGTATGATTTTTCTGGCAATCATTTTTTGCTCGCCCACTGTTACTTCGAAGGGAAAGAAAACATCTGCCTCGTTAAATACGAATAGCCTGTTGCGGCTGCTTTTTAGGGCATGTGCCCTTTTTTGCTTGTCTAGGGTTTGTGCATAGCAATAAAACAGTGCAGTAGGCAGGGATATTTTGCTTGTGGCGTTTTTGCGGTATGTTTTTAGTTTTTGTCTTAGTTCGGTAATGTCCAGCTCAAACATGGTGTTCATCAAATATACTTTTGAACCGAGGTAAGATGCATCGTCAACCAACACCCTTTCTCTGGCGTATTTTTCTACCGTGTATAGGGTAGCTTTTTGTGTGGGATTGCCGTTGCCTGACATTTGCAGTTTAGTGGTTGAACGAAAGTTGGTGTTTCAATCAGCTCAAATATATCGTTTTTTATAGTTGTTTGTTTTGGGTAATGGCTCCCAGTTTGAAAAAACAATTTGTACAACTCAGCCTGGCAATGGCCGAAGTGAAACTATCAATAGGTTACCGTTTACTCAATAATTGCGTCATTCGTGTTGAGTGCAAATGCTGTCTTATATATTTGGACAAAATATTGTAATGAACCCTAAACCCTTAACAAAACTATTCTTGTGCCTGTTCATTTTGGCATCTATTGTTTCCTGTAAAAAAAGCAGTGATACTGATTCTTCCACAACAGTGCCTACGGGATGCGGTACCAATCCCTATAAGGTTGGCACCGTAGCCACGTACAGTACCAGCTCTGGTTCATACACGGTTACCTGCCCATCCAGCAGTACCATTAGCGGTAAGAATTATATTAAATCACAAACCTCTACTGCACCTGCCAATGCGAGTTATATTTATGTGGATACCAATGGCGATATCTGGAATTTTGTGCCAGCCGTAGCCGGTGCGGATGTAGCTGCTACAGAAATGATCGTATCGAAAGTGGGTAAGGCCGTTGGCGATACATGGTCTTATTCGTTTCCGAGTATTGCTGCCCCTAGCATGATTTCGTATAAGTACACATATACGGTTTTGGCCAACAATATCAGCTTTACCCTGGCGGGAAAAACCTATACCAATTGCATGAAAGTGAAAACTGTTTTGGAAACCTTTTTAAATGGTGCGTCCATGGGTTCAAGTGGCCAGTATAGTACTGCTACCTGGGGCTGTGGTATTGGGTTGGTAGGCTCTGAAGTAAATGGTGCCACTTACAGCACTTTGACTAGCTATGTATATTAAGCATATTGGTTCACATAAAAAAAGCCTTGCATTGTTGCAAGGCTTTTTTTATTGATAGCTATTAAGCATTATTGTTTCAGGTCTAGCTTGATCTGTAATTCATCAAACTGTTTTGCATCAATGGCACTCGGTGCATCAATCATTACATCGCGGCCACTGTTGTTTTTAGGAAAGGCAATAAAGTCGCGTATGCTTTCGCTACCGCCCAATATGGCACATAGCCTGTCAAAACCGAATGCGAGGCCACCATGTGGCGGTGCACCATACTCAAACGCACCTAACAGGAAGCCGAATTTGTGTTGCTGTTCTTCTTCGTCCATACCCAGGGCCTCAAACATTTTTTCCTGTAACTCCCTTTGGAATATACGAATGGAACCACCACCAATTTCGTTGCCATTCAGTACCATGTCGTAAGCATTGGCCTTGATGTTGGCATAGGGATGTTTCAGATATTCAGCAGCGTTTTCAATCTTCGGGTTGTTGTTGATCATCGTGTCAATATCGCTTGGTTTTGGCGATGTGAACGGATGGTGGCGTGCAACCCAGCGGTTGTCTTCTTCTGCATATTCAAACAGGGGGAAGTCGAGTACCCACAACAATTTAAAGTCATCGTCTTTACGCAGGCCCAGACGTTTGCCCATTTCCATACGCAGGTCGCTGGTGGCTTTTCTTGTTTTTTCTTCGGTACCGGCCAATATCAGAATCAGGTCGCCGGCTTTGGCATTGGTTGCTTCGGCAATGGCTTTTAGTTGGTCTTCGTTATAGAATTTATCTACGCTGCTTTTGAAACTGCCATCTGCATTGCATTTGATGAACACGAGGCCTTTCATGCCAATTTGCGGACGTTTTACCCATTCGGTCAATTCATCTGTCTGCTTGCGGGTGTATTCGCTACAACCAGGTACTGCAATGGCTATCACCGTTTCCGCATCGTTGAACACTGCAAACTCGCCTGCAATCAAGCCCCCATCCCCTAAAGGGGTGCCAGCAAGTGCAGCATGTTTGGCAGTAAACGTATGCGAAGGGAATTTGAGGTTGCATAGCTTCATACCAAAGCGTATGTCTGGTTTGTCGTTGCCGTACTGCCACATAGCTTCTTCCCAAGTCATGCGTTCTACGGTTTCGGTATAGTCAATACCTTTTACATCTTTGAAGATGCGTTTTACCAAACCTTCAAACATATTCAAGATATCTTCTTGCTCCACAAAACACATTTCGCAATCTATCTGTGTAAACTCTGGTTGGCGGTCGGCACGCAAGTCCTCGTCTCTAAAACATTTTACAATCTGGTAGTAACGGTCGTAGCCACTTACCATGAGTAATTGCTTAAATGTTTGCGGGCTTTGTGGCAATGCATAAAACTGACCTGGATTCATCCTGCTGGGCACTACAAAATCCCTTGCACCTTCGGGTGTCGATTTAATCAGGAAGGGTGTTTCTATATCCATGAAATTCTGCTCGTGCAAATAGTTGCGGGTGCTGCGGCTAACAGCATAACGCAGTTCCAGATTTTTTTTCACTGCATTCCGGCGTAGGTCAAGAAAACGGTATTTCATCCTTAAGTCATCGCCACCATCGGTATCGTCTTCTATTTTAAAAGGAGGTACGGCAGATTTGTTGAGTATCTTGAATTCGTTTACCAGCAATTCAATATCGCCAGTGGCAATGTTGGGGTTCTTGTTGCTACGTTCGTTTACCTTGCCTTTTGCCTGTAATACAAATTCACGGCCCAAAGGATTTTCATCCAGCACTTTGTTCAGTTCTTCACCAAACAACAGTTGTGTGATGCCGTAACGGTCCCTCAGGTCAACGAAAGTGATGGAACCGAATTTTCTGACTGTTTGTACCCAGCCGGCAAGGGTAACTTCTTTGTTTGCATCTGCGATTCTTAATTCGCCACAAGTTGCTGTACGGAACATTTGATAAGAGATTTCTGATTGTGTACTAAATGGTTGCTTGGCCGTGTTTTGAACGGGCTGCAAATATATACTAATTGGCCATGTGGTTTTTGGGGCTGTTTTCAACCTAATTACCTGCCAACAGTTGGTATTACGGGCAGACTTTCGTTGCCTGTTTCGTTTACGGATTGCACTGCAAAAAAGTAATTGTCTTTGCTGTAGGGCAGTTTTATTTCGGTTGCTTCTACAAAGAATTTCTTTTGCCAAACGGCACTGGTGGTTTCACGCATCAATACGTAATAACCTTTTGCAGTGCCGGTTTTTGGGGCTTTCCAGTAGAGGTAAGTGGAGTTGCCCAATTTTTTTACATCAATTTTTACGTCTTCAGGTACGGATGTGGCTTTGGCTAAACTGGCCAGATTGGCAAGGTTTATAGCGGTGTTCTTTCTTAGGTATTCAAAATCCATGAATTCGGTAAGGTCGCCATATTGAATGCCGTTTTCCTTGCGTACATCCTGGTGCTGGTGGTAAAAATTCTCGTTCATTTCTGTAAAGCGAACGGCTGCATAACCCCGTTGCACATAAGGTGAGTGGTCGCCCCCACGCAGGAAGCGGTCGTTGCGGTACACCATTACTACTTCTATGTTTTCTACATAGCGTTCGCCAATTTCTTTTACATAACGTGCCAGTTGCCTTGCCTTGCCATCGTTTTCGAGACCGAGGTTGCGGATATTGGTGGCTGCTTTGCCTGTATCGAGCACGGAGAGCCCCTCGCTAAACACGCGTATGCGGGTATTGTCTATAATATTTGTTTCGCTGCTGTTGTTGCTGCCCATGATATCGTTGTTCAATACGGCTTCAATGTTCCAGTTTTCTTTTCTTGCTTTTTCGGCCATGAAGTTGGCACCTAGCAAACCTTGTTCTTCGCCGCTAACGGTAACAAAAATGATGGTTGCAGGAAAAGCATGTTTGCTCATGATCCTGGCACATTCAACAACGGCTGCACTGCCACTGCCATCATCGTTTGCACCGGGTGCATCGTTGGTACTGTCCATAACATTGGTACGCATGTTATCCAAATGCCCACTGATGATGAAGATGCGTTTGTCTGTTGGGTCAGTGCCTTTTAAGGTAGCCACTACATTGCCCAGTATAATGTCCCTGTTCACACGTCGGCCATCGGCTTTATAAATGGTCGTATCTATAAAAGTAGTCAGCCTGCCATTGCTTTGTTTTGCAAATTCGTTGAACTTGTTCAGCACCCAAAGCCTAGCGGCACTAATGCCACGGTCGGGGTTGTTCTGTGTGCTCAATGTGTTCCTGGTACCCAATGCCACCAGTTGGGTGATATAGGATTTCAATGAGTCGGGCTGCACTTCCTTAACCATGGCATCAATTTCCTTGTCGCGGTTGATGATTGTTTGGGAGAAGCAGGAACTGGTGATAAGGAGCAGAATTATAAAAAGTGTTTTTCTGTTCATGGCATAGTTGTTGACTATTTGTGCATCCAAAATAAACCATTTAAAAATAATAACGCTATTTTGTAACTATTAGCGATTGTTCATCTAAAGCCGATTAATGCAAAACACTTGTATCCAATTTTTGAGAAAATGCCTATTGTTGTTGGGTTTGGTGCTGTTTACCACAATGGCTGCCCAGGCACAGGTACAGCAGTACATTGCTAAATATAAGCCCATTGTGGCCCAACTGTCGGAGGAGTATGGCATTCCGGTGAGCGTGGTTACTGCTATCTCGATTATAGAATCGGGGGCGGGCAAAAGCCGTAACTGCAGGTTGCTGAACAATCATTTTGGTATAACGGGTAAAAACAATTTAAAAAAAACAAAAGGCATCCGGTCCAAATTCAAGCAGTATGCAACTGCTGAAGATTCGTTCAAGGACTTTTATAAGATGGTTGCGAAGAAGAAATATTATCCCAAACTAAAAGGAAATGTTAATTACAAACCCTGGCTTGATGCCATGGCCAAAGCAGGCTATAGTACACAGCCAGAGGTATGGAAAAAATTGATGACCAATGCTATAAAAAAGTATAAATTAGATGCAGCAACAAAATAGCTACCCTTACAATGAACTACCATAAGCGGGTTCTCTGGTTTGTACTCATCATCACTTTTTCGCTTTTTATCCTATCATTTATTACCGAGGCATTGGGCATTGAATGGAAGCCGTTTAAGAATATCAGCATCCTGTCGGACATTGTACGGCATAAAGAAAAAAAGATAGATACCATTGCAGTTGCCGAACCTGAAGTAACCACTAAGGACTCTTTACATAAAAAATTTATTGCATTCGATTTGCCCAATAGGGTAACTGCTTATTATGTGGATAGCAGCAATATTGTGCTTAAGAATTTCATGAATAAGCTGGCTGAACTGAAACAGGGCAAACGTAAAAAAATACGTATCGCTTTTTTGGGCGATAGTATGATAGAGGATGATTTTATTACGGCCACTTTGCGAAGGTTGATGCAGCAGGAATTTGGTGGCTATGGTGTTGGTTACCTGCCTATGAGCAGCGAGCTGGCCGGTGCTAGGACAACTGCAAATATTTTTTCTTCGGGTAATTGGCAGGAAGCAAATTTTAGGAACAATCCAGATAAGCAGACCCTGTTTATTTCTGGCCGCTCTTTTACTGCAAGCGGTAATGCATGGACAGAAGTACAAGACAAAACCGCTATGCCTAATCAGCCATTGAATAAATATCTGTTATATGGCAAAACAGGGAATGCTTCGATCAACTGCAACAATGTAACCATCAATTTATCGGGTAAACAGGGCTTCAATAGCATTGTAATAGATAGCAGTGCCAACAACAGGGTGAAGGTGGAAATAGGGGCGGGGGTACCTGTGTTTGGTATTTCATTGGAGGCTGCCAATGGAATTACAGTTGACAATTTTTCTTTCCGCGGCAACAGTGGGCAGGAGTTTGCAAAAATGGATTCTACTTTTTTGGCAACCATTGCAAGTAACCATGCTTATGACTTGGTCATCATGCAATATGGTGTCAATCTTTTTGACAAACCGAGCGATGAAAAATTTGACTGGTATTACCTCCCCATGAAAAAATCCGTGAACAGGATCAAATCTGCTTTTGCAGATGCCGATGTTTTGTTGCTGAGTTGTGCCGATAGGTCGTTCCGTTATGGTACCGATTACAAGACTGCTATAGGCATGCCTGTTATACTTGCCATGCAGCAAAGGATTGCTTATGAAAATGGGATTGCTTTTTATAATATGTTTACCAGCATGGGTGGCGATGGCAGTATGGTTAAATGGGTGAACGATAAGCCTGCATTGGCATACAAGGATTATATGCACCCGAATGATAAAGGCTCGGAGCTAATAGGCAAGAGCCTGTTTGATGCATTGATGTTTGAATACCAGAAACTGAGCAAACCTAAAAAATAACCCTTATAACATACACCCATGTTCCCTTCATTTGATGCAGCCGCCTTTTTGCACCAGTTTGTGTACGACAAGAACAACCCGCTGCTTTTTAACAACGGTTTTTTTGTGTACCTGTTCTTTGTTTTTATGCTACTGTACTTTGCATTCAGGAACAAGGTTGCCATACGTACCAATATCTTTTGCCTGTTTTCGCTTTACTTTTTTTACAAGGCCAGCGGTTTTTTTGTGGTGCTGGTTATTGTATCAGCCATAGCAGACTTTATACTTTCCAATGCTATTTATAGACAGACAGATAAAACGAAAAGAAAGTTGTTGCTTACCATAAGTATTGTATTCAATCTTGGTTTGCTGTTCTATTTTAAATACACTAACTTTTTTGTTGAGATACTGAATCAGCATTTCTCAGCACATATCAACCCGCTGAATATTTTATTGCCAGTTGGTATTTCGTTCTACACGTTCGAGAACATCAGCTATACCATAGATGTTTACCGTGGCGAGTTTGTACCCGTTAAAAAATTCAATGAGTACCTCTTGTTCCTTTCCTTTTTTCCCAAGCTGGTAATGGGCCCTATTGTAAGGGCAAAGGATTTTATACCACAAACCACCAAGCCCTATTATATCAACCAGGAAGATTTTGCAGCAGGTTTTTTCCTCATCATTACCGGGCTGTTCAAGAAGCTGATCATTTCCGATTATATAACCCTCAATTACGTAAACTATATTTTTGACAGCCCTTCAAAATATACGGGTCTCGAATGCCTGTTTGCAGTGTATGGCTACGCTATTGTTATCTATTGCGATTTCAGTGGCTATAGCAGTGTGGCCATAGGTATAGCACGCTGGTTGGGCTATAAGATACCGCCCAACTTTTCATCGCCCTATCAAAGCAAGGATATTACCGAGTTCTGGCGGCGTTGGCATATCTCCCTTTCAAGCTGGTTAAGGGACTATCTGTATATACCGCTGGGTGGCAACCGCAAGGGCAAGTTGCGTACCTATATCAACCTGTTTATAACCATGCTGCTTGGTGGGCTATGGCACGGGGCAAGTTTCAATTTTATTGTATGGGGCGGCCTGCATGGCACGGCCTTGGCCATACATAAACTATGGAACGAGAAAACAAAATCCATTGCCAGTAAATGGAACAGTTCTGTGTTGTATAGGGGCTTTGCACTGCTGCTCACCTTTCATTTTGTGTGCTTCTGCTGGATATTTTTCAAAGCGGCCAATTTTCATATTGCAGGCGATATGCTGAACCAGATACAGTACCATTTCAGTCTGGATGTATGGGGCCGGTTCTGGGGCAATTACCACAATGTTATCTGGATGATGTTGCTGGGCTTTGCACTGCATGCCATACCGGAAAATATTTGCGATACCATATCCCTTAAACTGCAAAAGCTAAACGTGGTAAGCTATGCAGCCATTTTCTTTATTTTCTTATTGATATATGGCTACTATAAAAGCAGCGAAGCGGTGATGCCTATTTATTTGCAGTTTTAGTATGAAATAAATGCTCCATTCTCAATGCTCAACTAACCATGTTCAATATAATACAGTTGCCTAATTGAATATTGTTAATTGAGCATTGAACATTTATCTATAAAGAAAGCCACCAATTATTTGGTGGCTTTCATATTCAATCTCAAAAAACAAATCTACGCTACCACTTCAATCATTTTGGTCTTGTTCAAATTTGCATTCCTGATCGCAATGTTTCTTACTGCCAAAGAAGCAAAATCCCTGAAAGCCTGTTGCGACACAGCATCGTTGCCTACCATTGCCGGTACGCCTTCATCGCCGCCTTCGCGTATGCTTTGCACCAACGGTACTTGTCCAAGAAAACTCAAATCATATTCATTGGCCAAATGCTTACCGCCTTCCTTACCAAAAATATAGTACTTGCTATCCGGCAGTTCAGCAGGGGTAAAGTAAGCCATGTTCTCTACCAACCCAATAATCGGTACGTTTATCTGTGCCTGGGCAAACATGGCAATTCCTTTCTTCGCATCCGCCAATGCTACGTTCTGTGGTGTGGTTACAATTACCACGCCCGTTACTGGCACGGTCTGCATCAGGGTTAAATGTATATCGCCCGTGCCGGGTGGCATGTCAATAATCAAATAGTCAAGCTCGCCCCAGTCCACATCGGTCACAAACTGCCTAATGGCACTGCTGGCCATAGGGCCACGCCAAACAACGGCACTTTTTTCATCCACCAATAAACCAATGCTCATCAGCTTAATGCCGAATTTTTCCAACGGCACAATCAGTCCCTTGCCGCCATTGTCCTTCATCATGGGCCTTTCGCCACGTACCCCAAACATAATGGGCACACTTGGTCCATAAATATCGGCATCCATCAGTCCAACGCTGGCACCGCCCTCGGCCAGGGCCAGGGCAAGGTTGGCAGATACGGTGCTTTTGCCCACGCCACCTTTACCGCTCACTACCGCAATAATATTCTTTACACCGCTCAATATCTTGTCGCCTTCCAAACGTTTGGTGCTGGTATTGGCAGTAAAATCAACCTTTACCACTGCATCCTTGTTTACCAATAACTTAATTGCATTCTCACTGGCAGTACGCATCATGTCTTTCATGGGGCATGCAGGCGTGGTCAATACAATGGTAAAAGCTACCACATTACCACTGATCATGATGTTCTTTACCATGTTCAGCGTTACAAGGTCCTTTCCAAGATCGGGTTCCTGCACATTGCTAAGGGCCTTCAAAATATCTGCTTCTGTCATCACTCAAGTTTTTGTTAAAAAGTATAAGGTGGCGGCAAAGTTAAACCTTCAATGGTTTACTTTGTTTCGGTTTACTGGCGGGGGTTGTTGAATAAAGAAATTTTTTGTGTGTTACAGGCTGCAGTAACTTTATGCAACTGCGGTGGCGTCGCACCCATCAGCAAAAATGCATCATTCGGCAGGCAAATAAGGCATGGATGTTGGGGCAATACAATTGCGGAACTAAATAAAAGCACATGGTCAAAAAACTACACATACTTATTTTTTGTTTACTTGCAATGGGTTTTGTGGCAAAGGCCCAGTCCACGCAACAACCCAAAGACTCTGTTGTGCAACTGTACGGTGTTGTGATGACGGCAGACAGCCTACGTGGCGTACCCAATGCCAGTGTTATTGTAGTAGGCAGGGGGCGTGGTACCATTACCAGCTATGATGGTGTATTTTCCATTGCGGTTTTAAAAGGCGATAAAATCACTTTCTCTTCAATTGGTTTCAAGGACAGGACTATTGACATTCCGGTAAACCTTACCGAAAACCAATACAGCGTTATACAGTTATTGGTAAACGATACGGCTTATTTGCCCGCCACCATCCTTAAACCAAAACCGACTCGTGAGCAGTTCGAAAGGGATTTCCTGAATACCCAAAATGCAGATGATATGTACGAAATTGCCCGCCAGAACAATGACGAGGCAAAACGACGGATATTGATTGCCAGCCTGCCAGCCGATGGGCGTGAAGCCGTGAACTATCAGCTTCGCCAACAGGCAAACAAGTATTATTATGCCGGGCAGATACCGCCCATGAATATACTGAACCCGCTTGCATGGGCAGAGTTCATCAAGAGCTGGAAACGGGGTGATTACAAGAAAAAGAAAACCTCTTAAGCGGCCGTAAGCAAGCAACATAAACTATTTTGGAATCGGAAGGTTTTCTTCCGATTTTTTTTGCAATAAAACGAAAGCTAACAAGTGTAAGGTTTACATTTGCCATCATTTTATAAAGACTAAATTCTTAGCATGAAAAATGTTTCAGTAATTGGTGCAGGTACCATGGGCAACGGTATTGCACATGTGTTTGCACAAAGTGGTTTTGCAGTTACGTTGATAGATGTAAATGCCGCCCAGTTGGAAAAGGCCATAGCAACCATTACCAAAAACTTTGATAGGCAAATTGCAAAAGGCAGCATTACCGAAGAGCAGAAACAACAGGCCCTGGGAAATCTTGCCACAGCAACGGATATAACTGAAGGTGTAAAACATGCCGAACTGGTTGTGGAAGCCGCAACAGAAAATGTGGACCTGAAACTGAAAATATTCAAGCAGATTGACGAAGCTGCACCAGCGGGCTGTCTGTTGGCAAGCAACACTTCCTCTATTTCCATCACAAAAATTGCAGCAGCTACCAAACGTCCCGAACTAGTTATTGGCATGCATTTCATGAATCCCGTGCCTGTAATGAAGCTGGTGGAAATCATCAATGGTTATGCCACTACAAAACAGGTTACGGAAACCATTGTTGCATTGAGCAAGCAATTGGGCAAAGTGCCTTGCGTGGTAAATGACTATCCTGGCTTTATTGCCAACAAGATATTGATGCCCATGATTAATGAAGCCATCATTAGTTTATACGAAGGCATTGCCGGTGTTGAAGAAATAGATACCATTATGAAGCTGGGCATGGCACACCCAATGGGGCCATTGCAATTGGCCGACTTTATTGGCCTTGATGTTTGCCTAAGCATACTGAATGTTTTGTACAACGGTTATGGCAATACCAAATATGCACCTTGCCCGCTATTGGTAAATATGGTTACCGCTGGTAAATTGGGTGTAAAAAGTGGCGAAGGATTTTATACCTATACGGCTGGCAGCAAAGAGCTGGTAGTGAGCAGTCGTTTCAAATAGCATGGTTGTAATGGTTGGTGGGCAGTATATTATCTATATTTGGCCACCAACCATACAGTATGTTTTTTATTCTCTCCAAAATACTGCTCTTCTTAATTAGCCCAGTCAACTGGATATTGTGCTGCGTTGTAGTTGCTTTTTTTACAAAGAAATTGTTGTTGAGAAAGCGTTTGCTGATAACCGCATGCGTTTTTTTTATATTGTTCAGCAATTTCTGGCTGTTCAGTTTATGCATGAAAGCGTGGCAACCCAAAGCAGTACCCATTACTTATAACCGTACTTATACAGCCGCTATTGTTTTGTGCGGCATGACAGCAAGCGACAAAAACGGCGATTCTTTCTTTAGTAGCAATGCAGACAGGTTCCTGCAAACATGCAGGCTATACCATACAGGCGTTATCCAGAAAATATTCATTAGCGGTGGCGATGGAAGCCTTTGGCAAAACAAGCCTAAGGAAGCCGATTTTTTACGTAAGGAGTTTGTGGCCCAGCATATACCGGATTCTGTATTGATTGTGGAGCATAATTCTCGCAACACTTATGAAAGTGCAGTTGAGGCAAAGCGTTACCTGGATTCGTTGCATATTGCACCACCTTACGTGTTGGTTACTTCTGCAGAGCATATGCGGCGCTCTGTTGCCACGTTCAAAAAATGTGGGTTGGATGTAGTTGCACATCCCGCCAACTTCCGGGTGGTGAACAGCAACCTGAGTTTTGCAGATTATATAGTGCCGAATGTTGGCGTATTGAGTGACTGGAAATCTTTCTTGAAAGAAGTAGTGGGCATGGCTACTTATAAAATAACCGGAAAAGGATAAGTGTTTATTTAACTTTCACTACTTCTACATAAACCAGTTCCTTTAATTTATGCAGTACTTCTTCTAGTCTTGCCTTGGGTACCCCTATTTTTAGTGTACAGAACAGCTGCATTTCCTGGCCGATGATGGAACAGTTGCATTGCTTTACAATTGTCATTACTTCATTCATCCGGGTATAGTCAAACTGCAGCTGGTAATTTATTTCAATGGGTTTCTGTACTGCAGGTATCGTTTGCAAAGCCAATGCGGCGGCTGTTTTATAGGCGTTGATGAGACCGGGAACACCCAATAAAGTACCCCCAAAATAACGCACCACCACAACCAGTATATTGGTTAGTTGCTTGCTGTCAATCTGGTTCAGTATCGGTTTGCCTGCACTGCCACTGGGTTCACCATCATCGCTTACACGGAAATTGTTTCCATCCAGCCCCAACCTATAGGCAAAGCAATGATGTACCGCTTTGGCATGTTCTTTTTTCAATAGCTGCAACTGCTTCTTGAAATCGTCCACAGATTCTATGGGAAAAGCATAGGCAATAAACCTGCTGCCACGGTCCTTGAACTCTTCGGAAGAAGTTTGTGCAATGGTTAAATAAAAATCCTGTTCACTAATCATTCAATGGTAGGTAGTATTTAATGTTGTCGGTTGATATTTGTTGATGCCCTGTCAATTTTCCTGCAAATATGGGGGCATTTACACCATTGTCGGCAATCAATGTTGTGTTGGTGATGATGCGGGCTTCGTCCCATAGTTTTTTGTCAATGAAAGACTGTAACAGTTTAGCACCACCTTCTACCAATATGCTTTGCAGGTTCAACTGGTAACAGGCATGTAACAGTTGCTGCAAAAAATCTTCCTGCCCATTCAATTGATAAAACATGGTGCTGCCTTCTGTTTCATGTTTCAAAAAATTGAAAACAATTGTTTGTTGTTGCCCATTGAAAATAGTAAGTGTTGGTGGTAGCTGTAGCTGTTTGTCTATCACTAACCGCACCGGGTTATTGCCATACCATAACCGGTTGTTCAAAGAAGGATTATCCAGCAGTGCCGTATGGGGGCCAACTAATATTGCAGCTTCTTCGCTACGCCATTTATGTACCAGCCTGTTTGAATAACTATTGCTGATGAGCATGCGGGTATTGTTGTTGCTGCCCATTTTTTTATCCAACGTTTCTGCCCATTTCAACACAACAAAAGGCCGCTGTTTTTCATGGAAGGTGAAAAAGCGTTTATTGAGTTGCCTGCATTCCTGTTCAAGTACATTGGTAATAACTTCAATGCCTGCGGCTTTCAATTTTTCGATGCCCCTGCCGTTTACTTCTTTAAAACTGTCGCTGCAACCAATCACTACTTTCTTTATCTGCTGTTGGATGATTAAATCACTACAGGGCGGTGTCTTGCCAAAATGCGAGCATGGCTCTAACGAAACATACAAAGTGGAATCCGGGATCTGGTATTTGGAATTTTGATGGACACTATTGATGCAGTTCACTTCTGCATGTGCCTTGCCATATTGCTGATGGTAACCTTCGCCAATAACCTTATCATCATACACCAGTACCGCACCCACCATTGGATTGGGGGCCGTATTGCCAGCACCGAGTTTTGCCAACTGGATGCAACGTTGCATGTATTTTTCGTGAACCATCAAGACTGTGAAATATTGAAGTGCGTTGTAAAAATAGCCGAAATGCGTTTTACTTTGCAGCAATGACTATTGGCGAAGCGTATAAACAACTGCAACAGCAGCTTTGGGCTGTGTATGATGACAATGAAGCAGCAGTAATTGCTGACATGGTAGTGGAGCATGTAACGGGCTTTAGGCAAATGGATAGGGTTATTCATAAAGCCACAGTTTTATTGCACCAGCAAGAAATACAGTTACAAAAACACATAACGGAACTGTTGACGGACAAACCTGTTCAATATGTTATTGGCGAAGCATGGTTTGCCAACATGAAATTTTTGGTGAATGAGCATGTATTGATTCCAAGACCTGAAACAGAGGAGTTGATTGAATGGGTTGCTGGTTGCGGGTTACCTATTACCAGTTTGTTGGATATTGGTACAGGCTCGGGTTGCATACCTATTGCATTAAAGAAAAAACTGCCCGTTGCAGTAGTTACTTCAGTTGATGTAAGTGTGGGAGCTTTGCAGGTTGCCCAACAGAATGCAACCTTACTAAATGCGGATGTTGATTTTAGGTTGCTGGATTTTTTGGACGAAGCACAATGGAAAAGTTTAGGTACCTACGATATTATTGTAAGCAATCCGCCTTATATAAAAGAAAGCGAAAGCAGTACCATGCGTACAAACGTGCTGGCTTTTGAACCACATATAGCCCTGTTTGTACCTTATACTGATGCATTACTGTTTTACAAAAAGATAGCCGCTTTTGGTAAAACGCATCTAAACAAAAATGGCTGCCTTTTTATGGAGATCAATGAAGCATTGGGTAATGAAACCATTGCGATGCTTGAGTCTGCTGGATATATAGCTGAACCGAAAAAAGATATGCAAGGAAAGGATAGGATGGTTAAGGCTACGCTACGTTAAAGGCCACTCCTGTTCAATAGCTGATGGGTGCGACGCCTCAACAGTTTATATATATCCTATAGCTGGTCAAATAATCAATTCTTAACATTGGCCACTACTTTGGCCCCTGCTTTTTTTGCAGCACCCATAATTTTAAAGAAGCCGCCGGTGTGCGAAATGGTATCGGCATTGATTACCACAGAAGGGGTATCAACAGAGGCTTTTACTTTGTCCACTTCAAATTTTATGATGGAGTCGAGGTACACTTCCTGTATCTCACTTTGCCCAATGTAGATCCTGTTTTCCTTGTCAATACTTACCACTACATTCTGTTTGGCCTTGGTATCGCTTTTGCCTTTGGGGTTGTTTACCTTAACCACATTGGGGTTGGCCAGTGTGGACACAATTAAAAAGAACAGCAGCAATATGAACAAGATATCGTTCAATGCACCGTTGTGCATTTCTGGTTGGTGCCGTATTCTCTTTTTAAGATTCATTATAAGAAATTTAAAAGTTTAAGGTTTAAAGTTTGAAGTTGCATGAACATTGAACCGTCAAACTTTAAACTTGAAACTTGTTTAGCGTGTTGGTTCCTGTAAAACGTCAATGAATTCGGAGCTGGCTGCTTCCATTTTGTACACGGTCTTGTCAATTTGTGTGCTTAGGAAATTGTGACCGATATAGGCAATCAGGCCAACAATCAAACCTGTACCGCTGGTTACCATTTTTACATAGATACCACCTGCAATGGTATTCAGTTCAAAGCCTGAATTCTGAATGTTGTAAAACAACTGGATCATACCAACAATGGTCCCCAAGAAACCGAACATGGGTGCTATACCTGCAATTAGCGATAGTATAGAGAGGTTACGTTCCATTTTGTACACTTCTAGCTTGCCCACGTTTTCCATGCTTTTTTCAATGGCGTCAATAGGTTTGCCTATGCGTTGCAGCCCTTTGTCAATCATCCTGGCAACAGGGTTGTTGGTATTTTTTGCAAGGCTGCGTGCAGCAGTGATATTGCCAGTAACGATATTGTCGCGTATGATGCTCATGAAATTATCCTCAATCTTGCTCGCTTTCCTAATGGCAATCAGTCTTTCCACAAAAACAAAAATGGTCGCTGCGAACAAGAGGTACAATGGATACATGATCCAGCCACCTTTGCTCAACAGGTCCATTAACGAAAACTTTTCCTGTACGGCAGGTGCATTGGCTGCTATTTTTTTTGCTGTATCGGTAACTACATTATTGGCAACCTGCAATAAATAAAACATCTGCTTTAAGTTTTGTGATGATGGCTAAAATAGACACTTGTACAAAAGAACAGTAGGGCTGTGAATAAAATTGCACCGGTTGAGCATTTTAGGAAACCTTTTGCACAATGGTTAGGTAACCTGATTCGAAAGTTAGTTGCTTATTGGGCAAAGGCTGGAAGGGTTAACGTGTCATGGTGCGGCCATATAGCTGCACCGGTAGCCCATCTCCACAAAAGACCTTTTCTAGAACCTTTTTTTCAGTACTGTAAAAAAACAGGTAACCCTTATTGATTTTTATGGGTAGTTCATCTACAAGCACAACATGGTAATAGCCTACCCGTTTGTTTTGATTATTGAATACATATATGAAGTTAGTTGCGTGGTGACTTATTCCAGAGATGAGCGTTTGGGTCACTATTTTATAGTTGCCTTTTTTTGTTGTGAGGGTGCCGATATACTTTACAAAGTATTCCAGCTTGCCATATTCTTTGTCGGTTTTGTAAAATGTATATTCTTTACCAATTGTATTCCTTTCTAAAACAATTTCAAGTATTTTATGGTAAGGCTGCCCCGTTAAAAGCTTTGCGTAACCAATTAATATCAACACAAATAAAATGCGGTGCATAAGTTTTATTTGAAGATAAGGTGCAAAAAATAACGCTTCCGTAAAAAAGAAAGCGTTATGCTGTATTGGCAATAAGTTTAGTTTACTTATTCTCTTTCATCTTCATCATGCTCATGATCTGCTTCATGGTTTTGTCCATGCCTTCGCTGCTGCCATCCAGGAATATCACATTGCCCTTGCCATACTCGGCAAAGTTCTTAACGGCTTCTGTCCACATGCTAAACAGGATCACATTCGTATCCAGGTTTGCCTGTTTCATCTGTTCGGCGGCCTGGCTCATACCTTTTGCCACTTCTTCCCTAAACAGGGCCACACCCTGTCCACGCAAACGGGCTGCTTCTTTTTCTGCTTCGGCCGAAATCTTGATGGCATTACCTTCTGCTTCGGCAGCCTTGGTTTTGGTAATCAGCAAAGCTTGGCCTTCATTTTCGGCAGCGGCTTTCAAGTTGTTGCTGGCTACCACCTTGCTCATGCTGTCCATTACGGCTTGGTCAAAAGTGATGTCATTAATTTGAAGGTCCTGTAAATGGTAACCCCATTCTTCTAGGCTATGGTCAATCTGTTCCTTTACATAATCAACAATTTCGCGGCGTGCCGTTAATATCTCGGCCTGCTTTTTTGTTGCAACAAATGCACGGATGGAACCTTCCACAGTGCGTATCAAAGCCTGCATCAAGTCTTTATCACTAATAAATTTAAATGCTACTTTTTTTACCGTTTCTTCATCGGCATTCTGTACGGAATATAGCAACATGCTTTTAAAGTAAACATTGGCCTGGTCAACCGTCACGGCCTGAAACTCCAACTCCACGCTGCGGTTCTGTATGCTGATGCGTTTATAGATCTGCTCAAGGATGGGAATTTTGAAACGAAGTCCCGGCAATAAGATACGCCTGTACTTACCAAACATGGTAACAACAGAAATGGTTCCCTGGTTCACGGTAACCAGCCCACTGAAAACAATAAATGCAATGATTAAAAATGGAAGCAGTTTAATAAAGGAGTCCATGGTTATTAATTTTGAAGCAAGGTAGGCAATATGTATGCATAACCAATACGTGGTAACACTTATTTTGACGATAGACCGTTGACGGAAGACGATTGACAATGGACGGGCCCACCATTATGCTTATACTGCTGTTCTCTCTACTGTCATCTGTCTATTGTCAACTGTCCACCGTCATCCCCTCAGGCAGCTAACCCACTCAAATAATTGTCTTTGTAGCAAAGCCCCTGTTCCTATCAATCCTAAACCGATATTTGTATGCAGTGATTGTACACTTACCCCTTTTATTTGAAGCAAAAGCATTACATATTCCTGTTCCCTTTTCTGTTGATTGGCCTGTTTGCACATGCCCAATTCAATGCTACCTCTAACCTTCGGAAGAAAAAAATTGTAACAACAGGTTTTGTGAAACTCGATTCCTTGAACATCGTTCCGCAATCCGTTTACATAAAAGGCCTGGATACTTCTTTCTTTTTTGTGGATCCTGTAAAAAGCATCTTGCTGTGGAAAAAAAAGCCTGCGGCAGATAGTATGGAAGTAAGTTACCGGGTATTTCCTTTTAAGCTGGATGCACCCGTAAAGCGTTTCAGCTATGACAGTATCAGGAACAATTTCATTCCACAAGCTGCCATCTTTAAAAAGGGCAGCCGCGACAATGCCACTACCGGGCTGTTCGATTTTGGCAATATCAATTACAACGGCAGTTTTGGCAGAAGCCTGAGCTTTGGCAATAGCCAGGATGCGGTGTTCAATTCGCAACTGAACCTGCAGTTAAGTGGTATGGTGGGCGATAGCATACAGATTGCTGCTGCCATTACCGATAACAATATCCCCATTCAGCCAGATGGTACCACGCAGCAGTTAAATGAGTTTGACAAGATATTGTTGCAGTTTAAAAAGAAGAACTGGGAAGTGAACCTGGGCGATATTGACCTTCGGCAGAACCAGAACTATTACCTTAATTTTTATAAACGGCTGCAAGGCATTTCCTATCAACAAGAAAACAGGTTTGGTAAATATGGCTCAAACAAATTGCTGTTTAGCGGAGCCATTGCCAAAGGAAAATTTACACGGAATATATTTAATGGACTGGAAGGCAACCAGGGCCCTTACCGTTTGACCGGGGCAAACAATGAATTTTATTTTATCATATTGGCAGGAACAGAAAGGGTTTTTATTGATGGTGAACTGCTGCAGCGTGGCGAGGACCAGGACTATGTGATAAACTACAATACCGCAGAAGTTACGTTTACGCCCAAGCGTATGATCACAAAAGACAGGCGTATACAGGTGGAGTTTGAATATGCCGACCGTAATTTTTTGAATGCCATGTTCTATGCAAGCAGCGAAACAGTCTTCAACAAAAAATTGAAACTGAACATTGCTGCATACACCAACAACGATGCTAAGAATTCACCCATTAACCAACAGTTGGATACCGACCAGAAACAGTTCCTGGCCAATATAGGTGACAGCATCCAGAATGCTTTTTACCATGTGGCTTCAAAGGATTCCTTTTCGCTTTCCAAAATATTGTATGCTAAAAGACCCAACCCAATAAACCCTTTAGCAGATAGTATCTATGTGTATTCCACGCATCCGGACAGTGCCAAATACAACCTCAACTTTATTGATGTAGGCGTTGGCAAGGGCAATTACCTGCCCTTGTTCAATGGTGCCAATGGTAAAGTATATCAATGGGTAGCTCCTGTGGGTAATCTGCCGCAAGGACAATACGAACCGGCCATTTTTTTGGTCACACCCAAGAAACAGCAACTGGTAACCATTGGTACGGAATATACCATTGATGCAAAAACAATGTTGAAAACAGATGTTGCGTTAAGTAACTATGATGCCAATACTTTTTCCTCAAGAGATAAAAGCGACAATAAAGGCTATGCCGCAAAATTTGCTTTATACAGGAATGATAAATTGCGGAAACAGTACCAGCTAAACTCCATGATTGGCTATGAATGGGTAGATGAAAGGTTCAAACCATTGGAGCGTTTGCGTGGTGTTGAGTTTGCCCGTGACTGGGGGCTGAACATACTGCCCACTGCAGCTACCGAACATTTGCCCAAAGCAAGTATTGAATTGAAAGATGCACGGAACAATGTATTGCAATACACCATTGACGGCTATTTGCGTAGCGATGATTACACGGGTATAAAGCAAGTGTTGCAGAACAACCATAGTATTGGTACCTGGCAGTTCAAAAATGTACTGAGCTATGTAAACAATAACACACCTGCTGATAAAGGTTATTACTTTCGCCCAACTGTTGAAGTAAACAAGTTGCTGCCCAAACTGAACAATTACAGCATTGGTGCAAGCTATGCATTAGAAGAAAATGAGCAACGCAACAAACTGACCGATACCCTTACGCCATTGAGCTTTGCCTTTGAAACCATTACCGCCTACATGAAAAGCAATCAGCAAAAAAGCAACAAATGGGGCTTTACCTATTTTACAAGAAGCAACAAGCTGCCTGCCCAAAAGAACATGCTGCAAACCGACAGGAGCAATAACTATAATCTTTCTGCCGAGCTGCTAAGGAACCCAAGGCACCAGTTCCGTTTCAATATTACCTACCGACAGTTGTTTGTAAAGAATGCCAATCTTACCAACCTTACACCTGACAACAGTTTGTTGGGACGTGCAGAATATGCCATCAATGAATGGAACGGTTTTGTAACCGGAAATGTACTGTACGAACTGGGGGCGGGGCAGGAGCAACGCCGTGACTTCTCCTACATAGAAGTGCCTGCGGGCCGTGGCGAATATGCCTGGAACGATTACAATGCCGATGGCATACCGCAACTGAACGAATTTGAGATAGCCCTGTTTCCCGACCAGGCAAAATATATACGTGTGTACACACCAACCAATGTTTTTGTGAAATCAAACTACAACCAATTCAACTATAGCGTAAACATCAACCCACGGGCCCTGACGAATAAGATACATAATAAGAAGCTGAAAGATTTTATTACCCGTTTCACTTTGCAGTCATCTATGCAAACGGGCAAAAAAGTATTGGCACAGGGCAATCCCGAGTTCAATCCTTTTAAAGGCAATATCAACGACACTTCATTGATCAGCCTCAACAATATACTCAACAATACCATTTCCTTCAACCGCTTCAGCAGTACATGGGGTATGGATGTAAGCAATATCCGCAATTACAATAAGGCATTGCTTACCTACGGTTTCGAGAGCCGTACACAGAGCGATTGGGTACTTCGTGCTAGGGTAAACATCAACAGGCAATATACAGTTGAAGTGGCCCAGCGGTTAGGCAATAGCAATTTGATAACCCCTTCTTTTGCCAACCGTAACTATGCATTAACAACCACCAGCACCGAGCCCAAGTTTACATACACTTTCCAGACAAAATACAGGCTGCAGGTATCCTATCAATACGCGGTAAAGCAAAATGAACTGGTATATGGCGGCGAAAAAGCAACCAACAACGCATTCAACTTCGAAGGCAAGCTCAATGCACTCAACAATACCAGCTTGTTGGCAAAATTTACCTACAACAATATCGGGTACAACGGGGCCACCAATACCACGGTAAGCTATATCATGCTGGATGGTTTGCTGCCTGGCAAAAACCTGTTGTGGAATATTGAATTGACCAAACGCCTCGGCAAGAACCTTGAAGTAAGCTTCAACTACGAAGGCCGCAAACCGGGCGATACAAGGACCATCAATATTGGCAGGGCAAGTTTAAGGGCCTTGCTATAACGTGTTTATGTAACCAGCAACAGGGCATATCTCAGCTTTACCGGTCCCGATAGCTATCGGGACACCCATCAACGCTTTCATCATACTTCAACCAAAAAACAAAGCCACCCATTTGGGTGGCTTCGCTGTATCATAAAATTCAACTTACAGTTTCACATTTACTGCAAGCATAAAGTTTGTTCCTGCCATAGGGAAATAATAGTTCTCTGTGGTAAACTGCCCGCCGCTAACATAACTGAATGTGTAACCGCTTGGCTCGTATTTCCTGTTGAACACATTGTTCACCTGCCCTATAATATTCCACTCTTTAAAAATCTTGTTTTTAATGGTATAAATGGCCCTTACATCCTGTGTATAAAAATCACCCAACATACGGTTGCTGCTTTGCGTATTGTCCAGGTACTGCTTGCCAACATATTTGCCCAACAGGCTCAGTTCAATATTTTTTGTTGCAACAAAATTTAAAGATGCACCTGCAATGGTATTGGGCGATAATACAATATCGGTATTGCTATGCTGTATGGAAACCTGTCCGCCATTGTCATAGTCATCGGCAAACTCTGTAAAGGCTTTTATTTTATTGCGGCTTAATGTAAGGTTGGCATTGGCATTTAACCAGGACGAAAAGATATAGCTTCCTTGCAGCTCAATACCTGCCCTGTAGCTGTTGGGTACATTGGTCCTTGTATAGGCACCCACATCGTTTATTTTGCCTGTAAGCACCAATTGGTCCTTATACAACATATAATACAGCGTTGCACCAAAACTGTAGTTGCTGCCTCTTCTTTCAACACCCAATTCAAAATCATGCAATGTTTCTTTATTGGGTTGTGTTGTGGTGCCTGCTTCAAAGTCGTCACGGTTAGGTTCCTTTGCTGCAAGGGCATAGCTCAAATAGGCCTGCCATCCATTCTTTGTATAAGTAAGGCCCAGCTTCGGGTTCACGAAATTGAACTTCCTGTCAATTATCAAAGTGGGGTTGTCTTTAAAGCCATCCATTTTATGCTCCACAAAACGGTATTGCACATCTGCAAACAGCGATAGGTTACTGTTCAACTGGTGCTGCAACTTTGCATAAATATTGGCATCGGTTTTCTTTGCAGGCAAATCATAATACCTATACCCCGGAGTCACGCCGCCATTTTGTGCCCACATCAGTTGGCCGTAATGCTTGTTGTCAAAGCTGTTCCAGCCACCGCCAATGGTAACAATGTTATTGTCTTTTTTGTATTGGAACGACAATATCTGCCCATAGAAATAATTGTCCAGCCACTGTCTTTTTATGATATCCGTTTTGGTAATGGTTGTTGTGCCCACAACAACATTGGGCAAGCCAAAAGATGAATACTTTTTGGCAGCATTGTAATTTTCATAATAACCCGCACCCCTTGTTAAAAAGGCAGCCGTATTAAAGCTCCAGTTACTGTTCAATACAGTATTGAAAAATAACTGATAATGTGTTTGCTTGTAATTGTCGGTTTCATTGTCGTACGGTGTGCCTGGCTTTTCTGTGCCGGAAGAGTTATAGGTTCTGTCGCTGCCCAACAAATATTCCGGTACGCCGTTCCATGCTTGGTAGGTTTTTTCCTTGCCCGAAAAAACATTGAACCTGAGTGAGGTTTTCTTGTTAAGGTAAGCCGCAGAAAACGCAAATGATTGCAGGTTGCTCGATGCACGGTCAATATAGCCATCGCTTGTTACCTGGCTCAGTCTTGCATCTACGGTAAAATGTCCGTCAATCAATCCCGTACCGGCTTTTACGGTATTCTTCCAGGTATTGAACGAGCCAAAGCTATTGTTCAGCTCACCATAAGCCTTTTCATTGAACTCATTGGTTGAAAGGTTGATGGTTGCACCAAACGCACCCGTTCCGTTGGATGATGTACCAACGCCACGCTGTATCTGTATGGAGTTTACAGATGAGGAAAAATCGGGCAGGTCCACAAAATAGGTTCCTTGACTCTCCGCATCATTGTACGGAATGCCATTCAGTGTAACATTTATACGTGTGGCATCTGTGCCACGAATGCGTAGGGCCGTATAACCCACACCGTTGCCTGCATCGGCACTCACTACAACCGATGGTGTCTGGTTCAGCAGAAAAGGCAGGTCTTGACCAAGGTTCGTCTTGGCAATTTCTTCCTTGCTCAAGTTGGTTTTGGCAAAAGGTGCTTTATCATTGGCACGGGTGGCTTTTACTTCCAATGGCTGAAGGAACAATGATTGCGGTTTCAGTTTCACCACTACGGTTACTTCGTTTTTTTCTACCGTAATTTTTTCTTCATAATCCTTGTAACCAATACTGGTTACCTTTAAAACATAGCTGCCCTTTGCCGTTTTGCCAAAAGAAAATTTACCGCTGGCATCTGCTACGGTAACTTGGTTGTTCAGCAAAATGGTGGCCGCACCAATGGGCTGCTGGCTCTGTTCATCAACCACTTTACCATTAACTACTGTTTTAGATGCCTGTGCAAATGCCATTAAATTCAATAATGCAAATGCCATTGTTCCCAACAATTTTTTCATTGTCTGTTTTTTAATAATTAAAAAATGGGAACAGGAATAACGCTACAGAAAGAGGAACACATAAAGTGAAGTCGCCTTCCCTTCGCAGGAATTACCCTGTTCAGGTTCAACGGGTTTGATCTCAGCCTTGCATGCCATTTTAACTTGTAAAAAGATGGCATGTTTCAGCACCCCGAGGAAATAATTTCACCGCAAATGTAATAGGGAATTTTTTTATTAATCTTGTAACCTTTTACGACCGCTTTCGTTTTACTGCAAAAATACACCCAAATGAAAAAGATACTAATGGCCCTATTGCTTGTTGCAACTGCATTTGCAGCCAATGCACAGCAACCCAAGAATATTGTGTACGACCCCAATGCAGAAGCCAGGACCGTAGGCGATTTTCACGGTGTGCAGGTTTCGGGGGGGGTTGCCCTATACCTTTCGCAAGGCAGTTCAAACGGTGTTGCAGTAAGTACCGATGACGCAAAAGATGTGGTTAAGGTAAAAACAGAAGTTAAGGACGGCATCCTGAAAATATTCCTGGAAAAAAACGGTGGTCTTTTGGACTGGAAAAGTAGGAGGGTTAAAGCCTATGTTACCGTGAAAAACCTTGACAGGATAGATGCATCAGGTGCATCGGCTGTTATTGTGACCGATAAAATAACAGCAGACGATTTTAAACTGGAATTAAGTGGTGCCAGTAGCTTCAAGGGCGACCTTGGTGTTGCTTCATTCAAACTCAGCCTAACAGGAGCAAGCTCCCTAAAGGGAACAATTACAGCAAGTGCGGCTGCCTATTTTGATATAAGTGGTGCATCTGCCGCCACAATTGCCGGCTCTACCGCAAAAGCCGATATACATATTAGCGGGGCAAGCACTTTAAAGGGTTTCGATTTCATTATTGAAAGCTGTAATACCGAAGCAAGTGGTGCATCTTCAGCCAACATTACCATTAGCAAAGCATTAAAGGCCGAGGCAAGCGGGGCCAGCAATATCCGTTATGGTGGCGAACCTTCTACCATAAATGTTGAATCTTCTGGAGCTTCTTCTGTAAAAAAACGCATTTTATAAAAATAAAGTTTGGGTGGTAAATAGCATACCCTTACTTTTGCCGTCCAATAAACCGCGAGGTAGAGCAGCGGTAGCTCGTCGGGCTCATAACCCGAAGGTCATAGGTTCGAACCCTATCCTCGCAACAACAAGAAACAAAGCCTCCTAGTGAGGCTTTTATTTTTTTAATCATCTCTGCAAAAACTCAGCGAAATTTGCACCATCAAAAATGAAATCAGGATTTGTAAACATATTCGGTAAGCCCAATGCTGGCAAAAGCACTTTGCTAAATGCATTGCTGGGGGAGAAGCTTGCCATTGTTTCGCCCAAAGTGCAAACCACCAGGCACCGCATCAAAGGCTTCTTGACCAAGGCGGATGAATACCAGATTATTTTTTCCGATACGCCCGGTATCATTGAAGCAAAATACAAGCTGCACGAAAAAATGATGGGTGCGGTAAAAAGTGCCCTTGAAGATGCCGATGTGGCCTTGCTGATTGTGGATGCAAATGAGAACCTCGAGGAGTGCGACCAGATTTTTCAGCAACTGAGGCTGAAAGTGCCCACCATTCTTATACTCAATAAAATTGATGAGGCTAAAAATGGCAAGATTGCCGAAGCCGAAGCATTTTTTGCCGGTAAGCCCTATGCAAAAAAAATCATCAAGATTTCTGCATTGCAACAGCACCACCTGCAAAAATTGCTGCAGGCAATTCTTGAGTTGCTACCCGAGGGCAACCCTTTTTATAGTGAGGATGACCTGAGCGATTTGCCCACCAAGTTTTTTGTTGGGGAAATGATCAGGGAAAAGATTTACCAATTGTACCAAGATGAGATTCCCTACCATGTGGCCATACTGGTAAACGAGTTCAAGGAAAAGGAATCGCTGGTTAAGATACAGGCCGATATTATTGTGCACCGCGAAACACAGAAAGCCATTATCATTGGCGATAAAGGAAGCATGATAAAGCAGATTGGTATGCTGGCCAGACAGGACATTGAAAAATTTATTGGTCAAAAAGTATTCCTGGAACTGTTTGTAAAAGTCCGCCCAAAATGGAGGGATAATGACCTACAGTTGAAGGAATACGGGTACTAAAAAATTGGAAAGCAGGTTCCGGATCCCATATTTATTTAGATCTTGGAATTTTAAAATTTGGAATTTATGAGTTACACAGTAGCAATAGTAGGAAGGCCCAATGTGGGCAAGAGCACATTCTTTAACCGTTTGCTGGAACAGCGTAAGGCAATTGTGGATGACGTGAGCGGTGTAACACGCGACCGTCAGTATGGTGTTAGCGAATGGTGCGGCAAAACATTCAACGTAATTGATACGGGTGGCTTTGTGCCGAATACCGAAGATATTTTTGAAAAGGAGATACGCAAGCAGGTAAAGATTGCCATTGACGAAGCGGATGCCATTATTTTTATGGTGGATGTTGCCGTGGGCATTACAGACTTGGATGAAGCGATGGCCGACTTGTTGCGACGTTCCAAAAAACCGGTTTACCTGACTGTAAATAAAGTAGACAATGGTCAGCGTGAATTTGAAGCCAGTGAGTTTTACAGCCTTGGATTTGATACGATCTACACCGTTAGCAGCCTTAGCGGCACTGGCAGCGGCGAGTTACTGGATGCCGTTACCGCCCCAATGAAAACAGAGGATTCGGTGCAGACCGATGGTACAGAAATTCCAAAATTTGCCATCATTGGCCAGCCAAATGTGGGCAAGTCATCCTTATTGAATGCATTGATAGGACAGGAACGTACCATTGTTAGCGATATTTCGGGAACAACAAGGGACACGATACATACCCACTACAACATGTTTCAAAAGGAATTTATATTGATTGATACAGCGGGTATAAGAAAGAAAAACAAAGAGAAGGAAGACCTTGAATTCTATTCCATTATCCGTGCAATTAAGGCAATGGACGAAGCGGATGTTTGTATGTTGGTGATTGATGCCGAAAAAGGCATTACCGCACAGGATGTGACCATTTTCAGTTTGGCCACACGTAAAGGAAAAGGCATTGTTATACTGGTAAATAAATGGGACCTTTTTGAAAAAGAAACCAACACGGCCCGTGACTACGAAAAGAAATTGAAGGAAAAAATAGCACCATTTACAGATGTGCCCATCCTGTTTATTTCTGCCAAGGACAAAACCAGGATCTTTAAAGCCATGGAAACAACTTTGGATGTATATGAATGCAAGTCACGCCGTATTGCCACATCCAAGCTCAACGAAGTGATGCTCAAAGCCATTGAAGGTTACCGTGCACCTGTTGTAAGGGGGCATATTGTAAAGATCAAATACGTTACACAATTGCCCACGCATGTGCCTTCGTTTGCGTTTTTCACAAATTTTCCAGAAGACATTAAACTGCCTTATAGAAACTACCTTGAAAATCAGCTTCGTACACATTTTAATTTTAAAGGTGTGCCCATCCGTATATTTTTCAGAAAGAAATAGCAATAAAAAAGATCTGTTAAAATTTGTTGGTTTGCTCAAGAACATTACTTTTGCGACTGAAATTTTTCAAATCAAAAAACAACTACAATGAAAAAAGTATTGGCTATCGTAGCAATCGCTGCATTTGCTGCTTGTAACAATGGTGCTAACGAAGCTCCAGCTGTTGATTCTGTAAAGTATAAAGATTCAGTTGCTAAAGCTGAAGCTGCTAAAGCTGCTGCTACAGTTGACACTGCTAAAAAAGCATTAGATACTGCTAAAGCTGCATTAGATACTGCTAAAAAAGCTATCGAAAAGAAATAATTGTAATCAATTATAACTTCTTGCAAGAAGGTCCCGCCAATACAATGGCGGGATTTTTATTTTAGACCCAAGCCTATTTACCTATACATTTGTTGTCATCACACATAAACGTTTATCCATAAAATAACTACCATGAAAATTGAAATTGGCCAAACTGCTCCGGCATTTACATTGCACGATACCGAAAGAAATGCTGTGGAGTTAAGCAGCTTTAAGGGTAAAAATGTACTGCTCCTGTTTTTCCCAATGGCATTTACAGGGGTTTGTACAAAAGAGTTGTGCAACATTAGAGACAATATTGCCAGCTATAACAACATAAATGCACAGGTATTGGGCATTTCAGTTGATAGCCCGTTTACATTGGCAAAATTTAAAGAAGAGCAGCATTTGAATTTTCCGTTGCTCAGCGATTTTAATAAAGAAACTTCCACTGCTTATGGCACTATTTACGAAGCCTTTATTGGCTGGATGAAGGGCGTAAGCAAACGCTCGGCCTTTGTTATAGACAAAGATGGTATTGTACAGTATGCCGAAGTATTGGAAAATGCAGGTGACCTGCCCAATTTTGAAGCCATTAATAACACACTTGCTTCGCTGAACTAATATTTTCAATAAAACAAAAGCTGTTTATACTAAAAACAGCTTTTGTTTCGTTTTGTTGAAAAATTGCAAATTATATTTGCCAAAAATGAATGGTTTCTTACCTTCATCACCACAAACAATGGAATGAAAAAAATTTACACCCTTTTTTTACTGATGGTTATGTTTGCTGCCACGGCTTATGCCAATGGCACGAACCCAGGTGTAGGTTTTTCTGATGGCCAGGTTAAGATTACCCGCTTTTATCCAAACCCCGCCTCTTCCTTTATAAATTTCGAGTTCCAAAAAAACCTTGAAAAGGGCTACACGCTACAGATTTACAGTTTTATTGGCAACAAGGTATCCGAAATACAGCTTAACGGCTCCAACAAAATAACCATTCCCCTGGATGGTTTCTTCCGCGGCATTTACCTTTTTCAACTACGCGACAAAAGTGGTAAAATGATTGAAAGCGGGAAGTTCCAAGTAGTAAAATAATCTTCTTCTCTTACACATCTTTGGTTGCTTCTCATTGAAGTGGCATGTTGATAAACCATTGCAGTACTGCTTTGGCAACGTTTCCGTAACTATTTTTCGGTACATTTTATAGTGGCATACATTTGGTTCATTACCGTTGAATAAAATAAATGCCATGAAGTTTTTTTTACGACTAGCGATTGCTGTTCTGATGGTTTCTTCTGTAGCTGCCCAGGAAAAAGATTTGTCAACCTATTATAAGGAAGCACCATTTAAAATGCCCGTTGCTACCGTGCCCACCTTTGCCAGCAAGACATTCAATATAAAAGATTTTGGTGCCATTGGCGATGGGCAGGTATTGAACACGCAAGCCTTTGCAAAAGCAATTGCGGCATGTAGTGCTGCAGGCGGCGGCAATGTAATTGTACCAAGTGGTTTATGGCTAACCGGCCCAATTGAATTTAAAAGCAATATCAATTTGGTGGTTGAACGTGGTGCATTGATACAGTTTACGGCCGACCATACACAATACCCCATTATAAAAGGTTCAGCAGCTTCGCCCATTTATGGGTTTGACCTGAAAAATATTGCCATTACGGGTGGCGGTATTATTGATGGTGCAGGCGACACCTGGCGGCCATTAAAAAAAGAAAAGGCAACCGAGAAGCAATGGAAAGAGGTAACTGCTACAGGCGTGGTAAGCAAGGACGGAAAGATCTGGTGGCCTACCAAAGAAGCAATGGATGGTGAAGCTTTCATAAAACAGTTAAAGACAAAAAACAGTAAGCCATCCGATGAGGAACTTTTACCAGCAAGGGATTTTTTACGTCCATACATGGTTATGTTCTCCAAATGCGACAATGTATTGATTGAGGGCGTAACCATACGCAACTCGCCCAAGTTCATTTTCTATCCAACAAAATGTACCAACCTTACTTTGCGTTATGCCAATTTTTTTAATGAATGGTGGGCACAGAACGGCGATGCCATTGATATAAGTGCATGCAAAAATGTGGTGGTATACAAATGCAATGTAAGTGCCGGCGATGATGGCATCTGCATGAAGAGCAGCGGTGGCAAGGGCGGCGAAACAGAAGAGAGTGCCCTGGAAAATATTTTGATTGCGGGCTGTAATGTGTACCATGCACACGGTGGTTTTGTAATTGGCAGCAATACCGATGGGGGCATGAAAAACATTTATGTAACGGACTGCAATTTTATTGGAACAGATATAGGCATACGTGTTAAAAGCAATGCAGGCCGTGGCGGTTATGTACGCGATATTTACATCAACAATATTTTTATGAAGGATATTGTAAACGAAGCCATTGCTTTTGATACTTTTTATGAAGATGTGCCACCGGGCAAAAACAAAGACGAAGTAAAAACTACGTTGAGGGACAAAACGCCTGTGTTCCGTAATTTCTATATCAGCAATGTGTATTGCAATGGTGCAAGCACAGCCATTGCCATAACAGGCCTGCCCGAAATGCCTGTAAGCAAAATACATTTTGAAAATGTAACCATATCTTCCAAACAGGGCTATACCTATAAAGATGCAACAGAAATAGATTTCAAGAAAGTAAAAATTATAACACCTACCGAAACAAAGGAGTTATAAAAAAGATACACCGATAAAAAAAGCAGTTCATGTATGTGAACTGCTTTTTTTATAACCTATATTTTCTAATCAGCCTATAAACCCAAGAAAGTTGCTTTCTTCAAAGTTTTCTTGCCTTCGCCAATTTTAAAGCCGTTGTTGTATATCTCAATTTTGTAATCGCCGGTTTCAAATTTGCTTCCGGGTTTCCAATCAAAGCTTACCGGTAAACGTTTGCCTTGTTCATAGTTAATGTCCACTTTGTTCGTGTACTGTTTGGTATTGCCATCCCTGTCTACAAATGAACCAGACGATACAGATAAAGACCCATCCGGATGGTAAATGCAAACCATTAAAGATTTGGTGCCACTGGGTGCAACCCTGTTCTCATCAATATCGAAACTTACTTTAAAAAAGTCTGCACGTTTGGCGGTACTGGTTTCTTTTTCCCTGCTGCCTTTTTGCTGCATCGCCGTTACATTGATGTTAGAAGCATGTAGCGTAGATGCAAGATCCTCCACTTTGGCTTTCTCTTCTTTTGTTTTGTCAAGATTGCTTTGCAGTTCGGTTTTTTCCGTGGTCAATTGTGTTTTTTCGGTAGTTAGTTGGTCATTGCTTGCAGTCAATTGCTGGTTCTCTGCTTTCAGTTTTTCCACTTCGGCAAAAAGGCCTTCTATCTTGCCCTGCAATTCGGCTATTTGTTTTTGTGCTTCTGCCAGTTGTGCCTTGCTGGCATTTTTATCGCTCAGTGTTTTTGAAATGCTTTTCTTTAAACGGTCTATATCGGCTTTCTTTTCGGCCAATGCACCTTGTAGTTGCTGGTTGTTAATGGTAATGGAATCTGCTTTGCCACTTAAAAAATCGAACTTGGCCTGTAGCAATGTCTGGTCCAATGAATCTTTTACGATCCTGTCCACATATTGTATCTTTTCTTTGTTGCCTTCGCTTTTGGAATAGATCAGGTAACCCCATGTAAGCACCAATGCACCGGCAAGCAGTGCATAAATAAGGTTGCGGTTGTCTTTTTTTTGAGGCTTGTTCGGTTGCGGTTCCGGCTGCGGTTGCGGCGTAGCCGAAGGGTATTGACTGTAGCTCATAGTGTTTGTTTGTGCTAAGATGGTAAACTTTACGCTGTTTTTTTAATGATGTTGATAAAATGCAAAATTGCCAAGCAAGCTTTAACACCTACTTGGCAATCCCTATATATTGGATTTCTAGCTAAACAAACCGCCTTTCTTTAAACTTTTGGTTGTTTCGCCAATTTTGTAACCGTTTTGATAAATTTCAATCTTGTAGTTACCTACGGTATATTTTGCATCGTTTTCTGGTTTCCAATCAAAGCTAATAGCAGAGCGTTTGCCTTGTTCGTAATCAACCGTTACTTTGCTGGTGTATTTCTTTTCGCCATCTTCCCTGGTAGCTACCACATCGCCCATGGTAATCGGGTTGCCATCTGGGCCAACTACACATACATACAAATCTTTTTTACCGCTTGGTGCAATCCTGTTTTCATCTAGGTCAAACGATACACGCATAACGTCCACCCTTTTGGCAACAGTTGTTTCTTTTTCCTTGCCACCACTTTTGATATTGATGGGCGTAATGTTGATGTTGGAAGCCTTTAAAGTAGAAGCTACGTCTTCAACATGTGCCTTTTCTTCGCTTGTTTTTTGAAGTGTGCCTTGCAACTCGGTTTTCTCTGTGGTCAACTGTGTCTTCTCTGTATTCAATTGTGTGTTGCTGGTAGTCAACTGCTCGTTCTCAGCTTTCAGTTTCTCTACTTCTGCAAACAGCGATTCAACTTTACCGTTCAGTTCGGCAATCATGGTTCTTGCCTGTGAAAGTTCAGCCGCAGTTGCATTTTTGTTCTTTAATATGGAAGCAATGTTGTTCTTTAATTTCTGTACTTCCTGGTTCCTTTCAGCAAGTGCACCCTGCATTTTAATGTTCGTTCCTGTTAGTGAATCGAGTTTTGCAGAAGTGTTATTGAACTCATTCTGTAAGGCTTCCCTGCTGTTGTCGGAAGTACTTACCTGTGCCTGCAACTGCTGTACGGTTTGCGATGACTTGCTTTTGTCATACGCCATATAACCCCAAGTTATCAGAAGCAAAGCTATTAGCGAACCGTAAATCAGTTTCCTGTTGTCTTTTTGCGGTTGCTGTGTTGGTGCTGTGTTTGTTGTTTCGTAACTCATAGTTGTATATATTTATATAGGTTAAACAATTGAAATTTTTATGATACAAGATCTTTTACTACTAGATATTGAGACTGTGCCAATGGTGGATGACTTCTCGTCGTTGGACCCTGTGTGGCAATCTCTTTGGTGGGATAAAATTTCGAAAACCGTGCCAGAAAACACAACGCCCGAAGATGCGTGGAAACGTAAGGCAGGCATTTTAGCCGAGTTTGGCAGGATAATCTGCATTAGTACCGCCTATTTTTATGAAGACGATAACAGGAATGTGTGTCTCAAAATAAAAAGTATTTCGGGCGATAATGAAGCAGAAGTGTTGAACGGATTTACCGAACTGTGCAATAAAATGTACAGGCACAACAAAAATTTCCAGTTTGGCGGGCACAATATCAAGGAGTTTGACATACCCTATATATGCCGTAGAATGCTAATAAACAGGCTTCCCCTGCCCGAATACCTATGGCTACACGACAAAAAACCGTGGGAAGTAAAAATGTTCGATACGCTGAACTGGTGGAAGTTTGGCGACAATAAAAATTATATTACCCTGCACCTGCTGGCCACTATTTTGGGCATACCCACATCCAAAACGGATATTGACGGCAGCATGGTGCAGCAAGTGTATTACAAAGACAACGACCTGCCCCGTATTGTGGAATATTGTCAACGGGATGTGGTGGTTACTGCAAATATTATTCTACGCTTCAAGGATTTGCCCCTGCTTACCGACGATAAGGTGAATGTGGTTTAAACAGTTGTCGGTTACCAGTTACTAGTAACCGGCAACCAGCAACCAATATTGTGTTCCATTTGGGTATAAGTTCATTTTTCATTCTTCCATTTTCATTCTTCTTTTGCAAGATGTCTGCGGAAAAAATTATCGGCGATTTCAAAAAAGGCAATTTCAAACCCGTATATTGGTTAGAAGGGGAGGAACCCTATTTTATTGACCAGATTGTAAATTATGCCGAACATAAAATTTTAACCGAGGCCGAAGCCGGTTTTAACCTCACCGTTTTTTATGGCCGCGATGCCAACTGGGCCGATGTGATCAATGCCTGCCGCCGCTACCCCATGTTTGCCGATAAGCAAGTGGTGCTGTTGAAAGAGGCCCAGCAAATGAAGGACATTGAAAAGCTGGAAGGTTATATAGACAATCCACTTACCTCCACCATTTTTGTGGTAAGCTACAAGGAAAAAAAAGTGGATGCCCGTACCAAGTTTGCCAAAACATTAAAGGCAAAAGGCGAAATGTTCAGCACCAAAAAACTGTACGATAGCCAATTGCCCGACTGGGCCAACAGCATGGTGCAAAATCACGGACTGACCATTGTACAAAAAGCCCTGCACTTGTTGGTTGATCATATTGGCAATGATTTGAGCCGCATTCAGAACGAAATTGAAAAGCTTGCCGTAAACCTGGGTGCAAGAAAAAACATTACCGAAGACGATATAGAAAACTACATTGGCGTAAGCAAAGAGTTCAACGTGTTTGAACTGCAGGATGCACTGGGCAAAAAAGACCTGAGCAAAGCCATACGTATTATTCAATATTTTGAAAAGAATCCCAAAGCTGCGCCTATACAGCTTATATTGCCATCGCTCTATGGCTTCTTTAGCAAAGTGTACATGATTTTTGGTGCTGGCACCAACGATGAAAAAGCCATTGCCGCATCGCTGGGCATTAACCCTTACTTCATGAAAGATTATATGCAGGCCGCAAAAAACTACAACCATGCAGGTGTAGAAAAAATACTGCTGCTACTGCACCATTACAACCTACGCAGCATTGGCGTGCACGATGGCGGTACGGCCGATGCAGGACTAATGAAGGAACTGGTGGTGAAGATGATGAATTGATTTTTTGCAACCGGCTTTGTGCATACTTCGGTACTCTCAGCGTTGCTCCCGATAGCTATCGGGACATCGGCAGTAAAGCATACTTCAACTTTTATTTAAGCGTATTAGGTATTCTAATGTAATGCAATAGCATTTGTACAAAATGCTATTAACCAAACTGTGCAAATGGAAATGTGCAATTTTATTTGCTACATAAAAATTTGCACAAATATTTGTGCAAAAAAAATTGTGCAATTTAAAATGCACAAATAAAAATTGCACAATTGGAATATATTATAAAAATGAGGGTAATTATAGTGTATGATGGTGAAGGTTGGATTGCATAAAAATATTGTCCGTTATAACAAAATAACTGCTTGTTGTTAAAAGCTGAATTACGTTATACTGCTGATGGGTGCGACGCCACTGCAGTTGATATTTATTCTATAGCTGGTAACATAAAAAATGTCTATTGCAACCCCAACCAATCCATTGCATTTTTGTACAAGAGTTTTTCTTTTATGTCAGTGGATAAATTAGTTTCCTCAATCAGCTTACCCGGGTGATGTTCGCCTAAGGGAAAAGGGTAATCGCTGCCCATGCAGATTTTTTCGTTGCCCATTAGGTTAAGCAGGTAATGCAATGCATTTTCATCATGCACCAAACTATCCAGCCAAAATTTATCGAGGTAGTTTCTTGGGTTGATGGCATTGTCTACAGCTACAAGATCGGGGCGTACATTGAAGCCATGTTCTATACGCCCAATGGTAAAGGGAAAGCTGCCACCGCCATGTGCAAAAGCCACACGCAGCTTGGGAAATTTTTGGAACACGCCACCAAAGATCATGGAGCAGATGGCACGGCTTGTTTCGGCAGGCATGCCCACCAACCAGGGCAGCCAATATTGTTGCATCTGGTCTTCGCCCATCATTTCCCAGGGATGTATAAACAGGGCACAGCCCATTTTTTCTGCGGCTTCATAAAAAGGGAAAAAGCTTTTATCGCTCAGGTTTTTTCCATTGATATTGCTGCCTATTTCAAGCCCGGGCATTTTCAGTTCGGTAATGCAACGTTCCATTTCCTGAATGCTCAAATCAATATCCTGCAAAGGCACGGTACCAATGCCTATAAAACGTTCGGGGTGCTTGGTTACACTATCGGCAATATGGTCGTTAAAAAAGCGGGATGTTTCCAGTGCGTCTTTTGGTTTTGCCCAATAGTTGAACAAAACGGGTATTGTGGAAAGCACCTGCATGGTTACTTCGGTAGCTTCCATTTCCTTTAATCGCAGGTCAACTTCAAAACAGTTTTCTTCTACTACACGAAAGAGTTTATCGCCCTTCATCATACAGGCTTTGCAGTTGCGGTGTTCCAGATGTATAAATTCACCATAGCCAAATTTTGCTACCCAGTTGGGCATTTTGTCGGGCATGATGTGGGTGTGGATGTCTATTTTCAAAATGATAGTGGTTAGTAGTTAATTAGTTGATTGGTTAATTGGGGATTGGAGCGAGGGTTATAGTTATTGGTTAATTGGTTATTGGGGCGAAGGTTATGGTTGTTGGTTAAATAGTTGATTGGTTAATTGGTTTGATTTTGGCGAAGGAAGGTTATTTGTTTGGTGGGTTGAATTTGGGTGATGTTGAAACGAATTTGATAAAGGCATTTAGCTTGAGTAAAATTTTATCTGCTTCTTGCAATAATTCTGTGCAGGTTTGTTGTTCAACAATTTTTCTTCTTTGGCATTTGGATAGCCATGCTTTTGTTTCCTGCAACGAACCCCTCGAATAAAAATAGAACTGCTTGCTTTCTTTATAAAAGAACCTGCCATAACCTTCGGCAATATTTGCTGAAACAGAATCGGCAGACCTTGTCATTTGTTTACCGATGGTATCTTTTCTGAAATAGTTCCATCCTTCTACTATTGCCCAAACCTTATCAGAAAATATTTCGGCCAAATTGTACACCTCCAGTTTTTCCAAAGTGTATTCCATAAAAAATAATTTGACTATGAAAATAGTTTACACTTTCTACATATGCAATAAAATATTGGTTTATTTTTACCCATCTCCGCTACAATCACCCATTAACCAATAAACCCATTAACCATAACCTTCGCTCCGATCACCAATTAACCAATTAACTTCTCTTCACCGGAGCCTGCATCACCGTTCCGCACTTATCACATGTTCTTTTCATGGTGTCTTCCCAAAACCTGTTCATTACGGGGGGCAGTTGCGTTACAATATCATCTACATGCAAGGTTTCTTCGTACAGTTTATTGCCACAGTTTTCGCAGAACCAGATAAAACCATCGTCTTCGGTTTCGCGTTTCTTTTCAATCACCAGTCCAACAGTGTTCGGTCCGCGTTGCGGTGAGTGCGGCGTTCTTGGCGGCAGCAGGAACATTTCGCCTTCCTTAATGGCAATATCTTTAAACACACCATCATCAATAATCTTTACCACAATATCACCTTCAATCTGGTAATACAGTTCTTCTGTTTCATTAAAATGGTAATCCTTTCTGGCGTTCGGTCCACCAACTACCATTACAATAAAGTTCTCCGCATCAGCATACACACATTTGTTGCCTACGGGTGGCTTCAGCAAATCGCGGTTGTCATCTATCCATTTCTTCAGGTTAAAAGGTGGTGTAACTGGCATGGTTTGAAGTTTATTGGTTATCCCGATAGCTATCGGGAGGTTAATTCGTTTATTAGTTAATTGCTTTTTATGGCCGGCTATGGAATGTACATCAGCTTTCTCGGCGTCGCACCCATCAGCGATTTGAATAAAGCTGATCTTTTACCTTCCTTTTTCAGCAACCCGTTCTTGATACAAAAAACCTTTTATCTAGTGCGTAACAAACTTTACATTTGAAAACTAACACTTGTTTACAAAGATGAACCTTTCTCTCCAAAATAAAACAGCAATTGTTTGCGGCAGTACCCAGGGCATTGGGCTGGCATCTGCCATTGAACTGGCGGACCTGGGTGCAACCTGTATTTTAATGGCACGCAACGAGGCTTCGCTTCAAGAAGCATTGAAACAACTAAGTACACCGTTCAACCAGCAGCATAATTATCTGGTGGCAGATTTTGATAAACCTGAAACCGTAAAAGAAGTAATTGAAAACTATGTTGCAACCAATGCGGTGCATGTTTTGGTCAACAATTCCGGTGGGCCTAACGGTGGGCCCATAGCCACAGCCAATGAAGAAGATTTCATCAACACATTCAACCGCCATTTGATCTGCAACCATATACTTACCAAAGCCGTTGTGCCAGGTATGAAGGCAGCAGGTTACGGCAGGATCATCAATATCATTTCCACATCGGTAAAAATACCTTTACCCAATCTTGGTGTATCCAATACCATACGTGGTGCGGTTGCCAGTTGGAGCAAGACCATGGCCAATGAACTGGGACAGTTCAATATTACGGTAAACAATGTACTGCCAGGGGCCACATCAACCGGCAGGTTGCAATCCATTATACAGAACAATGCAGGTAAAAAAAATACAAGCGTTGATGCGGTGGAAGAAGAAATGAAAAAGGAAATTCCCATGAAACGTTTTGCGGAACCAGGTGAGTTGGGTAACGTAGTGGCATTTCTTGCATCGCCTGCGGCATCTTATGTTAATGGGGTGAATATTCCGGTTGATGGTGGCAGAACGGGTAGTATGTAGGAAAAGGTTAATTGGTTGATTAGTTAATTAGTGTATTGGTTAACTGGTTAGCCCATTAATAAAAACCTGCTCACGAATTAACCAGTTAACCAATTAACTAGTAAACCAATGAACCTATCCATACCATATCATTTAGAAAATTTTATTGGAGGCAACCTTATTGCTCCGTTAAGTAACCAATACATCGATTGCATCAACCCCGCTACTGCCGAAGTATACGCACAGATACCCGATAGCGATGAACAGGATGTGGAAGCAGCCGTACTTGCAGCACAAAAAGCTTTTGCATCATGGAGCGTAACACCTGTTGAGGAACGCTTCAAGATACTGAACCGCATAGCCGAACTGATTGATGAACATATAGAAGCACTTGCATTGGCCGAAACAAACGATAATGGTAAACCATTGTGGCTGAGCAAACGCATGGACATACCGAGGGCATCATCCAACTTCCGTTTTTTTGCAACGGGCATCATGCATTTTGCAAGCGAGAGCCATAGCATGGAAGACAAAGCCATCAATTATACTTTGCGTCAGCCCATTGGTGTGGTGGGTTGCATATCTCCATGGAATTTGCCTTTGTACCTTTTTACCTGGAAGATTGCTCCAGCTATTGCTGCAGGCAACTGTGTAATTGCAAAGCCCAGTGAAGTAACACCTGTTACAGCTTACCTGCTGTCAAAAATTTGTAAGGAAGCAGGCTTGCCTAATGGCGTATTGAATATTGTACATGGCACCGGCCCCAATTGTGGCGAAGCCATTGTACAGCACAAGGCCATTAAAGCCATTTCGTTTACAGGCAGTACAAGGGCGGGTGAGCGTATTGCATCTATTGCTGCACCTATGTTCAAGAAACTGTCGCTGGAGCTTGGTGGTAAAAATGCCGCCATCATTTTTGCCGATTGTGAGCCGATAGCTATCGGCTGGGAAAAAATGATGAAAGAAACCATCCGCTCATCATTCACCAACCAGGGGCAGATATGTTTATGCACCAGTAGAATCTTAATTGAAGAAAGCATCTATGAAAAATTCAAAGCCGCTTTTGTTGAACAGGTAAAAGCATTGACCATTGGCGATCCTTTGCAGGATACATCCAGACAAGGGGCCATTGTAAGCAAACTGCATTTTGATAAAGTAATGGCCTGCATTGAAACCGCAAAGCAGGAAGGTGCAACTATTTTATGTGGTGGCAATGCAGTAACAGTAAAAGGCAGATGCGGCAATGGTTATTTTATACAACCCACAGTTATGGAAGGTTTGGGTGCAGGTGCCAAAACAAATATGGAAGAAATTTTTGGGCCGGTTGTTACGCTGCAATCTTTTACAACAGAAGAACAGGCTTTGCAATTGGCCAATGCCAGCAACTATGGTTTGGCCGCAACTATATGGACGCAGGATATATCCAAGGCCAACCGTATAGCAGCCAAGGTGCAAACAGGTATCACCTGGATCAACTGTTGGCTGCTACGTGATTTGCGTACACCGTTTGGCGGCGTTAAAAACAGTGGCGTTGGCAGGGAAGGCGGTTGGGATGCGTTGAAGTTTTTTACAGAGACAAAAAATGTATGTATTGAATTATAGCAACTAAAATAATTTACAGTGAATAGCCATCAACAGATATTGCCCGCAGTTGCAGCAGCAATTTTTAATAGCAAAGGCGAAATCCTTTTGCAGAAACGCAAGGATGTAAACAAGTGGTGCATCATATCGGGCCATGTTGAATTTGGTGAAACGGTTGAAGATGCCATACTAAGGGAGATCAAGGAAGAAACTGATAGCGATGCAAATATTGTACGTTTTATTGGTGTGTATTCTTCGCCCAAATCGCAGACCTATACATACGGCAGCAGAACAGTTCAATACATTACTTCCTACTTTGAAGCAAAACTGCATGGTACGATACCATTAAATTTTTCAAACGATGAAACGCAGGAACTGAAATTTTTTAACCTCAATAATATACCTGCTGACATGGCATTGATAAACCCCAATTGGTTAAGCGATGCATTGGACAAGAAGGAGCAAGTGTTTATTAGATAAGCAAACAAATAATTAATGAGCGAAATAATAAAAACCGAAACTGCTGCAAAACCTTTAGGTGCCTACCCACATGCAAGGCGTGTAGGCAACCTCTTGTTCCTGTCGGGCATTGGTCCGCGTAGTGCCAAAGACAATTCCATACCTGGCCTGCAATTGGATGAAAAAGGAAACATTGCCAGTTACGATATTGAAGCCGAATGCCATTCTGTTTTTGCCAATGTAAAAGCCGTACTGGAAGCAAGCAACAGCAGTTGGAACAACATTGTAGATGTAACTGTTTTCTTAACCAACATGAAAAAGGATTTCCCTATCTACAACAAAATTTACGGCGAATATTTTAAAGATGTACAGGCATGCAGGACCACGGTAGAAGTATTGAGCCTGCCTACACCTATTGCTATTGAGTTGAAAGTAATTGCCACGGTGGAAGGAGGTTAAATAGTTAATTGGTTAATTAGTGTTTTACGCGTAGGGCATCCTGCCAATTAACTAATAAACTAATTAACCAATGAACCAATAAACGAATAAACCCAAAAGATGAATTATCAAAACACCATCGCTTTTGCTAAAAATTTAGATGAACAGGATCCATTAAAAGACTTCCGTTCAAGATTTTTTATTCCGCAACATGAAGGAAAAGATACGGTTTACTTTACGGGAAACTCTTTAGGGCTTCAGCCAAAGTCAACTGCTGCTTATATTCAACAGGAGTTGAACGATTGGTCGCAGTATGGGGTAGAAGGACATTTTCATGCAAAGAACCCTTGGTTGAGTTACCATGAAATGTTCCCCAAATTATTGTCTCCCATTGTTGGTGCGTTAGAAGAAGAAATTGTGGTAATGAACCAGCTAACGGTTAACCTGCATTTATTGATGGTTAGTTTTTACAGGCCAACCAAGCAACGCTATAAAATTATCTGCGAAGCAAAAGCTTTTCCGTCAGACCAATATGCGTTGGAATCGCAGGTGAAGTTTCATGGATTTGATTATGCAGATGCAGTGGTTGAAGTGGAGCCAAGGGCAGGTGAACATACCATTCGATTAGAAGATATCTTGGCAACGATTGAACAACATAAAGACACTGTAGCATTGGTAATGTTTGGTGGTGTAAACTATTATACAGGTCAGTTGTTTGATATGAAAACCATTACAGCAACTGCACATAAAGTAGGAGCCTACTGTGGTTTTGATTTGGCACATGCAGCAGGAAATATAGAATTGAAATTACATGATTGGAATGTTGATTTTGCCTGCTGGTGCTCGTATAAATATTTGAATTCTGGTCCGGGTGGTGTTGCAGGTGCATTTATTCACCAACAACATATTGCCAACGAAAACATGCAACGTTTTGCTGGCTGGTGGGGCTATAAAAAAGCTACCCGCTTTAAAATGGATAAAGGTTTTGAACCCATACCCACAGCAGAAGGCTGGCAGTTAAGCAATGCACCTGTATTGAGCATGGCTGCACACAAGGCATCGCTGGATATTTTTGAAGAAGCCGGTATGGATAAATTGCATGCAAAAAGTAAACTGTTGGCCGGTTACCTGCATTTCGTGTTAAATGAAATCAATCAACAACAAAAAGAAAAATTGATTGAGGTAATAACACCAACCAATGAAACCGAACGTGGTTGCCAGGTTTCGATGCTGATGCTGAAAGATGGCAAAAAAATTTTTGATGCATTGATGCAGCAAGGTGTTATTGCAGACTGGCGTGAACCGAATGTTGTGCGTGTGGCACCTGTGCCTTTGTACAATTCATTTGAAGATGTGTGGCGGTTCGGAAATATTATTAGTGGGTTGATTGGCTAAATAGTTTACTGGTTTATTTGTTAATTAGGTAATTGGTTAAATGGTGGGCTCACTAATAAACTATTAAACCTCCCGATAGCTATCGGGATAACCAATAAACGTTTTTATAATGAAGAAAGAAATCACAATAGTTGGAGCAGGTTTGGTTGGTTCATTACTGTCTATTTATCTAGCAAAGCGTGGGCATAAAGTTTCCATATACGAACGCAGAAACGATATGCGTAAGGAACAGATGAGTGCTGGACGTTCCATCAACCTTGCATTAAGCGACAGGGGTTTGCTGGCATTGGAAAAAGTTGGCCTGGCCGATGACATAAAGGAAATATGCATACCCATGCATGGACGTTACATACACAATGCAGATGGTACACATGCTTACCAGCCTTATGGTAAAGAAGGGCAGTACATCAATTCTGTTTCAAGGGCCACGTTGAACATGAAGCTGATGGACCTTGCAGAGAAGCATGGCATCGAAATACACTTCAATCAAAAATGCACGGCTATAGATTGGAAGAAAAACGAAATCATTTTCGAAGACCCCAACTTGCAACTTCAAACTTTAAACTTTGATCTTCTATTCGGTTCCGATGGTGCTTTCTCCGCCGCACGTTTACAACAGCAACTGCATCACCAAAAATTTGACTACAACCAATACTATATTGATTGCGGTTACAAAGAACTGACCATACCGCCAACACCCGATGGCAATTTTGCATTGGAAGTAAATGCCCTGCATATATGGCCTCGCAAGGATTACATGATGATTGCTTTGCCTAATCTAGATAAGACTTTTACCTGTACTTTGTTCTTTCCCTTTGAAGGTGATCTCTCATTTTCAAAACTGGATACCAAAGAAAAAGCGGCAGCATTTTTTGAAGCCACCTTTCCCGATGCGGTGCCTTTAATGCCTGATTATGTAAATGAATTTTTCCATAACCCAACATCGTCGCTGGTTACGGTAAAATGTTTTCCCTGGGTGCGTGATGACAGGTTTGCATTGATTGGTGATGCAGCACATGCCATTGTTCCCTTCTTTGGCCAAGGTATGAATTGCGGTTTTGAAGATTGTAGAATATTGGATGAATTGATGGAAACCAATGGCGATGACTGGGCAACCATTTTGCAGCAATACCAAACGCTACGTAAACCCGATGCGGATGCCATTGCAGATTTGGCCGTGAACAATTTTACCGAAATGCGTGAACGCACTGCAGACCCCAAATTTTTGTTGCAGAAAAAAATAGAAGCCGAGCTGCATAAAAAATATCCCGAGTTGTGGATTCCTGCTTATTCGCAGGTTACTTTCTCGCCACATATCCGCTACAGCGAAGCATTGCTACGCGGGCAAAAACAGGAAGCCATTATGCAAAGCATTATGCAGTTGCCTGATATTGAAAACAAGTGGGAGAGTGAAGAAGTGGAGCGGATGATTTTGGAGCAATTAGATTAATCTATACACTAAAACCCTTTGATCTTAATTCTGCAATAAAATCAATTACATTCCCTTCCTCGTCAATTCTATCTGTTGCATATTTTTGCTCAATTTTGGGTGCTGGATATGGTAGAGTCAGCAAGTATTGAATATCAACCATTTTCCAAAGTTCATCCATGTCTTGCTTTCGAATACGCTTAAAGTTCGTAGTAAAGAATATCGTTAAAGCTTCAAACAATAATTCTATTGTTTTTAAATAATGATCTGTTGTGTTGTCTAATAATTTTAATGGAATTAAGATTTCGTATATTTTAATAGTTTCTTTGGTTAATGTTCTTGGATTTTTTGCTAAGAATAGATGTGTTGATTTATATCTTGGTCCTTCTTCTACAAAGGAAATCGAGAATAGTATTTGCCATTTTGACCTTACAATAATATTTCTTTTCTCAAGCAGGTTTAAGTAAATGAACTTTTCAAAATACTCACGTACTTTATAAGAAATAGGCGGTCTATTACTGAAAGTAGTTGAACTTAAACTAATGTTGAAATGCGGATTCATATATGAATTTTATGAAAAGTATTTACTTCTTCCTCAATACCTCCCTCACTTTCGGTGCAATCCGCTCCCCAAATATCTCAATGCTCTTCATCATCTCTTTATGGCTTGGCCCACCAACATCCATATGTGCAGAGAAACGGGTAAGGCCAAACAGTTCCTGCATCTGCAATATTTTGTCGATGGCTTCATTGGCATCGCCAATGATCAATGCACCGCTTTTTGTTCTGCCCTGGTCAAATTGGTTGCGTTGGTAAGGTGGCCATCCACGGCTTTTGCCAATGCGGTTCATTTGTGCGGCATACAAGGGGTAATAATAATCGGCTATCTCGTTGCTACTTTCTCCAAAGAAGGAATGCATGTGCACACCCACTTGAAAATTATTCATGTCATGTCCAAACTGTTCATAGGCTTCTTTGTAGTATGCAAACAATGGTTTGAAATATTCGGGGCTGCCACCAATAATAGCAAACATTACAGGCAATCCCAACCTGGCGGCTCTTATTACGGATTCAGGTGTACCGCCCACTGCCACCCATATATTCAAATGGTCATTGACTGCCCTCGGCAGTATTTCTTGTTCCTGTAGTTGTGGCCTAAACTTCCCTTTCCAGGAAATTTTGTTTTCCTTGTTTATCTGTACAAGCAGCTCTAGTTTCTCTTCAAACAGTGCGTCATAATCTTTCAGGTCGTAACCAAACAAAGGGAAAGATTCTATAAAACTTCCACGGCCGGCCATCAGTTCTGCACGGCCATTGGAAATTAAATCTACTGTAGAGAAACTTTGGTATAGCTTCACAGGGTCCGACGAACTCAATACCGAAACCGCACTGCCCAGTTTTATTTTCTTCGTGACGGTAGCAGCAGCAGCCAAAACAATTTCGGGTGCAGATACTGCATAATCTGGACGGTGATGTTCGCCAATGCCAAAAAAATCCAGGCCAAGTTCATCCATCAGTTTTATTTCTTCTATGATTTCCTGTAGCCTTTGCTGGGCAGGCAGCACTTCGCCTTTTGCATTGATGGGCAGGTCGCCAAACATTCCGATACCGAGTTCCATGAAATTTGTTTTTGATGCTAATGAATGATGTTTGCAAAATAACAACAGCCAACGATTTTTGACCGTAGTTGTCATTAAAAGCAAAAGGGATTGAAAGTTTTACTTTCAATCCCTTTTATATGAATTAACGGATATATTAATACCTGTTGTATCCACCGCCACCGCCGTTGCCACCACGGTCACGGTTGTAACCGCCGCCGCTACCGCCACGGCTTCCGCCGCCGCCGTAACCACCGCCGCTGCCGCCACGGCTTCCGCCGCCACCGCCAAAGCTTTTCTTGTAGCCACCGCCGCCGCCACCGCTGCGTCTTTCGCCTTCAGGGCGTGGTGTAGATTCGTTAACTACTATCTGGCGACCAGAAATCTCAGTATCGTGCAATGCACTGATAGCTGTACGGGCTGCCTCGTCATCGCTCATTTCAACAAAACCGAAACCTTTGCTACGGTTGTTGTTGAATTTGTCGGTAACGATTTTAGCAGAAGTTACTTCACCATAAGGGGTGAAAAGTTCCTGCAATTCTTCACTGGTCATTGTCCAGTTTAAGTTTCCTACGTAAATGTTCATTTCTAAAGAAATTAAAAAAATTAAAAAAACCAATGATGAAAACAGTAACCAAGAACCCTGAAGCATTTACGTTATAAAACCTTCTGGAAAATGGAAGAACTGGCCATTGGACTATGCGAATGTAGGAGTTTTACCAATTCAGCAAATTTTTTTTTGAAATATGACCGGAATGCAAAAAGCTATTTCAGTGGAGAGGATGCCTCACTTTGCAGTACTATCAAGGGCAATAGAAGTGCAAAAAGGCAGATTGCAGGAAAAAAGGGGAGGGCCGAAAAAATAAGGCCCGCAATTTTGCAATTGCGGGCCTTATCAAAATTATCCAACAGAAAAGGATTATTCGCCTACTACTTCAAATTCAATTTCGGTTACATTGCTGCCGCCAAAATCGATAGAAGCCTTGTAAGAACCCAGTTCTTTTACTTCATCTACAATAGAGATACGTTTGCGGTCAATTTCATAACCTTTTTGGTCACGTATTGCACGGGCAATCTGTAAAGAAGTAACGCTACCGAATATTTTACCACTGGTACCGGTTTTGGCTCCCACTTTTACAGGGCTTGCTTTCAACACTTCAATTACTTTGTTGATCTGTGCCAACATTACCGCTTCTTTCTTCGCCTGAACCTTTTGTCTCTCCTGTAATTGTTTAAGGTTTGACGGGTTGGCCTCTACGGCAAATTTTTGAGGGATCAGGTAGTTACGGGCATAACCGTTTTTAACTGTAACCAGTTCGTTACGGCCACCTAAATTATCTACGTCCTGAATTAATATTACTTGCATGGTTTGTGTTTAGTTCCCACGAGCCCAATCAAATTTATTTTGATAGACTGTCTCCCGGTTTGTCGGGATTAGGGATGGTTACTAATGGCCAACAGCTTAAAGCTATTAGCTGATTATTTATTTCAATAAATCTGTTACGTATGGTAACAAAGCCATTTGGCGTGCTTTTTTAACAGCATCGCTCACTTTGCGTTGGTATTTCAAAGAGTTTCCGCTTAAACGGCGAGGCAACATTTTACCTTGCTCGTTAATGAACTTCTTCAAAAAGTCAACGTCTTTGTAGTCAACGTATTTAATGCCATATTTCTTGAAACGGCAAAACTTCTTTTTAGGTTTCTCCTGCTTAATGGCAGTAAGGTATTTTATTTCGTTCTTAGCCATTTTATGCCTCCGCTTTTTGGTGGTTAAAACCTACGCCACTTTTCTTTACTGCATTGTACTCAACGGCGTATTTGTCGAGCTTAGTAATCATGTGTCTCATCACTTGTTCGTCACGCAGCATCTGGATCTTGAATTTCTCGTTGAAATCAGAAGGTGCAGTGTACTCCAAGATCCAGTAGATACCTGTAGTCTTTTTCTGGATTGGATAAGCTAGAGATTTTAAACCCCAAGGATTGCTGTTTACAATGGATCCGCCATTGTCTGCAATCAGGTCGCTGTATTTCTTCTGGGCAGCTTTGAAATCTTCCTCAGAAAGTACAGGGGTGAAGATGACCATCAATTCGTAATTGTTCATTACCCTTGTTTTTGTTTTTAAATTGGTTTTTCCCAATGGACAATCTTGAAATCGTATCAAGAAAGATTCTGCCAAAACAGAATTGGGGCTGCAAAAGTAGGGATTTGAACCGAAAAAATGCATTGGCCACAAAAGAAAGTTCACAAAAAAGGTGAAACCGGTAACGGTTTCACCTTTTTTATACCAAATATCATTAAAGGGCAGGGCCAAGCCAATAGTCTATTGGCTATTCAACCCTTTTCAACATAATCAAATAAGTAGGAAAGTGGTCACTGTAACCGCCGCGGTAGGTATTACCGTCCCATGTACGCATAGGATAGCCTTTGTACCTTCCTGTATTTTCGGTCATGAACTCCCTATTGAAAATAACCTGCCTGTAGAAAAAGAAACCAGACTGGGTTTTGTCCAGCCATTTATAGGATATAATGGACTGATCAAACAATCCCCATGCATCTTGGTAGGCCAAAGTGCCGATTCCTTTTTTGTACATATCCACCCAGGGATTGTACAGGCCACCCGGTTTTACTTCGCTTATTTTGGCTTTGGCATTTAAAACTTTTGTCAGGCTTGGGCTAATCGGATCGTCATTCAGGTCGCCCATAATAACTACTTTCTGTTCCCCATCAACCTTGGCAATACTGTCCGAATGCATTTTGGAAACCATTGCAGCGGCTGCCCTTGCAGGTGCACTTCTTTCTTCGCCACCCAACCTACTTGGCCAGTGGTTCACATATACATGTATGGTTTCGCCATCCAGTTTTCCCTTTACCCAAAGTACATCCCTTGTATAATACCTGCCATCGCCTTTGGATCCACTGGGCAATTTTACAAACAATGCCTTGCTGTCTTCAACAGTAAAGTATTTGGGGTTGTATATCAATGCCACGTCAACGCCACGGGCGTCCTTACTATCATAGTGAACAAACTTGTAACCACGTTTCTTTAAAAGTGGGTGGTGTATCAAATCATTCAAAACAGTATCGTTCTCAATTTCGGCCACACCCAGAATTGCAGGACCGTCGGCATTTTTGGGGTTCTCATCGGTTCCTATCTGAGATATAACGGTAGCCAGCTTGCCAACCTTGTTCCAATAAATTTCACTATTGTAGTTGTGTGCACCTTTAGGGGTAAACTCATCATCATTAACCATTGGGTTATCTGTTGTGTCGTAAAAGTTCTCACAGTTATAAAAAGCCACAATGGCCACTTTATAATTGCTTTGACCATACGAGCAATAGGATGCAATAATCAATAAAATACTTGCAAATACTTTTTTCATAATTTTAGTTGTATCTGCAAACATACACAAGTAATATGCTCCTAGCAATGGTTAATTATTAAAAAAATATTACCTACCGATTAAGAAGTATTTTGTAAAGGTTACTCGCCTACATTTGCAGTTGGAACAAAACACTCTTATGCGAAAATTGTCATTACTATTATGCCTGGCAAGCTTTACTGCGGTTACAGGCATTGCCCAGAATGGGGTAAAGAAAAAAGCAGTTAAGGTAATTAAGGATACCACCCGAAGAAGTGCAGACAGCACTGAAGTAAGCGAAGTAAAGGAGGAGGTTGCAGACAACATTCCCATTGTTACTTTGGATGAAAACGATATGGGTGACGGAAGTTCCCAGAACGTATCTTCGTTATTGACAGCAGGCAGGGATCCCTTTTATTCTGCTGCTGCATTCAATTTTGGTGCTGCCCGTTTCAAGATACGTGGTTATGACGCCGACAATTTTGGTACATACATGAACGGTGTTCCGATGGAAAACCTGGACAATGGCTTTACTCCCTTTGGCCTTTGGGGTGGCCTGAACGATGTAATGCGTAATAAGGACCTTTCGTTAGGCCTCCGTTACAATACATTTGCTTTTGGCGATATAGGTAGCACTACCAGCATCGATTCCCGTGCAAGCAAGCAACGTAAGCAAACAGAATTTGGTTATGCTTACTCCAATAGAAACTACACACACCGCTGGTCTGTTACACATAGCACCGGCATAAGTAAGAAAGGTTGGGCATTTACTTTTAGCGGTAGCCGTAGATGGGCCGACGAAGGGTATGCTGCAGGCACTTACTACGATGGCTGGAGCTATTTTGTAGGTGTGGACAAACGTTTTGGCCAGAAACACCTGCTTTCGTTGGTAGCATTTGGTGCACCTACTGAAAATGGTAAACAAGGTGCTTCCACACAAGAGTCCATGGACCTTGCAGGAACACATTACTACAACCCTTACTGGGGCTACCAGGAAGGTAAGAAAAGGAATGCGAATGTTGGTAGAACCAATCAACCTGTAATTATACTTACACACGATTTTCGTATAGACAATAAAAGCAGTCTGGTTACAGCAGCCAGCTACTCATTTGGAGAAAGGGGTGCCAGCAGTTTGGACTGGTACAATGCTGCTGATCCACGCCCGGACTATTATCGCTACCTGCCTAGCTACTATTCTAACCAAGATCCATTATACCAACAGTTGACCAATGCCTGGCAGAATGACGAGAGCGTTCGTCAGATAAACTGGAAAGGTTTATACGATGCCAACAGGGCTGCCAACGTTGAAACCGTTAATGGCGTTACTGGTCACCGCTCAAGGTATATTTTACAGGAAGCGGTAACCAATACAAAGAAGCTGAACTTCAATACAGTTTTCAATACCAGGGTAGATGATAACTTCTCATTTACTGCTGGTGCATCTTACCAGTCTTTAAGGAACAATAACTATAAGAAAATATTGGATCTTTTAGGTGGTGACTATTTTGTGGATCTTAACCAATTTGGTGAAAGAAGCTATCCTACAAACCCGAATGCTGCCCAGAATGACCTGAACCGTCCTAACAGGATTGTAGGTGTAGGTGACAGGTATGGTTATGATTATGATATTAATGTAAACAAGGTTGCTGGTTGGGCACAAGGTGTGCTTAAATACACTTGGGTTGATTTTTATGCAGCCGTTGAATTGTCGAACACTGAGTTCTGGAGAACAGGTAACGTGAAGAGCGGTTTGTTCCCCAACAACTCTTATGGTAAGTCCAACGTGTACAACTTCAACAACTACGCCATCAAAGGAGGTTTTACTTTCAAAATCAATGGTAGGAACTACTTGTATGGCAACCTGTCTAAAATGAGCAAAGCTCCTTTTTACGACAACGTATATCTATCTCCACGTACAAGGGACAATGTGCAGGACAACGTGAAGAACGAGCAGGTACAAAGCGTTGAAGGTGGTTACATTATCAATGCACCAAAAATCAAGTTCAGGTTGAGTGGTTACTATACAGAGTTCATCAATCAAATGAATGTAATGTCTTTTTACCATGACACGTACAGGAACTTTGTAAACTATGCCATCAGCAACATCAACAAAGTGCATTCCGGTATGGAAATGGGCTTTGAAGCCAAAGTGCTTCCGAATGTTACCGTTGATGGAGCAGCAGCTGTTGGACGTTACTACTACAATAGCCGTCAAAACGCCATCACCACATTGGATAACGATGCAAGTGTTTTAAGTAAGGACCTGGTTTACTCACAAGACTACCGTGTAGGCGGCACACCGCAGGAAGCATATAGCCTGGGTGTTACTTACCGCTCACCTAAATACTGGTTTGTAAGTTTAACCGGTAACTATTTCGACCAGATGTGGTTGGATATTAACCCAATACGCAGAACAGCCGCTGCTGTAAACGGTGTTACAGAAAACAGTGCCTTGTGGAACTCCATCCTTGGCCAACAACAGTTTGGTTCTCAACGTACACTGGATTTCTTTGGTGGCTACTCTTGGAGACTGCCAAAAAGCTGGGGGTTAAAGTATGGAACAACGCTGGTAATTAACTGTGGAGTAAGTAATTTGCTTAACAACAAAGACATTATTAGCGGGGGCTACGAACAATTGCGTTACGACTTTAACGAGAAGAACGTAAACAAGTTCCCTCCTAAATACTACTATGCTTACGGAATCAATTATTTCATCAGCACCACCATCAGGTTCTAACTTTAAACAAATTTTTTAAAATCAGAAATATAAACAGTATGAAAAATAAAATTCTTTTATTCGCATCAATAGTTGCAGTAGCATCAACGGCGGCTATTGTACTACCTTCTTGTAAGAAGAAATTTGATACCCCACCTGCTGCCGCAGATCCTGTGGGCCTTACTCCAACACACACCATTAAACAATTGAAGGCCATGCACACTGTTGCCGGCCAGTTGGATGTAATTACAACCGACGTAATCATTGCAGGTACAGTTGTAGCTGACGATAAAAGCGGCAACCTGTACAAGGAAATCTATATACAGGATGCAACAGGTGGTTTGGCCATTGAATTGGACGCTACCGGTTTATACACTACTTACCCAGTAGGACGTAAAATATTCATTAACTGTAAAGGCCTTTGCATAAGCGATTACCACAGGCTTCACCAATTGGGTATTAAGGCCACTATATCTGGCTCACCAACCAGTGCAGCCATTCCTAGCGACCTTATCAAAAACTACATAACTGGTGGTTCATTAAACAACCCGGTTGTTCCTAAAGTAGTAACAACTGCTTCTTTGACTACAGCTATGACTGATGACAACCTGGGTACTTTGATTCAATTGAACAACTTTGAATTTGCAAAAGGCGATACAAGCAGCACTTATTCTGATACTTCTGCTTACAAGCAATCCAAGAACCTGACTACCCGCGATTGCAGTGGTAACAGCATCATCATCAGAACAAGTGGTTATGCAAACTTTGCTGCTGCAAAACCAGCAAAAGGCAATGGTAGCATTGCTGCCATCTATACAACGTACGATGCAACACCACAGTTGATTTTGCGTGATACAACCGATGTTAAATTCACCGGTGCACGTTGCAACCTGTTTGAGGAAGATTTCAATGCTTACCCTGTTACAGGTACTGCACCATTGGTAATTCCAGGTTGGAAGAACATTATGGAAACTGGTGATGTGCCTTATACCATAGCATTTTTTAGCACTGCTCAGGGCGACTTCGCTAAAGTTTCAGCATTTTCATCTGCTGTAATGCCAACTACAAATATTTCATCTTGGTTGATTTCTCCAGATATCACATTGCCTACCGGTGTTAACCCGATGTACACTTTTACTTGTTCACGCAGGTACCCTGTAGCAACACTTAAAGCATATGTATCTACCAACTATACAGGTGGTGCACCATCATCTGCTACATGGGTATTGTTAGGAACTGTTCCTAATGGTACAGCTACAGCCTTTACACCGTTTGATTTGTTTGGACCTTATAACCTGACCGCTTATATCGGACAGAAAATAAACCTTGCATTCAGGTACGAAGCACCTGCAGGCTCTGCAGCAAGCAACGTGGCCACTTACGAAATAGACGATATCAAGATTTCAAAATAATTGGTTCCTGTTTTACGGAAAAGCCATCACAAAAAGTGATGGCTTTTTTGTTGATAGCTTGCCAACATGGCAGTAGCGGCTGTTTGGTATTTTGTTTGACTTTTGCAGCCTTGATTAATAAACTTGCGAAAACAGGCAATGGAACGGGTATATAACTGCCGTTGCGTCGCATATAACAATAACGAACAGTCAAGACCAGCGGTGATCCGGACCCTGAAAGGTGCGACGCCAGTAAAGCATCCATTGCAATACAAAAGCTGGCAAACAACAAATAAAAAAAAGAAAAATAACGATTATGCAAAAAGGACAGATCCGTGTGAATACGGAAAACATTTTCCCGATTATCAAAAAATTCCTCTACAGCGAACATGACATTTTTTTACGTGAGCTGATCAGCAATGCAACCGATGCTACACAAAAAGTGAAAACGCTTTCATCTATTGGTGAGGCAAAGGGCGAATTGGGCGAACTGAGGATTGATGTGGTATTGGATGCAAAGGAGAAGACCCTGACTTTTAGCGATAGAGGTGTGGGCATGACGAAAGAAGAAGTGGACAAATACCTGAACCAGGTAGCTTTTAGCGGTGCTGAAGAGTTTTTGGAAAAATATAAAGATGCCAGCATTATTGGGCATTTTGGATTGGGCTTTTACAGTGCATTTATGGTTGCAGAAAAAGTGGAAGTGATAACACAGAGCCACAACCTGGATGCACCAACGGTTTATTGGAGCTGTGACGGCAGCCCGGAGTTTGAACTGTACGAAGTGGAGAAAAAGGACCGTGGCACAAAAATCATCCTGCACATCAATGAAGAGAGCAAAGAGTTTCTGGATGCCTATAAAGTAAAATCCGTGTTGGACAAATTCTGTAAGTTTTTGCCCATACCCATTTACTTTACGGATGTTGCAGAAGAAAAGAAGGCCGACGATGTTGAAAAATCAATCAACAATACCAACCCTATCTGGGTACGTAAGCCCAGCGATTTGACCAAGGAAGATTATGAGAATTTCTATAAGGAGCTATATCCTTACAACGAAACGCCTTTGTTCTGGATACACTTGAATGTGGACTATCCGTTTAACCTTACTGGCATACTCTATTTTCCAAAGATCAAGCAGAGCCATGAAATACAGAAGGACAAGATTCAATTGTATAGCAACCAGGTTTTTGTAACCGATGAAGTAAAGGAAATTGTACCCGAATTTTTGATGCTACTGCAAGGGGTTATTGACAGCCCGGATATTCCGTTGAACGTGAGCAGGAGCTATTTGCAGGGCGACCCCAACGTGCGTAAGATAAATGCACATATTACCAAAAAGGTTGCGGACAAACTGGAAGAAATATTCCGTAACGAACGTACCGAGTTTGAGGCAAAATGGGAAAGCCTTGGCCTGTTTGTGAAGTATGGTATGATGACCGATGACAAGTTCCTGGAAAAGGCCAACAAGTTTTTGGTGATGGAAGACACCGCAGGCAAGTTCCATACAATAGAGGAATACAAAATGGCTACCGAAACCTTGCAGAAAAACAAGGATGGCAAACAAGTAATTATTTATACCACCAATCCTGTACAGCAGGATGCCTATATACAGGCTGCTGTAGCAAAAGGTTATTGCGTGGTTAAGATGGAAACATTGGTGGATGCTGCATTCATCAACAACATGGAGATGAAATGGGAGAATACCACATTTGTACGTGTGGATGCAGATATAGTAGATAACCTGATTGACAAGCAGGAAGGTACAGACAGCGTATTGAGCAAAGACGAAACAGAGAACCTGAAAAAACTGTTCGAATTTCCTGTGAGCGACCTGCATGTAACTATTGAAGTAAAAGGCCTGAGCGAAACGGCAGCCCCGGTTGTTGCAACACGTCCCGAGTTTATGCGTAGAATGAAGGACATGGGTGCCGTTGGTGGCGGCATGACTGCTTTTTATGCACAGATGCCAGATGAAGTAACGCTGACCGTAAACGGTAACCACCGCATTTACCAAAGCCTGTTGAAAGAAAGTGATACAGAAGCACAGGGTAAACAGATACGCAACCTTGCAGACCTAGCCTTGCTTTCGCAAGGGTTACTGAAAGGTGCTGAACTGACCAATTTTATCAATAGAAGTGTTGAGTTGATGGAAGGTGGTAAATAGTACCCACACATATTACTGAATGATAGAAAAGCCGGATAGTTAGTCCGGCTTTTTTAATGCATTTTTCTTGAGACAAAGAATGCTTACATCCAGGTATTGTAGCTGCTTGCTTTGAAAAACCTCTTCAAAATATTCTTTCAAAAAAAGGTGCTTGTACAAAGGGTTGATGTAGATAACAAATATTGTTCGGGGCCTTTGCTGCAGGCTTTGCATGATGTTGTTTACCACGGGCTGCATAATGGTACCGTTAAACGGGTTGAACAAAAAAATACAGTCAACAGTAAGTGGAACCTGGAAGCTGGTAGCATCCAATACAGCAATGGTATAGGTTATTGCAGGATACTGCTGTTGCACAAGTTGCAGGTTTTTTTCTGCTTCGGCACATAGCTTTTCAGAAATATCAATACCGGTTAACTGCTGGTAATGCATAGCGGCGGCTACACTCAATGCCCTGCCTTTGCCGCAGCCTATATCAAGCAAATGCCTGCGGTTATTGGCTGGTATAAAGTCGAGGCAATCTTCCAGTAACGGATATACAACAGGCATATAAAAAGTGGCATGGCTAATATCCATACCTTTTTTCTGCAAGGTCTTTAAATGATCAAAGCCCGTGGTGTCAATGCCATATTTCTTTTCGCCTTTTACTTCGTACTTAATAATAAACCATGCAATACGCCAGCCATAATTAAAGCCAATGAAAAAGAAGTAACGTATAAAATTCAAATTTTTCAATCTATATCATTATTGTGTTACAGCAACCGTAAACCTGGATTGAATCCATGCAACCAATGCTATTGAGCAATAAATATAGGTGAAATAAAAAAGGAGTGTTGGGGCTATGTATTCTTTGCCCTGCAATAATGCTTCTTATAGTTTTCTATAAGACGTAATGCTTAACCCATTGCCCAGTTGCAACATAAAACTGTCTTCAATAATGGGGTCTGCACTTTTATCACCATAAGCCAATAGCAACACGTTGCCAAAACTGTTTACAAGCGTTAATGTACCTGTAATGTAATGGATGGCAAAGCTATGCAGGTTCCTGTCTGTAACCGATGATTCCACTAACTCAAACTTATAGGTATCAAACAGTACGGCATCGCCCAAGGTGTTTTGCAGGTTGGGTATCTTTTTATGCAGCAAACCTATATAGCCACTAACGGAAAAACCCGTTTTGTAATGCAACGAATTGGCCCTGCCGTCGTTCTGCTTCAGCTCGGTAAAAGTATCCAGTTTGCCATCAGGGTTATAGGCTTGCGACTTTAATAAAAACTCCTGGTACGAGGCATGGAAAGCGGCTTTCTCAAAATCGTTACTGATGGAAGAGGCATCTATGGCCTGCCTGTAAACAATCTTTATCAATGCTTGCGACATGGGTACTTATTTGTGTTTTTTTAAATTAAAAGGTTGACATATACGTATATGCCAACCTCTAGCTTTCAAATAGGAATATTATAAAGCAATGCCAATGGTGTAGGTGCCACTATAACCACTGGTGGTATTGCCTGCCAATGCAACTGTTTCGTTGGCCAAATCGGTTGCGGAATTATTGAAGATGCCATCGCTTGCATTACGTGTGGTATTAATGCCATGTGCCGCATACAACGAGCTTACATGCACCGCATCCGAAATGGTTTCGGGAAAGGTTATTTGAGTTGTTTTTTTCAGTACACTGTTTATAAAAACTTCCATGTGTATATGTGTGGCCCTGCCCTGGTACCAGCCAGGGTAAATGGTGGTAAACTGTGCCTTGCCATTGGCATCGGTAAGTTGGTAGCCCCTTAGCCATGTTTCGCCAAGATAGCTTTGTGTACCAAGGCTGCCACCGGTTTGGCTACCATAACCCGAGTAATAGCCATCCTTATTACAGTGCCATATATCTACCCTTGCATTTGTCACAACTGCACAATTGTTATTGGTATTTACCACTACAAATGTTATTGCCAAAGGCAGGCCTGTTTGCCCACCTGTAACATCAACCCTTTGAAGCGGGTTGTTTATTTCGCCGCTTGCATAAGGGTACGGGCCTTCTACTTCTTCTGGTGTTACAATACAGCTACCCGAAGCGGAAGAAGTTGAAGTGGTGGTAGTGGTTGATGTACCTGCCACATCTGTTTTCTTACATGCATGCATGATGAGTGAGCCCATACCAATAAAGCCTACCGAGTTTTTTAGAAAGTCTTTGCGTTCCATGATTGACAAATTTTAAGGATGAAGAAATAAGTAAACAGACTTCATGCTTGTACTGTTTTAATAGTTGAATCGATAGGAAGTTGATACAGTTAAATTACTGCCTGTTGCTTCATGGAATGCGTTGTGCCGATAGATTGGAAATTTGTGCCGATGGATTTTTTTAAGGGAATTTTATAATGGTGACTGGTGATGCATCAACAATCGCCACTGGACAGTATCATAAAGCCAATGACTACCCATAGTATCGGGCTTAGACATAAAATAAAATGATCCAACTAATTGCTTTGGGGTGTTTCAGGTTTTTGCTTTGGGCCAAGAAAATAATGGTACCGTAAAACAGTAAGGTACTTAATAGAACAAGAAAGGAATTTCCGTAGGATCCATTATTGATACTACTGATAAATATAATCAACAGGCTGATGATGGATATGCAAATGGTAGTTTTTCTCCTAAATTTCACGATGTATTCTATAACCGGTATTAAGTGTCAGACGCTTTACAGGCGTCAGACACTTACAGTTTCCAGTCAACGATTTCATTGGCCCATTCTGTCCTGTGCGGCGTTACAATGCGTAAGTAATTATCCGTGTAACCCTCCATCATGCCGTTTTTATTGAAGCCTTCAAACAGCACTTTCCTTGTTTGCCCAGTAAACTGCTGTGTAAAATACTGCAGCTTCATATAACTCAGGTTACGCAGGGTTTTGTTGCGTTCGTTACGCACCTGCATCGGCACAATGGGCTTTATGTCCAATGCATGTGTATTGGTCCTTTCCGAATAGGTAAATACATGCAGGTAGCTTACATCCAACGCATGCAAAAAATCGAATGTCTCTTTAAACTCCTCATCGGTCTCACCCGGAAAACCAACAATCACATCCACACCAATGGCACAATGCGGCATCAATGTTTTAATCAATGCCACACGTTCTGCATACAGCTCCCGTTTGTACCTTCTACGCATCAACTTTAAAATATGGTTGCTGCCACTTTGCAGGGGTATATGAAAATGCGGCATGAACTTGTTGCTGTTGGCCACATAAGCCACAATATCATTGGTCAGCAGGTTGGGCTCAATGGATGAGATGCGGTAACGTTCAATACCATCAACCTTGTCCAATGCCTGCACCAGTTCATAAAAATTCTCTTCGCGTTGGTTCATGCCAATGGTTATGCCGGCACCATCGGGGCCCTTGCCAAAATCGCCCAGGTTTACACCGGTCAATACAATTTCCTTTACGCCCTTACTGGCAATTGCTTCGGCATTGCGTACCACGTTTGCAATACTGTCGCTCCTGCTCTTGCCACGGGCCATGGGTATGGTGCAAAAGCTGCAATTGTAATCGCAGCCATCCTGTACTTTCAAAAAGGTCCTTGTGCGGTCATTGGCCGAAAAAGAAGCCGTAAAGCCACTCACTTCTTCAATGTCGCAACTGCATATCCTTGCACTGTCGCCTTTGGAAAGTTCTGCCAAATGCTGTGCAATATTGAATTTTTCCGCTGCACCCAAAACCAGGTCCACACCGGGTATCTCCGCAATTTCCTTGGGCTTCAACTGGGCATAGCAGCCCGTAATCACCACAAGGCTTTCGGGCGATTTTTTCTGTATCTTCCTTACCAGGTACCTGCACTCCTTATCTGCATTGTCCGTAACGGAGCAGGTATTGATTACATACACATCGGCATTGTCGTCAAATTCCTTCTTCTCAAAACCTTCCACTTCCAGCATACGCGAAAGGGTAGAGGTTTCCGAAAAATTGAGTTTGCAACCTAAAGTATGAAATGCCACCGAACGCTTCTTTTCCATGGCGGCAAAGATAAGGTTTTGCTATTTCAGGCCGTAACCTGCGTGGGTATTGCTTTTTTGCAAACGGGCCCTGGTGCATGCTTCAACTGTAGTGGCGTCGCACCCATCGGCTATGGAACGGTTTTCGCCAGCCCTGTTTCCAATATGCAATAAATACTTCCGTATTTTGTGCTGCTTAATCAACCGCCCGGGTATGAATACAAAAAAGGCTTTTCCCTATATTCTATTGGTCATACTGGCCATTGTTGCCATTGCTTTGCGTAACTGCAAACAGTCGCCTAGCAAGCCCAAAACAACCACTACCGTTAGCGATCCCGACCGCAACCTGGGTGGCCGTGGACTGAACCGAAATCCTAGTAACATCAACTACAGCAAGCATGCCCGTTGCCGCATGGGCTGCCGTCATATTGATGAAAACGAAGTAAAAGACATGCTGGTGAATGGCACCATCAACTACAAGAAAAGCGAATTGCAGGGCGAGGACTGCAAAAAGAAATATGCAGTAGAAGGCACTAGCAAAGACGGGCAACGGTTACGCATCATATTTGCCCCTTGTGGCGACGAAGTGACCGTGGTAACCTGTATCGATCTTAAAGAAGAATGGGATTGCCCCGACTGCAATTGATGGCTGCATCCATTTTCTTACATAACCAAGACAATCGTATTGCGGTGGAAGAAGTATCTTCCGCCTGCTTTATAACAAACATGCATGGATATTTTTATTGATGACCTAATTTTCTCTTTGCAACAGGCCGGCGGTATTTCTGTGTATTGGAGCGAGTTGATGAAGCGGATGAATGCAGTTACCAATAAGCATGTTGTTACCTGCATCAGCACACAGGGGCATCAGAATATCCTGGCAGAAAAAATCAATTGGCAACACCCCACAATTGCCGACAATAGTTTGCCCATACAGGCAAAACGTTTTTTGCCCTTACTCAAAAAACTGCCTGCCAAAAGCATCTTCCACTCCAGTTACCTGCGTTGGTGCTGGCAGAAAGATGTGGTAAACATATTGACCATTCATGACCTTGCCCCCGAAAAGGGATTGATTAATGGCAAGGCAAAATATATACGGCAACTGCAGCAACGCATTGCCTTACAACATGCAGATGGTGTGCTATGTGTTTCGGAAACAATCAGGAAAGATTTATTGAACCATTATACTTTTTTGCAGCCCGAAAAAGTAAAGGCCGTGTACCATGGTGTAAGCGATGCTTTTTATTCAACAGGGCAAAAGGAACGTACCCAACCTTTTGTTTTGTTTGTAGGTCACCGCTCTGGTTACAAGAATTTCAGTTTGGCCGTTGATGTGGTAAGTGCAATACCCAATATGCAAATGATGGTGGTAGGTGGCAAACAACTTACTGCACAGGAGCATGACTTATTGAATAAAAAACTGGCCAACCGCTTTGTGTTCAAAGCCACTGTTGATATACAGGAACTGAACAATTTATACAACCACGCATTTTGTTTATTGTACCCCTCTGCCTACGAAGGTTTTGGACTGCCAATTGCAGAAGCCATGAAAGTTGGCTGCCCAGTAGTAACTACCAACAAAGCCGCTATTCCCGAAGTGGCAGGCAATGGTGCCTTGCAAGTAAAGGAACTGACAGTGGATGCTTTTGTGGAAGCCATTCAATCGTTGCAACATCAAGCGGTACGTAACCACTTGTTGGAGCATGGACAAAAGCAGGCCATGAATTTTTCCTGGGACAATTGCTATAACCAAACCATGGCTTTTTATCAAACCATTTGGCAGGCAAAATTCGGCTAAGCGTTGTTCAGTAATTTGTTGTATAGTAATGTATATTCATTCACGGTCCAATCTATGTCATGCTGCTTTGCCCAGGCCAGACCGTTTTGTTGCATTTGCTTAAAAGTGTTTTCGTCCTTTAAAAGTCCCAATACTTTTTCGGCCAATCCATCGGCATCCTGCAAGTCAACTGCAATGGTGGCTTTGCCTTCCAGGTCGGCAATAAGGCCCACACGGGTACCGCATACAACTGCCCCTGCTGCCATTGCTTCATTTACTACTACGGCCTGCGATTCGGATAAAGAAGTCAGTAAAAAAATGCTGGCCCTTTCATACAATGCAACCAGTTCTTCCTGCCTGAGCAGTCCATGAAAATATACGTAGCCTTCAAGTGAAAGTTCCTTCACAAGCTTTGCAATGCTTCCGTTCAATGTATCCATACCGGCAATATGCAGTTGGGCATTGATGTTTGATTGAATGATTTTAAATGCCTTTAATAAAGTTGCCTGGTCTTTTACTGCATTCAAATTGGCCACATGCAAAAACTGGTAAGGAGCTTTGGGTTTGTTTGCATGCAACTGGAACCTGTTGGTATCTATACCGCCAGGTATAACTGTTATGGCTTTGCAATGGGCAACAGCTTTTATTTTTTGTTCATGAAAATTGGACTGTGCAACAATGCAGTCTGCATGTTTGGCTACCCATTTAATTACCTGCCTGTTCCATGTTGTGCCAAACATACCATAACCAATTTGCGGTAAGTTCACCACTTCGGCACCTTTAAACACGGTCATTGTTTTTTTTCTGAACATCTTTCCCATAACCGTAGCCAAGAGCCCGCCCGGAAACCCCCATAATCCGTGGAATAGCTGGTAAGGTTTACGGATATGATCCTTGATGATAATGATGGAAAGCAGCAGCATCTTTATGGACAACCTGCCTTTGTAATGAATGCTTTTTGTGTTGTACGTTGCAGCAACAAAACTGGGATTGAATTGCTCCAACGAATAAACCGTTATGTCGTGGTTCATGGACAGTGCTTCCACCAAACGCATGGTAATAGGGGCACCCGCTGCATGTGGTCCCGTACCTATGCCACCATGTGTTATTATGGCTACCCTGGGTTTATGCATCTTTCAATTGTTGAATGGTACGGTATATGTTTTGGCTGATTGCATGTGGTGAAAGTTGTTGTGTGTACACATCAAGTGTCTGCTGTCTTGCAAGTGTTCTATCCATTGCAATTGCTTTTTTAAATGATGCTGCCAAAGCCTGTGGGTTGGCCTGCTCAAATAATAGCCCACAGCTGCCATTCAGGGTCATTTTGTTAAACGAGGCAATATTGCTTAAAATGGGTATGCAGCCGCAGCTCATGGCTTCGCATACTGCGGTACCACTGCCTTCGTAATGAGATGCGGCCACTATAAAATGGGCACTGTTGTACCAATACAGCATTTCGGCATGGTCCTTTTTGCCTATAAGTACGATGCTTTCTTTTGCGTGACTGTTTGCCTCCAGCAACAAATTGATTTCGGGCAACAGATCGGCTTTTTGGTAAATCATATATAGCCTTGCATCGGCTGTTTCTTTTAAAAACTGGATGAATGCTTTTATAACTGTTACTGGGTCCTTGTTGGCATTTAAACGGCCTACCCATAAAAAAATATGGGTTCCACTTGCCTTGGTAAATTCGAGTGCTGTTTTTTGAGGCATGCAATCAAACACGGAACTTACTTCCATTACCTCAACCACTTTTTTTGTACTGGTAATATTCTTTTGGGTTACCCATGCTTCAGCCATTTGCTTCGACACAAAAAAATAGGCATCGGTAAACCTGTGTGCCAATTGTAGCAACCTTCGCTTCATGCCAACAAAAGGTACTTCTGCATGGTGCTGTACAATTAGCTTTACCTTCTTTCCCAACAAAAGCCTTGCATACAAAACCTGTAAGGGAAAATGCAAACTGTGTATAATCAAAGCATCTGGCCTTTGGGCACGTATGTACCGGTACGTTTTAAAAAGGGGCAATAAATTGGAGGTCCTGTCAACAATGCGTTCATGGTTCACTTTGTTGTGCAAGTATGTTGCGGCGATCGTATTGTTTGCAATACTGGTTACAGTGTGCGACTCAGCAAGTTTTTCCAAGATGATATAATAGGGCTTTACATAGGCTACTTCGTCTTGTAAAGATTGCCTATCTTTTCTTTTGAAAAAAGAGATAAAAACTATCTTCATTGTACAACAATTGCAACACAAGATATTAGAAACTGTGTAGCAATAATAAAAAACATCGGTGCAAACTGTTGGGCAAACACCAGCACTATCGTTATTCCAAAGCTATAAAATCAGTGCAGTGACGTTGCAACTAAAGTTGGTTACTTCAACTGTCAACAAGTTATTACCAGTTTCTGAACTATTTATTTTCAAAGGCAACCATTTGCTTAAAGCCCCCGATTAGGCTATGTGCATCTCTCTTAATTGACTGTAACCTGCACCTGCAGAAACAAACTTGTTGTGATGTTAAAAACCAATGCCTACATACCCATCGATACATCGCCCATCATTGGTGTACATGCCCAAGCCGTGCTGGCTACGCTTATCTATTCCGATGTGTTCAGCTACCCACTTACTGCACAGGAAATTTTTGAACGCTGCACTTTGTCAAACCTTGACGAAGTGAAAAATGGCCTGGCAGAACTTTTATTGCTGGATGCCGTGTATTGTATCCATGGTTTCTATTTATTGCACAACAATGAAACCCTTGTTCAAAAAAGATTGGCTGCCAATGCCTTTGCCAACCGCTCATTGACCGTGGCCAAAAGGGTTACCCGTATTATCAAGTGCTTCCCTTTTGTAAGGGGGGTCATGCTCTCTGGTTCCATCTCTAAAAATTATATGGACAAGGATAGCGATATTGATTACTTCATTATTACTGCACCCAACCGCCTATGGGTGAGCCGCCTGTTTTTTGTACTGGTACAGAAGCTTGTTTTCTTCAACCGGTATAAATATTTCTGCTATAACTATATGGTTGATGAAGAGCATGTGGCCATAACCGACCGTAGCTTATATACTGCCATTGAAGCATCATCTTTATTGCCGGTATATAATTTTGAAGCCTATCAACATTTCAGGAACAGCAATCTGTGGATGCAGGCCTACTATCCCAATTATCCCGCTGCCAGTAAAACTTTGCTCAAAAATGGCAGGAGCATTATGCAGTACCTGTTGGAACCTTTGTTCAATAATGCTTTTGGCGAATGGCTGGATAAATGGCTGATGAAAAAGATAGAAGCCAAATGGCAACGCAGTTATTCGCCAGCCATGTTTGCCGGAACAAAGAACCTGCACCTTAAACGGCATACTGCCAAAGCCCATACCGAAGGGCATTACAACAGGATCATGGAGCTGTACAGCAACAAGAAAAAAGAATATGAAACAAGGTACAATATCATGCTCGATACAAAAACACATTTAATCGCATCTGTAAACTAAATGCCTAAAAGAATACTTTTTACACCTGCCTATTTTTATCGGCTCGATGAAAAGCAATGGCGTAACCAACAGCCCTACCCGCCGTATGCAACCATATTGGCTGCAGCTTACCTGCGTGATGCGGGCTTTGAAGTGCAGTTGTTCGATAGCAACCTGCAAACATCGCCGCAGCAGATAAAACAACAGTTGGCAGACTTTAAGCCACACTACGTGGTGGTGTTTGACGATAGTTTTAATTACCTCAGCAAAATGTGCCTGACGGTGATGCGTGCTGCTTGTTTTGAACTGATACATTACAGTAAAGAAGCTGGTTGCAAAGTGCTGGTAAACAGTTCGGATGCAACGGACCATCCAGATATGTACCTGGAATATGGGGCTGACATTGTAATAAAAGGCGAAGGTGAATTGACTCTGCATGAATTGATGGTTACAGATTGCACTGCCCTTGAAACATGCTTGGGTATTGCTTACTTGCAAGATGGCAAATTAATTACAAATGCAAAACGTACCGTATTGACTGAGCTTGACCAGCTTCCACAACCTGCATGGGACCTGGTTGATATACATGCCTACAAACAAATATGGCTACAGGCACATGGGTATTTTTCTTTAAACATAGCTACTACAAGAGGCTGCCCATTTAAATGTAACTGGTGTGCTAAGCCTATTTATGGCAACCGCTACAATTCACGTTCACCACTAGCTGTTGCTGATGAATTGAAATTATTGATGAACGAATTTGGTGCAACCCATTTTTGGGTATGCGACGATATTTTTGGTTTAAAGCCCGGTTGGGTAGAAAGCTTTGTCCTATTGCTTCGCGAAGCTGCACTTAAACCAAGGTTCAAAATTCAATGCAGGGCAGATTTGTTGCTGAAAGAAAACACCATTCAGCACCTTGTTTCGGCTGGGTTGGATGAAGTATGGATGGGTGCCGAAAGTGGTTCGCAACAAGTGCTGGATGCAATGGACAAAGGCACGAAAGTGGAACAGATTTACGAAGCAACCAGGCTGCTTAAAAAGCATGGCGTTAAGGTTTGTTTCTTTTTGCAGTACGGTTATCTTGGCGAAACATCAAATGATATCGATAAGACTTTGAACATGGTAAAAGAACTGATGCCGCATGATATCGGCATTTCTGTTTCCTATCCATTACCTGGAACAGTGTTCCATGAAAAAGTAAAAACACAGTTGCAAGCAAAGAAAAACTGGACAGATTCTGATGATCTGGCAATGCTGTATCAAGCAACCTACTCACAACAGTTTTATAAGCAATTGCACAGATACACACATACCGTTTTTAGAAAACAGAAAAGTATTTTTTATACCAAGCATATGTTTAGTAAAACCAAAATTGATAAACAACAAATCAAGTTAGCCGTTAAGCTACCATACTACTGGCTTACAGAAATATTAAGTGCATATAAATTAAAATCACTGCAATAATTGATAACCGCTTTTGACCATATTGCTGCTGGCTATGATGATAGTTTTACCAATTCACTTATTGGTAAAAGCCAACGTAAACTGGTATGGAATTACCTCGAAAAAATATTGGCTGAACAAGCAGGTATCAAAGTATTGGAACTGAATTGCGGAACGGGAGAAGATGCAAAATGGTTTGGCTTGAATGGAGCAAATGTATTGGCAACAGATATTTCAGCAGAAATGGTTAAGCTCAGTTCAGCTAAAATGAATACAGATGGGCTTAAAGAAAAAGTTGTGTGCAAGCAAATGGATATAACCAATATTGATGCAGTAATTGGTATTGAAAAATTTGATATTGTGTTCTCCAATTTTGGCGGACTGAATTGTATCGAACCAGAAAAACTAGATAATCTCTTGCAATATCAACTACCATCATTGTTGAATAAAAATGGCAAAATGATTTTTGTGGTTATGCCTACTTTCTGCTTATGGGAAAGTGTCTATCACACCATTGTGTTTAAAAGAAAAAATATTTTCAGAAGGTTTTCAGATAAGGCTTTGCAGGCATCTATTGGTAATGGAAATACTGTTCATACCTGGTACTATTCACCCAAATGGATGAGCAAACATTTGCCCGGTAACATGCAGTTGCAGTTGGTAAAGCCAATCGGTTTTTTTGTTCCGCCATCTTATCTAAACAGTTTCTTTTCAAAGCGGCCAAAGCTCTTGCACTTGTTGGAACGTTTGGAAAGAAGCGTTACAGATATCAGTTTACTGGCTTCCGCATCAGACCATTATTTAATTCACTTGCAAAAAACTGAGGAATGATTGTATTGACACATGGATATTTTTTGCAGGAAGATGAAAAGGAAAAGGCCATCATGAAGCCTTATCCACCTTTAGGCATTTTATACCTTTCTGCTTATATGGAAGAAAAGATGATTGAGCATGATGTGTTCGACACAACTTTTTCATCAAGAGAAATATTCAATAATTACCTGCTTGAAAAAAAACCTTCCATTCTTGCTATCTACATCAATTTAATGACGAAGATAAATGTGGTAAAAACCATCCAGTTTATCCGTTCGCAACCAACGTTGCAGCATACACAAATTATATTGGGTGGTCCAGATGTACGGTACAATAAAGAAAACCTTTTACATAACGGAGCCAATTTTTTAATCATTGGCGAAGGCGAAGAAACCTTTTATGAACTGGTTACTGCATTGTACACAAACCAGCATTACCAAGGGATTCCGGGCATTTCATTTAAAATGGATGATGGCACTATCATCATCAATCCCGAAAGGGGCCTAAGAAAAAATTTGGATGAACTTCCTTTTCCCAATAGAAAAAAAATTGACCTCAATGCTTATTTGCAAACTTGGAAAAAGCATCATGGGTTCAGTTCGGTTACGGTAAGCACCATGCGTGGTTGCCCTTACAGTTGCCATTGGTGCAGCAGGGGCGTTTATGGAAAAAGTTACCGCCGCCGTTCGCCACAAAGTGTGGTTGATGAAATGAAATTTATTCAACAGCAATACAACCCCGATAACATCTGGTTTGTAGATGATGTGTTTACCGTAAGCCATAAATGGTTAGAAGAATTTACTGTGTTGATGGAGGAACAACAAGTAAAAGCCAACTATGAATGCATTACCCGTGCCGACAGGCTGAACGAAACAGTGATACAGTTACTGAAACGCTCTGGCTGCTTCCGTGTATGGATAGGTGCAGAAAGCGGCAGCCAGAAAATAATTGACTTAATGGACAGGCGGGTTGATGTAAAAGTGGTACAGCAAATGATCAATGCCGCACAACGGGCGGGCATACAGGCCGGCACTTTCATCATGCTTGGCTACCCAACGGAAACGGAACAGGATATAAAAGCAACCCTGCAACATTTAAAAAATGCAAACCCTGAATGGTTCACCATTACCATTACCTATCCCATACGTGGTACCGAGCTGTTTGAAGAAGTGGAAGCGGTAAGCAATGCCAATGAAATAAACTGGGCAGAAAACACCGACCGTGATATTGACTTTAAGAGAACTTACAACAAGCGTTACTATCATCATGCAGTACAATGGATCATCAACGAAATGGCGTTCCATCAACGTAAGAACAAAAACATGGGATGGATGGTATCGTCTAAAACAAAAATAAAAGCCATACGGGCAAGGCTGGGCATGATAATGGAGAAAAGAAAAACTGCAATGGCATAAAGCACAATCATGGGTAAATGGCGTAGGAACATATTTAAACGGATAAGCTCCATCTTGTTGCTACCATTAAGCAAATGGTACATGTCAACAGAAAGAACGGCCACTGTTGAAGCCATTACAGTTACCATCAAGGCAGGCGTGTTTCACCCCACATTGTTCTTCAGTACAAAGTTCCTGTTAGGGTGGTTAAAGAAACAGGCACTGCAAAACCTGTCTGTGATTGAGTTGGGGGCTGGCTCGGGCCTGCTATCCGTTTATGCAGCAAAAAAAGGAGCTATTGTAACAGCATCGGACATAAGCGAAACTGCCTGTGCCAATGTACAAGAGAATGCATGGAAGCATGATGTTAAGATAGCCGTCATACGCTCGGACCTGTTTACGGATATACCCTGGCAATACTTTGATGTAATCATCATCAACCCGCCATACTATCCAAAAATGCCCAGTAATGAAAGCGAGTATGCTTGGTTCTGTGGCGAGGATTTTGAATATTTTCAGAAGCTGTTCTTCCAGATGAAACGTTTTATGAACGCTGCATCCAAAGCCATTATGGTGTTGAGCGAAGACTGCAACATAGCAATCATTCAGTCACTTGCAATACAGCACGGGTTCTATTGGCAGATGATTGAACAAAAAAGAATGCTGTTTGAAGAAAACTATTTGTTTGAGATAAAGCCCGGTAATGTACATGAACAATAAGGTCATCCTATTTAACCCACGCAGTGCAAAAGCAAAGCATCGCCTGCCCATCAGCATCCTGCAGGTGGGTGCGGCCATACATGGCAAATGGGAATATGTTTTTGTGGATGGCAATATGGAAGAAGACCCATGGAGCGTAATGGAAGCTTACTTAGAAACGGGTGGGTTCAAATATTTTGGGTGTACAGTAATGCCCGGACCGCAACTAAAACAGGCCATACCTTTTACTCAAAAGATAAAGGAGCAGTATCCCAATATCATTACCATTTGGGGTGGCTACTTTGCTACCAACCAACACAAAGTGGCGCTGCATTCCGGCTATGTGGATTATGTAATCAATGGTATTGGCGATATTGCTTTTCCGGCATTGTTGGATGCGTTGGACAATAACAAGCCTACCATTCCCATTATCAACAACCTTATTTATAAAGATGGTACTGCCATTGTTAAAACACCCAAAACAACATTGATAGACCTGGATACTTTGCCCAGGTTGCCTTATGATTACTTGAATGAATTTTACCCACTAAAAAAATACCTAGGCCGAACCTATTTAGGTAAACGTACGGCTAGCTACAACTCCAGCATGGGCTGCCCGTTCACCTGCTCCTTCTGTGCAGTAGTGCCCATTTTTGAAGCAAGATGGAAAGGCAAGAGTGCCACGAATATATATGGCGACATCAGGCATTTGATAGACCGTTACGGTGCGGATTCATTTGAGTTTTTTGATAACAATTTTTTTGTTTCTGAAAAAAGGACCGTCGAGTTTTCCAAACTCGTGATGAATGATGGCATAACCTGGTGGGGTGAAGGTAGGATTGATACTATTGACAAGTATGCTGATGAATCACTTGCATTGATGCGTAAGAGCGGCTGCAGGATGATTTTTTGCGGAGCAGAAAGCGGCAATGATTCCATTTTGAAACAAGTAGACAAAGGTGGTACGCAAACGGCAGAACAAATGCTGCGTTTTGCGGAACGCATGAAACGGTTTGACATTATTCCCGAATACTCTTTTGTACTGGGCTTTCCGGCAGAAACCGAAAAGCAGGTAATGGCACAGATTGATTTTGATATCAGCTTCATCAAAAAAATAAAACAGGTAAACCCGCAAACGGAAATCATTATTTATGTGTACAGCCCCGTGCCAACAGAAGGCTCGGACATGTACGAACAGGTGAAGGCAAGTGGCTTCCGTTTTCCTGAAACCTTGGATGACTGGCTGCAGGATGAATGGACAAATTTTGACCTTCGCAAGAACCCATTGACACCCTGGCTCACTGCCGAGATGATTGATAAGATACAGGACTTTGAAGTGGTGCTGAATGCACGCTACCCGACCAGCTCCGATATAAAGCTCAGCAGTTTCCAACGCAGCTCCATTGCCAATATTGCTAAGTTCCGGTACAACAACAATTTCTTTAAAGCACCTTACGAACTGAAGTTCCTGCAACGGTTCTGGTTAAAATACCGTCAGCCCGAAATTGATGGGGCAGAAGTGATATATGATTGATCAAAAATTGTCTGCATCGCCTTGCGTAAGCTGCAATTGCTGCACCTGCAATACTTCTGTAAAAGAAAAAGCACCTATTTTATAAGATGCCGTTGCCTTAAAATGCTTGCTGTAATAGGCTGCTGTATTGCTTGCTCCGGTTGTTTGAAAAACAATATACCTGATGCCCGCATAGCAGCAGGTTCTTTTTAGCTTGGCTATTGCATGCATGAAATCCTTTTCTGTTGGGGCAATCATATCGCCAATAAATAGTGTACCCTTTTTAATGGTAAACCAAATAATGTTTGCCCCTATCCGGATAATGCAATTGCCCATTTTTTCTTTATAAGTCAGGAACTGTTCATCACGAAAAATGGTTAGGTATTCCGATGAAAAGGATTGTAGCGAAGACTGTATAGGCACTTTGTACTGTGCAAACAATGTATCAACCCAAGAGCCATGCCAGCCTTCCAATTTCAACCTACCTGCAACGCTTGCAAATGGCAATGCATGTGTTGCAATGGTATAGCACAACATGGTTGATACAAAATGGTGCTGCAGTTTTGTAGTCACCAAATTAAACGTGGCTTCAATAGGCAGGCAAAAAATAAAATCTATGCCGGTTTGTTTTGCATATTGCATGCAACTACTGCATAGCACCAAGCCAAGCCCTTTATGTTGGTGCAATGGGTGCACCATGGCATCGGCCCATTGGGCACCTATAAAAATCTGCTTTTGTTGGTACAGTTTTACCGGAACCAGGCAAACACTTGCTACAATTTCACCAATTGCTGTTATTGCAACAAAGCCTATTATTGGCGGCAACAACTCGTCATAATGCTGGTACTTGTTGGTATAGAAGCCTTTTCTTGTAGTTGTATGGTAAACCTTTTCATGCAACTGTTCCATTGCCGTATAATCATCAGCAACCAGTTTTCTGATTGTATAATCCTGGTATAAAAAAGTTGCATCCATTAAGCATAATTTCCTTTGTAAATAAAATGGAGCTGGTTGTTGAACGATATATACGGGTTGATGCCAAACCTTTGCAATGGCCTGTCTGTGTGCTGTTGCACGGAATGCGGTAGTATATAGGTGTAGCCTGCTCTTCGGGCCATGTCCACCAGTTCGGCATTGCACACATCAAACGGAAATGCAAATGCATCAATGGTTTTGCCTGTAACCTGTTCCAGGAATGCTTTGCTTGCTGTTAGTTGGTGTTCCGCATCCCATAATGCAATCTTCGTAAGGTCTGTGTGGTGCATACCATGGCTGCCAATGGTTGCCAATGGGTGGCTGGCCAGTTGCTGTATTTCGGCTTCTGTCATCTGTAAAAAATAATCGGTAGCAAACTGGTTTATATCAAAGGCATAGTTTTCGGTAAGTTCCTGTATGGCTGCATTAATTACGGTAAATGGTTGTGCCTTTAAAAAATCTTTTAACGCTGTTCCATTGTCCGATGCAAAAACACCTTTCTTGTTTTTGCTGTAACGGATGCCCTGTAACACAATATTGTTGCGGTTATGCAAAAACAGGTCAATGAAATCTGTCCACAAATAATACTGCTGGTGCTGCCGTATGCCAGTTATAAAAAAACTGGCAGGTACTTGATGTTTTTCCAGTAAGGGCAATGCCTTGTAATAATTGTTGGAAAGGCCATCGTCAAATGTAAGTGTAATGGTTTGCTTGTTTTTGGGATAGTTGCCCAGGCAAAAATCCTGCAATGTGGCTATATGAAAATGCTGCTTAAAATAAGTAAGCAACGCATCAAACCTTGTGCTGCTAATGAACCTTGAGTTGTAAGCTGTGCTTCCGCAATCGTCAATGCCATGCAGCAAAAGCATGTTTGCCCCATGCCTGTTTTTATGGAAGTATTGCTTAAAGCCAATGTCCATTAAAACATCACGTACCCTGTTTCTTATTGTTGCGTGTAGCATCGTATTAAAACTAAGCAATTCTTTTTAATTTGTTCAAAACCCTTTGTGCAAAGGAATCTACCCTCAGCAATTGTTTATGCACCATGCCAATGGGCGGTAGGTAATAACCAAATGTTTCCGTTACGCCATGTAGACTTGCAGCCAATAATTGATGGTCTTTTACGGTAAGCTTATCTTCTTGTACACGATCCTTTGCAGCAATAATTTTTCCGGATGCACCTGTTTGTTTAAAGGAACTGTTGGGGCCTGTTGGTTTGCCAACTACAGTAGGCAACAACAATTCGTCTATATAGTTTATGCCAATAAATGCAGCTACTTGTTGCATGGTCAATACAGGTTTGGCACAAAGGTCTTCATAACGCACCAGCAAATGATATTTGTCTTTTCTCAGTAACTGCTTACCTGCAATATTGAAAGATGCTTTCAAGTTGCGTATAAAGCTGTACTTACTTACTGTAGATAAAGCTTCATGTGGCTTGTTGGACCGCAACACATCAATAGGATTGCGTATGGTTTGAATGATTTTTGCCTTTGGAAAATCCTGTAAAATCCTGTCCAGATGCTGCTCGTTATTGGGTGTCTTCTCCACCCAATAAAGCTGTTGCAAACTGCTGCCTGTTTGGTGTTGGCTTGTTGCAAATGCCAATTGCAAAACAACAAAGGGCCATTGTGTATTGCTGTGCCTGCATCTTTCTTTTACAATGGGCCACCAGCCTATGAATGCCCTTGCAAAATCCAGGTAAGGCGAATGTTGCACGGTGCTTTTGCCCAATAGCCAAAAAGGCGGCTGGTGCATGGATAGTACCATACGCCACAACCATTCCCTGCACAAAAACTCACAACGGTCATCTTGCGGTAAGTGCAATAATTTCTTTTCTAACTGTGTAATATAAGTGCCTTCCGATGGCAGCACCGAAAGTTGTGGATGTGCATCCAATAAGTTCCTTAGTAAAGTTGTTCCGCTTCTTTCGGACCCACAAATAAAAATGGCTCTTTCACTAAAATTGAATGCGTCTTCAATGGTCTGCTGCGAAAAGGGCAATCCACCCAAATGCTTTGCCTTTTGCCAAATGGCCTGGCTCCATTGTTTGCCTGTTTCTATCAGCAATGCATTGGTCCGCTCTTGCTGCTGGCCCAGTGGCAATAAACTATCAAACGTTTTTTCCAGTTCAAGAATCTCAGCAAGCATCGGTTACATTGTTGGGCTGTACATACAAAATATAAGTGGCCTATTGCTTCAGTAAACAGCAGTTGTTATTTGACTGCCAACTGCGGTACATCCATCAGCTTTACTGGCGTCGCACCCATGCAGGTTCTTCTCATTGCCCAACATCAACGCTCCGTATGGGCATCTCTATAATTGTTGGTTCATGTATTTGCATCATCAAACTTTTGCTATATTTAAACATGAACAGGAAACACTTCATCAGGCACGCATCGCTTGCAGCAATGGGCGTTGTTGCTTCCAGGTACACATGGGCAAACAATCGGACCACAGGCTTTCCCGTAGTGCGTATTGCCGAACAGCAACGCAGGTTCAAGAGCAAGGCAGTTGAACGGGTAATTGCCGAAATAAAGAACGGCATAGGCAACAAAGAGGTTGCCTGGATGTTTGAAAATTGTTTCCCCAACACACTTGATACAACAGTAGATTTTGAAATGATTGATGGGAAGCCGGACACCTATGTGATAACGGGAGATATAGATGCCATGTGGCTCCGCGACTCATCGGCACAGGTTTGGCCTTACCTGCCTTTGTGCAAAGAAGATCCGCAATTGCAGCAACTGATCAAAGGTGTGATTAACCGGCAGGTAAAATGTATTTTGCTGGATCCTTATGCCAATGCCTTTTATAAGGACCCTACTAAAATAAGCGAATGGAAAAGTGACTTGACGGATATGAAGCCTGGCATACACGAACGCAAATGGGAGATAGACAGTTTATGTTATCCCATACGTTTAAGTTATGGCTACTGGAAGCAAACTGGGGATGCATCCATCTTTGATGAGCAATGGGTAAAAGCCATGAAGCTGGTAGTACAGACCTTTAAAGAGCAACAACGTTTTGATGGCAAAGGCCCCTACCATTTTCAGCGTACCACGGCATGGGCTACGGACGGTGTGCCATTAGGTGGTTATGGCTATCCTGTAAAACCAAATGGTTTGATCTGCTCCATGTTTAGGCCAAGTGACGATGCCACTGTTTTCCCTTATTTGATACCGAGTAACATGTTCGCATTTTTTTCCTTAATGAAAGCAGGCGAAATATTGGAGAAGCTAAACCTGGATAACACGCTTTTGAATGAGTTGCTGAAACTGTCCAATGCCATTAAAACAGGCTTGGTTGAATGTGGGGAAGTAGAAACGAAAAAGTTCAGTAAGATATATGCATATGAAGTGAATGGCCATGGCAGTACAAACCTTATGGATGATGCAAATATTCCATCGCTATTGTCCCTGTCATATTTAATTCCCGAATACAGTAAAGATGAAACCTACTTGCATACACGCAACTTCTGTCTTTCATCTTCCAATCCCTTTTTCTTCAAAGGCAAGGCTGCCGAAGGCATTGGCGGCCCACATTGTGGTATGGACATGATCTGGCCCATGAGCATCATTATGCGTGGGCTTACCAGCAACGATGATGCGGAAATAAAATTGTGCCTGGATATGTTGCAACGCACCCATGCAGGTACAGGCTTTATGCATGAAAGCTTTCACAAAGACGATGCAACCAACTATACCCGTAAATGGTTTGCATGGGCCAATACTTTGTTTGGCGAGTTTGTCTGGAAAGTTTACCGGGAGAAACCACATTTGCTGAACTAAATTTGAGCATTATTATTTTATCATTAATCGTTTGCACCCATGGGAGCCAAGATTTTTTTTGTTGCATTGTTTATCGTTGCACTTGTGTTGATGTCGTACACCAAAGCTGGAAAGAAAAAGAAGATTGTTTTCTTTGGCGATTCCATTACGGAACTGGGTGCAAAGCGTGGCGGTTATATCACGCAAATAGATTCCATGATAAAAGCAGATGTGAACAATAGCAGCTACGATTTGATTGGTGCGGGCATCAGCGGCAACAAAGTGTACGACCTGTATCTGCGGTTAGAAGAGGATGTACTGGCCAAAAGCCCCGACATTACTGTGGTGTACATTGGTGTAAACGATGTGTGGCATAAAGCCAAACGTGGCACGGGAACCGACATAGACAAGTTTGAAAGTTTTTACCGGGCCATTATACGGAAGCTGCTTGCCATAAATAGTAAGATTGTTATATGCACACCGGCCGTAATAGGGGAGAAGAAAGACTGTACCAATGAACAGGATGGCGACCTGAATAAATACAGCAACGTGATACGTAAGCTTTCTGCCGAATACAGCTTGCCCTTAGTTGACTTACGGAAACTGTTTATGGATTACTATATGGAGCATAACCCCGACAACAAAGAAAAAGAGATACTTACTGTTGATGGCGTGCACCTGAACGCAACAGGCAATGTATTTGTGGCCGAAGCCATGTGGAATGTACTGAAGCAAATAAAATAACAGGAATACTTGCTAAAGACAATGCATTGTTTAGGCAATCAATTTTTTTAATAAGGCAGAAATTTCATTGGCCTTATCCATTACCATTAAATGTTCCCCACCTTCAATTGTATAATCTGCTGCCTTTACATAACGGTAAGGCAATAGCTTATCAGCAGTGCCGTGTATATGTGTAAGGTTTGCAGGTATGGTTTTGTTGGGCCAATACATAATGGCTTCTATGGCCCATTTGGTAAATACCGGGTCGCTATCCTGTATCAATGACTGTCTTATTTTTCTTTGCTCTGTGCCCTTAACGCCCAGGAACCAGCTCAATGTTTTATTGATTCTTTTGTTTACACTTCCGGGTACCCATTTATATGCTGGTATTATTTTACCAATTTTTAATAGCGTAGGAAACTCGGCATGTGCCTTATTGCTGGATATAATGATGGCCTGCATTTTTGGGTTGGCTTTTGCCATTTCGGTAGTAAGCATGCCGCCAAAAGACAGCCCAACAACAATGGGGTTGCTTTCGGGTATCTGTTGATACATGCGTAATGCATATTGCTGCAAGGTTTCCTTGGCCAATGGTTGTATCCAGTCTATAAAAACAGGGTTGCAAAAAGACAGGTCCAAAAAATTGAATGCCCGCTTGTCTGCCCCCAAACCCGATATGAAATATACACGCTGCATAAACAAAAAGCACTGCTTTGCAGTGCTTATAATTATATGGCCTTGATTAAATAATAGTTCCTCTTACCTTTTTGTACAAGCAGGTATTGGGTGTGCAACAATAAGCTGCTGTTAACGGTCAACTGTAAATTGTCAACCTTGTTACGGTTAATGCTTACGCCACCGCCCTGTACCATCTTCTTTGCTTCGCCTTTACTTGGAAAGATGGCTGTTTCTGCAAGAAAGGAAACAATATCGATGCCTGCATCCAATTTGCTTTTATCAAAATCAACTTTTAATACACCCTCCATATTTTCCAGGTCATCCATACTTAAACTGTCTGCAGGTGCATTTGCGTTTGCAAATAGTTTATTTGTTGTTTCAATGGCCTTGTTGTACTCGCCTTCGCCATGCACAAAAATGGTTACTTCTTTGGCCAGGGTTTTCTGCAATGTACGTGAGGCAGGGTTCAGGCTATGCTCCGCAATCAAGCCATCAATGGTTTCTTCATCCAAAAAGGTAAAAATTGGTATCCATTTTTCTGCATCTGCATCGCTGGCATTCAGCCAGAACTGGTAAAACTGATAAGGCGTTGTTCTTGCGGCATCCAACCAAACATTGCCGCCTTCCGTCTTGCCAAACTTACCACCGTCCGCTTTTGTAATCAATGGACAGGTAAACACAAAGGCCTCGCCGCTGCTTTTTCTCCTGATCAGTTCCGTACCCGTTGTCATATTGCCCCACTGGTCGCTGCCGCCAAACTGCAGTTTACAGTTCAGGTTATTGTACAACCAATAAAAATCATAACCCTGCATTAGTTGGTAGGCAAATTCTGTGTAGCTGATGCCCGTTTCGCCGTCGATACGCTTCTTCACACTGTCTTTGGCCATCATATAATTTACCGTGATATGCTTGCCAGTATCTCGCAAAAAATCGATGAAAGAAATTTTCTTGAACCAGTCATAGTTATTGGTCATGATGGCTGCATTGGGTTTCGCTGCATCGAAATCCAGGAACTGCTCCAACTGGCTCTTGATGCCTGCAATATTCTTGGCAAGGGTTTCTTCATCTAACAGGTTACGTTCCGCACTTTTTCCACTGGGATCACCCACCATACCCGTTGCACCGCCCACCAAAGCCACGGGTTTATGTCCCGCCTTCTGCATGTGCACCAACAAAATAATGGGTACCAGGCTACCAATATGTAAGCTATCGGCTGTTGGGTCAAAACCCACATAACCAGTGGTCATTTCTTTCTGCAATTGTTCCTCGGTTCCCGGCATTATATCAGCAATCATGCCCCTCCAACGTAATTCCTTGATCAGGTTCATCTCTAAAAAAATTTTCACGCAAATGTAAGCGGTTTAAGTTGTGCAAGTTTTTTCTGAAAAATGGAAGAAAAAAGTAATTCATCGGACTTTTTTTCGTTGTAGTAGGTAATTAGTGTGGTTATGAGTGATTTTTATGTCAAATTTGCCTGCAAAGGCAGCCTATTTGTTCAATAAAGCGTCTTGTAACTTAAAGTGTTGCTGATTTTATCCACCCGCCCCGCCGCCCTGATTGAATATTTATTTTATTAAAAATGAAGCGATTATTATCTTTTCTGCTTGTTTCTTTTTTTGTAGGGCAAACAGTTGCTCAATCCTTTAGGAATGAATGGATTGACTACAGTAAAACATATTTCAAGTTCAAATACTACTCCAGTGCGGGTCCCAATGTGTACTCGTCCAACAGGGGGTTGGTACGCATACCCCAGTCTGCCCTTGCGGCAGTTGGCCTGCAGGCCACACCCGCCGAATATTTTCAATTGTGGAAAGACGGCAACGAAGTGCCCCTGTACACATCTGTGGCAACGGGCCCACTAACCGCTTCGGACTATATTGAGTTTTGGGGCGAAAACAACAACGGCAAATTGGACAAGGACCTTTATCGTGACCCGGAATTTCAGTTGAACGATGTTTGGAGCCTGCAAGCGGATACGGCTTCCTATTTTATTACGGTGAATACTTCGGGCAGCAACAAAAGATTGGTGGAGACGCCCAACCTTGTTGCTGGAAATACATTGCAGCCTACCCAGTACTTTATGGCTTCGGCCCTATTTGCTGGCCGTAACGACCTGAACCCGGGTTTTGCGGCACAGGCTTCGGGGCAGCAACTGTATTCGTCTTCTTACGACAGGGGCGAGGGCTGGGTTGCTTCGCCCATCAGGCCCGATGGCAGCGATTGTGGTGGTGGCGGGCTGAGTTTTACTTTTAACGACCTGAAACCTTATGCTGCGGGGCCTTCCATGAGCCTGAAAATAAATTCTGTTGGCAATGCCCCCAATGCAAGGTCGGTGCTAGTAACCATTAATGGCAGCATGGTAAGCAATTACCAGATGGATTATTACTATGATGCCAAAGTGGAAGAAGTGGGCATACCTGTAAGCAAGATAAGCTCTGGAGCAGCCCAGTTCTATTTCAAGAATGAAAGTGTTGTGAGCTGCGACGAGTTCAGGTTGGCCACTACGGAACTGATCTATCCAAGAACACTTGACTGTAACAATAACACCAATTTCGAGTTACAGTTGCCTGTATCGGCAACCGGATATTACCTTAAGTTCTACAACTTTAACCATGGTGCCAATACCCCCATATTATATGACATTACCAACGGAAAAAGATATGTGGGCGATCTGTCAATTGCAGATACCATACAGTTTGTAACGGAAGCATTGCCAACGGCTGCTTCTTTTGTACTGGTAAACAGTGTGGCAAGCAATGCTACAAGTATCAACTCATTTGAGACACGTAATTTTATTGATTATGGTAGCGTATCCAATCAAGGCGATTACCTGATTATTTCCAACCCGCTTATCTATGGTAGTGGTTCCAATAACTATGTGGAGCAATACAAGCAATACCGCTCTTCTGCAAATGGTGGCAGCTTCAATGTAAAAGTTGTTGATATCAACGAACTGTCGGACCAGTTTGCATTGGGCGTTAAGAAACACCCTTTGGCCATCCGCAATTTTTTAAGGTATGCCAGGTCGCATTTTGCCAACTTGCCGAAATTTGTGTTCCTTATTGGTAAAGGCGTGGTGTATAACGAATACAGGGACAATTCTGGTAACCCTGAAGTAGAAACATTGAACCTTGTACCAACCTGGGGCAGCCCGGGCTCTGATAATTTATTAAGTGCCAACGACAATACCAATGCCACACCCATTACACCTATTGGTAGGCTTAGCGTGGTTACGGCAAATGAAATAGGCGATTACCTGAACAAAGTAAAACAATACGATTCTGTTCAGCGGGGATCTTTACATACCATTACCGACAAGGCCTGGATGAAAAACGTATTGCAAGTGGCAGGTACCAATGATTACAATGTTGGTACGCAACTGGACGGTTATTTGAACAGGTACAAAGCCATTATACAGGATACGGCTTTTGGTGCCAATGTAAAGAACTATGACAAGATAGACGACCCTGCGGGCTATTCTGCATCCATCAGGGATTTTAGGGCCACTTATGAACAAGGTGCTTCTATCGTTACCTATTTTGGGCACTCGTCGGCAACCAATCTTGACTTCAGTTTAGACAATCCCAATAATTACAACAACCAATACCGTTACCCGATCTTTATTGTAAACGGTTGCGATGCAGGAAACCTTTTTTCTTTTGATGAGCAAAGGTTCAACCTGAAATCCACCATATCCGAAAAGTTTATCCTGGAGCCAGAACGCGGTGCCATTGGCTACCTGGCAACCACAGGTTTTGGAGTAATCAATTACCTGGACTCCTTTACACGCAAATTCTATACGGCCATTACCAAAACCCAATACAATAAGTCTTTTGGCGAAGTAACCAAGCAGGGCATTGGTGATGTACTGAACACAACAGGCAGCACCGATTATTTTGCAAGGATGCATTCGGAACAGTTTGTTTTTCATGGCGACCCGGCACTTAAGATCAATGGTTTCGACAAACCCGATTATGCCGTTGAAGCACAACAAATGGTAGTAAGGCCTGCCTATATTTCTGTAGCAGACGATTCCTTCTATGTAAAAGTGCGTGTGTACAACCTGGGCAGGAAAACGGCGGATTCAGTGAACCTGAAACTTACCAGGCGTTACCCCAACGGTAACACGGTAACAGTATTGACGAAAAAAATTGCACCCATCAATATTGCCGATTCAGTTATGTTGGCATTGCCAATTGTGGCCAATAGGGACAAGGGCAATAGTGCATTGATAGCAACCGCAGATTACACAAACAGTATTGATGAAGTAACCAAGGTAAACAATACCGACAGTGTTACCGTGGTAATTAACGACGATGAAATAAGGCCTGTTTACCCTTACAAATACGCAATTGTAAACGATGCAGCTTTTAAACTTGCAGCATCCACTGCAAACCCATTGGCCGAAAGCAAGACCTATGTGGTGGAGGTAGATACGACCACTTTCTTCAATTCGCCCATCAAGTTTACACAAACCAAAACTTCTGTTGGCGGGGTGATAGAATTTGATAAAGGCATTACCTTACAAAACAATACCACCTATTACTGGCGTGTTGCACCGCAGGCAGTTGGTGCACATTGGAACGTATCGTCCTTTACATATGGGGATGCACCGGCAAGTACCGGTTTTGGGCAAATGCATTTTTACCAGCATACCGACAGCAAACTGGACAGGCTTATTTTGGACAGTACCTCACGCAGCTACAAGTACGCAAGCAAAATCAATAACCTCTTCATCCTGCATTCCATTTACCCAACCAGCGGCCTTACCGACCAGCAATTCAGTATACAGGTAAATGGCTCGGGCATTATAGCAAGTGCCTGCCTGGGGCAATCTGTAATCATCAACGTATTTGATACATTGACCTTTAAGCCCTGGGTGAACACGACCAATCCTTTTGGTGCCGAACCCACTTGTGATGTAAGCAGGCAATACAATTTTGAATACCATTATATTGACCAGCCAGGCCGTGACTCCGCAAAGTCCTTCTTGCAATCCATTCCCAAGGGTACCTATGTAGCCGTGCGTTTAGTGTACGATGGCGATCCTGTTTGGGCCGACCAATGGGCCAACGATACTTTGGTAACTGGCAGCAACAATAGCCTGTACCACTTCCTGAAATCGCAGGGGCTGCCAATAGACTCATTCAACAAGCCAAGAACATTTGGCTTTGTGTTCAAGAAAAACGATTCAACACATTTCTCTCCTAGGTACCAGTTTACACAAGGAGTGTACGACCGTGTGGTAATGAATGTGGACTGTAATTCCTCTGATACATTGGGTTATGTATTCTCACCGAAATTCGGCCCTGCCAAAGCATGGAAAAAAGCAAAATGGAGTGGCACTGCCAATCCCAATAACCTTGCAACAGTTGATGTGATTGGTGTAGGCAGTACGGGAACAGAAACCAAGCTATATACGCTTACAACTGGCGAGCAGGATTTTGATATCAGTGCCGTAAGTGCAACACAGTATCCGTTTATAAAACTGAAACTGAAAAACCAGGATTCAATAACAGCAATACCTTACCAGTTAAGTAACTGGTCAGTTGAATACGATGGTGTGGCCGAAGGGGCACTTGCCCCCAACCTGTACCTGAACATTCCTGATACATCGGGCACAGGCGGACTTAGTGGCGATACATTAAAAGGCGGCATTGCATTTAAGAACGTAAGCAAACTGAATTTTGATAGCCTTACCGTTAAGCTGCAGCTTACCAACCTGCGTTTGGGTACGGTGTACACTTACAACCTGCACAAGACAAAACCATTGATTGCAGGCGATACGGTAAACATCAATTACGCCATTGATGTTGCTTCTTTGTCACGCGACAACTACAACCTATATTTCGTAGTAAATGAAGGCAACGCACAACCCGAGCAATATTCATTCAACAACTTCCTGTACAAATATGTGTACTTGAAAACAGGCCAGATAGTACCTGTGCGTTTAATAAGCTTCAATGCAAAACAGTATGGCGGCATTGCAGTGGATGCAGACTGGAACGTATCTGACGAAGTGAACCTGAAAAGTTACGAGGTTGAACATAGTACCAATGCCATCAACTTCGCCAAAATAGGAACTGTAGCTGCAAAAGGTGCCACCAATGCAACTACCTATACTTACAGGCACAATAACCCGGTTATTGGCAAGAATTATTACCGTTTAAAAATGCTGAACAACGATGGTGGTTTTACCTACTCGCCAATACGCATGGTAAACTTTGGAAGAACCGTAACCGTAAACGTATATCCCAACCCGGTTTCGGACAAGCTGAATATAACCGTGAACAAACCAGATAATACTTCCAGCACGGTAAGGCTCATTAACAGCTTTGGTCAGCAGATGCTCACCAAAACATTTACGGGCACTACCGACATAGATATGAAAGGTTTTGCTGCCGGTACTTACGTTATTCAGGTAAACGATGGCACCGAAACCAAAATAATAAAGATCCAAAAGCAATGATTGTATTGAAATAAGTGTCTATTTAACTACTTAATAAAATGAAAAGTGTTTCTGTGCAAAGCAGAAGCACTTTTTCTGTATTAAAAGAACAATTGTACAAATGGAATTGCGGGAATATCTTGCAATTATTCTATTTCATATTATATTGAGCACATGAAATTTTCGGTAAAGGCTATACTAACTGTTTTGGGGATTGTTATGGGCATAACTGCTCAGGCACAGTTCCGTAAATATTCAAATGAATTTTTAAATATTGGTGCCGGAGCAAGGGGATTGGGTATGGGCGGTGCCCAGGTGGCAAGCGTTGCAGATGCAACGGGCGGCTATTGGAACCCCGCAGCATTGGTGCATGTTACAGATCACCCAAGCCTTTCCGTAATGCACGCCGAATATTTTGCAGGCATCGGCAAATATGATTACGCAGCACTTGCCATACCTACCAAAAACGGCAACCGCACTTTGGGCATCAGCTTTCTCCGCTTTGCGGTTGACGATATTCCCAATACCTTATACCTAGTAGAGCCGGATGGTTCCATCAACTACAACAACATCACCACTTTTTCTTCTGCCGATTATGCAGTGTTGCTTTCCTACGCACAGATACTCAAAAAAACAGACGATATGCAGATAAGCATTGGTGGTAATGCAAAAATCATTTACCGCAGTGTAGGCACATTTGCAAAAGCATGGGGCTTTGGTCTGGATGCAGGTCTGCAAATTAAAAAAGACAAATGGCTGTTTGGACTTGTGGCAAGGGATGTGACCACAACCTTTAACGCATGGACCTTTACTTTTAGCGAAAGGGAAAAAGAGATACTCTACCTTACCAAGAACGATATACCTGTTAAAAGTACCGAAATGACGGCACCGAGGCTGATTGCGGCGGCAGGCTACAATTTTGAAATCAGCGACAAGTTCAGCCTACTTGCGGAAGCCAACCTGCACTTCACGTTCGACGGTAAACGGAATACTTTGCTAAGTACAAGTGCCGTAAGCGTGGACCCGAATATTGGTGTTGAAGCAAACATCAACAACAGTGTTTTTTTACGTGCAGGTATCTCCAATTTTCAAAGGGCATTGGCAGATGGCGATACCACCAACCAGAAAAAAGTATGGATATACCAACCCAGTTTGGGGGCAGGTTTCAAGTTTGGTAATGTAGGCATCGACTATGCATTCACAAACCTGGCCAACCAGGCAAACCCATTGTACACCCATATATTCTCTTTACGGATCGATTTGGTAAAGAAAGAAAACAAATGATTTAGCAAGCCTCAACCTGTTGATGGCTTTTTTAATAAAAGATACTATGCGTAAGCTAATAACCCTGTTTCTTGTACTGTGCTCAACAATGGCGTTGGCACAGTCCTACAACAATGAGTGGATCGATTTCAGTAAAACCTACTACAAATTCAAAGTAGGTGCAACTGGGCTGTACCGCATTGGCCAATCGGCACTGCCGGCAGCCATTGCAACAGCACCTGCAGAAAATTTCCAGCTTTGGAGAAACGGCAAACAAGTGCCCTTATATACCAGTGCCGCAACGGGTGTATTGCCAGGAACGGGGTTCATAGAATTTTGGGGCGAAAGGAACGATGGGGTTGCCGACAAAGTAATGTACCGTGACCCAAGCTATCAACTAAGCGATAGGATCAGTTTGCAAACAGACACGGCTGCTTTCTTCCTTACAGTAAACCCATCCCCAACCACTGCCAACCCCAACCTACGCTTTGCTACAACCACCAACGATGTTTCGGGTACAAACACGCCTGAGCCTTATTTCATGTATGCACAGCGTTTCGATTTCAGGGAGCAGATAAACCGTGGTAAGGGCGTGAATGCCGGAACCAGGGTCACTTCTTCTTCTTACGACGTGGGCGAAGGTTTTACCACCAACGACATACATTATACCAAGCCGAGCAATACAGGTTACAGCTTTTCATCCAATGTTTTCTACCCCTTGACTACCGGCCCCAGTGCCACTTTAACCATGGGCGTTTCGGGCGTTTCTTACGATGATGGCGGCAGGGATGTGTTCCTGAAAATGAATGGCGACAGATGGATCAATGAATTTCTGTATGATGCCGTTAACCTAGGCCAAGCAGCCAAAATATACGCTGCCACGGTTCCTGCAAACAAGGTACTAACTACCAATAATTTCAATGTTACCATTGACTTTCTTACCAACCCCAATTATGCGGATTCCTTCAACAACAGGATTGCCGTTTCTTTTATTGAACTGAAATATGCACGCCTGTTCAACTTCACGGGCTTGTCCAATTTCCGTTTCACACTAGCTGCAAATACACAGGGCAATTATATTGAGGTACCCACTGCAAATTTTACAGGTAGCCTACCTGTACTGTACGATGTGACGAACCTGAAAAGGTATGCGGCTGTCATCAGCGGCAATGTCATAAAGTTCAAGTTGCAAGGCTCTGCTGTGGATAGGGACCTGATACTTACCAATGCAGATCCATCCACCAATATCAATGCCGTTACCGCTTTCACGCAACGCAATTTTACCAACTATGCAACAACGGCAAACCAAGGCACTTACTTAATTGTTTCCCACTCATCATTGGGCTTTCAATCGGGTGGTGCAGTAGCTGCTTTCCGCGATTACCGTGCCTCGGCCAATGGGGGTGGTTTCAATGCAAAAATTTACGATATTGATGAACTGGTGGACCAGTTTGCCTTTGGTATAAAAAAACACCCGTTAAGCATCAAGAATTTTGTGCGTTATGCAAAGGCCAATTTTTCATCGGCAAACAATCCAAGCCACATACTCCTGATAGGCAAGGGGATGACTTATGAAGATTATAGGAACCATGAAAGCGGGGCCTATATCGAACAGTTGAACCTGGTGCCAACATGGGGCTGGCCTGCATCCGATGTATTGATGGTATCGCCAGGTATAGATCCTTTGCCATCTTTGATGCTGGGCAGGCTCTCTGTAGTGAACCAGCAGGAAATAAATTTATACCTCGATAAAGTAAAGGCCTACGAGGTACAGCGTGCAAGCACTTCACAAACCATCGCCGATAAATTGTGGATGAAACAGGTAGTGCATGTGGCAGGCAGTAACGACCCAAGTATTGAGCCTTTGCTTATCTATTATTTGGGAGGCTACAAAGACATTATACAGAAGCCCCTTTTTGGTGGGCATGTAGCCGATTTCAATACAGTGGTAACAGGTGGTTCGGCAACACCCGCAGTTACGGATTATCTGAAGAGCTTGTTCAAGAGTGGTATAGGACTGCTTACTTATTTTGGGCACTCAGCTGCCACTAAGCTTGATTATGATATGGAAGATCCCTATGCCTACGACAATCAAGACAAATACCCTATGTTTTTATTGAACGGATGTAATGCAGGCAACTTTTTTGATTATGATGTAACGAGGCTGAACCTGCTATCGTCCTTCTCCGAAAAATTTGTGTTGGCACAGAACCGTGGTGCCATTGGTGTTATTGCCAGTTCGCATTTTGGGTTGACCAATTATCTCGATACCTATTCAACAGGTTTCTACAACTCGCTGATAAGCCCGGCAGGCTACAACACTTATGTAGGTAAAAACATGCTTGATGCAATACAGGAACTGAACCCAAGTGCCTTTGGCGATTTACTGAGAAGGATGCATGCGGAACAGTTCATGCTTCACGGCGACCCTGCATTGAAAGTATATGCAAGCACCAAACCCGATTTTGTGGTAGAGCCACAAACAGTAAGCATCAACCCATCTGTAATAACAGTTGCGGATAATAAGTTTACGCTCAAAGCAGTGTTCTACAATCTTGGCAGGGCATTGCCAGTTGTAACGGATTCCGTATCCGTGCTTATTAAATGGCAACATGGCAATGGTTTGGTTGATACGATTGCCAACCAGAAATTCAGGATCGTATATGCAGACTCATTGATAAAGGACCTTGCAATCGTACCCACAAGAGATGGTGGCAACAATAGGATTACCGTTATGGTGGACAGCCGTTTTGAATATGACGAGCTTAGTGAAAGCAACAACAGTGTTGACAAGGATTTTGTAATTTTTACAGACAATGCACGACCTGTTTATCCGTACAACTTTTCCATCATCAACAAACCCACTTCCAAGTTGTTTGCTTCCACTGCAAACCCATTGCCATTAACCGTAGCCAAGAACTATGAAATGCAGATGGACACAACGGAACTTTTCAATTCGTCATTCAAAATAACCAAGACTGTTAACAGTTTTGGTGGATTGTTGGAATTTGATCCCGCAATTACTTATAAAGATTCCACCGTGTATTACTGGCGTGTGGCTGCTGTGCCAACATCTGGTCCGTACATTTGGAATACAAGCAGCTTTGTTTATTTGAACGGAACAGAAACGGGCTTCAATCAGTCGCATCTTTACCAGCATTTCAAAAGCACTTTCGAACGTATAAAGCTTGACAGTTTTTCCCGTGTGTGGAACTACGATAAGATACTCAGCAATATCACTGTTACGCAGGCAGTGTATCCGTTTACCAACGAGGACTCGCATTTTTCCATTGCTGTAAACGGGCTTATTGGCCCTTCAAGTGGATGCCTTGGCAGCTCCGTAAGGTTCAGTGTGTACGATCCTGTAACACTAAAACCCTGGTACAACCAAACACCACAGCCATACACTTACCAGGCAGGTACGCCAGGAGGCTTTATGCAAAGTGCAGGTGCGTGCAAACCAGGCACTGAATGGAACTTTGAGTACAGCTACAAGACCCTTGCAGGCAGGCAGTTAATGGCCAACTTTATGGATGCCGTGCCCAATGGCTATATTGTGATAGCAAGGCTGAACATTGATGCGGACCAGCCTAACCCAGATCCGCTTAACCCAACCTACAATACGGTTCCCTATGCTGCAACATGGGCTACGGACCCTGCTGCCACATCCGTATATAACCGATTGAAAGCTGCGGGTTTTGCCGATATAGATTCCTTTAACCGGGCACGTGTATGGGCATTCATATACAAGAAGAACAATCCGGACTTTGCACCCAAGTGGGCATTTAGTGCCAGTGCATACAATGTATCCGATGTGGCAAACCTGAACGCTGTTGTGCAATCAAGCGATACATTGGGTTATATCACATCACCTGCGTTTGGCCCAGCGGCAGCTTGGAAGCAATTGAAATGGCGGGGCTCATCTTTGGAAGCCATTGCTGGCGATATACCGACTGTTGACGTGATTGGTGTGAACAATGCAGGTGTGGAAACAGTGCTATATCCTGGCCTGAACCTTACGCAGCAGGATTTTAATATAGCTGCTATCAATGCTACTACCTATCCATACATTAAACTGAAGATGCGGAATTTTGACAAGGCAAACCTTACACCTTACCAACTCCGTTACTGGCGTTTAATTGGCGATATGGTGCCCGAAGGTGCCCTTGCTGCCAATATCAAATATGTGTTCAAGGATACCGTGGAAGTAGGCGAGAAGCTGAACTTTAGCGTGGCCTTTAAAAACATAGGTGATGTGGCTTTTAGCAAGGACAGCGTTTCTGTAAAACTACAGGTAATAGACAGGAACAATGTTACCAATACCATTGCAGTGCCAAGAATCAAGAAGCCTGCAGTGGGTGATACCACAAGCTTTAATGTAAGCATCGATACAAAGAATTATTCAGGGTTGAATACAATGTTTGCCGACATCAATCCGGATAATGACCAGCCAGAGCAGTATCATTTCAATAACTTCCTGTACAAGAATTTTTATGTAAATGCAGACAAAACCAATCCGTTGGTGGATGTGACTTTTGATGGCGTGCATATTTTGAATGGCGACATTGTGTCGGCCAAACCTGCTATCCACATTAAGCTGAAAGATGAATCCAGATACTTAGCATTAACGGATACTGCTGGTGTAGCCGTTCAGTTGAGGTACCCCGATAACAGCATCCGTAAGTTTAAATACGGTACAGACACATTAAGGTTTACGCCAGCCAATTTGAGCAATGGCGATAATACGGCAGGCGTTGATTTTACGCCGACCCTTTTGGATGATGGTGAGTATGAACTGACGGTAAAAGGAAAAGATATCAGCCAGAACAATGCAGGTACACAGGACTACCGTGTTACATTCAATATCTACAACCAGCCAGCCATAACCGAAGTGTTCAATTACCCCAATCCATTTACAACTTCAACGGCATTTGTATTTACATTAACGGGTAGTCAATTGCCAAGCAATATCCGCATACAGATATTGACGGTTACTGGAAAGATTGTAAGGGAAATAAATAAAGACGAATTGGGGCCGATACGTATTGGCAGAAACATTACCGAATTTAAATGGGATGGTACGGACCAGTACGGTGCCAAGCTTGGCAACGGTGTTTACTTGTACCGTGTAATAACCAACCTGAACGGTAATTCGCTGGATAAATTCAACATCCGCGATAAAGACGGTGGCAAGTTGGATTTAGGCAAATACTTTAAAGGTGGTTATGGTAAAATGTATTTGATGCGATAGAATTAATGCATCTTATGCCACATAAAAAAAGTGGCTGTTCATGGTTATATGAACAGCCACTTTTTTTATTAAGTAAGATTATTTAAGTTGTCTATACTGCAAAACTTTCTCCGCAACCGCAGCTCCTGCTCGCATTGGGGTTGTCAAAATAGAAACCCTTTCCGTTCAGTCCGTCGCTAAAATTAAGTTCGGTATTAACCAAGTACAAAAAGCTTTTCAAATCGGTTACTACCTTAACGCCATTGTCATCAAATACTTGATCCATTGGCTTTATTTCGTTGTCAAAATCAAGCTTGTAACTTAAGCCGCTGCAGCCACCGCCCACAACACCAACCCTTAAAAAGTAGGAGGGGTCATTGGCAACACCAGCTTCTTCCATCAGTTTTACAACCTTGGCTTTTGCTTTGTCGCTAACGTATATTGAATTGTCTGTTGCTACCATTTCTTTCGCTTTTAGCCCTAAGTCTTTAACTATCAGCAAAACCTCAAGTGGTTAATGGCTAACAGCTAACTACTAACAGCTTTTATTAGTGAACACCTTTTTCTTCAAACACCAATTGTTCCAAGCCGTTTTTTACACGGTAATCGTTAATGGCCGCTTTGATGGCATCTTCTGCAAGAACAGAACAGTGGATCTTTACCGGTGGCAGGTTCAGTTCTTCCACAATATCCATATTGTCAATTGCGATTGCCTGGTCAACTGTTTTTCCTTTCAGCCATTCTGTGGCCAATGATGAAGATGCAATGGCAGAGCCACATCCAAAAGTTTTGAATTTGGCATCCTTAATAACGCCAGTAGCATCGTCCACCTCAATTTGTAAACGCATCACGTCGCCACATTCCGGGGCGCCCACTAAACCGGTACCAACGTTTTTGCTTGCTTTATCTAAAGTGCCTACATTTTTTGGATTGCTGTAGTGGTCTATTACTTTTTCTGAATATGCCATGATTAATTAGAATTTAAAATTTTAAGTACGAAGTAAGAACTTACTTTATGCATGAGGTACTTCGTACGTAAAACCTCATACTTCGTATTTGTTTAGTGGTGTGCCCACTCAATCGTGCTCAGGTCAATACCTTCTTTATACATTTCCCATAAAGGACTCATTTCCCTCAACTTCAGAACTGTTTCACTAATGGCTTTTATGGTGTAGTCAATTTCTTCTTCTGTGGTGAAACGGCTCAAACCAAAACGCAGCGAACTGTGTGCCAAATCATCACCTAGGCCCAAGGCTTTTAACACATAGCTTGGCTCCAATGATGCAGAGGTACAGGCCGAACCCGAACTCAATGCAATGTTCTTGTTAAAGCCCATCAGCAAACCTTCACCTTCCACGTGTTTAAAAGAAATATTGGTTACATGCGGCAAGCGGTGCTCGGTTGTTCCGTTGATATAGGCTTCTTCCAGTTTCATCAGTTCGGTTTCCAGTTTATCCCTTAACACCATAATGCGTTTTGCATCCTCATCCATTTCCAGGCGGCACAATTCGCAGGCCTTGCCAAAACCAACAATGCCTGGCACATTTAAGGTGCCGCTACGCATGCCTCTTTCGTGGCCACCGCCATCCATTTGTGCAGTAACTTTTACACGGGGGTTCTTACGGCGTACATACAATGCACCAATGCCTTTGGGTCCGTACATTTTATGGCCTGTAAAAGTCATTAGGTCAATGCCATCCTTTTGCACATCCACAGGTACCTTACCTACCGCCTGTGTGGCATCGGTAAAGAACAATACACCATGCTTTTTGGCTATGGCAGATATTTCCCTGATGGGTTGTATTACGCCAATTTCGTTATTGGCATACATAATGGCAATCAATATGGTGGTAGGCTTAATGGCAGCTTCCAGTTCCTTCAAATCTATCAGGCCATTCTCCTTCACTTCCAGATAGGTTACTTCACCACCTGTTTTTTCAATATGCTTGCAGGTATCCAGAACAGCTTTATGTTCGGTGGTTGCGGTAATGATATGGTTGCCTTTGCTGGCATACATTTCATATACGCCTTTAATACCAAGGTTATCGCCTTCGGTGGCACCGCTGGTAAAAATGATTTCTTTAGGATCGGCACCTACCAGTTTGGCTACCTGCTCCCTTGCATAATCAACAGCTTCCTCAGCTTCCCAACCAAAAGGATGGTTACGGCTGGCAGCATTGCCAAAATGCTGGGTAAAATAAGGTATCATGGTTTCCAGCACCCTTGGGTCCATTGGTGTGGTGGCATTATTATCCAAGTAAATCGGTAAATTCAACATAAATTGCTAATTAAATTCTTTTATTCGAGAGCAAAAATACTGTTTTTACGGCTATGATTTTTATTGTATCAATATTGTAAAGCCTTATTTTCCCCAAATCGAAATGAAAAAATAACCCAAAACAAAGAAACATGCTAAAGGTTGAACATATAGGCATTGCAGTAAAGGATTTCGCTGCAAGCATACCACTTTTTGAAAGCCTTTTAGATACCCCATGCTATAAACAGGAAACAGTGGAAAGCGAAAATGTGCAGACTGCTTTTTTTAAAACCGGCGATACCAAGATTGAGCTATTGGAAAGCAGCACTGCCGATGGTGTAATTGCCCGGTTCATAGGCAAAAAAGGGGAGGGCATACACCATATTGCTTTTGAAGTGAAAAATATTGAAGCCGAAATGAAAAGGCTTCAAGGTCAAGGCTTTGTTTTGCTGAATGAGACGCCCAAACAAGGGGCCGACAATAAGCTGGTTTGCTTCTTGCACCCTAAAAACACCAATGGGGTACTGATAGAGCTCTGCCAGGAAATTGTTCAATAAATTCAATGCATCATGAACATCAATTTGACCATTACTGCACTATTGGTCTATGCCTTAATCATTACTGCAGGCTGCAAAAACAAACCAGCAGCAAATAAACAGGATGCGGCTGCTATTGAAGCGATGTTCAAGAAATATAACCTGGACAGGATCAAATTGCCACCCGGTTTTTCTATTGCCGTATATGCAGAAGTGCCCGATGCAAGAAGCCTTTGTTGGGGTGATAAGGGGACTTTGTTTGTTGGCAATAATCACGAAGACAAAGTGTATGCGGTTGTTGATGAAAATAAGGATGGCAGGGCCGATATGGTGTACACTATTGCACAGGGCCTAAAAATGCCCAATGGGGTAGCATTCAGGTATGGCAGTTTATATGTTTCTGCTTTGGATAAAATTTACCGTTACGACAATATTGAGGACAAGCTGGCAACCCCACCCAAACCGGTACTGATAACGGATAAATATCCTGACAAGGAACATCATGGCTGGAAATTCATTACATTTGGACCCGATGGCAAACTGTATGTGCCTGTAGGTGCACCATGCAATGTCTGCGAAGAAAAGGATTCGGTTTTTGCAACCATTACCAGGATGAACCCCGATGGAACAGGAATGGAAATTTATGCAAAAGGCATCCGCAATACTGTTGGGTTTACTTGGCATCCCGATACAAAAGAAATGTGGTTTACTGACAATGGCAGGGATTTAATGGGCGATGACAAACCTTTTTGCGAACTGAACTATGCACCGCATAAAGGAATGCATTTCGGTTTTCCCTATGTGCATCAGGGCGATATACTGGACCCTGAATTTGGTAAAGGAAAAAAGGTGGGGGACTACACACCACCTGCCCTAAAAGTAGGCCCTCATGTGGCACCTCTGGGCCTGCGTTTCTATACTGGCAACTTGTTTCCTGCGGAATACAGGAACAGGATTTTTATATGCGAACATGGCAGTTGGAACCGCAGCAAAAAAGCCGGTTATAAAGTTGGCATGGCCACGTTGAATGGGAATAAGGTTGTGGACTACAAACCTTTTGTAGAAGGCTTTCTACAACCTGACGAAAGCGTTACTGGCCGCCCGGTGGACTGTATTGTTGCTGCCGATGGGGCTTTATTGATTAGCGATGATTATAGGGGAGCAATCTACAGGATTACGTATAAAAAATAGCCAACTGTATTGTCCAATTTTACTTCTTTGGAAATATTGCTTCAACGGAATGTTAAGCAATTTTGTGGCGTTAATCTAAGGCACAATCATTGAGTCTTATGTTGTGGATTTGATAAACAAATTAAACATAAGGTCATGAAAAAGATATCCATGCTTTGCATACCAGTATTGATGTTATTTGCTGGATGCGGAAGTAACTCTAAAGTAACCAGTAGCTGGGTTGACCCCAACACAAAAGCCCCTTTAAAAAAAGTAATGGTTGTGGCATTGCTCAATAGCAAGGACCGCCCATTGAAACAGCAAATGGAAAATCAGTTGGCACAGGAACTTACCGCACAAGGTATAGTGGCCACAACTGCCTACCACGATTTGGGTCCTAAAAGCTTTGAAGGCATGAAGGAAAAACAAGTACTGGCACAGTTGAAAAATAGCGGTGTTGATGGTGTAATGACCGTGGTGCTGCTTGACAAGAACAAGGAAAAGAATTATGTAGCAGGCAACGTGCAGTACGAGCCACAAACGGTGTATGTAAGGCGTAGCCGCTTTTACGGATATTATGCCACTTACTATAACCGTATTTACACACCAGGCTATTATGAAACCAATACCAGTTACTTTTTTGAAAGCAACCTGTACGATGTAAGCAGGAACAAACTGTTGTACTCTGCACAGTCAGAAAGTTTTGATCCTTCATCAGTTGAAAATATGGCAGACAAACAATCCAAAGCTATTGTGAAAGACATGAAGAAAAACGGTGTGCTGTAGGATCATGAGGCTGTTTGGATTTGAATGGAAATAACGTTGCATTTTTATGCAGCGTTATTTTTGCAACTACAGTTTGATATGCCTATTTAGAAACTTGGGCATCTGATTCCTTTCTCGCTTCTTTGCCCTGTGAAAATAAGCGACAGCTCAAAACTTCCGTTTTTGGGTGTATTCAATTTTACGCCGTTGGTCACAATATCATAGCTAAGCCCAATCTGCAAATCGCCCCACGACAAACCAACATAAGGTATCACTGCATCCTGCAGCCTGTACCATGCACCTGCGGTGAAATAATTTGTTTGGTAAGTATTTTCTGTTGGAATGAACCAGGAGTAGGCTGCCCCTGCAATGGCATCGTAAGAGCCCGCCTGGTACATGAAATTACTTGATACCGAAAAAGCATTCCTATTATCCAATAGCTTATTGTAACCGCCATTGATTGCATAACGCATGGCAACATTCTCCACAAAGCCGGCTTTGGTAAAACTTAATTTCTCATCCAGGAAATTGAATGCAGCAATACCAAAATATGCACGTTCTGTTTCGGTATTGCGTTGGTACATGGCACCTACATTGAAATTTGTATAGCTGTTGTTGCCCGCAAAGCTTTCGCCACTGGCAACATTGGTATTGAAGCCGCCACTCATGAACTGGCTTGCAAAAGTAAGCTTGCTATAGTCCAGCCTTTTTTGTGCATATACCGCATTAAAGCCAAGTCCCACAATATCTTCGCCATCTGCATCCAATGCCATATGGTAAGCAATGCCACCAGAAGCATACGTACTTTTCAATGCACCCGCACTACTGGCATCGGATAAAGCCATAACCGAAAATGCAAGTTTGTTCTTCTCTGGTATCTTGCTGCGTAACATGAAACCTTCCAGCGAAACGGTAGCCGTGGTAAATGGTGCACCCACGTTCCACCACTGGGTACGGTAGTTAGCTGCAACACGTAGGCTGCCATCAAATACACCCGTGTTGGCGGGGTTCAATGTTACAGGCGATGCAAAGTATTGGGAAAAATGGGGGTCCTGTGCAAACCCGTTGATGCTTGTTGATAAGCATATAAAAAACAATACACACTTTATAGCCTTCATCTTATCTAATCAAAATTGTGTTGCCACCATTACGAATTAAGTTGCCATTGTCGTCTATTGCCTCTGCCACCCAGGTATAGGTATCAGAAGGTTGCAGGTACCCTTTGTAAAGACCGTCCCAACCATATTTTTCATTGGTGGTTGAAAATACCAGATTGCCCCAGCGGTTGTACACCCTAAAGAATTTCAGTTCGCGTATGCCAACCGGAATTGGGTACAGCACATCGTTCATGCCATCGTGGTTGGGTGTAAATGCCGATGGTACCAGTACTTCACTTTTCCTGAAAATAAGTACATGCAAACTGTCGGTTGTCTGGCATCCCGAAGCCGTGGTAATATTTACGGTATAATTCCTTTCGGCAGTTGGTTTCAAGAAAGGTGTCCTTGTGTTAGGGGCAGTCAAATCAATAATCGGCTGCCAGTCAAAAGCAACACCTATGGTTCTTGCGTTCAATGTGTACACATTGTTTACCACTGCATTGATGGATGGGTAGCGTACGCCTACAGGGGGCAGCTCAATCTTGATCAATTTTTCTTTGGATACCACTTGCGATGGGCAGATGGTAGAAGTGGCCGTTAACTTAACCTTGTACTGACCCGATGTGTTGTACACTGTTTGCGGGTTTACAGTAGTAGTAAGTGGTGTGCTATTACCCAGGTCCCATACATAACTGGCATTATTGCCACTTCCGGGAACAGTGGTATTGTTGAAGGAAACGGTTTTGTAGATGCAATAGGAATCCCAGGTGAAATCCGGTTTTGGCATGGGACGTTCCGTTATGAAAACGGTATCCAATGGTGCCTGTCTGCAACCAAACTGGTTGATGGCTTCCACGGTATAAAATGCTTCTTTGGATGCGGTATAGATTGCTGCTGTTTCACCTGTAATGGCCGTTCCGTTCTTAAACCATTGGTATGAAACACCACCTGCGGCAAACAGTTGCATGGATTGGCCTTCGCAAATAAAATAGCTGCCTTTATTGGTAATGCTACCAACCGGCAACGCATTTACCGTTATCTGTTGTGTGATGTTATCAGAACAGGTCAATGAACCCGTAGCTATATTGTTTACGGTAAGCTTTACAGCAAACGTGGTTGCAGTTGCATAGGAATGTGTTACTGGTGCGTTGGAAATGCTTGTGCCACCATCGCCAAAATCCCACGCATATTGATAGTTTGTACCAGTGGGTACATTGTCAAACACAAAACTGTTGCCCGTTAAGCATTGTGCCGCTGTATTGATGGAAAAACTGGCCCCGGGGTTTTTATATACTTCCATTGTTTTGGAAGCCGTATCGGTACAGCCATTTTCTACTGTTGTTGCAACCAGTTTTACAACATAATTACCGGCAGTTGCATAGCTGGCACTGGCAGTTGTTTGTGTGGAAGTGTTGCCGTTTGCAAGGTCCCATTTATACGTTAATGCAGATGCAAATGTGCTGGCGTTGGTAAATTGGTACAGGTTGCTTTTCTCGCATTGCTGTATGCTTGGGGCAACGGTAAAGTCAGCAACAGGGTTCCTGAATATGTTTGCCGGTTTTGTAATGGTATCCCTACAGCCCTTGTCCGAAATAGCAATCAAACGTACTGGATAGCTTGCTGCATATACTGTATAGCTCTTTGATGGGTTTTGCAAAGTGCTGGTAGTGACATCGCCAAAATCCCAATCCCATGTCAATGTGCCGCTATAGGTGCTATTGTCCGTAAAAGAAAAATTGTTGTTCTTGAAACATAGGTTGTTGTTCACGATCGTGAACGCAGCAACCGGGTTGGCATTCAGGTACACAGGGTGCGTAATGGTTTCGTCGCAACCTGCAGCACCGTAAGCCGTAAGCGTTACCGTGTATGATGCAGCCATGGTTGTATAGGAATGCTCTGGCTCGGCCAGGGTAGAAGTGGTGCCATCGCCAAAATCCCATTTATACGTCAACGGCCCAACATTGGTGCTTTGGTTCTTGAACTTGAACACACCGCCTTTAAAACATTGCGTATTACTGGTATAGAAGTCGAATGCCGCAGTTGGTTTACTTTCCACTACAACCTGTTTACGGGCACTGTCCTTACAGGCTGTATTGTTGTTTTGAACCACCAATAATTTTATCTCATAATTACCCGCAGCTGCAAACGTGTGCGATTCGTTGGGCATTGTGGTGGAAGTGGCACCATCGCTAAAAAACCAGGTATAGGTTACAGGCGAGCCATAGGCTGCCGATGTATTCTGCACTGTATAATTATTGCTGATTACACATTGGTTAATGGGCGAAGTGATATTGTAACTAACCGGTGGGTTGGGCAGCACGGTTAAGGTTTGGTAAGCCGATGTATCCGAGCAGCCCGCATTGTTGAATGTTATCAGCCTTGCACTATAAGTGCCAGCTAATGCATAGGTATGTGTTGGGTCGGTTGCAGTAGAAGTGGTAGCATCGCCAAATTCCCATTTATAGGTTAGGCTGGAGCCATCGCTGATACTGGAATTGTTGGTGAAGCTGAATGCATTTGCACCAACACAAACAGCTAGTGGGTTGTTGATGGTGAACTTTGCCAACGGCTTTGGCCTTGCGGAAAGTGTTGTTGTCACTGTGTCGTCGCACCCAAAACCCGGATATGGAAATAGGGCAATGTTCAGGTTGGTGCCATTGGGTGGGGCAGGGGTTATGGTAACGGTTTGACCGGAACCCAATAAAGTTGTGAAATTGCTATTGTACCAATTATAGGTCTGATAGCCCGGAGGGCCAGTTAATGTTACGGAAGAAGCACCATCGCAATAGTTGGATCCATTCACCACACTTACAAGTCCGTCGCAATTGGGCGAAACATCAATGTAGGCATACCCAAAATGCCCGTTGGGCGTACAGTTTTGGCGTGAGAATTCGAGTATAAGTGTTTGCCCCTGATAGCCCGCTAGGTTCACAGTTACGGGCGTCCATGTTTTATACCTTACAGCGGCACTGTTTACCAATTGGTTTACACCATTTACCTGATAGGTCTGGAAACCCGGCAGGCTGGCACTGGCCGTAAAATCGTAGTTGGCGCAGGAAAGTGCCTGTTGGCCAGATGTGGCATTGTATATTTTTGCCTGGAACCTGGGCTGTTGATACGCAGGGTGCCCATTATCGTTAAATACAACCGCGTAATAATAAATGAGGCTGAAATTTGTTTGGGAAAGCGGAATGGTAAACGTGTAGCGGATGATATCTGCATAGCCACCTGTACTAAAGCCAGGAGGCACACCGATTGTTGAATTGCCCAATTTTACAGAATAGTTGCTGCCGTTGGGGCAAAGCACGGGGAATTTTCCATAAGGGTCTATGGCCGGTGTGGTGGCACTAGACATAATGGTATGCCTATTATTGACCGGATTTACAGGTGTTGTAGGCGATAAGGTAATGGTATTGACATTGCCCGGGGCTTGGGAAGCACCAGTATAACATTCCCAGCCCGTAAAATCGCCATTTTCAAAATCCATATTAACAGGGCAGTTATCCATTACACGTGCAACTGAATTGCTGCTTGAGAACAATGGGGCTATTGAATCCTTGAAGGTTGTGTTCCTACCACCTTCGGAGAAAGTAATTGTACGTGGCTTGAATTTCCAGATGGGCTTTTGTGCCTGTACCTGAACATGGGCAACCAGTACAAGCAAAAAGGGTAGAATCAACTTTTGCAAGAGGGGTCGTTTTGTATATATGCGAATCACAGTGACGGTTTTAGCTGAATTAGATAGTTAAAAATTATAACTGAAGCTTTTCAATAGCTGTTTGTGCAGCTACCTGACTAGCGTCTTTTTTATTGAACCCTTTTCCAAAGGCAATGATTTCGCCATTGAGCACAGCGTTGATGGTAAATACCCTGCGGCCACCTTCTAGTTTTTCTTCCACTAGGTCAAAAGATAGCACTTTGCCATTTTTAGATGCCCAGCCAATCAATTTATTTTTCAGGTTAATGTCCACTGCCTCCAGGTCGTCAACAAACATGTGTGGAATGAGTATCTGCTTCAGTACCCACAATTGTGTTTTTTTGTAGCCTTTGTCCAAGTAAATTGCCCCAACCACTGCTTCCAGTGTATTGCCGAATATCTGGCTGCCACGTAAGGCATTGTCGAATTTATTGAAGAGCGTAATTTTTTTCAGTCCCATTTTAATGGCAATATCGTTCAGTTGCTGGCGGTTCACCATCTTGCTCCGCATTTCCGTTAAAAAGCCTTCGCCTTTGTAAGGGTAACGTTTAAATAAGTAATCGGCTACCACGGCACTTAGTATGGCGTCGCCCAGGTATTCCAAACGCTCGTTGTTTTCGTCGGGCGTGTCCTTTATGCTTCGGTGGCTAAGTGCAGTCGTGTATAGTACAATGTTGCCGGGCTTGATGCCCAATACATTTGCTACTTGCTTCTCGAACGAAGATGGTTTTACCGAACTGAAAAAATTACTGATGATTTGCACGAAAGCAAGTTAATGTTTAATTGATTATCCTAAAATATTTGTAAGGATTACCTACAAAAAATGCAAGTCCAAGACTTGCATTTTCAATTGTTTGCTATGTTTTGTTAGCCGTTGTATTTTTTTACGATCACACAGGCATTGTGCCCACCAAAACCGAATGTATTGCTTAAGGCCGCATTCACCGTACGCTTCTGTGCCTTGTTGAAGGTGAAATTCAGCTTGGGATCAAGCTCGGGATCATCCGTAAAATGGTTGATTGTTGGCGGAACAATATCATGCACAACAGCCATGATACTTGCAATGGCCTCAATGGCACCGGCAGCACCAAGGCAATGCCCGGTCATGCTCTTGGTGGCACTGATGTTTAAATTATAGGCATGTTCACCAAAAACTGCTGTAATGGCTTTTACTTCGGCACCATCACCAATCGGGGTAGAAGTGCCATGTGTATTGATGTAATCGATTTCTTCCGGCTTCATGTTGGCATCTTCCAGTGCAGCAATCATTACATTTCTTGCACCCAAACCTTCGGGGTGGGGAGCAGTGATATGGTGTGCATCGGCAGTGGCACCGCAGCCCATGATTTCGCAATAGATCTTTGCTCCACGTGCTTTGGCATGTTCCAGTTCTTCCAATATCAAAACACCTGCAGCTTCACCCATCACAAAACCGTCGCGGTCCTTATCGTACGGGCGTGATGCAGTTTTGGGGTCGTCGTTCCTTTCGCTCATGGCCTTCATGGCATTGAAGCCACCTACACCTGCTTCGCTGATTACCGCTTCGCTACCGCCAGAAACAATAATGTCGGCCTTGTTTAAACGGATCAGGTTGAACGCATCCATAATGGCGTTGGTACTGCTTGCACAGGCACTTACCACGGCAAAGTTTGGACCACGTAAATTATGACGCATGCTGATCTGTCCGGCAGCAATATCCAGTATCATTTTTGGGATGAAGAAGGGGTTGAAACGTGGTGTGCCATCGCCCTTGGCAAAGTCAACCACTTCATGTTGAAAAGTAATCAACCCGCCGATTCCGCTTGCAAAAACAACGCCCACCCTGTCAGGGTTGATATTGTCTTTGTTCAGTCCTGCATCGGCCATTGCCTGGTCGCTGGTCACTAGGGCAAACTGCGTAAAGCGGTCAATTTTCCTGGCTTCTTTTTTATCTAAAAAATTGGTGGGTTCAAAGTTTTTAACCTCGCAGGCAAATTTTGTACGAAATTTTGCTGCATCAAACTGAGTAATCATATCAGCTCCGGAAACGCCGTTTATCAAGCCATTCCAGTAATCTTCAAGATTGTTTCCAAGGGGTGTCAATGCCCCTATACCCGTAACAACTACTCTCTTTAATTCCATATAACAAGGTTAGTTTAGCTGAATTATTGAATTTTTTCTGAACATAAATATATGTGTTTACACCTGTCCGAAAACTGACCTTTGGTTTTTTCCGGTACAAGGTATAGACGGCAATAACGCAAATATATTACAGAAAAGAAAGGTCTTTAAGTGATAATCCGCCAAACTTATGGCTTGTGGGCCTAAGAATGGCGGATAATTCCTTATTCCGATTTGGGGAGTGAACGCTTATTTAGCATGCTCTTCCAAATAAGCTACGGCTTGACCAACAGTAGTGATGGTTTCAGCTTGCTCATCAGGGATAGAGATGTTGAATTCTTTTTCAAATTCCATAATCAATTCAACGGTATCCAAAGAATCGGCACCGAGGTCGTTAGTGAAAGAAGCTTCATTGGTTACTTCTGCTTCGTCTACGCCTAACTTGTCGACAATAATTTTCTTCACTCTTGTTGCGATGTCTGACATTGTAATAAGTTTTGTTACAGCGGCAAAAATAGAGTTTTTAGATAAATAGCAAGGGGTTATCTAAATTTTGTTTCCACATATCTTTAACGCTTGATTTTTAATGATTTTGGTTAAGAAACTGGGTCTGTTTTTGGACGGTTATACAATTACGGAAATTTTATACACATCTCGGACTGCTATTTTGTGTTTTTAATCAACTGAAAATGGGCATCATTGCTGCTTGTACACCAACGAGAGGTACCTGTTCTGTATGGGCCGGTAGTAAATAAGCAGTACGATTACCGAAACAGCAGCAATACATGTACTGATTTGGTAGCTTGAATTATAAACCGTAATCAATGCCAGCAGGGCTATACGCAGCAGCTCAACTTTGATGATCCATTTTTTCTGCTCCATGATGGCTCCACAGTTAATTAAGGTAAGTATGGTAAATGCAGTAAAGGATAGTATGACCAGTGCAGATAGATATTTTTCTACCAGTATGAAAATAAAGAGACCCAATAGTAGCAGGACCATTTGCCAGATAACATAGTTGTTCAGCGGCTGTTCAATGGCTTGCTTGTTTTGTTTTACATGGAATATTTTTTCTGCTTCTTCCCTAATGGTAGGGTCCAATGTATCGGGCCTGCCAAAGAAAACCTGCCATTTTTCTTTGAACGTTTTTTTCTTTTTTATGGCAATCCATAACTCGATACAGTAGTGGAAGTGCTGCCATAAAAAACTATAGGTGTGCAAGGGTTTGGTTAGGCCATAGGAGGGTTGCTCTTCTTCTTTCTGAAAAGTGCCAAAGAGTTTGTCCCATATAATGAGCACGTCACCATAATTCTTGTCCAGGTACTTATCGTTGCTGGCATGGTGTACCCTGTGGTGCGATGGTGTTACCAACAAATATTCCAGTACACCCAATTTGCCAATGACCCTTGTATGGATGAAGAAAGGATATAATCCATGTACCAGCAATATGCTTGTAATCATTGATGCAGGAAAACCAATAATGGGCAGCACGCACCAAAAGCCTGTTCTTACAAAAGCCTGCATTACTGTGATTCTTGCAGAAACGGTGTAATTGAAATCTTCGCTTTGGTGATGCACTACATGCAGTGCCCAAAGCACATTTATTTCGTGTGCCAACCGATGGTACCAGTACCAGATAAAGTCTGTTGCAATCAGCAATAGTATCCACAAAAATACACTGGGCCTGATGTGGATGATGCCATAGTTTTTTTGCAGGGTATCGTATATGGTAAAGAACAACCCTGTTACCAGCACATCACATAAACGCTCCGCTATGCCCACACTAATATTTGCGATGGAATTGTGCAGGTTGGAGTAGCCTAGTTTCTTGCGTTTGATAACAATGTATTCAATATAGATCAGGCCAATAAAAAGTGGTATCGCAAATGCCAGCAGGTTCAGCTTCATAAAAAATCGTTACTAAATAATCGAAAGAAGAATGTACATCGTTTGAATAATAAATGGTTTGTATGCCTATGATACCAATTTCTTCAGCCTGATATTGGCATAGGTATAGGCACGCTCTATATTGGCAACGGCGGTCAACAGGTTTTCCAGTACTTCTTTGGGTAAGGATGCCTGTTTAAAGAAATCGAAATGGTAATCGATATAGCTGAACGTAATTTGCCTGTCGGGTGCAATTACATACAGGGCGGGCAAGGGTACGCTACTGTCATCAACGCCCGAAAGCCAGTTGCTAAGCGGGTTTGCAAAATCGTACAGGCCAAACAGCTCGGCTATGCCATTATCGGCATCGGTAAAAATATTGAGGTTGCTCAACTGGCTGATGTTTTTTCTAAAGCCGCCTGCTGGGCCATTGCTTAATACAATCAGGTTGCCGCCGGCCTGCTGTACCTGCAACTGCTGGTTCTTTAATTGGGCAACTGCTTTTTCATTTTTATACAGGTTGCCATGAAATGCAATAACCAATAGCTGTTGCAGGTTCAGGAAATGTTGCGTGGAAACAAATGCTTCTTTGTGCAGTTGAAAAACAGGGGCTATGTCGCCCTTTAGCAATGGGTAGTAACCATAGTTGTAGGTTTTTGTTGAAACTGCCTGTATGGGTAAGGCCGTTTGTGTTGCTGGGATAAATGATTGGCTTGCCATGATGGTATGTTTTAGTATTGATAAAGAAAAATTGGGTAGAAACTTAAAAGCGAAGAGGGGGCATGTTGGTATTAGCAGCAGCACATGCAACAACAGCAAAATGGTATGTAAGGTGTAAAGTACATATCGTGTTTGTTGGGTAAAAATAGTAGTTCGATAATAGTCTACCAAATTTATAGACTATTATTTAAAAAAATATCACTTAACAAATACACCCTTAAAAAAATGTGGTTAACCTTGAAAGTTTGCCTTTCTCTTTTCCAGGAAGGCAGCAGTGCCTTCTTTCATATCGGCCGTGCCGAAGCAATTGCCAAAGGCATCAATTTCTTGTGCAAAGCCATCTATGCTTTCGTTGTGCACCGCATTGGCTGCTTTAATGCAGGCTGCAATGGCCAATGGGGCTTTTGTATTGATGGTATTTAATATGCCGGTTGCTTTGGCCAGCAGTTCTTCTTGTGGTACCACATGGTTTACCAGCCCATACTGTAGGGCAGTGGCCGCGTCAATCATGTTTGCACTGATCAATAATTCTATTGCACGCCCCTTGCCAATCAATTGTGTTAAACGTTGCGTGCCGCCATAGCCGGGAATAAGGCCAAGGTTCACTTCGGGCTGGCCAAATTTTGCATTGTCGCTTGCAATACGGAAATGGCAGGCCATGGCCAACTCGCAGCCGCCGCCCAATGCAAACCCATTCACGCAGGCAATAATTGGTTTACGGTTGTTCTCAATCCTAAAAAAAGTGTCCTGCCCGGCTTTTGCCAATGCCTTACCCTGTTCAACAGAAAGGTTGCCGAACTCGGTAATGTCTGCACCGGCAACAAATGCCTTGCTTCCGGCACCTGTTATAATGACTGATTTTATTTCTTTATTGTTTTCAATTTCGTCTAGCACTGTATTCAGGTCGGCAAAAACATCTTTGTTCAGGGCATTCAATTTATCGGGCCTGTTAATGGTAACAGTCAGTATATTGTTTTCAAGACTGGTGAGTATTGTTTGGTAAGCCATATCGTTGGTTTTTATTGCCGCAAGATAATAACACAATAACATTTGGCTGCAACAGTTTTTCTATCTTAGTACCATGAACATTTTACAACTGATTGCCTACACCGGCATTTTTGTATTTGCCATAACCGGGGCATTGAAGGCAAGAACGCACCGCATGGATATTTTTGGTGCAGTGGTGCTTGCCTTTGCAACGGCTTATGGTGGCGGTACGGTTAGGGATCTGTTGATTGGCATTAAACCTGTGAACTGGGTAAACGATTACCTGGCACTTGGCCTGGTATTAGGAGCGGTAATCATTGTTTTTCTGTTCAATACCAATATTGACAAGTTCAGGAAAACCATTTTTTTTACCGATGCCATTGGCATTGGCATGTTTACGGCTGCGGGAATAGAAATTAGTTTGCAGGCGGGGTTAAATGACGGTTATGCAGTGATTATGGGTGTTATATCTGCAACATTTGGTGGACTTACTGCAGATATATTGAGCAATGAAGTGCCCAACCTGTTGCGTAGGGGAGAACTGTATGCCACTGCCTGTTTAATTGGGGGCATTGTGTACATTGTTTTGAAAGAGGAAATCGGCATCGAAAAAAATAGCAACCTGTTTATTTGTGTATTGATTGTGGTGGTATTGCGTATCATCAGCAAAAGGAAAAAGATTGTGCTGCCCGAAATATAAATGGCTTTATTCTTTCCTTCACAATAATTGAAGTTACTTTTGACCCATAAATTTAGTGGCTATGCGTTTAATTGTTTTATTGTTGTTAAGTATCTGCTCGCTTCAGTCGATGGCACAGTGCAAGACTTTCAGAATTTCTGCCAAAGGCGATACACTGAACTGTGTTGATAAGAATGATATGAAGCGTGGCAAGTGGACAGTACATATGGAATCCTTAAGGGGCAACCCAGGTTATGATGAGGAAGGTATTTATTTGGCAGATAGGAAAGAGGGCATTTGGCGTAGGTACAGTTTAATGGGTGACCTTGTTTTTATACAGAATTATAAATGGGGCAACCTGGACAGCATTTCTCAATACTATACCATTGCAGGTTTGGAGCATGAAGAGAGCTGGCGGGCAATGAACCCTGACAAGGCTTATGATACGTTGGAGGTGCAGGACATAAACAAGGAGAATAGCTATGTAAATGTGGTGATAAAGAATGAAGGCAAGAGCATGAAACATGGTACATGGAAATGGTACAGACCAGGCTCTATGACTATCATCAAATCGGAAGTATATGTGTTGAACAAGTTGAAGGTACCTGGCGAAAAAAGCGATATGGCTGGTGAAGCAAATGTTAGCGACAGTACAACTGCCACTACGAAGAAACCGGAGCCAAAGAAAGAAAAGCCAAAAGAAGTGCAGGAATTTGAAAAGAAAAATTCCGGTAAAAAGGCAAGCAAGGTAAGGGATGGTAGAACGGGTTAGCCTGTAAAACAAACAAAGAATAAACAAAAATGGGATGCCCTGTAAAGGCATCCCATTTTTGTTTTGAATGATATTGTATGGTTGGGTTTGCTGACTACAGTTGAAAACAACAAATGCAAAATCAGCTTTTACTATAGTTAAACAAGCCCATTATGGCAGCTTATTTTAAAGTGGGCTATCAACTTGAATGATAGACATTGTTTTTCTTGAAATACTCCCTAAAGAAAACCAGTTGGTAGCGGACCGCATTTGCCCAGTAAGGCCAATCATGTTTGCCGGGGCGTTCAATATAATCGTGTGGGATCTTCAGTTTCAGCATTTTTTCATGGGCAGCTTTACTCATGCCATAAATAAAATCGTTAGTGCCACAGTCAACAATAATTGCCAATGAATCTTTGGGATAGTTCTCCATTACTTTCATTACGCTCCAGTCGTTATAGTATTGCAAGTTGGTAACGGTATCTCCCAAACGTTTGTTGATGTCGAACCCTTTTTTAATAAGGCTCACATCCAATGCACCACTCATGCTGCCGCAGGCCCCAAAGGTTTCTGCATGTCTGAATGCAAGGAACAGTGCACCATGTCCGCCCATGCTAAGCCCTGCAATGGCCCTGGCTTTCCTGTTGGCAATGGTTCTGTAATTGGCATCAATATAGGCGGGTACTTCGGTGCCTACATGTGTTTCGTATTTATAGCTGCTGTCAACAGGACTGTCAAAATACCAACTGTTTACGGAGCCGTCTGGACAAACAATCAATAGCTGGTTTTCATCGGCCATGGACTGTAGTTCGGGCACTTTCCTGATCCAGTTGGTTGAAACGCCCATGGCACCATGTAGCAGGTACACAACAGGGTAGCGGTTGCCTTTCTTTTTATAGGAAGCCGGTTTTATGACTACTGTTTTGATGTCTTTGTGCATACTGTTGCTGGTAATAAAAACCGTATCAACAGAAGCTGTGGCCATTGTTGCAAACAACAATGCAGGCAAAAATGTCTTTAGGTATTTCATAAGGCTAATATAAAACAAGGTTGGGTTATGTGGCAGCAAATTCTGCCTGGCAGGTAACGAAACAAAAAGCCATCTCAAAAAGAGATGACTTGTAATCAGGGGGTACGGATTAAAAAAAATCCTTGTGTACCTTAAAATTATATGCTCCGTTTAATTAATTGGTTAGGCAATGCGGTAAATCTTATTATTTTATGACAATTGTCAACTTTATCATCCATGTTCAATCATGGGATAGTTATTATTTGTTTTTTAATGCAATGCTCGACCTTAAGCGGATCAAGGTTTCTAAACGCATGCCTAAAAAGGAAGCAACATATTTTAAGGGCACCATGGTCAACATTCGCCCATGCTTGCTTTGTAGTAGGTATGCATATTTTTCTTTGGCATTGGATAACTTGCTGATGAATGCCCGGTCTTCTGCATCCTGGTAATACTGCTCCAACACTATCCTTGCCAGTATATTGGCTTCGGGAAAATGCTTGTACATGTATTGCAGGTCGGTAACGCTAATGCCTTCCAGTTCGCATGCTTCCAGTGCACGTATATTTTCTTTTGCGGGTGTGCCATTAAAAAAGCTGCTGATGGAAGTAACCATTTCGTTTTCGCAGCTTACCCAGGTAGTGATTTCTTTTTTGCCTTGGTCTATATAGCCATGTACCACCCCTTTTTTAATGAAATATACTGTTGTGGAAATATCACCTTTCTTGAGCAGGTAGTCACCTTTCTTTAATTGTGTATGAAAGGACAGTTCCTGCAGCTTGTTTTTAAAGGCAATGGATATAGGGTACAACGATGCAAAAAAATCTATGGCATAAGAATATTTTGCATTAGCAGTAACCACCTTTTTTGAGGCTGCTCTTTTAGTCATTGGGTAAAACAGGGTTAACGGATGTTCCTGCAATATATTCCACTTATCATCTTATGCAAAACTTATTTGGGCAATAATCAACAATAAATGTTTGCGGCTATCCTGTTCATAAGGAGCATGACCCTTATACATAACAAACCCCTTGATATAAGTCAAGGGGTTTGTCATGTATCTATATTCAACAATTATTTTTTCTGTGCATTCTGCATTGGGTTCGGTACAGTGGATGTTGGGTTGCGGCGGTTGCCACCATTCATTTTATACAGTGCCACTTTGCTGGGTTCATCAACGGTTGGCCAACTGTTGTTGCTGGTATTGATGTCGGCTGTTTCCTTAAAAGGGTCAAGCTGTATGGATGTGGCGGGTTTGTCTGTCATGAACACTTTGGTTACATGCTTCTCGTCTTTACGCCAAACCTGTGCAGGTATCCTTTCCAGTTGCGTGGTGCCATCGGCAAAAGTAAACTGTACTATAATCGGCATTATTAAACCGCCTTTGTTGGTAAAGGATATTTCGTACAGGTGTTTGTTCATGTACTTTTCTTTTTCTTCTCCTGACAATGTTTCGGAGCTTGCATTGCTGGCTGGTACCGGGAACCTTGTAATGGAGTCGTAGGGGATGATGCCTCTGTCGTACTTCCAGTAAAAGTCGCGAAGGCTTGTATCAACATCGGTCTGGAACTTGATTTTTGCATCTTCCCTGTTCCTGATTTTTGAAACGTCATCAAATAAAGGAACCACTGGTTTTGCTACATGCAGGGGTTCGTTGCCATTGCCCAAACCGCCACGGCGTCCGCCTGCAGTAACGGTTGCATCTACATCAAACACTACATGCTTGATGCTGTCCATAGCAATATCGCAAGGTTCTATACCATAGAACCAACCACGCCAGAACCAGTCAAGGTCCTCGCCACTTGCATCTTCCATGGTACGGAAAAGGTCGGCAGGTGTGGGGTGCTTGAATGCCCAACGCCTTGCATATTCACGGAAGGCAAAATCGAACAGCTCCCTGCCAATGATGGTTTCCCTTAAAATATTCAGGCCTGTTGCAGGTTTGCTGTAAGCGTTGGGGCCAAACTGCACAATGTTTTCACTATTGGTCATAATGGGCTCCAGTTGGTCTTTGGGCAAACGCATATAGTCTGTAATGGTAAATGCAGGCCCGCGACGGGAAGGGAATTTGTTGTCCCACAACTCTTCTGTCAGGTACTCCACAAAAGTGTTCAGTCCTTCGTCCATCCATGTCCATTGACGTTCGTCGCTGTTTACAATCATGGGGAAGAAGTTGTGCCCCACTTCATGTATGATTACGCCAAGCATACCATTTTTAATGGCTTCTGTATAAGTGCCATCTTTTTCCGTTCTGCCATAGTTGAAGCAGATCATGGGGTATTCCATGCCATTGCTTGCTTCTATGCTTTGTGCAACAGGGTATGGATAGGGAATGGAAAACTTTGAATAGGTTTTGATGGTATGTGATACTGCTTTGGTTGAGAACTTCCTGTACAGGCTATAGGCTTCTTTGCCATAGGCACTCATGCACATTACTTTCTTTCCGTCTATATAGGCAGGCATTGCATCCCAAATGAACTTGCGTGATGAGCCCCATGCAAAGTCACGCACATTGCTTGCATTGAATACCCATGTTTTCTTTGCCTGGCTTTTTGTTTTCTCTGCATTCTTTGCTTCTTCCAGTGTCACTACTTCTACGGGTTCTTTTGCATTCTGTGCGTCTGCCCAGCGTTTCTGCTGTGCAGCAGAAAGTACGGAAGCATAGTTTTTACATTCGCCGGTGGCCATTACAATATGGTCGGCAGGTACAGTCATCTGTACATTGAAGTTGCCAAAGGTCAGGGCAAATTCGCCACGGCCTGTGAACTGGTGGTTCTGCCATCCCTGAAAATCGCTGTACACGCAAAGGCGTGGGTACCACTGTGTCATGGTAAACAGGTGGTTGCCGTCTTCGGGAAAGAACTCGTAGCCACCACGGCCGCCCATCACCAGACGGTCGGATATTTTATAGTTCCAATCTATATTGAACACAAATTTTTCACCGGGCTTTAATGCTGTTGGCAGGTCTACACGCATCATGGTTTTGTTGATGGTGTATTTCAGTTTTGCACCAGTGGCATCGGTAAGCTTGGTAATATTGTCGCCATAGCCATTGTCTGTTTTTGCTTCGGCCATTTCTTTCACCTGGCTAAGGCTTACACCGCGTCTTGACAGGTTCTCTGCATCCTGATAATTGGCATTGTTCAATGAGCTGTGCTCATTTTCGTCCAACTGCAGCCATAAATAAGTCAGTACATCGGGCGAGTTGTTGTAATAGGTCAATGTTTCACTACCTGTCAATTTCAGGTTTTTTTCGTCCAACTCGCATTTGATGTTGTAGTCGCAACGCTGCTGCCAGTACTTGGGGCCAGGTGCACCGCTGGCAGTACGGTATTCGTTTGGTGTGGGCAGTATGGTGCCCAATTGCTCGAACTTGTTGCCGTGGTTGGAGCCGGGGTTGTTCATAATGTTCTGTGCATGGATGCCAAAAGCTATGGGTGCCAGAATAATCAGCAGGAACAGTTTTCTCATGGTGACTTGTTTAAAGATGCAATATGGCAATATCGGTTGAAATTATTGATATGCCAAAGTGAAAATTAATGGCCACATTTGTAGCTGCAAAATATAGTAGGTGAATGGCAAATAATTTATACCAATGGTTAGTGGTGGGCATTGTGGCTGCATTGCATCCTTTTTTTGTATCGGTAATAGAGCTTAACCATAATGCCAAGGGACGGTCTTTTGAAACGAGCATCAAAGTGTTTAACGACGATTTTGAAGCAGCCTTGAGAAAGTTTGGCAACACGAAGATTGATTTGGCAAAACCTGCCGATAAAGCGGCGGTGGATAAGCTGATTGCAAAATATATTGCCCAGAAACTGCTGGTTAAAGTGGATGGCAAAACGATTGAGCTGCATTATTTAGGTTATGAGCAGAAGCAGGAGAGTACCTGGATCTATCTTGAGACAGAAAATATTGCATCGGTTAAGAAGGTAGAAGTGAACTGCAGTTTCTTGTACGATTTTCAAGACAAGCAGATCAATATCTTTAATGTGAAGGCAAACGGCATGGAGCAGAACTATAAATTGGATTACCCGAAAACAACGGCCAGTTTTGCATTCTAGCTTTCGTTGGTGCTTTGTGGGTTGTTTTTCTTTCCGTCTTCCAACAGGGCTAATTTTTCGTTGGCATACTCGCCACTTACATAGCATATATCCAATAGCACATCGTCCTGTATAACCAGGTAATTGTTGTGTATGTCCTGCATGGTTGGTATGCTGTGCACCGTTTTGAAATTGGCGGTAACATGGCTGGGCAGCATGTTGGCAAGTATGGCAATTTTGCTTTCTTCCGTTGCTAGGCTCTTGCCTACTTCCATGCAAACAAAAAAGAGCTTGTCGTTATGGAACTGTAATTGAAACAGTGTGCTTTCGTATATATAGTCCCTTCTGTAAAAAAATATGCGGATGTTGTTGCTTGTTTGCTTGTTGTTGAACATGCACCTGGGCCTACCCCATTTTTCCATCACACTTGCCGTGGTACTTCCAAATATCAGTTCGGGTGGTACTATGTCTTCTCCCGTTTTCAATACTTTGCCCTGTTGGCCTTGCTCCATTACAAATTTATACAGTACAATCAGCTTCCGGGAAAAAATCTTGCTGTAATAAAACCAGTCACCATGCGGGTTTCGTGGAGGTGGTGCCTGAAAAAGTTCTTTTATTTTCTGAAAGAAACTCAAGTTGAAATAATTGGATTAATCGTTAGTTTCGGCACTGTCAACTGTTGCCAGTACCTTATCAATTCTATGGTTGTCCATATCTATGATTTCCAAATTTATGCCTCTCCACGATAAAGTGTCGCCCGTGGTAGGGATTTCCTTCATTTCATGCAGTATGAACCCTGCGAGTGTATCAAAATTATGTTCCTCGTCATTCATCCATTCTGTCTTTTCAAACTTGCGTAAAAAGTCGTAGAAAGGTATCTGTGCATCTATCAAAAAGCTGCCATCGGCCCTTTCCAGTATCTGGTAGTCTTCCTCGTCGGGTTGTGGTATGTCGCCTACAATGGCTTCCAATATGTCATTCAATGTTATCAGTCCTTCAATGCTTCCGTATTCATTCACAATAAAGCAATGGTGAATTTTTGTTTCCCTGAATTTTGCCAGCACCTGGTAGGCTGTATTGTTTTCAGGAACATACATTGGCTGGTCTATAATGGTTTCGATACTGGTATCGTCGCTGTGCACAAAAAGCTCCTTGATGGATACAATGCCTTTGATGCTGTCGATATTGCCTTCGCAAACGGGATAAACGGAATGGGTCACTTCCTTTACTTCCTTCTTTACTTCGCCAATGGTTTTTGAAATATCCAGCCAAACAATATCGCTTCTATGGGTCATTAAAGAAGTAATGTTCCTGTCGCCCAAATGAAATACCCGTTCAATGATTTCCTGTTCTGCTTCTTCAATCGTTCCCTGTTCGGTGCCTTCGCTGATAATGGCTTTTATCTCTTCCTCCGTTACCTGGTTGTCGTTGGTACGTATCCTGAAAATACTGGTAATGATATTGGTAGATGCCGTAAGGAACTTGATGAAGGGGTACATGACCGTAATGATGAACTTTAACGGGATGCTTACCTTTTTGGCAATGCCTTCGGGGTTGCTTAAGCCGATCCTTTTGGGAACAAGCTCGCCCAGTACCAATGCCACATAGGTTACGGATACTACCACAATGGCCGTGGCCAAACCGTGGCTATATGGCTTAATGGTGGGGAATTTGCTTAACCAGGCAATGAGGTCGCCTTGCAGTTTCTCGCCCGAGAAGATACCCGTTAACAAACTGATTAATGTAATCACCAACTGTATGGTGGAAATAAATGTATCGGGTTTGTTGGCAAGTGCCAATGCCCTTTTTGCTTCTGCATCGCCTTTGTTGGCCTGGCCTTCCAAGCGGGCCTTACGGGCAGAAACAAGGGCAATCTCCGTCATGGAAAACAACCCGTTCAGGAGTATAAGCCCCAGTATTATCAGTATTTCATTCATAGTATTGAAACAAAACTAAGGATAGCAAAGTGATGTGGCTGCAGATTTTATTCAGATATGGGGAATGCGTCAGTTTGCAACTGCATGGTCAATGGGTTTGTCTCCCAGCCCCAGCCTTCTATTGAAAAAAGAAGCAGTGAGCCAGCCAATTGAACAACCCAATATGCAGCCGCCCAGAATGTCTAAAGGGTAATGCACACCTACATATACCTGCCCGTACGAGATGGTTGCCGCCCAAACAAAGAACAGGTAGCCCCATTTTTTGAATGCCGGTTTCAGTGTAAGCCATATAAACATGGCTGCGGCAAAATGGTTGGTGGCATGCGAAGAAGTAAAGCTGCCGCTGGATGGGCAACGGTTGATGAGTAGCCGCATGTGGAACTGCAGGAAGTCGTCGTTGCATGGCCTCGGCCTGCCAATCCAGTTTTTGAGGATGCCGCTGCTTATCTGGTCGCTTAAGGCAATGGTCAGGGCAAAGAATACGATCCACCAGATGGATTTCTGCTTGTAATTCATTACCGCAAATAGTATGAGGAACAGGTAGAGCGGTAGCCAGGTAGTGGCTTCCCGCCACCAGGGAAAAACATGGTCCAGGAAACTGTTGGTGAAAACAGTATTGATCTGCATGAACAGCCAGGTATCGCATTTGTCGAGCCAGTTCCAAACCCTGTCAAAAAGACCAACGAACAGAAATTGCATTGCCATACTGTAAATATACTGGTTGATGAACGGCTATATGCAGCAATTTTTAAGTGTTACATTTGCCTGCTATGAAAAAAATAAAATTACCGCGATATATATACTGGATTGCACTTACCGGGGCCTTTTTTTTATTGCTCATGAGTTTGCTGCGCTGGTTGCTGGTTTTTGTTTTCCGTACACCCGCCACCAAACAGGTTTCTTTAACTGATGCCTATATACTGGGGCTTCGGTTCGATTTACGGGTGGCCTGTATTTTAATGTTGGCACTTTTTATTGTGGGTACCATTCCTTACCTACATCCGTTGAATAAGAAATGGGGCAGGCGTGTGGCATTGTGGCTACTGGTTATTTTTATTACTGCGTTCACTTTGTTTTATGCGTTTGATTTTGCCCACTATGCCTACCTGCACCAACGCCTGAATGCAAGTGTGCTGAACTATCTGGACGATGCAAAAATTTCCTTCCGCATGATGTGGCAAACTTATCATTTAGGTTGGAGCATATTGGGACTGGTAGTTGCCATTGCATTGTTGCTGGCAATTGTAAAACTGATTTATAACCACTCGCTCAGCAGGCAGATAGCATCTACCCCAAAAAGCAGGATTACATGGAGTATTGCCTTTGTACTGTTGATGGCATTGGGTATTGTTGGTAGGCCTGTATTTAAAGGTGGCCAGTACCCTTTGCGTTGGAGCGATGCTTTTTCCAAAGGCAACGATTATGTGGCCAATATTTCTTTGAACCCGTTCCAGTCTTTCTTTAGCTCCATGAGCTTCCGTCATTCCAACTTTGATGAAAAGAAAGTACGTGAGCATTATGCATGGATGAGCAGTTTTTTGGGTGTTGACAGACCTGATGTAAACACCTTGAATTTTGAAAGGAATGTTATTGGTGATTCTACATCATCCAAACCAAACATTGTATTGGTTATTTGCGAAAGCTTTAGCATGTACAAGAGCAGCATGGTGGGCAATCCTTTAAATACCACACCTTTCTTTAACGAAATGTGCAACAAGGGAATATTCTTTGACAGGTGCTTTACGCCGGCTTATGGAACCGCAAGGGGCGTATGGGCAACGCTTACAGGCATACCCGATATTGAGATGCGGAACACATCGAGCCGTAACCCCGCAGCGGTTGACCAGCATACCATCATCAATGATTTTAAAGGGTACGAAAAATATTATTTTTTAGGTGGCAGTAGCAGTTGGGCAAACATACGTGGACTACTTACCAACAACATTGAAGGGCTGCATTTATACGAGGAAGGAAGCTATGCTGCCAAAAAGCAGGATGTATGGGGCATTAGTGACAAACAGCTTTTCCTGGAAGCAAATGCTGCATTGGCCAAGCAGGACAAACCCTTTTTTGCAGTGATACAGACTTCGGACAACCATAGGCCCTATACCATACCCGATGAAGACCTGAAAGAGTTTCAAAAGAAAAGCCCGTCCAAAGATTCGTTAAAGAATTATGGTTTTGAAAACGTAGAGGAATACAATGCTTTCCGCTACACCGACTACTCTTACCAAAAGTTCATAGAGGCTGCACAAAAAGAAAAGTATTTCAAGAACACCATTTTTGTTTTTGTGGGCGACCATGGTATTCCGGGCGATGGATCTAAAGTGTTGCCTGGAATATTTACCGGTGCCAGCCTTGTTTCTACCCATGTGCCCTTGTTGTTTTATGCACCGGGTTTGTTGCAGCCAACCAAAAGCAGCAATGTTGTTTCGCAAATTGATGTATTGCCATCTATTGCCGGACTTGCCGGTATATCGTACACCAACAAAACCATGGGCAGGGATATCATTAAAGCAGATAAGAATAATGCCGAACATTATGTATTCAACATATTGGTTGATATAAGAAAGGTAGCTACCATTGGCAATGACTATGTATATGGGTACTATTTTACAAACCCCAACCAAAAAGAATTTGCTGCGTTCAACAATACAATGTCTGCAAATACAGATAGCTTGCAGAGGCAGTACCGCTCCATCACCGATGCGTTTTATGAAACGGCACGCTACATGATTTTAAACAACAAGAAGAAAACCCCGTAACCATGTTGCTTAAATGGCGTGCACCCAAAACCATTCAATGGGTGGTTAAACTGTTCTTTATTTTCCTATTGGTGTTTACCTTGTTCAGGGTTTCTACTTTCTTGGCTTTTAGGCCCGAAAATATTTCCTTGATTGATGCGGTTCCCTCTTTTGTAATGGGCATACGCTTTGACATAAGATGGATATGCATTTTACTGATACCTATTGTACTGTTGAGTTTCATTCCCAGGCTATCGCCATACAGCAGTATTAATGCAAGAAGGGCCTGGGTTACCTATTTGGCTATCGCTACTTTTTTACTGATGTTTTTCTTTGGTGCAGACTATGGCCACTTTGCTTATGTAAGTACAAGGTTAAATGCAAGTGCATTGAACTTTGCAGAAGATGCAAAAATTTCTTTTCAGATGCTGTGGCAGTCCTATCCACTATTTTGGATTGTGTTGGCATTGATTGCTGTTGCCTATCTGTTTTATTGGTTGTATAAAAAAACGCACCAACAGGTTGAATCCATCAACAACAAGTCCGAAATCAATTACCGGAGAAGGTGGTATGCATGGGTAACTGTGTTGATGGTTTTTGGTATTTACGGTAGTGTATCATCAAAACCATTGCAATGGATGGATGCTTTTGTGTACAAGGACAATTTCAAATCGTACCTGGCCTTGAATCCTTTGCAGAATTTCTTTACAACGCTCCGTTTCCGTACACCTGAAACAGGTAACGATGCGGTAAAGAAATCATACGTTACCGTAGCCGGTTTTTTGCAACTGGACAGTGCTTCGATAAGGAAACAATCTTTTGAAAGATGGGTGTATCCCAATAGTCATGGATTGGAAAGCAAGCCCAATATTGTATTGGTTATTTGCGAAAGCTTTAGTATGTACAAAAGCAGCATGAGCGGTAACCCGTTGAATGCGACGCCTTACTTTAACCAACTGAGTAAAGAAGGTATTTTTTTCAATAGGTGTTTTACACCGCATTTTGCAACGGCAAGAGGCGTATTTGCAACGCTTACGGGCATACCCGATGTGCAACTGTCCAAATTCAGCAGCCGCAACGAAGCGTCCATTCAACAGCATACCATCATCAACAATTTTGATGGCTACAACAAAATGTATTTTATTGGTGGCAATAGCGAATTCAACAATTACAGGGGTTTGCTGAACAATATAAAAGATGTAAAAATTTATGAAGAGGGTGCCTACACATCGCCCAAAGTAAATGTATGGGGCATTAGCGATAAGGACCTGTTCCTGGAAAGCAACAAGGTATTTGCAACGCAGCAGCAACCTTTTTTTGCAGTGATCCAAACAGCAGATAACCACCGGCCATACACCATTCCAGAAACGGATAAAGATTTTGTAAAAAGGCAGATAGATAAAGATACACTGGCCAAATATGGTTTTTTGTCTGTTGAAGAATACAATGCTTTTGCCTACAGCGACTATGCGTTTAAAACATTGATAGACGCCGCAAAAAAAGAAAGGTATTTTGCCAATACCATTTTTGTTTTTGTGGGCGACCATGGTGTGGAAGGCAATGCCAAAGCCATTTACCCAGATGCATGGACGGATAACAGGTTAAGTGACGAGCATGTACCATTGTTGTTTTACGCACCATCTTTATTGCAGCCAAAACAATATGATAAAGTGGTTTCGCAAATTGATGTGTTACCTACCATTGCAGGGTTGGTACATCAGTCTTATTTGAATACAACGCTTGGCAGGGATGTGTTGAACCCTTCCATAAAAAACAATGGGGCATTTGTCATTCACCATGATGAAGGAAAGATTGGCTGGGTTACCGATTCGTTTTACTTTGTTAAAAACATCCGCTTCGATCAGGAGCAGTTGCTGCCTGTTCAATCCAATAACCGTACATGGAATGCGGCAGAAGAGCTGGCCATCAAAAAAAGGATGTCGGCCTTTACCACCGCATTTTACGAAACTGCAAAATGGATGCTGGTAAACAACAAGGAAAAGTAATTACCGCATTTTCTTCTTTGCCACAATGATCATCCGGGGCGATTTCTTTACATCGTAACTGCCCAATTGGTAATCGCCAAAAACCTCCTGCACCTGCATGTGCTGATACGAAAGCATATCTGTAAAATCGCCCAAAGAAAATTTGGCTACACGTTCGGTATATAAATGTTTCAGGGCTTTGCTGCTGGCATCGATCACCTGTATCTGTTTAAAGAAATGCTCTTCGTTGTGCCATTTGGTAATATGGAACTGGTTGCCTTCAATTTCTTTTACGATGGACCTTTCCGTAGTGTCTTCTGCATGGTGCACATTCAGGTAATCAATCACAAAAACACCTTCTTCTTTCAAGCTTTGTGCAATGGTGCGTATGGCATTGTCGTGTTCACGCCTGGTACGGAAATAACCAAAGCTGGTAAAGAAGTTGAAAGCATATTGGTAATAATTGATCCAGAAAGGCAAACGCATATCGTGTTGGTAAAAATGCAGGTGCTCCTCTTCAAACTGTTTTGCTTCTTCAATGGATGGAAAGGAAAGATCGATACCTGTAACATCAAAGCCCATTTCGGCCAAAGCCTTGCTGTGCCTGCCTTTTCCGCAAGCCACATCCAGCATGCGGCTGCCTTTTGCGGGCTGCAGGTGCTCAATCAGTTTATTGATGAATGCAAATGCTTCCGTATCGTCCCTATGTTGATAGAGCTGATGATAATAAGGTGACGAGAACCAGTCTTTGTACCAGGATTTTGTGGGCATTCCATTTTATTTATGTTGCAAACATACAGCAGCAATGATGATTAAACAGAAAACAATAACCTCGATACTAAAAAAAGAAAAGCAACCGTAACTCCAATGATGAATACTATTTTGCCATGATTTCTATACGCTTCGGTAAAGTTGTAATCAGTATTGCCATCTAGGTCTGTTGATTTCGAATAGTACACAAATGCCCCTGCAACAATTGCGATAAACCCACCAAGTAAAGCAGAAGCGTACATTAGTACTAGCAATGGCATTGAGATTGTTCCTTCTTTCTTTTTCTTATCCTGTCTAATTGAATCTTTTATTTTTTCAATTTGTTCATAATTCACAATCGCATTGTTTTCCTCTAGGATAATTTTTGCAGCAATTACATCTTGCCTGCTCCATTCATTTGTGTGAATTATTATTTCTTTCAATTCATTTAGTGATAATTGTCTTAATGGATAGTCTTCTGGTATACCTGCTTTTCTAACTTCATGCTCGATTGAGTTAACAGCAGCCTGAAATTCTTCAACAGGTAACCTCAAAATAAATTGTAGATCATTCGTATGGTTACCCAGAGCAACATTAAACTCGTCTTTGGGTTTGTCAACAAATGGATGCAGCCCGTTTTGTAAAAAAAGCTGATTGTAATATTCAGCTTGGCTTTGGTCAAAATACTTATCAAAAACAGGGTCTAGTTTCATGCTATTAAAGATGAGGTATTTCTTCCGTATTCTCAATTTTAAATCGTTATTTTCGCCCTCCGAAAAACCTTTACGATGGCATTAATAAAAAGTATATCAGGCATTAGGGGAACAATAGGAGGCAAGCCTGGTGAAACCCTTAGCCCGCTTGATGTGGTGCGTTTCACAGCTGCATTTGGCACATGGCTTTCCCAACAGTCAACCAACAAAAAAATCGTGATCGGGCGTGATGGACGGATCAGTGGCGAAATGGTGCAACGCATCGTGGTTAGCACCTTGAATGCATTGGGACTGGATGTGGTGGACCTTGGCTTAAGTACCACACCAACTGTGGAAATGGCGGTGACTTTTGAAAACGCAGCAGGAGGCATTATTTTAACAGCAAGCCATAACCCAAAGGAATGGAACGCTTTAAAACTATTGAACGGTAAAGGCGAGTTCATCAGTGGCGACGATGGTGCCAAAGTATTGGCCATTGCCGAAGCAGATGACTTCAGTTTTGTTGGGGTTGATAAATTGGGTTCGTACACTACCAATGAGAACTTATTGCAGCAGCATATAGATGCAGTGGTGAACTACCCATTGGTAGACATTGCTGCCATTAAAAAACGCAAGTTCAAAATTGTATTGGATGCCATTAACAGCACAGGTGCCATAGCAGTGCCTTTGTTGCTGAAAGCATTGGGTGTGGCCGCAAAAGACATTACCGTACTGAACGCAGAAGTGAACGGAAAGTTTGCCCATAACCCTGAACCATTACCACAGCATTTAACAGAATTGTGTACCGAAGTAAACAAGCAGAATGCCGACCTGGGCATAGCGGTTGACCCTGATGTGGACAGGCTTTGTTTTGTTTGCGAAGATGGCAGCCTGTTTGGCGAGGAATATACGTTGGTTGCCGTGGCAGATTATATTTTGCAGCACAGGAAAGGCAATACGGTTAGCAATATGTCGTCTACCCGTGCATTGAAAGATGTGACCATTAAAAATGGCGGCGAATACTTTCCAAGTGCGGTAGGCGAGGTGAACGTGGTAAACAAAATGAAAGAAGTAAATGCGGTTATTGGTGGCGAAGGAAACGGTGGCATCATTGTTCCCGACCTGCATTATGGCCGCGATGCACTGATTGGCATTGCCTTGTTCCTGACGCATCTTGCCAAAGAAAAAAAATCCATCAAGCAGTTGCGTAACACGTACCCTGACTATTTCATGAGTAAGAACAAAATTGAACTGGAAAAAGGTTTCGACATCAAGAAAATTTTTGGCGAAATCAAAAAGAAATACAAAAACAACCCCATCAATACAGAAGACGGTTTAAAGATAGAATTCGAGAAAGACTGGGTGCACCTGCGTACCAGCAACACCGAACCCATCATCCGTATTTATGCCGAAAGCAATTTTGAAACAACGGCCGACAATATTGCCAAACGCATGATGAAGGATATTAGCGAGGTCATGTAATACATTGCCTAGTTTGAGGAATTTATTCGCCATTTCAGTTACTGGAATGGCGTTTTTATTGGTGTGCAGTGTGGCACTCTATTTGGCAGTTTACCAGTATTGGTCACTACAAAATTCAGGTTATGAAAAAGCTACTCTACATATTTGCCCTGCTCTTTTTTACACATAGCGTTACCGCACAAACAACAGTTGTTGCAGACAACCTCAATGCAAGTTTCGAGAACAACCAGGCAAGGATAGACTGGACCATTTTTAATGAAACAAATGTGGATAGTTACATTCTCGAAAAAAGCAACGACGGTTTCAAGTTCACCACATTACGGACCATTGCTTCCAATGCTACTTCTACTGTTTCAAAAAATTCCTTTATTGATATAAGCCTATTTAATGGCAACAATTTTTACCGCGTAAAATCTGTGGAGAAATCCGGTAACTATACCTACTCTAACATCGCTAAGTTATTTGTTGGCAAACTGCCTTCCATCAGCATCAACCCAACAATTGTAAATACGGGTAATTTCAACTTGCAAATGAACAATGTGCCCAAAGGGCAGTACCAGATGCTGGTATTGAGCAATGCGGGTGTGCCTTTAATAAGTAAACTGATCAATACAGAAGTTGAAGGGCCCATGTCGCAAACCATTAACTTGCCCGCAGGTACAGCAAGGGGCCTGTACATTGTGCGTTTTTATGGAAACGAGTTGAACCTTAACCAGAAAATAGTTGTTCAGTAAACAGTGAATTATACAGGTTGTCTAAAAAAAGCTGTCGTTTTAAACGACAGCTTTTTATTTTATGGCAATACTCACCTGTATTTATTTATTTTTGCTACCAACTGTTAGTTACCGGTTTTTTGAAGAGGGCTACGCTAAGTGGGTGGATGCCCTTCCAAAAAACAAACCCATATAAATACCTGGCTATAAAAATTATACATGGAAAGAATCTATTTTGACAATGCGGCTACTACATCCCTAGACCCTGAAGTGTTAGAGGCAATGATGCCCTACCTTACCAACCATTTTGGCAACCCTTCCAGCATTTACAGTTACGGTAGGGAAACAAGGCTTGCCATTGAAAATGCAAGAAAGGGCGTAGCGAAAATCTTGAATGCACACCCGGCAGAAATCTTCTTTACCAGTGGCGGTACCGAAAGCAGCAATACGGCTATTGCGGCAGCGGTACGGGATCTGGGTTGCAGGCATATCATCAGTTCAAAAATAGAGCACCACGCCACTTTGCATACAGTGGAGCATTTGGGTTGTGGTGAAGATGTGCGTATCAGCTATGTAAAGCTATTGCCAACCACTGGCCATATTGATATGGACGACCTGGAAAGATTGCTGAAAGAAAGCGAGGAAAAAACACTGGTTACATTAATGCATGCCAACAATGAAACCGGTACCATGCTGGATATATATGCGGTGGGTGACCTCTGCAAAAAACACAATGCCGTTTTTCATAGCGATACGGTACAGACCGTTGGGCATTTCCCGTTTGATCTTAGGAACACACCTGTTCATTTCATAACTGGGGCGGGTCATAAATTTCACGGGCCAAAAGGTGTTGGCATTTTGTACATTAATGAAAACGTACGCATAAAACCTTTTGTACACGGTGGCAGCCAGGAGCGTAACATGCGTGCAGGTACCGAGAACCTGTATGGCATTGTGGGCTTTGCCAAAGCATTGCAGATGGCTACCGATAACCATGAGGCGGACAGCAAACACATTAAAAGCCTGCAGTTGCACATGATGGAGCAATTGAAGCAAAATATTGCAGGCATTGAGTTTAACGGCGATCCTTTAGGTAAGAGCCTGTACACGGTATTGAGTGTTAGCTTTCCCAAAACAGAAAAGAGCGAAATGATCCTGTTCAACATGGACATCAACAATATCTGTGCAAGTGGTGGCAGTGCCTGTACCAGCGGTGCCGACGCAGGTAGCCATGTGATACGTGAAATAAACAATAATCCCAACCAGGTAACGGTGCGTTTCAGTTTCAGTAAGCTGAATACAAAGGAAGAAGTGGATGCAGTAGTTGGCAAGTTGAAGGAAATGATTTAGTGCATAAATCCCGATAGTTTTAACCGATGCATAGCAACTTGAATAACGCGGTATCAAAAAAAGCAGGCTTAAGCCTATTGTTTTATTTGCTTGCCATCGCAAGTATTTGTTTACTTAATAAGGCATACCCATCTGGTCCTTGTAACCCTGGCTTGGGCATATTGGCATTGATGTTATTGCCTTTCATAAGTGCAGTATTGCTTGCAGTGAATTTTATAAAGACGTATAAAGGAAGCAAAGCAAATATGTTGTCAACAATCATTCATTTGCTGGCAATCATTGTATTTATTGTTTTTCTTAAAACCAATTGATGGTTTTATTTAAGTGCCTGATCATCTCCTTTATATTCAAACCAATCAAAATAGGCTTTGTTTGTACTGGCATTACCCAATGATGTTGCATACATGGCAAACAGGCTCCCTACAAAACCACCTGCTGTAGTTGTACTTAAAAACTTGCCATCAACATGGTCTTTCAACAGAACCCATTTGTTTTTCTGTGTAGCAAAATAGAAAGCATACTTGCTTCCATCGGCTTCTATCTTTAATTGCAATGCTTGTGTAGCAACTGTAATATGTTGTTGAGCCATCAGGTCCAAACCACCGGTATTGGTGCTTTTGAACAATTGTACAACAGGTTGGTTGTTTTCAACAGACTTGCACAGGTAGTAATAATTGTTTTCGCTTTGAAAGATGAGCAAACCTGCTTTTTCATTAATGGCTGCTGCATTGAAATGCATAGCTGTGCTTGCATAGCATTTTATATGAGCCTGTCTGAAACCAACAAAGGATGGATTGACTTTTTGGCTGCAAGTCTGTGGTTGCAATTGAATAGATAAGTTACCAGGCTTTTCTGTAAGGCTGTGCCAGTTTGTTTGTGGTATGCGTAAAAACATAAAACGGTTATCCAATGTGGGCTTGTCAAAACCATCTTTAAAAAAGTAGTTGCCGCTAAAATTGTTGCTGACTGTTTTTGTTAAAGAAGGCATGGGTACTGGGTATTTGTACTGCAACACTTCCTCTTTTTCAAGTATGGTGGGCCAGCCATCTTTCCAGGTTACGGGTGCCATAAAGGTTTCCCTGCCGGTATTGTAGTAACTGCTTTCATAAGGTCTGCAGCCTAAGAATACTGCATACCAATTGCCATCTTTTGTCTGTACAAAATCGGCATGGCCGGTTGTGGTAATCGGGTTCTTTCTTGCGGGATCCAATTGGCGTTGCGTAAGGATGGGGTTGTTGGTATACGGCACAAATGCCTCACCCAACGAGTTTGACCTGAACACCACTTCCGAATGGTTGTAGCCCGTGCCACCTTCGGCACAGATCAAATAATAGAAGCCATCTTTTTTAAATATATGCGGGCCTTCAATCCATACGGGTTTTTTGGTGATGTCTGTTCCACCATTCACCAACAGCTTTTCTTCGCCAACAATTTTTAAGTTGCTGTAATCAAACTGCAACATGCGTATGGTTCTATGACCATCGTATAAAGGGTTGTTGTTGGGTGCTATGCTGTTGAAGAGTATATAGGCTTTACCGTTGTCATCAAAAAACAGCGAAGGGTCAATGCCATCCACTTCTTTTAGCCATGTTGGATTGCTCCACGGACCAGCAGGGTCTTTTGCAGTGATTACAAAGTTGCCGCCTTTGTCAATCAATGTACAAACAATATAGAACAGGCCGTTATGGTAACTGATGGCAGGTGCAAACAGGCCCCTTGATACACCTGCATTGTCAAAGTTCACTTGGTCTGGACGATGGATGGCATTACCAACCTGCTTCCAGTTTACCAGGTCTTTGCTATGAAAAATAGGTAGGCCAGGGTAGTACACAAATGTGGAGTTGACCAGATAAAAATCATCACCTGCTTTGCAGATACTTGGGTCGGGGTAAAAGCCCGCAAGAACAGGATTGGTATATTCCTTTTGCTGGCCATAACTTTTAAGCAGACCCAAAGCAAACAAAGCAACGGTGATAATTTTTTTCATGACAAGTTTTATTTAGATGTTGTAATGCCTGGCTATGTTCTATACTTCATGGGTGCGACGCCACTACCGTTGCGTTATGTACCATAGCTGGCAACAACATCACTTGCTTAAGCTTTCAGCGAAGCAAGGTCAATTACAAAACGGTACTTCACGTCGCCCTTCAACATGCGTTCGTAGGCTTCGTTAATGTTTTGCATAGCTATCGGCTCCACATCCGAAACAATGTTGTTGGCTGCACAGTAATCAAGCATTTCCTGTGTCTCCTGCATGCCGCCAATCATAGAGCCAATAATGCTTCTGCGGTTTTTGATTAAAGAAAACGGCAGCACTTTGGGTGCTTCTGTTGGCAGGCCAACAACCAATAATTTGCCGTTGATGTCTAACAGGTCCAGGTATTTTGTGTAATCATGATTGGCCGAAATGGCATCCAGTATTACATCAAAATAACTGTCGTATGCTTTCATGGCTTCGGCATCTGTTGTCAGTAAAAATTTTGTTGCACCCAATCTTTTCGCATCGGCTTCCTTTGCAGGCGAAGTGCTTAGTACAGTGACTTCTGCACCAAAAGACGCAGCAAATTTTACACCCATATGGCCCAGTCCACCCAGCCCAACAATACCCACCTTCATGCCTTTGGTAACACCCGCATATATGAGTGGCGAGTAGGTGGTGATGCCTGCACAAAGCAATGGTGCCACGGCTTTCAGGTCAAGGTGCGGTGCAATGTTCAACACATAGCGTTCATCAACTACAATCTGTGTGGAGTAGCCACCTTGTGCAATGGTTTTACCGTCACGCTCCAATGTATTGTAGGTGCCGGTCATGCCTTCCACACAATATTGTTCCAGGCTTTTCTCACAGTTCTTACAGGTGCGGCAACTGTCAACCATTACGCCAACGCCGGCCGTATCACCTACTTTAAATTTGGTAACGCCGTTGCCAACGCTGGTTACTTTGCCCACAATTTCATGACCCGGCACCATGGGGTATATCGATCCGCCCCACTCGTCTTTGGCCTGGTGCAGGTCGCTATGGCAAACGCCACAGTATAAAATTTCTATCTGCACATCATGGGTGCCCACATCCCTTCTGGTAAAGTCATACGGTGCCAACGGAGAGGTTGCATTATACGCTGCATAAGCTTTTGCTGTTGTCATAAGTTGTTTTTTAGTTTTTTGTAATCGGCTACAATACTACTATTAAACTTTTGAGGCGTCGGACCCATCGGCAATAAAATATGCATGAACCTTTCCCAAACGTAGTGCAATTAAAACTTTGCCACTTGCCAGAAAGCTTTTTTGGGTTGCAGGTTTTTGTCAAACAATAAAGGGTAATCCTTTCTGTCCTTTACAGGAAAATTATCGAGCCAGCTATACCGTTCGCTCACGTTCCAGAAGGTTACGCCTGTAATGTGCTTGCGGTATTTGCGGAACAGTTGAAAGCACATCTTATATACTTCCAGTTGCCGTTGCTCCCTTTCGGGGGTAAAAGCGGTATTGGCATCTTCGGGTCTTCTTTCCCTTGCATCATGTTCTTTGTTGTACACCGAAATGTCCAGCTCTGTTATCTGCAATGGCAAACCTGTTTGTACAAAGCGTTGCAGCGTACTGTCCAGTTGCGGCATAGAAGGTTCGTTTACTGCCCAATGTGCCTGTAGCCCAACTGCACCAATAGGTACACCTGCTTTTTTTAAACCTGTTACCAGCTTGTAGATCTTCTCCCTTTTGATGGCACCAATTTCATTGTAATCGTTGTAAAACAGTACTGCATCAGGGTCTGCCTCGTGTGCATATTCAAATGCTTTGGCAATGTATTCTTCGCCTATGATTTGCAGCCAGGGCGAGTTGCGCAGGTACTCGTCTTTTTTGTCGGAGATGGCTTCGTTCACCACATCCCATGCATAGATGGTGCCTTTGTAACGGGTTACAACGGTAGTGATATGTTCCTTTAAACGTTTCAACAAAGTTTCTTTGCCAACGGTTGTGCCATCTGCATTTTTAAACACCCAACCGGGTACCTGGTTGTGCCAGCATAGGCAGTGCCCACGTAGCTTCATGTGGTTGCGTTGTGCAAAGGCGGCAATGGAATCTGCATCTTTAAAATTGTATACGTTTTCTTTTGGGTGTATGGCTTCCCATTTCATGCAGTTCTCGGGTGTCATGCTGTTGAACTGTTGGGTAATCAAAGCTGCTTCATCTGTTTTCAATGCATGTGGCGAAACCGCAACACCAATAGGAAAATAGTTGGCATAATAGTCTTTTAGGCCCTTTGTGCTATCTATTGCAGTTGCTGACTGTGTTGCCTGTTTGGATGAAGTGCATGCAGCAATGGCTGCAACGATAGTAATGGATGTGATCAGCTTTTTCAAGTGGTGGTGTTTATGAATATTTGATAGCGTTACTTACGCATATTGATCATTAACTATAGCCTAATTACCTGTTTCAAATGGCGAAGCAGGCAGCCCGTCTTTATTGTACAGGTTTGCACTTGCGGGGTTATCGGCCCATGCATACCTTACTGCAACAGGGTTTTTAACTGCGTCGTTCCAAACAATTACTTTGTTGCCTTTGATAATGGCATTGGCCCATACAAATTTTTTATCTGCACCTGCAATGGAAAAATAGTTCAGTTCACTCTTCGGCAAGCTCAGCGAGACAGCACCTTTTGCTATTAAACCTTTACCAATATTGCTAAAGCCGATGGTGACCTTGTTGCCATCTATTTTCATGGACTGATACAGTGGACCAGATGAAACGATGCTGGTTTCATGGTATGCCAGCTTTCTTGCTTGCAATGCCAAACGGTAGCCCACAGCTTGTTTGTTTTCGGGGTGTATATCGTTCCAGTCGCCCAGGTCAATGGCTACAGCCATAGCAGTATTGGGCACAGACAATGTATTGAATTGTGCCTGCCTCGTTGCTGCCCAACTGCTTTCTGTTGGCTGCTGTTTGGCTTCCATGAAATTGGCCAACTGTACAAACAGGAAGGGAAAGTTACCCTGCTTCCATTTTGCCCGCCAATCGGTAATCAATGTTTCCATCAGGCTCTTGTACTCGCCCGGGTTTTTTGTATTGGCTTCGCCCTGGTACCAGATAACGCCTTTGATAGCATAGTTAAGCAATGGTGCAATCATGGCATTGTATAAACCCAATGGTTTCCATCTTACAAAGGTCTGGCCCGGTGCTGTTGGCATTACGGCACCTGTTCTGTATTTCCAGTTGCCTGTTAAATCAATGGTATCTGATGCAGTGGTGATGGTATATTTTTTATCCAACACAAAGCCGCCACGGCCGCTGTTGCTAACAAGTTTCACTGCAATGATGTTGGTGCCTTGCTGCAAAATATTGGCTGCAAATTCATACCTGCGTGGCGGGTATTGATAAGTGGTATTACCAACAAATTTGCCATTGATGAAAACGGAATCGGCATCAACGATCCTTCCCAGTTCAAGCTTTGCATTTTTGCCCAGCATAGATGCAGGAACAGTAAATGTTTTACGAAGCCATACTGCACCGGCTTGCATATTATCTATGTAACCAGGCATGTTTTTTTGTTGCCAATCGCTATCGTTTATGTCAACAGATTTCCAATTGTTTTTAATGCCCTCATCTGTTGCGTTCAATTGTTTATACCATGCGTTGGAGGCGTTCCTGTCTTTTGTTTCAATTGACGTAATAAGGTTTTGGTCTTTAAATTTTTGAGCCTCTTCATAGTAAGTGGGAAATTTTTTCAAAGCATCTTCGCTTATCCATGATTCGGCTGGCGAACCACCCAATGCAGTATTGATTAAACCAATAGGTACTTTGTATTTTGCATAAATTTCTTTTGCAAAAAAATAGGCCACAGCAGAAAAATGCAGGATGTCTTTAGGGTTTACCGTAACCCATGAGCCATTATCCACATCATCCTGCGGCTGAATGAAATTGTATTTATCAGGTACCGTGAACTGGCGTATAAAAGGATTGTTGGCTTTGGCAATCTCATCAGCATACCTATACTTTACACGTTCCATTTCCAGCTCCATATTCGATTGGCCGCTGCATATCCACACATCGCCTACCAAAATGTTGTTGATGGTAATATGGTTGCTGGCATCAATATTCATCTTGTAAGGCCCACCTGCTTTCAGTGCAGCAATGGTAACAGACCATTTGCCTTGTTGGTTGGTAACGGCTTCATATTTTTTTTGAAGAAAGCTAACCGTTACTTTTTCATTATTGCCTGCCCAGCCCCAAATGGTTATGGGTGCATCCCTTTGCAGCACCATGTTATCGCTTACCAATTTGGGTAGCTTTACCTGGCACCAAGCAGGTTTGCTACATAACAGTATGGCACAACATAACAGTGCAGCAGGTATTTGTTTGTATGTAAACATTTATTTGATTTTTGTTTCTTGTGGGCCCAAGTAGCTTGGTTTCAACCCACCAAAGTCCAGTACAATTTTTTGCAATACAATACCTGCATCAACCATCCAGAACTTAACCGTATGCTTTCCTGCTTTTAAAAGTTGATGGGTAGATGTTTTAATAATGATATTGTCTGCAACCCATTGCTCCCATTGCTTTTTATCGTTTACGTCTTTGTTTAAAGAATATACTTGTGGCTGTTCATCGTCTATTGAAATGGCATACTGCAAACCTGTAGCGGTGTTGTGAAAATTTAAAGTAGGGGAGAAGTACAGATTGATTTTTGTTGTTCCTTTACTATAGGTATAAACATCATATTCCAAATGTGGCGAAGTTGCTGAAACGGTTTGTGCTGCTGCTGTTACAGGGAAAGGTGTAATGCCATCGCCATCACGGCCAATGCCTTTTATGGTTTGCCATTGAATGTTGTTAACCGTTATGGCTTTTGTATAATGGGCCGCATCCATTGAAACCCAATTGTCAAACTCATAAAAGATATTGCCCTTGCTCTTTTTAGGCACATTAGATAAAGCAGACTGTACCGTTGTATCGTATTGCGGGCCTTCTTCAACTAATGAATCTTTTGGTACGTACTTCACTTCCGGCATTTTTTGTACCAACGGTTGTTGCCAATAGGTATAACCAATATGTGTCTGGTCCATCATATGGTTCCATTTGCCATTTGCCAACTGGTGGTATTGCAGGCTGATCAATGAATCGTTGATGAACAGTTGTTTTGCTTTGTCTGCATATTCATTGGCTACGGCAAACCTTTGTGCATATGCTACTTGATTCTTTGCAACGGTTAGGTACATTTCATTCAGGTTGGCACATGCTTTTACAGGATGCAGTACCAATTGAAAAAAAGCATCCCTGTATTCAGGTGAAAGGCTGTTGTTTATTTTTTCTGCCTGTTCCCATAATGCGTTGTATTCGTCAACAATCCTGCTGGCTTCGCCATGCGTTAAATTATAGGTATTGGCAGTAAGCAGCTCTGGTTTCCTTCTTGCATTAAACTGTGTGTACTTATTTAAGATAGCACCAATTTCTTTAGCGTAAGTTGTACCAAACTGTTGTGCAGCAAAGCTTTCATGGTAACTGCCCACGTTGTCTGCGTTACACTTCTTGGGGTTCCATGCATAATCCAAAAAGAAAGACATGGGCATTTCCATCGGTTTTATATCACCAACATTTACAATCCAAATTTTATCGACTTTGTATTCATAGGCCAGGTGCATCTGTTCCCATACCCGGGCAATATTGTTTGTGTTCAGCCATTTATAGTTCCTCGGGTCACCTACATAATCAAAATGGTAATAGATACCATAACCGCCACTTCTTTGCTTTTCATTTAACTTAGGCAGCTTACGTATATTGCCCCAGTTATCGTCGCACAGCAACAATGTAACATCATCTGGAACACGCATGCCTTTATCATAATAATCCTGCACTTCTTTGTATAAAGCCCATAGCTGTGGTGTTTTATTGGCAGGTTTGCCTGTTACTTCTGTAATGATTTCCCTTTGTTTTTGTACAATTTTTTCAAGTAAAGCAGTTGCTGTTCCTTCAGTCATTGGCTCATCGCCATCTCCACGCATGCCAATGGTTACAATACTTTCATGGTTACGCATGTTTGCGATGCCTTTACGCCAAAAACTATTTAATGTGGTATCGTTATGCTCATAATTCCAGGCACCTTTGCCATAACGTTTCCATTCTTGCTGGCTGCGTAGCATAGGTTCGTGGTGAGACGTGCCCATTACAATTCCATATTCATCGGCCAATACATTGTTTAGTTTATCATCATCATTAAAAGCATTGCCCCACATGGCTGGCCATAAATAATTGGCTTTTAAACGAAGCAAGAGCTCAAATACTTTTTCATAGAATTGATGGTTAAAGCCACCAAATTTTTCCTTGCTCCAATTGCTTAATGCGGGTGCTTCATCGTTGATAAATATGCCACGGTATTTTACAACAGGTGAATCAACAATAGTTGTATTGGGTTTGATGTAGAGTTCTTTTTTCTTCTTTGCTGGAACATCGGCCCACCAGTACCAGGGCGAAACACCGATCTGTTTGGAGAGTTCAAATACGCCGTAAGCTGTACCACGTCTATCATTGCCAGCAATGACCAAAGCATTTTCTATTTCAGTAAAAGGTTTTTGAAATGTTGTTATTTGATAGGCTTCCCATTTGTTCTTAATGCTTGTTGCATTCAATTTTTTAGCTTGGATCAATTGTTTGATCATGGATGATTTTTCAATTGAGCCAATAACGATTACATTTTTATGTGGCGTAATAATTCTATGAATGATGGCAAGTTTTTTACCTGTTACCAGTTCAATGTCTTGCTGTAACAGTTCGGCAGATTTTTTTACAAGAGCATCATCGTTTTCATCTACATAAATTTCCGTACTACTTGTTGCATCAGCAATTACAAATGCATTGGCTGCTTTTGTTTCAGCAACCATATTTTGTGCAATGAGTTGCTGACAAAAGAATGTTGCAAGTATGATAAGTGTAAGTTGCTTGAACATACAATCGTTGAATTTTTATGATCATTAAAAACCGATAGAGTTGCCACCATCAACAGGCAATACAACACCCGTTACATATTTGGCTTCGCCATTGGCCAGGTACAATGCAGCACTGGCAATATCTTCAGGGCTGCCCATATGGCCCATAGGTGTGCGGCTCATTACTTTTTGTTTCCTTTCTTTATCGCTGTTCAGGGCTTTCGCACTCATGTCTGTTGCTATGAAACCCGGGGCAATGCAGTTAACGCGGATGCCTTTGGGCGATAGCTCCACGGCCATTGCCCTGGTCATGCCCTCAATAGCAGATTTGGATGCAGTATAGGCAATTACTTTTGGCAAACCGTATTGCGAAGCCATGGAGCTGATGTTGATGATGCTGCCCGATTTTTTCTTGTGCATGTATTTTACCACTTCCCTCGACAAGGCAAATACAGCGGTAACATTGGTGAGCAGTATCTGCTGAAACTCATCGTCGCTTACATCCACAAAATCTTTTTTCATATTGATGCCTGCATTGTTTACCAATATATCAATGCCGCCAAATTGTTTCACCAGGTCTTTTACCAGTTGTGGAATGGCTGCAAGGTTCTTTAAGTCGAACGAAACGGTTTCACATAAATCGCCCAGTTTCTTTTTTACAGCCTGCAATTTTTTTTCATCCCTTCCTATTACAATGGTATGGATACCCGATGAGACAAATTTTTCTGCAATGGCCAATCCAATGCCTGATGCTCCTCCTGTTACGATAGCAATTTTTTTCTTCTTTAGTTTCATAGTAGACGATTTATACAACAAGCAAATTTTGTTCTGTTATTTTTTTAGCGATGACTTGCGGACAATCAGTTCCGAACGCACCACGATGGTTTGTGTGTGTTTAATATTGGACATGCCTTTTAAATGGCTAATGAGGTTCCTTGCAGCAATTTCGCCCATATCGATACCCGGGTAATGGATGGTAGACAATTGCGGTTCCACAATCTTGCTGATGGCATCGTTGTTGAAACCAACAATGGCAATGTCTTCCGGTATGCGAATGCCATAATCTTTCAAGGTTTGCATACAGATGGCTGCAGAAAAATCGTTGGTGATGAATGCCCCGTCTGGCAAGGGTTTCATTTGTAGTATCTCTTTAGCTGCTTCAACACCGCATTGTTCACTCAGGTCTTTTATCAGTACCAGATTTTTGTTCAAGGATATATTGTTATCAAACAAAGCATCGGCATAACCTTTGTAACGTTGGGCATAAACGTTACGTTTCAAATTAGCGGTAACCAGTACAATTCTTTTGCAGCCCTGCTCTATCAAATGCTGTGTTGCTTGATAGCCGCATTTGTAGTTGTCAATAATTACTTTGGTGCTTTCGCCTTTTTCTTCCACACGGTCAAAGAAAATAACGGGTATGCCTTTCTCTTCAAAATGCTGAAAATGTTCCAGCGATTTTGTATCAAATGCAAGCGATGCAATCAGTCCATCAACCCGTTTATGGAAAAGGTTCAATGCGTTTGCCGCTTCTTTGGTGCTGCTTTCAGACGAGTGTGCAATAATGATGTCGTACCCTGCTTCTGTTGTTACCTTTTCTATACCTGCCAATACCGATGTAATAAAGTTACTGTTCAGTTCATGCACAATCACACCAATGGTATTGGTTTTCTGTTTGCGTAAGCTGCTTGCAAATGTGTTGTGGCGGTAGCCCAGCTCTTTAGCGGCATCCTGTATTTTCTTGCGGGTATTTTTGTTGATAGCGGGATGGTCCTGCAGGCCACGGCTTACAGTAGCGGAAGAGATTTCCAGCTTCTGTGCAATATCATAAATGGTGATATCTTTTTTTTGCTTCATTTTGCAATCGGTTGCGTAAAAATCGCAAAAAAAATCAGATTACAAAGTTTTCTTTTTCAGTGAGGACTCCCTGATGATGAGATCCGAGCGTAAAACAATGCTATTGGTGTTCTTTATACTCGATACATTGTTCAGGTGGTTGATGAGCCCATTAACAGCAGATTCGCCAATGGTATAGCCAGGATAATTGACAGTAGTAAGATTGGGCTGTATGATCTTGCTGATAGGATCATTGTTGAAACCCGCAAAAGCAATATCGTCAGGAATGGTTACGCCTGCTTCCATCAGTTTGATCATGCAATGCACGGCACAGGTATCGTTGGATGCAAAGACCCCATCGGGGCGTTCTTTCATATTCAATATCAACTGGCCGGCTTTTAATCCTGCTTCTTCGCTTAGACTGCTGATGTGTACCAGCTTCTCATCAAACTTTAAATGTGCATCTTTCAGGGCCTGCTTGTACCCTTTTAAACGGTCGGCATATACGTTACGCAACACATTACCGCCCAAGTGCATGATGCGTTTGCAGCCCATATCTATCAAGTGTTTGGTAATGGTATAGGCTGCGTTGAAGTTGTCTATTACAATACTCGTTGTTTCGTTGTGCGTAAATGCACGGTCAAAAAACACCACCGGTATGCCTTTGCTGAAAAAGGGTTCAAAATGTTCGATGCTTTCCGTATCGTATGCCAATGAAACAAGCAATCCATCCACCCGTTTGTTGAACATGGTATGTGCATTGGACTTTTCTTTTTCGGAGCTTTCCAACGATTGGCTGATGATGAGGTTGTAGCCTTCCCTGCTGGCCGCATCTTCCATACCCGCCAGTACTGCCGCCATAAAATAACTGTTGAGCCTGGGTACAATTACACCAATGGTATGTGTTTTCTTGCTGCGTAGGCTGCTGGCAAACATGTTGGAGCGGTAGCCCAGTTCCTTTGCGGCATCGAATATCTTTTTGCGGGTGTTCTTGTTGATATTAGGATGGTCCTTTAAGCCACGGCTTACCGTAGTAGCAGAAATATTGAGGTGCTTGGCAATATCGTAAATGGTTATTTCTTTCTCTTCAGACATAAATCCCGCTTTCTGTAACAAATAAAACGGTTGTTTTTCAAAAAAAAAATTGCAATCGGTTGCAATTTTTGAAAACTTTCCTATATTCGGTCTGTCAAACGGTTTTTCTGCATACTTGCCATAACAATAAAACGATTGATTGATGCAGCCGATACTAACGATTAAAAGCACCATGCCTATTCGTTGCCAAAGCAATAGATACGCATACTCCAACTCATGTAAGGTTAATAGCCCCTATTGCTATATCGTATCAAATACCAGTTGATCAACTGATCAAAAAAAACATACGCTTCCCTTTAAGAAATACGCTAAAAGAACCAATTCTACAAAAACATTGCTTTATGAAAATTTATCCTCTCGGAGAAAACAATCCCCAAAACAAAAAATTAAAGCTGGTACAGCAAAAGTGGAAGATGCTTTTGTGTGCTATGCTATTGCCTTTTTGCATGTATGCACAAGACAAGATAAAAGTTACAGGTCACGTAACTGGTGAAGGTAACTTACCGGTACAAAATGTTTCTGTTGTGGAAAAGGGTTCAACAACTGGAACCTCAACAGATGAAAACGGAAACTTTACGATCAGTGTTTCAAAAACAGGCACACTTGTTTTTTCTTCATTGAATTATGTGTTGCAAGAAGTAAAAGTAAACAACAGACAAAATATTAATATAACCTTGGTATCATCTAAAAACGAACTGGATGGTGTAGTGGTGGTTGGTTATGGTACACAAAGAAAGAGAGATGTAACAGGTTCGGTAGTTACGGTAGGGGAGAAAGCTTTGCGTGAAGTACCTGTAGCAAACATACAGCAAGCTTTACAGGGCAGGGCCGCAGGGCTTGAAGTGCAACAAGTTGGCACGAGGCCAGGTGCGGGTGCCGTTATAAGGATACGTGGCGAGAGGACCATTAATGGTTCTAACGACCCTTTGATTATTTTAGATGGTGTACCATTTGAAGGTGGCAACCTAAACGACATTAACCCAGACGAAGTGGCTTCTGTAGATATTTTGAAAGATGCTTCTGCAACTGCTATTTACGGCTCTCGTGGTTCCAACGGTGTAATTCTTATAACCACCAAAAAAGGTAAGGCTGGCGAAGCAAGGCTTTCGTACAATGGCTATTATGGTATATCATCTGTACGCAACCGCTATAAAGTATTTAACGCAGATGAATATGTTGCCATGAGAGATCTGGCCAACAATGCTTCTGCACCTTACATGCCCGAAGAATTGGCTGCAAGGGCAAAAGGGCAATCCACAGACTGGCAGGACCTGATGTATAAAAATGGATTTGTTACCAATCATAACTTGTCTGTTTCTGGCGGCAGTACTGGTGGCAGCACCTATTCGTTAGGTGGTGGTTACTTTAAAGAAACAACCGTATTGCCTGGTCAGGATTTTACCCGTTACTCTTTACGTGGTACCATTGATACCAAGGTTGGTAAAAGATTAAAGATCGGTTTGAATACAATGAACACATTGAGCATAACCAATGGCTCACAGTTTAACAACCCGATGTTTCCAATAGTAACGCTTAGCCCGTTGATGCCATCTAACAACGATACTTTAGTGGCAGGTAACACTACAGATAGGGTTAGCCAATACAATCCGTTACTGTTAAAAAACAACAATGGTAGTTGGGTTGACAAAGTACGCAGGTTACGTACGTTTAATACGGTATATGCCGAATACCAGATTGTAAAGGGTTTGAAATACCGCCTGAATGCAGGTTTGGATTATAGGCAACAAGAGAACGACCAGTTCCAGAAATCTGATAAACCCTTGTCCCCAAGTTATTTCAGGGCCAAGAAGGGCAATACTGCCAGTGTAAACAATGCTGAAGGTTATGGGTACACGTTAGAGAATATTCTTACTTATGATAAAGTGATCGGTAAACATAAATTTACATTTACCGGTTTGTACAGTTACCAAGAAGACCATAGCCATAATACTTTTATCAGCAAAGATTCTATTGATGAAGACTTTATCCAGTTCTATAACCTGGGTCAGTCCAATGCCTCCAACACAAGCAAGCCAACCGTAAGTGGTTCCGAAACAACTTATGCATTGGAATCGTACATGGCTAGGCTCAATTATTCTTTCAATGATAGATACATGGCAACCCTTACCTATAGGGTAGATGGTTCATCACGTTTGGCTCCGGGCAACAAATACAAAAGTTACCCAGCCCTTTCTTTTGGATGGAACATATCCAGCGAGGAGTTCATGAAAAAAATCACTTACTTGGACAATTTGAAATTAAGGGCAGGTGTAGGTCAAACCTCTAACCAGTCTATAAGCCCTTACACTTCTTTAGGTCTTGTATCGCCTTATAATTACAATGGTTATTCATCGCCTTCTGTTCCCGGTGGTACCATCCGTTATAATTATGGACCTTCTACCATTGTTACAGGTTACAGTTTAGTTACCTTACCCAACCCCAATTTGGATTGGGAGTACACCAAAACAATCAACCTGGGCTTGGATTTCAGTTTCTTGAAAGGTCGCATTTCAGGCTCCATTGAATGGTACAAATCAACTACCAATAAAATCTTATATGGTATTTCATTGCCTGTTACTTCTGGCGTTGCTGGTAGCTATACTACCAATATAGGCGAGATGGAAAACAAAGGCTTGGAGTTTACCATCAGCACTGTGAACATTAAGAAGAAAGACTTCTCTTGGTCAACCGATCTGAACCTTTTTGGCAATAGGAACAAGCTGTTGAAATTGACAGATGGTTTTAAAAATAACATAGCCAGCCAGTTGTTCATAGGCCAACCATTAAGTGCCATTTACGATTATAATAAATTGGGCGTTTGGCAATTAAGCGAAGCTGCCGAAGCTGCAAAATATGGCAACCAACCAGGCGACATTAAATTGGAAGACGTGAACGGTGACGGAAAAATTGACCCTACCAACGATAGAAAAATATTGGGTAGCGGCCAGGCAAAAATCCAGGGAGGTATAACCAACCGCTTTACCTACAAAAATTTCGATTTCTCGTTTGTAGTGTATGCACGCTTTGGTGGCTTATTGGTAAGCCAGGTGCACCAGCCATTTGCTGCTTACACCAATTTGACGGATGGTGTAAGGAATGCCATTAAAACAAATTATTGGACACCAACCAACCCTACCAACGATTTTCCGGTTGCCAACTTCACTTCACGTGCAAGACCAATTACTACCGACTGGACAACGTTGGGCTACTATGATGCAAGTTTTATAAAAGTGCGTAGTATCAATTTCGGGTACACTTTTTCATCTAACCTGATCAATAAGCTCAAGATACAATCGTTCAGGGCCTATGTAGCGGTGCAAAATCCTTTTGTGCTTTACTCACCATACATGCGTAATGCAGGTGGTGTTGATCCCGAAGCAACGGGCACAGGTAACCAAGGTGTTCAAAACCCTGGCAACCTATCAAGCAGGGCTCTGACAATCGGCCTGAATACCCCGCCAACCCTTGCTGTTAATATTGGTTTTAATGTAACATTTTAAGTAAAAAAAATTATTGATATGAAGAAGCTATTTTTTAAAACAACATTTGTAACGCTTATTGCCTGCGTGCTGCTCTTGGCAAGTAGCTGTGCAAAAAAACTGATTGAAGAACCAAAGACCACTTTTACCATTGAATACCTTAAAACTGCCAATGGGTTACAAAGCGGTACGGTTTCCCTGTATTCTGGTATGCGTTACATATACGGGCCCAATGGTGGACTTAATACCATGAACTCTGGTACCGATGAATGGACATTGGGCGATCAAGGTGCCAGCAGTGGATTGGATTGCGGTGCATACAATTTAAACTCAAGCAATGGCGATATATTAACGCCATGGAACAGGAGCTTTAATAACATTAACTTGGCTAATGGCATTATCGGCTTTGCTCCCAATGTATCAATGGATGCAGCAGCCAAAGCTAAGATCATTGCAGAAGCCCATTTTTTTAGGGGGCTGTATTATTTTGGTTTGGTGCAGCAATTTGGTGCCGTACCAATGGATCTGGGTAGCGGCGATACCACATTCAATCAATTGCCGTTTCAAGGCTTTAACAGGTTGGTACCCGATCTGCTGAAAAAGAATTACCAGTTGATCATTAGCGACTTTATGTATGCAAGCCAGAACCTGCCTACCACAAGGCCTGCAAACGGAGGCTTTTATATTTACAAAGCCACAGCCTACCACATGTTGGCAAAAGCGTATTTGTTTAGAGGCTATAACGCTACTGCTAAGCAATCAACCGATTTTAAAAGTGCATGGGATGCAGCCAAATATGTGATAGACAATCAGGCAATGTTGGGTACGGCACTGTTAACAGACTATGGCGATGTACATAAAGAAGGCAACGACTACAACGCCGAAATTCTATATTCCGTAGAAAGGATACAAGGCGATCCGTTCGACAACGAAGTGAACGATGTGGCCAACGAATTTTCCGGTAAGGCAAATATGTCCTGCAACTGGTTCAACAGTAACTATCAAAACAATGTATCCATTAATGGTGCTTTCCCTTGCGATAGGGTAATACAATACATGAGGCCATTGCGTCAATTGGCACCCAATCCCTGGTTGATCGATTCTGCATTTGCCGATAAGAAAAACGATAGCAGGTACGATAACTCATTCAGGACGGTATGGCTAGCCACCAACAACAATGCTTCTGCATCCGGCGTTAACACAGGCGATACAGCTTATTTCTTGGCACCTAGTAAACAGTATGCCGATTCTTTAAGAACGCTTGGAACCAAAAAATATGTGATACTAGATCCAACACAATTCTATCTCGTATCAAGGCCTACTTACCAATTGTATCCTGCACTAAAAAAATATGATGACAACAAAAGAAGTGTTCCCAACGATGCTTCCGGAAGGCCATATGTAGTATCCAAATTATCTGAAGTGTATCTGGAAGCAGCAGAAGCAGCCATCTTGGACGGAAGGCCAGGAGACGCATTGACGTTGATTCTTACATTACGCCAAAGGGCTGCTTATCGCCCGGGTTTAAGTGCAATTGAATTAGCCAGCAGGCAAAGCATTATGCGGTCTAAAAATATAAGCACCACTGCTATCCCTAACTATGTTCCTTTGACTGCTACAGATATGACTGTTGATTTTATCATGACAGAAAGGTCACGTGAACTGTGTGGCGAAAGCCTGCGTTGGCCAGACCTTGCTTGTAGGAACCTATTGGTGGAATATGTGAAAAACAGGGCACGCAATTTAGTGGCAGCACCAAAACTACAGGCATTCCATGTGCTTAGGCCAATACCGCAAAGCCAATTGGATGCAAGCATTATTTCAAACCCGACGCAGTACCAAAACCTTGGCTATTAAGTTGTACACCTTTAAACTAATTACAATGAAAAAAATAATCATTAAATCAATATTGCCGGCAGCATTGTCATTCATGGCATTGAGTTCATGTACAAAAATGAAAGATGTTGGTGTGCTCACCACAGGCGGCTACACAGATACTTCTGCTGCATTGAAAGATGCGGGCAACGGTGGTTTTGTGGGTGTTGCCATTGATTATCCTGCAATGGTTAGCAATTCCACTTACGCAAGTGTGGTAAAGCGTGATTTCAACCAGGTAACTTTTGGTAACCTGATGAAACACTCCTCTATTGTTAAAGACAATGGTACCATGGATTTTACCAATACCGATGCATTGGTTGCTGCGGTAGGGACCATGGATATTTTTGGCCATACATTGGGTTGGCATTCCCAATTAAACACCACTTATCTTAAAAACTTTTCAGGGCTTGTAGTGCCTGCAGCTACTGAATTAACAAGTAATTCCGGTTTTGAATCAGGATTGACAGGCTGGTCAATCTTCAATACCAATGGTGCAACAATCACAGCAAGCACTGCAACCGGTGATGCCAGGACAGGAACGGGTTGCATGAAAGTGGTAAACCCAACTGCACAAACGGGCAACCAATGGAAAGTACAGGTATCCAGTGCTGCATTGGCAACAACACCTTCCAAACAATATGTGATTTCTTATTGGGTAAAAGCAGCTTCACCAGGCGGTTCTATCCGTTTGTCAACGGGGCCAACAGGTGCACAATATCAAGGCGACCAAACAATTGGTACCACCTACCAACAAGTAAGCTGGACCATTACCGCAAGCATATCGTCCATGACATTCTTGTTTGATATGGGTCAGGTAGCAAACACTTATTATATTGATGATGTAAGTGTAAAAGAAGTAGTTCCTGTACCTGCCGGTTCAACAATTGCAGCTAAGCTCGATATAGCATTGGGTGATTTCATTACTACGATGGTTAACCGTTACAAAACAAAAGTAAAAGCATGGGATGTTGTGAATGAATTGGTGGATGATAATGGAAATTTGAGGAACAACTCAAACACCACAGCTGCACCAGATGTATTGGTTTGGTCAAACTATCTGGGTAGGGACTATGCTCTAAAAGCCTTTAATTACGCCAGTGCTGCCGATCCATCTGCTTTGTTGTTCATTAACGATTACAACCTGGAATCAAGATCGGTTAAGCTGGATTCATTGATTGCAATGGTAGCCGAGTTGAAGGGAAGGGGTGCCAAAATTGATGGCATCGGGACACAGATGCATATTTCTCGCAACACCAGTTATGACGGAATAGATCAGATGTTTAAAAAGCTGGCTGCAACTGGTTTAAAGATACATGTTTCCGAACTTGATGTAAAGATCAATCCGGCTGCGGTATCGGGTTATATACTTACGCCTTTGGAACAAAACTACCAAGCACAGGTGTATAGCTATGTGGTAAAATCATACCTCAAATATGTTCCTAAAGCACAGCAATATGGTATCACCATTTGGGGCTTGACCGATGATTCAAGTTGGTTATACAATAACGGTAAAGATTTTCCATTAATGTACAACGCCAACTTCTCTAGGAAACAAGCCTATTCAGCTGTTTTACAAGCATTAAAAGGATTGTAACAATTTATTGCAATGGATGAAATTATAGCAGGCATACTTTATTACTGCTATAATTTCATCATCAGCAAATGAGCCATCATGACCAAACAAATACCTGATCACTGTTTCTTATATGCCAAAAGGCTTATTGCAATCATGGCTTTTGTATTGTCCTGTTTTCAACTGGCAATCGCACAGCATTCAAACACTACACAACCGCCCTATATTGCCAATGCCAACGGTAGGCCTACCTTAATGGTAAACGGCAAACCCTTTTTGGTATTGGGTGGCGAACTGGGCAACTCAACAGCATCCAATGCTGCTTACATGAGCAGTAAATGGCCGTTGCTAAAACAGATGAACCTTAACACCGTTGTATCGCCTGTTTACTGGGAACTCATGGAACCCAAAGAGGGACAGTTCGATTTTACATTGGTAGACAGTACCATTGCCATTGCAAGAAGGAACAACATGCACCTTGTGCTGCTTTGGTTCGGTACCTGGAAAAACAGCATGAGCTGCTACGTGCCATCATGGATAAAAACAAACCCATCAAGGTTTGAAAGAACCGTGGATAAAGAAGGTAAATCAATTGAGATACTATCCGCATTCGATAACAACATTTTAGCGGCAGATATTAAAGCCTTTACCGCTTTGATGAGTCATATAAAAAAAGTTGATGCAGACAAGCAAACTGTGATAATGGTGCAGGTAGAAAATGAAGTAGGTATGTTGCCAACTGCAAGGGAACATACTGCAAAAGCCAATGCTTTATTCAACGATGCTGTACCCAAACAACTAATGAATTATATAAACACTCATCGGGAAAAAACAGTTCCTGAGTTCAAAGCGGTGTTGGAAAAACAGGGCAACAAAATAAGCGGCACCTGGACAGATGTTTTTGGAAACGCATTAGCAACAGATGAAATATTCCAGGCATGGTATTATGCACAGTTTGTAGAGCAGGTTACAAAAGCTGGTAAACAAGCATACAATCTACCTATGTATGTTAATGCTGCATTGAACAGGCCCAATGTGTTGCCCGGTGATTACCCAAGTGCAGGCCCATTGCCGCATGTAATGGATGTATGGAAAGCAGCAGCACCTTCATTGGATATGCTGAGTCCCGATTTCTATAACCCTGATACCAAACACTGGTGCAACCTGTACACAAGAAACAACAATGTTTTATTTGTGCCTGAAATGCATTTTGATGAATCCTGTGCAGCAAAGGCCTTTTATATTATTGGTCATCATGCGTCACTGGGCTTCTCACCTTTTTCCATCGAAAACGGAAAAGAAAAAGAAACAGCAGCATTGCAAAAAACATATAACATTCTTTCGCAGATACAACCATTGCTCTATATAAACCCATTGGCTGTAGATGGATTCTTGTTTGATAAAAAAGATAAAAAAGAAACAACCATTTTTGGTAAATACCAGTTAACGGTAAGCCATGAATTGACCATGAACTGGAACCCCGCTGCCAAAGACTCTGTTTGGAATGCAACGGGCGGCATCATCATTCAAGTGGCCGAAGATGAGTTTATTGTGGCAGGCACAGGCATCGTGACCACTTTTCAGAGCAAGGACAATTCATTTATCACCAATATACTCAGTGTAGATGAAGGTATGTATCAAAACAACAAATGGATAGCTGGCAGAAGGATGAATGGCGATGAAGACCATCAAGGCAGGCATGTACGCATACCCTTTGGCGAATGGGGCATACAAAAGGTAAAGCTGTACAATACAAACAAATAATTAGCTCTTTTCTCATAATAAGCAGTAATCGTTGAGGTTCCACATGCAAGGCGGCGTAATAGTCGCCTTGCTCTTTACATGCAAACAATAAATAAATTTTAAAGCATCGATATAAGCACTGATATATGAAGTATAACAAGAAACCCATCACGCAAATTGTAACAGCAACTGCATTCGCAATTTTTTCTTTTGTGCAATCATCTGCACAGATTTACCCATTCCAGAATCCGAAGCTTTCCATTGATGCAAGGGTAAACGACATGGTATCACGTTTGAACTTGGAAGAAAAAGTAGGGCAGATGATGTACAATGCACCTGCTGTTCCCAAGCTGAAAATACCCGAATACAATTGGTGGAACGAAGCATTACATGGTGTTGGTAGGTCTGGCGTAGCAACCGTGTTTCCCCAGGCAATTGGCTTGGCCGCAACGTTTGATGATGCATTGGCAAAGCAAGTAGCTTCTGCCATATCAGACGAGGCAAGGGCCATGTTTAATGTAGCTGTAAAAAAAGATTACCGTTTACAATATGGCGGCTTAACATTCTGGACACCCAACATCAACATCTTTCGTGACCCACGTTGGGGCAGGGGACAAGAGACTTATGGAGAAGACCCTTTTTTAACAGGTAAAATTGGTGTAGCTTTTGTAAAAGGCTTGCAAGGCGATAATCCCAATTATTTAAAAGTGGCAGCATGTGCCAAACACTTTGCAGTACATAGCGGTCCGGAAAGGTTAAGGCATGAGTTTGATGCAAAAGCATCCATGAAAGATATGTGGGAAACCTATCTGCCTGCATTCAAGCAATTGGTGGATGCAAAGGTGGAAGCAGTAATGTGTGCCTACAACCGTACCAATAGCGAACCTTGTTGCGGCAATACGTATTTGTTGCAGGATGTGTTACGCACCAAATGGAACTTTAAAGGGCATATTGTAAGCGATTGCTGGGCTTTGAATGATTTTTATGAAGGGCATAAAGTAGTGAAGAACGATGTGGAAGCCGCAGCATTGGCATTAAAGAAAGGCGTGAACCTGAACTGTGGCAACACCTATTCACCATCGTTGGTAAAAGCGGTGCAGCAAGGTCTGGTTACCGAAAAGGAAGTGGACGAACAGTTGAAAGTATTATTGCGTACCAAATTTAAACTGGGACTTTTTGATGCAGCCGAAGCCAATCCATACAATCAAATTCCTGCATCACAGATCAATAGTGCCGAGCATAGAAGCCTTGCTAGGAAAGTTGCACAGCAATCAATTGTACTATTGAAGAACAACGGCGTACTTCCTTTGAAAAACGATTTGAAAAAATATTTTGCAACAGGGCCTTGCATGTCAAGCATTGATGCGTTGATAGGCAACTATTTTGGTGTAAGCAACAATTATGTAACCATACTGGAGGGTATCACTGGCCAGGTACAGCACGGCTCGCAAGTGGAATACCGGCCAGGTACTTTATTGGATAGGGAAAACGTGAACCCTATTGACTGGACAACACCTGCGGCAAAGGCATCGGATGTTACGATTGTTGCTTTAGGTATTAACGGTATGCTAGAAGGGGAAGAAGGTGAGTCCATTGCATCTACCACTTATGGCGATAGGTTGGATTATAATATCCCTAAAAATCAAATCGATTTTCTAAAGAAACTAAGACAGGATAATACAAAGCCAATCGTTGTTATCATAACAGGTGGCAGTCCCATGAACTTATCAGAAGTGCATGAACTGGCCGATGCTGTTTTATTGGCATGGTATCCTGGTGAAGAAGGTGGCAATGCAGTTGCAGATATATTGTTTGGTAAGGTTTCGCCATCGGGTAAGTTGCCCATCACGTTTCCGAAGTCATTGAATGATATACCTGCGTATGAAAACTATTCCATGAAAGGAAGGACTTACCGTTACATGAGCATTGAACCCATGTACCCTTTTGGTTATGGCTTGAGTTATACTTCGTTCAAATACAGTGATATCAAGGTGTCCAAAGCAACCGTTCTTAAAAATGAAAGCATTACTGTTGAAGCAACAGTAACCAACACGGGCAAAGTAAAAAGCGATGAAGTGGCACAGTTGTACGTTTCGCATGAAGGTGTTGAAGATGCCCCCATCTATTCAATGAAAGGTTTCAAAAGGGTTTCATTGGTGCCTGGCCAGTCACAGAAAATAAGTTTTACACTAACACCAGAGATGCTGCAACTCATTAATGAAAATGGTGAAAGTGTTTTCACAACAGGTAAAGTTAAAATAAGCATTGCCGGCAGCCTTCCTTCAAAGCGTAGTGAGGAACTTGGTGCGGCAAAGCAAACCGCAACTACCATCATACTGCAATAAAAGTTAAGTATATCTATTTAAACCTGATGGGTTGAAGACCCATCAGGTTTTTTATTTATAAAATTTGGAAGGTGCAATTAATGTTTTGAATAACCGGCTAAACCGTTATTTTTATCGCACTTAAACAGCACTTACTTATGATGATGCAACACACCATGCGTTGGTTCGGACCAAATGACCCCGTTGATTTATGGCATATACGCCAAGCAGGCTGTACAGGCGTTGTAACGGCTTTGCACCATGTTCCTGTTGGTGAAATATGGACAGTGGAAGAAATTGAAAAAAGGAAACATGCAGTGGAAGCTGCAGGCATGACCTGGACGGTTATTGAAAGCTTGCCCGTAAGTGAAAACATAAAAAAACAGGCAGGCAATTATTTGGAACATATAGAAAACTACAAGCAGAGCTTAAAGAACGTTGCTGCCTGTGGCTTGAAAGTAGTGACCTATAATTTCATGCCCATATTGGATTGGATGCGTACAGACATCAATTATGAAATGAAAGATAAAAGCAAGGCACTCTATTTTGAGAAAGCTGCTTTTATTGCATTTGACCTGTTTTTACTGAAACGCCCTGGTGCCGAAAACGATTATACCAGAGAAGAAATTGCAAAAGCCGAGCAAAGGTTAAGCACCATGACCGAAGAACAGAAGCAAACCTTATACAACAATGCCCTGCTTGGTTTACCCGGCAGCGAAGAGCAGTTTACACCCGAACAGATTTTAGCTGCATTGAAAACATACGAACATATTGATGCAAAAAAGTTGAAGGAACATTTGTTTTATTTTTTACGTCAAGTGATACCGGTTGCAGAAGGGCTCGGGTTGAAGATGGCCATACATCCAGACGATCCGCCCTTTCCATTACTGGGCTTGCCAAGAATTTTAAGTACCGAAAAAGATGCAAGGGAACTGATTGATGCCGCACCATCGCCAGCAAATGGTTTATGTTACTGCACAGGCTCTTTTGGTGTGCGTGCCGATAATGACCTGCCAGGAATGGTGCAGCGTTTGGGCGATCATATCCACTTCATTCACCTGCGTAGCACCAAAAGGGATGTAGATGGCAACTTTTATGAAGCCGATCATTTGGATGGCGATGTAGACATGTATGCGGTGGTAAAAGAGTTTGTATTACTGCAACGCAGAAGGAATATATCGTTGCCCATGCGTCCGGATCATGGGCACCAAATGCTAGATGACCTCAACAAAAAATGTTACCCCGGTTACAGTGCCATTGGCAGGTTAAGAGGTTTGGCAGAACTGCGTGGGCTTGAACTGGGTATCAGCAAATCATTAAACTAGTTAAATTTTCTTTGCTGAATAGAAATGCCGGAGATGAATAGCATCTCCGGCATTTTTTGTTTGCAGTGCATTCCAAACTTTCAAATGCACCATTTTATTTCATATTTGCATAGCTTGCGTTAAAAACACCTAGGGCCCTTCATGAAAAAAACGATGCTGTTTGCTGATATGTATAGGAAGTATGCGATTCAATGTATGGTTGTTGCCGTTTTAATGACTACCACTTTACATGCACAAAAGGCAGTTGTTTTAAACGAGAAAGAAAAGCAGCATATATTTTCCTACAATGAAATAGAGGCTTTTGAAGATACGGGAAGCATATACAATATCCAGCAAGTAACAGATGCATCTTTTAGCAAAAATTTTAAAGCAAGCGTAGAGTTCATTCCCAAAAACTACCATTACAAAAGCACGTATTGGTACAGGATAAAAATCAGGAACCAACAGCCAACAAAGGGTAACTGGGTATTGGAATTTTACGATCAAACCATTGACCACATTGTATTCTATACACTTGATAGGAACAATAACCTGGTAAAAAATGATTACGGTGCAAGCCTGCCTTTTGATAAAAGGCTGTTCTACCATAAAAACTTTACCATCAGTCTTGATGAAGATGTAGAAGGCGAGCATACCTATTATTTTTCGTTGCAATCGCAACAGCCATCCAACGTAATGATTGTATTGAAGCCCATGAGTTGGTTTATTCAATATGGCTTAAAAGAATATTTTTTCTCAGGTATTTTTTACGGTATGACGCTGGTGTTCTGTCTGTACAACTTGGTAATGTTCTTCGCCATACGCCAACGCAAATACCTATACTATATACTCTACAATTTAAGTATCGGTGTTTTTGAAATGAGTTCAAACGGTTTTGCGTTCCAGTACCTATGGCCCAATTCACCGGGTTGGAACGAGATTGCTTTTGGTGTTGCATTGTATGTGGCAAGCATCTGCTCTTTGTTATTTACCCGCGATTTCCTCTACCTCAAAACGAAAGCACCTTTACTCAACAGGATCGTGTTGTGGATCATTGGGCTACGTACCCTGTTCTTTATATACTGCCTGTTCATCAATCACCATTGGTTTATTTACAAGTTCATAGATGCAGTACCGCTGTTGGTGGCTTTTTATGCAGGTATCCGCATCCTGCGAAAAGGCTACTACCCCGCAAGGTTCTTTGTGGCAGGTTATTTTTTCCTGCTGCTGGGCTTTTTTATACGTGTGCTGAAAACGGTAGCTTCCTACAACCTTCCGTTAGGGCCCATCAATTTTTACAGCCTCAGTTTCTGTTTCCTGATGGAAATGCTGTTTGTATCTTTTGCCATAGGCGACCAGGTGCGATGGCTGAAAAAAAAGAAGGACCTGGTTCAGAAAAGGATGATGGAAGAAATGCAACTGAACCAGCAACTGAAAGACAATCTGAACAAGGAACTGGAAATACAGGTTGCGGAACGTACCAAAGAACTGGTAGAAAAATCGGCACTCATCGAAAACCAGAACGAGGAGCTGGTTTCCGTAAACGAATTGCTGAAACAGCAGGCAGAGGAAATTTCGCGTATGAATGCCATGCTTACCGAAGACAACCAAGAACTGCAGGTAAACATCAAAAAAGTGACACAGGCAAGGGTGATGTCTGCCGATTTGAGTTTTGACGAGTTTGCAAAAATCTATCCGGATGATCTGGCCTGCTTCAAATTCCTGGCCGACCTTAAATGGCAAAATGACTTTAAATGCCGCAAATGTGCCAATACCAATTTTTTCAATGGGCATTTACTGTATAGCCGCAGGTGCTCCAAATGTTCCTACGAAGAATCGGCCACTACCAATACCATTTTCAAAAATGCCCATATCCCGCTCAACAAGGCTTTTTATATGGTATATATTGTGTACACCACCAAGGGTAAAATCTCCTCTTACAAGCTGTCAGAAATCCTGTCTATTAGGCAAAGCACCTGTTGGTCGTACAGCAGCAAAGTGAAAAAATTAATGGAGGAACGTAAGAAGGAACTGCAGAATGCAGGCGAAAAAGGATGGAGCAAACTTGTTTTGGAATAATTTTTCAAAAAACTTTCCTGTTTACAAAGCGTATTAACCACAATAAGAAATTGTTACTTTTTAAACGGTTTGCTATTGAAAATCAATCGAAAACCTGAAAAAAACTTAGGGGGCTAAAGCGTATTAAAATTAAAATAACTAATTGAAAATCAATAATTTATGTAAAAATTAATTTGGAATTTTGCTTGTTTTGGCAATACTTTTACGTTGGTTTTAAAACTAACGACTCAAAACATTGCCTTTATGAAACGATTTGTACCCTCAAGCTTCGTGGCATTTGCAATTGCCCTTCAACTGCTTTCGCCCCAAAAAACCTCCGCACAGATTTTATGGAATTTTGATGGCGGAACCGGAACAGCCGCAGCCGTAGCTGCCAGCATCCCCGCCAACATTACCGTAAGCAGCGTAAGCGAAGGCAACGCCTCCACCGCAACACCCGTTCCCAACTTTTTGGGCAACTCGCCGGTTTCAAGTGGGTACACCGGTGCATCCGGCAGCTATGCTGCCACAATGACTGCTGTAATCAACACATCTGTTGCCAACCTTTACAGTTCCACTTACCTTGAATTTACACTTACACCCGCCAGCGGCTATCAGATAAACCTCAACAGCCTGCAATTCGGTACAAGGTCAACCGCCCAAAATGCGGGAATGTCTGGCGGGCCAACAAGCTACCATATCAGAACAAGTGCAGACAATTACGGCAACGGCCTTATGACCAATGCGGGTAGCCTGGCCAACGGGGTTATTTCAGCCAACTCGATATGGTCGCTTATTACGCCGTCATTCAACAATGGGGTAACCAGTGTTACAGCCGGTTTAAATGGGGCAGTAACCGTAAGGATATATGCCACCCAGGTGGTGAACAATACCGGGCAGGCAGGAGCCAACTGGCGTATTGATGATTTAAGCGTTACCGCAACAGCTACTATACCTACTGCAACGCCTTTTTATTATAAAGGAACCGGCAGCATAACCACCTTGGCAAACTGGGGCTCTAATACAGATGGCACAGGAGCAAAACCAGCCAGTTTTTATATTCCTGCTAGCACCTATAATATTGCCAATACAACAGGCAACGTAAACTTGGATGCTCCTTGGTTTATAGGTGGCAAACTGAATGTGGGTGCTGCCATTGCATTAAACACCACAACGTATAAACTGGCTTTGGGCAATAATGCAGCTGCCACATTTGCACCAGGCTCCATCCTGAATATTAATGATGTAGCAGGTGTGGTGGATTTTGGCGGAATGCCCATCACCCTGGAATCGGATGCTACGGGCACGGCCAGCATTGGCATCATTACCGGAACATTGAATAATGCAAGTAATGTAACCATACAAAAATATATTCCTGGCGGCGGCCTGGCATCTGCCTCGCCAAGCAAAAGGGCTTACCGCTTTTTTAGCCATCCTTTCAGCAATGCCATTGCTGTGAGCCAATTGAAGACAACCAATGGTATAGATATTACGGGTAATGGCGGCAATGGCAATGGCTTTGTAACAACGGGTTCCAACAACCCATCCGTGTTTCAATACAATACAACAGCAGGCAATGGAAATGCAACAGCAGACCCCGGATGGCTTGCTTTTACAGATGTGAATACCACTACCAATGGTAATGCCAATGCCTGGAACCAGTATCAAGGTATCAGGGCACTGGTGCGTGGCACAAGAGGGCAGGGGCTGGATGGCAGCACCAACTACATAGTTGGTAGCCCTACCATTAGTTTAACCGGTGCCATCAATACAGGTGACAAAACAGTGAACCTTGTATCTGGCGGTGCAAATTGGAACCTGATTGGCAATCCTTACCCATCGGCCGTGAACCTGAACACTGTTACGAGGGCCAATACTGGCAATTTTATCTATGTGTGGAAAGTGGATCAGGGTATTAGGGGAGCATATTCCATAGGGCAGAATATTGGCACCACGGCATATAACTTACCGGCATACAGTGCATTCTTTGTGCAGGCAACAGGGGCGAATGCCAGTATGTTGTTTCACGAAACAGACAAGACTGCAACTGAAACCACCGATGTGCTGTTCAGGACCAATAGCACCGACAACACATTAAAGCTTAAACTGCAAAGTGCCGATGGCAGCATATTTTGGGATGAGCTCTATTTCAGTTTCAACAAAACATATAAAGACAGCAAAGAAGAAAGGAATGATGGTTTGAAACTGAGCAACCCGGATGTTAGCCTGTACAGCATCAGCAGCGACAATGAGAAATTATCGGTTGACAGCAGGCCTATCAAAGACGATGCAATTATACCATTGGGCTTAAGTACTGCACAGGCAAGAAGCTTTCAATTGGTAGTTACTGAAATAAATAATACCACTTCAAATGAACAGGCAGCAATTTATCTGAAAGACAAGTTGCTGAACACATTGACCAGGCTGGAAGCAAATACCACATACGATTTTGTCACTACTGCAGATGCCCAGACCCAAGGTGAGCAAAGGTTTGAACTGGTACAGAAGATACTGTCACAGCCTGCAGCCATCAATAACAGGTTAACAGTAAAACTGTCGCCCAACCCAGTTAGGGATATGCTGAATATAAACTATGAAGGTTTAAACAGTAATGAAGTAACCACCATTCGTATTACGGATATGAATGGCAGCACAATAAAACTTATAACAGCAGGTAAGGTACAGTTGGGTAATCAAACGATCGATGTAAAGCAATTGCCTGCTGGCATGTACACAGTGCAGTTGATGAATGGGCAATACCAACAGTCCGCATCCATTATCAAGCAATAGATATGTCATGCTGTCCATTTCAATAACCAATAACGTAATAATATGAAACTTAATATATCAACTACCCAAATAATAACCTTTAGTCTGCTTTTTTTATTCTTTGTATTGCCAGCCATAACCCATGCCCAGCCTGGCTTTGGCGATGATACGGATGATGTGCCCATTGATGGTGGCCTCTCATTGCTGGTAGCAGCAGGTGTAGGCTATGGGGCAAAGAAGATTGCGACACATAGAAAAACCACAAACAATAACTAACAAACAATCATAACCAGTTAAACAACGTCATATGAAACATTTATTCACCATCCGCTTATTGGTAATTGCTTTAGCAATACTACTGACTGCCCAAATAAGTCATGCACAAATAAAATGGGATTTTGATCAGGGCACAGGCACTGCATCGCCTATTGCAGCAAGCATTCCGCCCAATGTAACCGTAAGCGATTTTTCTTTTGGCAATACGTTTGGTACCGTAACACCAATGGTTACCAATACATCTGCATCTAACTATACGGGTGCGTCTGCCAATTATAATGCAACTGTATCGGCCAATGCATTGTCGCCTTTTTCAATAGCCAATAATACTTACTTCACTTTTACATTAACACCTGCTACCGGTTACAATATCAACCTCTCTGCTATACAGTTTGGTGCAAGGTCAATCGGTGCAGGGCCCAACGCTTACCAGATCTATACCAGTGCCGATAACTATACAACAGCCATTGCTGGTAACTCTTTAACCAACAACTCTGCATGGGTACTGAAACAGCCTACCATTACTGCTGTTTCGGGTGCTGTATCAACACCGTTAACCATACGTGTTTACGGTTACTCGGGTGTAAGCCCTGTATCCGGTACGGCCAATTGGCGTATTGATGATGTTGCGGTTACTGTTTCTGTGGTAATGCCCATCAGCTTAAAATCGTTCTCTATTGCAGTTGATAACAAACAACCGGTATTGAACTGGCAAACTGCACAGGAAATAAATGCGAATTATTTTTCAATTGAAAAAAGCAGCAACGCCAAAGACTTTACAGAAGTAACAAAAATTATAGCAAGCAATAAAGCCCAAGGCAGTACTTACCAATATACCGACATTGAAAAGTTGACTGCTACCAAATACTTCCGTATTAAGATGGTTGATAAAGATGGCAGCTACAAATACAGCAATGTACTGTCGGTAACCGATAAAGAAAACATAGCCATATCAGCCTATCCAAACCCAACAACTACCAACAACATTTCATTGTCGCACCCAAAAGCACAAGAAGGAGCCTTGATAAAAATTGTAGGCATCAATGGGGCTGTGATAATGCTGCAACAAGTAAGTAAAGATGCCGTACAAAGCACGCTAAACCTACAGGGCATTGCAAAAGGCAAATATGTAATCGTGTTTGAAAACGGATCAAACAAAAATGCCATCCAGTTCGATAAACAATAACAACTACAGATTTTGCATTGTTAAACCGATATTATGCTACCACGTTTTAAATTTTTATCTGCCAAACAATCATGGTGCCTGCTAATAAGTACCTGCATTGCCGCATCTTCTTTTTCGCAAGGCAAATATGAAAAACAGATAGACGCCCTTTTGCAGAAAATGACCTTGGCAGAAAAAGTAGGGCAGATGGCACAGATAACATTGGATGTTGTTGGCAAAGGCAGGGACCGTTATTCAAGCTACGAACCATTGGCGTTAGACACGGCCGAGTTAAGGAAGGCATTGGTTACGTATAAGGTCGGCTCCATCATCAACACTGCCAACAACCGTGCAAGAACAAGGGAAGTATGGCATACCATCATCAGCCAGATACAGGAAACCGCTACTAAACAAACAAGGCTAGGCATTCCTGTTATTTATGGCATCGATGCAATACATGGCACAACCTACACCGTTGGTGCAACCATGTTTCCGCAACAGGTGGCACAGGCTGCTGCCTTTAACCGGGAATTGGTAAAAAATGCTGCAAGTATCACTGCTTACGAAACAAGGGCAAGTTCAATTCCCTGGAATTTTTCGCCTTTGTTGGATGTAGGTTCCGATCCACGCTTTCCCCGTGTATGGGAAACATTTGGTGAAGATCCTTACGTGATTACGGAGCTTGGCAAACAAATGGTAAAAGGTTACGAAGGGGATAACAACGACATCAGCAACCCTGAAAAAGTAGCTTCCTGCCTCAAACATTTTTTGGGTTACCAGGTGCCGCTTTCTGGCAAGGACAGAACGCCTGCATATATATCCGATCAGGCTTTGCGTGAATACCATCTGCCTTCATTCAAGGCTGCGATAGATGCAGGTGCATTAACGTTGATGGTCAATTCCGGCATCATCAATGGCATACCTGTACATTCCAATTACAAGATACTGACGGAACTATTGAAAGGGGAATTGAAGTTTCAGGGGCTGGTGGTAAGCGATTGGGGCGATATCGAGAACCTTTGCCACCGCGACCATATTGCAAAAGATGATAAAGAGGCAATTATGCTTGCGGTGAATGCAGGTATCGATATGTCGATGATTGCTTATAAGTACGAAGTGTTTTGCGATAACCTGATTGCGTTGGTAAAGGAAGGCAAAGTGAAACAGTCAAGAATAGATGATGCCGTGCGTAGGATACTGCGTGTGAAATATGCACTGAACCTATTCAATAAACCGGTAACCAACCACGGCGACTATCCAAACTTTGGCAGTAAGGCTTATGAATCCGTAGCATATAAAATGGCTGCAGAATCCATTACACTATTAAAGAACAACAACAATATACTTCCACTTAGTAAGTCTGGCAAAGTACTCGTAACCGGGCCCAATGCAAATTCCATGCGTACTTTAAACGGTGCATGGACCTACTCATGGCAAGGTGAAAAAGTAGAAGAGTTTGCAGGTAACTATGCCACTATTGTAAAAGCAATTGAAAACAAAATTGGTAAAGATAATGTACTGTATATGCCCGGTGTCAGTTATAAAATGAACGGGCAATATTATGAAGAAGCAGAAGACAATATAGCAGCAACAATAGATGCTGCAAAGAACGTAGATGCCATTGTGCTTTGTTTGGGCGAGAACAGCTATACAGAAACACCCGGCAACCTAAGCGACCTTTATTTATCGGACCTGCAAACAGCACTTGCACAAAAACTGGCTGCAACAGGCAAGCCTATTATATTGGTTTTAAACGAAGGCAGGCCAAGATGCATCAGCAAGTTTGAACAGCAAACCACTGCAATTGTACAGACTTATTTACCTGGAAATTTTGGTGGGCTTGCATTGGCCGATATATTGTTTGGTGATGTGAACCCATCGGGTAAACTGCCTTATACCTACCCACGTTATCCCAATGCAATTATTACCTACTACCACAAGCCATCCGAATCAAGGGATACAGTGGAAGGTGTGTACAACTATGCTGCTGCATACAACCCACAATTCAAATTTGGCGATGGCCTTAGCTACACCAGTTTTAAATACGATAACCTGCAACTAAGCAGCAATAAATTAAGGCAAGGAGAAAAATTGACCATCACCATCAATGTTACCAATACGGGCAAACGTGCAGGCAAAGAAACGGTGCAGCTATACATCAGCGACCTTGTTGCCAGTATAACACCCGATGTTAAAAGGTTGCGTGGCTTTGAAAAGATAGACCTTGAACCCGGACAAACCAAGCAAGTGAGTTTTACCATTACTGCCGATGACATTGCTTTCATCAATGCCTTCAACCAAAAAGTAACAGAACCCGGCGATTTTAAAGTATCCATTAAAGACAAGACAAGCAAGTTCAATTTTGAATAATTAACAGACAGGAAATGAAACACAGCCACCGTTTTTTAATAAAGCAGATAGCCATTGTTAGCAGCATGCTGATGCTGCATGTTGGTGTATTTGCCCAACAGGAACTGATCACCAATATTCCTTCGCGAACCACACAGAGCCTGAATGGTAAATGGCAATATATAGTTGACCAATACGAAACAGGCTTTTACGATTACCGTTACAAAGAGCGTGCAGAAGATGACCGTGAAGCTTATTGGAACAGCGATATACCCGATAACAAACTGGATCGTAAGGAGCATGGTTATATTGACAAATATTCCATCAATGTGCCGGGTGACTGGAATTCGCAGGATGCAAAATTTTTATATTACGAAGGCACAGTATGGTACAAAAAATCGTTCGACTATAGAAAAACAAAAGCATCCAATAATGTGCACCTGTATTTTGGAGCTATAAACTACAGGGCCGATGTGTACCTCAACGGCAAGAAACTGGGCATGCACAAAGGCGGGTTTACGCCATTTAATTTCCTGGTGCCCGACTCCGTACTAAAAGCAAAAGACAATTTTTTGGTAGTGCGTGTGGACAATAAAAGATATGCAGATGAAGTACCTACCCTAAACACCGATTGGTGGAATTATGGTGGAATTACACGGGATGTAAAACTTGTTGAAATGCCTGCTGCCAGTGCAATTCAGGACTACCAGATTCAGCTTAAACCCAACCATGACATAAAGAACAAAGAAGTAGAAGGTTGGATAAAACTCAACACTTCATCCAACAACGAAAAAGTAACGATTGAGATACCCGAACTAAAAATCAGGCAAAGCTTTGTTGTAAAAAACGGCATTGCAAAAGTTGCCTTTCCTTTATCAACGGTAGAGTTATGGTCGCCACGAAATCCCAAACTTTATACGGTAATTGTTGCAAGCCAGTCAGACAGGGTAGAAGAAAAAATCGGTTTCCGCACAATAGAAGTCAAAGGCAAGCAACTGCTGCTAAATGGTAATCCCATTTTCTTGCGTGGCATCAGCATGCACGAAGAGATACCGCAACAAATACGCAGGGCCTACAGCGAGCAAGATGCAATACAATTGTTTGGTTGGGCAAAAGAACTGGGCTGCAACATGGTAAGGCTTGCACATTACCCACATGATGAAAGCATGACCCGTTTGGCAGATTCATTGGGCATACTGGTATGGTCCGAAATTCCTGTTTACTGGACAATCGATTTTACCAGCAAAGCCGTACTGGCAAAGGCCCAGGGCCAATTGGATGAAATGATTGCCAGGGACCATAACCGTGCAAGCATCATTATCTGGTCTGTTGGCAACGAAACGCCTGTTAGCGAAACACGTACAGGCTTCATGAAAACTTTATTGGAAACAGCCAAGGCCAAAGATCCTACAAGACTGGTATCTGCCGCATTGGAAGTGAATTACCAATCAGAAGAAAACCTGCGTACCATAGACGATCCACTTGGCGAATATGTAGATGTGGTTGCGTTTAACGAATACCTCGGTTGGTATGGCAACGGCACACCCGAAAGTTGCCGTACTGCACACTGGGCCACCAAATACAATAAGCCGGTGTTTGTGAGCGAGACTGGGGCTGAAGGGTTGGGTGGTTTTCATGCAGACTCGCTTACACGATGGAGTGAAGAGTTCCAGGAATGGTACTACAAAGAGCAAGTGTCTATGCTGAAACGCATGCCCGATAATTTTATTGGCATTTCCCCATGGATATTGGCCGACTTTCGCTCCCCACGCCGCAACAACCCAACTTACCAGGAAGGCTGGAACAACAAAGGTTTGATCGATCAGCAAGGAAGAAAGAAGAAATCATTTTATGTATTGAAAAACTATTACAGCGAACTTCAAAATAAATACGAATAAACCTATGAAGAAAGCACGCATATATGTTTCACTCCTGTTTGCGGTAGTTGCATGCTCATTTACAGTACATGCACAATCCAATAAATTCATTACCGTAAAGGGAAAAGAAATTATTGGTACGGATGGCAAGCCTTTATTGATAAAAGGAACCAACCTCGGTAACTGGCTGGTACCCGAAGGCTACATGCTGAAGTTCAAGAACACCAACTCCCCGGCAATGATTGCCGAAACATTTGCACAGTTGGTTGGCCCAGAAGAAGCAAAGGCATTCTGGAAAAAATACCTCGATACTTACATCACGCAAAAAGACATCCACTTCCTTAAAAGCATTGGTGTAAACTCGATACGTGTGCCCTTCAACTATCGCCTGTTTACCAACGAAGACTATTTAAGCAACAATGACTCTACCAGGGGCTTTATGTTGCTGGATAGGGTTATTGACTGGTGCAAGAAAGAAAATGTATATGTGATCCTGGATATGCACTGTGCACCGGGTGGACAGACAGGCGATAACATTGATGACAGTTATGGATACCCCTTCCTGTTTCAAAGCGAAGCGTGCAAAAATCAGACAATCAAAATATGGAACGCAATAGCCAAACGCTACAGCAAAGAAACCATTGTTATTGGCTACGATTTATTGAACGAACCCGTAGCACATTACTTTGATGCCACACAACTGAACCCATTGATTGAACCTTTCTATAAAACATTGGTAACAGCCATACGCAAGGTTGACAAGAACCATATTGTTTTCTTAGGTGGTGCACAATGGAACACCAACTTCAAAATATTTGGTGAACCATTCGACCCCAAACTTGTATATACGTTCCATAAATACGGCGACCAGCCCAACCTCGGTTCCATCCAACGTTTTATCGATTTCAGGGACAAATACAATGTGCCCATCTATATTGGCGAGAGTGGCGAAAATACAGACGAATGGGTAGGCAGTTTCAGGAAGTTGTTGGAAGAACACAATATCGGTTGGCATTTTTGGCCTTACAAAAAAATGGACAGTCCAAAAAATATCATGTCCGTTGATATGCCCATGCATTACGATTCCTTGATACAGTATGCAGAAGCACCTAAAACAACTTATAAGGATATCAGGAAACTGGCACCCAAAAGCAGGGAAGAAATAAAACAGGCATTGGATGGGTTACTGAACAACTGCAAATTCGAAATGTGCAAACCCAATCTTGGCTATATACAGGCACTCGGCTTTGAAATGGACCAAAGAAAAGCCGTTGCCGAAAAATAATTCCTATTTTTTGGTAGGGTAAATAAGCGTATCCAAATTTTTACAGAAACGTTCCATACGCTTATTTATGTCTTGAAAATCAATACAAAAAACAAGGAAAGGGCATGGTGTTAAAGCGTATTGATTTAATTGTAACTTGTTGAAAATGAATATTTTATGAGAAAATAAATTTGTAAACCCGGTATTTTTTACAATAATTTTGTTTGGCCAAAAGCTAATTATAAACCCAAAGCTTGCAATATGAAAAGTAAACGAACATGTTTGTGGAAGTTTGTTATACCCTTCACTTCTTTTCTGCTTCTCCTAACCATTAACCTAACTGCACAGGAAACAAAAACCATTTCCGGAACGGTAAAAAATAAACAGGACAGCACCCTGTTACAAGGCGTTACGGTATATGTGAAGGGCAACCTATCTGTGGTTACACAAACAGACAATGCAGGAAAATTCAAGATAAAAGTTCCTGCTACGGCTACCACGCTTGTCTTCTCCAGCATTGGTATGGAAAAAGTGGAAGCATCCATTAAAACAGCTACAGAACTGAATGTGTACCTGGCACCCGAAGCACAGGCACTCAACGATGTTGTAGTGGTAGGTTACGGCGTGCAAAAGAAAAGCCTTGTTACCGGTGCCATTGCATCCATTAGCCAGAAAGACTTGGAAACACCCGGCATCATGCGTGCCGAACAGGCCATACAAGGTAGGGTAGCAGGTGTTACCGTAATGCAGAACAGTGGCCAGCCCGGCTCTGGCGTAAGCATACGCATACGTGGTGCAGGTACCAATGGCTCCAACGATCCCTTATACATTGTGGATGGCTATCCTGTTGGCGATCTTGAATCTTTGAACCCACAGGATATTGAAACCATGGAAATACTTAAAGATGCAGCATCGGCAGCCATTTACGGTTCCAGGGGTGCCAATGGGGTAGTGATTGTAACTACCAAAAAAGGGAAGGCTGGCAAAACAAAAATTGGTTATGAATACTATTATGGCATTCAAAATGCACGTAAATATTTGGACGTGCTGGATGCCACACAATATGCACGCATTGTAAACGAATCCTATTTCAACTCTGGTCTGCCCATGCCTTTCTCCGAGGAAGATGTAGAGAAGATGGGCAAAGGCACCAATTGGCAAAGGGAAATAGCCTACCTGAATGCACCCATGCAAAACCACCAGGTATCGCTTACAAGCGGCACGGACAAATCAAGCCTCAATGCATCCTTCTCCTATTACTCGCAAGACGGGACAATTGCCAAAGGCAAATCCAATTTTAAAAGATATACGGTAAGGCTCAATGCAGAACAGAAATACCTGGATGGCAATTTGATTGCTGGCCAGAACATTACCGTTACGCAGGTAAACAGGTCATCCATTGCATCCAACAGCGTTAATGCAGGGCCAATACTTGGTGCCATTAATATGGACCCCGTAACACAGGTGATGAACGATGATAAAACCTTTGCCATATCACGCTATGTGGCACAGGAAATCGTGAACCCGATAGCCAGGCTATATTATACAAACGGTGGCTCGGGCTATACACGTGTAAACGGCAATGCCTACGGCGAACTGAAACTGCTGAAAGACTTTAGGCTCAAGTCAACCATTGCCTATACCATTGAATACGACGAATCGCATAGCTACCAACCCATCTACTATTTAAACGCTACCAACTACACATTAACCTCTGGTGCGGCAAAAGCCTTTGCCTTGAACAACTGGCTCAATTTTGAAAACACGCTTACGTATAAAAAAACAATCAAAGAGCACAGCTTCACGGCATTGGTAGGCAATACGGTCAATACCGGCAACGGTACAGATGTTTCCGGAAGCAAGAACGGTTTGCTGTACGACGACCTTGCACATGCATACCTCAACCTCGCCAAAGACAATACCAGTGCATCTGCCGGTGGCGGTGCATGGCATTCCGGTCTGGTGTCTTACTTCGGAAGGCTCAACTACGATTATGCAGGCAAATATTTATTGACTGCTTCTTTCAGGGCTGATGGTTCTTACAAGTTTGGCCCGGCAAACAAATTTGGTTACTTCCCTTCGGTTTCTGTTGGTTGGAACATTTATAAGGAAGATTTCTTCCAAAACATCAAAGGCATCAACTCCTTAAAACTTAGGGCCAGTTGGGGACAAGTAGGTAGCGATAATATTGGCGAGTACAGGTATGTGTCCACCATCAGCACCACTGCCATGAACTACTATTTTGGTAGCACCAGCACACAATACATTGGTGCATCGCCCAGCAGCATTTCAAATCCTGATTTAAGATGGGAAACTTCGGAGCAGGCAGACTTTGGTATAGATGCCATCTTCCTGAAAAACTTTACTGCTACATTCGACCTCTATTCCAAAACAACCAAAGGTTTATTGGTTACTATACCCGCACCATTGCTGGTTGGTAACAGGCCACCCGATGGCAATGCAGGCAACGTAAACAACAAGGGTATAGAACTGTCATTGGGCTACCACAACAAGATCGGCAAATTGTTTTACGATGTTACCATTAACGGGGCTTACAACGTAAATAAAGTAACCTATGTAGGTAACTCACTTGGTTTTATTTCAGGTGCTTCTGCCAACAACCAAATGACCAGTGTAACAAGGATGCAGGCTGGCTTCCCATTGGGTTATTTCTGGTTATATACAACAGACGGTATCTTTCAAACGCAATACGATGTAAACAACTACAAAGGCAAAGATGGTACATTGATTCAGCCCAATGCCTCACCCGGCGATATCCGTTACAAAGACATCAACGGCGATGGCAAGATTGACAACAACGACCGATCAATGGTGGGTACACCGCATCCCAAATACAATTTCGGCTTGAACATTTCATTGAAATATAAAAATTTCGACTTCAATGTTTTTGCATACGGACTGGCAGGCAACCAAATATTCAATGCCACACGCAGGTGGGATTTGCCAACTGCTAACTACCAGACAACCGTACTGGAAAGATGGCATGGTGAAGGTACATCCAATAAATACCCACGTGTGTCCACTGGCGACCTGAACGGCAACTTCTCCAACCCGTCCACTTTCTTCCTGGAAGATGGAAGTTTCATACGTCTTAAAAATATATCGCTTGGCTATACCGTAAAAAACCTGCAAAAGATAAAGATGCTTACTAGCCTAAGGCTTTATGTAACGGCCACCAATTTATTCGTGCTTACCAAATACACGGGTCTTGACCCCGAGATTGCCGGCTCTGCACTTGGCCTTGGTATAGATAACGGTTTGTACCCGCAACCAAGAACAGTAACATTTGGAGCTTCTGTTGCATTTTAACCTTAAAACATTTCAACAATGAAAACGATAAATAATACAATAAAAGTTATTGCAATGGCTGTGGTACTGGTTGCTGTTGGCTGCAATAAAAAAATAGAACTGGACCCCATCACATCCAATGTGGAAAGTACCTTTTACCAAACACCGCAAGACTGTTTCCAGGCACTTACTGCTGCCTACGGTGTGCTGCTATGGGATGCACCGCAAAGCAATGCCAACATCTATGCACCGGGCACACCCAATGCCAGCTACCAGAACGCACCTTTCAATTTGATTAGCGAGGTACTGGGCGACCATTGCTTTGCAGGTGGTGCATCTGCAACAGATGTACCAGGTGTTATACGGATAGACAGGGGTGTTATACGTACAGATGATCCTACACCTGCAGCCTTATGGTATAAATATTATACAGGCATCAACCGCTGCAATTTGCTGTTGGAAAAAATGCCTGCGGTGAAATTTTCTGACACTACTTTAAAGAACAGGTATGCTGCAGAATGCAAATTCTTAAGGGCCTACTACTATTTTGATTTGGTTAGGTTATTTGGCAACGTGCCTTTGATTGTGCATACGCTTGCACCATCTGAATACCAACAAAAGCAAAGCAGCCCCGAAGCAGTGTACACACAGATTGCAAAGGATTTGACGGATGCAATGGCCGTACTGCCACGTTATAAAAATGTAGTGTCAACCGAGCTGGGCAGGGCCACATCCGATGCTGCAAGAGGTTTGTTGATGCGGGCATGGTTATACTATACAGGCTATTATCAAAAATCAGAGATACCCGGTGTTACCGCTCCGCAGATCATTGCCATTGCAGATGACCTGATCAACAACAGCGGGCACGATCTGCTGACCAACTTCTCCGACGTGTTCCAATCATTAACGCCTACTGCCTCCTTTGTAAACAACCACAAAGAATCCGTTTTTGAAATCCAATACTCCTCATTGGCATTTGGCGGAAGCTACAGCTACCGTGAACTGGCCAATGGCAACCTTGCTGCAATGATATGGTCTGCAAGGGTTACCAATACGGCCGTGTATGCAGCAGGCTGGTCATTTGCACCCATCGATTCAGCTTTCTACAACCAGTTTGACAATACAGACAAACGCAAGGCTGTAACATTTTTTGTACCTAAAAATCTTTCTGTTTCCTATACGGCAGGCTATCAGGATATGGGCATCTTCCCCAATAAATGGATTGCCCTGACCGCCAACAATTCCAGCAAAGGCGATCCCAAACTGAATTATCCCAACCACTTTATCGCTATCAGGTTCTCCGATATATTGCTGATGGCTGCCGAGCTCCATTTAATGAACGGTGGCAGTGCCGCCATGGCACAAGTGTATTACGACCGTGTGGCCAAACGTGCACGCCCTGCAGGCTACGCACCACCTGCGGTAACGCTGGATGTGATCTATAAAGAACGCGACCTGGAACTGGCATTGGAAGGTGTAAGGTACTGGGACTTGCTACGCCGTGGGCTGGACTATGCAAAGACAAGGATCAATGTAAACAGGGGCGAGCCATTGATCAGCAATTTCAACTATGCTGCCAAAGGACTCTTTCCCATACCTGGTTCCGAACTCATCAACACCAACAACAGTTTGGTACAAAACCCAGGTTACCAATAAAGCATTACGTCTAATAAAAATTAAAACATGTTAATATGAAAAATACTATCATCATAACAATGGGTGCTTTATGGTTGCTGTTTACGGCCTGCACCAAAACGCCAAACGGTTTGGAAACACCGATACCAAAACCCGATGTGAACATCATTGTGCAGGCAACCGATACACCCAATGTGTACAGGTTCATCAACGCACAGATTGGCCGTACGGCGAAAGCCTACTGGGACCTTGGCAACAGCGTGCAAACCACTGGCGACACAGCTTACGGCCGTTACCCTTTTGCCGGTACCTACAAAATATCCATGACCATTTTCAATGGTGTAACTGCGGTGGTTGATACCGTGAAAGTATCCTTCCCCAAAGACAATGTTGCACTCGATTCGGTGTACATCTGCTTAACAGGCGGTGCAGATTCAACCAATGGTAAAAATTGGGTAATGGATTCTACCAGGAAAAATACAGATGGCTCTTTTGATTTTCCCGTTAAGATATTGAACACGGGAAGCAATACACCAAAGGATTACAGCAATACCGGTTTGTACAACAGCTCATGGACTTTCTGGCTAACGGGCAACAAAATGGTGTATGACAACAAAGGCTATTCATTGTGCCATAGCTCACGCCTTACAGAGATCAATACTTTATGGGGAACATTCAACCAAACCGGTACAGTAGGTGGCGACCCTTATGGTACTTATGCTCCAAAAACATTGCCACAACAGTCATGGACAATGAGCATTAGGAACGGCATACATTATATACAAATGCAGGGTGGTGCCTTCGTGCTCTTTTACAGGGGATGTGTAGAAGGTATAGAATACCAGATAAGCTCCATCAACAAAAACGAAATGGTGCTTACCCACTTTGAAACATCACCTGCAGCAAGGGCATCTGCAGGCTGGTACGAAAAATATTACCTGGTTAGAAAAGGATATGTACGCTAGCACCAACCCTTACAACTCATCACTAAAAAACTTGTTTATGAAAAAAATATTCCTTGTTTCATGCATTGTTGCAGTATGGCTGTTTGCCTGTAAAAAAAGCAATGATGTGTCTGGTGTTGCCGGCCGTTTCGAAATCGTGCACAACAAATGCTCGGTGCATGGCAATATGGTAACCAATATACCTTTAACAGATTCCAACTATTATATACTTACTTACAAAAATGCCGCACCCAATACAAAAGCAAGTATCATATCCGATACAGTAAACGGTATGTACTTGCAGGCTGGTAATATAGACCTTAACGGCAATGCAGCGGCCAACATAAAAATGATGGGCAAACCTTTGGCAGACGGTACATTTATGCTAAGTGTTAAATTGACCATTGATGGAACCGTATATGTATGCAATACTGAGTTTTATGTGGATGAGCCTAACTATACGGCCATTACATTGACCATTGCAGATACGGCTTACTACAATATACTTAGCTTGACATCCATCCCTTTCAAGATCACTCCCAAAACAACCACGTTCACGCTTGCTTTGCCTGCCCACCTTACTGCGGATATCACCAATGTAGCAGGCTCCGACAGGTTACTGAATGTAACGCCAGATGCACAGTTTGTAAAAGGTGATATTGTGATTACGGCAACTTTCATGAACCTGCCTACCATTACCAAGACCCTGCACTTTACTGCTTTTGCTGCGGGTGATGGGTCTACTGCAAAACCTTTTGAGATACCCGACTCGGCACGTTTGAACCGCATACAGTATGCGTTGGACCAGTCCTATAAACTAACGGCGGATATTATACAAACCTCAAGCGTTACCACATCATCCATATTCAAAGGCACATTGGATGGTAATGGTAAAAAAGTTTCCAACTGTACCATCAATACAGCAACAACCAATCAGGTGGGTTACTTTAGCGATATAGCTGCGGGTGCAGTGGTAAAGAATATCACCTTCAACAATGCAACCATCACCGGACAGGATTATACAGGTGTTGTTGCAGCCATGAATCATGGTACCGTTACCAACGTTACAACTATTGGTACAGTTAAAGGAAGGACTTATGTAGGCGGTATTGTAGGCAACAATTTTGGTACAATATCATCCTGCGACATAACCAACATGAATGTTACGGGAACCAACAATCTTGGTAGCCTTGCAGGCAATACCAATTCGGGTTCATCCGAAGTATCAAACGTAGTACTTACAGTGCCGGCAAACTTTCTTACAGAAGTGTATAGTGTTACTGCACCGCAAACAATCAATGTTCCGTTTACACCAAGCGATGGGGTAGTGGTTGTTCAGTCTGCACCAACAAACCTTACTGCAGCAACGGTTTCAGGTCAGCAAAAAGTTACGCTTACTCCGTCAACTGGTTTCATATCAGGTAACCTGCAACTGAACCTGCAAAAGAATAAACTGGTGGCACCGCGTTCCATTGCCATCTATTATCAGGCACAAGGTGCCGTATTTGCAGGTGGCGATGGTACTGCAGGCAACCCATACCTGATTCCTACAGCAGTAGCATTGGATGCAGTGCGTAACGATCCAACCAAAAATTATAAAATCATTGCAGATATCCCATTGACTACTGCATGGACGCCCATTCCTGCATTCAGCGGCTCTATTGATGGGCAGGGCTATAAGGTTACAGGCATGACCATCAATTCAACCACGGCCAATGATGGTTTCATCAATACCAATACAGGTACATTAAAGAACATACAGTTCCTGAATGTGAACTGTACAACCAATGCAGCCTTTGGTGTAATTACTGGTAAAAACAATGGCGGCACTTTACAGAACCTTACAGTCAGCGGTACCGTAACCTCAACCAATACCGGCGATGTATTGGGTGGTGTTGCAGGCGAACTGGCAACAGCAGGAAAAGTAACGCAATGCTATGCCAAGCTGAACATGACAAGTTCCAGCGGAATGGTAGGCGGCATAGTGGGCAGGTTAACCACCGCGGCAACTGGCGTGGCCGAAATATCTTACTGTACTTCTGCAGGCAGCATTGTCATCACTGCGGCAAAAAACAGGGTTGGTGGCATACTCGGTAGGGCAGAAGGTACAGCCGTAGGTGGTGGTATCGTTAAGAATTGTTCATCGTTAATGGCCATCAGTTCTTCTGGTACCAATGCAGGTTCTGCAAACGGTATGGGCGGTATATTTGGTGCCGATCAAAATGCGGGCATCGTACCGTTGGATCAATGTTCCTTTAGTGGTTCCATTGTTACAGGCTTCTCCATTGGCGGTATAGCAGGTGTTGGTTCCACTATTACCAATTGCATAGTGGCAGGTACAACTGCAACACCTGTATTGCTGAACAGTAATGGCTCTACTCCAGCAACGGGTTCAGTAGCAGGTATTGCTGGTACCAATAAAGTAAGCCTTAACAAATGTGTGGTAAAGAACGTATCGCTTAGGGCTGCTGCTTCATTGGCTACATTGCCATTGGGTGGCATTGTAAGCACTTATCAAAATGGTGGCTACAGCACCAACTCCGTTGTTATCAATACTACTATCGAAGGAGCAACAACAGCACCCAATGCGGTGAATGTATTCCGTATAGCAGGTACTGCAGGTACGGCACCTGGCAATTCTGCCAACTATGTAGGCCCCAATGTTACTGCACAGTACAGAACGCCAACCACGCCTTTTGTGGATGATGCCACGGGCCTGGATGGTGCATTTACAAGTACCCTTACACAAACTTTCCTGCAAGGCCTGGGCTACGACTTTACCAATATCTGGAAATTGGATACCGATGGTTACCCAACCCTTAGAAATGCAGGATATAATGGAAGCTTACCAATCCCTTTATAAAAAAATCACGTTTATTCATCAACTTAAAAACAGTTTTATGAAATATACAAAAAGCCTGGTTGCCCTTGTAAGCATTACACTGCTAAGCTGTGCAAAAAGCAACGAGTATGTGCCTTCCAGTTCGCAGCCCATTACCTATACGGTAAATGGCAAACGTGGCAACGCATTCAGTACATCAACAAGTACCGGTACATGGTGGGGCAATACCATCAACCTGCAAAGCCACTGGTATTATACATGGGGCCTTTCAGTGCCATTGGAGCAGACGCCGCAGAACTGTGAGTACGAACCCATGTTCTGGGGCAAGAGCACCGTTACCGATGCCAATATCAATTACGTAAAACAATTGAAAAGCCAAGGCAGGGCAAACTATGTATTGGGCTTTAATGAGCCCGACTTGGCAGACCAATCCAATATGTCTGTACAGGATGCCTTGAACCTTTGGCCGCAACTGGAAACCATTGGCTTGCCACTGGGCAGCCCGGCAGCATCATGGCCTACCAGGCAATGGATATATGACTTTTTGGATATGGCGAAGGCACAAGGCAGGCGGGTTGATTTTATTTGCGTGCACATGTACGTAGGTACAGATGAGAATGCTTTTGTACAGGTATTGCAGGACCTGTACAACAAATACAAGCTGCCTATCTGGATCACCGAATTTGCAACCTGTGCCAACAATGCCAATACCATAGCTGATAATCCATATACACCAGCCATGGTGCTTGCCTTTATGCAAAGGCTTTTGCCCAAGCTGGAAGCATTGCCTTTTGTGGAGCGTTATTCCTGGTTTTCGGCTTCAACCACAAGTGCAAGGTTATGGTCGTCTGCATTGGTGGATACCTATGGTAACTTGACAGAACTAGGCAAATGGTACGCGGCATACAAACCCAATCCATTGGTAAAAAGATAGAAAAATTATATACAAAGCTTTAGTAGCAATCGAGCAATTTTAGAGTTAACAGGAGGGATGATTTCGACTCATCCTTCCTTTTTTGTATGCCCTATACCAGCCCTTCTTCAATGGCAATCTTTACAAGGCCAGCGGTGTTCTTGGCATCAAATTTTTGGAGCAGGTTGTTGCGGTGGTTCTCCACGGTCCTTAAACTGAGGAACAGTTTGGTGGCTATTTCTTTATTGGTAAATCCCTCTACAATAAAATGCAATATTTCCTTTTCCCTTTTGGTAACAACAGGACCATTGTCGTTGCCCGAAAAACTTTTCAATAACTGGTTGCGTATGGGCTCGTGCAGGTACTGCTCATTTTTGGATACGGCTTCAATTGCTTCAATGATGGTTTCGGCCGATGCATCTTTTAGCAGGTAGCCCATACTGCCTTGGGCAAGCATTTTTTTTACTTGCGGTACAATGTCAACATTGGTCAATGCAATGATTTTAATGGCAGGATATTTTTTATTGATGATGCCTGCAAGCTCTATGCCCGATTGGCCTGGCATCTGTATATCCAACAGCAACACATTGGGCTGGCTGGTTTGCAATGCTGCCAGTAACTCTTCGCCATTCTTGTACAGTCCGGTCACGGTAATGTTGGGCCACTGTGAAAGTATCTTTTGTAAACCCGTCAATATGATTACCTGATCGTCTGTAACAGCTACGCTTATCATTCGGGCAAGTTAATTTATTGTGATTCAAATTCAATAAAAAAGCTGGTGCCCTGGCCTGCTTCGCTGGTAATGTCCAGTTTGCCGCCCGATTCCTTCACCCTTTCCTCAATGTTCTTCAAACCCATTCCGCCGCCGGAAGAAACATGGGTAAGTTTTGTTTGGTTGATGCCCACACCATCATCCTCAACGGTAACGGTCAGTCCGCCATCATCCTGAAAATTGATCTGCACAATGGCATTCCTTGCTTCGGAATGCTTGATGATATTATGCATCAGTTCCTGGATGATCCTGTACAATGTCAGTTCAAGATGCTTATCAATACTTTTCCTATCGCCCAATGCCTGGAAGCGTATATGGGTATCGGTCCTTTGCGATACGTCGTTACAAAAAGCTTCCACCGCCTTCACCAACCCATCCTGTAGCAATACCTGTGGCATCAGGTTCCTAGCGGCCTGTCTCAGTTCAATGCCCGCATCTTCCAATAGTTTTACGCCGTTGTCAAAATCGCTCTTGTTTTCGGGCAATATGTTCTTTTTGAACAGTTCAAAATTCAGCTTGGCAGCAGTCAATAAGCCGCCGATGCCATCGTGCAGTTCGCGGGCAATACGGTTGCGTTCCTTTTCTTCCCCTGCAATGGTTGCATTCAGCCTTTCTATTTTCATTTTCTGCTGCAGGTTCTCAATGTTACGCTGCTGAAGCCTTTGTTTGTGCAGGTTCTTCCTTCGCCATACCACCAGCAACATGGCTAAAAAAAGAAAGAGCACCAGTACACCTGCAATGAAAATATTCCTTTTCTTGATCTTGTTCTGTGCCTGTGCAATGGCAAATCTTTGCTGCGACAGTTCCTGGTTCTTTTCCGATATCCTGTACCTTATTTCCAGCCGGCTGATCATGTCCATTTTTTCTTTCCTGCTAAGGCTATCGTTCAACGTGATGTACGTGTTCTTGTTGGTCAGTGCTGCGGTGTAATTGCCCAAGGCTTCGTAACAGGCAGCCATTATTTTATAAGACTCCACCACCTCGGCCCTTAAATGGCCACCCGTGGCTTTCATCTGCTCCAACGATGTATGCAATACGGTAATGGCACTTGCATATTTCTTTTGCTGGTACAGGGCCTTGCCTTCCATCAGGCCAACAAAGGCCAGGTAAAACCCAAGATGGCCGGCACGTTCCGGTGTCTTGCATAAATCCTTTACTTGGTTGATATAAGGCATCGCCTGATCGGGCTGGTTGCCCATCAGGTACGTATCAGCAATATTGGCAAGCGTGGAAATCTTGCGGGGCAGGCCAATGTTTTTCAGCTTCTCACGGGCATCCAGGAATTTGTGGTAAAAATACCTGGCACTGTCGTAATTGGTATAATGATAATAGATGCCCTGTATGAAATAGGTTTTGGAAATGGCATCCTCCGGGTCTTCAATTTGCGATGCATATTTTTTAACCTTGCCCACGTACGACTTCAGCGTTTCCGTATTCTTGGTGTCGCCATTCACGCCATTATAAGTATTCATCCAAAAAATGGCCAGCTTGGTGTAAATGTCAATCATGAAATCGGGCTTGGTAATATTGCCCGACTGTACTTCGTCGCCCAGAAGATAATAATAGTACGCAGAGGAATCCGTATGCCCCTGTTCGTCATAGGCTTCAGCAAGCAACAGGTGCATGTCGGCCTTTGTTTCGGGGGCAATAACATTGTTGTCGAACATTGCCAATGCCTTTTGTGCAAATTCAACCGATTTGTTGATGTTGCTGCCAAAGTTCCATCTACCCAGCCGGGCATAGGCAATGACTATGCCTTTCCGGTAATTGGCTGCAATGCTCCTGGCCAATGCATCGTTTACCAGTTCCTGGGCTTTTTCGGGCTGCGTGTTCCAAATTTTCGAGCCGTCATTAATCAGTTTCAGTATCGAAGCAGTATCGGCTTGCGTACCCTTTTGTGCATGGGTACCC